>Ga0187870_1000135_pt1 | contig 97658 bp, 68 predicted proteins | sample June2016WEW_13_1_3_FD_132974 | JGI IMG/M metagenome (GOLD analysis project Ga0187870, IMG submission 132974) | Peatland microbial communities from SPRUCE experiment site at the Marcell Experimental Forest, Minnesota, USA - June2016WEW_13_150 | ecosystem: Environmental > Terrestrial > Soil >...
ATAGAGGGGGTGGAGGAAACGTTCGGCATGGCCTGGCGGTTGTTTGCCACGATGCTCGAAAGAGCAGAAACAACGGAAGCCGTCGGCCTAAACTGGGCGCGCCTCCACTCCACTCGACCCCGCGCTGCTCTGGATGGTCTCCCTTGCCTGGGCGGCGGGTTTCGCTTTTACTGAGGCTATGAACCTGGCGCGATGCGTTGGCGGCAAACTCCCAACCTGCCTGGCCCTGCTTCTGTTTGCGGGTTTGGCCGTGGCGGGCGAGTCGCCTGCCCTGGCTGAGGTCTGCTACCTGTTCTCCTACTTCGTGGGCAACGGCGAGGATGGCCTGCACCTGGCCTGGAGCCGCGACGGTTACCGCTGGGAAACGCTCAACGGCGGCCGCAGCCTGCTCCAGCCTGAGGTTGGCGAATCCAAGCTCATGCGCGACCCCTGCCTGCTGCGCGCCCCGGAGGGCACGTTCCACATGGTTTGGACGACCGCCTGGAATGGCCGGACCATCGGTTACGCGGCGTCGAAGGACTTGCTCCACTGGTCGGAGCAGCAGGCGCTCCTGGTCATGGCCGATGAGCCGGCCACCTTGAATTGCTGGGCGCCGGAAGTGACCTGGGACGGGCAGAAAGAGCAGTTCCTCATCTTCTGGGCCAGCACGGTGACCAATAAATTTACCGAAACGGCCGGGCAGGCGGAGAACCACTACAACCACCGGATGTATTGCACCACCACCAAGGACTTCCAGACGTTCGGGCCGACGCGCCTGTATTACGACCCCGGTTTCAACGTGATCGATGCCACGCTCCTGCGCGCCGATGGCCGTTTCCACCTGCTGTTCAAGGATGAAACGGCCAAGCCGCCCAGGAAGCAGTTGCGCATGGCGGTGAGCGACCAGGCCGAGGGGCCCTTCGGACCCCCCGGCCCGCCCTTCACCCCCGCCTGGGTCGAGGGCCCGACCGCCCTTCGGCTGGGCGACCAATACATAGTCTATTTCGATTGTTACCGGGACCAGCATTATGGCGCGATGACCTCCAAGGACCTGGTTCACTGGCAAGACGTCACCGACCGCCTGGCGATGCCCCCGGGCGCCCGCCACGGGACGGTGCTGCCAGTGCCCGGCCCTGTGCTCGCCCCGCTGCTCAAGCTGGGCGCGGCGGCTGGCTCGGCCCCGGGTCTGCCGTGAGCGGACGGTGAGCCGCTCGACAAACACTGACGATTCACCGGGGGATGAATCCTGCGAGGCGGCGTCTGAACCGGGTGGAGCGTGAAGCGCCCGCGCGGAATTGCGGGCCTGAATTGTTTCGGCGAGGTTTTTCGCCCCGCCCAGGGGTTGGGGGGGCTTTGCACAAAAAACCTCGATTTGACGTGACTTTTTGTGCAGGTGCGGATTCTGCACAAAAAGTCCGTTCCCGTCATTTTCTGATTCAGGGCCAGCGCAGGCGGTAGAAACGGGCTGGATAATTCGTCCACTGGGGATCGCTGAAATAGAACGAGTCGCCGGTGAGGGTCTCCGTGGCCAGCGGGGACCAGGCGGGATTGGCCAGGTTGGTGCTGGCCTCCACCACGACGACCAGGTTGCTGGTCCCGGTGATGGTGAACCCAAATTGATTGGTCTGAACGCCAAAGCTGCCGGGCTGCGCCTGCGCGTTCCACAGCACGGTCGGAAGCCCGCCAAACGTCGGACCCCAGCCGGTGGTTCCCGGCAAATAATAGACGGTCGCGTTGGTGTCACCGGAGAATGTAGCCAAACCGAGGCTTGGAGCGTTGCCGTTGAAATAGAGTTCCGTCAGGCCCATGCAGCCATAGAACGCCCAGCCCCCGATGTTGGTGACGCTATTCGGGATTGTAATGTTGGTCAGGCCCATGCAGCCATAGAACGCGTCCTCCTCGATGCTGGTGACGCTGTTGGGGATCGTGACGCTGGCGAGGCCGCAGCCAGCGAACACCGCATACTTGATGATGGTGACGCTATTCGGAATTGTAATGTTGGTCAGGCTCGTGCAGGCACAGAACGCGCCCATCTCGATGCTCGTGACGCTGTTGGGAATTGTGACGCTGGCCAAATTAGTGCAGCGTTGGAATGCCCACCCCCCGATGCTCGTGACGCTCCCGGGGATCGTGACGCTGGCCAGGCTTGAGCAGTAGTCAAACGCCCAGTCCCCGATGCTGGTGACGCTGTTGGGGATCGTGTAGGCTCCAGCTTTGATTCCCGGACACTGGATAAGCGTGGTCTGGTCTTTGTTGAATAAGATGCCATCCATACTACTATAGAAGGGATTGAGCCCATCCACTGTGATTGCTGTCAAACTAGTGCAGTCAGCGAACACCCCTTCCCCGATGCGGGTGACACTATCAGGAATCGTGACGCTGATCAGGCTGGTGCACCATTGGAACGCCCACTCCCCGATGCTGGTGACGCTGTTGGGGATCGTGACGCTGGCGAGGCCGGTGCAGCCGTAGAACGCCCAGTCCCCGATGCTGGTGACGCTGTTGGGGATCGTGACGCTGGCGAGGCCCGTGCAGCCATAGAACGCACCGAAGAAGAAGCCGTTGTCGAAGTAGCCTCCGATTGTGATGACGGGCAAGGCGTCGATCTCGCTTGGAATGATCACCGCGCCGCCAGGACCAGTGTATTCTGTGATGGTAATTGCGCCGTTATTGGTCGTGTAAGTGAACTGGGCTTCCGTTGCGGCGGGCAGCGTTATCGCCAAAAGCAGCGCCAGGTTGAATTTTATGTTTTTCTGCATAATTCAAAATCGTAAACGACGTACCGCGTTCGTGCGACGATTTTACGGCGGGAGGACGGGCATACTGACCGGAGCGAAGGCTGCCTTTTCAACGAACCAAGTACCATTTGTGGTGGTCCCGTCGCTCGTGTAGCAGGTATTAGGTTCAATCAAAAGAATGGTCCAGGTGTCAAAATTGGTTTTGGTTTCATTCCACCGCACAATGTACTCTGCGGGCGGTGCGTTGCTGTAAAGTTCCCCCGATTGGGAGATGAGAACGTCGCCAACATAATTCGTGAGCAACTGCCGGGACAGCTTGAGGATTAAGCTTCCGCCGCCTAAATTGTTCCCTGATAAATCTGCGCAGCAGTAAAGGTCCTGGTTTGTCGGAATGAGCCTGAACGTGTCGGGTGAGATGCCCACGCCGAAACCGTTGGGCAGGCTGTAAGGCTGGACGAAGCCGTTGGTGTCGATGGCGTAGATGAGGTTTTGGCATTCATCCCCGGTCAGCAGCTTGCCCGCCCACGGGCCGTAGCATGAATTGGTGGGCACGGTCAGCAGCCCTTCCAGATGGTACCCTGTAATGCGGGTGATCTGCATGGTGTTGGTGTTTAGCGGACCAATGCGCCACACCCCACGAGAGGCGTAAGACGCCCCATCAAGGCAATCAAGCGAATTTCCCGTCACCGCCAGCAAATCGTTGCCCCAGATTCCGGTCTGGTCCACGTAGAGGTCCCCGGCCACATAGAGGGGTATATTGTTGGTGGTGGGCTCGTTGAGCGTCGCCCAGTTGAGGTTTGATGTCGTTCCGCTCGCGGATAGCCATCCGATGCCGCCTGGGTAGCCGTTGCCAAAAAACAGGTCCCCGCTGGTGAAGCCATTGGTTGTGGATTTGACCGTGGCGATCTTTACTTCGGGTCCTCCTCCTACGTTTGTTATGCCTGACCACCACGTAATGCTGTTGTTATTGTTGGTGCGCAGGAGGGCAAAATCGGGATAAATTGTTCCCCCGTAGCCCATAGAAAGCACCAGGCAGTTGGACGGGGCAAAGTAATCGATTCCACCTAATTCATTGTAAAGAAACAGATCGGTTTGGTTGGTGTTCGGCGCTACCTTGCAGAGGATGTTGGTTTTGAAATTATCGCTGATGATGATGCTGATGGTATCCCGACCGTCTGAAATGTTGGTGTCCACCACGTAACCGCAGCCGTTGGTCTGAACCAGCGTGAACACCGCGAACCTGTCAAAATCGATCAGGCCGTCATTCAGCGGTATTACTGTAATGTTTGTGACGCTTGTCGGCCCACCGGGGGCGATGACGACCGAGCCGACGCAGTTAGTGTAATCAACGCCGTTAATCGCGGTGCCGCTCGTGGAGTAAGAAACCTTCAAACTGCTGGTGAGGGCTGGATTGACTTGGATGTAAAAATCGGCGTTTCTGCCATCGGTGCCCCCAGGAGATGACGGTTCGATGGCATGAGAACCGTCTGGTTTGAGCGAGGTTGCGACCGAGGCTATGTAGGGTGCGCCAACGGCCCGGAAGAAGCTGTTCGGCGGGTTGGTGCAAATAACGGGCGTGAACCATATATCGTTCGTCCCGGAAGGAAGCTGTTTTACTTCGCCCAAGGCCCAGCCGCCCAGCCACGGGGCGATCAAGTTTGTCTTGCTGAGAAGCTGGTAGTAATACATGTAGTTCGTCGCGTTGTGCAGGATCAGGTCCGCGTAGCCCGTCAAGTTCGTGTCGGGAAAAATCTGGAGCCATAGATGGTTGGTTTGGTAACCCGGCGGGGGACCAACGGGCGGCGGCGCTCCCCCGCCGCCGCCGCCCCCGCCGCCTCCCCCGGGCGGGGGCGGCCCGCCGTCGCTCAAGGGGCCGACGCCGAGGCCCGCCGCGCTCGCGCTGGACGACGGTTCCAGCGCCGCGTCCAAAGCTGGGTCATCGACGAAGACTATAGCAGCGCCCAAGGAAGGCGAGACGTAGTACGAAACATCGGTTCGTCCGGCGCACCAGTCGAAGGGGCTTGGCGGCAGCTCCTGCCAGTGCCGGAGGCAATACCAGGTGGCGGAGCTTGGCAGTTCGCTGGCCAAGACCACATGCAGATCGTTGGGCAATCCGTAGGTTTGTGGATTCGCGTTCCCCAGGACCAAAGCCGCCTGGGCCTGGCACCCGGGCGCAGAAGTGACAATAATAGCAGCCAGTAGGCTGGCGAGTATGGCCGCTGCTCGAAACGCAGACGCGCAGATGATAACTGCTCCGAAGATTCCCAGGGTGTAAACTCTCACATAAAAAATTGTAAACGAAACGGCGTAGGCCGTCAAGAAAAATTTTGGGGGATTTGTCCCAACTGCGGGATGCGAGCAGCGCCTGGAGTTTTTGGGCGCGGGGACTGGGCATCGCCACGGCTGTTTACTCAAACTCGTGCCCGCACTTGGGGCGCTTGACGAGGGCGGTGCCTTCATTTGGCGATTTTTCAGAATGTTCTTCGGCTTTCACGTTCTGAGTAGTTAGAATGAAAGAATTGGATTATGAGCGAAGCTAAAACGAGTATTGAATTTGCAAATGACCAGATTGAGTGCACTTTACCTCTCCGGGAGTTGGCGGAGATTGCAAGCAGGGCAGGTTGGCGGTGAGGCCCTGGCCCTGGGCGGAGGCGTCCTTCACGCCGGCGCGAGGGGTCGGTCCCGGTAGCGGCCGGCAAGGCAAATGAAGAGCCCGGCGACGACCAGCATGAGGGCGGCGTAGAAGTAGAATTCGGAGGCGCCTTTGGCCTGGACGAAGCGCTGGTTGAGGTTGGTAAACACCGCGATGAGGAAATGTCCGGCGGCGATCGTCATCAACCAGAAACTCATGATAATGCTCTTCCACTGGGGCGGGGCTTGGGCGAAAGCAAATTCCAGCGCGGTAGCCGAGAGCATGACTTCGCCCGCCTCGAGGACGATGTACGGAACCAACTGCCAGGCAATGCTGAGGGCCGCCCCGTGGTCGAGCCGGGCCTGGAGCAGGCCACAGAGGAAAAAGGCGGCGGCCGCCAGCACCATGCCGACGGACATCCGCCGCAAGGGAGTGGGACGCCAGCCGCGACGTTCGGCCAGGGGATAAAGGCCGAGGGTCAGAATCGGCACCCAGATCATCACCAGCACCGCCCCGGCCCCTTGCATCGTCTCGCCGTTGAGCCAGTAGAACGGGATGAGGTTCTTGCCCTGCAAAACCCAGGTCGAGTTCACCTGATTGAACAGGGCCCAGAACATCGGCACGGTGGCGAAAATGCCAAGAATGCCCAGGACGGCCCGCGCGCCCTCGACGTCCTCGGGCGCAAAGCGATTCCGGGCGGCCTCCAGGAACGGATCGCCGCGGCGGCGCTCCCGGTGGTGGGTGAGGGCGTGCCAGATGACCGAGAAGAAATGCAGCCGCTGGCGCCGGCGCGCCGCCGGCAGCCGCACGTAATATTTTGTGCCCAGCCAGAAAAACAACGTCGCCAGCCCCATTGCCAAGCCCGGCAGGCCAAAGGCCCACCGGTAGCTCACCTTGGCATGGACCCAGGGGATGATGAAGAACCCGGCGGCCGCGCCGAGATTGATGGCCCAGTAAAACCAGCCATAAACCTTGGTCAGGAGATGCTGTTGGTCCGGTCCGAACTGATCGCCAACGAAGGCCGAGACACAGGGTTTGATCCCGCCGGCGCCGACCGCAATCAGCGCCAGGCCGAGGAAAAGTCCGGTTCGGCTGCCCTCAAACAGGGCGAGGGTAGCGGAGCCCAGGCAGTAGAAGAGCGAGATGCTCAGGATCGTCCAGTAGCGTCCGAACCAGCGATCGGCCAGCCAGCCGCCCACTAAGGGCATAAAGTACACCGCCGTCCCGAACAGGTGCAGCGTCTGGGTCGCTCCGGCCTCGCCCATCGCCATCCGGCTGACCAGATACAACTCCAGGATGCCCATCATGCCGTAGTAAGTGAAGCGCTCGCAGGCCTCGCTGCCGATGATGTATTTGAGTTGCGGCGGGTAACGATGGGTCTTGCCCTTTGGCTGGGGGGCGGCGGCGCGGGCGCTGGCTTGAGGGTTCATGGACGATACCAGTTAAAGTTCAATCGTGGTCAGGCCACAGGCTTGGCGTCAACACTCGGAGCGCGGGACCAGGACGCGCCGGAATCATGCCCGGAAATCCCCGCCAGGGGAACTGGTTTCGGTGGCCGCGGGCAGGGCGGCGCGCCTTTCAGGTATGTGTGACCGGCGGCGGGATGGGTGGGCTGATGAACCGGGCGTGGTTCCGCTTTCCGTGAACCGCGGGGTAGTGGGGCAGGCGTCCCGCCTGCCATGAGGGCGTCTCGCCCTTGAAACCAACGCGGGCGAGACGCCCGCGCCGGCAGGCGGGACGCCTGCCCCACTACCGCTGCCGCCCGGTTCATGGCCCCTATGCGCGTCCGGTTTCGGAGGTGGGAGTTGACCACAAACGGACCTGCCTCACCTCGGGGCGCACAGTGAGCCGGTTTTCCCCAAAGGCCGCCTGACAATTCCTATCGGGCACCCGCGTACGGAGCGAGATCAATGGTGGCTGTTTGAGGCGGAATCCGCGCGAAGGGGCCGGGCTTTCGGGTGGCGTCCAAAGCGGCGCCGGCGAAGTCTTCTCTGAAATGAGGGCCGGTCTCCACCTCCGGCAGTTTGCCGGCGGCGGACCAGGTGAGCTTGAGGGTGTCGAGATCGAGCTCCATTTTCAAATCGGCATAGGCGCCATGCAAATCGAAGCCGAAGTATTTCTGCCAGGCAGGCAGGTCCAGGCGCAATGATTCCGGCGCCGGGATGCAGTTCAAGCCGCGGCCTTCACCGCCGGATTCGCCCTCCGCTTTCGCGTAGAGATTGCCATCGACCTTGTTCTCCCGGTGAGAGAGAACGAGCGAGCGGCCGCATTGGTAGAAGATGTTGTTGAGAATCCGATTCCAGAGGGAAGTGCCGCCCCGGCCCTCGACGATGCGCTCTTCGTCGGTGCGGGTTTGGAGGCCGGCATTTTCACAGCGACCGAGGAGGTTATGGGCGATGACCGCCTCGTCGCTGCCATCGGTCATAATGCCCCAGCCACCCTCGCGGCGGGAGCCGGTTGAGGTTCCTCTTTCGCCCATGGTGACATTCCAGATGATGTTATGATCGAGCATGTTTTGCTCGTGGGAGGCTTCCAGGTAGATGCCGCCCCGGAGAGTTTCCTGGAGGTCGCCAATCACATTGCGGGCCACCCGCGTGTTGGCGTTGCCGTAATCGAGCCAAATCCCGGGGGCATAGCGCAGGTGGCGAATGACGTTGTTTCGCACCAGACAACTCTTGGTGAGATGGAGTTTGATGGCGCCCGATTCCCACATGGCCTCGACGTTCTGCCAGCCGACCCTTTCGATGGTGTTGTCCTCGACTAGCGTGTGCATCACGCCCAGGCCGGCCAACCCGCAAACGCCTGCGTCCGAGATCCGGTTGCGCCGCACGATGGCGTAGCCGATCAGCGCCGGGTGGTCGGCATTCCAGGTTTCGTCGCCCACGTCCAGGGCCACGGCATTGGCGTGCCGGAGGACGCAATCTTCGATGATCCAATGATGGCCGCGATTGGCGGAGACCAGCCCGCGCTGGGGCACCGGAAAGCCGTTCGCCGCATGTTCGAAGGTGATGCCCCTGACGCGGATGTAGCCCAGGTGGCGTTCCCGCGGGGCAAACACCTGCTCTTGCACCGCGAGTTCGACCTCGTGCTCCGCCGGGTTTGCGTCGTCCGGCAGGCGAAGGTGCAACACCAGCCCGTTATGCTCGCACCAGAAGGCCCCGGCCTGCTTGGCCAAATCGCGGTAGAGTTCGACCTGCTCCAGCCTTTGCCCGTCCGCGAAGACCAGGCCTCTGCGCGCCAGATAAGGTTTGAGCCCTTGGGGAGGCAAACCGATGTTCGAGGTGGCGGTCCGGTCGTCGAGAATGTTCACCATGCCAAAAGGATTGTAGCCGCCCAGGTCCAGCGCGGCCAAATCAAGCTGGTAAATCCTGGGCGCCGAGGCCTCGGGCTGCCGGGGGCGCCCCAGGGCAAAACCGGCAGAGGGCTGCCAGCCGGCCTTGACCAGGCGCGAGCCTTTGACCAGGACCGTGGCGCCGGGGGCGGCTTCGTAGCTGATCATTTGCTCGGGGCCGGCGCCGCCTCGGGCCGGGGCCACTCGTTCGCGGTACACACCGGTGCGGATGAGGACGCGCTCGCCGGGTTGGAGGCGCTGGGCGGCCTGGTTGATGGTGAGCCAGGGCAGTTCCGCGGTGCCCGGATTCGCATCGGAGGCCGTGGGGCTGCGATTATCCACGTAGTAAGTCCGCGAGAATTGCAGCGGCTTTTCCCACGAGGCAAACGCGCTGCCGTCCGGCAAGAGCGAAGGGCGGTCGCCATCGGCAGCGCCTGTCCGGGCGCCGCCAAGGACTGCCAAACTCAATCCGAGGAGGACCGCTGAAGACCTGGCCTGCATTTGTTCGTGAACGCTTTGAATGTTTCAGTCCGACGCTCTGGCCCTGACATAACCTCACCGCAAGCAAATAACAAGCGCAGTCCGCTGTCCCTGGCGCCCGGTGATTTCACTTTTCCAGCTCCAGAAACTCGAGCGTGTCGCCCTGCAACCGGAAGCGCCGGGCCCGCACGGCGCTGCCGGTGCCTTCTTCATAATAGACGGCCAGGACCGTGCCATCTTTGAGCTCGACGGTCGAGGGGTAGGCGCCGGGAGTGTCATCGATCTGGCAGGGGCCTTGCCAGGTCTTGGCTTCGTCGCGGCTGAAGTGCAGGGCCGTGAGCGGGAGACGATGGGCGAGGAGGATTTCCCCGGTGCTCAAGCGGGTGAAGTGGGGACAGTGCCCGGCAAAGCCAAGGTCTTTGACCGGCGACCAGGTGAGACCGCCGTCGAGGCTGGTGGCGAAGTGCATGTTAACGCGGTCGCCGCGGAGGGCCGCATAGAGGGTCCGGTCCTTGAGCAATACAAAGTCGGTTTCCGCATCGAGGCGGACCCCGCTGCCCTTGCCGATCGGGATGGGGGCGGACCAGGTCCTTCCGCCATCCGTCGAACGGATTACTCCGCCGTAGGCCGTGGCGCCTTCCTCCCGGTACACGCCCAGAATGCGGGCGCCGTCGGGCAACTCGCGCACCGGCGCCGAACTGGGCCAGCCGGGGGCGACCACCTGTGGCTCCGCAGCCCAGGTTTGGCCGCCGTCACGCGAGGCGACCAGGCATGTGTCACAGAGCACGGTCCGATCCGCCTGGGGTCGGTAGGTGAAGAAGCTGCACCAGAGAGTCCCGTCCCGCATCTGGGCAATATGGGGATCGCGGTCATCGAATGGGCCGTCAAAGAGCACGCGCGGGGTGGTCCAGGTGCGGCCCTCGTCCGGGGACCTGACGTAGCAGATGCGCCCGCCTTTGGGGCAGTCGGGCCGTGGCAGTGACACGTGGCCGTAGCCCGCGTAGAAGACGCAAAGGAGGTCGCCGCTTTGCAGGCGGCACACGTCGGGGAAGGCCTGGTAGGTTCCGGCCGACTCGCCGCGGGAGATGACCTGGTGGGGACTGCGAGCGGAGGGCGGGGCCGGCGCCGCGGGGCTCCACTCAAGCCATTCCCGGTTCAACCGGGTGAAGGTAATGAACTGGTAACCGTGGTCCACACCGCGTTCCCAAAGGAGGCCCACGGTCTTGTCTTTGAGGACCGTCAGGTCGGAGTAAGCCGCGTAATCCTCCGAGACCAGTCGCTCGTGGGGGAAGGTCTTGCCTTCATCGCAACTGGTGCGGATGACGAGCCGGCGGCGCTCCGGGCCTTTGGGTCCCGTCCAGAGCAAGCGATTGCGGTCGTCGCCTGCGCCTTGCAGGGTGAAGCGCTCAAGGGCGCAGGCCACTGGCGTCACCGCCAGGCCGGGCCGCGCGTCGCCCCACGTTTTTCCCCCGTCGGCGCTCTCGGCCAGCCAGCGGTTCGAGCCGTGCTCTTGGCGGACATCCATGAGAATGCGGCCATCGGCCAATTCCACCACCTGGCATTCATCGCCACCCTGCTGGCCGGGCACAAATTGGCCGCGCTGCCAACTGCGCCCGTGGTCGTCCGAATAAATCACAAAGTTGGCAAAGGGCATCTTCCAGAACGGCACGATCAGACGGCCGTTGCGGTCCTGGATGGCCCCGCCCGGGCCGGGCACGCTGGCCCGCCAGGCGGGGTCATTGAGGTCGCGCGCCGTGGCCGTCAAATCAATTGGCTCCGACCAGGTGCCGCCGTTGTCGTCGCTCCGGCGCGCCAGGGTTTGCATGTCGTCAGTGCCGGGTCGGGCCGTCTCCGTGCTGCGCCCGGGCCGGGAGCGGATATAAAAGACCCACAGGCTGCCATTGGTCCGGTCCACCACGGTGGCGGGATTGGCGGCCGACCAGAGCTCACCCGGGTCCTCGAGCACGGTCATGGGTGACCAAGTCGCCCCGTTGTCCAGGCTGCGTTTATAGACCAAATCGATGTCCTGTTTGCCGAAGCCCGGGTCATCCGCGCTGTACTTCCGGGCCTCGGCAAAGGCGATCAGCGAACCATCCGGAGCGGCTTCCACCGCCGGGATGCGGTAGGTGTGGTAGCCGTCTTTCCCGGAGATAAAGACATCCGTGTGGGTCAGCAGCGGGAGCGGGAACTGGCGGAACAATTCGCGCAAGCAATCACGCATGGCTGGACCATAGTTCTCCGGGGAAACCACTTGGAAAAGCTGGACGTTGGCGTTGGCCGCATGCGGCACCGTTTTGGTCCTGCCCGCTTCATCCACTTCGATGCGAGCGGGGACAAAGGTGAACAGGGGTTCGGCCTGGGCTTGAGCCGCCAGCTGACGGGAAGTGGTCCAGGCGCCGTTCACTTTGCGAACGGTCCGGCCAGCCGCATGGAGCAGCGAGGCCGTGCACCACATATTGCGGTCCATCTCCCAAACCAGGCGGCGCCAGGGGCGCAAGTCCGTCGCCAGGGCTTGCAAGGGGTCGAGTTCCTCCGCCCCGCAGCGTTGGAGGGCGTAAATGAAGTAACGCTGCAACTCCGCTGGGGCGGAGGCGAGCACCTCGGATTGGCGAAACCGCCACCAGGTGCTGCCAGGGGCATTTGCACCCGCGCCCTGCATGGGCAAGCAGGGGCAGAGCCAGATCGGCAGCCCGGAGCGCAACAGGCCGATATACGCTTGGGGGTCCAGTTCCACATTGTACTCGCTCTGGCCAGGGTCGGCATTGCCGATATTCAAATAAAGCCGCCCGGCCTTTTCTTTCAGCAGCGCAGGCTCGCGATTCCACGCCGCACAAAGGTCCCGCACGCTGCCGGCAGTGATAATCGTGACCGGTTCGCGAGATTCCCGCAGCGTCTTGAGCAGCAGTTCAACGCCGGCCTGAAACTCGACCGGTTGGGTCCGTCCGTCGTCCGTTGGCGAGACCAGTTTCCGCCCAAGCCCGATGGCGAACGGCGCCTGGCGCCCGGTCATACAGAGCATTTGCCTGAGGGGGATCGCACCCGGCCGCTTCAACTGCTGATCGCCCTGGTCGAGCACGATGGCTTTGACCTCCAGCTCGGCGAGCGCAAACAGCGTGGCCAGGTCGAAGTGATCATCCGGGTCGTCGTGCGGATGGAAAAGGTCGGTGCAGTAAATGACCGGCGTGCCCGCCGCCGACCCGCTCAGCGCCGCCACCAGGAACAAGCCGCAGATTAGTCTTTGCACAGAGCCTTTGGATACCCTAAAGGGTCAGGTTCAGAAATGAGAATCGGCAGTGAGCGTCAAAGCACGCAATCCAACAATTCGCTTGCACTGGCTTCGGTTCTGCCCGGGCAGCGTTTTTCCACGCTGGGGTGAAGGCCAGTGCCGAGGTCGGTGTGCCGGCGGCAGCCGATGCAGGGTGGTATTGGGTCGGGATTTTCCGGCCATAAGCCACCGGGGTGCCGGAAGGATAAGTGGAAATAAGTGGAAATAAGTGCAAAAACCGCCGGCGCGGGCGTGGAAACGGGCAGGAACCGGTTCCTGGCCGGGCGCGAGCCGAGGCGGCGCTGTCAGTTTGGCATTCACCGGGTGACAGTATTAGCATGTTTTGGGTCGGGCGCCAAATGCTCCATTGGCTCTGTTGGCTGCATTGGCTGTATTGGGAAAATTTTCGAAATCCTGTAGGGTTCACAAACTCACCCGGAATGCGCAGCGTGAAAGGATGAGTCCAACTCCGGCTGCTCAGACCCTGTGATCCTCCCGGATGATCGTGCGGCAGCCGCCAGCCTGACTCGAACGCCAGTTTTTGGGTGGTTTGGTCTTCTTGAGTTCGTCCAGTTGTCCGATTTCCTTGAGACGCTGATAGATGAGTTGCCAGGCACAAGGGCGCGCGGGGTCCACTTCGCAGTGGTCTTCATGGGAGCCGCTGCACGGGCCATTGAGCATGTGTTTGGCACAGCGGGTGACCGGGCAAATCCCGCCGTAGAGGTGGAGCACACACGCGCCACAGGCGCCGCATTTTTCCGCCCAAACTCCTCGTTCCTCCAGGATGCCGATGAAAGCCGTGTCCAGACCGGCGTAAACCGGCTTGCCGGTGTAACGCTCCGCCAGGGCCTGAACGCCGGCGCCGCAACCCAGGGAAAGAACGGCCTCGTGGTTCTTGATGGTATCGGCGGCCTGCTCGAGAAAGACGTTGTCGCACTGGCGTTCGATCGTCGCTTCTCCGACTTCGAGGGAGAGGCCTTTTAGTTTTGCCGCCATGCGCAGCGCGGAGGCGATGATGCTGACTTCACGCTGTCCGCCCGCCAGGCAGACGGTGACGCAGGTGCCACAACCGAGCAAAAGCAGCTTCCGGTGTTTTTCCACTATGGCCAGCAGGTCAGGGATGTTTTTTCTTTGGGCGACGATCATGAGCAGCTCTCCGGTTTTGACGAACCATTGTATTTGACTGGGTTGGGGCCCAGTTTGCGAACGGTTTGCACCATATCTGTAATCGTATCCGCCAAGGTTCGAGCCATGGCGGCGGAAAGGTTGACCATGCGGATGCGGTCTTTTTCGAGGCCGATTTCCAGCAGCAGGTCGCGGGTATAATTGACCCGGCGTTTGGCGCAAAGATTGCCTTCGACAAAATGGCAGCCGCCTTCGAGGCAGCCCGCCACCAGCACGCCGTCGGCGCCGTTTTCCAGCGCCTTCATGAAATACTCAGTTTCCAGCCGGCCGGTGCAGGGCGTGCGGATGATCCGCACATTGGGTGGGTACTGAATGCGCATTGAACCCGCCAAGTCAGCGGCGGCATAGGCACAGTAGTGGCAGCAAAAGGCCACAATCTTGGGTTGAAAGGCTTCGGATGGCATGGCTCAGACAGTTTCCACCAACTCCTTTTCCGGGTGGTCGCCGGTCATTAGTGGCCCGGCCTTCTCCGCGAACAAATGCCGGATCATGACCAGGAACTGGTCGGTCTCGAAATGATGCAGTTGGATGGCGCGGGCCGGACACTCCGCGGCGCAAATGCCGCAGCCCATGCACTTGGCGGCCTCGATCTGGCCCTTACCGTCGTGGTTGCAGAAAGGCGCGGAATACGGACACACCGTGACACAAGTCATGCAGGAGATGCATTTCTGTTGGCAGACATACGAGACCTGGGCGCTGACGTCGAGTTGCGTTTTGGAAAGCACCGTGGCGGCTCGCGCGGCGGCGGCTCGCGCCTGGGAGATGTTCTCGTCGATGAACTTCGGCGAATGGGCCAGCCCGCAAAGGAAAACGCCTTCGGTGGCGAAATCCACCGGCCGCAGCTTCATGTGGGCTTCCACATAGAACCCGTCGGCGTTGAGCGGCACTTTAAGCATGTCGGAAATGCGCTGGTTGTTCTTCAGGTCCGCTTCAATCCCGGTGCTGAGCACAAGACTATCGGCCTCGATCTGGAGCGGTTCGGGAAAGTCGGGGCTCTTCAGGCTAACCACCAAGCCATGATCCTCGCGCACCTCGGGTGGCGCCTCTGGCGTATAGCGGATAAAGACGACACCCGCCTCGCGCGCCTGTTGATAGTAAAGTTCCCGGAAGCCGTAAGTCCTGACGTCGCGGTAGAGCACGAAGACGTTGGCCGCGGGATCCTGTTTTTTGATGGCCAAGGCATTCTTGATGGCCATGGAGCAGCAGATACGGCTGCAGAAGGGGTGTTGGTCGTTGCGCGAGCCGACGCACTGGATCATGACGATATTCTGTCCCTTCGCGGGATACGCTTGGTCATGCAACAGTTTTCCCAATTCAACCTGCGTTAAGACGCCCTCGGAGCGCCCATACAAAAACTCGGATGTCTTGGCCTGGCGCGCGCCCGTGGCGACGATGATGGCGCCGCCGGACACTTCGAGTGGCCGGCCGTCCTTGACCAGCGTCATGTGGAATTTGCCGACGTGGCCTTTAATCCCGGAGATTTCCGTTTCCAGATACAGCTTGATGTTGGGATGTTTTTCAACCTGCTGGATGAGCGCGCTGGTAAACTGGGCGAGGTCCGGGTGCTCGAGGGTGCGGTGAATCTCGTGCAGGGTCCCCCCCAGGCGATTGGTTTGTTCCACCAGGTGCACAGGGAATCCCTGATTAGCCAGCGCCAGGGCGGCGGTCATTCCACTCAAGCCTCCGCCGATGACCAGGCCCGTCTGGTCAACCTGCAGCGTCCCGCCTTCCAGCGGCGAAAGCATCCGCGCTCGGGCGATGGCGATCTTCACCAGTTCAACCGCTTTTTCGGTGGCGGATTGCGCCGCCGCGGAGTGCACCCAGGAGCACTGGTCGCGAATGTTCGCCATCTCGAACAGATGGGGATTCAAGCCCGCTTCGCGCAAGGTTTCACGGAACAAAGGTTCGTGCGTTCTCGGGGTGCAGGAGGCAACCACGACGCGATTGAGCCGATGTTCACGGATCATCTCCTTGATGTTCGACAGGCTTGCATCGGAACAGGTGAACATGGTATGAGTCGCCAATACCACGCCCGGCTGGTTCGCGATGCTTTTCACGACTCGCTCCACGTCCACGACCGAAGCGATGTTCATACCGCAGTGGCAGACAAAGACCCCCATTCGCGGTTCTTCATCGGTGACATCATGCTCGACGGGGTAACTCTTTTTAGTGATCAGCGTATTGCGCGCGGGAGCCAACAGCTCCATCGCCAGGGAAGCCGCGGCGCTGGCTTGGGTCACCGTCTCGGGAATGTCCTTGGGTTCCTGGAATGCTCCGCCCACGAAGACGCCCGGCCGGGAGGTTGACAGGGGGGACAGCCGGTCGGTGTGGCAGAAGCCAAAGTCGTTCAGTTTTATCCGGAGGCTGGCAGCGCACCTGGCCATGGACTCCGGCGGTTCCATGCCCACGGACAATACGATCAGGTCAAGGTCCTTCTGTTGAAGCTGGCTGTTGTCATCCAGAAACTGAACGCGCAGGTCTTGGCTGCCGGGGACCTGAATAATTCGCGACGGAATGCTCTTGACGAAGTGGATGTTCTTCTGCGCCCTGGCCCGCTCGTAGTACTGGTCAAAGTCTTTGCCGTGGGCGCGGATATCAATGTAGAAGATGGTCGCGTCCAGGCCTTCGACGTGATCGCCCGCCACCATGGCTTGTTTCGTCGCCATCATGCAGCAGATCGACGAACAATAGTCATTGCCGCAAGCCGAATCACGCGAGCCGACGCATTGAATCCAGGCGATGCGCCGGGCCTTCCGGCCATCGGACAGGCGTATGACATGTCCCTCGAACGGCCCCGCGGCCGAGAGCATGCGCTCGAACTGAACGCTGGTAATGACGTTCGGATAGCGACCGTAACCGAATTCGCCTTTTCGTTGGGCAGCGAACTCCTCAAAGCCAGGGGTCAGGATGACGGCGCCGACCTTGAGGGTGACCCTCCGCTCCCTCATCGCGTGGTCGATGGCGTGCTGTTCGCAAGTCTCGACGCAACGATTGCACTCCGAGCACAGAGCGCAGTTAAGACAACGCTCAGCCTCCGCCAACGCTTGCTCCTCGGTCAGCCCTTTTTCGACCTCGTCGAAATTCTTCACTCGATTGGCCGGCGCCAATTCTTCGGACCGGGGCCGGTCCTTTTTCACTATTTTCTCGGTCGAGGGCAGCAGGTCCTCCGGCATCGGATTTACCGTGCTCTCAAAACGGCCGGCCAGCAAGTCCTTGCCGGTTAAATATCGTTCGATGGATTCAGCGGCCCGTTTGCCGGCCGCGACCGCATCGACCACCGACGCCGGACCCGACGCATTGTCACCGCCAGCGAACACGCCGGCGAGGGAAGTTTGCCCAGTAATGGGGTCGGTTCTAAAGCAACCTCGTTCGCTTTCAGCCTTGATATGCCCAAGCAACTGCTCGTCCACCATCTGGCCGATGGCCACAATGATCTGGTCGGCTTCCAGAGTGGCCAGGTCGTTTTCGTCAAAGGCGGGATTGAACCGTTTCTGGTCGTCAAAGACCCGGGTGCAACGTTTGAGCTGGAGGCCGGTCACGGAACCATTGCCCGTAATGCGCTTGGGGCCCCAACCGTCGCGGATCGTGATGTATTCGGCCAGGGTGGCTTCGATTTCTTCCTTATAGGCAGGCATTTCATCGCGCCGTTCGAGGCAGACCAGCTCGACCCTCTTGGCGCCGAGGCGCAGCGCCGTCCGGGCCACGTCAACCGCCACGTTACCGCCGCCAATCACCAAGACCCGGTCTTTCACCACGGGCTTCCTGGCCGAAGCCGCGTCCCTGAGAAATTCGAGGCCATGAAGCACTCCCTTGATTTGTTCGCCTTCGATGCGGAGTTTGCGGCTTTTCTGGGCGCCGGCGCAAAGGAATACCGCATCGTAATCATCCCGGAGCGATTGAAAGGTGACGTCCTGCCCGACGCGACAGTTATAGACGAACTTGACGCCCTTGCGGCGGATCAGTTCGATTTCATGGTCCAGGATTGTCTTCGGCAGCCGGTACTCGGGAATCCCCCAACGGAGCATGCCGCCGGCGGCGCTCAGCGCTTCATACACGGTGACTGCAAAACCCGCATCGGCGAGATCCCCAGCCGCAGTCAATCCCGCTGGCCCGGCGCCAAGCACGGCCACCTTTTTGGCCTCCGGCGCGGGAGTTTTCTCTTCCGGCAGAGCCAATTTCCCCGCCGCGAGCAGCTCGATTTCCTGGTCGGACGCGAATCGTTTCAACAATCGAATGGCGATGGGATCATCGGCTTGGCCGCGGGTGCAGACGGATTCGCAGGGATGCGTGCAAATCCGGCCGCAAATGGCGGAAAGCGGATTTCTCTGGCGGACAAGATTAACCGCCTTGAGATACTCCTTTTGCTTGATGAGCTGGACGTAGCCTTGGACGTTGACCTTGGCCGGGCAGTTCACCTTGCAGGGCGCGTGCCCCTGCTTGAGGATGCCAAAGATGTTTGGCGTTGCCTGGGCGTAGAGCTTGGCAATGCCTTTTCGGGTGCCGAGACAGCGGTTGAACTCGTCCGGTATGTCAACGGGGCAGACTTGAGTGCATTCACTGCAGCCATTGCACTTGGCTTCGTCCACATACCGCGGAAACCGCCTGACTGTCGCTTCGAAATGGCCCGGTTCGCCCTGCAAGTCAGTCAGCTCCGAAAGCGTCAGTATCTCGACATTCAAATTCCGCGCGCATTCCACGAGTTTGGGGGAGACAATGCAGGTCGCGCAATCACCGGTCGGAAAGGTCTTGTCCAGGCGGGCCATCATGCCGCCGATGGCCGCATCGCGCTCGACGAGATAGACTTTGAAGCCGCTGTTGGCCAGGTCCAGCGAGGCCTGCACGCCGGCAATGCCGCCGCCCTGCACCAGCACCGCGCCAATCATCTTGTCGTCGGACTTGCTCATGTCAGTTTGCCGCTACCTTTTCCAGAACAGTTGAGGCGGGAACCATCAGCTTCTCGAACCCGAGCTCCTCGGGGCGAAGGCCAAGACAAAGCCCAACAAGCTGGGTGATGTAAACGATTGGCATTTGATAGTTCTTGCCGGTCTGCTTGTTGATGTCCTGTTGCCGCAAATCCAGATTGACCTGACACATAGGGCAACTGACCGCGATACAGTCGGCACCCGTCTGGCAGGCCATGTCGAGAATCGAATCCGTGAGCTGCACCACCACATCCGTTCGGGAAAGCGACAACCCGCCGCCGCAACATTCGACCTTGCACGGCCAGTCCAGGCTCTGGCCGCCCATCGCTTTGACCAGCCGGTCAAGGGACGTCGGATTTTCTGGGTCGTCGAATTTCAAAATCTTGGGCGGCCGGACCAGCAGGCACCCGTAGTAGCAAGCCACCTTGAGGTCCTTCAGTGAATGCTTAACGGCGCGGGAGATTGCCTTCAGTCCCACGTCGTCCAGGAGCACTTCGAGGAAATGCCGCACTTTGACCGAGCCGTCATAATCCCGCTCCAGCGCCTCGCTGACCTGCTGGCGCATGGCTGGATGAGCCGCGATTTGGTGGTTGGCCACTTTCATGCGGTTGAAGCAGGCGGCGCAATTAACCACCATGTCCAGTTTCATGTCCTGGACTTTGGCCATATTGGCGGCGGGCAACGACACAGCCAGGAAAGGATCGGTCTGGTGGGCGGCGGTCGCGCCGCAGCACGTCCAGCCTTTGGGTTCAACCAGGTCAATTCCCAGCGCCCGCGCCACCGCCAAAGTGGATTGGTGCATGTCCTGGGCCGTGGATTCAGCCGAGCACCCTGGAAAATACGCATACCTCATGCTTGGGGTCCTTTGTTCTGTTTGGAGCTCTTGAAAATGCGACCCACTGTTTTCCGGTCGCCACCCCGGGGAGGCAGCAAAGAAATCTTCCGCTTCTTGAGCATGGCCGGGAATTTTTCCGTGTCGTTCATCCATTTCCCCGTGCCGAGTTTGTAGGCGGCGACGATCCCGATTTCATAGGTGCGACCGAACATTTTGACCGTTCTTAGGAATGCCCGGTTAAACAACGGGACATTGCCAGCCGGCTTGGACGCGCCCCTTTCGAGGGCCAGCTTGCGCAACGCGTCAATGACCGCTGCGACATCAATCCCCATCGGGCAGCGAGCGGAACAGATCTCACACGAGGCGCACGTCCAGACGAGATCGCTCTCCAGCAGTTCATTGCCCGCGCCTAGATGCAGTTGCCGCATCATTTCCGAAGGCCGGGACTTGGCCAGTTTGGCCACCGAACAACCGCTGGAGCATTTCTTGCACTGGAAACAGACGCTCAGACCGACGCCGCATATCTTTTCCACCGCGTCCTTTAAGCCGCGGCCAGTCTTCTTCTTGTTGATGGTGATCACGGTAGTTACCTCTCGCTATTTCGCGGCCATCTCTTCGACGCCGGCTTCAGCGTCGTCGGTATCTTCCTCCGCAATGGCAGCGACGCTGCCGGGAAGAACTTTGCGATAGACTGCCGCGGGTTTGCGCTTCCGACCCTTATCCGTCAACAGTTGGTCGATGGTGATTCCGAACAGCCTCTGATTCTCCTCCAGATGCGGCAGGATCAAATCCCAGTCTGCGCCGGTCAACCGGGCAAACTTGCCGCCGTTTAACTGCTGCTCGACCAGGGTTCGGTCCGGATCGCGGACAAAAATGGCTCCGCCGGAAGCCAGGGAGAACAGATTGCCGCCGGGATAAGGCTCCGGCAGCGAAACCAATTGTCCGTCATCATCGAACTTCACGCCATTCAAGACCACGAACCCGCCTCCGTTATGAGGATCGCCGGCCATGAAGGACTCCGCCAGAAAATCAAGGCAGGTGCCATTGATGACTACTTTTGGCCGGCCGACGGAGTTGATCAGCGGCCTGCCGGCGGCGTTGCCGAGAACATAGACGCAGCCGCCTTTGGCGCCATACATAAAGGTCTGGCCCACGTCGCCGTGAATGACCAGTTTTCCTTTTTTAATAATCTGGCCCAACTGGTCCTGGGCATTGCCATGCACTGTAATCGCCAGCCCATCGATCCCTGAAGCCAGGTAATCTCCACTGCTGCCATAGACATCGATGGTCACCTCGTCCGTGTCGGGCCCCAGTCCGCAGCCGAGATATCGCTGGCCAATACAATGGAAGCTGATGAAGTGCCGCCACCCCTTCAGGTAGGCATCCACGAGCAGGGCAGCGTCACAGTCGTCACCTTCCGGCGGGAAATGCGCGGCGTCGATCACCAGCGTTGTTTCGTTCTCTTGCGGTTTCCTCAGGTGTGCACGGGTCTCGAAATCGATGAGCCGAAACGCGCTCTTGGCGGAATCTTTTGAGCCGATGTTGGGGAGATTGCTGAACAGTCGGTTCCACTCGCTGTGGACAACGTGGAGAACATGGCTGCGCTTCTTGGCGCCGGTTGAGTATCTCCGGTCGTTCAGCAGCGTGAGGACCTCAATCGCGGTGGCCGTCTGGGAAGGATCTTTCGCCTGCTGGGTGACTTGCTGGCACGCCAGGCGAAACTCATCAAAGGTCCATTGCGGCATGAGTCCGCGCATCATTTCGAAAATCGCCAGGCTGTTGCCGGGGACAAACCGCTCATTGCTAATGGTCTCGGCCGACTCCCCCGATTCGGAGGACAACAGCAATTCCCGCGAAAAATCACAGGGTTCAGTTCCTCTCGGCATGGGGACCAGTTTGCCGAATTTATCGGCGCACGTAATCCGCATCTTGCCGACGGAATCCTTCTGCAGATTGAAAATGAAGGCCCCGCCGTCATTGTGACTGCCTCCGCGCGCGTTCCAGTACCGGTCCGCCACCGGGCAAATCCGTTTGTCGTCGTTCGACAGGCTCAAGAGCGTGGCATCGATGGCTTGTTTTTCCGAAGCAATCAGGCCCACCTGGACTTCGCCGTCGCTGAAAGCAAACACCTGCGGCCGAAGCATCGCGGTGTCGGTGATGCCCATCAACTGGAACTGCCTTTTTCGGGCAAGCGTGCGGGCGATGATGAAAAACCACGGGCCATCGGGAGAACCGTGAATATGCGTGGCTTGGATCGCCCGGTAAATCTTCTGTTTCTCCACATCGAGCCGGTCAAAGTCCAGTTCCGTGCTGGGCGCCAGCGCCTCGATGATATACTCCAGCGGATAGTGGTACGTCCGGCTCAGCAAATCGAAAAGCAAGGCCGAGACTTCCGTGTCGGTGAGGAACTGGGGATAGATCTGACGCTGCCTGAGATACTCGGTGACGGAATGGTAATTGGCAAAGTCGCCGTTATGCACCAGCGCCATGTCAATGGCCGCAAACGGATGGGCGCCGCCGGGGTGCCAGACCCGACCCTTGGTCGGGAAACGCTGGTGGGCAATCCATTCGTAGGCGCAGAGTTCCTCAAGCTTGTAGTAATTGACAATCGCTTCGGCGAACCCGACTACCTTGAGGATCATGAGGTCCCGGCCGTGCGAGAGCACGAAGGCCCTTTTCTCCCCCAGGGACGCGTAGTATTTCTGATTCAGGCTGAAGCTGTTCTGGTTGACAAATTCGTCTTCCGCTTCCCCTCGGTCCAGCGCTTGCAGATGGTTTCTGGCGATGAACGCGTCCAACACCTTCGGTTTGACGCGCACAAAATAGCGGCTGACCGCCGGCGGCAACACCTCCAGCCCCGGCACGGACTTCCAGTCCTCGACCTGGTTGAGTTGGCCAGTCGCCGCGATGTCGAAATAAGGGGTGATGAACTGCGCCTCGATTTCGGGCCGCACCTTGGTGTCAATGAACGCCAGGTGCAACAAGTAATGGCTGTCGAGGACCTCGCGGCTGACCCCAAGCTGCTCCGGCACCAACCCCACCGCGGCGATGCCGCCCCCCTTGCCATTGCCCCGATTGTGCATCTGCCGGGAGGGTGCATAAACATGCTTGCCCGGCACGGGCTCGCTGCAACAGAAACCCATCACTCCGCAGCCCCCTTCCTCGGCTTCCTTGTTCAGGCGCGAAGCGTGGTTAAGCGGCTCGGCCAGCCGCTTTCTTGAATCGGCCAGGCGCTTTATCAATTCACCGTTCATGAGGTTCTCGCCAGGTCGTTCGTATAATCCAGGTGCATCATGAGGTCGGTGCGTCCGCGCAGTTCGCTGACGCTGCGCAGGCCCAGGCGTTGCAGAATTGAGAGGAGCACCTTGCGCCAGGCACTGTAAAGGTTGATCAACCGCTGGGTGCCCCAATCAATCTCCATCTTCTGGGAAAGCTCGGGGTCGGTCGTGGCGATGCCGCGCGGACAACCGCGGCCGCTCTCACAGCGGCTGCACCGCACACACCCCAGCGCCACCATTTCCGCCGTCCCGATGACCACTCCATCCGCCCCCAGGGCAATGGCCTTGGCCACATCATAGGCCGAGCGAAGGCCGCCGCTGGCAATCAAGGTCACCTTGTCCCGGACCCCTTCATCCATTAGAAAACGGTGGACTTTGCCAATGGCGTATTCGATGGGCATGGCGATGTTCTTCTTGGCGATGTCCGGCGCCGCGCCGGTCCCGCCATAGCCGCCGTCAATGTGGACGATATGAGTGCCCGCGGAGTAACTGCCCACCGCCACCATATCCACATCCGTAGGCGTGGAAACCTTCGTCGAGATCAAGGCGCGCCGGTTCACATGCTTGACCCACTCGATGTGCTTCATGTGGTCTTCGATGGAATAGACGCTATGGAAGGGGAACGGGGAGAAGAGCGAGAAACCCACCACCGACTCGCGCATCCTGGCTACATCGATCGTGACCTTGTCGCCCAGGAGGTGCCCGCCCAGACCCGGCTTGGCGCCCTGGGCATACTTGAACTCCACGATCGGCACCCGCTGGATGGTTTCTTCGCGCACGCCGAACAGGCCCGTGGCCACCTGCGTAATCACATGGTCGTCATACGGCCTCAGCCGCTCCATGTATCCGCCCTCGCCCGTGCAGGTAAAGGTATTAAACGCCACCGCCGCCCTGGCTTTGGCCAACTGGGTGACATTGCTCACCGACCCGAAGGACATGCCGCCTCCATACCAGGGCACATCAATCTTGATCTTAGGCCGGCCATCGTCGCGCTTGTTGAGCAGCAGGCTCGTGTCGATCTGGTCCTCGCGCAGGGCCATGGGCGGTCGCTCGGGGAATTTGAACCGGAGCCGGTCGAAACCACCGCCGGAATGGCCGCCCTCATAATCGTAATCGTAGGCAGCCGGCGGCACCTCGCCGGTCTCAGCCATTTTCCACGTCGCCAGAATCAAATCACCCGACCAGCGATAATCGCCCAGCGCATGATACATCGGATTTTCCCGGACCTGCAGGGCTCCTTGCGGGCAATGGGTCACGCAATCGTGGCCGGTCTTTGCGCAGGCCGGCCCGATGCACAAGTGATGGAGCGGCTCACCAAAATACTTGTAGCCGGGGTTGCGCACGTGGACCTGGTGGGGACAAACCTCCCCGCACTTCCCGCAGCGCCGACAGTCCGGGCTGCGATGGACAAGGTACTTGGCGATTTCATTGCGATAGCGGGACGGGGCCGGTCGGGTGACCCGCTCCACCTTTTCCTGCGGCACGCGTGTCTTCAGCGTGTTCTCAGGCAGTAGCTCTTCAATGCGTCTTTCTGGTGCCATAAAGCTTGCCGAAGGTTTCCTCCTCAAGTTGCTCAAAGAACATGGCGCGGCCGACATCGCCGCGCAGACGACGCACCTCGCGCATGCCCATTGCCCCCATCACTTCGACCAACTGGTCATGCCAGGCCGCGATCAGATTCGTCATGCGGCCCACGGCAAAATCGCGATCGATGGTCTCCAGCCTGGCTGGGCACGGCCGCCCCGGTTTGCAGCTCTCACACAGATGACATTCCAGCGCGATCAGCAACGGCAGATTGATGGTCACCAGGTCCGCGCCGCAAATGATGGCTTTGGCCAGGTGTTCCGGCAGCGCAATTCCGCCCCCGGCCATGAGCGTGATCTCGTCCCGGGTCCCCTTCTCGATGAGGGCGGTATGGAGCTGCCGGATCATGTCCTTCAGAAATCGCGGCGGTTGCGCTCCGATTTCGTTGCCGTTGGCGTCCGCCACGATATGGATCACCTCCACTTCTGGCCACCCGGCCAGCTCGAGGGCGCGCCCGAGGCCCGTTGCGGTCAGCTCGACCCTGATCGAGGCGACGATCTCCGGGTGGATCTTCTTGATTGCCTTGATGCGCTCGGTCACCGTGGGGCTGTCCGCGATTTCCACCAGCCTGGTCTTTCTCAGGACATCGGCCGGCACTGGGGCACTGTCGGGACCCAGATAAAACGCGATATGACGCAGGTGCTTCTCGGTGGCCTGCTGGTGTCCGGCATCCAGGATCGCGATCAAGTCGGTCGCCGCAGCCGTCTGTTCGATCACGGCATCGAGCTGCGGCAAAGTATGCGCCGGCGAACTTAGATCGATGATCAGCGGCATCGGGATCGACACCAGGGGGGGCAGCTCGGCCGCGACCTGGCTTCCCTGTAAAGCCAGGAACGGAGGCTTGCGTCCGATGTCAACCGCCGTGCTGATGTACTCCCGGCCGTGAATCCCGTCGCGGGTCGGACGAACAATCTCCGACATGTCCGTCCACATCGAGTCGAAACCAGGGCCGGAAAACGGCCCCTGGTAGCCCGCGCCCGAGACGGGGATTTTCGCGGTTTCAGCCTGGAGCCACGTGGTTTTGATGATGTCCGGTTTCCAGTAGCTGTTCCCAAGGCTTTCATAGACGGGATTTACGGACAGGCACAAGAGGCCCTTGGTGCAATCCTGCACGCACGAGAAACACCCCATGCACTCGAAGAACAGCGCCTCCACGTCGCTCAGGTTGCGAATATACTCCGCCTCCTGCCGGTAGCGGTCATAGACGCAGGCCTTCTTCACGCAGTTATGGCACCGGGCGCAGTCCTCCCGCCAGTCCACCACGCCGTGTTTGCCGATGCGCGGCCGTCGCGGGGGCACCGGACGTGTCTTGATATGATATTTTTCCGGCACGCTTTCTCCCGGTCACGACAGCCCGGCGGCCGCAAACAGCTCCGGCACCACAGCTTCTTTGCCACCCGAGAGAATATGAATCCCGCGCACCCCCTCCATCGTCTTTAGTTTCTGGATGGTTTCCACGCAGATCGCCCAGCCCGGTTTCCCGGCGCCGTGGCCAGGGGCTTGGAGCCTTTCCATCACTTCCTTCGGGACGTAAAAATCGGGATGGGTCTCCCGCAGCTTCTGGGCCTCCGCTGCGCTCTCCAAGGGGAGCACGCCGGCCAGAATCGCGACCTTCTTCGCAAGACCTGCCTGGCAAACGGCCTCGAGCCATTGGCTGAACATGTCGAGGTCAAAGACCGCGTGCGTTTGAATGAACCTGGCGCCAGCCTCGATTTTTCGGTGGAGCCTGATCAGGTTGAGTTCCAGCGGCTTCAGGAAGGGATTGGCCACCGCTCCCACCAACATCGAAAATGGCCCGTCGATCTTCCTCCCGTCGGCCAGCAGGCCCTGCTCGCACATCCGAGTGGTCATGGCGATAAACTGCGTGGAATCGATGTCGAAAACGTTTGTGGCCTCCGGACAGCCGATCAGCGTCTGATGATAGCCGGACAAACAAAGCACATTCTTGATCCCCAGACTGGCAGCTCCCAGCAAATCGGACTGGAGGGCGATGCGGTTCCGGTCGCGGGTGACCATTTGGAGAACCGGCTCGAGGCCCGTTTTGAGCGCCGCCGCCGAGGCGGCCAGGGAAGACAGCGCCACGCCGTGTTGGTTGTCGCCCATGTTGACCGCCGTGAGCTTGCCGCCCAAGGCTTTCAAGGCCGCTTCCGTGGCAGACAGAGTCGCCGTGGTCGGGGGCGCATGCTCGGCGGTAATGATAAACTCTCCGTTCTCGATCCTTCTGGCGAGTTGGCCATCAACTTTCATGCCACCATACGTTCCTGTTGGTTCATCGCATCGCTGGGGGTGCGTCCTTGGGGCAGACTTCTGACCCGTTCAATGAACTGCTTGATTTCGTCACAGACCTGCCCGGCCGCGCCTGGCGCGCACTCGATGACGGCCATCCGTCCCGCGCCGAGTCCGATTTCCTCCAACAGCGATTCGACCGCCTCGGCGCGTTTGTGGGCGCGCCGGCTGCCCTCGAAGTGGCGGCACTCCTCCTTCTTGCAGGCCACAACCGCCACCCCGTCCGCGCCCGTTTCCAGGGCTTTGATAAGGTAAGGCACATCCACTTTTCCGGAGCACGGCAGACCGATGGTCTTGACCGTGTCTCCGCCCAGTTCCTCGCCAAGATCGGCCAACCGGCCTGCGTCCAAATTGTTCGAGCAGTAAAAAACGCAAGTCTTCAAGCGGCGATTGCTCCTTGGGCCTTGTTCACCGAACGAATTCCGCAACCGGTTCGCGCAACGCTGGATGGCCGATACGCCCTGCCGGAACGCGGCAAACTCCTCATAGTCAATGAGCCCGTCTTTGGCCATTTGGACGCGCAGAGCCTCGACGAGGGTCATGATTTCGCGCGCCGCGGCTGATTTGTCCTGGACACCGGAGCAGACCTCCTGGAAGGCATAGCCGGCCGATTCCATTCTCATGATCTCGCCCCACACCGCTTCCGGGCTTTCCTGCAAGGCGAAGAGTAAACGCGGGCAACTCGCTCCGATGGCCCTCAAGTACTCCTCGACCGTCTGGTCGAGCTGGTTCATAACGCGTTATCCGACACTGCAACTCAGGCGCCGTGATTTGTTTGCGCGCGTGCTTTGTACGCGAGCGACGCCTGCTTGCAAAGAAAAAAACGCCCGAGCCGCGAGGCGCTCCTTAATCCGCAGGCCGTACTGGACGAGAATGCGCCGGTCTGCCTCGGTCAGGGGCGCCCGGCTGCCCAACTTGCCGCGCAGAATCTGGTTCTCCTGGCGCAGGTAATCGTTTGCCAGGGCCAGGTCGCGGCTGAAAAGCTGCTGAACCTTGGCCATCAACGGGTGGGCCGGATTCTGGGAGCTGGGTTCATCGGCGACAGCATACCGGCGCCGGCGAGCCGCGCGAACTCAAAACGCATTCTGCGATTCGTCATGGGGGCGGATGAATTTCTGCACCGTACAGGGGCTATCCAAAACGAGTTTGGCCCGGTTCATGTCCTGGATCCAGTTCTGCGATTCGAGGCCGTCTCCGCCGGCGTAATACTCCCAGTCTGCGCTCTTGAGATTTCGGATTTTTTCCCTGGCTACGCAGCCGAGGATCAGGTTATCACCGTTGTCCCAGAAACCGTTGTTGGAAAGGGCGTACACGTATTTGTCGCTGTTCTCGCGGCCGTGAGGGCGCACGCGATGTTCAATGAGAGCAATGGCCCAAACCGCCCCCTCAAGAGACGGGACCGCTTGAGGCTACGAGGGGGAAGGTGTCTTCGGAATCTCATATGAGTCCCTCAAGAGGCGGTGGTCGGCCTCACTGCAATTCAAAAGTGATCCCCTCGTAAGCATCGATCCGAGGGAAACGCAATTCCAGTTCTTGCCCGGACTGCTTGTGTCGGAACGACGTCTCGGGGAAACCCGCGAGCCGGCGCACCTGCCTGCCCCCGGGTATCCTCAAACGCACGCAAACATTCTCGACGGGAGGCAAGTATCCGCTCTCGTTGTCCGGCTCCGTGGTCCAGTTCAACAAGTGGAGCACGCGGCGGTTTCCATTCCGGGTCAAGTTGGCAATCAGCGAGCTCGGTGCAGTGACCTGATAAGGCGGCGGCGTGGCGGCGGCATATTCGACCAGGTTTCGCAGACAACTGCCCAGCACCGACTCCTTGGTCGAACTGTAGAGACTCTCCAGGGACGACGCCAGGTAAACCACGCGGCCTTGGCCGTGGGTGGAGGTGACGACACCCGGCAGAATCGGACGGCGTCCATCGCCAGTGACGATATCCATCATCGTGGACCCGCCGTCCAACAGTTCGACCGGTTCGAAGTACCCGAGGGGGACCAGCGGCCCATCGAGGGTGGCGTGCGGGGTGAGATACAGGTCGTTGGGTCCGCCAGTCATGCACCGGTAGCTGTTCAGGGTTTCCTCCAGCTCCCCCTGGGGATGCGCTGGACGAACCCGCAACAAAGGTTCAAGTTCAAATCGTTCCAGACGCTCGCCCGCCGCGCCGTAGAGCGACGTCCCATAGCAAGCCAGCAGTCCGCCGCCGTGCTCGACAAACCGTTCGAGGTTCTCCCGGCGGCGGGACGTGAGCTGGGGGATATCCGCCAGATAAAGAACCCGATAGCGGGCCAACCTCTCGGGCTCATCCAGCACCGCCTGGGGAACGGAGGAGACTTGAACATGACCGTAGAGACAGGCGGCGAATGCGCCGAGCGTGGATGACCGGACATCCGCCTTCCAAAACCACCCGGTTTGCGCATGCCCGGGCGGGTTTCGAGTCGCTTGCACAACGGCAACATAGGGCACATTCTCAGCCCCCTCGAGTTCCCGCTCATGGTCTTTCAGGACGGAGAACGGGAGGCTGACCCAGCGCCGGTTTTCCGCCTGCGTCACGTAAGCGTACGGTTGGGCAATAATGGGAGCCCCGCCAAAGGCCGCGGTGGTGAAGATCTCCTGTTGATAGTCGAGCCCATTGGGGATGACTCGAGGCCAGTTGTTATAAACCCCCACGTAGGGCCAGACGCCCAATCCCGCCGCGCGGGCCAGGCTGACGCCTTCGGCGCGCTCCAGCAGCGAGTGGCCGCGCTCGTACAGAAAGGCGTCCATCGCCCTGAGAATGCGCGGGTCCTCATTCGCCATATTGTCAGCACTGTTCAGGTTATAAATCAGCGGAATGTCTTTGTGGGCCTTTACCATCCGCCGAACCTCCTGGAGGACGCTCATCAGTTGTTCCTGGTACCATTGGTGATACTCCGCGATGACCTCGTGGTCTTGCTTGGTGTAATCCCCCTCCCGCTCATGCCAGGGGATAGCCTTGCCCGAGGCCCGCTGAAAACCGTTCCGGCATCCATCGCAATAGCAGACCTTCAGTCCCGGCCAGAAGTAGAACGGGCGCCAAGTGTCGAAATAGAGGCCATCCACCGCATAGTCCCGCACCACATGCTCCACGAGGTCCAGGTAGGCCTTCCGATAGGGAGTGTTCCAGCACACCGTCCCGTGATCCTCGCCGACATACATGTGGTCGCGGTTGGGTCCGCCGCCGGGACGCACCCGCTGTGCGTATTCCGGATAATCCTTGGTCACCATCGACCACGCCAGTTTATGTCCGGTCGATATGTAGGCAACGGTGCGGATGCCGCGCGATTTGCAGGCGGCGATCGTCTCCGCCAGCACATCCCGAGCGCCAAGCTCGGGATGAGTGGAGAACCGGACTCCTTGTATCGTCGAGTACTTTCCCATGGTTGAAATGCGCACCGTGTTGGCATGCAGCTCGACCATCGTCCGCGCCAGCGCCTCGGCGTCGTACTCGAGTTTCGGCGCAAAAGGCGGCTGATAAGCGTCGATCAAGAACACCCGCGCCGTTTGAATCCAGTTCAGATCGGCGGCGAAGGTTGCCGGGAGCGCCGCGCCGAAAAGGCAGATTTGAAGACAGGCGCGACGGATCCGCCCAGGAATCGGTGTTTTCATATTTCAGATAGACTTTGGAAGCGCGGGTTCGGGCGCAACGGGCCGATAAGGAACAACATAATGGCCACCGCGATCAACGGCATGATGCCATACCCAATAAAGACCGGGTAATAGCCGAACCGGTCCACCATCCGGCCGGAGAGCCATTGGAAAAACATGCCGCCCAAACCGGAACCCATGCTGGCCAAGCCCCAAATTGAGCCGAGCGCGTTTTTCGGGAACACCTCCGCTGGAAACGCCAGCGTGTTTGCCAAGTAGCCGGTATAGCCGAACATCGCGATGGAAACCAACGCAATCGACACGTAAGGATCATGAACGATGATGGCCGGAATGGCCGAAACCATGACCAACCCGAAGACGGCGGCGCCGGTCTTGCGGGCGTGCGGAATGGGAATGCCGCGCGAAATCAGGAACTGCGTGAAGCCCCCGCCCGCCAGATTCCCGATATCCGCAATGATGAAGGGAACCGGCGCCAGCCAGACCACCTGTTTGAGACTGAAATGGTGCACCTCGGTCAGAAATTTGGGCAGCCAGAAGACGTAGAAATACCAGACCGGGTCCATGAACAGTTTCGACAGCGCAAAGAACAACAGGAAGCGGGTTTTGAGCAAGCGCCAGGGGGGCGGCGGGCGCGCGGCCACCTCGGCGGCGACGGTGGCTGGGGTGCGGTAAACCAGGCCAAAGCCGATCAGCCACCCATAGCCAATCAGCCCGACGATGACGAACGCCGGACGCCAGCCAAGGTGAATCAGCAGCAAACCCACGGCCGTTGGGCCGACCAGGGCCCCGATGCCGGCGCCGCTGTTGAAAATCCCCGAGGCGAGTGAACGCTCCCGCGGTGGGAACCATTCACTAACGACCTTGACGGCGGCGGGCCAGTTGCCGGCCTCGCCCAGCCCCAGCAGCATCAAGAAGCCGGCGAGCATCCAGACATTTTGGGCCGCGCCGATCAGCCCCACGGCCGAACTCCACAGGAACATGCAGAGGAGGTAACCGCGCTTGGCGCCCAGCCGATCGATGATCGGCCCGGACACGCCGTTGCCGAGGGCGTAAGCGAAGAAAAAGCCGGAGGTGAGCAGGCCATAGTCTTCATTGGAGAGGGAAAAGACCTGTTGGAGGGTCGTGGCCGAGACCGAATAGGCCTGGCGGCAAAGGTAATTGATGACCGTGGCCAGGAAGATTAGACCAACCATCACCCAGCGCAAACCAGAGGGCTCTGTCTCAGCGTTCAGTTGTGGTTCAGCCATAGCCCGAGCGACGGAAGGACGACGCGGAGCAGTCTGCCAGGCTCCAGCATCGCAGGTTAGCAAATCCGCATCGTCAATCCGCCATCCACCGAGACGGTTTCACCGGTGATATAATCGTTGGTCACCAGTTCGCGGATCAGGCTGGCGACCTGCCCGGGCGCGCCTTCGCGATGCAGCGGGATTCGGTTCTCCAGGTTGTTTTGTTTCACCGGCGCCGGCATCGTGGCGTGAAAGGCCGTGCGAATGACGCCGGGGGCGACGCAATTAACGCGGATGTTATCGTTCGCAAACTCGTAAGCCAGGGCACGGGTCAGTTGCGGCAACGCGCCCTTGACCGCCTGGTAAGCCACATTGGTCTTGACCCCGCGAATCCCGGCCGCCGAGGAGATCAGGATGATCACGCCCCGCTTTTTTTGTTTCATGGCCGGAATGGCCGCCCGGCAAAGGTGGAAAATGGCGTGCACATGCACGTCAAAGGCGGTCTGCCAAGCCTCGGGCGTCAACTCCAACAGCCCGCCATTGACCGGCCCGCCCGCTGAGTGGACCAGCACATCCACCGGGCCAAGCTCCCTGGCCGTCTCCTCCACGCACCGCGTGGCCTCGAGACCGACGCCGACATCGGCGCGGATGAGCAAGCATCTGCGGCCAAGCGCCTCGATGCGCCGCCGTGTCTCTTTCGCCTCGGCGTCCAGCCGCCGTCCCACGATGGCTACATCGGCGCCCTCGGCCGCCAAGGCGATCGCCGTGGCGGCCCCAATACCCTTGGTGCCACCGGTCACCAGACCAACTGATGCTGACAGGAGTTTGCTTTTTGCGCCCCGGCGATTCATTGACGCGGTGCGAGGGATCGGTGTCTTCATATTCCGAAACACTTTAGCGCGGCGACCCAACGCCGCTCCAGCTATTTTGAGGCGGCTGCCGGCAACGGGCGCATCTCGGCACTGCCACCAATTCCACTCTACCCGCGCGCAGCGCGGCATCCTTCCGCCCCGGAGGGGCGGTAAGACAGTAGCCCAGGGCAAGGACCGTCCCGCTCCGAGCCGGACCCCGGCGCGCCGGGGCCCTGGGTAAAGCGGAAGAACGGATCACCCCCCTCCCATCCCGCCTTGGCGGGATGGGAGGGGGGAAGGGGGGAGGGCCTCCGCCCGCGCTCGGGGGCAGTGCCAAGATTCGCCCCCCCATGTTCAGGTGTGTTTTTTCGTGTTTGACAAATCCAGCGAATGAACACAAGTTGTGTGCGTGCGGATTATTAAGGAAACCACCCTGGCCGCTTTTGCCGCCCGACACCCGCAGGCCGCAACGGGTTTGGAATTCTGGCGGCGGATCATGCGGCTGGAGCAATTCCGGCATTTTGCCGATCTCCGCCGGTGCTTCCGTTCGGCAGACCAGGTGCGTGTGGCCAGTGGCAATCCGGTCGTGGTGTTCAACATTTGCGGCAACGCCTACCGGCTCATCTGTGCCATTCACTACAACACGGGCAAAGTGTTCCTGCTCCGTTTCCTGACGCACGCGGAGTACGACAAAGACCGATGGAAAGACGAATTATGAGGACTCTGACACATAAAACCCGGCGCTTCGCCAGCAACGCGGACATTCCCAAGACCTACCGTGAATTGTGCCAGCTTTACCTGCCGCGTCCAATCCATGACGACGCGGAGGATGCCGAAGCCACTGCCATGATGAACGCCCTCGCCGTGTTCACGCGCCTCAACGCCGAGCAGCGGGATTACCTCGACGTGCTCACGGAATTTGTGGACGAATTCGACAAGCGCAAGAAAGTCCGCTGGCCAAAAATCAGCGGCTTGGACGCGCTCAAACACTTGCTGGAAGAACGTGGAATGAGCGCGGCAGATTTGTCGCGGATTCTGGACACCAGCCGCAACCTGGGGGCGATGATCCTGCGCGGCGAACGTAAACTGACGCTCAATCATGTCCGGACTCTGGCGCGCCATTTTGGCGTGTCTGCCGACGTCTTCCTATCGTGAAGGCCCCTGCCTCGCATCGTTGAATAAACCCGAGGATGCCGGCGAGATAAAAAAGCCGGACCCCCTTGATCCGTCCGGGTCCACGAATGGACACGGAGCGAATAAAACCCTTGGCCGCCCACTCGTAGGGCTTCGGGCGTGAGCAGCCGGAATGAAACTCACGTCCGCATTTGGGGGTTCTGACCCACACCGGCAGATCGCCGTCCCGCTCGCAAGCAAGCTGGGCGGCGCGCTCCTAAACGGGTTGATTGCCGGTGTCCGCCGCGTCGAAACGAGTGGGCGGCATTCGGATGGCGCTTGCAAAAACTCTCCGCTCCCTGTTCATAATTCTACTCTCCGTCTCATTTGGGTGAGATTTTATGCGAAGCAGAGCCGGGGCGGGTGTATCACATGCGCTGGATTCCGCACGCCGGGTGTCGGCCAGCGTCTAAGTCACTTGTCGAATCCCTAGCGGCTCTCTGGCGAGAGTCGCCATCATCGGCCGCCTCCAAACCTCAAAGCCACCGCCCTCAGCGGCCTGGTGCATGCGCCTTGGGCGGAGGATGGCGAATGCATCCGAACCGCTCCATTCGCCCGTGCTCAACCTCTTCCCGGTAGGCCTCGCACTCAGGATTGTCCATCGCGTGCAGCCGCGCCAACGTGCGCCACAACCAGCGCAACGCCCACAGAATCGGCAATGGAAGTGTCACCAGGAAGAACAGGGTGAGAATCCGAAGGTCAACGTGCAGGAAGTCGCACACCTCAGTTACCCACGGAATGACCACTTCCGCTAACATATCCAGTGCCTGTTTTTTATTCAGCGTGCGCGAACGCCGCCTAACCTGAAGCAGTGTACCCGCTTTGCCCTGGGGCGCAAGCGTTAATATTTTCCCGGAGCAGCTCCATCTCTCTACGGCATTTCGGACGATAGCAGCGTACAGCATCTGCCAGGCCAGTGCGAGACGTCCGTGTCCGTCCATGTCTGTCCGTGCCTGTCGCTGCGCTCGCTCCTGTTCTGCCAAGCCACTGCCAGGGTCATTATTCCCTGAAGCGCAGCGAAAACACATCGGCGTCCTTCATGACGAAGCGCAGCTTCAACGGCTGCCCGGCGAGCTGGCTCAGGTCAGCGCCCGATTTCCAAGACACCACCCGCTCGATTTCATCGCCGATGACCTCGGTGGCATCGGCCAGCGTGTGGCCGGGGATGGGCCGGCCGTCGGGGTCCTGGATTTCGACGCGGAGGCTGCCGGCGGCGCCGGTCGAGAAGTTGAGCAGCAGTTCCTTGCCTGTGAAGGTGAAGGGCCGGGTCCGGAATTCGCCGCCGCGATAGGGCGCATTCACCGACACAAAGCCGTCGGTACGGAGCGCGTAGCGGAGCAGGTGGCAGGTGGGTTGCGCATAGTGCGCCTGCTTGAAAAGCGACATCTCGGCTGGGCCGGTCGGCACTACGCCTTGGGCGGTCAGGCCGGCGCGCGAGGCCCAGTTGCCGAGGTCGAGGCCGGGGCGGATAAAGCCTTCCATAAAGGTGCGTGTAAAACGGGTGCCGCCGCGGCTGGTCAGGAAGACGGCTTCCGCGCAGTCGCCAGCGTAGCCCGGGTCCACACCCAGCGCCCGGGCCTGGTCATCGGTGAGCACTTTGCGGCCCGGCAGGAAGCGCATCGGCAGCGCCACGTAGAGGTGGGGGGCGCGGAAGTAGGGATGGGTCTGGCTGGTGTAGAGATGCTCCGGGGGCGTGTCGCCGAAGGTCATCGCCAGCGGCTCAGACCAGTGCAGGAAGTCCGGCGAGGTGGCGCGGCTAATGGTGCGGAACCCGCGGAACTCGCCGCTCGTCCAGGTGCGCAGATAGAGCGCATAGCACTGCTCGGCGTCTGACCAAAAGGCGACGTTTTGCGAGTCGAAAGCGCCCTTGGTTACCAGGGGCGCGTCGCGCAGCTTGCGCCAGTGCAGACCGTCTGCGGAGACGAAGCCGAACAACCCCTTTTCCGAGGTGCCCGCCAGCGCCTTATAGCGTTGCTCGCCTGGCAGGCCGGGCTGGGTGTCGAGGAACGGGGCGAAGTTGTGGGAGAAGGGCGGCTGCCCGGCGAGCACTACGTTGTTGTCGCGCGTGCCCTGGACCTCGAACAAGCGGAGAGCGGGCTTGCTCCAGGCGAGGCCGTCGTGGCTTTCAGCGTAGCAGGTGACTTCGTCCGCCGAGCCGTCGCGCCCCGCTTTGGGCAGACCCCGGTAGTACATGCGGAACAAGGGCCCGTCCTTGAGCACCGTCACGTAGCCGGAGAACGGCCCTTCCCAGGGCCGGTCGAAACGCAAGGCCACGCCCGCGAGCGATGGCTCGTGGAGTTTCAAGGCGGCGCCGTCCAGTTGCTCGATTAGGAAATCGTCCACGAACAGCTCCAAGCGGGCGGCCAGTGGGATGGCGGCCGAGGCCGACAAGCCGAGAGAGAGTGCCGGAAGGATAAGTGGAAATAAGCGGAAATAAGCGCAAAAACCCCTGGCGCGGGCGTGGAAACGGGCAGGAACCGGTTCCTGGCCGGGCGCGAACCGAGGCGGCGCTGTCAGTTTGGCATTCACCGGGTGACAGTATTAGCAGGTTTTGGGTCGCGTGCCAAACGCTCCATTGGCTCTGTTGGCTGTATTGGCTGTATTGGGAAAATTTTCGAAATCCTCTTGGCCGAGCGTCACCTTGCCAAGGTGAATGTCGAGGGTTCGATTCCCTTCGCTCGCTCCATCTTCTCTGCCAAGAACTTGCAAATGCAAGCGACCCAGTTACAACAAAAGGTTACAACTCGTCTGCCCATGTTCAGGGGTGTTTTTCCGTGTTTGACAAATCCGGCGAGTGAATACAAATTGTATCCGTGCGCATCGTTAGAGAGGCGTTTCTGGTGGCGGCAGGGAGGGAACATCCCCCGGCGGCTCGCCACTTGGATGCCTGGCGCAAGTTCGTCAAAGCGACGACTTGGCGCAGTTTGGTGGACGTGCGGCGGACATATCCCGACACGGACGCCGTGAAAGTCCGCAGCGGGCGGCAGGTGCTTGTGTTCAACATCCGCCGCAACGACTACCGGCTGATTGTGGCGGCGCATTTCAACCGCCAGATCGTCTATACCTTGCGCTTTATGACGCACGCGGAATACAGCAAAGACCGCTGGAAAGACACGTTATGAAAACGACACATGCAAAAGTCGAGTTTGCCCGACTGCCAAAAGGCTACGCCGGGCTTTGCCGGATTCTCACGCCGCGTCCCATCCATGACGAGGTGGAGTTTCAGAACGTTACGGAAATCACAGACACAATGGCCGGGCACAAGCTCACACCGGACCAGGAGGACTACTTTGACCTGCTCTGCCGGTTGATTGAGGACTACGAAAGGGAGCGTGTGGACGCGCCCAATGTCACCGTCCCAGAAGCGTTGCAACACCTGCTGGACGCGCACGGCATGAGCGCGGCGGACCTTGCGCGATTGCTGGGTGTTCACCGGACGCTGGGCGCGATGATTCTACGCGGCGAACGCAGGCTGACACTCAATCACGTTCGGACTCTGGCGCGGCATTTTGGCGTGTCTGCCGACGTCTTCCTGTCGTGAAGGCGCCTGCCTCGCATCGCTCGATAAACGCGAGGATGCCGGCGAGGTGAAAAAGTCGAAGGCCCTTGATCCGTCCGGCTCCACGAATTGAAACAGAGCGGATAAAACCCTTGGCCGCCCACTCGTAGAGCTTTGGGCGTGAGCAGCCGGAATGAAACTCACGCCCGCGTTTTGGGGCTCTGACCCGCACCGGCAGATCGCCGTCCCGCTCGCAAGCAAGTTGCGCGGCGCGGTCCTGGACGGATTGATTGCCGTTTTCCGGCGCGTCCAAACGAGCGGGCGGCATTCGGATGGCACTTACAAAGACTTTCCGCTCCCTGTTCATAGATCTGCTTTCCCTCTCATTTGGGTGAGATTTTATGCGAAGCAGAGCCGGGGCGGGTGTATCACATACACCGGATTCCGCACGCCGGGTGTCGGCCAGCTTTGGAGCGGGGGGTCAGTCACCTGCGCCGTGCAGAACATCGCGGATTATCCGGACGAGTCGCCGGATGTCGAAAAGGGTCGTGGCCGTAGTTGGGCGGTAATTTGGCTTCTAAAGCTCTCTGGCTTATGGTAATTTGAGCGTATGGACATCGCGATTCCAATGGGCGACATCATCGGCCGGCTCCAGAAGCGGTGGCTGGCAAACCTTGCCGAGACCGCCGAGGAGTGGAGCGCCTTTGTTTCCACCCTGAGCAGATGGGAAGATGATAACCTGCTGGGTAACCCCACGCCGGAACTGCTGGCAGACCACAAAGCGACCATCGAGCGACTGCTTGCCTTTGGCAGTTCCCTTTTGCTGGCCACGGAAAACCATAAGTTCCCGGATGGCCGCATTGCCGAAATGGTGGCCGCCACGCAGGTTGTCCTGCAAGACAAACTGCGCATGTGGCACGGCCCGCGAATGAGCAAGACCGAGTCAGACCGCCTCCTGGCGGCTTGTTTCCCGGATGCCCGATGAGCCCTGAGCTGGAACGGCTCCCCATTCCAATTCGCGTTCAAGATGGCACTAATTCGCTTGTCCTTTGGGCCTTAGTGCCATCTTGAGCGCTCGTTGGAATCAGAGTGGTGGTCCGTAGGTGAAGAGGGTGACTTTGGCGCGTGGGGAGGGGCCTTTGATGGGCGCGCAGGAGAAGTGGAGCTGGTTTTCGCCGGGGCGGAGAGTGGGCCAGGGGCCGCGCGGGGTGACCCGGCCAAGGGACTCGCCCTTGGAGCCGTAGAGGAGACAGTCATCCGGGGCGTTGCACTCGAGCCAACTGCCCGAGGCCATCTGGAGCGGGAAGAGGATGGTCGTTCCGTTCACTGTGAGGGCGGGGTCTTGCATGGTCTGCGGGAGCATCGGGAGGGCCTTGGCGGGACCGAGGCGGCATTTGACTTCCTTGCCGGGCGGAAGATTTTGATACCACACCCCCACGGACTCGACGGCGCCGAAATCGATGGTCTCACGGTAGGCGTTATAGACTCCTTTGCCGTCGTCCCAGGCGTAGTCGCTCCAGCGGGCGGATTCAGTCTCGACGAGGGAGAAAAGGCGCCGCCCAGTGAAATCCACTGTGACGTAGCGGTCGGCGAGGGCGCCGAAGGCGAGGTACTGCGGGCTTTCGAGCCTGACGGCGAGGAGCTCGCCGAGGCCGTCGCCTTCGAGCCACAGCCCGAGGGCCTGACGCTCCTTGAGGTTCAAAGCGGGGCTGAACTGTTTCCGACAGCGGGCCCAGGCGGCGTGGCGGGGAACTTTGCCACTGTTTGCGGCCTGGAGCAGTGCGCCGGGGGCGTTGGTCCCCGCCGGCCCGGAGTCCAGTGAGGCAACCACGCCGTCGGCGGCGCTCAGGTTCCAACCGGCGGCACCCTGGCCGGAGAGGTCGGCGATAATGATAGCCGTGGGGTCGTCGTAGGGCGCAGCGGACATGAGGGCCTCGAGGCGCAGCTTGACGGGTTGCTGGGGGAAAGGGTTGGTGGCGGGCCAGGACAGGCTCCACGGCTCGGCCAGAGCGGCGGTGTGGGGCAGGGAGTGGGCGGGGCGGAAGCGGGGTTGGCCGGTGTCGTCGAGGAGGAGGGAGAATTCCCGGCCCGGCTCGCGGAGTTTGGCTTTGGTCTGTTCGTCCAAGGCGCCGGAGTGACGGATAGCCTCGCAGGTGCGGATGATGTCCACGGCGCGACGGTAGAGGGGGACGGTTTGGAGTTGGTTGCGATCGACGGCGCCGGTCAGTGAGATGCCGGCATCCCAGCCGATGAGCCTGGCGCCGAGGCACTCGAGGACATCGGGGAAGGTGGGCTCGACTTGCGGGGGGTTGAAGGACTGGAAGTTCCACCAGCCGAGGTGAAGCGGGAGGAGGAGGCCGCCGTTGAGCGCCTGGGCGTGGAGGTCGATGAAGCGCTTGTGCCCGCGCTGGGGATAGTCCCAGGCCTGCCAGCGTGTGCGGTACTGCCAGAAATGGTGCCACATGGCGCTCATCTCCATGCCCACGGGTTTCTTGAGGCGCTTCTGAATCTCAAACACGAACTTGTCCGCCCAATACCAGCACTCGTCCCCGCCCCGGAGAATGGAGGCGCCGTCGATGGCGTCGAGATAGATGCCATCGAAATCGCAGCAGTTGACGACCTCGGCGTGGTTGGCGGCGATCTCCGCAAAGAGAGGGGACTCCGGGTCCGGGACGAAGAGGCCGAAACATTCCTTGAGATGGCGGGCCTTGGCGCCTTGGTCATGGGCGGCTGGTTTTGTGCCAAAGACCCCCCGTTTGACCGCCGTGAAGCGCCAGGGTGGTTGGCGGCTGGCCCCGCCGAAGGCGGCCAGTTCGTCGCCGAGGTGGAGAACGAGGCTGTTTTGTTCGAAGAAGCCGGTGACGGTGCTGATGGCGGCGGTGGACTCGTTTACCGGGAGTTCGTCGGTGTCCGCAGTGACCTTGTCGGCGAGGGTGAAGGTGCGGAAGGCATCGAGGCGCTGGTCCGGGATGGGAGTCACGTACTTGGAATGCTTGTCGAGGAAGAAGGCGTAGGTGTGAAAGATGGAGGCGATGCCCGCGGCATGGAGGCGGGCGACGATGCGACGGTAAGTCTCCCAGCCCTCGGGCCACTTTTGGCGGTTGAGTTCGAAGTCGCCGAAGCGGAAGAAGGCGGGGCTGCCGCCGTGGTTATCGATCTGGGTGAAGCCGAGGCTGCTGGCCATTTGGATCCAGTCGTCCAGGGTGGCCTCGGTGAGGGAGCCGAAGTTAAAGAGATAGGAGCCGTGGCTGAGGGGGGCCTCCCGCGCCCACGGCCCGGCGACAGTACAGAGAGGCATTTCGTCGGCCTCAGACAGGACTTCCTTGAGGGCGGGCAGCACTCGGTTCATGGGCACGCCGACGAGGGCGACCTTGGCTCCGAGGATGCCGAACTTCTTGTGAGCAGCGGCCCGGAGCTCGCTCTGGAGGGCGGGCAGTTGGTCCACCCGGGTGATGAGATTGAGCGAAAACGCGCAGGCGCCAAAGGGTTCATCCGGCTTGCCCTCGAGGGCGAGGGGAAGGTTGAGGAACACCAAGGATTCGATGTCCGCCCCAGGGATCGATTCGACCGTGAGGCGGACGCAGGAAGGCCGTGGTTCGACCTTGAGCACGGCCTCGACGCCCGCATCACCGAAGCGGAGGCTCAAGCGGCCGTTTGCGAGAGCCGCCCCGGTGGCGGGATACTCCTTGCCCTCCCGGCGGACCAGCGCGCACGGGGAAGCCGCCCCGCGGCGCAAGTAATCGAGCCCGGTCGCACGGTCGACGAATCCGAGGTTCTTTCCGCCGGGCGAGACGGTGTAGCTCACGTGGGCGTTCTCAATCACAACCGTGCCTTGGGCCGCGGCGGCGGCGTTCGCGGCCGCGAACAAGCCGAGGATGAATAGTGGATGAACCGCGGCGGACATGGCAAAAGTAATTCTGCCCCGAGGTCAGCGGCGCAGGCGGACCAGTTTTCCGCCTCCGGGTGGCAAACGCAGTTCGCTACGCTTGTCTTTTGCGCGCGACCACCGGCCGGTGGCCTCATCGAAGACCTCGAGCCGGGCGGGGCTGCGGATTCCCAAAACCGCCTGGGACTGGTAGTCGAGGTTCACCACCAACAGGTGCGTTGGGGCGGAGGTCCTCCTGGTCTTGCCCGTCGGCCCGAAGCATCCCAGCAACGCCCTTTTCACGGGTTCCGGGGCCTTGTAGTCGATGGCGGGCAGCGGGGGATCGAGCGTGAACGGAGCGTCTTTTGGCAACGGTTGGGCGCCTGGCGGCAACATGCCGGCGTGATAGACCCCGAGTGAACGCAGAGGCTGCAATTGCAGGGCGAGGGCCGCGAATTGGCGGTTAAGCGCTTTCAGGGTCTCGTAGAGCGGCGTGGGTGTGCCGTCGGCGTGGGCGATGCCGCCGGTGTGGCCGGGGCAGCAATAGACGTAATAGGAGATGCCCTGAGCGCCATAGGCGAGGGTGGTGTAAACCAGGTAGCGTATCTCGTCGGCCTTGGGCACGCGCATGGAGGGTGTCCAGGTGCAGGCTTGGACAATGTTGAGGAAGGGCAGGCGGGCGTCTAGGGCGGCCTGGCGGATGAGGGCGAGGTTGAGGAAGTATTGGGCCGAATCGCCCTCGGTGGTGAACTGGTAGTGATCGTAGCTGATGAGGGCGGGCTTGACGATGTCCACGTATTGGCGGAGATGGGCCTGGTAAGCGGTGAGGGTGTCACCCTGGTTGCCGAGTTGCTGGTTGCTGGCGTAGGTGGGGAACAAGTTGATGTAGGCCAAATGTGCCGGGTCGCGCCGGCGCAAGTAGGCGACCAACTGGCCGAGGGCAGGGAAATTGGTGGCGTTGGGCTCATCGGTGATGAAGTAGGCATAGAGGGCGGGATGCGCGCGCACGCGGGCGATGAGGGCGTCGAGCTTTTCCCGCTGGGCCGGAACTTCGAGAGAGGCGGGGGCGAGGAGCGGGTCCTGAAGCTGCCCGCGCAGGCCGTAGCGGCGAACGAGGTCCAGGTCTTTCTCGCCGCACCAAACGAGATTCCACCCGCCCTCGCTCATCTGCCGGGCGGTGGCGTCGGTCATGGGCGGCCCGGCCCAATAAGTGACGATGGGCCGGCCCACCTGCCAAGGAGTGGCCCGGGACGTGTCGGCGGCAGGAGACGACGGACAAATCGCGACCGACACCCCAAGGGCAGCAGTCAGGAAATGAGAGTTCAGGAGAACGAGGGCTGTTTCATTCAGCGCAGTTTTCATGGGCGGGCAATGCCCGGGCCTGGAACCGAGAATTGCTTCTCACCCGGGTTCACAGCCAAGGAGTCTATGCTTGAGTCAGAAGGTGTCAAGCCCCCGGGCGGCGCGACCGGCCCGCGCGCCCGGACCGTTGACAAAGCCGTCGGGAGGCCTCGAAAGCACGGCTATGGAGGGCGGCGGATTTTCAGCAGGCCATGAGGATTTGGGCGGCGGCCGCGGCGTCGATGGCCTGGTGTTCGCCCAAGTGGAGGCCGCGGGCGCGGAAGCGGGTGGCGACTTTGGTGGCGGCGTCCGGCGCCGAAATGCCGTAGTCGGCCAGTTTGGTCTTCATGCCGAGGGAGTGGAAAAACTCTTCCGTCTTGGCGAGGCCGGCCTCGGCGGCTGGCCGGTCATCCGGCTCCTGCACGTCCCAGACGCGGCGGGCGAGTTGGGCCAGCTTGGCCAGCTTGCGGGCCATCTGGTGGCGAAAGAGCGAGGGCATGACAATGGCCAGGCTTTCGGCGTGCGCCACGCCGAAGCAGGCGGTGAGTTCATGGCCGATCATGTGGGTGGACCAGTCTTGGGGCACGCCCTGCCCAATCCAGCCGTTGAGGGCCTGGGTGGCGCACCAGAGCAGGTTGGCGCGGGCATCGTAGTCCTGCGGGTCGGCCAGGGATTTGGGTCCCTCTTGGATGAGTGTCTTGAGGATGGCTTCGGCCTGGCGGTCCTGGAGGGCGGCGTTGACGGGGTAAGTGGCGTACTGCTCGAGCACGTGCATGAAGGCGTCCACGATCCCGTTGCGCACCTGCGCGGGCGGGAGGGTCATGGTCACGGTGGGGTCGAGAATCGCGAACTGGGGAAAGCAAAGGTCGCTGCCGAAGGCGAGCTTCTCGCGCGTGGTCTGGCGCGAGATGACCGCGAAGCCGTTGGATTCCGAGCCGGTGGCCGGCAAGGTCAGGACGGTCCCCAGGGGGAGGGCGGCGCGGACCGGGGCCCCCTTGGCCAGGATGTCCCACGGCTCAAGGCCCTGGAAGGCCGCGGCGGCGGCAATGAACTTGGTGGCGTCAACGACAGACCCGCCCCCCACCGCCAGCAAGAAGGTGACCTGCTCCTGTTTGACGAGTTGCACCGCCGCCAGGAGCGTCTCATAGAGCGGGTTGGGCTGAATGCCGCCGAACTCGAGCCAGTCTCGCCCGGAGAGGGCCCGCTGGACCTGGTCGTACACGCCGTTCTTGCGGATCGAGCCGCCGCCATAGGTCAAAAGCACCCGCTCTTGGGGGCGGACCAGTTCTTTGAGCCGGGCAATCGTTCCCTTGCCAAAAACGATCCTGGTGGGATTGCGATAAGTGAAATCTTGCATATTGGGGCGATTCTAGAAAAGCGGGAGGGAAGGAACAGGAGAATTTTCCGGAGACGACGGTTCGAGGACCCCAGGGAGGTGAAGCGATGCGGGCAGGAGGGGACTGCCACGCCCGGATGTTCAAGAGTGAAATATGCGGCTCAGAGCCTGTCGGCCAAATACTGCTCCAACTGCAAGGTGTCGGCGGCAAAGAGCCGAATTCCTTCGGCCAGCTTCTCGGTGGCCATGGCGTTCTCGTTCAGCAGCCAGCGAAAGCGTTTTTCATCCAGCGCGAGCCTTTCCAGGCGGGCCTCCCGCCCCGTGGCGGGGCTGAGCTTGCGCTGGACCGGCTCGCGGCTCTCCTTGAGCTCTGCAAGCAAGTGCGGGCTGATCGTCAGCAAGTCGCAGCCGGCCAGTTCCAGGATTTCCCCTTTGTTCCGAAAACTGGCGCCCATGACTTCGGTGCTGTGTCCGTACTGCTGGTAGTAGGCGTAGATTTCTTTCACCGACAAGACCCCCGGGTCGTCGGCCGGGGCGAAATCTCTGCCGGCCCTGGCTTTGTGCCAATCGAGGATGCGCCCGACGAAGGGAGAGATGAGTTTGGCCTTGGCCTCGGCGCAGGCGACGGCTTGCGGCAGCGAAAAGAGCAGGGTCATGTTGCAGTTGATGCCTTCCTGCTGCAAGGTTTGCGCGGCGCAGATGCCCTCCCAGGTGCTGGCAATCTTGACGAGAATGCGCTCGCGCGCGATGCCCTCCCGCTCGTAGAGGGCGATAAAACGCCTCGCTTTAGCAATCAGCCCGGCGATGTCAAACGACAGGCTGGCGTCGGTTTCCGTCGAAACCCGGCCCGGCACAATCTTTAAGAGCTCAACGCCGAACAAGACCAGCAGTTCATCCACGACGCCGCTGAGCAAGGCCCGGCGCGTGGCGCTCCCGACACGTCGGGACCGCCCGGCCAGGGCTTTCTCAACCAGGGGCCTGTAGTCCGGCATTTGGGCCGCCTTGAGTATCAGGGACGGATTGGTCGTGGCATCCTGGGGTGCGTATTGCTTGACCGCAGCAAAGTCCCCCGTATCGGCCACGACCCTGGTGTAGCGCTTGAGCTGCTCGAGCTGGTTGGGCGCCGTCTTCGTTTCTGCCTTTTCCGGTTCTGCCATCGGGCTCATAAATCACACTCCGCACTGGGAGCAAAGTCCCGCTTAATCATGGCGCAGATTCCCCTGGCTGGCAAATCCGGGCCTTGCCCCGTCGGGATTCGCCCGACCAGGGCAGAGCCAGCGGGCTTGAAAAGGGCCGGCCATAGGCCTGGATGGGCCCACTCGCCGGTTGACACCCCGGCTGCCTTTGTTAGATTCGGCGCACTGTTTCTGAGGACCTTATATCCGGCGGAACCTGATTTAGCGAAAAATTGACAAAAAAGCAAAGAGTATGACCAAATCCAAATCCCCCGCAAAACGTTACGTGTATGACTTCGGCGAATTGCGGTATAGTCAGAAGAACGCGGAATTACTCGGCAACAAAGGAGTACAGCTTTCGGAGATGTGGGCCATTGGCCTGCCGGTTCCGCCGGGCTTCGTAATCAGCACGGAAGTATGCGCCCTTTTTTACCAGCACAAAGGAAAACTGCCCGACTACGTGCGCAGTGAAGTGGAGCGGCACCTGCGGAAAGTGGAACAGGCCTTGGGCCGCAAATTTGGGGATGCTGAGGATCCGCTGCTGGTTTCGGTGCGTTCCGGGGCGGTGCTGTCCATGCCGGGGATGATGGAGACGGTTCTGAACGTGGGACTGACCAGCACCTCGGTGGAAGGACTGGCGCGCAAGGCGGGCGATGCGCGATTCGCCTATGATGCCTACAGGCGTCTGATCATGATGTACTCGGATGTGGTGATGGAAAAGGCCGAAGGGATAGAACAGAGCTCCGGCAAAGGCATCCGCAAGATGCTGGATGAGGCGCTGGATGGGATGAAGCGCCAAAAGGGCTGCAAGAATGACACCGAGCTCAACGTGGACGATCTGAAGGGCTTGATTGGGGAGTTCAAGCGGATCATTGGGGTTGCGTTGGGGAAGCCCTTTCCGGACGACCCGATGGAACAATTGTGGGGCGGCATTGCGGCTGTCTTCAAGAGTTGGTACGGGAAACGGGCGGTCACCTATCGCCGCATCGAAGGGCTGCCGGACGCGTGGGGCACTGCCGTGAACGTCCAGTCCATGGTGTTCGGGAACATGGGCAACGACAGCGCGACCGGCGTGGCGTTCACGCGCAACCCCGGCAACGGCGAAAACGCCTTCTATGGCGAGTATCTGATCAACGCGCAAGGCGAGGATGTGGTGGCCGGCATTCGCACGCCCGCGCCGATCAACCAGTACTCCAAGAACCCCCAGAGCGAGCACCTGGCGACCCTGGAAGAGAGCATGCCCGCGGCGTACAGGCAACTCACCAGCACCCGTAGTCGCCTGGAGCGCCACTACAAGGACATGCAGGACCTTGAGTTCACCATTGAACGGGGCAAGCTCTACATGCTCCAGACCCGTGCCGGCAAACGTAATGGCGCGGCGGCGGTCCGCATGGCGGTCGACATGTACAAGGCACGGCTGATTGACGCCCATACCGCCGTGCTGCGCGTCAAGCCTAACCAGCTCGTCGAACTGCTCCTGCCCATGCTCGACCCCAAGGCCGAACTGACCACCGCGCCCATAGCCAAGGGTCTGCCCGCCGGTCCCGGCGGCGCCAAGGGCCGCGTCGTGTTCACCTCGGCGGACGCCGTCGCCTGGGCCGCCCAGGGCCAAAAGGTCGTCATGGTCCGCGAAGAGACCTCGCCGGAGGACGTGGACGGCATGCATAAGTCGCAGGCTATCCTGACGAGCAAGGGCGGCATGACCTCCCACGCGGCGCTGGTCGCCCGCGGCTGGGGCAAGTGCTGCGTCGTCGGCTGTGCCGACCTTGAAATGGCCGCGGACGCCAAGTCTTTTACCACCAAGAAGGGGGCGGTGGTCAAGGAAGGCGATTGGATCAGCATCAACGGGACCAAGGGCCTGGTCTATGCGGGCAGCCTGCCGCTGGTGGACGTGGACATTGAACATAACCAGTGCTACCTGGACCTCATGAAGCTAGTGGACAAGGCGCGCGCGCTGAAGATTCGCACCAACGCGGACACGCCCAAGGACGCCGCGCAAGCGATGGCCTTTGGCGCCGAAGGCATCGGCCTGTTCCGCACCGAGCACATGTTCTACGGGGAAGGCAGCGACCAGCCGTTGTTCTTCCTGCGCAAGATGATCATGAGCAAGTCGCTGGCCGAGCGCCGCCAGGCCCTCGACGAGCTGTTCCCGTTCGTCAAGAAGGACGTCAAGGCCACGCTCGAGATCATGGGTGGCCGCCCGGTCACCATCCGGCTGCTGGACCCGCCCCTGCACGAATTCGTGCCCCACAGCGAAGACAAACTCCAAGCCCTCGGCCAGGCCTTGGGCGTGGACATGGCCGAGCTTCACCAGCGGGCGGAGAACCTGCACGAAAACAACCCGATGCTTGGTCATCGCGGCGTCCGCCTGGGCATAACATATCCGGAGGTCACGGAGATGCAGGTCCGCGCCATCCTGGAGGCCGCGGCGGAGTTGCTCAAGGCCGGCCAGAAGGCCGAACCCGAAATCATGATCCCGGTGACCTGCTGCCGGAACGAACTGGACCACCAGAAGGTGATCTTCGACAAGGTGCTGGCCGAAACCAAGGCCAAGTTCGGTCTCAAGCGGCTGCCTTGCCTGTATGGGACCATGATCGAAATCCCGCGCGCCGCCCTCCAGGCCGACCGGATGGCCGAAACCGCCGAGTTCTTCAGCTTCGGCACCAACGACCTCACCCAGATGGGCTTCGGCTTTAGCCGGGACGACATCGGCACCTTCCTGCCCGATTACCTCGCCGCCAAGATTCTGCCCGATGATCCCTTTGGCACCCTCGACCAGGAGGGCATTGGCGAATTGATCAAGCTCGGCATCGAGCGTGGCCGCCGGACCCGCCCCAACCTTAAGGTCGGCATCTGCGGTGAGCACGGTGGCGATGCCGAGAGCGTGAAGTTCTGCCATCGCGCAGGCATGAACTACGTTTCTTGCTCGCCCTTCCGGGTGCCCATCGCCCGCTTGGCCGCAGCGCACGCCGCCCTCCAGGACCAGAAGGCCAGGAAGTCAGCCAAGAAGAAGTAAACGGCGCTCCTCGGACGCGTTCCGGCAAGTGCCGGCCAAAACCCAGCCGCTCCAGGACAAGGGAGCGGCTTTTTCCTCTCCCCTGCCGCCCAGCCCCGTGACAGTGGGGGCAAATCCTGGACGCCGGCAGGGCCGGGGCCGGGAGCAGCGGCGCTTGACTTTCCGGGCAGGCGGGGCTAATAATGCTTAAAGCACACCCAGAACAGGGCCGCTGCCTTTTGTGTCCAAGCGTGTGGGCAGGTCCGTGGCGGCTCGGTTCTGAGGCGCCCTCGGGGCCATGACTTTATGCGAATGAACACAACATTTCATGCTCGTCCGGAAAGAGGATCGGTTCAGCCCAGGTTCAAGCTCGAAGCTCGCCAGGGGTTTACTCTGATTGAGTTGCTGGTTGTCATCGCGATAATCGCCATCCTGGCGGCGATGCTGCTGCCGGTCCTAGGCAAGGCCAAAACCAAAGGGCAGGGGATTTCGTGCATGAATAACACCAGACAACTCACCCTGGCGTGGCGCGCGTACGCGGATGATTACGCCGACAAGTTGGTGGGCTGCCAGGACGGGCTGCCCAAGGGGCGGCCCAACTGGATCAGCGGCTGGCTGACTTACACGAGCGACCCCGTCAACTGGGACATCAACCACGATATCACCCAGAGTCCGCTGTGGCCCTACACGGGCAAGAGTGCTGCGATTTACAAGTGCCCAGCAGACCGGGCCACCGTGGTAGTCGCCGGGCGGACCTGGCCGCGCGTCCGCAGCAATTCCATGAGCCAGGTCTTCGGCTTTGGCGATTGGCTCACGTCGGCGAACTGGCAGATTTATGACAAGGGCTCAACGATCGTCCTGCCGGCCAAGACGTTTCTCCTGGTGGATGAACACCCGGACAGCATTAACGACGCCGCCTTTGCCACCCAATCCGATGGTGCGGACAAACAGAGCACCGCGTATATTGTTGATTTTCCGGCCAGTTACCACAACGGCGCTTGTGGATTTTCTTTTTGTGATGGCCACTCCGAAATCCATAAATGGATGGGATCGAAGATCAAGGCGCCAGTTCACTACAATGACTATTTGACGTTGGACGTGGCGGCCGGGGATTCCTGGATGGACGTTTCCTGGATGGCTCGCAACGCTACGGTGCATCGCTAAGGGCTCGTGCAAAAATAAATTCCGAGATCTGGCTGCTTGGGTGGAGCGTGAAGCGTGAGAGCGTGGAGCGTGGCAAGTGCTCCGATGCCCTCACGCTCTACGCTCCGACGCTCCACGCTCTGGACGCCAAGCGAAGGCAGTTTGTTAGAATTACGCCCAAAGCACCGAAGTTGTTCTTGCACGGGCGCTAAGGGCCAGGCGTCTCCATCTTGCTGAACGGCTGGCGAATGGGCCGGAGCCCAGACGGTCGCTTCAGGGTGCGGAGGAATTTTGGCTCGTTCTATTTGGCCTGGGCGGCTTTGAGCAGCCGCGCGCCAAAGACGCCGCCGGCCCAGGCCCCTTGGTGGGCCTGGAATTTGACCGTCACCCGGCTCTTGCCCTTGAGGAGTTCGGCGGGGATGGGATAAACCTGGTCGAAGAACTTGCCGGGCTGGTTGTCCTGGAGTCTCTGGGTGGCAATCTTCTGGTCGTCCACGAGCACGTCGAACACGCGGTCCCCACCATCGCTGCCCCAGTAGGTGACGGACAGTTCCTGGGCCTGGTCGGGCAGCACCTTCATTTGCCAGGAGAACCAGCCGCCCCCGGTCGCGTGACGCCATTTCTGGTCACTGAGATCGCCCGCCTCGGTTCGCTCGCCGTGCATCTGGTGGTCGCGCTCGCTCTGCTCGCGGTCGGGCACCACGAAGTCCACAGTGCGCGCCCAGAGTTCGCGCTGCCGGGCCAATGCGGCGGCATACTCCGCCTCCTTGTCCTGCCATTGGGCCGGGGTAAAGCGGTCGAAATAGACCACGTAATGGCGGTCGCCGTGCATCGCGTAGAAGGGCTCCAGGGCAAGGTCCGCTCCCGGGCCGCCGGGGGCGCGGAAGATCGCGGCCGGCCCGGTGAAGGTGTTTGGCCTGGCGGCGGGCGCCAGGGCCTTGGCCGCCTGGTCGCGCGCCGCGACCACCGCCGGGAATGGTTTGGCGCTGTCGACCTGGGCGCAGAGCACCAGCGGGCCGTTGAGGAAGGCGAACCGGTCGGGATTATCGGCGAACCCCTCGAGGCGGAGGCTGAAAGGCATGGTCACGGCGAGGGCGTCGCCGCTCTGCCAGGCGCGTCGCAGGCTGACCCAGGAACCGGGACCGCCGGCGAGCTGGAGCGGCTGCCCGTTGAGGGCCACGGCGAAGGCGGTCGCCGCCCAGGCGGGCCGGCGGAGCTTCACCTCGAGTTCCACCGCTTTGGCGCACTCGAACACCAGCCGCGTCCGGCCCTCGTTCGGAAAAGCCGTCTCCTGACGCAGTTTGAGGCCGCGGGCCTGCCAATCCAACTCGGAGGCGATGAACAGGTTCACATAGAGGGTGGCATCGCCCGCGTGGAAGTAGATGGAGTCGCCGTACTTGGCGTGGTTCTCCACGCCCGTCCCGGTGCAGCACCAAAACGAGTCATTGGGGGTGCAGTAGTCCTTGCGGGAGCCGGAGCGCAGCGGCACGTAATAGCACATCATGCCGCTGGCGGGGTCCTGGGACGCCAGGATGTGGTTGAAGAGCGCGCGCTCGTAGTAATCGGCGTACTCGACCTGTGGGTCCCAGCAGAACAGGTGCCTGGTGAGCTTGAGCATGTTGTAAGTGTTGCAGGTCTCGGTGGTGTTCGGGCCTAGGGCCGTGGAGAGCCGTTCCTTGGGCGAAAAATGCTCGCCGTCGCTGTGCCCGCCGATCACGTAGGAACGCTCTTTGACGACCGTATCCCAGAAAAACCGGCAGGCTGTTTGGAGCGACTGGTCGGCGGTCAACTCGTATTGGAGAGCCGCGCCGACGAATTTGGGGATTTGCGTGTTGGCGTGCAGGCCGGTCAGCTTGTCGAGCCGCTGAGCGGCCGGGCCGAGCACCGCCTGGTGGTTGAAGCGCAGGGAGATTTTCAAATACTTCTCCTCGCCGGTCAGGGCGTACAAGGCGGCCAGGGCCTCGTTCATCCCGCCGTGTTCATTGCCCAGCATCGCCTGCATCTGCTCATCCGACAGCCGGTCGTTGCGCGCGCCGACCCAGTCGCCGTATTTCCGGCACACCTCCAGGGCCTGCCGGTTGTCACAATAGACGTACATGTCGAGCAGGCCGGCATAGAGCTTGTGCAGCGTGTAGTAAGGCGCCCAGACGTTCTGCCGGGCCTCGACGCGGTCAAAAAAAGTCTCCGGGAACGCGCTCAGGTAGCCGCTGGGGAATTTCGCCTGGCACTCGGCCAGGCCGGCCACGACGGCGTCGCCTTTGCGCTTGAGCCGCTCATCGGCGGTGCTGGCGTACATCAGGGCACAGGCGCTCAGGTAATGCCCGACAAAATGCCCGCGCAATTCGCACCGGGGCTCTTCCCAGCCGCCGAGCGGCTGGGCCGAGGAGGGCAGGCCGGCGTTGACCCGGAAATTGTGCAGCAAACGAGCCACGTCCAGCGACAGGAGATACTGCCGGTCCAACTCCTGGGCGTGGAGGAAGGGACCCTCCCCCAGGCGGACCTGGCGCAGGTCGAACGCCTCCGCCGCCAGCGGCGCCTGGTCGCGCACCTTGAGCTTGGGGTCGCTGAGCTGGAGAGAATCCGCCCTGCCGGCGGGAGTCAGGAACGCCAAAGCCGCGCACGTGCCCAGCCAGGAATTCGGCATCAAGCTTTTCGAGGTCATAAATTCGCTTCGACGGCGCCGAAGATAAGCAGTGAAGGCGTCCCGAGGCAAGCCTCCGCAGCGCGTGCGAGTCGGGCAGATCCTGGTGGAGAGATTGTTTCCGGCCTCGAGCCAAACCGGCATGGCCGCACCTGCGCGGCGGCCGATGCATAGAATGCGCTCGCCTGAGGGCTGAAAGCCCCCGATGTAAGAGCCTGGGGTGAGGCGCACCGCGCCGAGCCCCAGGTCATGGGCCCAACAAACCTCACTGCCCTGCAAGGGCGAGACAAAGCGCGGCTTTTGGATTTGAGGTGAGAGTTAGAGTCTGAAGGGTAGTCTTCAGGGCAAGCCTTGTCTTTTTCTCAGGACCCACTCGGCGCTGAGCAGGGCGACCACCAGGAGCAGGGCGGGGTAACTGGTCCAGAAGCGAATGGTTTGGCGGTGCTCCTGGGGGCGGGGTTTGAGTTTGGAGGCGAAGTCTTTGAGGAGGGCGTCGGCCTGGTCCATGGTGCCGGCGAGGTGTCCGCCGGCGGCGGCCAGCCGGGTCAAAGCTGGCAGGTCGCCACCCAGGTCAAGGCCTTCCAAGGCGTTCTGGCTGCGCACGAGCAAATCGCGGACCTCCATCAAACCTTTCAGTTCGCCCTGCCGATGGGTGGTGGTGATGCGCCAGGAACCTTCCTCCAAGCCCTTGAGGGAGAGTTGCCAGAGGCCGGGGGCGTCGGCCAGGGGCAGCATTTCAAAGTCTCTGCCGGAATCGGCGATCGGTTGGCCGTTGGCGGCGATCTGCTCGACTTTGACGACGGGCGGTTGGGTGACGGGCTGGCCGTTGAGGGTGGAGGCCCGGGCCTTGAGTTCGGCGATTTCGGACGGGGTCATGAGATAGCGGTCCAAGCCGACCTGGAGGCGGGGGTCTTTGCCGCGGAGGCGTCCGGCCAGTCCCCAGCGCATGACCTGGAGCCAGAAGGTCTGATGGACCCGCTCGGCGAGGCGGTCGCGCCAGCGCCAGGTTTCGTCGGTGCCGACCCAGAAGAGGCGGCCGGCGCCGTAACGCTGGGCGGCCAGGATGGGAGTCCTGGCTGGGTTCTGGGCGGTGAGCAAGACGAGGGCGCCGGGCTTGGCGACGACGGAATCGGCGATCCATTGCAGGGGCGGGAGCAAGGGCCAGAGCTTCTGGCTGTAAGCGGGGTCATTGAGGACCTGCATGATCGGGTGGTCGGCGCCCTCGGCTGTCAAGGCCACGGTGACCGGCTCCGGCTCGCGGCGGGATTGCAAGGAGAGCCGCACCGGCAGCAGGTTGGCCAGGGGGCCGAGGCTGAAGGCCCTGGGCAGGCCGCGCGGGCCGGCCAGGCAGACCAGGAAGCCGCCGCGCCGGGCGACGAAGTTGGCCGCGTATTGCTGCTGCTCGGGCGGCAGTTCGTTGGAGTCCAGGTCGCCCAGGCAGACCATGTCGCAGGCGTCCCATTCGGCCTGGTTTTTGGGCAGGAGCCGGAGGTTCTTGTCTTCGAGGATGACGGAGTGGTAGCGGCGGGTGAAGGAGACGCGGCGGTCGCGTTCGAACAAGGCGGCCAGGTAACGGCTTTCCCAGCGCGGGGTGGAGTCGACCAGGAGCACCTTGATGGGGTCCTGGTTGACGGCGACGGAGAACTCGGCGGAGTTGTTGGCGAGGCTGGCTTCTTTCCAGAGGTTGGTTTTGGCCTGGGCCGCCTGCTGCTTGCGCTGGGCCAGGCGGGCGAGAGTAGGCTCGTCATAAGCGGCCAGGCGCGCGGAGGGGATGGGCCGCTCGGTCGAGCCATCGGGCAACTGCCAGCCCACCGCCAGGTGGTCTTCGCCGCTGCCCTGTTTGTGGAGGGTTTCGAAGTAGTAGGGCTGTTTGGCTTGGAGGGTGATGGGCCGGCTCTTTTGGGAGGGCTGGGCGTCCCAGGCGCCTTGGGGGACGTAACCGGAGACAGAGGCGACCTTGACCTTGGTCTTGGGGTCGTCGGAGGGGCTGAGCCACAATTCCGAGGCGTCGTCGGAACAGATGCCGAAGGTGTAATTGCCGCTTTGCGGGGGGATGAGGAAGCCGCGCAGGCGGGCGCCGTATTGTTCGCCGCGGCTGCTGTATTGAAGCTGGGCGAAGCTGGTCTTGGAGGCGGGAGGGTTTTTGAAGGCAGGGCTGTTGACGAGGTCGGCCACCTGGGCGCCGCTGAGGTTGTTCCACAACTCAAGGGTAACGGAGCCGGAGGGGGACAAGAGGGCGTCGCCGGTTTGTTGGGGCGCCAATTCCAGGCGCGCCTGGTAGAGATTGATGCCGGCGTTGGTCGCGGCGAAGGCAAAGGTTTCGTACTGCCACTGGCCGCTGCTGCGTACTGGGCGGCGCGCCAATTCCTGGCCGTGATGGGTGACGATCAGGTCCCAATCCAGGTCGTCGGCCCCGTTGATGCGGAAGCGAACGGTCATCGGCACCTGCTCGCCCAGGAACACCTCGCTGCTGCCCGAGACCTCGGCGACGACTGCGTCCGGCGGAACGCCCGGGTCGCCGACCAGGATGCCGGCCACGAGCGCGCCCCGGGCGCGGAGCGAACGAATGACCGGGAGCGGGTCGGCGCCGATGGTCTGGCGGCCATCGGACAGGAACACGACGCCGCCGACATATTCCTGCGCCCAGTTGTGGGTGAGGGCTGCCAGGCAGGCCTCGAAGTCGGTGGCGCGATTGGGTAAGAGGGTGGCCGGGCGGGCCAAATCCAGCGGCGCCAGGCCGGTATCCATGGCGAAGACCTTGGGCTGCGCCTGGTCGCGCAAGGCCGGGACCACGGTTTGTTGCGCCAGTTTCACAGCGCGCTCGTAGCGGGAGAGGGCGGACAACGCCGCCAGTCCCCTGGCCACCGCCGAGCCTTGCCGGGCCGAGTCCAAGATGGCTTTGTCCGAGGCGGCTTGTGCTGCGGCGTTTGTTTTCGAGGGCCGGATATTGGCCGGCAGCAAATGCAAGCCGATCGCCTCTGCCAGTTTCGCGCCCGGTCCCATCAATTCATCCTTCACGGCCATCGAGCCGGATTGGTCCACCACCACCGCCACCAGCGGGAGGACCTTCTCGGTGGTCCGGCGGGTGAAGGTCGGCTCCATCAGGAACAGGACCAGCGAGGCCAAAGCCGCCCCGCGCAGCAGCAGCAGGCGCCGCCGCACCTTGGGGGTTACAGTCGCCAGTTCGAGTCGATACAACCGGAGCATCCCCCACACCCCGGCCGCCGCCAGGGGCAGCACCACCCACCACGGCCAACCGGTGCATTTGAACTGCCAGGCGGATGCCGCCAGCGCAAAGGGGCCAGGGTTAATTTGCGCTTCGTTCTGGTGCATGATTACGGCTCAGGCTGGCGCAGAACTGGCGCTCTGCGCTCCGGCTTCGCGCCGCGCCAGCCAGCCTTCGACAAACATCAACAGGAGCGCGGCCGCCAGGCACCACTTCCACAGTTCGACCGATTGGCGGCGGGCGGGGTCGAGGTTTGCGGCGATTTGGTCGGGGTTATGAAACAGGCTCAGGCCGCTCTGGAGGGTCTGGGCCATCTGGCGGTCGCTGATGGGCAGCAAGGCGCTCTCGGCCGGGGCCAGGGCGACGGCATAGCGAATGGGGTTGGGTTGGAGGGGGTCGCGCAGCAGATAGACGCCCGGCTCCATGAGGGGGTCGCTCAGGACGGCGTTGCGCCCTTCCCAAGCGCCCAGGGTGAGCTTCAAGGGCTTGCCCTGGGGGTCTTCGCCGGACATCGGTTTGGTCGGATCCTGCACGCGGGCGTAAATGATCTGGTCGCCGGGCAGGAGGTTTCTGGGCGGCATGACGAAGTTGCCCAGGTGTCCGACCACGCCGCGCATGAGCGGCACGTAGGCCGCCTGCAAGGGGAGGTCGCTCCAATCCGCGTTCAGGCTCGTGGCCAGCAACGTCACCAGCCCCAGCCCGCGCCGGCGTTCGACCAGCAGGGCATCGTCGTTGTCCATTTTCAGCAGGATGTCCAGCTCGGCGGGCTTGACCTTGCCGGCCTGGAGCTTGAAGTAGGCCCTGACCTTGGCGGCTTTCCAGGCCTCGTCGCTTTTGGAGCTAAAACCGCTGAAGACCGGGTGTCCAGGGCTGAGGGCGGCGGGGAGGGCGGGTTTAGGGGGCGCGACCGGGGGGTCGAGGGGGCAGGGCAGAAAGCCCTCGCCATTGCGGGCCCAATAGCGGTTGATGAGGGCCAAATCGCTGTCCGGCCCCAGGCCGACCAGCACGCCGCCGCCGCCCACGACAAAGCGCTCGAGGGCATCCACCATCGCCGGCTCCAACACGGGCAGGTCGCCCAGCGCCACCACCCGGTAATCCGGCAGGAGGGAGGGGGTAAATTGAGCGAGCGAAATGCGCGTCACTCGGAATGGGCCGCGGCCGTTCAGCTCGGGGTCCAAGGCATAATCCAGGAAGCCCAGCTTGCTCTGCAGCCCGGCGGGGGCGTTGGCGCCATCCACCAGCAAGACCGGCAGGCTGGCCTCGACCTGGATGGACAAGGCGCGGCGGTCGTCGGCGGGCAGGAGGTCCTGGTGATTGACCAGGGCGGCCTCGACGGCATAGCTGCCGGCGGCCTCGAAGGTGTGGGTGAAGACCACCTCCTGCCGGCGGCCGGTGGGAATCTCCACCGGTTTGGAGCCGATGACCTGGCCGTTGACGGTGGCCTGGACGGTGGCCTGGCGGTTGGCCTGTTTGCCGTAATTGGCCACGGTGACGCGCAGACCGGCCGGCCGGCCGACGGAGACAAGCGTGCGGTCCAGGCCAAGATCGGTAATGGCCAGGTTGTCGTCGATGGGCGCCGCCTCGGGCGAGAGGAGGATGACTTGCGGCCGTGGCCGGGTGCCCAGGGGGGCATTTGGGGGACCGCGCAGGCGCTCGCGCAACTCCTCCCAGCGCACTTGGTCTTCCTCGTGCCAGCCATCCTTGCGGCCATCGGTCAGCAGGACCAGCTCGGCGCCCGGGTTGATGTGGCGTTTCAACTGGTTCAGGCCGGCCTCCAGCAAGGCGGGGATGTCCGTGGCCACGTAAGCGGGCTTGAGACTGGCCAGGTGAGCTTTGAGGCCTTCGATGTCGAAGAGCGGATCGCCGGCGGGGGCGCCCAGTTGCGACATCAGCAACACGCTCAACTCGTCGCCGGGGGCCAGGGAGTCGAGGTAGGCCAACCCCAGTTTCTTCATGCTCTCGAGGGCGGGCTGGGCGCGGCCGGCGGCGGACGAGATGCTGTCATCGATGAGCAAAACCGCCGCCGTGCGGCCCTGGCGAGTGAGGCCGGGCGCGCCGTTGGGGCCGGTTGGGCGGTGAAAGGCCGGGCGCACCATGGCCAGGGCGACACAGCCGACCAGGAGGACGCGGGCCAACAGGAGCAGGAGTTCATCCAGCAAGAGCCGGCGGCGGCGCTGGGCGAGCATTTGGAGCAGGAACCGCATGGCGCCCCAATCCACCTGCTTGATCTTACGGCGGTGCAACAGGTGAATAATCAGCGGGGCGGACATGGCCGCCAGGCCGCCGAAGAGGAAGGGATTGAGAAACTCAATCATTGCCAGGTGAGCGCGCGGATGAGCACCGTGAAGAGCTCTTCCTGGGTCCAGCAGGTTTCCATCTGCACGCCACAAGCATGACAGCCGGACTGGAGGCGCTGTTGATGCTCCTGGAAGACGCGCCGGTAATGCGCCCGCACCCGGTCGCCATCCAGCTTGAGCCTCGGCTCCTGCTCCAGGCCGATAAACTCGATCATGCCCTGGAACGGAAAGCTCTGCTCCTGCGCATCCAGGATTTGAAACAGCCGCACCTCCTGCTTGCGATAGCGCAGGTACTGGATCGCTTTCAGCAAGGCCTTGGGATCGTCGAACGTGTCGGTGATCAGGATGACCAGGCCGCGGCGGTGGAGCCGGCCCGCGATTTCCTCCAGCACCGGCGCCAGGCTGGTCTCGTTGCCCGGGGCGGTTTTCTCCAGCGCCGCCAGGACGTTGAGAAAATGGGCCATGGTCGAGCCGGGCGGGATGAAGTGGCGGACGGCAGTGTCGCAGGCGACCAGGCCCACCGCATCGCTCTGGCGGATCATGAGAAAGCCCAGGGCGGCGGTCAGGGCCTGGGCGTAGGCGAGCTTGCTTTGGCGGCCGGAGGCATAGCCCATCGAGCCGGAGGTGTCCAGAATGATGGTGGCGCGCAGTTTGGTTTCCTCTTCGTACTGGCGGATGTCGTAACGGTCGCTCCGGGCATAGACAAGCCAATCGAGGTGCCGCAGGTCGTCCCCGGGCTGGTATTCGCGATGCCCGGCGAACTCGACCGAGAGGCCGCGGCGCACCGAGCGGTGCTGGCCGGCGAGGACGCTTTCGACGGCCTGCCGCGCCGTGACGCTGACGTTGCCCAGGCGTTCAATGACCTCCTGGTGGACTCGCTCGAGCAGGGTCACGGGAATTATATTTGCTCTCCGTCCGGGTGGAGGTGGGTGACCAGGCGCTCGACCAGCAGGTCGGTGGTCAGGCCGCCGGCCTGGGCGGCGAAATTGCAGATGATGCGATGGCGCAGCACCGGCTTGGCCAGCGCCGCGATGTCCGCGGTGGTGACATGATAGCGCCCGCGGAGCAGGGCCCGGGCTTTGCCGCCCAGGATGAGTTGTTGTCCGGCGCGCGGGCTGGCCCCCCATTGGAGCCACTTGGTCGCATCCGGCACGTCCCGGACTCCGGGCCGGGTCGAATGGACCAGGTGGACGACGTACTCATAGACGTGCTCGGCCACCGGCACGCGGCGGACGGCCCTTTGGAGTTGGAGGATGTCCTGGGCGGAGAACAACGCTTTGACCTCCGGCCTATGGTCGCCAGTGGTTCGCTTGAGGATTTCGATTTCATCGGGCTGGTTGGGATAGCCCACTTTGACCATGAACATGAACCGGTCCAACTGGGCCTCGGGCAGGGTGTAGGTGCCCTCCTGCTCGATCGGGTTCTGGGTGGCCAGCACGAAAAAAGGGCTCGGCAGGTCATAAGTCCGGCCCCGGCAGGTGGTCCGGCGTTCCTGCATGGCCTCGAGCAGGGCCGCTTGGGTCTTGGGCGGCGTGCGGTTGATTTCATCGGCCAGCAGGAGGTTCGTAAAGATCGGGCCGGGCATGAACTCGAGCTGGCGGCGGCCGCTTTGCGGGTCTTCCTGGATGATGTCGGTGCCGGTAATGTCCGAGGGCATCAGGTCGGGCGTGAACTGAATGCGCCGAAAGGTCAGATTCAAGGTGGCGCCCAGGGTCTGGACCATGACGGTCTTGGCCAAACCGGGCACGCCCTCCAGCAAACAATGCCCGCGGCACAACACCGCATAGAGCAACTGCTCGAGCACCTCCTCCTGGCCGACGATGACCTTGTGCATCTCGGCCAGCATCTGTTGGCGGGCCTGGCCTAAACGCCGGACCAGTTCCGCTTCCGTCTCCGACCACTCGTTGTCTTGTGTCGTTTCAGTCATAAATCAGGTTCCGCACCGGGTGAGGGCGCAAGCTTCCGGCTTGCGGCAGTCCCGGCAAGCCTCCGGCTTGCCGGTTCCACCCCTGCCGTCGGCCCCAATGAGCCCGCGTCCATGGAGCTTGAAGGGTTCGCCCCCATACGTCCACAGCTTTGTCTGCGGACCTGGCGGACAATCGCGCTGGCCTGATAAGCAACTCAGACGATCAACGCGGGTTTGGTGTTCACGCGCTTTGCGTCCGTGGCTTTGCGTTACGGCCCGGCCCTTGACGGTGGTTGGCCGGTTTGCTACTGCTCTGCCTGTTGATCCACAAATGATTGGAGAGGAGACCCAAGAATGCGCGAGCAAGTCTTAAGAAACGAGGGCGGTGCAGGCCGGGAAACACTGTTGTGGCTGCTGATTTGTCTGGTGGTTGCGCCGGTGAGCAGCTCCGCCCAAAACTCGGCGTTCACCTACCAGGGCCAGTTGCTGGACGCCGGCCAAGCCGCCAACGGGAGCTACGATTTCCAATTCCGGCTGGCGGACGCCGCCGCTAATGGCAACTACCTTGGCGCTACGCTCACCAATGCCCCGGTGCCGGTCGCCAACGGACTTTTCACGGTCGCCATGGATTTTGGCAGCGGGGTGTTCAACGGTCCGCCGCGCTGGCTGGAGATCGGTGTGCGGAGCAACGGCAACGGCTCGGCTTATACGGTGTTGAACCCGCGCCAACTGCTGGCCGGCACGCCCTACGCCACCTTCGCCGGCGCGGCGGCCGTGGCCGGGGCGGCGACCAACCTGGTGAATGGCGGGGCGCTGCTGACGAACATCCCGGCGGCCAACCTCGTGGGCACGATCCCGCTGGCGCGCCTGCCACCCATCCCCGCCACCAATCTGACTGGGACACTTGGATTAAGCCAGTTGCCGCCTGGGCTGGGCACCAACCTGGCCGCCAATGCCACGCTGGCCACTGCCACCATCGGGAGCGCGACGATCAACACCCTGGCCTCGGGCAATTTTATTGGCAACGGGATGGAATTGACCAACCTGCCGGTAGCGCCGGGGGCCCTGGCGCGTTTTGCGCCGACGCCCCCCATGGTTTACGACACCTACTATGATTTGGGCAACTACAGCCCGGCGTTACTCACCGACGCCTTTGTTCGCGCGCTGGCCCAAAGATGGGCGACCAACGGATTGAAGGCAGCGGGCTGGAATCAGATATGGATCGATGATGGCTGGCAGGCGCCCAGCCGCGACAGCGAGGGCAATTTGCAGGCCGACTCGAGCCGATTCCCCTCGGGCATGGCGGATTTGGTCAATTATCTGCACGGCCTGGGGTTCAAGGTGGGCATCTATTCGTCGTTTGGCCCAGTGACCTGCCTGGGCTTTCCGGGCTCGGATGCCGCCCATATGCAACAAGACGTGAACTTGTTTGCCTCCTGGGGAATGGATGCTCTGGACCTCGATGCCTGCACCGAGCCCCCCGCCGGCCCCGGCGGGGCGGAGCTGTACGGGGAACAAGTCCTGCGTTCGGCCGGCAATGCGATTCTCAACTCGCATCGGGACATGTCTCTTTTCGTCGTCATCCTGGCCTGGCCGCAGCCGTGGGAAGTTCAGTACGAGGCCAACGGGTATATTGGTTGCGTCAATCAAGGTTATCATGACGACGTGGGCGTCATCGTCTCTGCCGCGACCTTGATCGCACAACCGCCCTACAATGCCATGATTGGACCGGGCCACTACTTTTTTAACGGGGCCATGGTTAACTATTTATTAAGCCCGGGCACGCAACGAGCGGCCGTTTCCCTCTGCGCGATGACCAGCAGCATGCTGGTGTCCGGCGACTGGCACGACTCCCAGCTTCCGGCCCTGACCAACCAGGAGGTCATGGCCATTCACCAGGACCCGGCGGCGATTTGTGGCAGCATCGTTTGGTCCAACAATTTGGCCGAGGTCTGGGTCAAGCCGCTGGGGGGCGGCGGGACGGGCGCAAAGGCGATTGCGCTGGCCAATTGGTCCGGCACCAACCAGGACCTGGTGGTCAACTGGAACCTGCTGGGGGCAGGCCCCGACGAGCCGATCACCCTCCGGGATTTGTGGGCGCAGAGCACTTTGGGAACCTATAGCGGGTCCTGGACGAACACAGTGCCGGCCAGTTCGGTGCAGTTATTCAAAGCCACTCCGGCCGCCGGACTGTCGACCAATCTCACCGTGCTGGGGCCGGGGTTGACCACCCACACGCTGGTGTTCAGAAAAGGGGTGCTGGTCGGCATCCAATAAGGGGCGCCCTTTGGCGCGCCGCCGCAAACGCGGCCTTCGCCTCCGCCCGCAGGGAGTGGAATTTGCAGGGCTCAAAGGCCCCTTCTCGGCCGCCAGCCCGAAGTATCAGCGCGAAGAAACCAACCACCGCTCCACGGCGCCAGGCCTGCTTGCGGCCAGCGTGCCCGGCGGCACTTTCGAGCCGCCGCCGCCGGCGAGGACGAGGGCAAGGTGGGACTTGGGGGGCTCTCTTAAACCCTGGAGTCTCTGTGCTTAAGCAATTGCAGGCCGATCAGGACCAGGAAGCGGGGATTGTGATAGAGGTAACGGAACCAGAGCCGGCGCGGCTCGGTGGCCAGCCGGAACAACCATTCCAATCCGAGTTGCTGCATTTTGGCCGGCGCCTGTTTCTTGACGCCGGCAATAAAGTCGAACGCCGCCCCCACGCCGAGCATAACCGCCAGGACTCTCCCTCGATGTTGGGCCATCCACCGCTCCTGTTTTGGGCAGCCCAAGCCCACAAAGAGGATGCGACAGCCCGAATCGTTGATTTGCCGGACGACGGCCCCATCTTCGTCGGCAGTCAAGGGGCGGAAGGGCGGGGCATAAGCATAAGCCACGTTGAGTCCGGGATTTCGTTCCCGCAGGCGGTCGCGGAGGAGGCGCAAGGTGGCGTGGGTAGCTCCGTAAAAGCCGATGGGGATGCCCTCGGCCGCGGCCGCTTGACAGACGCGCAAGGTCATCTCCGGGCCATAGACCCTGGGCTGTTGCCGCAGTCCCAGCGCGCGGAGGGTCCAGACGATGGGCATGCCGCCAGGCGCCACCACGTCGGCCTGGTTAATGGCCTGCCGGTAATCCGGGTGGTCGTAGGCCTCCATGACCATCTGGACCGGAGCTTCGCAAAGGTAACGAGACTCGCGCGCTCTGGCCCACCGCACAACGTGTTGCGTCACCGCTTCATAACAAGTTGCGTCCACCCGCATCCCCAGCACGCTGCGTGACTCGGTGAGAGGAATACTGCAAGGCGCCATACTACTCGGCTTGATGGGTGCTGGCATGTTGAGCAGCCTAAGCGTGGGGACCGTCCCCCACCTCTGATTCAGTCTGGCAGAAAGGCCGTGAGCGAGGCAACGGCAGAAAGAGCAAGCAGTCGGTTTCAGCCGAGGACATGCTGATAGACGGCGTGGATTTGCTCTCCCAGTCGAGCCCACCTGTATTGCTGCATCGCGTGCCGCCAGGCATTGAGGCCATGCACGGCGACCAACTCCCGGTGCTGGTCGTAGCAGGCGATGGCTTGGGCGAGGCCGCCGACCATCTCCTCAAGGCGGCTGAGGGGTATTTTGAAGCCGCACCCTTCGGCCACGACTTGGCCGGGCCCGCCGCAGTTGAGGCAGATCACGGGCAACCCGCAGGCCATGGCCTCGAGCAGTGCCTGGCAGACGCCATCATGGAGGCTTGGGAAAAGGAAAACGTCAAACTCGGCATAGAGCTTGAGCAAGGTGTCGCGCGGCACCCATCCGTGAAATTGCACTTGGGAACCCAAGCCGAGCTGCCGGGCCAGAAGCTGCATTTGCCGCCGCAGGGGGCCGTCGCCGAAGACAGCCAATTCGGCTCCGACGCCGGCCGTTTTCAGGGCCTGCAGGGCCAAGTGAACGCCTTTGTAGAAGCGAAGGCGGCCGGCAAACAGGAGCCTTAGACGGGGTCGCGTCGCGTGCCGTTGGGGAGAGGCGGTTTGGTGGATTCCGTTTTCCGGGACCAACCAGGTGGCTACGCCTGAATGGGCGAAGGCTTGGCGGGTTTCCTCGGTGGAGACCAGGACGGCGCTGCAGAAATCGGCGGCGCTGGCGAGCCGAGCCGTCGCCCTGCGGTTGCTGAGGTTTCGCAGCGTTTCGTGCAGCAGTTCCCGTGGCCAGCGCCAGGGCAGCAACTCCCAGGGTGTGGCCGCGGCGCCCGCGACCGGCCCCCAAACCGTGGGCACGCCCTGTCCCCAAACGGCCGGGGTGGAGCGGTAGGAGGTCCAGGTGACATGGTGCAAGAGATCGAACCGGAACTGCCGCTGAAGCCGTGCAACCTCGGGGCGGGCGCGCCTTTGCCATGATTGGTAGCACCACCAGGAAAGGCCGGGGAACCACCTTCTGGCGAGCAGGGCCAGGGGCGAATGCTCGAAAAAGGCAAAACGCGGGACCGGCGTGCCTGGCGCCAGCGAGTCCAGGCCCTGCTGGATCAGAGGCCGATTGCTCAGCCGGGTCAGAACGGTGACATCGTGGGATTTGGCCACCTCCAGCGCCATGTTCCAGCCGATGCCTGACTCGGACCCGTATCCAGGTCTGCAGGAGTAGGCAGACAAAAGGACTTTGTATCGTTCCGGCATGGTGCCAGGCCAGGGAAGGGAGGGGGTTCCTGGGCAAAAACAACCCTTGTCACCCTGGACCTGCCGGCCCGCTGCCTCCGGGGATGCCAGTGGTGCTCTGCTGGAGCAACTGCTTTGCCAGGCCCAAGGCGACGCCAATCGCCCCGTCCATGTCGAGGTAGCAGTAGGAGCCCAGGCGGCCGCAGACGGTCAATTTCGGCACGGCTTGGGCCCGCTGGCGGTAAAGCTCGTACAGTTGGGCGTTGTGCGGGGTCGGCACGGGATATTCGAATTCATCGGGGTCCTGGGGCGTGAATGGGTACTCCCGCGTGATGAGTGTGCCGCTGGCGGGTTGCTGTTGGGCGGGCGGCAACAGATGTTTCCATTCCAGCGTCCGCAGCGGCCCGTGATCGTCTTCATCGGCATGGTTGACTTGGGCGCAAGGCTGATAGCGATCGCAGTGGGGGAGGAATTGGTGGATGCGTTTCTGGGCACGGTAGCTCAGCCGGCCGGCGTCGAATTGGAAGAAGGCATCAATCGGTCCGGTGTAAATCAAGGCCTTGCGGGCCCGGTATTCAGACGGGTCCTGCAAGTAATCAACGCCCAGGCGACAGGGGATGCCAGCGATCATGTTGGCCATGAGCTGGGAGTAGCCGGCGGCGGGGAGGACCTGGAACAAGCAGTGCGGCGCCAGCCCGACCTGGCCGCGACCATTGATGCGGATGCGGTCGGCGAGGTCAGGAGCCAGCCGCCGAGGCTCTACGCCCCATTGCCTGCGCGTGTAACCCTTGATGAAGGTCTCGTAAACGGAGCGTGGCATCTTCCGCAGGCAAGCCTCCTCGAAATCGCTGGGCGTGCCGGCGTGGCGGGGGCTCTCCCACCCGGGATACTGGTCCAGGAGGGTTTGGCTCAGGGGCCAATCCCAATACTGGCCAGCGACCTTTGCCTTAATGCTGGCCCGGTAAGGGTAGAAACTGGAAAATCGGTTGACGAATTCCCAAACTTCCAGGGAGGAGCAGCGGAAGTAGTGCGGGCCATAGGTGTGGACGCGAAATCGGGCCGGATGCATGAAATCGCGGACGTTGCCGCCCGGCTGGAGGCGTCGTTCCAGCATCAGGACCTCCCGCTGATGATCGATCAGGAGGCGCGCAATGGTGCTGCCGGTTAAACCGGAGCCTACGACCAGATAGTCCACGTTCATTGCCAGGGGCCTCAATAAGCCCCCTCCCGCGAGGCCACCACCAAGGGCGTCCGCAGGAGGATGGCCAGGTCCAGTCGCAGGCTGAACCTTCGCACGTACTCAAGGTCGTGCCGCATCATGGCGCTGGCGCTGGTGTTGTGCTGACGGTCCCTGATTTGCCAAAGGCCGGTCATGCCAGGCCGCACCAAGGAACGCACCTGACTCAAGGCAGGGTACGGCGCCAGCATGAAGGGAACCAGGGGGCGCGGCCCCACCAGGCTCATGTCTCCCTTGAGCACGTTGAAGAGTTGAGGCAGCTCATCCAGGCTCGTTGAGCGCAGGATTCGGCCCAGGCTTGTGACCCGTGGATCGTGCCTGGCCTTGACCAATACTCCGGAACTGGCGGCGGCCTGTTGCGCCGCCGTCCAGGCACCGTCAGGCTCGACGCGCATGGTTCGAAACTTGTACAAGACGAAAGATTTCTGGAGGTAGCCAACCCGCTGGTGCCTGAAGAGCACCGGTCCGCGCGAGCTTAATCGAATGAACAGAGCCGCCAGCAGGCAGAGCGGTGAGAGCGCCACCAGGGCGGCCAAGGCGCCACCGGCGTCGAGCAGCCTTTTGACCAAGAGCTGGACCCGCTTCTGCCGCAGAGAGCAGGCTAGGAGTTGGGCGTCAATGGCCGCCGCCGCCGCCTCGGCTCTGGGTTCTGCGCCGGGAATCCCTGGCTCAAAACGCTCCTGCCGGAGCGGAGGACTGGACTCCAATTCAGGCGGAGCAATTCCCGGAAACGGCTGGGGGGCAGCCGGATGGGGCGGCTCTCTGTCTAGGCTCATGGTGTCGGTTGGAAGTTCTGTCGGCTTGAGCCCGCGCCCGGCCAAATCCTTCAAACCCTAACGCGGGCCTATTTAGAGCGGCGGGTCCATAAATGTCAAGTGCTTTGAGGGCGGTGTGTCGCCCAGGCGGCGGACGGCTCAGTAGCCGCATCCCCGCTTACTTTTTCTCCTGGAACAGCAGCGGGGTGAAGTCGGCCAGATAACGGCGCCAGAGGCGGAAGCTGTGCTGGCCGGGGGTCTGCACCCAGGTGTGGCGGATGGCTTTGGACTTGAGCCATTGGCTGAGCTGCTGATTGGCGGCCAGCAGGCCGTCCTGCTCGCCGCAGCCGATCCACAACAGGCGCAATTGGCTGTTGGCCTTTTCATCCAGGGCCGGGAACTGGGCCGCCAGGTTGGTGCCCAATCCGCCCGAGCTGAAGGCGCCAATCCAGGCAAAACGCTCGGGGGCATTGAGGCCGACCAGGAGCGATTCGGAGCCGCCCATGGAAAGTCCCGCAATGGCGCGCGACCTGGGCGCCGGCAAGACGCGGTAGGCCTTTTCCACCTGCGGCAGCACTTCGTTCAAGAGCGTTTCCCGGAACTTGTCCATATTCTGCTGCCAGAGGTCGCCTCGGCGCAGTCCGCCCCAGCCGGCCCGGACGACTTCCATGGTGCCGTAGCCCAGCGGCATGACGACCAGCATCGGTTTGGCCTGCTTGCGGGCAATCAGGTTGTCGAGGATAACGTGGGCCAAGCCGACCCCCGTCCAGGCGCTGGCATCGTCGCTGTAACCGTGGAGCAGGCAGAGCACGGGATAGCGTCTGCCGAAAGCGGGGTCATAGCCGGGAGGCGTATAGACGTAAAAGTCCCGGTCGTCCCCCGCGACGCCGGAGCGGTAGAAGTGACGATGCAACTGCCCGTGGGGCACGTCGTTGATTTCCCAGGGCAGGCTCGCCGGGCCGGGCACGCGCACCTGGCTGTCGGTATTGAGCAGGTTGTACTTCAGCAGCGGGTTGTTGGGATCAAGGGAGCGGACCCCGTCAATGGTGAACGAATAGGCATAGACGTCCGGCTCCAGCGGTTCGCTGGTCAGCGACCACACCCCCTGGTCGTCCTTTTGCATCTGCGAGGCCTTGACGCCCTCGCAATGCACCTGCACCTCCCTGGCCTCGGGCGCTCGGAGGCGGAAGGTGAGGCGGCCATCGGCTTGGACCTCGGGCGAAACAGGGCGTTGCGCGAGGGCCGAACTGGCGAGGGTCAAGATCGCCACAGCTATAAAGGGTTTCGTTTTCATAAACAGCGCCCTTGATAGCTCCACTCGGGCAGAATGTTCAATGCGAAAGTGCGGGCGGGGATCTCCGGCAAACTCGCCAGGGCCAATCCTTGGTCTCGTCCCCGCGCCTCTGAAGGCGGCCGGGCTGCGGGTTGACGCCGTCGGCGATCTTGTACCCTTCGGCGCCGATGCCCGGCTCGATGGCCAGCTCCACCGTGAGCGGCGCCTCGCCCCGGGCAACGACCCGCGCGTCGCAATTACTCTGAACTTGACGCGCGAACACGCGCCCGACGTTCTCGACCACGGGGTCGGGCTGCGGCGGGAGGATCAGGCGAAGAGATTTCACTGCCTCCCCATGCGCTCCGGCGGCGACACACCTTAGAGTCTTTGGTCGCAACATCCACGTTTTTGCGTGAATGTCTTGGCATGTTTCCTTTGGAGGGGCCTGATTCTTCGGCGCGGAGCGCCGCATTTAACGCGGCGGGGGAAGGCGCACGTTGTTCTTCCCACTCAGGAATTGACGCTTCGCTCTTGGTTGCGGCTCCGCCGCGTTAAAACCAGAGCGACGAGAAACAGTTTCCTCATAGCGTTTTCTGGTCCACGGCCAAGGATATTGCATGGCTGCCATCGTGGATAGGCTTTGCTTACCGCGTCAGCGTCAAAACGGCAGTTGGCCCTCTGGGAGCAAGGTGAGGGTTCGGTGGACCGACGGCAGAGGCACAGATGGACAGTGGAAGGACGCAAGCAGTAGCTGGGCTCTCGGCCGGCTCATTTCGCCTGTGAAGCAGCACCTGGACGGAAATACCGGGAGGCGAATTCCAGAAACGCCGGCCAGTTCGGGCCGTCGGTGTGACCGCCGCTGTGCTGGCGGAAAGCAACGTCGCCATCGACCAGTGTTTCGATGGCAGGAAATTCCGCGGCGTTCATCGCCTTCTTGCCGAGGAGTTCATATACCGGACCCGCGCCGACCCCCGCGAGGAAGGTCCCTTTCGCGTCCACCCAGCCGTCACCACGGGTCGCGCCGGCGCTCAAAAACACCGGACGCGGTGCGCACATCGCGATCAGTTCGTGGGAATCTACCGGCAGGTCGCCCCAGGTCAGGGGGCCGGCGTATTTGAGGAAGTTGCCGGCCATCCAGTGGTATTCGCTGGTGCTGGCGACGTTCTCCACGATCTCACCCCAATCCCGCCGATGCAGTTTCGCGCCGCCCGCGCCTGAGGAACTGACGTAGGCGATGGCGAAGCGCGGGTCGTAGGCCATGGCTACAATCGTCGCCTTGCCGTAGCGGGAGTGGCCTTCAAGGCCTACTTGCTTCGCGTCCACCGCCTTGTCGGTCTCGAAATAATCCAGCGTCCGGCTGGCGCCCCAAGCCCAGGCGCGCAACGCGCCCCAGTCATCCGGCTTGCGGTGTTGGCCTTGGTTGCAGAGGCCGATGATGCCTTGCCTCAAGCCCGCGCCGTTGTCGGCCTGAATGCTGTTCGGGCTGATGACCGCGTAGCCCCAGCCCTTGGCGAGAACCTGCTGTTGCCAGGGCGGTCCACTGTTGGTGCCGCCCAATCCGGCCCGCGGGAAACGGTTGGTGCCACTGACGGCATTTGTGCCACCAAGCCCGCCAAACCCGCCGATGAACCCAAACTGCATCATCACCGGCACCGGCCCGGTCGCATTCGCCGGCGTCGTCAGGGACGCTTGAATGTTCACGGTGATTTCCGGATAGACCGAATTGTCGACGCGACCCACAAGTTGTTTGGTGATGACCGGCGCACCGCCGTGGTTTGTCTTCGTCGTGCTGGTTACTTCCCACGTCACCGCCGGCGTGCTTTTCGGCACCCGGCCATAAACCTCCCGGTCGAAATCCTCCACGATTTCCGCGCGACGCTGGGTCCACCACATCGCCGCCGTCACGACCTTTTGTCCGTTCTTCAACACCAGCGGATCCGGCAGGTTTGGAAAGGGGTTTGCTTTGGACTCGTCGTAGTTGGCGTAGTTGGTCGCCTGCGGGTTGCTGCCATTGCGTCCCGGCCGCAGTGAAGTGATGTGGAGCAGGTCCATCATTTTCTGGCGGTCTTGTGCCGAAGCGGCGGTGTTGGCTCCGCCGAAGCCCCAGCCGCCTTGACCGCTAGCCGCGGTCTGCCCCGAGGCTGCGCCAGGAACGGGAGAGGCCGATGGGTTGCCCGGAAACGCCGCCCGTTGCGCTTGGACGCCAACCGTCGCGTCCAGTGCTGCGGCGAGCAGAAGCCATGCACGAAGAGTTCTTTTCATGGTGGAATCAGGCGTTGAAGGTTCAATGCGTCACTTCGGATAGTCCTTACAAATCCAGCGCAGCATGTCGAGCAGGATGACGCCGCCGAGATTGTCCGGGCCAGCCACCAGGGCTTAAGTCTTGGCTTGTCTTCTGGTTGGAGGTGGCCTAAGAATCTGCGGGCGCTAATTGCATGAACAGCACCCTGGTGATAGTGCCGACGTACAACGAGCGGGAGAATCTTCTCCCGCTCGCCCAACGGCTGCTGGCCCTGCCGGTCCCGGTGGATCTGCTGGTGGTGGACGACAATTCGCCGGACGGAACCGGCGAACTGGCCGACGAACTGGCGGCGAAACACGCCTCGATCCAGGTGCTGCACCGCCAGGAGAAAGGCGGGCTCGGCCCGGCCTATATCGCCGGGTTCAAGTGGGCGTTGGCGCGGGCCTACGAGTACATATTCGAACTGGATGGTGACCTGTCGCACAACCCGGACGACATCCCGACGTTCCTGGAGGCCGTCAAAGACGCTGACGTGGTGCTGGGCTCGCGCTACCTCAATGGCATTCGCATCATCAACTGGCCGCTCAGCCGCCTGTTATTGAGCAGTTGCGCGGCCAAGTACGTGCGCATGGTGACGGGCATGCGCTTCTCCGATCCGACCGGCGGCTACAAGTGCTTCCGCCGGCGCGCCCTCCAAGCCATCAACCTCGATGACATCCGCTCGACCGGTTACAGCTTTCAGGTCGAGACGACCCACGAGCTGTGGAGCCAGGGGCTGAGGATCGTCGAAGTGCCCATCATCTTCACTGACCGTTTCCAGGGGCATTCCAAGATGTCCGGCCACATCATCCGCGAAGCGTTCCTCATGGTCTGGCGCCTTTGGTTCCGAAACAAGCTGCGCCGCCGGCTCCCGGCCCCGCCCGCCAGGAGTGCATCTGCCGGGCCCGGGTCCGACCCTGCCTCCCCGCCCGCCCCTGCCCCGGCGACGAAACACGATGTCTCCGGGTCCTCTTCCCCGGCCAAATAGACTGGCCGGACGCGCGACCTGGCGCCTGGGTCCGGAACGCAGAGGAGCAGGTCTGCGGGAGATGAAAGAGGCGGCGGGCCGGCAGCCTTGAGGGCCGAGCGCGGAGTGGAATTGCCAATTTCCAATTTTCAATTGCCAATTGACTTCCGGCCGGGGCCGAATAATAATTCGGGCGCAACGTTAAGAGCTGTAATCGCCCCGGTCGCCTGCCGCCCGCAGGCGGCCGGGATACCCAGACAAGAAAGTAGAACTTATGCGTCCGAATATGACTCGCCGCTCCTTCGTCAAGACTACCCTGATCTCCTCCGCCGGGCTGGCCCTGGCGGCGGAGGCAAAGGCTCAAAATGCATCTGCGGCCGGAGGGGCCGCGCCCGCCTCGGCCGGGGCGCTGCCCAAAGCCAGGATTGGCAAACTGGAGGTGAGCCGGCTCATCCTCGGCGGGAACCTGCTGACGCATTACACGCACAGCCGCGACTTGAAGTACGTCTATACACTGGCGGCCCACTACAACACGGACGAGAAAATCATGGAGACCCTGGCGCTGGCGGAGGCCAACGGCATCAACACCGTCTCGATGCACAACCCGCCGCACCCGATCTCCGTGCTGCGGCGTTACCGCAAGGAACGTGGCGGCAAAATCCAGTGGATCATTTGCCCCACCGCTCCGGTGGAGTCGGACATGGTCCAGTACCGGCAGCAGGTCGAAGAACTGGTCAAGGACGGTTGTGAGGCGATCTACCTCTGGGGCGTGCATGCGGATTCGCTCGTCGCCCAGGGCAAGCTGGACCTGGTCGCCAAAGCGGTCGAGGTCGCCAAGGAATTTGGCGTGCCCTCCGGGGTGGGCGGGCACTCGCTGGACGTGGTCAAGGCCTGCGAGACCCACGGTGTCAAGGCCGACTTCTACATCAAGACGTTCCACCACCATAGCTACCCGACCGGGCCCAAGCCCGAGCAATTGAAAGAGCCCTACAATGAGTTCCCCGGCTACTGGTGCCGCAACCCGGAGGAGACCGCCCAGTTCATGCAGACCGTCCAGAAACCCTGGCTCGCCTTCAAAGTCATGGCCGCCGGGGCCATCCCGCCTCAAAACGCCTTCCGCTACGTCTTCCAACACGGGGCCGATTGCGTGCTTGCCGGCATGTTCGACTTCGAAATCGCCGAAGACGTCAAGCTGGCGCTCGAGGCGCTCGACCGGGCCAAGGACCGCGCCCGCCCCTGGACCTGCTGAGCGGGCGCCTTTGGGCGCCTCTCCACAAACGGGGTAGCGAGGTTTTGCTTGCTTTTCAACGGCCAGGCACATCCCTCTGATTAGGGCCACGATGGCCGTCGGCCCTGCTTAAGCCAGGGCTGCCTGCGGGGTGGTGTAATACTAGATTGTTGCTGGACCTCTGGCAGCGGCACGGTTTGACTGTGGCACCCCAAGGTCGGCTTGCGGCCTGGTCGCGGTTCTGCGGTGCGTGCTTCCGGTTGTCGCGGTAGCGTGCGCCTTCTAAGGCGCGGGCCGTGCGATTCCGAGCGGCTCAACCAGCACGGAAATAGCAGTCATGCAGAATAGTAAACCAGCAAGTGCGGCATTAACCCGCTTGTGCGACATCCGTATGCGATGCTGTGAAATCGCAGCAATAGTCAGCCCTCGCCCGTCAACCGAGGCCGAATTGATCGGCATGGCCTCGGGGCTGTACCAGTGGGTCGCTTGGCAGCCGCTGCCGGGCGTGCCCGATAAACCGACGGCAGCAAAGGAGGCGGCGAATCGTTAGCCGCCCTCTTTCACATTACAGCCTGCGGGCTCATAAGCCTCCGGGTTGCCGGCGAGCAGATCTGATTCTTCGGCTTTGCGGTCCTCCTCGGAGGCGTTTTTGTGAGCGTGAACATGTGTTGCACCCTTTTCAGAAATGCAGTCCGCGCGGTGATGATTCTCACTACAGCGGTCTGCGAGATCACCCTCACCGATGTAAACCGCAAGCCAAGCCCCGGTGGTGCGCTTGGCATAGATATAATTGCCGTCGCACTTGCTAAAAGTCTGGGGTAGGGTATAGATGTAGTACGTGTATTTGGTGCCGCTGGCACCGGTCCATGTGCAGGTTGTGTTTGTATCACTCATAACGAACCGACTTGTTTAACGGCCCCCGGCAGGCGTCCACCTGCGGGCAGACTTCCAAGTCCGCCAACGGGGGCTTCTTATCTATCATCGCATACGATGGGACTAGTGCAAATGAAAAGTGCGAGGATTAACTGTGGTCGTATTCCGGCTGATGCTGCTATGGCAGCATAACTCGTGCCATATATCCAATCTGTTGCCCAAAAATAAATCGCCGAAAATGATGAAATGCGGTTGACTAGCGTAAGCTATGATGTTTCATTAGTCGCATAACAGGTGAATCAGATTATGAACGAGCCAATTTCAAATACAATCGAGGTTTTGGCCCAAAGAGTCCGCGTGAAGGAGGACGAGGCCGCGAAGCTTAAAAAGCTGGTCAATGAGCTTTGCTCAGAGGGCGGGCTGCCCCTGCGTTATGCCGACATAACTATCCTTGGAGACGAACCTTTGAGGATTCGGGGAGACCAGTTCTACGGCCTTGCCATTACCACGGCCATCAGGAATTATCTTGAGATGAGGAAGGCTGCGAATCAAGGCCCGGCAACGGTTTCTGAGATTTACGAAGCCATCAAGAGCGGTGGTTACAAGTTTGAAACAGAGAATGAGGAAAACGCCAAAACGACCGTTCGGAATAATCTGCGGAAAAGCAGCAGCATCTTCCATCGCTTGCCCAATGGGGATTTTGGGCTCTTGATCTGGTATCCGAATGCCAAGCCCCCCAAGCCGGAAGAGCCGCAGGCGGCGGGCACCGAAGAACCCCCGGCATTGCCGCCAACTCCCGAGAAAAAGAACAACGTGACGCACGGCGAGATTAAGGAAGTCATCAGCGGCATTAATGGGAACTTTCAAGCCTCAGACGTTGAAAAGCTTGTGAGGCAGCGTTTCCCATCGAAGGTACTGCCGGCGGGGGCAATCTCAACGGTGCTATACTGGCTCAAAAATACCAAGCGTTCACTGAAAATGGTTTCAGAGCGCCAAGGGGCAAAAGGCGCGGTTTATTCAAAAGTGTGAGAATCCATTGGGATTCATGAGAATTTCGCCAACAGGCCAAGAGTGGTCCACCAGCGCACCCGCGCTGCATTCGCAGCCTGTTGCCGTCGTGCCTGTCCGGGCGGGAATGGGTCGGGTCTTTGTCGGCCCCATAAGCCGCATCGCCCTTCCCTACCCGGACTCACCTAAACTGAGTGAAATCAAAGCTCCGCGAGCGTGTCACCGCTCACGGAGCGGAACCAACCGCAGGGTTAAGCTGCGACGGTCGCACATCTTGGAAGATGCAGCCGTACGTTAGCTTTTCCTGCCCGGAAAGGCAAGTTGAATTGTTACTGGTGCTCGGGCGAAGCGAAGCGTTTCGGCCATTTTCGGAACAAAAACCGTATTGTGCAGCGTTATGGGTGCTGCGGGTGCGGCAGAACTTTCTCACAATCTCAACCGCTGGAGGACCTGAGAATCCCTGACAGCCAGGCGATCCAGATCATTCACCTGTTGACGGAGGGCGTCGGAATCCGAGCGGCTGCGCGGCTGGCCCGTTGCGACCCGCATACCGTTCTTGGCGTGCTGGAAACCTTCGGGGAAAAGTGCGCCGCCTTCCTGGATCACCGGCTGCGCGACCTGACGGTCGGGCCGCTCCAGATTGACGAACTATGGTCCAAGGTGGGTGTGCGCCAGAGCCGCACGACGGCGGACGATCAAGAGCGGGGCGATTTCTACACGTTCCTGGCCCTGGACGCCCGCACAAAGCTGATCGTTTCGCACCATACCGGAAAGCGCGATTATGAGAACACAGACACCTTTGTTGCGGACCTGGCAAGCCGGATCGTTGGCCGAGTTCAAATCACGACAGACGGCTGGAATGCGTATCCCGACACCATCCGCCATTACCTGCTTGACCGGCTGGATTACGCCGTCATGCAAAAGAATTATGACGCCCCACCGGCACAAGTTGAAGCCTCCCGCCGCTACTCGCCTGCCCCTTTTGTCGGCGTGACGATCAGGACCAGGGCCGGGAATCCGCGCAGGGACAGGATATGCACAAGCCACGTTGAACGGGCCAACCTGTCCGTCAGGACGCTCAACCGCCGCTTTACTCGCCTCTGCCTTGGCTGGTCGCGGAAGCTGGCCAATCATCGTCACGCGGTCGCGCTATTCGTTGCGGCTCACAACTTCGTCAAACGGCATTCCACGCTTGGCACAACGCCAGCAGTGGGCGCAGGATTAACCGATCACGTTTGGTCAATCGCGGAGTTGGCGAGTATCATGTGACCACGGCAAGAATCTAGTCCAACTCGACCGGGAAATTTCTGCCCAGTTTGAATAATTTTCCCCCGCCGCTGTCAGATTTAGAAGGAGGGTCTTGGCCTATTTGCCCTAAGAAACACGAGGGGACGCGTATAAAAGTCCGGCAAAGAACCTGCTGGGCACGGAGACGGGCGAACACAAAATAGCAGCAAAAAGGTGTTGCCAATGAGCAATAAATCGAATAAATTGGGTCAGTCTATGAGCGACCAAACAAAGCTAACCCCCAATGCAACCGGCGGATCGAGCTATCCTGATAAAACCACCGGCAGCGAAGCCGCGGCCTCCGTCCGAAAGGCGGCAAATCGGTGGGGGGACAGCAAACGCAGCAGCCTGTTTGAGCGGGGAATGCAAATAATTTATGGCGGCACTGCCTCAAAAGAGAAGGTTCGCTCTCGACAGTAATGTTCTGATCGATTTAGGAGAACGGAAACCCTTCGCGTTCGCCTTCCTTTCGGCATATCGGCCCCAAGGGCTGGTGGTTCCGCCAACCGTCGTTCAGGAGCTTACGCACCTTGCGCTTGAGCTTTCCCACCCAGCAACCAAGTTCGCATTTGAAGCCTTGGCCAACATGCGCCAGTGGGACATTTATCCGTACGACCTGAAATCGGTTGGGCATGGGATTACGGATGCGGACGCCCGAAAATTGATTTCCAGCGGACTTTTGCCCGAAGGCGAATTCAATGACGGCCTGATAATCGTTGAAACCGCCTTGGCTTGCGTCCCGGGGCTTGTTACGTCGGATAAGCATTTGTTGGCAGTGGACAACGTTAAGCTTATTCGGGCACTGGCGGACATTGATTTGCCGCCGGTAAGAGTTTACCACCCCAAGGACTTGCTCCGGGCGCTCAAATCGCAGTAGGCCCGGCCCCCGCCCGCTTTCCACAATCTGGCAGAGCACTACCCAAATCTCAAGATTTCCCAGCAACAATCTAATCGTACTTGACCGCCCGCCCGCACGCCGCCGGGATCGACTCGACCCGCAGCCCAATTCACGGTACAATGGGGCCGCAGTGACAAAGAGACCTCTGGCTGCCAAAACCGCCCTGCTCCTCCCGGGCGCGGTCGGGCTTGTGGCCCTGGCCGCGCTCGCCTTCTGGTTCTTCCACGGTCCGGGCCGGCCCCTGGCGTTGCGCAAGCCGGGAACCGACCAGCGCCCCGGCGAGGCCGGCACCCTGGCCAACCCGGTCCTCGCCGGCAAATTGATCCGTGCCGACGCTCCGATGCATCCCGACGATCAGCCCCGTCCCGACAGCGGGCTTGCCAGTTTGCCGGGCGCCTGGCCGCAATTCCGCGGAACCAACCGCGACGGCCTCAGCCGGGAAACCGTGCCCCTGCTGAGGGCCTGGCCCCCCGCCGGTCCCCGCGAACTCTGGTCCATTGAGCTGGGCGAAGGCTATGCCGGCGCCGCCGTCCTCCACGGCCGCGTCTATGTCATGGACTACGACAGCGACAAGAAACAGGACGCCCTGCGCTGTCTATCCCTGGCCGATGGCCGCGAGCTTTGGCGCTATGCCTACCCGGTCCGCGTGAAACGCAATCACGGCATGTCCCGCACCGTCCCCGCCGTGAGCGACCAATTCGTGGTTGCCCTGGGCCCGAAATGCCACGTGGTCTGTCTCGACTCTCTCACGGGCGAGTTGCGCTGGGGACTGGACCTGGTCCACCAATACGGCGCCACTGTTCCCCCCTGGTATGCCGGTCAATGTCCGCTCATCGATCAGGGCGCCGTCATCCTGGCCCCAGGCGGCAAGGACGCCCTGCTGCTGGCGGTCAACGGCCAGACCGGCCAGGTGCTTTGGCAAACCCCCAACCCCCACGCCTGGAAGATGACCCATTCCTCAGTCATCCCCATGGAGTTTGGCGGCCAGCGCCTCTACGTCTATTGCGCCAACAACGGCGTCGTCGGCGTCTCCGCCGACAACGGGGCGATCCTCTGGGAAACCACTGACTGGAAGATCAGCCTCGCCACCGTGCCTTCCCCCCTCATACTCGACGGCGGGCGCATTTTTTTCGCCGGCGGCTATAACGCCGGCAGTTTGATGCTGCAACTCAAAAAGGCAGACGACCGATTCCTCGCTCAGACCGTCTTCAAGCTCGAACCGGAAGTCTTCGGGGCCACCCAGCAGACCCCCATCCTCTATGACCACCATATCTACGGCGTCCGGCCCGATGGCCGATTCGTTTGCCTGACCCTGGAGGGCAAGCCTGTCTGGGCCAGCGACTCCAGCCAGCAGTTCGGCCTCGGTTCTTTCCTCCTGGCCGAGGGCCTCATCTTCGCGCTGAACGACTCCGGCCTCCTGCGCCTCATTGAAGCCACGCCTGAGAAATACACCCTGCTCGGGCAAGCCCAAGTACTACCCAAGGGGCGCGAGTCTTGGGGCCCCCTGGCCCTGGCCGGCGGGCGCCTCCTGGCCCGTGACCTCACCCGCATGGTCTGCCTCGACGTGGCCCGGCCCTGAACCGTCGGGAAACACCTTCGACCATCCGGCTTTGTTTCCTTGACCGTCAGCGGCCGTTGAATTCCCGGATGCCCTCGAACATGGCCACAATATTTTCGGGCGGCACTTCCGGCAGGATGTTATGGACGGTGTTGAAAACAAAACCGCCGCCGGGGGCGAAGACCTCGAGCCGGCGCCGCACGTGCTCTTTCACCTCGGCAGGCGTGGCCCGCGGCAGCACCTGGCGCGTGTCGCAGCCCCCGCCCCAGAAGCAGATGTCCTGGCCGAAGTCGCCCTTGAGCCGTTCCGGCTCCATGCCGCGGCAGTCGGTCTGCACCGGGTTGATGATGTCAAAGCCCGCCTCGATGAGGTCCGGCAGCAGCGCGCGAATCGAGCCGCACGAGTGCAGGAAGGTCTTCATCCGTGTTTGCTGATGCACATAAGCGCAAAGGCGGGCATGGCGGGGTTTGAAATGCCGCCGGTACATCGCCGGGGAAATGAAACTCCCGTGGTTGGTTCCGAGATCGTCGCCGAAGCGGCAGACGTCGGCCACGTCGCCGACCGCGCGGCAGACCTTGGCCAAGGCGGCCAGGTGCCGCTCCAGCAGGGCGTCCAGCAAGGCCTCCACTTTCGCCGGCGCGGCCGCCAGGTCCATCAGGAATCCATCCAGCCGGCGCAGGAACGTGCCCCATTCGAAGAGGTTGCAGCCGACCACGATCACCAGAGCGCGGTCGCCGGCCACGCGCAACGCCAGCGCCCGCCGGCGCAGCGTGTCCCAAAAGCCCGGCTCGCCCGCTTGGTCCCAGGGGCTGTGAACCAGGGCCGCCCAAAGGACTTTGCCCATGGCCTCGTCCAGCCGGCTGAAATCTTCCGGGTAGCCCTCCAGGTAGGGAAAGAGGCTTTGGTCGAAAAACGCGCCGCCCGCCGGCATGCGCGCTACCTCCGTCCCGTCGGCCAGGCGGGCGATGAACGAGCCGTCGGGCTGCGGCTGGGGCTGGAACCAGGCCGGATACTGCGCGGGCTGGCCGTCGGCCAGGGTGATGTCGTGCCACGCCCGGTCTTGGGTGTTGAAGGCGCGGCCGATGTCCAGCACGTCAATGCCGAAGCGGTCCAGGACAAAGTCCTCGGGCTGCGCCAGTTGTTGGACCACGTCATAAACGCGGGTGTGCCCCTGGGCCAGGCCCAGGCGCCGCTTGAGCCGTCCGTAGGCAATGGCGGAGATGCCGGAGCTGGGTGTGGCGCCAAGGTCCACCGGCACGCGGTCCGGCTGGCGATGCTCGATGGCGGCGAGGATACGTTCGCGCGAGGTCATGGTTGTGGGTCGTGGCCGCTCAGGGTTTGCAGCTCTGGTGGTCCATAATTTGCAACTGCCCCCACGGCGCCCGCAAGACCAAAAGTTCGCCGCCCGTCATCCTAAAAAGGGAGGCCGCGCGGCACGGCCAGGGATCTGAGAATGCCCGCCGGCGCGCCACCCAGGCCTCCGGAAGACCTGCACTTCGCTTACCGCTTAGAGTCATTGAGGCAGCGGGCCGTTAAGTGGAAATAACTGCAAATAAGTGCAAAAGCGGCTGTGCAGAGCGCATTGAACCGGGCAGGAACCGCTTCCTGGCCGAGCGCGAAGCGAAGCGGCGCTCTCAGTTTGGCATTCACCGGGTGATGGTTATAGCGCGTTTTGGGCGGAATGCCAAATGCTCCATTGGCTGGATTGGCTGGATTGGCTGTATTGGGAAATTTGGCGGTGTTTTTGCTCCCGAGGCCGCAAGCAGGAAGCGGCTTTGCTGCGGAAAGTCGAGCCATGGCTTGGGCTTTCGGCCCTCGGCGGGGGCGCGTCGCTAATATCCTGCGGGACGACCTCGCGCAGATGAAGTCTTCGGCCTCGCGCCGGCTCTAGCCGGCTTGGCTGCGCCGCGTCGTCGCCATGGTGGAGCAGGACGGCCAATGGCGGGAGATGACCTTCCTGTCGGACAACTTGCAGTGCAGCCAGCCAAAAAAAGTTGTCCCCTTTTTCAGTTTCTGCGTCCATGAATAGATAGATGATGAGCGAGGACATGGATTTGGTGCGGGAGTATGTGGCGGGCCGCTCCGAGCCAGCCTTCGCGGCCCTGGTCTCGCGCCATGTCAACCTGGTCTATTCGGCCGCGTTGCGCCGCGTTGGCGACGCGCACTTGGCGGAAGAAATCACCCAGGCGGTTTTTATCATCCTCGCCCGGAAAGCAGATTCGCTGGGCCCGAAAACCGTTTTGTCCGGTTGGCTTTACCGCACGGCCCAATACGCCGCCGCCGACGCGTTAAAAATCCAGCGCCGGCGCCTGCGCCGCCAACAGGAAGCCTATATGCAATCCACACTGCTTGATGCCCCGGCGGATAAGAGCTGGGAACAATTGTCGCCGATGTTGGACGAAGCGATGCTGCGGCTGGGCCAGGCCGACCGTGACGCGGTGGTGCTCCGGTTTTTCGAGGGCAGGAGTCTGAGTGAAGTCGGTTCGGCTTTGGGCACGAACGAAGAAGCAGCCAAGAAACGGGTCCATCGCGCGCTCGAAAAGTTGCGAAGATTCTTCATGGCCCGCGGCGTGGCGCTGCCGGCAACGGTGATCGCCGGAGCGGTCTCCGCCCATGCGGTCCACGCCGCGCCCCTCCAACTGGCGGCCGCGGTCACCGCGGGCGCCCTCAAAGGAACCGTGGCAACGGCTTCCACCCTAACCCTTATCCAAGAAACCTTGAAACTTATGGCATGGACAAAACTGAAAACTGCCGCCCTCGCCGGCGTCGTCGTAGCGGCTTCCGTGGTAACGCCCCTGGTTATCCAGCATCAGTCGCGGGCCAGGCTCCGCGCGCTCGATGAATCTGTGCAGCAACAAAGCGCACAACTGGCCAAGGCCAAGGCGGACAACGACCGCCTGGCGGGCCTGGCCGCCCAGGCCGAAACTTCGCAGGCCCAGGCGGATGATTTGCGGCGGCTGCGCGCGCAGGTGGGCGCGGGGCCGCGGCAAACGAATGACCTGGCAAAGCTGCGAAAAGACAATCGCCGGCTGCAAGCAGCGGCGGACCAACCCAGTGTCGAGCCGACACCCGAACAGCAGCAGCAAGCCGAGGTGATAATGAATTACGGCAAGCGCGCGGTGCTAGCTTGTATGATGCAAGCCCGAACCAACCAGGGACTGTTCCCCTCGACTTTCGCGCAAGTGGCCGGCGGTCTCCCGGACAACCTGAGGAGCCAAGCCGATCCGTCCGGTGACGGGTATGAGATTGTTTACCAGGGAACTTTTCAGGCGCTCGGCCAGCTTACGAATAGCCCGGCGGACGTGATTGTGATCCGGCAGAAGCAGCCCATCCCCTACGGCAACCGTTGGGCGAAGGTCTATGTGTATGCCGACGGCCATTGCGGCGTTCACACGCAGACGGGCAGCGATTTTGCGGCCTGGGAAACGCAGCATACGGTTCCGCCCCAATCGAACCGTCCGTGATGGAGAACCGCGGGACGCATGACAAGGCTTCAACTCGGCATCATCAGCGCGGTACTTGCGGCCGGCGGCGTGGTTTCCTGGAGCATCGACCATTCCGCCCGGATGGAGTTGCGGAAAAAAACCGAGGCCTGCCGGCAGCAAGCAGACCTGTTGGCGCTATGGTCCGCGGAGAACGAAGCCCTGTCCAACCTCCTGGCTCAGGGAAAAAACCGCCTCTTCCTCTCCAATGAGCAAATCCGTGAGTTGATGCGGTTGCGCAGTCAGGCCGGGCAACTCCACCGGACGGCGATGGAAGCCGACGAACTGCGGGCGGGCAATCAGCGGTTGCTGGCGGCGCTGGCACGGTCCGGAACGAACGGAATTCATTTGGAGGGCGAGTCCCTCGCCTTCACGGGGTTCGCCGACCCGGAATCAGCCCTGAAAAGCACGCTCTGGGCGTGGATCAACGGCGATCGCGCCGCCTTTCTAGCCAGCTTCGCCCCGGAGGAACGGGCGGCCCTGGAAAAGGAGTGGCAACAAGCATCCGAAACGGAGATTGCGGCCGACTGCAGGCTCTACGCCCCCCTGTACGGCCCCGCCGCCGAGGGTGTCTCCGTCCTCGGCAAAAAGGGCATCTCCGCAAATGAGGCCGTCATCGACATCTACTTCGAAGGCGACGGCAAGACCCGGAAATTCGTGCTGAAGAAATTTGGGGAGGAGTGGAAAGTGACCGGGTTGCAACTGATCTTCAATTGAATCCTTCCGAACGGGATACTCAATTCTCAGTTGGCGCGGCACAAGCGACAGCCTGCCCACCTTCCCGGCCAATGTCAATGGGAAAAGTTATGGTTTGACGCCTTTCCTCACCTGATTTGAGCCCTTTCGCGCTCATCTCGGCTTGGATGACTTCACTTCGTTTCCCGAAGGCAATACAGCTTCGTGAGCGTGCGGATGAGCAGGTGGTCGCCGGCCATCGCCGGGGTGGCCAGGCACATCTCGTCGAGGGAATTTTCGCGCAGCAGCTTGTACTCGGGGCCGGCCTGGAAGACGAAGGTTTCGCCGTCTTCGCTCAGGGCGAAGATTTTTCCATTGGCCGCCCACGGCGAGGCGGTGAAGGAGGTAGTGCCCGGACGGATGCGCTGCTTCTCGTAAACCTGCCGGCCGGTGCGGGCGTCGTGGCAGCTCAGGAAGCCGAAGTCGAACAGCACATAGAAGTAGTCGCCGTAGAGCAAGGGCGAGGGATTGTAAGGCCCGGCGGCGGGCTGATACCAGGCGATGAATTGGTTGTTGGTCTCGCCAGGCTTCAAGGTGGTGTCGCCGGAGGCGCCGGGCCTGAACGCAAAGACGGGCCGCACCTTGTCACCGACGAAGCCGGAGCAGACGTAGAGCAGTCCGGCGTTCGAGAGCGGCGTGGGGATGTCAATGGAAGACATGCCGCCGCATTCCCAGAGCAGCTTGCCCTCGAGGTCGTAGGAGCGGACTCGCTTGGTGCCAGAGGTGATCAACTCGGTGCGCTGGGCGTTGCGCCAAATGCAGGGGGTGGCCCAGTTGCTTTTTTCGTCGCGTTCGACGCGCCAGAGCTGGCGGCCGGTCTTTGGGTCCAGGGCCACGGCGAAGGATTTCTCGTCGTTGTCATTCACGATGAACAGGCGGCCCTCGTGGAGGAGGGGCGAGGCGGCGGAGCCCCAACCGTTGCGGGTCTTGACGGGCGGCCAGTTGGTGGACCAGAGTTTCCGGCCCTCCAGGTCGTAGCAGAACAAGCCGACGTTGCCGAAGTAGGCATAGACGCGCCCGCCATCGGTCACCGGCGTTTCGGAGGCGTAGGTGTTCTTCAGGTGCAGTTGGTTGGAGGGCGTGCCGCGATGCGCCTCCTGACGCCACAATTCACGGCCGGACTGGAGATCGAAACACAGGACGAGCCAGCGATGCTCAGCCTTGGGAACCTCTTTCCTCTCGCCGCCGAGGTAGAGGCCCTTTTTCGCCGGCTCCACCTCGCCCGCGCTGACCACGGTGGTGACCAGCACGCGCTGCCCCCAGACGATCGGCGAGGACCAGCCGCGGCCGGGCACTTCGACCTTCCAGGCGACATTCTCGTTGGTGCTCCAGCGCTCGGGCAGGTTCGGATGGTCAGAGACACCCAGCCCAGCCGGCCCGCGGAACTGCGGCCAGTTGGCGGACGAATCGGCTCCGACAGCTTGTGCCGCCACGAGCAGGCGGAGGGTTCCGGCAAGGGACAGCCACTTCGCGATTGTGGAAACAATCGTTCGCAACAGGCGGCACACGTTGGCGAGATTCACGGACAGAGCATTGGCATCCTGGAGCGGCGCAGCAAGGAAAACAGTGCTGGTTAGGACTGGTTTCTCCAACCTTGGGCGGTGGCGCCTGCGCGCGGTTCAAGGGCGCAACGAGAATTCGTCGGGATAGCGAGTCCGAAGTTGCTTCCAGATGCCGTGCAAAGCTTCCTTGGTTTGCGGCACGATGGCTTCGCTGTCGTGGATCTGCTCGGCCGAGAGGAGTTGCGCCACCAGGACCAAATCCAGCTCCGGGCGCGGGTCACGGGGCAAGTCCGAAATCCAGGAGGTTCCATTTTCCGAGCCGGCGGCCAGGCGGCGGTCGCGGTCGAGCCATTGGACAAAAGACAAGTTGGCCGGGTGCGGGAGCGGTGGGGTAAGTGGTTCGCCGCTGGCGGTGTCCCAGAGGCGGATCGTGCCGTCCTGGCAGGCGGTGGCAAGCCAGCGGTCGCTTTCGCTGAAGGCGGCATGTTTTACCTGGTCGCGGTGGCGCAGGGGAGGGGCAAGCTGCCTGCCGGTGGCGGGGTCCCAGAGCACGGCGGTGAAATCTTCGCTGCAGGTGATGACTTGATTGCCCTGGTGGTTGAAGGTGGCAAAACAGACGCCATCACGATGCTGGAGGGGCGGCCCAATGGGGCGGCCGGTCTCGGCATCCCAAACGCGGGCCGATTCCGGATCGAAGGACTCATCCCAGCAGGTAGTCGCGACATACCTTCCGTTGGGGCTCCATTGAATGGAAGAGACCCGCGTATGGTGAAGCCAGGGCGAAGGCAGCAGGGTCTGCCCGGTGCCAAGATGCCAGACTTGAACCGCGTTCGTGTGAACCGCGTTCGAGTAGGCCAAGGCGATGCGCTGGGCGGCGGGATCAAAGGCCCCTTGGCGGACGGGGAAATCAAGCTTCAAAAGCTGCTGCCCCGTCTTGAGGTCCCACACGGCGGCGCCGGCCTTTCCATGGGCGAGCAGGCAGGCGCCGTTGCGGCTCAACTGAAAGCTGTCCAGCCCGGCATTGAGGGTGAGCGAGCCTGCTTCCCGAGCGCGCACGGTGGCGCAATTCCAGCGCCGCACCAGGTAATTGGTGGTTCCCGCGGGCGAGGAGGGGCGGCGTTCCACGGTCAGCACCTTGGCGCCATCGTGGCTGAGCAGTGGTCTGGTTACCAAGCCGTTGGTCAAAGGAATAATGGTCACCGGCTGATCACCGTGGGTGTCCAGCAGGCGGACCGCCCCGGGTTCCGCCAGGGCCATGCGCCGGCCATTGCCGGAAAAGCCGGCCAAAGGCTGAGGCTGCGGCTGCGCCTCCGGCTGGAGGTCCCAGACGCGCACGGTGCCATCATAAGTGGCGGTGACGACGTAGCGCCCGCGCGGGCTGAAGCCGGCAGAGAGGACTTTGGAATTATGCGGCAGGAGCAGGACTTGCTCCCGCGTGCGGAGGTCCCAAACGCGCGCGGTGAAATCAAGTCCCGCGGTGACCAGGCGTTGTCCGTCGGCGCTGAACTCGACGCTGAAAACGCCGTCGTTATGCTTGAGGGGGGGAGGGAGTTCGCGGCCGAGGGCCGGGTCCCAGAAGCGAACGGAGCGGTCCAGACTGGCGGTAGCGACCAAGCTGCCGTCCGGGCTAAAGGCAGCGCAATAAATCTCTGCGGTGTGGTTGGTCAGGCCCAGGACGGGCTGTCCGGCGGGCAGGTCCCAAAGCAGGGCCTCGTTATTCACTCCGCTGGTGATGAGTTGTTTGCCGTCAGGACGGAAGGCCAGGTGCAGGAATTGAAAGCCTGGGCCGCGCAAGACCTGACAGGGTGTGTTGGAGCGGAGTGTGTTGGACCGGATATTCAAGATATTCCAGAGGACCGCCTCACCGTGGTGACTGATGGCTGCGGCCCACTGGCCGTCGCGGCTGAGCGTGGCGCGGAACAGGTTGCCAGTATAGGCCAGGGACGCCACCGGTTGACCGGTGAGAGTGTCCCACAACTGGGCGACCGGAGTGTCATCCGTCGTGGTCATGGCCAAGTGGGTGGCCGGGTTAAGGCAAACGTCTTCATCGGGGTGCTTGGTCCCGAAAGGAGGATACAATGCCCGGCCAGTGCCGAGATCGAGCACCGCCCAGCGGCCGTCCGGCACCGGGGCCAGCAACTGATTCTCCTGGCCGGCAAAAGAGGCGAAGCTGATGTGCCCGGTGGTGAAGAACATTTGAACCAGCGAGGGCGCCTGACGCAGCACGGCCGCCAGGCGCAGGCGATGCGTCTCGGCATTGCGGAGGTTTTGCGCGTCCAGGCGCAAGGCCTCTGAGAACCAGGGCAGGGCGCCGAGCAAGTTGTTTTCTTCCAGCGCGCGCGAGCCATAGGCCGCGTAAGAGCCCACTTTGCGCTCATTGAGTTTGGCCCGGTGCGTCTTCTGTTGGTCCCATTGAAAGAGGGCGAAGCCGGCAACCAGGGCGGCGATGCCCACCGCCGGGCCCCAGCGCCGCGCCAGGGTGGCCAGGCGTTCGAGTCTTTTCAACCTGGTGAATGACCGCCCGGCCTGGAGCAGCAACAACTCCGCGTGAATTTCTTTGGCGCTGCCGTAGCGCCGCCCGCGCTCCGGGTGGCAGGCTCGCTTGCAGATGGCGGCCAAATCGCCGAAGATCTCCGCCTCGGCGGTGTCTCGAGCCGTGTCCGGCCAGGCGGGCCATTCCCTGGGGCTGTGGCCGGTGGCCATGACGTACAATACCTTGCCCAAGCTATAGAGGTCTCCAGGGGCAGTGCCGTGCACTTGCGCATCCATGTAGTCGGCCGAGCCGACCAGCGTGTGCGGGGGCTGGTCCTTGAGTTCGGTGATCAGCCCCACATCGGCCAGCTTGGGGGCGCCGCGCACGAAGATGATGTTCGAGGGCTTCAAATCGCGGTGGACCAGTTGGCGCTCATGGAGGGCGGCCAGGGCGGCGGTCAACGCCAGGCTGATGCGCACACACTCGGCCGGGGACAATCGGCCCCGGCGCTGGATTTCAACCGCCAGGGTCCGGGGAACGTAGGTAAGCGGATCGAGCTGCGGGCCCGGCTCAAGCGGGTCGGCCACTTCCATGATATAGGCAAAATACCGGGCGGCATCATCCCGGCAGACATGGAGAATATCGACAAAGCCTTCGTGCTCGCGTGAGACCTCCTCAAATTTCCTGACCCCTGAGAACTCAAGCTCGTACGGGTGGAGGTCCCCCAATCTGTCGCGTTCGACAATTTTTACGGCCCGGAAGCGGCCAGTGGCGAGCGAGCGGGCGAGCCAGACCTCGCCGAAGGCCCCGCCCCCGACATGGCGGACCAACTCATGATCGGCAATGCGGGCTTTGGCCTGCCACGGCGTGGCCAATACGGTCGTTCGGGTCATGGTCGGAGGGCCTTCCAGGACCGGCTGAAATCAGGGGCCTGATGAAAGAAACCTCCCCAAACGCTTTTCCGGCCCAGGTGCTGCACGAGGGAGGGGCAATGATAAGCGACCGGCTGCCCCAGGTTGGCGGCCAGCCAGCCGGGTTTCAGGTCCAAGGGCGGGGGCGCTTTGAACCAATGCTCCAGCAGGCACTCAACGCCGGGGCGTGAAAGGAGCATGGCCTGGGAGGCAAACACCCGGTTGGGATCGACCAGAACTGCATGGTGGGCGAGGTCCCAGGCCAGCTCCGGCAAGCCCGGGTTGTAGAGGCCGAGCACCGCCAGCCGGCCCTGCTGCAACAGAGGCCAGAGCCGCAGGTTCTCCCGCAAGCGCCGGTTAAAGGCCGGGTCATCTTCCAGGAAAAGAACATAATCGGCCCCGGTTTCCAACCCGGCCTTTAAGGCCCGCCATCCGGTGTGCGTGAGATTCTCCAATTTGTAACGGAACCGCTGTTCGTCGAGGAAGACCTGCACCCCGTCCGCTCCCCAATCGGTGCGCGCCAGGTCCGCCAGGGTCCGCGCCCGGAGGCGCTCGCGCGCGGCGCAGGGAATCATCACGGCGGCGTCCACCACGAACTTGTGTTCGCCGGTCATCGCCCCTGCGCCACCAATCCGTCATGCAACTTTTTCAGCGCGTCGGCGCCGGTCTTGCGGCCGGAATCCATGGCGGCCATGCGCCGATCCAGGTCCGCCTGGTATCCAGGGTCCTCCGCCCGGTTCAAATGAGCGATGAACGCGGCCACCTCCAATCGCTCTTCCACGCTCATCCCGGCGACGGATGCCTTGACTTCAGCTAAGCTCATGAAGGAATTCTATCCGCCCGGAAGCCAAAACGCAAAAAGAAATGGTCGGGGCGGTGAGATTTGACAAGGGCTATCGTGGTCATCGAGCGGGCGCATCTTTGCGATAACTGCGGATTCTGAAGATGCGATTTCAGCCAGGGCTTGGTGCTGGCCCCTTCAAGCGCCACAGCACTTCTTGAATTTCTTTCCGCTGCCGCACGGGCAGGGATCGTTGCGGCGGGGCTTGGGCTGGGAGTGGCAGACAGGTCTTGCTGGCGCAGCCGGGGAGGGCGGCAGGGGAACGGAGGCCGCCTGCTGGGCCTGTATCCGGGCGAGTTGTCGCAAATTGTGCTCGACCATGAACTGACCCATGGCCTGCGGTATTCAGGACTGCCGACAAATGAATCAAACCACCCGCCAACCTGCTTGTGGATGGCCTGCATTCCCTTTTGAGGATCGTGTTCGTCCATCATCACTCCATCCAGCACACCCACTTGCCGTTCGCCGCCCGCCTCCAAACCGCCCCAGTTGTGCCAGCGCGTCGCTTGCTGCCGGAAGCGATTCCACCAACCGCACCGGCACCCCGATGGACTCACAGGCGGGGCGCAGCACCTCGAGCAGGTCTTTCGAGTCCACATGAATGGCGCTGGGCTGCGCCTTGGCGATGAGCAAGCCCTTTACGAGTACTTTGCCCGCCACCTCGCGCAACGGCGCGGCCCCGTGGACAATCTCCGAGCTCAAAATGTAAAAGGAGGCCCTGTCCGACAGCAGCCCGATACGTCCACAAACCGGCCGATGCGCCTCATCGTCGAAGAAGGACATTTCCGGCGCGAGGCGCGCCAACAGCTCGAAGATGAGTGCCGACCGCACTGGCAGGTCCCGCAGAGCTGCCCGGTCTTCCGCGCTCAGCACGACGGGTTCGGGCGGAGGGACCGGTCCGGGCACCAGCGGCAGCCACTCGATTTCCTCCGGCCGCAGTGAATCCTCCGGTCCGGCTGGCACGAGCGGCACTTCGCCCGCGGGATGGTTCTGATACAATGTCGTCGTGTCTTTGAGCAGCCGGGCGAACCGGTTCACCTTCTGAATGAAATCGGCCAACTGGCGTGCCTCGGTTTGATTGGGAAACCACGGAGACCATCCCGGTTCGCAACTTGAGAATTTGGGCCACACCGGGCCACGGCCCGCCGGTTTGTAAGCGGCGTTCGCCAGCGTCTCTTGGTCCGTACGACGCAACTCCCTCTTGCTGGTCCATTCAACTTGCAGATAATCCAGCGCCTCAATCGCCGCCTCGGGATCCGGGCCGGCAGCTTCCGTCGCCATCTTGTGGAGGTAGCGCAATCCCAACACGCGGCGATAAAAGATCACCCCAAACACCTGGCGCAGCGCGCCCATCACCGAGGCCACGTGCAACTCGCCGGTGGTCGCGTCCCGGACACCAACCAGGTGCAGGTCGGACATGAACTCCCACGGCTTGAGTTCCGCAATGCGCACGGACGCCGCTACCAGCGGGCGTGCAAGTTCAGCCGGGAGACCCGGCGGCAAATAGGATTTCGCAGGCACCAGACTAAGATGGACGATTCTCTCCGGCTTGTGAACGAAAAAACCAGAGCAGAGTAAGGCCTCAGTCAGGGAGAGTGGGTGTCGCCGAACCCGCCGTGTCCCAGTCATGTCAGGACTTCTTACGAGGTGTCTGGGAAGGAAAATGGTCGGGGCGGTGCGATTCGAACGCACGACCTTCTGAACCCCATTCAGACGCGCTACCAAGCTACGCTACGCCCCGAGCCATAGCGCCGGCCGCGCTGACCGGCACACGGAAATACTACGCCGCCCCCAATGGATTTCAACAATTAATTCCAATTCCCGTTCAAGATGGCACTAATTCGCTTGTCCTTTGGGCCTCTGGTTTCGTTGCTCGCTCGTTGCAGATCGCTGCGGATATGCGCCTCGCTCGCGCCTCGCCAGAGGCCCAAAATCCTGCGCGCCTTAGTGCCATCTTGAACGCTCGTTGGAATAAGTGGCGGCCGTCACTCCACGGCCTGGCGCCCCAGAGTATGGGTCGCGTGGCCGTAGAAGGCCTCGGCGGCCTCCATGATGGTCTCGGACAACGTTGGGTGGGGATGCACGGCCAGGGCCAGGTCTTTGGCGGTGGCGCCCATCTCGACGGCGAGGACGCCCTCGGAGATGAGTTCGCTGGCGCCGGTGCCGACGATGCCGACGCCGAGGATGCGTTCGGTGCCCGGCTCGATGAGGAGCTTGGTCAGGCCTTGGGGCCGGTCGAACGACACGGCGCGCCCGGAGGCGGTCCAGGGGAACTTGGCGACTTGCACTTCCAGGCCCTTGGCCTTGGCTTCGGCTTCGGTCAAACCGCACCAGGCCACCTCGGGGTCGGTGAAGACCACCGCCGGAATGGTAATGTCGACAAAGGCGCTGTCTTGGCCGGCAATGACTTCGACGGCGATGCGGGCTTCCTTGGCGGCCTTGTGGGCAAGCAGGGCGCCGCCGGCAATGTCGCCGATGGCGTAAATGGCCGGGTCGGTGGTCTGCTGTCGCTCGTTGACGTGAATGAAGCCGCGATCGTCGAAGGAGACGCCGGTGTTTTCCAGGCCCAGATCGTCGGCGTTTGGGGAGCGGCCCACGGCGACGAGGACGCGGTCGTAAAGCTCCTCTTTCTGCTGGCCGTCGAGGTCGAACTGGACTTTGATCTGTTTGCCGCTGGTGGCCATTTGGGCGACCTTGCTCCTGAGCCGGACTTCCTGGAAGGCCTTGTAGGCGTAAGCGATGAGGGGCCGGGCGAGGTCCGGGTCGGCCCCGGCCAGAATGGTATCGAGGGCCTCGACCAGGACGACCTTGCTGCCCAGCGCGGCATAGAGGGTGGCCAGTTCCAGGCCGATATAGCCGGCGCCGACGACGAGCAGGTTGGCGGGCACGTCTTCCACGTCCAGGGCTTCGGTGGAGGTCATGATGCGGGGGTTTCCGAGATCGAAGGCCTTGGGCATGGCGGATTTGGAGCCGACGGCGATGATCGCCTGGTGGTAATTGATGAACTGCTGGCCCTGTTCGGTCTCGACGCGCAGCGTGCGCGAATCCTCGAAGTAACCGCGCCCGTGGAGGACCGGCACCCCGCGCCGGCTGGCCAACTGGGCAATGCCCCCCGAGAGGCGGGTCAGGATGGATTCCTTCCAGGCGCGCAGTTTGGCGAGGTCAATGGTGGGGGCGCCAAAGCAGATGCCGTGGCGGGCGGATTCACGGGCGGCGGTGATGGTGTGGGCGGCATGGAGGAGAGCCTTGGAGGGGATGCAGCCCCGGTTCAGACAAACCCCCCCCAGGCGCTGGTCGCGTTCAACCAGCAGGACCTTTTTGCCAAGGTCCGCCGCATAAAAGGCCGCCGCATACCCGCCGGGACCCGCCCCGACGACCACGAGTTCAGTTTTGATTCGGTCCATGGGAAGAGCCAGGAAATGGAGTGGTGGGGTGAGGGAGTGACGGAGAGAGGGAGTGGTGGAGTGGTGGGAACGCCAGGGAGCGACCCGCAAGAGCGGCATGGCCCCAGTGCTTCATATTTTGACATTGTCTTCGCTGAAGTTCTCGAAGGCCTGGACGAGGTCCACGGTGAAGCGGGCGGCGGCGGCGCCGTCGATGACGCGGTGGTCGTAGGACAGGGCCAGCGGGAGCATGAGCCGGGGCGCGACGGCGCCTTCGCGCACCACGGCTTTGAGCGCGGCGCGTCCCAGGCCGAGGATGGCGACTTCCGGCATGTTGACGATGGGCGTGAAGTGGGCGCCGCCGATGCCGCCCTGGTTGGAAAGCGTGAACGTGCCGCCCTTGAGTTGTTCGGCCGACACTCTCCGGTCGCGGGCCTTCCTGGCGAGGTCTTCGAGTTCCTTCGACAGTTCGAGGAGGTTTTTCTGGTCCACGTCGCGGATGACGGGAACGAGCAGGCCGGCCTCGGTGTCGACCGCGATGCCGATGTGGTAATACTCCTTGAGGACGATTTCTTGGGCGGCCTCGGCGAGGCTCGAATTGAAGAGGGGGTGTTTCCGGAGCGTGTCCACGACCACTTTCAGGGCAAAGGACGTCAGGGTCAGCCGCGCGCCCTGTTGCTCGTAGGCGGGAGCGTATTTCTTGCGCAAGGCCATCAAGCCGGTGATGTCCGCATCGTCAAACTGGGTCACCCGTGGGACGGCGTTCCAGCTTTCCGACAGGCGGCGGGCGATGACCTGGCGGAGCGGCGAGAGGGGCTTTTTGGAGACCGGGCCCCACTTGGAGAAGTCTATTGGGGCGGGCGCCGGTATGGGGCCAGTGGGCGGCGTGGGCTGGGCGGGGGTGGTGGGCCGGGCGGCGAGCCGTTGCAGGCGCTGAAGGTAGGCGCGCAGGTCCTCGAGCACGATGCGTCCGCCCCTGGCGCTGCCGGGCACCCGGGTCAGGTCGAGGCCCAGGTCGCGCGCCAGTTTCCGAATCGAAGGGGCCGCCGGGGGCGGCAGGCCGGGTTTGGGCTCGACTCCTTGGGCCGCGGCTTCCGCGCTTGCGGCCAGCGGCGGCGGTTCGGGCGAAGGCGTCTGGATGACCCTCAGGGGCCTGGGTTCGGGCGCCGGCTTGGGTCTGGCGGCCGGCGGGCTGGCAGCCGCTGCCCCGTCACTCAGTGAAAGGAGGCGCTGGCCGACGCTGATTTTGTCGCCGGGCTTGACGTAAATCCTCGTGACCATGCCGGCGGCGGTGGAAGGGATTGTGGCGACGGCTTTTTCGTTTTCCAGTTCGAGGATAGGCTGATCCTTGGAGAGTTGGTCGCCTTCTTTGACGAAGAGGTGGACAACGGTGCCCGAATCTGCGCCTTCACCCAGAGGAGGAAGTTTCAGGTCCATAATCTGCAAGCGTGCGCTGCAATTTGCCCCAAAAGCGCGGAAGTTCCAGAAAAAAGTCGGAGGGTGGCGCAGGCGGGCAATCAACTGGCGGATTGACCGCCAGCGGACTCAGGCCTGCGGTGGGGCTGCCAGCAACTGGCGCAACACTTGCAAGTGGGTTTGGGCATCGAAGAGGGCTCGCACGGGAAGGCAAAATCCAGGGACCGCCACGCTGCGCGCCTCACCAGTGCCGGATTTCAGGATCAACTCGTAAGCCTGTCCCTCCAAGACATACTGTTACCCCGAAAATAGCCGCGCAACCCGTTGCAAATGAACAAAAGCGTCATTTTCATGCGAAGTGGTATCCCTGTAAGGGATGGGGGATTCATTGAGAATTGAGTATTGCTTATTGGTCATTGAGTCCGCAATCCGAAAGTCCATTCGGCGTCATCCGCGGGCATTCTTCAATAACCAACGATCGTTTTTCAATCTTCAATTTTCAATTCACCTAAAAGTCCCGATTCCCAATCGGGATTGCAATCGCAGCGAAGCTTGACCCGATTACAACGAGTTTTGCCGGTCAAGAACTCAAGGGCTCAGACAGTCTGGGGACAGGCCTTTTCCGGGTCCACGCCCAAGTCGTTGATCGCCTGCTGGACGAGGGCCCGGTCGAGTTGGCCTTTGGCGGCCAGGGCAGCAAGGGTGGCGATGACGGTTGACTCGGCATCCACTTCGAAGAAGCGGCGCAGGCGCTCCCGGGTGTCGCTGCGGCCGAAGCCATCGGTGCCCAGGGTGGTCAAGCCGCCTGGGACCCAGGGCGCAATCTGGTCCGGCACGAGCTTCATATTGTCGGAAACGGCGATGAAGACACCCTGTTCTGGCTCGAGCAACTGCTCGAGATAGGATTTTTTGGGCAGCTCAGCGGGATGGAGCATGTTCCAGCGCCGGGCGCGCAGGGCGTCGTTGCGCAGGAGCTTGTAGCTGGTGGCGCTCCAGACATCGGCGGAGACGTGGTAGCGCTCGGCCAGGATTTGCTGGGCGCGCAGGGCGGAGCGGAGGAGCGGTCCGCTGCCCAAGAGATGCGCCTTGAGGGGTTGGTGGTCCGGGCCGGGTTTGAACTTGTAGAGGCCCTTGACGATGCCCTCCTGGGCCGCCGCCGGCATCGCCGGCATGGCGTAGTTCTCATTGTAGAGGGTGAGGTAATAGAAAATGTCCTCGCCCTCGGCGAACATCCGCCGCAGGCCGTCGGCAATAATCACCGCCACTTCGTAAGTGAAGGCCGGGTCATAGGTCAGGAGCGTCGGGATGGTGCTTGAGAGGACCAGGCTGTGTCCGTCCTGGTGCTGGAGGCCCTCGCCGTTGAGGGTGGTGCGTCCGGCGGTGGCGCCGAGCAGGAAACCTTTGGCGCGGCTATCGCCCGCCAGCCAGATCAGGTCGCCGATGCGCTGGAAGCCGAACATGGAGTAATAGACATAGAAGGGCACCAGGTAGTGGCCCTGGGTGGCGTAGGCATTGCCGGCGGCAATGAACGAGGCCATGGCGCCCGCCTCGGTGATGCCCTCTTCGAGAATCTGCCCGTCTTTGGCCTCGTGGTAGTAGAGCAGCGATTTCATATCGACCGGCTCGTACAATTGCCCCTTGGGGGAATAAATTCCGACTTCGCGAAACAGGGCGTCCAGGCCGAAGGTGCGGGCCTCATCGGGAATAATCGGGACGATCAGCCGGCCGATGTTCTGGTCGCGCAGGAGCAGGCTAAGGAGACGGACGAAGCCCATGGTGGTTGACATTTCGAGCCGGGCCGAGCCTTTGAGCAGCTCGGCAAAGGCCGCGAGCTTGGGCGCCGGCAGCGGCTTGGCGCTGACGATGCGCTGGGGCAGGAACCCCCCCAGCTCCCGGCGCCGGCGGAGCAGGTACTGCGTCTCCAGGCTGTCGGGCGCCGGACGGAAGAACGGCGTCTGGGCGATCTCCTCGTCGCTGATCGGCACGCCAAAACGGGCGCGAAACTCGCGCAGCTCTTTTTCATTGAGCTTTTTCTGCTGGTGGGTGACATTGCGGCCTTCGCCGGTTTCGCCCAGGCCGTAGCCTTTGACGGTCTTGGCCAGGATGACGGTGGGCTGGCCCTGGTGGGCGAGGGCGGCATGGTAAGCGGCATAGACCTTGCGGGAGTCGTGGCCGCCCCGCGGCAGCTTGTGAATCTGTGCGTCGGTCAGGTGGTTCACCAAGTCGAGCAGCTCGGGATACTTGCCGAAGAAATGCCTGCGCGTATAGCTGCCCGGCTCGACCGAGTACTTTTGATAGTCGCCGTCCACCGCCTCTTCCATCCGCTTGATGAGCAGCCCACTGCGGTCGGCGGCCAGCAGCGGGTCCCAATCCGAGCCCCAGATGACCTTGATCACGTTCCACCCGGCGCCTTGGAAGATGGCCTCGAGTTCCTGGATGATTTTGCCATTGCCGCGCACGGGGCCGTCCAGGCGCTGTAGGTTGCAGTTGACCACCCAGATGAGGTTGTCGAGGTTCTCACGGGCGGCGAGGGTGATGGAGCCGAGGGTTTCCGGTTCGTCGGTCTCGCCGTCGCCCAGGAAGGCCCAGACCTTGGGCTCCTTGCCAACGGAGAGGCCGCGCGCGCGCAGGTAGCGGTTGAAGCGGGCCTGGTAAATGGAGAGCAGCGGCCCCAGCCCCATCGAGACGGTCGGGAACTGCCAGAAATCCGGCATCAGGTACGGGTGGGGATAGGAGGAAAGGCCGGCGCCCTCGGCCAGTTCCTGGCGGAAATGGTGCAGGTGCTGCTCGTCTAGCCGGCCTTCGAGAAAGGCCCGCGCATAGACGCCCGGGGTGGCGTGGCCCTGGAAAAAAACCATGTCGCCCACGAAATCGCCGGTGCGAGCGCGGAGGAAGTGGTTGAAGGCGACTTCGAGCAGCGTGGCACAGGAGGCATAAGTCGAGATGTGGCCGCCCAAACCGCTGTGCTCCCGGTTGGCGTTGACCACCATCGCCATCGCATTCCAGCGGACGAAGCTCTTGAGGCGCCGTTCCATTTCCCAATTGCCGGGGAAGGGGGCCTGCTTTTCGACGGGGATGGTATTGAGGTAGGGCGTGCTCACCAGGCGGGGCGCTGCGACGCCCTCGGCGCGGAGCCGGCCGGTGAGGTCGTCCAGGAATCGCGTGGCGCGTTCCCGGCCCTGGTTCCGCAAGGCGTATTCCACCACGTTGGCGAGTGATGCCAGCCACTTCCGCTCCGTCTCGCCGTCGGTTTGGGGCTGGGCCTGCAAAGCGGCTGGCGAATCCTTTGGTTCATTCATTGCTTTCAAGGTGTTCTGTAGAATGTCTTTGACTTATACTGCAATTACCCGACTGTCAAATGGCGGCGCGGCTTTTGCCGGGGCGCGGTTTTGGAGCGCCTGGCAGGCCTGAGGCCGGCCCAACCCTGTAGCACGAGCGGAACCACGCGATGAACTATTGCGACCTGACCCTGGCCACGCCGGAGGAGAATCTGGCCTGCGATGAGGCCTTGCTGGAGCTCTGCGAGGAAGGGCTGGGCGATGAAGTCTTGCGGTTCTGGGAACCCGTCCAATACTTCGTGGTGGTCGGTTACGCCAACAAGGTCGCCACCGAGGTGAATGTCCCCTTTTGCCGGCAGCAGGGCCTGCCCATCCGGCGGCGGTGCAGCGGCGGCGGGACGGTGCTCCAGGGGCCGGGCTGTCTCAACTATGCGCTCATATTGCGCATCGACCAGTCCAGGCCGCTCCAGAGCGTCAGTTCCACGAACCGTTTTGTGCTCGAACGCCACCGGGCGGTCCTGGGCGGCCTGCTCCAAGGCCCCGTCCAAACGCCCGGCCCCACGGACCTCGCCCTGGGCGGGCGCAAGTTCTCGGGCAACGCCCAGCGGCGCAAGCGGCGGGCGCTCCTTTTTCATGGGACGTTCCTGCTCCAGTTCGACCTGGCCCTGGTGGAGCAGGCCCTGCCGATGCCCTCGAAACAGCCGGACTACCGCGCCAACCGTTCGCACTCCCATTTCCTGGTGAACCTCGCGGTGCCGGCCCCGCAGGTCAAGTCCGCCTTGAGCCGGGCCTGGCAGGCCGCCGCGCCCCTGGCCGAGATCCCCTCCGAGCGCATCGGCCTCCTGACTCGCGACAAATACGCCAGCCCGGGGTGGAACCTGAAGTTTTAGCCGCAGGAATTCACGACCACCCGCAAGGCTTGCAACGCCCGGTTCGATTGGCCTAAGTTTTGCACGATGCATGAGACGATTGCACAGACAGCCACGCCGGGGGAGGGTCTGACCCAGGCCCAGGTGGCCGAACTCGTCTCGCGCGCCTGCCCGCCGGAGGATTACCGCGGCCAACGCGTGCTGCTCATCGTGCCCGACGGCACGCGCACTGCGCCGGTCGGCCTGCTCTTCCGGGCCTTGCACCGGCAGATTGGACAGTTGGCCAAAGCATTCGACGTGCTGGTCGCCTTGGGCACGCACCAGCCGATGAGCCAGGCGGCTATCTGCCGGCGCCTGGAGCTCTCGGAAGCGGAGCGCCGCCAGGCCTTTGGCCACGTCCGGTTCTTTAACCATGCCTGGAACAATCCGTCCGCCCTCAAACAAGTCGGCATTCTCAGCGCCGACGAAGTCAGCCAGCTTAGCGACGGCCTGTTTGCGATGGACGTGCCGGTCGAGATCAACCGGCGGCTCTTGGACTACGACCAGGTCATTATTGTTGGACCTGTGTTTCCGCACGAAGTGGTCGGCTTCTCCGGCGGGAACAAGTACCTGTTCCCCGGCGTCGCCGGGCCGCGGATACTGAATTTTTTCCACTGGCTGGGCGCGGTGGTGACCAACCCGATGATCATTGGGAACAAATGGACCCCCGTGCGCCGCGTGGTGGACCGGGCGGGGGCGATGGTCAAGGTGGACAAGCTCTGTTTCTGCATGGTCGTCAGCCCGCACAACGAACTGGCTGGGCTCTTCGCCGGGACGCCCGAGGCCGCCTGGGACCAGGCCAGCGACCTTTCGCGCCAGCTCCATATCGTTCATAAAGACAGGCCGTTCCACACGATTCTCTCCTGCGCCCCGGCGATGTATGACGAGCTTTGGACCGGCGGCAAGTGCATGTACAAACTCGAACCGGTCCTTGCTGATGGCGGGGAACTGATCATCTACGCGCCGCATCTCAGAGAGGTCTGCGTCAGCCACGGCGCCCAGATCGAGGCCGTCGGCTATCACTGCCGCGATTATTTCCTCAAACAATGGGACCGGTTCAAGCACCTGCCCTGGGCGGTGCTGGCCCATTCGACCCACCTGCGCGGCCTCGGTGCCTTCGAAAATGGCGTCGAGCAATGCCGCGCGCAAGTGACGCTGGCCACCCAAATCCCGCCCGAAAAATGCAGGCAGCTCAATCTCGGCTATCGTGACCCCAAAAGCATCCGCCTCGCGGACTATGCCAATCGCGAGCACGAAGGCATCCTCCTGGTCCCCAAGGCCGGCGAGATGCTCTTCCAACTCAAGGACCCGCCGAAGTGGGCAAGCGGGTGCGACCCAAGTCCGGGCTCGCTACAGGCCGGAAGCGCCGCCGGGGCGGATAGACAAACTTAGTCTTGATTCCCCACCGCGGCACAAAGAGCCGCGAGCGTTGCGCCAACCGGTCATACCCCGGCGCCATCCCCTGGCCGCGCCGGAATTGCTTGAGACCCCATTCTCGGCCGTCAGGCCGCTCGATTCATCTCGCAGCGTCCGAGGGCCAGGGGCGTCCGAATGCCACCCTCGCGACGGAAATCAGAGCTGACTTTACCCTGAACGCAGGTCCGGTCAATGCACCCCCAAATTCTGCCGAAGACCCGCAAAGTGCATGATGTAGCAAGGGCGGCAGTGCAAGTTGCAATGCCGGTCGGTCCCTCACCACTGGCCAAAGGTGACCTCAAACGCCTCAATTAGCCTGGATTCAAGAGGTTAGAGCGCCGGGCGTTAGGTTGGCCCTCCACTAGCTAGAAGAGAAAGGGAAACTCAAGTGCATCGGCGGACCGTCGCCGCCCGAACCGTTGGCGGGCAGGCGTGACGGCCCAAAAGCACACCCGCCAACAAGAAATGAAAGCATGAATGCATTGACCCGTTGGAATCAGTTAAAAGAACTCGAAGCCCTGCGACACGG
>Ga0187870_1000138_pt1 | contig 97283 bp, 124 predicted proteins | sample June2016WEW_13_1_3_FD_132974 | JGI IMG/M metagenome (GOLD analysis project Ga0187870, IMG submission 132974) | Peatland microbial communities from SPRUCE experiment site at the Marcell Experimental Forest, Minnesota, USA - June2016WEW_13_150 | ecosystem: Environmental > Terrestrial > Soil >...
CCACAAATATCAAGGCAGTTCAAACTAGCACCACGGCTGCCGCCCATGCGATTACAGGAGTCACTAACGGCTTTTTCCTTAATTGTGAGGCTATATCCTACCGAGGAATTGCACTTTCTGTCAATTCTGCACAAGTTGAAGGATGTTATTTGCACGACAGTGACATAGGTTTTTCGGCAGCAGCATCTCCGGTGGCAATTCGGAATTCAATTATTGAGAGCAATGTTACCGCCGCAGTTCAAAATACGGCGGTAAGTACAAGCTTGTTTACGATTCAAAACTCTACGTTGTATGGTGGTGAAAACAAGACAGGTCTTGGGGTTAACCTATTTACAGGCTCTTATGATGTACGAATTGTTGACTCGATTCTCTATGGTTTTACTACGGGAATCACTCACGCCGATGCGAGTCAGACCGGCGGATATGACGACTACAACGACTTTTACGATAACACCACTGCTGCGACGAATTGGCAGAAGGGGATTCACGATCTTGCTCTAAATCCAACCTTTACGAACGTTGCTCAGTATACCGGAAGCGGAGCTAGCACGACTACTGGCACGTTAACCGATGCTGCCGTGGATTTCACCACCTATGGCATCGTGGGAAATCAGGATTTTGTTAACGTGACTGCGGGCGGAACTCTCAATCTAGGACAGTATCTTATCACTTCCGTGGCGAGCACGCATGTGCTCAACCTTAGTCCAGCCCCTGGTACTGGGACAGCGGTTACATACCAGATCACGACGGGTCGGAACTTTATGGTAACCAATACAAGTCTGAAAAATGCGGGTTTCCCCGGTGCTTTCCCAGCAGGCATCACCACTGGATACGTGACCCCTGGCGCGGTACAGCCACAGGTGACCGCTGCTGGGGCGAGCCAACATAACACGGGGTTTGTGCAATAATGAGACTAAGATTCCTAATTCTTACCGCAGCGCTACTGGCTTTTCCTGTCCACGGCTTTTCTCAGACCTTGGCAATCGGAACGAACGATACACTGCCCACAGGTTACCTGGGTTCGTCTTACAGCGTTAACCTGACGGCTACTGGCGGGACGCCTCCTTACAGCTTCGCTGTTACTGCTGGGAGTTTTCCTACGGGCTCGCCCACATTCGCCTTGTCGGCAGGGGGAATCAACGCCGTTGCCATCAACACTGCTGGTACCACATATACTGTCGGTAACGTTCTTAAAGTGACTCAGGCTGGGGCGAGTGGTGGAGGATACGTTGTTACTGCCGTGGATGGTAGCGGCGGAGTGACTGCGGTTACGCGCATTTCGCCAGGGACTGGCTATAGCATCGCTTCTGGACTTGCCACAACCGTTTCACCGGCAGGTGGTACCGGCTGTAAGTTGAATATCACCGGCTTGGGCGGCGTCATCAGCGGGACGCCAAGCGTGGCTGGGACGTACACCTTTACGATCACTGTGACGGATGGAGTAGCAGCCACGGCTGTCAAGAGTCTCAGCATCCTGATCTTTGACCAGCCCCTTGATGTTTATGGGGGCTTAATCAATAAACCTTGCGCAGCAGACCCCAATCACACTGGCCATTTCTATACAGCCAAGATGAGCAGCCATTGGTATCTTTGCACGCCTGGCAGTGCTGGAACCAGTTGGATTGGCAACGCTTTCTGGATGAATGGTTCCTTCGTTCCCGGACAAATTGGAGGCGCGGACTACCAGCACGTCGTCAATACAACGCTTACCAACAATAAGTATGCAACAGGCTTTACCACCAACGGTACGTTGAACTGGGGCTTGTCGGTTACGCGTCGGGAGCAGAGTTGGGGAATAAATACCAATATTGATGCATTAACTAATTGGATTTTGCCCAATCAGACTCACAGTTCGTGGGGCACCAGCGATAGAACGAATCCTGTCCATATCCCCTATGTGGGCGCTGTTTCGTCCAGTCTGTATGCGTCGATTGATCTTAACGGCTGGGAGGCGGCAGCGGGTTATGGCCCCATGAAGGGTTACGCGGGGGCATTCAAGGTATCATCCGTGCCTGGAATTTACATGATGATAGCGGCGGACTTTTTTGACCCTGCGTTTGCTGCCTGGCTGGCCGGAGACCTTGCTGCCCCCAATGGCAACAGTTATAAAACCTGGCTGATCGGACCCAACACAAGCTATCTTCTGGGAATGATTATGGACGAAGGGGACAACACCGGGGGATTCCGCGACGGAACTGATTTTCCCACCATCGCTCAGGCCAACTATCTGTACAAGCCCCCCGACGCCCATTGGGGTGTAATATCCCTGATTACCTCGCCCGTCTTGACGACAGCAGCCTGTACTACTGCCCCCAAAAACTATGCTTGTTCTACTCCGGGCCACGACTTCCTATTTACACATACCGCATTCTACACCAAGGTGGAATTAGGTACCTGGGTGCAGCAGGCGCTTGATTCTGGTCCGAATTATGCCAACTTTGGTGCCCTCAACAACGCTTGGGGGTCGCACTATGACAGCTTGGGTTCAGACGCGGTAACACACACAGGGGAAGCATGTGCCACAGGGGATGGGACAACTGGCCCCTATACCTGCACGCTATCGGTACACCCGCTCACACCTCTCACTGTACAGGTTTTGGTGGGAGGGACGTTGACGGCGGGGGATGACGGCTCAGGCCCTCGGGCTGCAAGCCCGACAGTTACAGGCTACTTCCGTGGAACCACTAGCAATGCTTACACCGGGACTAAACCGAGAAATCTTGGAACCATCAACTACACCACGGGGGCCGTTTCACTTACGTTTGCTACTACGGTTCCAGTCGGAACAGCAATGACGGTGACTTACCAGACCAACGGCTGGGGCACGGGATGGGGTTTGCTGGACGAAGATGGCAAGTGTCCCGCCAAGGCCAACGGGGGAACTACCTGCTGGATACCTGCCGATTACAACCTCACCCCGGCAACGCATGCTTCACCACCGGCGGGAACCACGGCAGCATTCATCGTTGACATGGACAACTTCCTCTATCACATGGCCAAAAATTACGCCAAGATCGAGCATGACGCTTTGGCCACGGCGGCCCCTGGAGTGTTGTATATGGGTACCCAGTTGGGAAGTTGGAGTTCGCCCACGCGAGCGCCTGTGCTTAGGGGGTTTGGGGCATATGTCGATTTGGCATATTCACCTACTCTTCCAAGCATAGACCCATTGAGCGTCATCACCGACAATCAAGCGCGGGTGGATTTCTTTTTCAACAATTTGGGTGATATTCCCGCCTTTAATTGGGAAGGGTTCTATGCTGAACCCGATTCTTATATGTCACCCTACACTCCTACCGATAACTATATCTACAGCACGCAGGCATTGCGTGGTGCTGGCTTTGGAACGTGGATGACTGCGCTTTTCAATACGCAAGTTTTGTCTGGCGCACTTGCCGGAACCTACCCCATGGTGGGATATGGTTGGTGGAGCGCTTACTATGACTCTTCTCTTTCAAACTTCGGTTGGGTGACGCCCCGCGACGATCCCTATGATGGGGTTTCCTCCACGACCACACAGGGGTACGACGCCTGGGGCTATCCTACGGGCTGCCTGCCACAAGCCATGGTGGGGGCGGCGACCCCCTGCGAGCACGCCAACTACGGAGATTTTGTTGACAGTGCGCGAACTGAGAATCTGTGGATACTCGATCAAATAGGCCAAGCTACCCCGCCCACGCCTGCGCTCGCCAGCTTGGATACATCATCCATGACGTTTCTCGATCAATCTGTGGGTGTTGCATCTATCACACAAACAGTCACGCTTTCCAATGTCAGCACCACGACTTTGAATATTGCGAGCGTCGCTGTGGCGGGGGCAGGGTACAGCATTACGGTAAACACTTGTGGCAGCACCCTTGCAGGACAGGCCAATTGCGCCGTAACAGTTGGCTTTACTCCGACTATGAAAGCTTCTGTGACCGCACCAATTACCGGGACGCTTACCTTCACCGACGACAATCACGGGGTCGGGGGCAGCACGCAGGTGGTAACACTGAGCGGGACGGCGGGGGCTCAGGTGATGAGCGGTACGGCCAAGGCAAGTGGGACGGTGCTTGTACAGTGAGGTTTTGGATGAACAACAAGATCGGATGTGGAAGAGAGGGATTCGATGTATTCAAAGTTAAGAATCTTTAGGTTAGCAATTATAGTTTTTCTCCTTGCCCTTTCTGGATCTCCTCTCTGCCAAGCGATGGAAGCTGTCCATGGTTTTTGCCAGGCTGGTGGCGTGACGATGACCGTCCCCGGCGGGCCGACGCTCTCGCCGAAAGGGATGGCCACCTATCCAGGATGCCTCGTAACGGTTTACATCACAGGCAGCAGCCCTTACACAACGGCGACCCTCTACAGGGACAACCTCGGGAACGGCCTGTCGAACCCCTTCCCGGCAAGTTCCACAACGGGAGCTTGGACTTTCTTCGCTCCCAATGGCCGGTACGATATCCGCATGAGCGGTGGCGGGATCCCGACGCCATTCACGTTGGGCGACAACATGGTGTTCGACCCGGGGAATACGGCTCCTGGACCTGACGCCTCGACGTATCCGGGCGCAGACCTTGGTGCCCAAGTCATTGCAGCGGCCGCTGGTTGCCCTGCCGCGGGCTGCACTGTCCACGCAGAAGGCATCACGACGAACTTGGCGATCAACTCAGCCCTCACCCTCGCGTCGCCAGGGGGTGGCCCTGTTAAGGTGGTTTTGCCGATAGGAACGATCACGCGCGCATGTGGGGCTTCCATTATCGTCGTCTCTGGCAGCGGGATACAGGGGCAGGGCAAGGACGTGACGAAAATCGTATCCACCGGCTGCACAGACAGCGCCGTGACTCAGGCTGCGCCCAAGACTGCCTATGTCACCAACCTGCTGTTCAGGGACCTCACGGTTGATAACAGTTCAAGCGGAACCAGCTTGACTGCGATGGCTTTTGACCTGCCGGGGGCGCAGAATGCCCTATGGTTCAACGTGGCAGGCCGAGCTTCTGGTATAGGACGGCGAATTGGCGGGCTCGCCACTGGGGGGAATGACTCCTACAACGTCGCCTACGCCTCCGACTTCTGGGGCAATACCGCACTCCCCGGGAGTTACGGCGACGACATGGAGGGCTACGCCAACTCTAACCACACCTTCGGCGGGAGCGTTTGGGGTTACACGGCAATCGGAAACGGCGGCTGGGGGAACTTCTACGACAGCACTGACATCGAATCCTCGAACACTCCGTTTGATACTCAGTCGGCAATTGGAACTGGTGGCAACGGCCTGAACGTCGTCGGCGCATACACCGAAAATGGCGTGGGCACCGCCATCATCCGGGCAGGCTCGAAGGGGAACTACTGGACCGGAATGTTCCCGGCGCTACTCGTCTCAGACCTCGATGCCACCTGTCAGAATTTTTACCAGTTCATGGGCAGCAATGCTTCAGATGGCTTTAACCCGGAGTGCATGGGCGTTCAGGATAGAATCCAATTTGGGTCTGGGCCCTCTGGCTACAACGGCTCCTACTATATCCAGGGAGACCGAGGTGGGACCATCGCCTTGGAGGCAAAGTTTGACCAAGCCCTTAATCGCTTAGGCTACTACGGTGCTGCGCCCTTGCGCGTGGGCGAGTTAAGAGCACGCGGCATTCTCAGCTTGGGCCAGTTGCAGACCACCCAACTTGGCACGCCCAACACGCCTGCGGCTGTTTGTAGTGGGGATGCTGGAGCAACGACCTACACGTATTACCTTGTCGGCCATGACTGGCGCGGCGGAACCACGCTTCCGTCTGCTGCATCTTCTGCTTATGGCTGCAACGCGACCTTGGGCTCATTGGCTTCGACAACTTCTACTTACGCTGCTGGAAGCGGCTATCATGCCAACGATATCCTTACCGTGGCGGGTGGAAGCGGAACGGGCCAAGTTAAAGTTTTGACCATCAATGGTAGCGGGGGCATCCTCACCGTATCCATTCAGACGCCGGGAACCCTCTACGCCGATAACGTGGTTGAAACCCTGTCGGGTGGCTTCGGCTCGTCAGGCAGTGTTCTGGTGCGCTCCAACGTCGTCACCATCACGCCGTCGGCCAGCGACAGCGGCTTTTACACTTACGACTTCCTGAAAACGAACACCGCCACTGCCATCACGAGCCTTCTGGCTACCCGAGGGGTGCAAAAGGACAGCGGGCAGGCTACGGCAGCCTACGCAACTCCAACTTGGGATTCCACTGGCGACGCTATCATAGCGGGGAACCTCACAGTTTCGACGCTGACCTCGGGCAAATGCGTGCAGGCTGGCACGGGTGGTATTCTAACTTCGACGGCCGCAGCGTGCGGTTCTGGTGGAGGTGGAGGCGGCGGAAACGTCCTGAGTTCTGGGACTCCCACAAACGGGCAAATCGCGCAATGGACTAACTCGACCACCATTCAGGGAATCTCGACCCTGCCGGCTGCGGTGCTGCCCGTGCCCACAGCCTCGACGCTTGGCGGCATCGAGTCGATCGCGCAGGTTCCCAACAATTGGGTGCAATACATCGACACCTCGGGGGTTCCGTGGCTCGCGCAGCCAGCCTTCACGGATATCTCGGGGATTGCCGATGCCTCGCAATTACCGCTGGCCACGTTACCGATTGGAGTGGTACTGGGTTCCCTGGATACTGGCTTTCCCAGCTTGACCTATGGCGTGAACTCGATTACGGCAAATCAGCCCGTCACGGCGCCGGCGTTTGTTTCGAGCGACACGCATAACACAAATCAGAGTTTTGTCTGGGGTGTAGGCGGAGCCTATGCCGTCGTCGCCTCGACGATTCAAGACCAAGCTCCGAGTTCTATCCAAGCTGCGGGGTACAATGAAGTCCGACCTGGAAACGAGCCGACGGCTGCGTCACTTCTGATCTATGGGAATCCGACGGCGCACGTCACGACGAAGTCTTTTCTGCCAGGAGCTACGGCAGGCGACATCGCTTACTTTAACGGGTCCGCTTGGGCCAAGTTTGCAGGTAATACGGTTGGAACAAAGTACCTTTCGGAAACTGCGGCTGGCGTGCTTGGCTGGGGATCTGGTGGCGCAGGCGGCAGCCCTTCGCTGGACCTTGTTACTGGGGCAGCGGCCCTCGCCACCGCAACTGAGGTGGGGGCGGGCGACATCTACACATACAATGGTGTCGAGACAGCGGCACTGACTTATCCCTTTGTCATCCAGAACACCAGCGCATCAAACAATACTTCTGGTGCCCTGATTATCAACACCGCCGGCGCGGGAACCGGTCAAGTGCCTTTGGTCATCAACGAGACGACGGCGGCCGGCAACTTCTTGAATTTGGTAAAAGGGGGAACCGTCACCAATGGAGTTCTGGCGGGTGGGACAAGTGAATTCTCCGTTGACAAAAATGGAAATGTTACAGTGAACGGAGATACGACGCTTACCACTGGCAGTGTAAAGGGAAGCGTTTATGAGGGTTCTGCTTCTACGGTCGCCACCTATTTTATAGGCGGGCAGGATGCTTCTTCCACGGGCGGCATAACCACGGGAACCGCTCTTGTAAAGACTGGGAACGAAACTGGCGCTACGGGAGCAAATGGCACAGGAGCGCTCACCCTGCACGCAGGCGACCTCACTACAAACAATGCCGGGGGCTCAGTCGGTGCGACTGTCATTCGTGCCGGCCGGGAACTCGCTGGCGTGAAGACCGGGCCTCTGCCGGGGTTCCTGGTAATCGCCCAGGAGTTCATCAAGGGAGCCCAAAACACCGTGGGGCTACTTCAGTGCCTCAGCGATGACTACACCGTAACGGACTGCACGGTAGCCAATACCAACCCAATTGGGATAAACATCGGCGTGAACACTAACGCCGTTGACGTGCAGACATCGGGAATCGTGAGTGTGAACTTCGCATCCGCAACCCCGTCTGCGGGATGGTATGCGTGCTCGACGACAATCAGCGGCGCCTCGTACAACATCATTGTTCAGGCAGGCGCTTGCACCGCTGGCCAGCAAGTGGGCATCGTGGTGAAGGGTGGCGGCCCCGTCACCTCGACGAACATTATGATGCAGGTGAAATAATGCGGAAGGCTTTTATCCTCGTCGCGTTGATTGCTTTCGCGCCAGCTTTGTGCGTCGCGGCGATCCACTGCGTCCGCGTTCCAGCCGACTGCCCCCCACACCTGACCTACAATGGAGACGGCACGACCTGGAATTGTGCGATAAGCGCTGGAGGAAGTGGAGCCTTTCTGGACTTTCCTGCCAATCTGATACGTGGGGACACCTACCTTGTGGGAGGATCTGCGACGAGCTATCCCAATCATTTATTCAACGATGCAGATTCCGGCACAAAGTACATCTATATTTACAAAGCCGTGGATTGCTCAACTCACTTGACTGCTACCTATTGCTCTGGAGGGAGCAACCCGCTCTATACAGGAAGTGATGGCCCTCAGAATATCACTGGATGGAGTTCCACCTTTGGTACTACTACGGCGGATTGGGTCGAACCGGCAGGACATGACCCCGGTAACACTTCCACAACGGTCTTGCAATTCTGCCCTGGAGACTATTACGTGATGGATGGCATCACCGGATCGGCGCTGCCTGCATCCGGCCCGATTACAACTCCAACCGGCCAGGGATTCGTCGTAGGTTCGTACAGCACGGGCTCAAGGATCAAGTTTTGTAATAATAGCCAGGCTCAAACTGGCTTTATCTTTAATCACATCGACAGTGGAGGCACCGGACTTGCTCCCTATTGGCCTGCGGCAGTCACAGGATGTGTCTGGAACGGAACCACCGATACCATCACGACAGACAGCGACATCGGCGGCGACGGAACCCATGATAAAGTGGACGGATGGACAACCGCGTCCGCTCAAATTTACTTTGGAGGGGGCACCAACCCAGGGATAGCCGCCACCTCGATTACTCCAACCACGGTCGTTATCACCCCTGCCTCCGATAAGTGCAGTGGGTTAGCCTACATCGCCTTGGATTTCTCTCCGCCCAGTTCGTTTTTTAATGGCGACAGCACGGGGTCGCTTACGAATCTCACCATCGAAAACTCCTACCTGCATGACGGGAACGTTCTCATCTGGCTCCAAAATTCGTACAGCGCGAATTTTCTTCATAACTACATTGCCCGCAACCGTTCAACGCCCGCGCAGCACGGCTCGCCTATTGAGTTCACGAACTCCAGCGCCTCGGTAAGCTCTGGTCCCGCAACTATTGCCTATAATTTCCTGTCGGACAACGGAGGAACCGGCTGGATTACTTTACTGAATAAAGCAGGCTCGACCTTCAATGGGCTCGCCGTTTACAGCAACATCCTATCATGCTCGAGTGCTGCGCTTGGATTCCCGTCTGCAAGAGGAAGATGCAATAGTGCGATGGTCATTGATAACGGTTCAGTCTATGCCACTAATTCTGTATTCTACAACAACACGGTAGCGAATGTGAATGCGAAGGCGGGCTACTATGTGTATAGCAACGGGTCAACTGGCGGCATCGCCCAAAACAACCTGTTTTGGAATGCGAGCAGCTATGTTGCTTTGCAAAGCGGGGCAGGCCGTGGTATCGCCTACCATGATTACAACACCCTTCTGGACTCTGCTGAACAATATGGAACTCGGCCTTGCACGACACACGAAACCTGCATCACCTCTGGAGCGCTGGACCCGTTCGTCAATGATGCGACTTTTGACTTCACCCCAGCGAATGAGTTCAACGTGTTGAGTAATGGTGATCCTTGGTCGCAGGGGCACACGCTTGGCGCACCTTACGACAAGGACTTCTACGGGACCACGTTTGGCAGCACGGTGGGATACGCTCGCGGTGCTATAGAATTTCCACTCGGTGGCGGGCCAACATCCAACGCTACCCTAACCCCGACTTCGATGTCTTTCACTTCGCAGGCAGTTGGCGTCCTATCTTCGGCGAAGGTGGCGACCTTAACGAATATCGGCAGCGCAACCCTGAACATTGCAAACATTGGGGTATCAGGCTCTTTTAGCGTGTCTGCTACGACGTGTGGTTTGACGCTGGCCCCATTGGCGGCTTGCACGATTTCCGTAAAGTTCACACCAGCAATTAAGGGTGAGTCGGACAGCGTGCTAACTGTTACCGATGATAGCGGAGGCATCCCCGGCAGCCAGCAGACAGCCGTACTCGTCGGCATCGGCGTTGCCTCAGTGATGGCAGGCGGAACATTCAAGGGTGGAGGGAGCCTTCAATAATGGCTGACCTTTCAAAAGCTGCGGCGTTCGTGCTCAACAACGAGGATGAAGGGCTGACTGGAAAAATTACAGTTGATTTGGGATCAACCACCCGCTGGGGCATTGCCGAGCGGTACAACCCACCGGAGGAAATCGCCCGGATTCTCAGCGAGCCGGTCGCCATTCAGGACTTGACGGTCGAGCAAGCTGCCACCATCTACGTAGCGAAGTACGGCAGGCCCTTCTTACTCGACCAAATTCTTGACCAGGACGTGGCGAACCGGTCGATGGACGTGCTGGTAAATCCGGGTCCCGGTGACGGCGCAAAGATCATCCAGCGTGCGGTGAATCGGTATTACGGCCGGCCCGTGCTTGCGGAGGATGGAAGAATCGGGCCGCAGACGATCTCGCGGATCAACGGCATTCCGACGATGAATTTTCTGGCCTGCCTGCGTGCGCAACGGTGCGTGTATTATCTCGCGGATTGCCAGGTCCACCCGGACAGGTTGCCAGACTTGATCGGTTGGATGGATCGTGCGTGTCTATGAGGAGGCTATGGGACCCACTAAGGTTAAAGCACAAATTGATTGGACAAATATCATCATCCAAGCCTTGTTCCTTTTTGTTCCACTTTTTGGAACTGCCTTTGTCTGGGGTTGCCGAGAGCGGGATGCTCTACGGGACATTGAATCGTGGCAGGTAAAACAATTGCAGGAAGTTCAGACCATCAAAGACTCGATTCGCGAGAATGGCAAGAAACAGGATTCCCTGCACGATACTCTCAAGGATTTGGTGAACGTCATGCGGCTCTATCCGCCGCACAAGCACTTGGGAGCCCGTATCGACTACCCCACAGAGATGCCTGCACCTCCTCCCGCGAGTAGCGAAGGGGCTGGAAGCGTGGTACTCAAGGAAAAGTCGGTAGGCGATCCCCAAGACTTCCGACCGGATAAGGTGCCGACTGCGAAGTGAGCAAAGGTGGTAGAATTCATCCGTGCCTTACACGAATATCAGCTTCGCGAACTTGAAGACCCTTCTTAGGGCGAGGCTACAGAACTCCCTGTTTTACACTGACATTGAGATAGCTGAGTTCTTGAATGAATGTTTTTCGCTCCTACAGATCGGGAGCCTGTATTGGAAATCGCGGTTCCAAGCGCAGTCTGTTGCGGGCCTTGTCTTTTATGACCTCTCAAGTTTGGCTGGAACTCTCGACGACAATGGAAATCCCCAAATCCTGATGCCGTTGCGCGTAGCGTTCAATCAATCTCCACTCGACTTCTGTGCGATAAGCGATCTTGACAATGGGGGAATCAGCAATTGGCAGACGCAAACCACGGCTACCGCCGGCGCTCCCGATGTTCCGCAGCTTTGGGGGACCGTTGGATTGAACTTCTTATATCTTTGGCCTTCCGATGCCGTTGGAGGGAACGACCTCCAGCTTGATTGCGCTGTACGTGCGCCGCACTTCGCGACGGACGGGTCTGACGACGCCCTCAAAGTCAACATCGAGTCGGGCATGATACCGGCGATGCTTGACTACTGCCAGCACATCGCGCAGATTAAGCGAGGAGCGGGGCAGATAGCGGCCACGATGCCGAAACTCAAGAGCTTTTTCAGGCTTATCGCCCAGACGAACTCGATGTTCGCTGCTTCTTCAATTTTCAAGGAAAGCTACGCTCTCCAGACGGAGAGAAAGGCTCGCACACGGGGAGACATAACCGGCGTTCCTACCCCTGCGAGATTTCGGTAGTGCAGGACTGCACTGAAAGGAGATGGTTATGCAATTCAAAGCAATAGGTGGAAAGGCTCGACGCAAACAGAAGCGTATCAGGGGTAAGAAACTCAAAAGATTGCCGAATCAACGCAGAGGTGGAAGGTGACGACGCCAGGGCAGCCTCCCACCTACCCCACGACTAGCGATTTCGCTCTCCTGCAACGAGCGCAAGATTTTCTTCTCGAACCTCGGTCGGCGGTTGCTCCCATCACCATTGCGAGCACCATGTGGTCAGTGCAAACTTTGGTCGATATGCTCAATTACAAATGCAAAAGGTTCCTTCGGGAAACCGGTTTAGTTGTGGCGAGGCTAGGGTATGACGGGATAGGAAGCGACCACTCTATTGCCCTGACGCCGGGGCTTGAGTCGGTGACGCTCCCTCAAAATCTTGTCGATCCGCTCCGGCTTGCCTTCGTCAACTACGACACCTCGGTTAATCGTAATGTCGTATCGGTCCAAGACGTTCCGCGCGAGGACTTCCTGAGCCTCGACGCTGGAGATCAGGACTGGGAGAGTACGCCAGCGCCCCAGCCGACGGGCTATACGCAGTCGATTACGCAAACCTTGGAAGCGTTCCTCGCGCATCCGCCCAGCGACATAGCGGCGATCGACCTGACGTTCGTTGCGTTCAGCGGGACGCTGACCGGGCTCGGCGTGGCATTGGGGATTCCGCCAGAGTTCGTTCAGTACCCACTCTACGGGATGTTGCAGGACGCTTACAGTGTCGAAGGGGAAGCGTACAACCAAGCGCTCTCAGACTATTGCGGGCTCAGGTGGTCGGAAGGCGTAATGCTTGCAAAGTGTCTACTTGAGGCCCCGTCGTTCCAGGACCCGGAGGCAGTCTGATGTCTGTACCGCTACTGCCGTATCAAACGAAGTACGAGAACGCTGGTCTCATCCTCCGGCGCCCGTCGGATCTCGTTCCTCGCGGTCAGTACATCATCCTCAAGAACCTATTCTCTGCCCAAGAAGGCTCACTCCGCCCGCGCTTCGGAACGAAGAAAGTCAACGCGAACGTTCTTTCCGACCTTGCCATCCACAGCCTCGGCTACCTCAACGATCCTGTGCTCAAGAAGGCCCTACTCATGGCAGGCGCAGGGAAGAAGCTCTACCGACTCGACACTTCGGCGCAAATCGATGCTGGCTATTCTGGCGACCCGATCTCGATGGTTGCCTACCGGATGAACCAGAGTTCGTCACCATTCATGATCGTCGGTGACTCGGCGCAAATGCGGCTCATCGACTCTTCGGGGAACGCGAAGAAACTCGGCCTGAGCTTTCCTACGGTTGCTACGAATTCGATTGTCCAAGGGCCTCCCATCAACGAAATCCACGAATTCGAGACAGATCCGCCGTTCATTCTGGCGAACATGGCCAGCCACAGCGTAGCGGCAACTTTCGCGAATGGGGTTGCCGCGCAGAGTGGGAAAGCGTTGCAGGTCACGACGAATGCGGGCGTTGTGGCGACCATCAGCCTCGTCGCTTCACTCAACTTGGGAGTGCTATCTGGGGTTGCCGTGGGGGATTCGGACTACATCCACATCTGGATCAACGTGGACAATCCACTCAACATCTCGCAAATTCGCCTCTTGTTCGACGTGGACCCCAACAGCGTCTCGGCGGGAACCTTCACCGCGACGGCATTCAAGAACAACTTCTATTGGGCGAGCATTCTGGGGTCCGACTTGCAAGCGGCCACACAGGGCACGACGACGACCATAGCGGGATTGCAGGCTCAATTGGCGAACTTGCAGGCGCAGTTACAGACAGCGGAAGCCAGCGGATGGTTCCAGCAGATACAGGCCCTACAACAGCAAATCTCCCGGCTCGAACAGACGATAAACAACCAGACTTTTGCCGGCCAGTTGCAGTGGACCGAATTCAAAATCCCCATCAATAATTTCTTTAGAGCCGGCGGGAACCAAGCCGTGAACTGGTCGAATGTTGTGGGATGGAGAATCGAAATCACCACCGTGGCAGCGGTCGCCGCAGTATGCACCTTCGACGCGATGTACGAATTCGGAGGCTTGGGGCCAGACTCAAGCGTTGGCGTGGGATACGATTGGCGGTACACCGACTACGATGACACGACGGGTTCCGAGGGGAACCCCTCACCGCTTCAAGCGAACGCACCGCCAACTGGAACCGGAACTGCTGTTGTGCGCAGCGCCGTCGCTCTCTTTCCGGCAGTATCGACGAACACGCGATGCACTCGACGTTACCACTACCGCCGCGGAGGAACCCTCTCCGCATCGTGGCAACGGTTGGGATACCAGTTGAACGTCGCGCCAGCGGCAATCACAACAGTCGTTATCAATGGTGCAGGGCTCTGTACGGTCACTACGGCTGCGCCCCACGGATTCCCAAACGGCTCCGCCGTGCTGGTTTCCTGCCCAAGCGGTGGAGTTGTCAGCGGCGTCGTCAGTGGGATGGTGCTCTCGAATTCCCCACCTGGAAGCTGGACACCAGGACTTACGGGCGGGACACTTTACGCGCAATCGACCTTCATCACGTTGGCAGGAGCACAGAATCCCGGTCCAGCACCTTTCCCAACATTCGGCTCGAAAGTCAGTTGGTTATTCTACAACTCGATTTCAGGGTATTATTATTCACTCACGTCGACGCCGACAGCATTCGATGACTGCTTGATTGGCGTGGTTCGGGCCTCGCTGCGTGGCGGCACAACGATAGTCTCCCAGGCCGCTGCTTTCTACCAAATCTTTGAAACCATCACCGTGACCGGCCTGAGCACATTCACGGCTCCACTGACTGGAACGGCGGTCACTTACACTGGCGGCACGGCGACACTCGGTTTCTTGGACTTCTACGCCGATGCCGACATCGCTTCGGCGCCATCGCTGCTCTTGACCAATGATGTGCCCGTTACTACAGTTGATTCGACTGGGGCAACCGTTTACGAGCAACCGTTGAAGCGAATCTGGGGACCTTATCTCGGCAGCGTCATCTTCGGCTGCGGCGACCCGAACCGGCCGGGATACCTCTACTGGCTGAACGCGGGGAATCCCGACGGAGCCTCGTCGATCAACAATGTCGAAACGACGCAGCCCAGCGACCCCCTGCAGAACGGCTTCTTCTGGGGCGGCTTTACGTGGGTCTTCAGCAAGGAAAACCTGTTCACCATCTATCCCGCGCAGTTGGGGATCCCCAACCAGTATCAACCTCTTCCGTCCGCCTGCGCGCGTGGGCTTTCTTGGTCCGACTTGTGCTTCGCTGCGGGGCCAGACACGCCGGCAATCTGGTTCCTGTCGAAGGACGGCATCTACGAGACCATGGGCGGGCCGGCAGTCCCCATCACTGAAGACGACCTCTGGCCAATTTTCCATGGCCTTGCGTCCGGGCCTTACGTGCCCATCGACTTCACGCAGACCGAAATGCTCAGGATGGCGTACCGGGACAATGAGCTTTTCTTCCAGTACCAAGACATCAACCAGGGCATCCAAGTCCTTGTCTGGAACCGACTCAAACGTAGATGGCGCCACGCGACGTACCCATGGGGACCGCTTTGCCTCTATGCCCAACCCGAGGTTGGAAACATCTTGCTACTGGGCGGGAATAATGGTTTGTGCTACCAAGAGGACCCCTCCGTCGGCGGCGACGACAGCCAGCCGATTGCCTGCCAAGTGCGCAGCGGGTCATACGACCAGGGGTTGGCGCTGCGCGCGAAGGAGTACGTGCATTTCATCCTCGACGCGGACCCCCAAGGCGCAAGCATTTCGGCGAGCCTGCTGTACAACGACCAGACGGTTAGTGCAGGCCTGCAGTGCGGGCCATTCGTTTCGTCGGGAAGTGGCCGCCAGCCGTTGCCGTTCGGGCTCAATGACTACTACGCGCTCAACGCGATGGTGGATGTCAGCTTCACGACGGTCGCCGTGCCCGTGCTTTACGGGTTCGAGTTGGACTACCGCATCGATCGGCTGGCGATGGTCCATATCGAGACGCCCGAGGATTCCTTGGGAATCGACGGCTGGAAGCACGTCTATGACGGGTACATCACGGTGCGGTCCAATGCCGACGTGAGCCTGATTCTGATGGGCGACGGCACGGCGATTGGCGCGACGACAGTCATCCCCTCGACGGCTGGGCAGAAGAAAAAGACGCTTCTGCAATTTGGGACGAATAAGTTCAAGCTGCTGCGGAGAAGGCTCGACAGCACGCAGCCGTTTCAGGTGTATGCTGAGGATAGCGTGCTGCACGTCGGCGGGTGGGCCGACGGCCAATACCGCAACGTACCACTCGTCGAAAACGTGGAGTGACAATGGCTCTGACGCAACAAGACTATGCCATGCCCGCAGAGGTTGAGATTCCAGTAAACGGCTCTCGCCACAGAGTCGTCGAAGCCGCGAGCCTGCGGATGGTCCTGTTCAGGATGTACAACCTTCTCTACAAGGCTGCTGGCTTGGCACCTGGGGGAGCGACGATTCAGGGGCCGCTAACGATTCTCGACCCATCGCCAGGTTCTTTCGTCGGCCTTTCGACGGCGAAGGGTTCGAACAGCGCCAACCCCGAAGCAAATGAGTTTGTCACCATCGAATACTTGCTTGCCAATTTCTCTCCTGACGAGATTCGAGCCATGCTTGAGGCTGATGGGCCAGCGCCGTTGAACCTTGAGGGTTTAACGGGAGCGCCAGCCGTGTTCAGCATTACCCTCGTAACGGCCAACTACGCCGTCAAACCTTCAGACTGCACCATTCTTGCCAGCGGAACTTTGAACGTGATTTTGCCGATTGCCGCAATCGAAGCTGGGCAGCAATTCCAAGTGAAGAATATCGGTGTGGGAGTTGTGACCGTTTCGGCGGGGGGAGTGAACATCGACGGAGCGGCGAGCTTTGTGCTCAACGTCCAGTACCAAGCCATCGACGTAAAATGGGACGGATCTCAATTTTGGATATTCTGAACTGAAGAACGTGAAGTGGCCTACCTAACCCTCGGAATCTCGATAGCAAGCAACACCTCCGGGGCAACCTCGCTCGTTTCTGCCGGAACACTGATACTCGCTGGCGGAAGCAACATCACCCTCTCGCAGTCGGGAAAAACCATTTCCATTATTGGCGCGTCGGGCGGTTCGGGCGCAGCCGGGAAGATCAGTTTTACCCAAAACGCACTCTTGCAACAAGTGGGAGTGATTCTCGCTGGCAGCGTGACGACAACCGGAGCGACTGCGGCAGTCCAGCCGTTTAATAGCTCCCTGTTCTTGCAGCGCATTTATGTGCCTGGTTCAATGAGTCTTTCGGAAGTGGACGTGGCAATAGGCTTAGCCTTCCCCAACGCTACCGCATCGGGGCAGGGCACCCTCAGCCAGACTTTCGTGATGTATTCGTTTGGGAATAGCACGTCGCTGGCTTCCGTCCTGAGCGCTTCGGGATCGAGTTCGTGGACCAGCGGGTCGGCGACCAATGCTGGGAGTTCGATCAGCCAGTTGCAGGTTGGGTGGTCTGGACAGAACGTGAAACCGTTCACGTTTGCCAGTTCAACGCTTGCGGCCGGCGAATACGTTGTCGGCCACATCATCGCCTTCGCGGGCCAGAGCACGAGTTGGACGGTATCGCTATTCGGCCCGAATGCCATAGGCTCGTCAATGGGGGCGGCCGCCACGGGAATCACCTCCGCATCGCTTGCTGCGGCGGCAAGTTTCACGACGGCGACGGTCGGTTTGACGGCGTTCACCGCAGCACCAACCAGTGCGGCGGTATTCCTCACGGCCAACGGCACCAGCGTAGCCCTCGCAGCGGCTTCTGCCTTTAGTGCATCGACTTCGGGAGCGCTAACCGCTTTCAGTGCGGCACCAACGAGTGCGGGAGTGTTTTTGACTGCGACTGGAACCAGCGCGGCCTTGGTCGCCATCTCTGGATTCTCTAGTTCTAGCTCGGTTGCGATTACCGCCTTTAGTGCTGCGCCGACCTCAGCAGCCGTCTTCCTCACGATCACCGGGACCAGCGTGGCCCTCGCGGCGGCATCGGCTTATTCGGCAAGCACCTCAACCGTTGCGACGTTGTTCACCGCTTCTCCAACGAGTGCGGGGGTGTTCCTCACCGCCACTGGCACAAGTGTGGCACTAGCAGCGGCCACAGCCTACTCATCGACTGGAACTTCCGCAGCGACGATCTTCACTGCCGCACCCACTTCGGCGGGAGTGTTCCTCACGGCTACCGGCACCAGCGTAGCACTCGCGGGGGCCTCAGCCTATTCGGCGAGCACGTCAACCGTCGCTACTTTATTCACGGCAACTCCCGTCAGCGCGGCCGTTTTCCTCACTGCTACGGGCACCAGCGTAGCGCTTGCGGCTGCCTCGGCCCACTCTGCGAGCACCTCGACGGTAGCCACGATCTTTACCGCCTCCCCCACCGTGGCGAGTGCCATGCAGACTGCTGGCCTATCGGCCTTCCCTGTAACCTATAGTTGGGTAAGCGCCTCGGCTGCGGCGATGGCAATTACGATGGCGGCAAGCGCTTCGGGTGTGTCGATTGCTGGATTCAGCAAGGCCGCCACCGTTACCCTGACCTCCATCGCTGGTTCTTATCATTCAGCCTCGGGTGTCGTGAACGCCATATCAAATGCTGGAACCTTGGCATGGCCTCTGCTTAGTACTGGAGGGTTGGTGGGTGGCTCCCATTTCACGACTTCTGGTTCAGCCAACGTTTTGAGCAATGCCGGTACGCTGGCTTGGCCGGTTCTGAGTACTGACGGACTGGTTGGGGGTTCCCACTTCACAACCTCCGGTTCGGCGAATGTCCTCAGTAACCTGGGCACTGCGGCTGGTACCTTCCTGACTGGCGCTGGACTGACGGCAGGGTCTTTCTTCACGACTTCTGGTTCAGCCAACGTTTTGAGCAATGCCGGTACGCTGGCTTGGCCGGTTCTGAGTACCGGCGGACTGGTTGGGGGCTCTCACTTCACGACGAGCGGCATCGCCAGCGTGTTGAGCAATTCTGGAACGGGGGCCTCTTCCTTCCTGAGCACTGGAGGGCTCCTAGTTGGTTCGTTCTTTACCACCTCGGGATCCGCGAACGTGCTCAGCAACGTGGGTACGGCGGGCGTGAGTTTCCTGAGCACCGGGGGCCTCGTCGCAGGGTCGCACTTTACCGCCTCGGCCTCCGCAAATGTCTTGTCGAATTCTGGCACCGCTGGTGTTACCCTAGCAGGGACATTTGCCACCGGATCGCTGGGAGCGGTTACGGCTGTTGGGCTGGCGGCGCTCGGGTCATCGACTTTCGGAACAAGCACGACGCCGACCTTCGGGTTCATTGGCACGCAGAGTGGCTCGACACTGACCGGCCAGCCATTCGCCTTCAGCGCGGGAGTGATGTCCACGGGCGCCGCGCCGGCGAGCATTGCGCTGACCAACGCAGCGCTGACCATCACCGGGCCGGTGGCGATCGCCCAGCCGTGGTTTGCGCTGTGTGGAGCATAGAATGAGGAAGAAAGAACTCGAAAGCGTCTTCGCAGGAATGCACAACGCCAACCTTTTGGCCGCACACGAGAGAGTTGTTAAGGGAGGCGGATATCGTGACCTTTCGACGGTGTGGATGACGGTAACGCGCGGAGTGATCCCTGCCAAGGTTGTTTCCTACTGGTTCTCTCTCATCCGACCTATGAATCAGCCGTTCGTAGGGCCAATTTTCATTGAGGGAATGGAAGTTGGAGAGGGCTACAACCGTGCCGTAGAGATGATTTTCGAAAACCCTCAAATCGCAAAGTTTAAGTATCTGCTTACGATCGAAGAAGATAATTGTCCGCCAGCCGAAGGGCTTTTGAAGCTGTATGAAAGCATGGACAAATTCGATGCGGTGAGCGGACTTTACTGGACTAAGGGAATCGGGACATCGCAGCCAATGTGTTATGGTGACCCTTCCGTCATGCCTCGCAACTATTTTCCGCAACCTCCTCCGCTCGACTGTGTGAAGGAGTACAACGGAATCGGGCAAGGGTTTGCTTTATTCGACCTGAAAATGTTTCGCAAGATAGAGAAGCCATGGTTCAGAACTGTTCAGTCTGTCACCGAGGGAGTTGGTACGCAGGACCTCTATTTTTGTGCAAAAGCATCAAAGGCAGGATTTAGGTTTGCTGTTGATGGTCGGGTTCGGGTTGGACACTGGGATCAGGCTTCTCAGACGATGTACTGACTACGGAGAAAGGCAATCTATGAAAAAAAAGAAAACCGAGAAACCACTGACTCTTGACTTAGGCTACGATGATCGCTCCAAGCTCATGAAGTATCCTTGGCCGTGGAAAGATGCCTCCGTCGCAGAAATGAAAATCACCGACGTGATGCCGTTTGTGCCGGGGAAGGAACGGCCCCACTTCATGGACGAACTCTACCGCGTGCTGCGCGACGGCGCGAAGGCCGAAATCATCATGATCTACTACACGGCGATGGGCGCGAGTGCGGACTTCCGCGTCGAGTGGCCGCCACTCTCGGAAGCGAGTTTCATGTATTTCAACAAGGAGTGGCGCACAGCGAACAAGGTCGATACGCCGATGAAGGCTGACTACGACTTCGTCTACGGATACTCGCTTTCGCCCGACGTGGCCGTCAAGGCGCAAGAGGTTCAGGCGCTTCAAGTGAAGACCGACTTCAACGCCGTCCAGCGATTGCATGTGACGTTGACGAAGCGGAAGCCTTAACGTAGTGGTATTTGACGGTTTATTTTGATACAGTTCATCGTGGAGGATGTCATGGCAGCATCACCTGCCCCGGTACCGAGCGGCTACGACTATAATTTGAACCCAGCCAACGCCCAAGTCCCTCAGTCAGAGCAAGCCCCGTCGCCATATGGGACGCTGGCGGGATACCCCACGACGGCCTCTGGCGGGCCAGCGGCGGGCGGGACTTTCGGCTACATGACGCTCGCTTCGACAGGCGTTGAGGCCATCAATACCGGCCGGCAGGCCGATGTGCTGGGACAAGAACTCTCCGCAGCGGGCGGGAAAGAACTCACTGACTACCAGAAGTACCTCGACAAGATGACGAGTACAGACCCCTCGACGCGCATGGCGGCACAGGCAACCAACATTCAGACCGAAGAAAAGCAGCAGACTGCGGCGAGGGCGGCGATTTCGACTCTTCCCCGCGGCGGGGCGCAGGACTACCTCTCAGGGCAGTCGTACATTCAGCAAGCCTCTGACATCGGGACGTTGCTCGATCAAGCGTGGAACCAAGCTGAAACGGCGAAGGGGCAATTGGGGCTCACGGAAGAACAGTTGGCGTTACAGAGTCTCTCAACGGCGCAATCCGGCTTCAGCGTTGGCGGAAGCATTCAGGGCGGAGCCCTGGATATAAAGAACAACATGGCAGCGGCGAACCAAGCGTCGATTGCTAACGATATCGGAATGCTGGCGTCTCTGGCAGCGGGATTGTAGGAGGGGTGCCATGGGATCAGGACCGGGACTTTACAATCCAGGTGCGTATGGCGGGCGGACGGCTGCAAGTGGAGGGCTTGCCGCATCGCAAGCAGCGATTGGTGGAATCAAAACCTACGTGGATGAGCGCAAGAAGAAAAAGGGTAATGCGCTAAGGTTGAAGGGTCCTTCCGACTACCCTGACACGCCAAGTTTCAACCGTGGTGGGGAGGTTCACAGAACTGGAATTTATAAGCTTCACGCCGGCGAGAGGGTCGTTCCAGCGGGAAAGCGCAAAACTCGCAAGCGAGGGCGGGGTTCTCGTCGTTAGTGCAGGACTGCATTGGGAGGTTGTCATGGGCGGATACGATCCGAGAGCATACGGTGGCAGAGGTCCGGTGAGCGGACCCGTCGCCGGGATGAATTACCTCACTTCGCTTCTCTCTGGACTCAAGCAGGGCTTCCACCAAAAGCGGGACAACACGGAAATGAAATTCGGCGAACGTGTCAAAATCATCGAGGCTCAACGCGCCGAAGCGCGCGCACGGATTGAAGCTGGTGACACGTCTCCCGAGGCGGTGCAGGCTGCGGCGAATGCCGACAAAGCCTACGCCGACATGCTCAAAGAGGCCGAGAAGCTTTACCAACCCGACAAGACCATTTGGGGTGCCCTCAAGAATCGCATTTCGGGAGGGAAAAAGGCTGATGCGGGTGGTCCGCAACCGGCGCCTGTGCCAAAGGCTCAAGGCGCTCCAGCGGCAGCTAGACCTCCAGAGGCTTCGCCGAACCCCTACGGCGCAATGGAAGCGTCGAGGGCCAAAGCAACGGCGACCGTCAGAGACATAAATGAACTTAAGGCGTCCGTCGAGAAGGGAACCTTAGAGGACGACGCCAAGCAGCGTGATGTTATCAAGACATCTCAGCAAACCTACATCGACACGATTCAGAAAATGAAGACTGGCGCAATCTCTCCCGGAGAAGCGGCACAAACAATTACCTTGGCGATGAATCAAGCCTTTCCAAAAGAAAGGCCAGGAGAGAAGGAAGCGATTTCCGCACTTTCTATGGGACTGGCAAATACCAAGGACCCACAGAAGCGAGCGGAATACCAACAAGCGATCATCGACATCGCGCAGGGCATAAAGTTGGAAGCGGGAAAAGCGCTTACGGGACCAGTCAAGTACCCGACCGGAAAAGTTGCCGAGTCGATTCAACGCGCGGGGCTCCCCATCAAACCTCTGAGCGAATACACTACAGAGGAATGGAATCTGGCCGACAGCGTCTCGCAAAAAGAACACAAGGAAGTCATGCGCAAGGCTGCTGCGACGGCTGGGGCGCATGATCATCGCTACCAGCAGTTCCAAGCGAGAACAGCGGGAGACACGCAACTGATTGGAAGGCTTGAAACCCGCATCGGACAACTCCAATCGCTTACAGCTAGTGATATGAACAGGCTTTCTGACGATGAGAAGAAGGCCAATAAGGAAGAAGTCTCCGCTACTCGTTCGCAAATCATCGAACTACGACAGAAAGATTCATCGGCCTATGACGAAATCTACGGTGCAGCGCCGAGGCTCGTAGCGACCCCTCCGGCAGCCGCAACGCCTGCGCCTCCGCCGACGGCTGGCGTGAGTCCCGCCGAGGCCCAAGCCGACCAGTTCTAGTGACCACTCATGGGCGGATTCAAACCACTGTCGCCGGAAGATGTCACCTCCATCAAAAAGGTGACTGAATCTCCCGACTACATTTCTCAACCCAACCAAGCGAAAGTCAGCCAAATTTGGAAGGCGTCGAAGACCTTCCAGCGGTGGTCGCCGAACGACCAAATGGCGTTCGTCAGGGCATTGGACAAGAAGGTGCGCGCGAGGAAGCCCAAGGCTGCGCCAGCACCGACCGCTGCGGCCCCTACCGCCGTGCCTCCGCCGAAGCCTCAAGCCGCGCCAGCGCAACCCGTCGCGGCGCACGCGCCGGTCGTCCCGACCGCCGCATCGACGCCCAGTGCAGCCCTGCACCAAGAAGCGCCGAAGCCTTACGCCAAGGAACGCTTACTGGCTACGCCAGCCACAAGCCAGCCCTCTATGATTGGGCCGCGGGAACCCGGATTCTGGCAAAGGATGTGGGAAACGGTACGTGGTAGCCCAAATTACCCCACGGCGATGAGCAAAGCGCTCGGCGAGCCAAGCGAAGAGACCTTCCCGCCCCTGATCCAGCCAGCAGCCCTGTTCACGAATATGGGCTACAAGCCCACGACGGCTTCTCGAATGGCTGGAGGCCTTCGTGATGCGGCTGAATTTATGGGTTCGTTGACCGAAGTACCGAACATCGAACTGATCGCCGCAGGTGGCGGTGCCGGAACGATTGCTGGCAAGATATTCGGGAAGATTGGTGGGTCCGTCGTTTCCCGACTCGTAAGTGCTGGATTTGGAACGCAGTTACTCTACGGACTTTGGAAGTCGCTACCAGAATTCAAGAAAGCCCTCCAACGGGGCGACGAAGTGTCCGCAAGGAACATCGCCATCGGTGCGGGTCTGAGCGGCTATTTCGGGGTTACAGCGCTTGCCCACGCAGCGGGGATGGTAGGGATGGAGGCGACAAAGGAGCAAGCACCGAAGGAAACACCTCCAGAAGCCCCTAAACCAGCCACGGCAGCGCACGCGCCCACCGCAGAAGCCCCTACACCCCCACCTGCCCCGACAGCGCAATCTCTGACCCCCTTGGAGCCTTCCCCTGTGGGTTTTACGGTGCCCTCTGACCGTCCGCATCTTGAAAACAGCATTGGAAGCCCTACGGGAGAAAGATGGTCGAAATTCCTTCTTTCCGAAACCGTTCAACACGTAGATTCTAAAGCTGGAATCGACCATTACCGGTCTGGGACAGACCACTACATCGTCGTCAATGGGGAAGTTCACACTCGGAAAGGAGCCGCTGGCAACAAGTTTTACAACACTCTCGTCAAAGCGACAAAACTTCGGGCTGTAGAGCCCGCCTTCGAGACCCCCCGACCGATGACCAAAGGCCTAGAGGGTCACCGTGTTGTTCCGAACGACCGTCCACACCTGGATAACGCCGTAGAATCGCCCGTAAAGGGCCAGAAATGGTCAACCTATCTGTTAGAAAAGGCGGAACTTGTTGAAGACAAAGAGGGAATCTCGACGTGGAAAGTTGGCGACAAGTGGTTTACGGTCGATGAGAAGGGCAATATTACCGTCCAGAAGGGCGTTGTGGCGCCGGTGCCCCGCGGCGAGCGGCGAAAGGCGGGAAGGCCAAACTTGGAGGTGATGGACACCCCGTCGATTCAGGCTTATGTTACCGGCCTGACGCGCAGGACCAAGTTAGGCCCCGAACTCTCTGCGAGAGAACAGAGGATGTTGGCTGAAGGGAAGACTATCCTCGCCAGCCGGGAGAAAGCGGCTCCCGTCGAGGCCCCCAAACCGACCGCCGCGCCTCCCCCATCGGCCACCGCGCCTAGCGGCGAACGGCGTCTTCCACATGACCTTGTGGGAAGCAAGCCGCGTTACGGCTATCGCGATAAAGTATTCGAATTGGACTTCGAGAACGATGTCGACAAGGCGCTCTTCACGATTGGGCAGAAGAAGCCCAACAAGGCTCACGACAGGTTCATGGCGTTCCTGCGAGGGATATTCCCTGACGAAACCGACAGCCAACTGGTGGCGAGAAGCCAAACCGTCAGGGATTCAATCAAGGGAATGGCGAAGACCGCCGACCCTTCGGAAGGGCCGTTGCGGGTTCGTTCGACTCAGGGGCCGTCCCCGGTCGTCGAGGCTCCGCGTCCCAGTGCAGGCCTGCACGAAGCGCCGAAGCCGTCCGAACCCCCGCCGCAGGTTCCGACGCTCGCTGGTATCTCGCCAGACCCAACGGGTCATCGTATTGTCACCGACCCCACAGCGTTCATCCTATCGTTGAGCCAAGGCGCAGAGGTACCGAAGGGCACCCTCGTCATGCCATTGAAGGCGATCACCCTCGCGTCGGCGGAAATGCAGTTCCGCACCGAAGAGGGCAGGCTGTCCCGCGCCATCGCCCGAGGGACCATAAACACTTGGGAACCGAACTTCGCGGGGGCCATCGACGTTTGGTTTGACCCCACGAAGGACAAAGTCAAAGTCGTCAACGGCCATCACCGCTATGAGGGTGCCGAGAAGCTGAAAATCGACAGTATCGACACCCACTTTATCGAAGCTGAAACGTCGAAAGACGCCATGATTTGGGGTGCGATGAAGAACATCGCCGAGGGCGGGGCTACCCCGTTCGACGCCGCTGTCTTCTTCCGCGAAACTGGCCTCGCCGCCGATGATCTTGCGAAGAGGGGCTTGTCTGTGACTGGGAGTCTCGCCCGCGACGGCGCTTCATTGGCTCGACTCGCACCCGACCTCTTCGAGCGCGTCCGCAAGGGCGAAATGAGCGAGCGCACAGGCGTCGCCATTGGCGCAGCCTTGGAGTCCCATACCCTGCAACGCGGCTTGGCGCAAATTGTCGAGCGGGAAGCAAAGCAGAACAAGCGCTTGAGTTCCGAAGAGATTGCCGCCCTCGCCGAGGGGAGGGTTCGTCGTGCTGGGCAGACGATTTCGGAGATGCAGACCCTCTTCGGGACGGAAACGATTTCAGAATCCAATGCCGTCGAAGCGGCGCGGCTGGAAGCGTGGATAAAGAAGCGGCTGGCGAGCGACCGTAAGCTATTCAAGTACGTGTCGAACGAGGCGCGGGCCGCAGCACTCGCGAAGGCTGGAAACAAGATCGTCGTCGATGAGAACAAGAAAATCGCCGCAACCGCCAGCGCCATCGAGGAAGCTTTTGGACGCTTGCTCTACAAGGCGGGCGACGTAGAAGATGCCATCGTTGATGGTGCAGCGCGTTTGAAACGCGGGGAGGATTCCGATGCCGTTAGAGAAAACACCTACGACCGAATCGCCGCAGCGGTTCAGAAAGCTCTCGCCGGCGGAGAAGGACAGGCTCCTGTCGTCGGTGCAGGAATCGCTAGAGCAAAACCAGAGGGAGCGCAAGGACAAGGGGGCTTACCTGGATTCGAACCCGCCAAGCCGCCCGACCGTGGAGGAGCAGCGGCTAATGTCCCTCTGCCGGGTGAACAGCCTGGACGACTTGGAGTTGGCAATGTCGTCCCCGCTGAGCAAGGAGTGGCTGGACCGCCAGCACCCGGAGGACCGCCAAGCGCTGGAGGATTGGTACGAGAAGCTGGTGGAGAAGGACAGCCAATAGACCCGCCGAACTACGCCAACAAAAACAAGCTGTTTAACAAAGAGCAAGCGCCAACGCGACGGGCACGTTTACTGGCGAAGCTAAACCAACCCAAAATTGGCATTGATCCCGAGATGTTGGCCGACGTAGCTTGGCTCGCCGGATACCACTTTGAGGCTGGCGCGCGGACCTTCGGCACGTGGTCAGGGAAGATGATCGAGGAACTGGGCGAGTGGATAAAACCATCACTCGACCGGCTCTGGTCATTCGTATCCCACCGTGTTGCGACACATGAGGCGCTCGCCAACGTCAAGCCCGCCACAATCCACGTTCCGATCGATGAACGGCCACCGCTGCGGGAAGCCAGCGAATGGTCGCTTGCCATCGACGAAGCGAACATCCAGAGCACAGCGCCAGCGCCGAAGGTGAGGCTCTCTGAAGAGAACGCGAAGAAGCTGATTTATTACGGCCAGCGCGAACTTGCGGAGATGGCGATTTCGGCTTTGACGCGGCCTTCACTTGACCGTCCTGGATTCGTGCTGGCGGCCTCAACAGGTTCAGGCAAGGGCTACATGGGTACGGCGATAGTTGCCGAACTCAAGCCGAAATCCGTTCTCCACCTGACGACAAATCAAGGACTCATTGACAAAGCTATAGCAGTGGGTAAGGAGTTCGGGCTCGACATCCAAAGACTGCCACCTACCACCAAGGGCATCCCGCCAGAGGGCCACTTTATTTCGACTTACTCGGCTGCCATAGGCCGTTCGGAGTTGGTGGACCATCCGTGGAACTTCTTGCTTGCCGATGAGTCCGGTGCTGGCCGGCGCTGGTGGGTTTCGAAAACCGGGGCGCTACTCCGCAACATCAGCCAGAAAGCTGATCGCACACTGTATATGTCGGCAACGCCGTTCCACACCCCCGTCGAACTGGGGTATGCCGACAATCTGGGGCTCTGGAAGCCAGCAGAGTTTGAGCATTGGGTCTCGCAATTCGGTGTCTTCCAAGACGAAAACGGCGATTGGGTTGCCCCGGCGAACCCGAAGCGGTTCGCGAAGTTGCGCCTGCAAATGACGGATGCGGGCGTGTTCGTGAATCTCACGCCAAACCTCGACGGTTACACGACATCCTTCGGGGTTGTCCCGTTGACCCCAGAACAGCGCGGCAAAGTTGGAGACATCAAGAAAGCGTTCGACCTCGCTGTCCTCTACTTTACGAATCGCGGTCGGTCGCAGATGGCGCGTGCGGCGAAAGCTGGCCGCGTAGTCTATTCGAAGGCGTTCCTCGAACGCAGCCGGTTGCCAGAAGCCATCGAGATTGCGAAGAAGGGCAGAGCAAAGGGTTGGAGCGTCGGCATCTTCACGGAAACCCGAAGTGGAAGCAACGAAATCTACAACTTCCTCAAGGAAGCAGACGCCGCGACGCATGGGCAGATTAGCAAACTCCTGCCTCCGTTGCCAGACGTGATTGAGACGCTGCGCACCGCCTTCGGCGGAGACTTCGCTAACTTCTCAGGAAGCTATTCCGAGATGCGCCAGGGCGAACTTGAAGCGTTCAATAAGGGCGAGAAGCCCGTGCTGGCCTCGACATATGCCGCAGGCGGCATGGGCGTCGATATGGACGACAAGAGTGGCGTGCGCCCGCGACTCGCTATCTTCCTCGGTCCCCCGTGGTCTGGCGTGATGCTCGATCAAGCTCTCGGGCGCTTCTGGCGCTTCGGAACGAAGTCCGACGTGTTTGCGGTGTTCCTGTCGAGCGATTCCCGGGCCGAATTCCAGTTGGTTCACGGCAAGGTTATCCCAAGGCTCGCATCGTTGCGTGCGCTCATCAAGGGAGTTCACTCCGACGAGTTCGTCAAGTCGTTTCAGAACATCGAAGCGGCGCTTGCATACTCGCAAGGTGGTGGTGAGGACTTCGACCCTGACGACTTCATGGTCAAGGTGCAGTCGAATTCCATCAACCTTCATGACCGCATCGAAATCCCCGATGCGACGACGGCCCACAACAAGGGCCTCGCCATCCCGCGCATCGACGATGTAAAGACTACAGAGCCGGGGTTCCGCGACAAGAACACGGTCTTCACGAAGGAAGGCGCAGAGAAGCACGAAGAGAATTTGACCGACCACATGGGCGAGTTGCGGGGTGGCATCGACCCGTCGATGATTACCGACTTGCTCTACATTGGCGGTTCCTACGTCGAGGGAGGAATCCGAGAGTTTGGCCGATGGTCAACGGCGATGACCGAGCGGTTCGGCGAAGGCGTTCGGGAGTACCTGCCGCAGATATGGGACGCGGTGGGCAAGAAGCTGGCCAAGAAGAAACTGCCGAAGGTGAAGGCCGAGGAGCCCGTCCTTCTGGGGTTCGAAGCGCCGGTGCAGGAACAAAAGGCGGCTGCCGCTGCGGAAGTTGGCCGGAAGTTGACCGAGAAGGTCAACGAAGGTCCAATGTCGATTGACTTCTCGGCCGGCCAGATGGAGCGCGAGTCACCGCTATTCCGAGGTACGGAGGGGTCACCACAGACAGAGCTATTCTCTGCCGTCCCAGCGCCCGCACCGGGCGCAACGACCCCTCCTCCAGTCCCCAGTGCAGGCCTGCACCAGACTCCCGAAGTGCGCCAGTCGCTCGACGAATACAAGAACCTTGAAGCCCAAATCCAGCAGGGCCACGGTAGCGCCGACATGGTCCTCGTAGCGGCGGCGCGCGCCAAAGGCGCCAACATTCGCAAAGAAGCCTTCCGCATGGCCATGCAGCGGGCAGGGGTGACGAAGGGGACCATCGACAACGCCGTGCGCAAGACATGGGAAGCGCTCCACGCGGAGACTCTTGATTCTGAACTGCGGTACCCCGGTCGCCATGAATTGCCCGCGCCGGGGCCAGGAGCGCAGACTGCAGGGTCGGTCGAGATGGAAGGCACTCCCGTCGAGCAGTTGACAGCGGCGATGCGGGCGCAAAGGGAAGTGGCCAGTCGCGTTCGGCAGCCGAAAGTTGAGATGCCCGACCCCCCCGAGGTCCAGGGGACCAGCGAAACGAGTCGCGTCCTCAAGGAAATCGGTGGGACTGTGGCTGATGTGTGGAAAATGTACTCGGCGAGCCCGCCGTCGGGGAGCTTCGTCGATGCCCTTGGCCGGTTTCAGGGAAACCTCCAGAGGAACACGTTGGGTCTTGAGCGCTACGTCAAGGAGATGATGAAGCAGTTCCCCAACAAATTGCGGCGAGAGGCGATAACGAATTGGGTACAGGCCGAAGGCAATGAGGAAACCCTGCGTCGCTGGGCGAGCCTGTCGAAGGGCAGGACTCGGAAAGGTTACGCCGAGGCGTTGACCCTGTCCGACGCCGAAAAACTCGAAGCGGCGAATATCCGCAATATGTTCGATTCCTACTGGGAAGTCGCGCATGAGGCGGGAGTACTCGAAGGTTTTATCGAGAACTACCTGCCGCAGATTCGCAAGCCCGGGTCGAAGTTCACCAGCCGCGTCCTCGCCGAAATCATGGGTGGGATCCTGCGCACTGACTTCAAGTTTGCGAAGAAGCGGGCATTCGAAACCTACTTCGAAGGCGAACAGGCTGGCTATCCAGCGCTCAACAAGGACATTGGGTTTCTCGTCACGACCTACGTGAAGGCGCTCGTTAAGGCCATTGAAGGACGCGCCCTGGTTCGCAATCTGTTAGAGACATATGCGAAGGACGGCAAGCCCCTAGCGACGGTGTCGGGTTCTGGCCGGGTTGTGGGAAACCCCCTGACGGGTCAGCGTCGCCACTTCATCAATCCGAATATCAGGCCCGAGGAAGCTATGGACGCCGAGGGGCATCCTTACCGGTCAATCTCTCACCCCGCTCTACGCAAGTGGATTTGGGCCGGGAAGGACGCCAAGGGCAACGCCATCTTCCTGCAGGGCGATATCATCGTCCATCCTTCGATTTTCAAGCACTTGCGGAACGTACTCTCACAATCAGCTTTCCGCCGACCAGACGCCGAATGGTATCTCCGCGCCGGCAGGATGGCGCTCTCTGGCAGTTCCTTTCTGAAGCAGAGCTTCCTTGGACCGTTTTCGACATTCCACCAGGCGCAGGTCGCCTTGCACGGTGTCATGCACCGCGTCAATCCCTTAACGCTGCCCGAAATCAAGGCCGCTGACCCTGACCAGATGGGGCTCATGAACGGGGGCCTACTCGTTGCAAACCCCGACGGTGCCGTGGATTTCGAAGAGGGGCTTGTCGCGGGTGGGATTTGGGACATGATCCCCGGCTTCGGCCGATACCTCCGCGCCTACAAGGACTACCTCTTCAAGGACTACATTCCCCGACTCAAGATGTCGATGGCGCTCGAATCCCTAAAGAGGAACAAAGACCGGTACGGAAAGACAATGTCGCTCGCACAGATTTACCGGCTGACGGGAAGCCAGGGAAACGCTGCCTTCGGTGAGCAGAATTACATCATGATGGGCCGCAACAAGACACTTCAGGATTGCTTGCGGCTCGTGATGCTCTCGCCCGACTTCACGGAATCGCGTGCCCGTTTCGTCGGCCAAGCATTAAGGCCTTACGGTCGAGAGCAACTAACAGCCCTTGCTCTGGGCGCTGGCTTGCTCATCGTGTCGGCCTACAGTGTTTCGAAGGTGCTCAAAGCAGCCATGCCCGACACTAAGGTCGAATGGAACCCCGACGAGCCATTCCAAGTCCGCGTCGGAAAGTACGAGTTTGATATGCGCAGTATCCAGGGCGACATTCAAAGCCTGCTGAAAGACTGGGGTGCCTTCTTTGAAGCCAGGGCGAATCCAGCGACAATGAAGCCTGCCCTCGAAGCTATCCGCGGCAAAGACTGGCGGGGGATGCCGCGAACGTGGAAAGAGCAGGTCCACGATTACTTCTACGGGTTAGTGCCAATCACGTTCCAAGGCGTTTCTCAGGAAGGTCGGCATTTCTGGGAGTCGGCTCTTGGTGGCTTCGGCATCCGAGTGCGGAAGTTCTACAGCCCCGCCGGCAAGCTGGCGCTTCAGTACCACCTCGACGACATTGCGGCGAAGCCGCGCCGCCACGAGACGCCCGAACTCCTGAAAGACCGCCAGGAAGTGTCGAAGCTCTTGCACGATGTCAACGACGGGAAGCCGATCCCGCCCGGAAAGATCGACGAACTCGAAAAGGCTGGAAGCCTGTCGCGGTACTCGGCCCATCGCCTGCGCATGGCGAAGCCTGGTGAGGACCCGTTCTTGAACCTGTTCGCTGGGTTGGGGCTTCAGGATAAGCTCGACGTGTGGGACAAGGCCAGTGACGAAGAGCGGGTGAAGTTGCGCGATGAACTTACGGTTACCCCAAGGGATCGTCGTGAACTGCGTGCCATGCCCGAGGCCGAAATGCGGAAGGTACTCGATCGATACCACGCGATAAAGGACAAGGCGGGAGCCATCGAGCCGCCGAAGCCGACCGGGATGCTAGACGAATTCTTCAAGACATTCGGCGGAGCCAAGCCTGCGCCGACGCCGAGGGCATCCGTCGCTCCAGTTCCGCAGGCTGACATAGGAGGGACAGCAACATGAAGACTTCAGAACTGATTGAATTCCTTTCGACGAAGGACTTCACCAACATGCAAGCGTACGACCTAATCGTCGCGGACTTGTTCGAGATGGTCAGCACGGAAGAAGTAGCAAATGCTCAGCGACTTGGCGAGTATTTTGAATACAAGATTAAAGAAGTCCTACTGCCGACGATCAACAAATTGAAGGCTGCAAAGTCTCTTTGAGTTTGGAGGGGGAGTTCTTCAGACGATCCGCAAGTCGATCCTACCTAATCAAGCCTTATCGCCCTGACCTTCAAGCCGACACTCCCCCTCTGCGTCGAGGGGTCATATCGCCTTTCCTCCATGCCGGTATCCCCGCGTGCGGTTGTACTCCAGCTTGCGTAGAACCTCTAGTTCCAGGTCGATGCAGAGTGCCTCGCAGTAGTGTAGCAACCGAATCAGCAAGTCGGCATATTCTGAGGCTACCCCTTGAGGCTTCCCGGCAGCGGTCCACGATATGGGGTCATGGTTCCTGAAAGATTCCAACGCTTCGCTTACTTCGGAATGGAGTAGAGCGACCTGCTCGACGATGCCGGGGTCATCCCACCCGGATTCTTTCGCAGATTTGTAGCAGAGTTTTTGGAGTTCGTCGAGGGTCATACTTTTCTCCTTAGTGCAGGCCTACACTGGCAATGCTTCAAAAGCGTGATCCGCCAGAAGTACAAATCCCCGTGGACCGCTCGTCGGATTTCCCTGCGGTCCCTCCCCGTCATGAGGCCAGCGGCGAGGTGGGTCCTCGTCTTATTGATTCGCCGCATCAGGATTTCCGAGCGCTTCACGTCGAGCGGTGGGAACTTGTGTCTCATCGTTTGCCTCGTAATCAGAAGGAACCTCAATGTCGAAAAATTCAAAACCTGAATTCGGACGCGTCAACTCTAGGTTTGCCATATCCGACAGGAGGGCGACGTATTCTTCAAGGGTAAGAATATGCAGGTTCATCACCTTGAAGTCAGAAAAGAACCGCTTTATGTGGCGTTTGCCCTTGTTCATCGAAGAGTTCCTCTATAAGTTGACGGTCAACGGCAAATTCCCCTCCGACACCGCGCACACCTTCACGCTCGGCGGGACCGCCGCACGAATCTTTGCCTCAGACAAGAAGGCGATATTACATTGGGTACTGAGATGCAAAAGTACGAGGTCGTGCAAGCCCGTCGCGTCGAACCCGTTCCGAAGGAACCGCGCCAAAGTCTCCGTCGCCATATGCGTCATCCGAATCCGCTGCTTTAGGTCATCAACGTAATCCGATGTGGCGAGCATCGCCTCGATGTAGTCCGCCTCGATCGCGACAACCCCGCAGCCTTCCAGTGCCTTGCCGATAGGCTCCGTGATTTCGGGCAGGTCGGTGAAGATGGCCGTCGAGCCCTCGAAGGTCTCGATGCGGAACCCCACGGCGCCGGGGACGTGGTAGGTTTCGACGGGCAGGATGCGGAACGCCCCCACGACGAACCGCTCGCCGGGGGTGAACACCTGGACGTTCTCCGCCTTACTGATGACCTTCTGCGCGGCGGCTTCGACGGTTTCGCTCGACGCGAAGAGGGGGACGTGGAGCGCCCCCGAGAGTTCTCCAGACCGACCGGCGTGGTCAGCGTGGTGGTGGCTGATGACGATCCCCTTCAACGCCGAGAGGCAGTGGTCCTTTACGTTGGGGAAGAGGGTCCGTAGGTGTCCGAGGAAGGCTTTGACGGGCAGGCCCGCATCGACGACGAGGAGTTCGCCGCGAGCCTCGATGAGGGTGCAGTTCGCGCGAGAAGAAGAGGCTAAGAAGTGAATTTTCATAAGTCATGACTCCAAGCGTTTATGGGGACAATATCCGTAGTGTCCATGAGAAAAGTTGCAGTTTGAGCACAAGACCCTGAATCCAGAAGGGAAACCGTTGCGTATCAACCACAGGAAGATACTAGTGCTTCCCACCTTCATTTCGCGCCTGTGCTTGCCGCATTTGCAACCAATTTCAGAACCGGGGTTGATGACCATAGCTACTCCCTCCACCCTTGATTTGAATGAGGCAGTTCGCTAGCCTCGCCACCAACGACTCTTCGGCGGTCATTGCTTCTTCTTGAGACTTGTATTTCGCCAAGGCAATCGTAGTGAAATCTGCACACAATAAGTGCGCAACTTCATGTAGAGCCGTTCTCCTTATCTCTTCCGGCGATGGCTTCACGTCCTGCCAAAACCGCCCTAACACCATCGTGGCAACCCGATGAGCGGAATCGTGTTTGCACATTGCCATCATCTCAGGGAGGTTCCTTTGCTGAAAATAAATACGCCAGTCGGAAAGCCCAAAAAGAGAAATCCAGCGGTTTACTTCACGCTTGAATTCATCGAAGTGCTTGTTCGTGACGGGGTGCTTCATTGAAACCTCCCGGCGCGGATACCCCCGCATTTATGCGTGGGAAGGAGCGCTGATTTTTCTTGATTTAAGGATTGAATCTCTCCTATACTAGAACCATGAAGCTGACTATCCAATTCCCCCTTCGGTCGGACCTCGACGATGGTCCTCGGAGCCTCCCAATCGCGGTCCAAGGAAACGTGCAACTCGTTGACCTTCGAGTCGGTGTCGATGGCCCCGCAGCGCACAAGTGCGTCGATCGGGATTTTGCAAAAATTGTCAATGTCGCCACGGTCTCTCTTGCCAAGCCAAATCCGCATGCTCACATCGTAGTGCTCAGCGCGGATCTTCCACGCTCCTGCCTGCTTCCACGCAAGGGCGAACGCCTGCATGAAAGCCTCCGTCTCGGCGGTCTTGTAGTGCCTACCAGCGCGAGTATGACGGACGTAAGCATTCACGCTGGGCGGGATCATTCGAACGACGAGGGCATAGGATTCAGGCATGGTCTTTCGCCCCTACTGGAATCAATGCGCCGCTACCCTGGATGGCCTGCAATGCTTGCAAGCTCTGGCGCAGCATCACGATCTTCTGCCGGTTGGTTCCGATTTCCTGTTCAATCTCGCGTTGGCGATTCTCGCGCTGTGCGATTTCGGAGCGCAGTTCGCGGACGGAAATAGCGAGATGGTCTTCGACGGATGTCAAAGCGACACGCTTATTCTTACTGCGATGCCCGCGCATCCAGTTCTGGGATAATTCTTTTTCCATAAGACCACCGCACCCGCACTGACAATATTTCTTGCCAGCGGGTGGCGCTGGACGGGCTTCTACGGCCATAGGCGGAATGTTAATCGAGTTCATCGGAGAACCCCCTCCATCTAAGCATTTCTCTACGATGTTGAAAGTGCATGGCTTGCAGATACCCTTCGTCAAATTGGTTCTCTGTGCAACCTCTTCCGTAACCCATTTAAAGCATCGGATGCACCAGTAAGTTATTTCCACGTCGCACAGTCACTCCCTTAGTGCAGGCCTGCACTGGCTTCGACGTGCGGGAACTCGCGCACGCGCAAGTCCTTGGGCCAGTAGTGCATAGAAATCTTTCGACCCTTCAGCGTTATTTGCTTCATGAAGAATGAAGTTCCAGCCACTTTGCATTGATCGCGCATTGACCGAAACCATTCAAGATCGTAGCGTCGTGCTTCTGGCCCTGACTCAGAACCAGCAATAACCCAATCAACGCCAATCCCCCTTTGTCCTTCTTCCCATTCGTGGTCGGGGCACGATGCGCAGCAACAATTGCTCCCATCAGCCAAGTGCTGGCTTGCTGCGTGACCGCATACGGCACACCAGCGACCGGGGAAGGAAGCGCACATATATTCTGGGTTGCATTCGCAATCGGGGTCATGAATGACGGGAACCTTCTGAAAGTCGAGGGGGCCGAGAGTTGGTTCGTAACTGACGAAGCGAACCTTCGCAGGCGTCTTGAGTAGGAGTGGAATGCGCTCATCGGCGGTTTTCTGGTCCTCGACGGACACGCCAAGCCAGACGTTCGGAAGAGGCCAGTTTTCATCATCGCCCATAATTGCCGCATTCCCCCTGTATCCCTTTGGTTCTTCTCCATCGAGCGTGTACCAGCCTTCCCAACGCTTCACACGAGCAAGAAGTTCGTGCATCTGTGCTGGTCGCTTGGTGAGAATTTGGAAGGTATGCTGAGGAGAGCCCCGCATGGCTTGGAAGATTTCCGTAATAAAACGATCAGGAATCACTTCATGGAACAGGTCGCTTATACTATTTACGAAGATACGGCACGGTTTACGCCAGTGACGTGGCTGGTCAAGTCGTTCGGGATGACACTGCACATCCGTAAACGCTCGCCCCGGATAAGGCCGATGGAACATCCTCTCCGCATAGCAGTTCTTGCAACCGGCGCTGACCTTAGTGCAACCGGTTACACAATTCCAGACTTTGTCCGTCCATTCGATATTCGTGTCACCCATTGGTTTTCACCCTCCGCAGCGCGTTGCCGCTGACGATGGCCCGGAAGCCATCCTCGAATTCAACCATGACGCTGCCCATCCGTCCACGCGAGAGGATTCGGCAAAGTTGCCCTTTGCGGTCGAGCGTCCGCATGGCGTTCGCCTTCCAGACGTAGCGGTAGGGGTAAGCGACGGCAGTCATCGGGCCTCCAGCACGTCAAAACTCCCCCGGTTTGGGAAGTCTGCATTCAGGCTTGTGCGACTGATCTTCCGACCCTCCGCTCATTTCCCCTTGCTTAGAGGCGCTCATTACGCTAACGTCTGAACCGTCTGAACTCACCACCACCTGAACGTAGCCCACTGGACACTGCCAGAATCCTGGCATCGGATACTGATCCCAGTAAGGATGCGCTATCCAGATAGGCTCAGGGTTCTTTCCTGTGGCATGTGGAACGGGAAAAGTACCATGGGTTTGCGTTTCAGCGCATGTCACCGCTGCCGCCCCAACGAACGCCGCACAGGGAATGGTGGCTGCGGTGGTCGCCCAGGCTTGTGCGACTGATCTTCCGACCCTCCGCGCGGTACTCACGATTGTCGATGCCCCGGCTCCGAAGACTTGATGGGCGGAGTCTGCCGTGCATGGAGCCGTGGACGCCGCCCCCATCGCTCCACAGGGAGGCTTGTCTGCGGTGCTGACGGTAGGCCCCATGAGGCCGCAGTGCTTTGGGCCATGGATGGACCGTTCCAGTGGAGGTTCTGGTGGGGAAGGGGCATCACGATGCCGCGGATGCGCATTCGGTTCGCCGTCGAGCAATTGCAAAGCTCCATTCACAGCTTCTTCCTTGGTTCGGAACCTTTCTGGGTATCCATCGGTTTGGTAAAATTCGACTCCTCCATCCTCGACGTTAGCTTCAGCCTGATCCCAAGTCATGTGCTCAGGCCAAGCAAACACGACAAAGTAGGACAATTTGCTTTCCGTGTCGTACTGATTGTCTATATCGTATTGGAGGTGCATTCTGCAAACCTTCGCGTCGAGTTGTACAAGAAGTTGCGCGAGCGTGGGCTTCGCTGAGGGAGCCGCGTTCTCCGCAGGCTTGAATACCGCGTCCCAATACACAAACTTGTGGTTGTCTGACTTCGGGGCACTCTTGCACGATGCCAGAATCAGAACAGCCGCAATCAACCAACTGGTTTTACGGTTCATAGCGTTTTCTCCTTTGTGAACAACCCTGTCTGGATTTCCGTCCCCTGCACCGCACCCAAAATCTTCTTCAGCGCCTCCGAGTTCGGCGCGTGGGGTTAGAAGATTGCATCTTTCCTTGAACCCACATCCGGCAGGCTTGCCGGACGATAGTAACTAAACATCTAATCGTTTCGTTGGGCATCTTCATAATAGCTTCAGCCGTAATTGGGTCTTCAAATGACAGGAGTTTAGCTAGAGCCAATCCCTCCCCTGTTATGCCTATTAGCATCTTATTTTCTGCGTCAGTCATTTCATCCCTCCTTAAACAGCCCTGTCTGGACCTCTGTCCCTTGCACTGCGCCCAGAATCTTCTTTAGCGCCTCCGAGTTCGGCGAGCGGTCGCTCCCCGTGGTAACTTTCGAGATATCAAGCGCCTTCTCGTACAACGTCTCGATGACTTCGACTTGGACGGTTCGCCGCGCAATCACGACGACCACCTCGACGGGATACCGCTGGCCCTGCCGGTGGCACCGGCCATAAGCCTGCTCGAAGGATTTCGGGCTCCACGGCAGCGACATGAACACGACGGTATGCGCTGCGACGAGGTTCGACGACTCCCCGCCGGCCTCCGTCGTGCAGAGGCACAGGTACGTCGAGGGGTCATTCTGGAACTTCTGAATCGACTCTTCTTTCTCCTTCGCCGATTCGTCGCCAGTGATTTTGACTGAGCAATCGTGAAATGCGTTGAGGACCTCCAGGAGGGGCTCCTTGTACGACGAGAATACTACCACCTTTTCCTTGGCATCAACATAGGAACCCAGAAGATCGATCACGCTCGATGTGACCCCTTTCGCCGCGAGGCGAAGCAGGACGCCGAGTTTCACAATCGCCTGCGCCCGCTGCGCCTTAGCCATGGCTTCGGTCCCGCGCTCGCGCTCCACCCATCCGAGGAAGTCGATGCAGGCTTCACGGTACTCGCCAGCGTTCGTGATGTCAACCGGCGTGGGGGTAAAGTACTCGTCGGGCAAGTCGGGAAGGATTTCCTTCTTCGAGACGGAGAATGTGAACGGCGCAATGGAGGCGTACAATTCCTCGGAATTTGAACTTCCTCCAAAATCCCATTTCATCGTACCTCGCCGGTTGATCTTTATTTTCTTCGCGACATGGTTTATCACGGTCCCATCGGGACGCCGCTCCGTCGAGCCGCAGAAGTGGAAGTGCCACCAGAAAAAGTCCTCTTCGGTGAGGTAACCCAATATGCACAGTTGCGGGAAGGCCTCCGCGTTCCGGTTCGGTGTGAACGACGCTGTCTCCAGCAGGATGTTTGGGATCTCCGCCGCGACATTCAAACCCGCCTTCGTGCGTAACGTCGTGCGGCCTTTCATTTTGTGGCTTTCGGAGAAGATAGCCGCGGCGAACCCGAAGGCTTTGATTTGCTCTGCGCGATGCGGGAAAATATCCCAGTTCAAAATCAGAAAGTCCACGCTCCCCGGAGGCGGGAATGGCCCGTCGCGGCCCTCGATGATAGCGACCCTCGCACCCGGCACGGCCGCAAGAATCTCGCCCTGATAGGTGTACTTGCCGACGGACTTCGTGACGACGAGCACCCCTCGACGCTCTTGGTGCAGGCCTGCACTGGCGTACTTCGTCGCCCAAGCGATGCCACAGCGGCTCTTCCCACTCCCCACTGGATTCAAGAGAAGCGCCCTGTTCAGCGTCAAGAGGAAGTTCGTCGTCACCCTCTGGATGCGGTTGAAAGGCACCATGATGCCCAGTGGCGCCGACGCATCGGGGAGAGCCTTGAGTTTGACAGCGTTCTTCGCAGCCTCGACGTATGCGGAGAGCCCCTTGCCGTGCCAGCCATCCGGGAAGGCTCGCAGGACCGCCTTGAGGCGGGTCAACGGGTAGTGGTGGTGCTTGCCGATGACCGGATCGTCCTTGAACCGCCCACCGCCGATGGCCTTCGCCGTGGCGAGGTTGTCGTTGAAGTAGTGGTCCAGCGGAATATGGACGCAGACGCGGTTGTTTGAGATGTCGAGGGTTACCATTACTTCTCCGTGCTTTCGGGGAGTAACCGTGAAGGGTTTCCTGCAATCGCTCCCGCCAGTTTCGGCAGAATATGCTCCGCCACCGTGTGGCCATCATGGGTAACGATGTAAGGCAGCATCAACTCACGGAACTCCATGACACCGCTATTTGCGGCCTCGTAAACGCTCTTGAGATGGTAGAACAAAACGCGCCACACGCGCCGAGCCTCTTCTTCCATAGGGTCACGGGAAGTCTTATTGCCATAGCGGTAAGACCTCCGCCGCTTCCTCTCTTTGGGAACACACTCGGCCACGATGCGAATACGGTATGTCTTACCTTCGATGACCACCTGCGCTTCAAATCCCTCTTTGGGAGGTTGAGAGATAAAAGCGACGGCCGTCCCCCCGTTTCCGAGGATGAGCTTTCGGATGTAGTCCTGAGACTTCGACACAGCGACGGAAGTATGCTCGTAGGCCATGACCCCTCCAAACTAATCTGGGACTTTTGCGATGAGCCGGTTCCTCTCTTGCCACTCGCGGAACATTTCGGCGATGTTTCTCGCGTTGTCGCAGAGTACGACCTTCGCCCCTAAGTTCTCGGCGTACCGCGCCCAAGTGCGGATCGTCGGTACCGCCACCTTGTCTCGTCCACGCAAGCAAAACACTGGCTCGTCCTCAGCGAGATGGGCATCCTCGACGGCTCGGACGAGAATTTGAAGCTCCAGACCAGCCTGGGCTCGCTGCTCTGGGTCGAGATGCTCGACGAGATTGCGGGCTGCGTAAACTATGCGATCTACCTTGTCAGACATAAGCCCTCCTTCAAGTGCGACCCGGTTGTAACACCGCAAGCCGCTTATGTCAAGCTAAATCTTCCGACGATCCTCTATAATTGTACTTGACAAGCGGCTTGTAGGTTCGTTAGGATGCTCGCCGGGAGCAAACTATGCCCAACGACACGAAATCCGTTGACCCGAAGGTCAGTGAGTACATGAAGGAAATAGGTCGTCGTGGAGGCCTTCGCCGAACGAAGGCGAAGCGCGAGTCGGGCCGGAAGAACGTCCGCAAGGCGCTCCGCGTGAGCCAAGCGCTGGCGAAGCAACGCAAAGAACCGAAGACGTAGTGCAGGCCTGCACTGGAAGGAGACCCCCGTTGACCGACCACCTTCAGGCTGCGAACCTTCAGCGCCGCTTCGAATCGTTGAGCGGCAAGCTCCGCGACTTCCGCACCGAACTCGTTGCCCTCCAGAAGAAGATAGACCGCAAACTGGCGCAGACGCTTCGCGTCCTTCGCGACCTCGACATAACCTTCCGTTCGAAGCCTCCCGACCTCGCCTTCAAAGATAAGGATGGCGAGTACCGCACGATGGAGGCTTGGGTGGACAGCTTCGTCGCGCCGCTGATAGGCTACAAGCGGCGCCAAGTGTTCTACAACCTCCATGTTGCGCGGAACCTCGTCGATAAGGTGACCGACGATGAACTGGAGCGCATGGGCATCGAGAAGGCAAAGCAGTTGTCCCGGTTCGCCGAAGTCAAGGGCAGGGTGACGAAGGAACTCGTCGAGCGGGCACTCACCGTCGAGAGCGCGGACATCTTCAAGCGGGAAATCGACCAAGCGATTTTCAAGGGCAACCCAGACCACGAGGATCGGTCGGGATGGGCGACCATCGAAATCGAGGGTCCGCGATCGTACACCACAAGGCTGCAAAACTATCTTCAACTGCGGCGACGGACGGAGGGGCACAAGCCCTCCGACGCGGAACTGCTGTGGCTCGCCGTCGCAGTGGACTTTGAGGAACTAAAGCAGGCCGAGGAAGAGCGGCGGGCGAAGATCGCTCAACTCCCGGCAGCGACGAAAGCTTCATAGGAGGGTTATGACCATTGAATCTGAGAAAGAAGCCAAACTCGTAGTGCAGGCCTGCATCGCCACGGCGATGATTTGCACCGACCACCCCGTCCTGGGGCTTCTGGCGCTCGCCATCATGCTGCCGTGGGCGGTCATTGGCCGCGTCGCGGCTTGGCTTGCCAAGCCCGTCGTCGAGTGGCGCACGAAGAAGAAGGTGCCCGCTAATGCGGTCCCGGCGTGAAATGAGCGTCAAGCAATTCGAGCGGCGACACCCAGACCTGCGCCTCCACTATGTTCGGCCGAGCGAATCTCCCAACCCAAGAGGCTTTATCGCGCTGATTACTAGGGGCGGGGAGGACTACGTGCTTGGGCAGGGAAAGACGCCAAAAAAGGCTATCTATGATGCCTCAGAGCGGTGTTACAAACTCGCCAGTTTGGAGGCCATGGATCGGGCAGATTGGAAAGATCAGAGAACGGGGCAAACGGGAATCCCCTTGCAGGCTCATCATAAGAAACACCGTGCCCACGGGCGCAACGACTCGCCCAAGAACCTTGAGGCTTTGTCCGTTGAGAGCCATCGGCGCGAGCATGAGAAAACACCTTCGCCGAGCGAAGCCTAACTCGTAGTGTAGAACGGGGTTAGGGAAACGGCGTGGCCTGCGCCATAAATGCTTGCGAGGTGGCGAGAGCGCACGTCGAAGCAAGCAGCAGGGTTAGCCAGAAGGCGGTCCCCGCCGGCAGGCGGGTTTCTGGCAGAGACACCATGTAGGCTAAGGTCACGTCGAAATGAAGGGGGTGGGAACCATGCACCGGCAGGATGTACAAGATCGTTTAGACCGGAGAACGTTGTAGCGGGGGAGCACCGAGCCGCTGGAAGTAACGAGTGCAGTCCTGCACTGAGGGGGGGGGCACGCAAAATGAGGAAAATCGACGAAAGGCCATTGGCAGAGCGCGACCGAGACGTGATGTCAACGCTACTTGATCGCCGGTGGTGGAGAGAGTTGTGTCGTTACCTTCCGTGGAAACTCTTCGGATGGAGTTTCAGAGATGGCGCGACCTTCGTCACGCGCGATACACCGCGTTCGCAGATTGAGATTACTGGTGATCAGCGGAACCAATTGATGTCGGCATTCCGGCGGCTGGAAAGGGGTTCAACATGCGACGAAGGGAAAAGAAGCGGTTCTTCAGAAACCAAGTGAATTCACTGGTAGATGATATCGAGCGGATGCTCATGCCGAGAGTCAAGTTTTCGCTTATGGAAGAGAAACAACTGCAAGGGTTGGTTCAACGCCTCGTCAACAAAGCCTACCGTCACGGTTTCGGACGCGGACTGCGGGACGGGATAGACAACCCTCGGGCCTAGCCAGAATTATTTTCACCCACCTTGAAGAATTATCTTGACATAAGCCGCTTATAGTGATAAACACTATGTCCGTGAGGTGTAGGTATGAAGGAACGCCCAATTATTTTCACCGGCGAATCCGTGAAGGCCATTCTGGAGGGTCGGAAGACCATGACGCGAAGGGTGGCGAAAATAATCTGTGATATTGCGGCACGGCATGAAAACATTCGCGTGCGAAAACTGTCAGGCCGAGAAGTATGGAGCATCAATCGTGACGCCATGTACACTCCAGCCTTGCGCGAGCCATTTGAAGTGGCGTGTCGCTACGGAGTTCCCGGCGACCGGCTGTGGGTGCGGGAGACTTTTGTTCTTGAACCAGAAGTTGACGGAGAACCGCCGACCTTCGGTGACGGACGCCCCACGCTTTGGGAAGGGGAAAATGGCAAGACATGGGTGCAGGCTCACTACCGAGCAACTGATCCTACACCGGAACTTTCATGTACGGGCGGTCACAAGTGCGACGGAAGTACACCATGCTGTCATTGGCGTCCATCAATCTTCATGCCCCGCTGGGCCTCGCGGCTGACGCTAGAGATTACTGATCTGGGGGTCGAGCGGGTGCAGGACATCAGCAAACAGGATGCGCTTGCTGAGGGGATCGAAGCTCTCAAAGATCAATTTAACGGTTGCTTTGTTGTCGCCGAAGAGATTGGAAAGGGCGGAGGGATGAGTGGGACAACCGCTAAGGAATGCTTTCAAAGAATTTGGGACTCCATCAACGCAAAGCGCGGCTACGGCTGGGATGTGAATCCGTGGGTATGGGTTATCAGTTTTAAGCAGCTAAAATGAGGTTGTCCGTGCCCAGAGGCACAGCGCTAATCTTCCGCTTCAACTGTCCGACGTGCGGCGCCGAGAACACGGCGACCTGCCGCAAGTGCAGGGCGGTTTACCGCTTTGACCCAACGCGGGGGCCGGGGGAGAAGCTATTGACGCGCCACCTGAAGTTCTCGTCGGGGCAGTGGGCGCGGATCGTCGGCAGGGCGAAGATTCTGAACATCTCGCCGGCAGAGTACGTGCGGCTGAGTTGCGCCGACACCTTGGCGATGCCGCCCGAGCGGCTGATTAGCTGAGAGAGGTGAACCATGGGGAAGTTGGCACGACGGGTACCTCGCGGTGGGAAAGCTCTATTCCAAAACCTGATGGTAAACACGAAGGAACTGCGCTGCATGGATTGTGGCGGGTTCGCTCTTGATGGTGGCTCGATATTCTTTGGAGCTTTCAAGGTGGAAAATGGTTGGGCGAAACTTGGAGCCATTTGTGAACTTTGCACACTTCGACGCCTTGCACGTCGTGGAGAATTCGTCAACTCCTCATCCAGCGAATGCTGCCAAGTTGAATTGCCTCATTTGGGTATCAGAAAGCAACAACTTGATGTTCCGTGGAAACGGTAGGTTTCATCTAAGTGTAGTCCTGCACTAAGGAGGATTTCATGGGAATGGATGATGTACAAGGAATAACTTTGAAGTTGACCGAAGAGGACATCCGGCTGGCCTGCACGGAGAGCCGCGTCCCCTTCGCGGGGCTCGTCGCAATCTGGCGCCGTTTCCGCAGCCAGGACGAAGCCATCCAGATGGCCGATGTGCTCTACCTGATGGCGCTCGCCAAGTCGAAGAACCTCAATCCCCTCGACAACAATTACTCGCTGATCCCGCGTAGCGGAAACAAGGGTTTCAGCCTGACGTTCACCAAGGACGCTGCCCTACAGGTCATCACGAACCATCCTCGCGTGAAGCCGGGGAGCTTGAAGCGGTTCTTCATAAGCAAAGGGCAACGCCTGGAGTGGTCGAAGTCCCCGGGGCACAAGAACATTGGGCCAGAGTTCGACTGGGAACTTGAAGCCCACATCACTGTGGAAGACAGGGAAGGTCTGGTATTGGAGGGGGTGGCGAAGTTCCGCAACGTTTATTCCTCCGGTAACGACGGGAATCCAAAACCCCTTTGGGTCAAGGACCAAGGGGGCATGACGATGAAGCAGGCGTACAAGGACTTGGCGAACACGCAGTTCGGCGGGGGCCTGCCCGACGAAGAGGATTTGCGCGAAGGGGCCATCGACACCTCGGCGACCGTCGAGCCGCAGCGCAGCCTCCCCGCCACGACGAACGGCAAGCCCCAACCTACCCCCGAGCAGCCGCAGGCTGCGCCGGGGCCTGACATGACGAGCATCGTCGCCAAGGGCGAGCAGTTGGGCATGACCGCCGAGACGACGTTGGCAGCTTTCACCGAAGCCGTGAAGGTGGGCGTTGAACGCGAAGCGTTCGAGCGGAAGCTCGACGAAGAGATTGCGACGCGGGGGAAGAAAGCGGAGAAGAAGCCTGGGCGGGCGCGGAAGGCTGCGGAGCCGGTCATCACCATCGTCGGGACTATCGATGGCATCTCGGAGCGGCGAAGGACCGTCGAGCGGAAGGAAGGGGAACCCGAGAAGCCGGGGCAGAAATATCTGGTCCTCGCCGTCGGCCAGCAGGAATTCTTCATGTGGGATAGTAAATGGTTTGAGGTGGCATTCGACTGTTTGGGATTCAATGGGAAGCCTCAGCCGAAGGTCAAGATCGGTTACACCACTTCGCAGAAGGACGACAAGGTGTTCTACGAAGTGAAGGAGTTCGAAGTGCTCGCCGACGAGCCGCAGGCTCAACCAGAGCCCGAGCCGCCGAAGGCGGAGGAATCGCCTGCGCCCACACCAGAACCTCCGAAGGAGAAAGCCGCAGAGCCTTCGCCGAAGCCGGTCGAGCAAAGCTCATTCTTGTTCTAGTGCAGGACTGCACGAAGGAGCGTCGATGGCAGGAGAATATACAGCGGATTGTGGATGCAAAATCCACGTCATCCAGTGGACTTCCAAGCGGAAGGTCGTAACTCAGGAGAGTTGCCCGCTGCATAAGCACGCCAAGGAAGTGTTGGAGGTTCTGAAAGAACTGAGTGCTGGCATGTGGGCTGGGGAAGGTTCCTCACTCCCCTGTGTTCTTGGCAGCCAAGTAGCGAAGGCGCGTGCTGCCATCTCCAAATCTGAAGGGAAGTAACATGCCATTATTCCAGGACTCCGGGCAAACTCCCGACCGCCGCCGCGAAGAGGCGAAGGAACTCCTCGCGCAGGTCATCGACGCCGTGGAGGCGATGACGGATAAGGATCGCAGGCTCGTCGAGAAGATTTCGGGGCGCTTCCAGAAGTACGGCGACGAAGCGTTTGTCAACGCCAATGATGTGTTTTGGCTGCGCGACATACGCGACCGCTACGTCTAAGGAGAAACATGAAAATCACCATTGAGAGCACAAGCAAGATTGTCGATTTGGACGGAGTCCCTGGCCGAGTTTGGGAAGGCGTGAGCGAAGGTGGAGTCAAGGTAATCTGCTTCATCACGCGCATCGTAGCTCAGACGACGGGCCAAGACTTGAAGCAGTTAGAAGCGGAACTCCAGGAGCAGCGGGTGCCTTCGGAGGAAGCCAAGGCTATCCCTCTTCGCCTGATTTTGTAGTGCAGGACTGCACTGAGGTTCGACGTGAAGAGAATCCTGTATCGTGAAGTCCTCGTCAAGGTGCTGGCCAAGAAGCACGGGCAGGCTTACGCCTGCTGGTGGTCGAGGCCTCACGTTGCAAAGTGTGGGAAGTGCAGGCGCGGAGTCCTCATCGCTGACGACCCGAAATGCAAGGTCTGTGGCGCTGAAATCGAGTGGCTATACGACGCGGTTTCGGGCCTCGTCGAATATCAGAGGCAGATAGTAGCGAGATACCGAAGGGGGACGGAATGAGAGCCAAGTGGATTCGCTTCGTCGAGATTCCAAACAGCCCAGAGCGAAAAACGAAGGTATGGCAGGTTGTAGCGAAGCAGAACGGTATGGGGGTAGGAGTTATTCGTTGGTTCACAAGCTGGCGTTGCTACACTTTTTTACCCGATTCTACGACAATCTTCGAGGAAGACTGCCTCCGCGACATCGCGGAGTTCGTCGAGAGCGAAACACGCAAGCACCGAGAGGCTAACAAGGCGGCGAAGGCCGCTAAAGGAGCGGAATGAGCGCGACAGGGGCAGTCTTATTCCCGACCGGGAAAATCGGATGGTTCGAAATGCACACCATCGTGCCGGGCTGGTACTCGACGGTCTATGCCGACTATCGCACGGCGAACGAGCACTGGTACGACAAAGCTCCGCGCACCGAATGTCACTGTGGAGAGGCTCAACGGATTACCCTTGTACAGTTAACCGATGGCTATTGGTACTGGCCTGCCGTTGCGTGCGAGACTTGCCTCCAATTCTTAGGAGCGTGCAGCATGGAAGGCCAGGAAGAGGTGGTTTGGGACTTCAAGCGCGATGGGGTTCCAGACTGGTTTGAGAAGGCTCTGCGACGGGCCTTAGAAAAGGAGAAACATGAAAACAGCGACGGAAATATCCAACGTCAGCAATGATGCGGAATCGACAATCATGGTTCCGTACCAAGCTGAAGTCGAAGTTGTCGGGACCGCAGCACTTCTCTTTCACCGCTGGAGCGTGGACGGGGTGGAAGCGAAGTCCAAGGCGGCGAAGGGTTCCAAGGCCAAAAAGGAAGATGACCTTGAGAGCTACGTGTACCGTGACTCGAAAGGCATCCTATGTGTTCCTGGTGAGTACTTCCGCATGGCCATCGTCAACGCTGCGAAGTACCGGCAGGATCCCCGGTCGCCACGCAAGTCGGCGATGGACATCACGAAGGCTGGCGTTGTCGCGATGAGTCCGCTTTGCTCCCTCGGCGTGAAGGATTGGGATGAGGTGGACCGTCGTCGTGTGACGATCCAGAGGAACGCAATCACTCGCTCCCGGCCAGCGATGAAGGAAGGTTGGAAGTGTCGCTTCACCCTCCAAGTGCTTTTGCCGGAGTATATCAACTCGGCAATGCTGAATGATCTCATCCAGCAAGCGGGTAGGCTCATCGGGGTCGGAGATTTTCGTCCGACTTTTGGTCGCTTTCAGGTCGTCGGGTTCAAGGTTTTGTAGTGACACGGCTCGATGCGGTTGGATATGTTCGGGCCGGGCTGGGTGTGCTTTGGTGAGGTCGGGTAAGCCATGATGAGTTGAGGTAGGGCAAGCTGGGTTGTGGTGATGTCCGGTGCGGCAGGGTAGGATTCGGCAAGGTATGCAGTGGATGGGCGAGGTTTGGTCGATTCAGGCTTGTAACGCCTTGGCGGGGTGAGACGAGTTCAGGTTGGGCAAGTTCGGGTAGGCTGTGGCTCAGAATGGTTGGATGGGGTCCGATAGGGTTTTTGTGGTGGGGTCAGTTGTGCTGAGGTGAGTCCTGGCATGGCATGGGTTCTATGAAAAGGAGAAACCGATGATAGAACAAATCCAATTGGCTGACTATAGGTCGCACAAGGCGACGAACATTTTCCTCTCAGCTTTCAACCTTTTTTTGGGAGCGATGGGAAGCGGTAAGTCGTCCGTTCTGCACGCACTGAGTTTACTTTTGTGCGGAGAAAATCCAATCATAAACAGAAAGGGAGAAGGTTTGAGGATGGAAATCAGACTAGGCTCTGATTCATTCCGCATCGCTTGCCGAATGTCTGGAGGGATTGTAATTGACCAAGCGGTCAACGCGAAAACTAACCGTATCGGGATCAACGGTGATTACTCAGATGTTCGTTTGCAACGAGGCACTATCAAGACATTGTTGAAGTGCAGTCCAGAAATTGTGCAATTACTTTTGGATCCTTCTCCAATCTGGAATCGCAAAGAGGAAGACCAGCGTAAGGTTTTGTTGCAGTTGATGAGCCAAGCAGAATTAGAGGCTCCGCCGCTGGTGAAAAAAATGAACCTTGCGACGAGTTTCCGATCTGTTGGCGTAGTTGACGAAATGATAAAGTCTCTCAAAGAGGTTCGCATTCGCGACCTGAACCGGGAAGTTGATAAGTTGCAGGCGCAGATTCCCGAGGCCGTCGAACTGGCTGGCGGCAAGGTTGTGGACGTGGCGCCGTTGAAGGCTCGCCGGGATACGGCGATCGCCAAGCAAGCGGCCCACGAGGAATGGAAGCGGACGTTGGAGAGCCTCCAGAAAGAAGCCGCTGGCGCCGAAGGGGTGGCGACGCTCAAGGCCAAGCTCACTTCCACTGAGGAGCAATGGCGCGTTGCGCAGCAAGCGCTTGAAAACCTTCGCGCCGAGTACCACAAGAAGCTATCTGGGCTCGACGAAGGCAAGGAGAAGGTCTCTGCAACGAATCAGAATGTCATCAAACTCAGGGCGACTCTCAAGAGCATGTCGGGCATGGGGGCGAAGTGCGGGGTGGTGGACATCTTCAAGTGCCCTCTCACGGTTGCCGACATGAAGAAGATGCACGGCGAGGTCACCATACAACTGCAAGACGCAGAGGCAGACTTGGAGGCCCTTTCGTCGGGCGTCAAGGGCCTGCAAGGGGATGTCACCGGCCTCGAAACCAAGGGGGCGGAACAGAAGAAAGAATACGAGCGGCTGACTGGGGAAGTTGCCACCGTCAAGCAGGCCATCACGCACGCCGAGGATCTTGCGGCCCGTCTTGCCAAGCACCAATCTTCGTCGCTGGAGACTGGCAACTGGCCCGACGAACTGGCGAAGGCCAGCGAGGCGCTCACCGCCGCCGAGATCAAGAACTTGGATATCCAGAAAGCGCAAGACATCAATGCATCGCGCTCCCTCCAAGTGACCGCTGTGCGGTCGAAGCAATCCGAGGCCGAGGAACTGAAGGCGGCCGTCGAGGAACTTGCGGCCCTCAAGGAAACCCTGCTGAAGGCGGGTTCGTCGCACTTCGTCGAGGAAATGCAGGCCATCCTCAGCGAGTTTGGCTTCGAGCAGGTCGAATACTCCAATGAACCCTTCGGGTTCTTCGCCGATGGGCTCGGCGCCGAGCAACTCTCTGGTGGCCAGAAGGTGCTCTTGGAAGCGGCGTTGCGGCTCGCCGCGGCGAAGGCGTCGGGGCTGAACATCATGGCGCTCGACGACGCGAACAAGTTGGGCGAGAAGGCTCGCAACAAACTGGCAGGGATCCTGCTGAAGGCTGGCGTGCAGGTCATCATCTGTAGCACAACTGAAATCCGCCCGGAACCACAGAAATTGCCAGAAGGATTCAAGATACTTTGGTTTACCAATGAGAGCCCAATTGGGCCGACAGTCGTGGATAACATCCATGCGTAATTTGTTGTTGTGACAAAGCAGAGGAAGCTATGAAGCGCAAAAGCTACAACGACGTGGCAACTCTTGGCCCCAGCGACCTTGTGCCGTTTCAGGTCGGGGAAGGGGCGAAGGACCGCCACGCGACAAGGCTCTCCATCGCCCTGAGCCTCCAGGGCGTTGTCGAGGACTGGGCGAAGCGTAACGGCTTTACGCTGAGGATTTCGAATGGTGGCCATCATTGGAAGCTGACCGGCCCATTTATCGCGCAGTGGTGGCCTTCTTCCGCGAAGCTGGTTTTCGGGAACGGCTGGCCAGACGGTGTGCATTGCCACGACGTGGAGCAACTCGCTACCCTCGTCGGGAAGAAACTGGAGTATAATCGAGCCCGAATTTAGGAGGCATCTGTGGACACACCGAACACCGTTGACTTGGGCAAGTTGCTTGCGAATCATCGGCTGGACGGCATGACCGCCGAACTCGTTGAACCCAAACGGCTCGCCGCCGAAGGGTGCATCATCGTGTGCATGAGGGCGGATCTAGCGATGATGCCCGTCAAGGGGTCTGTGGAGGTAGCTTGCTATGGATGCGGGGAGAAAGTCATAATGAGTCCTTCGACCCAAGTGGTCGTCGCACTGAATCCGGCAAACCCCGTGCTGTGCTTTGAATGCCTCGTCGTGTTGTATCAGAACGAAAAGACGTAGTGCAGTACTGCACAAAGGAGAGTGGCTATGCCACAAACGATCATCGTCGGCGCAGCGGTCTATATTGACCCTTTAACCGGAATTACGAAGTGCTCGTACTGCGACCAGCCGGTCGCAGCGAGTGCAGTCGAACGCAGTCGCCTAAGCACCCAAGCCCAAGCGCCGCAGATTTGGTGCGCCAACAAAGAGTGCAAGGCGTACAACGTCATGGGCGATGTCGAGATCACGACGCTGCCGGGGACGAAGCACCAGAGCCGACCGCCGTTCAAAATTGGTTCTTGACACACAGTTCGATAGAGGGTATATTCTGGCCATCGAGCCGTGTGGGCTCTCTTCACGGGGATACCTGGAGGCGGCGCCGGCACGTCGCCTCCGCTCCCTTGCCGGAGGGTTAGAATGCCAAAGCGGGTCATCGACGGCGAAGCTATTGCTACCAGCCTAAAGCTCCGCCAAGTTCCAGAAGAATTCAAAATTCATTACCCGTACCTTTTAACGCTCGCACTAGCAGACGGATCCTTTGAGTGTGATCCTGGGACCATTTGGTCGTCACGGTACTCCATCCTGATGCCAAGTGTCACCCCCGAGAAAGTCGCTATGATGCTTGCCTGCTTCGAGGAAGCAAAACTACTCTTCCGGTGGAAAAGTGAGAGAAATGGTAAGGTTTGGGGGTATTGGGTGGGGATAAACAAGCCTGGAAGGCTCCCCGGTGAGTCTAGGAGAGGTAAGAATGAGAAAATTGGGGAGTCTCCACCTGAATCATTGCTAATAGAATTCCTTTCAAATGGATGTAATTTACATCCACTACAAGAAAAAACAAATATCTTATTGGAAGTAAATGGAATCCATACGGAACCTACTGGTATCCATACGGATGTAAGTAGTTTCCCTGGCTCTGGCTCTGGCTCTGGCTCTGGCTCTGGCTCTGGCTCTGGCTCTGGCATAGGTTTAGGCCCCCCTTCGGGGGAGTCTGAGGGGGGGCGGCAAGAACCTGAAAAACCCGACAAAGGGACAATCCCTGCCCCAGTGCCCAGTGCAGGCCTGCACTCCGAAGCGGAGATCGACGAAACCCAGGACATAATCCCATGGCTGGAGAAAACTTGGCGGGAGAACCCCAGAACGAGGAAGTTAGATTGGAAGGACATAAAGTACCCCGAAGGCGTGATACGCGCCGAAGAAGCGATGGGTCGTTTGCAGTTTCGGCGAGCGTGGCTGGACTACCTCGACGGCAAAGAGAACCCGAAATTTTTCGAGTTCTTGAAGCAGTTCCAGAACGAGGGAGCCAAGAAGTCGGCGGTGAAGCCGCAGCGGGACCCTGCAACGCCCCAGAACAGCGACGAAGCTGATTTAGCCCGCATGAAGGCATGGAGGTGAGCGCTGACGTATAAAAAGTGGGCGACTAGATTCATCGGTGACCTACTCTACGAGGTCAACGAGCACAAATGCCCGTTGCACAAGAGCCATGAAACCGCGCGGCGGCATTTCAGGAAGGAAATCGAGCGCCTAACGAGAGTCCTAAACCGAGTTTACAACGACGGATCGAAGAATCCCTCCTACTGAAAGGAAGTGAGCGATGAAGGTAAACCTAAAGAAACCCGATGGAAGCGTTGCGGAAGGGGAGACGGTGCCGTTCAACGTCGACGACGAACGGTTTGGCACCTACAGCCCCAATGTCCCGCCCGAGCATCCACTCGCTGGGAAGACCATCAAGTTCAAGGCAGTGGTGCATACCATCGTCTTCGCAGGGGTCAACCCAGAAACCGGCATCCCTGAAATTCAGGTGATGTACCAAGCGGTCGCTGGCGTTGAGTAGCGAGGAGGTGAGAAATGTCAATGATTTGCCTTACTTGCAATGGAGATCGAGGCGGGAACTTCTGCTCGAAATGTGGGTCGAAACTTATTGAAGACCCAAACACTCGCCGATGCCCAGCCTGTGGCGTTGAGGTGTATCAAGGCGACTTCTGTTTCATCTGCGGATGGGAATTAGCGAAGCCCGTACCTCCAATATTCGTCCGATTTTGGCAATCGCTAAAATTTTTGTTTCGTGGGTTTTCATGATGACCGACGCGGAATGCCTGAAAGAAGTAAAAAAACTCGAATCAGCCCTACTTCGCTTCCCGCCGCACACCCACGACGACCAGGAGTTTTGGGATCGGCGTAGGATGGCCATCTTCGAGGCCGTCGAGCGCTTCGGTGTGGACACGCTTCGCCAAGCCTTCCGACGCTTCGCTGAGGCTGGCGGCGAGCAGGGGTACGGATTCCCTACGGTTCCCGAGATCGTCGCGGAGTGTACGGCCGTCGCCAGCGACGGGGAGCCTGCGGAGCAGGCTCGTCGAACCTTCCCACGCTTCGCGCACGCCTGCGCAAAGCAAGCCGCGCAATGCAGTCCTGCACTACTGACCCTCGCCGCACTGTGGCCGTATGAATCCGCCCACATTTTATGTGCGGGCGAGATCCCTGCGACGTGTCCAGAGTGCGGCGTGCGGCACGTCGAACTGGGGGCGTTCGACGCTCTCATCGACGCGCATCCGGGGGACACGGGGGGGTGGACGCGGTACTTTAAGGGGTATTTGCTCTGCGCCGCTTGTGCGAAGAAGGGAAAGTGAGTGCCTACTACAACGAAATCGATCCGTTCGCGGCGGCATGGCTGCGCGAGTTAATCAAGGCTGGGCAGATCGGCTCAGGGGAAGTTGATGAACGAAGTATTACCGAAGTCCAACCCGCAGACCTCCGAGGCTTCACGCAATGCCACTTCTTCGCCGGCATCGGGGTGTGGAGTTACGCCCTTAGAGCGGCTGGATGGCCAAACGATACTCCCGTTTGGACAGGCTCCTGCCCCTGCCAGAGTTTCAGTGCAAGCGGGAAGCGGGGAGGCTTCTCAGATAGTCGTCACTTATGGCCCGCATGGTTCCGGCTCATACGCGAGTGCCGCCCTGACACAATGTTTGGCGAGCAGGTTGCGTCCAAAGACGGACTTACTTGGCTCGACGTTGTTTCGGCTGACTTGGAAGGAGCGGGTTACGCCGTCGGGGCGGCGGATTTGTGCGCTGCGGGCTTCGGCGCGCCGCATATCCGGCAGCGACTGTACTTCGTGGCCAACGCCGAACGCAATGGAAGGCAGCCAGACGAGCCGGGGCGGGGATCGCTACGACGAGAAGTTGATGGGCGGGATTGCGAAGCTGGTCGGATGGCCGACGCCGCAAGTTCACGACGACAAGGAACGCGGGAACACGGAAGCGGAGCATTACCACTTCCCGCACGACCTAAGCAATGCGGCGACCTGGGCGACCCCGCGCAGCGAGGACTCGGAATGCGCGGGAGCGCATCGGGGCAACGCGGACGGGCTGCACAGTCAGGCGAATCTCACTGCTTGGGCCACACCCTCGGCGCGGGATTGGAAGAACGGTCAAGCCAGCGAAGAAACTCTTCAGAAGAATTCCAGGCCGCTGAACGAACAAGCCGTGGCTTCACTAACGGCTTCTGGGCGGACGCCGAATGGCTTTGGTGCCGGGACGAAAAGTACCGGGCAGTTGAACCCGGCACATCCCCGCTGGTTGCAGGGGCTCCCAACCGCATGGGACGACTGCGCGGTTATGGTAACGCGCTGTGCGCGGAAGTCGCCAAAGGCTTCATCGAAGCCTACATAGAAGTCAGAGCCTTGAAAAAATAGTTATGCCTAGCGCAACAGCCAGTGAGAGAACAATGCCGCATAACACCGAGGCGGAGCGTGCGCTCTTGGGTAGCGTCCTTTTGGACAACGCTGCGCTTGCGATCTCGATAGAGATCGTCAGTGTCGGCGATTTCTACTCGACCGCTAATCGTCTATGCTTCGAAAAAATGCTCCAACTCTCCGAAAAGGGCACGACGATAGACCTCGTCACCCTCTCCGACCAACTCACGAAAGACGGACTCTTCGATAAAGCCGGCGGAGGGGGATACATTGCGGGGCTAACCGAAGGGGTCCCGATTGGCACGACGGCGGCGGTCGGGGAATATTGCCATATCGTCAAGGAGAAATCTAAACTTCGCAGCATCATCAACGCTTCAAACAACGTACTGGCGAGGGCATTCGAAGGCATCGACGATTCGGCAACGCTCGCCGAACTGGGAATTGAAGCGCTCTACGACATCATCGGCGCCAAGCAGAAATCGGGCCTCGTCAAGCTCGATCAAGTATTTCGCGAGGAGATGGGAGCCTTCGGGACGCTGCTCGACGGCCGCACAGGGGCGGCCTACGGGATCCCGACGGGGTTTACAGACCTTGACGCTATGTGCAGGGGGCTCCAGCCAGGTGAATTGACCATCATCGCGGCGCGGCCCAGCTTGGGCAAGACGGCGCTTGCGACGTGCATAGCGCTCAACATGGCGGATCGCTACTCGATCCCCGTGGGATTCTTTAGCTTGGAAATGATGCGGGCGGCGCTGCTCACCCGGATGCTCTGCGTGAATTCCAGAATCAACATTCACCGTTTGTCGACGGGCTTCTCGACGCGAGACGATGTGGCGCGCGCCGTCAAAGGCATCGGCGAACTCGCCAAACTACCTATCTGGATTGATGATACCTCCGGTTTGACGCTGACCAGCTTCCGCGCCAAGGCGAAGCGGCTGATTCAGGAGCAAGGTGCCCGGGGGTTCATCGTTGATTACATCCAGTTGATGTCCTCGGGGAAGAAATTCGACAGCCGCAACGCCGAAGTAGGCTATTTATCGGCGGGGCTCAAGCAATTCGCGAAGGACGAGAAGGTCTTCGTCGTGGCGCTGTCGCAGTTGTCCCGCGAACCCGAGAAGGGCCGGAAGCGGAAGCCGCGGCTGAGCGATCTTCGGGAATCAGGCGCGCTTGAGCAAGACGCGGATGTCGTGATCTTCCTCTGGCGTCCGAAGCAGGACGAGTCCACCGCCGAAGGCGGGCAGGAAATGGTAACCATCATCATCGGCAAGCAGCGCAACGGCCCCACAGGGGAGTTGTGTTTGGGCTTCCAAAAGGAGTACACTCGGTTCGTCAACCTAGCTTCTGGCTCAGACGAACCGGAGATCGTGAGCGTTCCGTAAATTCAAACGAAGAAGGAGAAACACCACCATGAACATAATTCTAATTCTATTTGTAGTGGCCAGCTTCATCGCGGGCTTGGCTTGGGCGAAACCCTTCAAACGGTTTTCCAGCTTATTTACACTAGCTGGCTTGCTTGTGCTTGTGCTATTCACAGCGGGGTGCTCTGCGGCCTGGATCACGAGCGTACAGGCTCTCTTGCCATCGCTTGCCACGATCATCAGCAGCATCTTGGCGTTCGCTGCGGGCTTGGCTGGGAAAACGGTTTCAGCGGCCACACTGGCCAAAGTTCAGACTCTTGAGGGCGATATATCAACTGAGTTAACCGACGCCTCGGCGGTCATCACGGCGTATAAGTCAAGCCAAGATCAATCGCTCCTGGGTAAGTTGGCTGCGGTGTTTTCGAATGTGGTGGGAAGCCTGCAAAGCATACTGAGGGGGCTCGACATCACCGACACCGCGACACTTTCCAAGCTTACGGAACTGATTGATCTGGCGATTGGCGTTGCGCAGGCGATCATCGCGCTGATCCCGCAAGTCCTAGCGACCCTCGCACATCGCGTTTCACTCACCAGGGATGCGTTGACCGCGGCTGACAAGGCGGCGGCATTGCACATCGACAACTTCCACAAGGCGGTGTGCCAGAATTACAACGACATCGTCAACGCGGAAACAGCGAATCCAGATGTCAATGGAGTTCTGAAGGCTTTACCAAGGCTGTAGCAGCGACTTGGATTTCAAAGACGGGATAACAACACGACGCGACGGGGGGCGTTGGACTCACCGGAATGAGCGGGCAGTGGGCCACGCCCCCGATTTTTGGTAGGAGGTAAGTCATGCCCAGATTTGCGGTTGACCATCATCTGCAATTGAAATTCGCGCTTTCCTACGAGCGAGAAATGCTCGTCGCGCTTTACAACCGCGACTGGGAAGCGTATCGTGATTGGGAGAAGAAGTTCGACCGCGCTCGCACGCAAATGAGAGAGCAACGAGCACCGCAGTAAGAGGATACCATGCCGTACAAGTGCCCAACGTGTAATGGTAAGAGATTCATTTTGCTTTATCCGTGGGCTGCAGGTTCAAACTGCCTTGAACTAAAGACTGAAGTTTTCTGCTCGGACTGCCACGGCACCGGCATCAAGTGGATGCCGAAGTTCCAGTAGGAGGGATTCACGATGTCAGTCTTCCACGGCGACATGAAGCTTGGGAAGAAACCTCCCAAGATCGACCCGCGCACGTTCTGTTTGGGGAAATACCTGACGTCAGAGCTTCCCGCTGCGCCGGCTGAGGTATGCAACTCCAGAGATGTCCAGAACTGGGGCATGATGCTCAATGATACCCTTGGCACCTGCCCGATCGCCGGGGCTCTCCATACCATCCAAGGATGGGTTCTCTCGAACGTCGAGCCCGGGATTCACGCCGATATCATCATGCCGTCCGATGACATTGTGCTTAGATATTACGAGCAATGGTGCGGGTACGAGCCGTCTGACCCATCGACTGACCACGGCGGAGTTCTTCTCGATGTGCTCAGAGCTTGGCATCGGTCGGACATGGCAGGCTACAAGCTGCTCGCCTACGCCGACCCAGACCCGATGAACAGCGAGCACGTCAAGCAGGCCATCAACCTATTCGGAGGCCTCTACACTGGCTTGCAGTTGCCGATTTCGGCGCAGAGACAAGACACATGGGATCTTAACGGCCATAGCAAAGCCGTGCCTGGATCGTGGGGTGGTCATTGTGTTGAAATCGTTGACTATGACTCTGAGATTCTCGTTTGCAAAACCTGGGGGAAGCTTAAAGCCATGACTTGGAGATTCTTCGCCGCTTGTGTCGATGAATGCCATGCCCTACTCTCAGGGGGAGATTGGGTTCCGCCCGCCGGTTTCGATCTCGCGGGCTTGCAGCAGGATTTACTGGCTTTGAGCACATAGGAGGTGGAACGTGTTTGGCATAGACAAGGGCAAGATAAAAGAGGCGTTTTCCGACTTCGAGGGGGCGCAAGAGGCGGCACTGGCCCTGGCCCCGCTCTCCCCGCGCGACCCCTTGCTGGTTGCGGTGGTCAATTTGCTCAACGCCTTGGCCAAGGCATTTTCGTAGGAGGTCTCTATTCGACATGACTCCAAGTCCTTCGTTTCCTAACAAGATAGATTGCTGCCGGAGTCACTCTGTATTTCCTTGCCAAGGAAATTCCAGTCTCAGGACTTACTCGGATTTCTCTTACCACTTCATCTGTCAATTTAGATCCAAAACGATTTTCTCCAAGATGGATAAGACCGTTACGACGAGCATGGAGAACATTTTCGGAATGAGTAAGATATTCAAGGTTATCTGCACGATTATCGGTTTTTGGTTCGTGAATGTGGTTAACCTCAAATCCATATGGGCACGGGCCAAGGAATGCTTTTGCCACGAGGACGTGTACCCTCCTCGGGAAACTCCTCCCATCCCTTCTAAGAACAACGCCGAAGTATCCTCTGTCATCAGGGCTAGGTTTCAGAATTTTCCCAATCCTTGTAGTGGGGGCGGGACGAGATCGTCGTATTCTTCCCAAATTGGAAACCTCGTAGGAGTTGAAGCAAGGAATCTCCTTCCAGATTTCAGTGGTAGAATTGATTTCAGGCATGATGGCTCCCAGTATGAGTCGTTGTGTTCAGGGCCGCAGGCGCGCGGAAACGCTTCTGCGGCTCGATTAGTATAACATTGAAAGGAGTTAACATGCACTATGCTGTAGCTGTTTTCTTATCTTTTTTGATTGGGCAACTGCTTCATGCTTGGCTTCGCGCACAGAGTTCAGTCCATTCCAACCTTAATGGAATCCTCACCTATCGGCAGTACGTCGAAGTGAATGGAGCGAACCTGTGCGTTCGACTCTTCTTGGCGTGGCTCGTCGTATCTGCCTGGGCTTGGCATGGGCAAGAACTGATGACCCTGATCGCCAAGATATCGCCTGATAACCTTGGGTGGCTTTCGACGAATGCGATCCCGCTCAACCCGACCACGGCCGGCGTGTTTGGGTACTTTGGGGACTCCATCATTGACGGTGGGATAAGCTTGATTTCGCGGTGGATCCCCTCGTTGAAAAACGAAGTGCCCCCTACCAGTGGAGCGTCCAAAGCCGTCGTACAGGCCCAGCAGGCTGTAGCAGACGCAAAGGCTGCAGTTGCCGATGCCAAGAATGGGGCGGCGAAGCCCTGACGCCCGCGTCGTCGCTGTATGAATCCCTAATCTATCCATAGCTTTACGTGTCATAATCCCCATCCCCAAAAGCCGCTTGCTGAAGAACTGTGCAGAATGCACGCCTTCTTCCTCATCAAGGATCGGAATGTCCGATTCCTCAAGAAAAGGCTTTTCGAAACGTGTACACCTTTTCGAGTGTATCGAATATTGAATTTCTATGGGAATCAGTACTTTAGATGTGGAAGTACAATTTCCAATATGTACACCGATCGTCGGTAAAGTTTAGTTTTGGCGGCTCCTCGGCGGTGCAGGTCTGCACTGAATCAGCTAAGGATCATCAAACAGCGGGCGCACGGCGCCGGCAGGAGAGGCTTTTTCTGGCGGGCTCCGCAGAACGCGCAGATCATCACGTCGGCCTCGGTGACCCCCGTAATCGCCCGCGGCGTCCACTCGAAGTCGCAATCGGGGCAGTGATAAAGCCCGTTGGCATCGCGTCGCAGATGGACGATTTTCCGGCACAGGAGGCAAAGGCCGAAAGCAAAGTCTTCCATCTCTTGGACGGTGTGAAAGTGCGTTCCCTTGACGCGGCAGGGGAGACAAGTGGGCTCGCCGCAGAAGTTGCAGCGGGGCTGGCGAACTTCGTTGTGGGTCTCGCAGGTAGAGCACTGGTACTCGTCGATTTGGGGCATGTCAGGATCCTTTCTTCGCGTCGAAGGTCTTCAGGTCGTCGATGATGGCCCACTTCTCGCGGCGCTGGCCCTGATCGGTCAGCTTGAGGCGGGCAATACGCAGAGCGATTTCCTCGAGTGCCGTGTCCTTCCAAGGCGCAGACATAGAGGTGATTGCTGACAGTTCAGTTCGCGTCGGAGCGTCAAAAATTTCCCGGATTTGTTCCACCATCGAAGCGGCACACGGGAATACCACTTCGACGAAGGTCGGCGGTCCAGGGTTAAACTGCTTTTGTTCTGGCATGGGTTCCTCCTGGCTCAGCATAGAGCCTCTCGATTTCGGTGATTTCCTTGCAGGCGATGCAGCAATACCCGCCAGCGGGGTCGTCGGAAGACATCCGCGCGTAGACTCCTCGGCAGCCGGGGCACTTCGCCCAGCCTTCCCATATTTGAGGCTCGGCATGCTTCGCCGCTTTGCAGAGAGACCAAATAACAAGGATGACCACTGTGGCACCCGTGCTGCCCATTCCTGCGAAGAAACTGAGTAGGTCGAAGTGCGTCATGGTCTCTTCGCCTCCTTCTCGCAGTTTGTACCACAATACGTCAAGGGGAGCAAGGCTCCCGATCCGCGCGAATCGTAGTGTCGACCGCAACCTGCGCAAATCGACGTTGCGGGGGCTCTACGGTGAAGGTAGGCCTCGACGGCTCGCAGAATGACGGCGATCCCCAGAACAGACAAAGCGATTTTGATGATCATGTGCCTCCTCGTCGCGCTAATCGCGCTGCCCTACCCCTAACAGACCAGAGGCAGGGCGCCGGGGTTAGCGGCGTGGCATAGGCATCACCTCCTGTTCCTGTTGCCCTCCTCTTCGATCCAAGCCTTAGCCTCGCTGATCGTGTTGAACCATCGCCTGCGGGGCGTCGCACAGTAGCAGACGGCGTGGACCTTTGGTCCCTCAGCGGAATAGTCCGGCCCGTGGCTGTAGGTGAGATAATTCCCCACACTTGAGCGCTCGCGCCAAGCTCCGAGGTTCTCGTCAAATATCGGCGTGTTGGTGTCGTTGTACTCTCCAGAAATCCACTTGCTGGCATTGTACTCCTCGCACAGTCTGAAGAGCCAGCCGCGATCACTGGAAGCCCATTCGTCGCTACCTTCTGGTGCAGCGGCTCGGAATTCCGCCCAAACGGTTTGACGCAAGTCTCCTTGAATCGGTCCTAACTCGATTTCGCGTTGCTCTGTGAACATAATCAAACCTCCTCAGAATAGGCGAGTTTGGCCGCTCGCCTCGGTGTCGTGGAATAGCGGCGCGCGGCGCTCGAGTTCGCCAGCCTTTGACGTGATGTCCTTCGGCGGTCGGTTGAACTGTTCGGTAAGGTTCTGGCCGGCGCGTTGCGCCGCGACCTTCTTCTGCTCCTCGATGTGCGGCGCCATGCTTGGAAGGGGCTGGGCGCGTTGGCCTATCGGCCGATTGTCGACGTCTGGAGTAGCCAAGAAGATTCCCTTCCCAAAGTCGGGAGGCGCGGCGGTGGGCTGCGGGTCGGGCTCGTCGTCCTCGGGGTCGGCGTCCATCACCAGGAGCACGGTATTAACTCCCGTACCAGACTCTTTGAACGTGTCGGGCGGTAGGACTTCCCATTCTCCGCCCGCCTCGTCGACGAGGGGTTTTAGCTGCTCGTTCTGGCGCGGACCATTGGCGCAGATGGCCACGAGGCGCCCGCCTGGGCGAAGCATGGTCAGGGCGTGCTTGATATGTTTTATGTCCTCGCCGTTGGCAAAGGGCGGATTCATCAAAATGAAGTCAAAACCCGTCTGGTCGACGCACTCGAGAAAATCAGAGCAACGAACCTTCACGGCTGGCCACCTTCGGCGCAACTCCTCGGCTAGGGTTGGGTTAATTTCTATGGCGTGGATCTCGCCCGCGTAGGTAAAAATCTCATTGATAATTGCGCCCGTGCCAGCGCTGGGCTCGAGGATTCTAAGGGAAGACTCAGCGAAAGGCATTCCAGCAAGTTCCACCATGCGGCGGGCGAGGGCGGGCGGGGTCGGGAATAACTGAGGCGCGCTTACCACCTTAACCCCTGCTTTCAGGGTCTCGCGCATGGCGTCAAAGGCTTCGGCCTGCGGCTCTACGGTCGGTTCTTTCCATTCGCGCTCGACGGGCTCCCTGGTGGGTGCCTGTATCTTTGGCGCGGGCTCTGCGGGCGTCGCCTTCGGTGCTGGCGGGTCGACGCGCTTCGCGTCCTCGATGTAAACCAAAACGCTGTTATAGCCTCCAACAAACATCCCGGACCTTACGCGGTGCTCGCCGTACTTGTCGCTTGCGGGTACAATCCGACTGCCTTTCATGTCGTGATACTTCTTATCCCACGTCGCGCGACTGACGTGGTGAAAGCCTTCGCCGGGGTAATTGCACATTGGCGGAAGTTTGACAGCGGCCTTGACGGCCTGCGCTTGCTGCTCCGTCGGTGGCTGATAGTCTCGAATCTCCTCGATGCTGACGACTTTGCAATACCGCGCGTTCGTCGATACGCTGACGATTTTCCCGTCCTTCCGGTTGATGCGTAGGATCGTAACCCACTCGCCGCGGTCGCGCATGACGCGCCCGCCTAGCTGGATGTCGACCCGATCTGCGGCGAGCCCGCCGGCCTCCGCCAACATGGCGCGTTCGTACTCTAGGCGGTTTCCGATATGCTGTAACCAGCGGTCGCACCATGCAATAGTGCCACGGTAGGAGGGCAAGGCAAGGTCGCGTGCCTGCTCCGGCGTTATGATCCCATCGTGTAGTGCGCTCCATAGGCTCATTTCGCCTTCGTATTGGGACGCGGGCACCTCGCGCGGGTACTCGGCCAGCGTAAAGCATTTTGACAAGTGATTGTAATTGGCTATGAGTTCGGCGCGCTCTTGGGTGAGTCCCTCGGCGCTCCATTGCTTGATGCCCGTTTCGCATTTGGCTTTGTCGCGTTCGCGGCTGCGCTGGTCGGCATCGAGTCCCTTGATTCTGCGGGCGCGCACGTCGGCGCGCTCCTTGTACTTCGCGTGTCGGATGGCGCCGGCGGCGCGCTCCTTCCAGTAGCAAGATTGCTCCCACATCTTAATGGATCGCCGCATCCCGTTCTCGATGCGTTCGGCGTCCTTGCGGGCGTGCTTCTCGCTGTGATGGCCAACTAAAATCGGCTGGCCCAGCGGAATATTATCCGCAATGGCAGAAACGGCCTTCCGGGCCTGATCGGCGTCTTTGGCGCGGTGCTGGCTGTAATCGCTGAACCGGTCGGCGCGCTCCTCGGCGCGGTCGACGAGCGTCGTGTCCTCGTCGCCAATCTCTCCGGCTAACTCTATCAAGAGGTCCTCGCGGCTTGGGGTCCACATCGGGGCGACGAAAAAGCCTTGTTTCGGTGCCCATATGAAGCCCGCAGCCTTGACGCGGGCGTAAGTCTCCGAGTCGAGCCGAGAGACGGAATACAAACGGAGTTTGTTATCCTCGGGTGAATAAGTCGCGGTGTAGATCATTGATTGCGCTCCTCATCGCTGCTCGGTGCAGTCCTGCACTAACTCTTATGCGTAAAGGTCAATTTGCTTCGCCGACCCTTGGGCCTCGCCGCTTGCTCGCTTGTAAGCCTCTACCATTTCATGGCCGACGGCTGCGGCGCGCTTCGGAAATCGCCGCTCGTCGCTGCGACTCCAGCACGAAACCTTACGCCATACGCCATCAAAGACTTCGATCAAGATCCGGTAGCATGGTTCGCCGTTGCCAGGGAATAGAAATACCTGCACGCGGAACTGGCCAACGCGCCGCTCTTCGATAATCGCGGCTGGCTGTACGGCCATCGTTCGGTAGCCTCTAACGTATTCAAACATAGTCGCTTACCTCTGAGGCTCAAGCCTCGTCGCCGCTTGCCCTTCGTCGCTTCTAGCGCTGAACAATGACAAGGACTGAAACATATGCTCATTCTTCCAACGTTTAGCCCATACGTTCAACGCTTGGCCGGGCAGGTTCCGATAACAAAACCCGCAGAGACCAAAATGATAATCAGGCCCCAATTCCCCAATCCCACACCGCGCGCACTTCCCCATTCCTTCATTGCTCGCGCTCTTCGGTGTCTTAATCTTCGCCATATGTCCTTTATTCTAAAGGAGAATCGACGGGCTTAGATGTCTCCGCCATGTCCGCTCTGCATATTTGAGATTCGGGATTGCTCCAGCAAGCCGGTTCATGGGTTCCAGTATAAGCGGCTTATGGCATTTGTCAAGGGAAATCCTTAGGTGGTGGTAAGGTGTTGTTTCTCAGACGCTTGCGGTGTAAGTCTGTTAGCGTGTTTGTCAAACCCTCTTTAACATCAGTTTTGGTGTATTTGAGGCTTTGCGGGGGGCTTTTGAGCCTTGCGAGTGATCGCGGCTTGGTTTCCTAGTGGAATCCGCTTGACGGGGCTGCGTCATTGTGACACCATTATGACATGAGAATGACACTGAGAATACCAGAAGAGATTTACAATGGCTTGGTTGAGCGGGCGAAGGTAGACCGGCGGTCGGTCAACGCTCAGGTGGTCCACGTCGTGGCGCTCTACCTAAAAGCTAAGGGAGAACCGACGGAGAAGCCCTCGCTGATGGCACCGCAGCGCGCGGAACCGGCGCCAGCGGCGAATCCAGTCGGCGGGTCCTGGCTGCAGGATCTCGGTCGACTGCGCCAGTTCCGGGAAATGCGGAATCGGGACCCTAACTCCGAAGCGGAATGGGAAACCTTCAAGCGCAAGGGATATTGAAGGTGGGGCGGGCGCCGATGGTTCACGGCGCCCGGAGTCGGTGGGCTAAAGGCGGGGGATGGAATTGAAGTTGGCCTGAGCGAGCTTCGCTCGGCGGTCGTGCAGTAATTCGCGATCGCGCCAGCCATCATAGCGGCTGACCGTCTCGGGCTCGATTTGGTCGAGGCAGGTGGCGCAGACGAGCTCGGCGCGCCGGGTCCAGTAGAGACCAGAGCAAGGGTTATTGCAGCGGGGGCAGGTAACGGGGTCAGCCACGGCGCGCCCCCTTTCCCGTCGTGCAGTCCTGCACTACGGAATCCCCGAAGCGAAGGAAGGTGAAGCGGCAGGCGGGGCAGGATTTGATGTGCTCCAAGGTTAGAGGCGTCTTGGTGAAGGCGAAGCTTGGGGACTTCGGGCAGGGTTTCATGTCTGCGGCCTCTTCGAGGAGGAGTATACGGCTGGCATGGCGGCAATCAGGTCCATTGGCACCGGTCTCCCATCGGGACCAAGTTGTGACGGAGATACCGAGTAGGTTCGCCGCGGCCGCCTGGGTGAGCTTGAGTTTACCGCGAAGGGTTTTCAGGTCCATCGGTTGTGACTCCTTTCGTCGGCCAGATGGCCAGCGCCGCGAAGGTCAGGCCAGCGGCTATAATAAGGTTAACCGTCGCGTCGCCGTGGAGGTGCCGCGCCGCGCAGTCGCCCGCGACGCCAGAAGCGACCAGCGCCGAGAGGAAATTAAGGCAAGAGACAATCTGTCGGGTTCGGTGCATGGGGCTCCTTATGGCTTCCCGTGGATCGGTGGCCGGCGGGCCGGGAAAGATTGGGTAGACGTCGGCTGCGGTGGCTGTGGGCAGGCGGTCAACGCAAGAATGGAAAGCAAGAGAACTGCTAGGGTGATTCGCTTCATAGCTGATAACCTCCCACGGGCGCCAAGCGGAGCCGGACGCCCGCGGCGGGCGATCAGCATTCTAGTGCCGGAGATGTATATAGCTGTCGCCGGCGTTGATTTCCCGGCAGTCTCCACCGCGGCCCGCGAATGCTAGTGCCACGAGCGCCCTAAAACAGTTTTCCTCCTCAGTTTCGCAGCCGCGTGGCCCGTCATACGTCCACGTGGTACCGTCAGGCCCAGTTGCCAAGAATACTGCTGGATACGGCGGTCGTGATAAGCGGATGAGCGTGTTGGTTATGTTGATTGTCATAAATCCTCCTCGTCGCGCTTCCCTGCGCGCGGTGCAGTCCTGCACTACGCCTCGGCGAGGACCAACCTCGCCACCAGGAAGTACACGGCATGCTCCAGCACGTCGCTCCATTCGATGCGGTAGGTCAGCCGCTCGCGCGTGTACTCTCGCCGCTCGACATCCCAGAACATCCCCTCGACGGTTACGTAGCGGATCATCTTCGTTACCCCTCTCGGCACAGCGCCGGGTCGGCGGTCTCGCCAGCATGCCAGCGACCGGTGCTACTCATCATGCAGCCGTTCGATAGCCAGCGACAGGTCGTCAATCTGCACTACGGGGCGCCGGCGCGGCCATGCGATAGGCTCGCCTGTATGTAGCGACTCCTCGACGGCTGCGTTACATGCAGGGCAAAGCAGTTCATCGATGCAAGTGCAATCGTTAGTCATCATCCTTCCCTCCTCGTCGTCTCCAGTCTCCACTATACACCTGCCAACGCACTTGTCAATCTAATTCTGGGGGCTCGCCGCAGATAGTTGGCCCTCGACGTGCGAGGAGCCTGCAACTGGGTGGAGGTTCGGCGCCAGGTCCGCCGCTCGCATCCTTATCTTATGCGCGCCTCCTGGGCGGTCCCTTCGGGGCGGATGGCTCGCTGCGGGCGACCGGCGCCACCCCATCTGGAGGACCGCGACACCTTCCCCGTACTCCGCGACCGCGCCGCTCCCGCCGCGCGCGCCCAAGGCTCTCCCCCCGCCCGCCGCCGCGCGGTTTATTTTTTCACTGAGGACAGCGCCCTATCTCTAAATCGGAATTGAATTTTTGAAAAAAGGGGGTGATTTTTTCAAGTCAAAGAAAAGGAAGGAAATAAAAAGCGGGCAAAAACCAGGAGAATTCCCTTGACATCAAGAAAAATCAGAGTAATCTAGGTTTATGAAAACATGCTACACCTGCACGGCTGAAAAACCGGAGGCCGAGTTTTATAAAGGGCGGGGGGAGTGTAAGGTTTGTGCGAGGGCTCGGAATTTGAAGTGGCTGGCAGAGCATCCGGATAGGGGGGTGGAGTTAAAGAGGCGGTGGCGGAAGGAGCATAAGGCGGAAATCCGAGAGTACTACCGGAACTGGTACGACACAAAGGGGAGGAAACGGGCGAGAGATTACGCAGAGGTGATTAAGTCTTGGGATGCGGCAAATCCCGAGAAGCGGGTGGCGCGTGACGCTTTGAGGGTAGCGATTCGATCAAGGAAGATAGTTCGTCCGAAGCTATGCCAAGGATGCAGAAAGGCGCTTAGGCTCCATGCGCACCATAGGGATTACATGAGGCCGCTTGAGGTGATTTGGCTGTGCGCGAGTTGCCACAAGCTGGAGCATACCAACAGAAAGACGAAGTGAGCAGCTTATGGGGAGTGGAAAGGTAAGCGAGATGAGCGAGGGGCTGGACGCGGTTGAATGGCGGGGTTGTTACGGTGGGGTGCGGGGGGACTTGTTCACGCGGGAGAGCAATGCGCATCCAGCGAAGATGGCGGTGGGGCTGTGCTACCGGATATTCGGGTACATGGAAGAGCGGGGGTGGGTGAATAAGGAGACTCAAATAGTTGTTGACGAACTAGGATTACATCACCTAAAATCTCTATATGACCACTGCACTCATCTGTCCTACATGCCTGAAACCATTCAAAGCCAAGGACACAGAACAGGTATACTGCTCTCAGAAATGCTGGTATCTTCGCAACGGCACCAAGGAAAAAACCTGCCAGGTCTGCCGAAAACCATTCAAAGCGAGCAATCGAAATCAGAAGTATTGCTCGATGAACTGCAGATCGGTTGTTCTGCTGGGCAACAAATTCGCGAAGGGGAATCCCCCGAACCACTCAACCTTCAAAGTAGGAGAGCATACCGGAAAGAATCATCCCCGCTGGAAGGGCGGGTGGAGGGAGCACCGAGGGCCTGGTTGGAAAAAACAGAAGTCTCTACTACGAGAGAGAGACAAGAACTGTCGAATCTGCAGGGTGAGTCCCATCCTTGCCCATCACATAATCCCTTACCGCGAGACCGGGAATTCTTCACTAACAAATCTCCTCGGCCTGTGTTTCAAATGCCATACCAAGATAGAGCACGAATACGAAAAGAAACTCAAAGAACTCCATGTAGTTTGGAGGAAGGACTTATTGAATCGTTGCCAACCTGCCCTCTCTGTCGAAATTTAATTCTTCCTACTGAAGGTTCAAGAATCCTGATTCAAGCCTCTAGAATATGTGAACCCATGGCGGGGATCGGGACGACGCTGGTGGTGGGGGCGAGTTTAGGGTACCAGACGGTGGGAGTGGAGTTGGAGCGGCATTTTCTGGAGATGGCGGACGCCAATGTGGAGAAGTTGATGGCGAAGATGCCGGGGGCGCCGCGACCGGTGGTGCTGGGAGGGGATGCGAGGAGTCTGATAAAGGTGTTGGCAGAGGCGCAGGTGGCTGGGGTGTTGACGAGCCCGCCGTACGCGGGAAACATTGGCGGGGACAGCGGGATAGACGCATCGCTAGAGAAAAAAGTCAGTGGGGTACACGCGCAGCACAAGATCCGCCAAGACTACGATGGTGTAGTAGCGTCGCCACCCTATGCGGACCAGGATTTAACAGGGGCTCGGCAGTTCCGGTCGAGATTCGAGCCGGCCCGGCCCGAGGCGAGGGCGAACCCGCATGAGGGATACGACGGCGTGGTGTCGAGCCCGCCATTTTCCGACCAAGCTGCGGCGGGCGGGGGATGCGGCATTGCCAAGCGGGGATACGGCCCGGGGGGAACGGATAAGGTAGGCGATCGGGCGTACATGGCGCGGACGCAGGGAACATCGGACGGTCAGATTGGGAATCTCAAGGATCCGGCCGGCGACATTGACGCGGTACTGACAAGTCCACCTTGGGAGCGTGGCGCCCGCGGCGGGCAGCAGGGATGGTCGGACCCGGACAAGGCGGCGGCAGTCGCGGCGGAGAAGTATAAGGACGGCAGCCGGAGGGGGCATCGCGCGTCTGCGGAGGCGATTGCGGCTCAGATGCGGCGCGACGAGAAACGAGTCTATGGCGAGAGTGAGGGGCAGATTGCAAACCTTCCATTCGGCATGATCGATGCTGCTTTAAGCAGCCCGCCCTATGAGGCAAGCTCGCAGTGCCAGGACAAGAACTTTAGGAGAGACGACCGTTTTAGGGAAGGAGATTGGCACCAACAAAAAAGGAATAATCCTAACTTCCCAGAATCCCCTTCCTCTGATGGTCAAATAGGAAAAGAGCGTGGAGACACCTACCTAAGCGCCATGCTCGCCGTGTACCGCGAACTCCACGCCGTGCTCAAACCCGGGGGCGTCTGCGCCCTGGTCACCAAGAACCCCGTGAAAAATGGCGCTATCCGCCGCCTGGACGAGGACACGATTCGGCTCATGGAAGCCGCAGGCTTCACGCTCATCGAGCGCAAGCACGCGATGCTCTCCGAAGACCTTGGCGAGCAGATGACGATGGACGGTGGCATCAAGAAAATCCAGCGCGTGCGCATGAGTTTCTTCAAGCGCCTGCACGTCCGGAAGTACCCGGAACTTGCCGTCCTATGGGAAGACGTTTTGTTTTTCAGGAGCGCGTTATGAGTGAAGTTGGCGAGTACACAATCACTCGGGACGGCGACCGCTACGGGTCGCTCGGGTCGGACTTCCCCGACGTGCTGACCGTCGTCGGGACGCGCGAGCAGGCGCTACGCTTGGCGAACTACCTGTCGAATTACTATGTGGGGTGCGACCTTCTGTTCCGCGTCGAAGGCACGACGGAGGGCGAGTACTATGCGGAGGACGTGCAGATATGAAATTGAAGGCGCGCGACATCGTTCCGGGTTGGCCGCGAGGACGATCAACGGAGAATTTTCGGGGCGAATCTCCGGGAGCGAATCGGCGGTACCACGCCAAGCAGGCGGCGATGGTCGAGAAGTTTAGGTGCCGAGAACTCACCGTCCTCTATCCGCTGGACGGTCTACGCTGGTACCGTGGCTCGTTCTGGGGGCTGCGCTGCGGGCTCTGTGGAGCCGAGTGGAAGGACGGCAATGCGCCAACCTGCGCTTGCCCACCACATACCGTCATCGGCTTTGGGTACGACGCCGTGCTGAAAACGTGGAGGGGTGTCCTCCGGTCGGAAGCAGCGAACTTCAATTTCTAGTGCAGGTCTGCACGACGCGAGGTGGCCATGCCCGTCGAACTGAACGCCAGCAGCGAAGCGAAGTCGTTCTACGGGATGTATCTGCGCGGCACCGAAGCTGACAAACTCCGTGCCGACATCGGAGTCTCCGATCGTACCATTCTGATTTGGCGGGTTCTTAGCCAGCTTGAGCGGGATCGCACGGCCGCCACGGCGCTGCGGGTTCGCCGGCTGGTATTGCGGCAGTTCGACGCACTGGTACGCGCCCACGAGCAGCACCGACAGCCGAAGGCTGCATGAAAGGGATTGAGTAGTGCAAGGCAAGCTGGGGTAGATGTGTAGTTCAGCCGCGTTAGAACACCGTATGCGCACCTTAAATGGTGGGAAGACGGAGGTCGCTGGTTCGAGTCCAGTCGCATCTACCCTGGAAAGATTAAAGCAAGGCAAGCTGCCGCCGAGCCCCGCAGAGGGGGATTCTGACTTTACTAGCCGTGCCCCTTTGTACGGTTTCTATAGTCAGATCAGAAGTGTCGACTGAGCTGAGATGCTTACGGCGGCACCAAAATGGCAGCACGCGGCCTGGGGATTCCTGAGACTGCGAGTTGCCAGAGGCGGGCGTGCGAACGTTGATAGCGAAAGTGACTACCATCTCAGTCCGCTGATAAGGTGGCGGCCACGCCCGCTGAAGGATTGAGAATGGCACCGTGCGGCGTCCCAGACCAGACGCCAAAGTTATACCGCTACTGCCGAGTGGGCGCTGGTAAGTCGGCCACGATGCCAGAAAGGCAGGCAGGGGTGATTCGTGCCACCCACGGCAGGTAAAGTTAGGGGCCAAGCGCGTTTCCCTAGCCACCCCTGCCCTGCTGAATGAGAGGATGGTAAACCATGAAACAACTTTCAGGCATTGAACGAATTGCAAAGGAACGCAGGCGACAAATCCGCGTTGAGAAATGGTCTTCAAGCCACGATGACGCACTCATTAGACGCGAGTTGGCCCAAGCTGGTGCTCTGTATGCTCTTGGAGCGGGGCACCAAACTGTGCTTCCTTGGAATTGGCCGTGGGATGCTAAATGGTGGAAGCCCGGTACAGATATCAGAATGTTGGAAAAGGCAGGGGCTTTGATAGCAGCTGAGATCGACAGGCTCTTGAGGTTGTACCGTGCCCCGCCGAGAGGACGGTGATGCCCGTTGACGACGAAACACCAACCACAGTTGAAATAGCGGGGGATGCACCGAGCCGCTGGTGAGTAACGAGTGTGAGCGCCGAGAGCGTGAGGAGGTAAGGGAGATGAAAAGCTTTCTAGTGGGAGTTGAAATGTCCGTTGCTTTTCTTGCTTGGTTGGTAGGATTCGTTTTCCTGATGGGGAAGGCAGTCACGTTCCTCATGAAAGTTAGTTCCTTTCATGCTGAAGACGGCTTCTGGTGGGTTGGTGCATGGATGCTGTACATAATCTTGAGTTGTGGATTGTGGGCATGGCTGAGAAGCGAAGGCCCTCTAAGTTAATACCGGGAGCGTTGGGACCAAAACTTTAGTGCTTCTCACAGGGGGTGAGAGATGAAAAAAGATTTTCCGTTTGCGGTATCTCTTGAGCAGCCAAGCGAATTGAAAGAGGCAGCCATGAGTGGTTACAATGTGCCTGCGTGTCCCAATTGCGCCACCCTCCACAAGCAGGTTGAGCGGGCCGAAGCGGATACACAGATAGCCAGGGATGAAATTATAGCACTGCAAGCCGACCGGAAAACTCTCATTGACAATCTGGAGGCATCGTTGGCGGCGTGCGCGGAGATGGCGGTCGCTTACCGCGCCGTTGGGTGTGAGGATGCGCTTTACAAAACCAATGATAGCAACCCCGGCACCGCCCTGCTGGAGGAACTCAAGCGCCTGCGGGCGGTAAAGGAGGCGGCAAAGGCGTACATAGACGCGCTTACGATTAATGAAAGAGACCGGAATATAATACCTTCGGCAGATGGTTTGAGGCCTCTCAAGGCTGCTTACGCAAAAGCCCTCGCCGCCTGCGGAACTGAAGTCCTAGTCCGGAGCATCCCCGTGGAGAGAACAATCCCAGTTAAAGTGAAGCCACTGGGCAGGCTGAAACCGATTGATGCCGCCTGCGAAGGAAGGGAAGGGAAGGAGCCCGAGGCATGAAACGAAAATCAGGGTGGTATTGGGTGAAAGGCGCTCCCAGTCAAATTTTCGAATACATCCCGGCCTACTGGTCTAGCTATTACCGCCAGTGGTGGGCGATGAGGAGTTCTGACAAGCTGACGTTTGGATGGGTGAGAAAGGTCGGAAGGCCTATTAAGGAGCCCCATGAATGAGTTCAATAAGCAAATGTTTAGTAGTTGCGAGCGTTATTTGAAGTCGGTATGTCCCCCGCATCCTGGAGGAGACGCACAAGCCTATTTGCGCGGTTACGAAGATGGCGGCAATGCCGCCCTCGCAGTTGCGATAAAGGCGATATGTCCTCTTTGTGCCTCTGGTCCCCCGGCAAAGGCAGGAGTTCATACCTACCCCTGTCCGTATTGCCACAACATTACGCACGATATGACTGAGGCGTGCAAGGCATGGCCGATTTACCAACTGCGGTAGGAGATCCTCATGAGTGAGTTTGAGAAGTGGTGTCAAGAGAAGTTCGGACACACTCCTTACCGCTATACCACGTCTGACGGAGAGGTTTTTTATGGGTACCCCTGGCAAGACAAGTGGGAAGGCTGGAATGCCGCGCTTGTCATTGCAGAGACCCTCGCAGAGTGTCAACGCGACCTTATTCACCGTCTGCGTGAGGAGGAAAAGAGATGAGCGAACCTACAAAGGAAGAATCCGTAATCTATGCTGCAATCATTGGCCTATTAGATGGGAAAGTGAAGGAATTAGACTTCTTTCACTTCATTATGGAAAAGCTCAATACCGCCGTCACCGAGGCCCAGGCGGAGATGGTGCAAAGGTGCATCCAAGAATGTGCCATTGTGCGCGATTCCCCACTTAGATGTGTTGAGCCCTGCACCGAAGATTGGATTGCTCGGAGGATGCAGATGCTCTCGCCCGACCCCCACTGGCTGGAGGGGAAAGTGCTGGAGGCACGGAAGCAAACCATGGATGCAATAGCTGAGCTTTCTTGCCTCGATGAGGAAATGTTTCAGGAAGCGTTCAAGGCAGCACATGCCACCCTCGACGCCCACCTTGCAGTGCTGCCAAAGGTGAAGCCATGATCGTCAACGACATCGGCCAATGGGCAGAAGTCTGGGGCCGGGAAAAACAAGACTTGACTCCAAGCCGCTTCTGAGAGAAGATGCGACGAGAGCGCAGTGCAGGACTGCACTGAGGGAGGAAACGGATGACCGACGAGAATCAAGGAACGCTGAAAGCCATGAAGGTTGAATCTATTTGCTTCCTCTGTACGCACGCTCGCATCATGGGAATTGAAATTGAGAGTCCTGGCGTACATCCGTTGACTCTGCACTCGGGCATGAACGTAAGGCAAGTGGCGCAGACCGTTTGTCACGCCCGTGGCGGAGCCACACCGCTCGGATCGAATTGCTCCGTGAAAATGTGCAGCGACTTCGAGCAGCAAATCGAACCCCGGGAGTTAAAAGTTCCCTTGGTACCCGGAACGGCCACTGGAGACTCTGGACCCACGCCATCGGTATTCAATTGATCGAAATCCTCCGCTACCCAAACCGGATGCTCACGACGCCGACCGAGGCTTGGAATCCAGCAATCCCCTACACCGAAACGCCCTCTCAGATTTCCAGCCAACTCCAAGACGCTATGAAACTGTATGCTGGAGTTGGTCTTGCGGCGAATCAAATTGGTATGACAGTTGCCATTGCTGTCGTGCGGACGAAAGAGAGAGGCATCCTGACTTTGGTGAATCCCACAATCACCTTCACCAGCGATTCCATCGACCCCCGCGGTGGGTTCATCCAAAGCACCGAAGGCTGTCTCAGCCTTCCCGGAATCCAGTTCGTCATTACTCGGTCGGCTGAGATCGAGTTGGCATGGCTCGACGAAGAGCTTTCTCCGCACACTGAAACCTTCAAAGGCGAGGACGCAATCCGAATCCAGCATGAGACAGATCATTTGAAGGGCATTCTGGTACTAGACCATCTGAGCGCGCTCAAGCGCAACATGCTGATTCGGAAAATCCAGAAGGTGGTCAGGCTTGAGAAGCGGTACGAGAAGGCGGTGCTGCGATGATCGAACCCAAAAAGATTCTTCTCAGCCAACGCACAAGGGATTCGGCGACCGTCATCGAGGCGGGGTCGTTGAACAACCCGTTCATCGGAAGAATCCAAGTGCTTTGCACCGGCCCGCAGGCTTTCGCCGAGATCCTGAATTACCTCGTCCACGCCGACCTTGCCATCGGTGCCGTGCAGCACGCAATCTCCTGCCTGCAGATGGCTCGGCGCCCCGAGGACCGCATCGACGACATGCGAATGCTCCAAGATGCCCACCACACGCTGACCGGCTGGCACTTCGATTCGGCATCCACGCCAGCGCCCTTGAGGGGGATTCGTCCATCGGCTGGCAGCATTAGTTGGGAAAAGGCAAAAGAAGTTATGGGCCAAATCGATCCTGCGAAGGTGCAAGAGATGTTTGGAGGCAACCCTTTAAGATTGGGCTCGGCGCATCCAGATGAGGAACTCAAGATTGACAAAATGCTCCCTGAGAGCGTACCTTCCGAAGGAGAGAAAACCTCATGAGTCCCGTTTACCCCATCCTTATCGCAGTAGTCGTAATCCTCTGCACGCTGGTTCTTGTCGCTCTGTTTTGCGTCGGAGGTCTTCTACTTTGGCAGGTCTGGGCGCTCGTCAAAATCAACCGCATCATCTCGGAGTCCGTCGCGGCCCTTGTCGATCCGGTGAAGCAACTGCCGGCGGCCACAGCCAACCTCATCAAGGTCTCGACGGAACTCAAGGAATTCCAAGAGGGTGAAGTCAGGCTCATGCGGCAACACATCAAGGCGGTGACGGACCTTACGGGGACCGTCGAAGAGTTTGAAGGGATGCTCGTGCGTCCGCCTTCTGCCGGAAGTCCGACACCAAGGGTTCGTCGCAGCGCGTCCGTCGCTCCCGCCACCGAGGGGGACGAAATGGAAATGGAGCAACGGCGAAAAGAATCCACAACGCTTGGGGGAGTTGACGTAAAGGATTTTGGGAAGAATGTTGGGACGGTTTAGTGCAGGACTGCACTGACGGTTTCCGTACCTCGGTTAAAAATAGAACTATATCGAGGAGAAAGGAGGCAAATTGGATCCACTATTCGAAGTTCACAAATTGAACGAATTGGGTTTGAAGAAGGCACACGAAATCGCCTTCTTGTTCAACGACACTTTGAAGAAACTGAAATCATATGTTCCCGAAGGTCGGGAACTTGCGATTACGAAAACACATCTGGAGTCGGCCTGCTTCTTCGCAAAGAAGGCGATGGCAAACGACCCAGTTAACCAGGAGCCGGAATAATGCTGCACTATCGCTGGACTGAAGTATCGGGAGTTCGCGAATGCGTTCAATGCCTGGCGCTCGGCGAGACAACAGTTCTTGAAAAGAAGTTGACACTACTTTCTGGCAACGATGCCTCGGTCAAATTCTCCTGCCCCGTTTGCGGCTTCGTCGCCGTGGGCATAGTCTCGGTGGACGGGTCGGAGCCACAGCAAGGCGAGGCGACTCCAGCAGCGAAGTCCCTCATCGTGGCTCCGACCGCCGAGGAAATAGAGGCCGTAAAGCCCAAACCTCCGCCGAAGGCTCAACGGATCATCGTGCCCACTGGCCCCCCAGTAGATGTCGAGGAACTCTATGCCCATGCCGTGGCGAAGTTCCCGAAGGCCCTGAGACTCGATACTGGCGAAGTGCTTGCGGGAACGGTCACCAAGGGAAGGAATCAGGACGCCGCGTTCATCAAGGTGGTTTACACTGATGGCCAACCGATCGTCGATAAAGAGAGGGCGCCGAACCCGTACCACGTCGAGAAGCTTCTGTTCTGCGAGCCGACCCTGCCCGACGAGAAGGAGTTCGTCGAGGGCGTGAAGGCATCCGTTGAGGCCACGCTGAAGTCCAGAAACCCGCACCCGACCCGCGTCGTGGCTCCAGTGAAGCTCAACGAAGCGAGGTCGAGGCTCCGCACGATCTGCACTTACCCAATCAACGATGTGGGGACTCAATGTGGTGACACGACGGGAGCTTGCGGCCATCCTGGTATGCTGCGGAACGTCGCATCGCCGGGTGGGATGCGGGCGAACGTGGACCTGCAAAGTGCCCCTGACGGAAGCAGGGTGCTGTCGCTTCAAGAGCGGCTTGACCCAGAATCTCTGATCCAGCAGTGAGGTGAATATGAAAAACCTGATTTTAGGACTATTGTTTGGATTGCTTTTCTCGCTGGTCGGCTTCGGGCAGGAAGCCTACGTGGTTTCACTCAAGCCAGACGACGCGATGAAGGCGAAGGCCACCTACGACAAGTTGCAGCAGGCCCAAAAGGATTGGGCCGATACCCAAAAGCACATCGCCCTCAAGTACCTCATCGTCGAGCCCACAGACCCCGAGGCATCGGATAAGCACTATGTGGGAGAAACGGACACTGGGATTAACATCTCTTCGTCAGGAACGCTGTCGAGCGGCAACCTCGCTTTGCGGTATATAACAACGATAGGCGGAAATCAATCTGAACCCACGAAAGAGGAGATTGCCCAACAAACCAAAGAAGAGAAAGCCTACATCGAACGATTCAACCGCGAGAAGCGCCAACGCAAAGGATTCGATGGGAATTGCTCAAACTGCCTGCCGAAGTTCGAGTTTACCCACGACTTCAAGTTCATCGTGCCTTCGAAGCCAGAGGTAAAGGCGCCAGTCTCGCCGTTCTATCTTTCGCCGGCTGCGAAGACTTTGACGACCGACGATAGTGGTAGTGCAGGCCTGCCGTGGTGACCCATGCCGATACAGCCATTCTGCACGAAGATCCTCCGCGAACGCGATGCTCCCAACCTTCCGCCGCCCGAAGACCGCCACGTTAAAGTTGCCTGCTTGGCGTTCGACGGAAAGACGATCGGTGAAATCCGCTCCGAGTTCCCGCGAATCAGCGTGCAGATGATTGGGCAGTCGATTCGGCTGACTCGCGACGCGGTTCGCCGCGGCAAGCCCCCCGACGAGGTCCTGCGGTTTCCTGAACTCATCGAAGAACAGGTGGCGTACAAGGTAGCTCCAGGCAAGCCATCGAAGGCCAGCGCCACGACGCGAGCCCTCAAGAGCCTTTCGACGGCTCTCGTCAAGATCGAGTTCAAGAGCTTCCCCGACTTCGTGCGAAGCGTGAAGGAACGCTTTGCACCAATCGGAGTGCCGCTCATCGTGCAGAAGATGTTGGAAGGCGTCGAACGTGAAGACCCCGAAATGATCAAACTCTCGACGCAGGTATTCGACCTTGCCCCGAAGGGTAAGGGGTTGACATTACAGCAGCAGTTCAACATTCCCGGCGGAACGCCCGAGAAGAGGCCGAACGCCGACCACCGTGTTGCATTCTTCGAAGAATTGGTGCGCAAGAACCGCGCCAAGATTGACTCAGCGACTCCGGCAGCGACCGCAGTAATTGACGCAGAAACCGTGGAAGGCAGCGACGAAGAGTAGCGGGCCGGATGGCACTCGTACAGGTTTATCAAGAGTCTGACATAGCCACAGCGGTTGAGGAACTCAACCATCTTCGGGAACAGGTCCTCTACGAGGACAAGGATGCTGACCCGTGGGAAGCGCTGTCTTCGTCGGAGCTTGAGTGGATCGACGCCGAGATTGGGAAGTGCTGCGCCGACTTCCGGTACGCCGCATACAACTACTTCTGGTTGGGACACACCAAAGATTCAATTCCTTGCCTCTTCAATCTCTGGCCTGCACAGGAACTTTTCCTTTCCATCGTCGAGAATATGTGGGCAGAGGGAGAGCCTGCATGGATAATAACGCATAAGGCACGGCAATTAGGAATCAGCACAGTTGTCGAGGCCATCCTCGCTTGGAAGAATCTTTTCTTTTCCAACCAGATTTCGATGATCATCGCGCAGGATCCCGACCAAGCTGAGCACCTTCTGAAAATCTCGCTCTACATCATGGACCACATGCCGTGGTGGATGCGGCCGATGGAGCAGTCGCGAGAATTCAAAGAGGCTATGATTCTTGAGAACAAGGACCCCTATGAGCGTTCCTTCAAGGCTGGGCTCAATAATTGGATCATCGCAAACGGCTGCACGAAGATTTCCGCATTTGGTCAGGGGAAACCCATACATATTTTTCATGGCAGCGAATTAAGCAGTTGGCCTTCCGACCGCGCCCGAAAGATCATTTCTCAGGACATGAAGTACGCCTTCGCGAAGAAGCCAGGGTGCCTCGCCGCGATGGAGTCGAAGCCTCGCGGCATGGTGGGCTACTGGTACAATATGTGGCACGTCTTCGACGGCCAGGGGTTGAGCGCAGAGTACTTCCCCTTCTATGTGCCAGCGTTCTTCGAAAAGGACCGGCGCCTCGACCCGCCGCCAGCATGGGAGCCCGACGAAGAGGCTATCGCCATTCGTGAGAACTACTCCCTGGAATGGACACAGTGTGACGAATGCGGAACTCCGCTGCCGATGCGCTGGGGGGAAATCGAGTCGTGTGTGAAGTGTGGATCGCCGAATCATTCGCCGATCCTGCTCGACGACGCTCAACTCTACTGGTATCAGGAAGAAAAGAAGACCGCCGCCGCGCAGGGGAAGCAGGAACTTCGCGACTTCTACCAGGAAATGAGTATCACGCCGGAACAGGGGTTTCAAGCATCGGGCATCATCGTCTTCCCCGACGAAGTGATGGCCTACCTCCAACGGACTTGTCATCCGGGTCAGAAGGGCTACTTCGATGATGCCTTCAACTGGCATGCCGAGCGGAACTGCAAAATCTGCCACGACGACCACTTGGGGGAAGACTACCCAATGGAAATGTGGGAGCCTCCGCAAGAAGGGGCGAGGTATGTAGCGGGCGTCGATGTCGCCGAGGGAGAAGAGGAAGGGGATTACTCAGTAATACACGTTATCAAGATGGGATATGGCTTCAAGATTCCCGACAAGCAAGTGTTTGAGTGGTACGGGCACATCGACGGTCACGAGTTCGCCCGCGTCTGCTACCTCGTCGGGAAGGCGTACAACGAAGCGATGATGGCGATTGACGCCATCGGGCCTGGGTACGGAACGCTCGGCCTGCTCCTTCATCAATTCAATTACGGCAACATCTATCGGTGGAAGCATCTCGACAGCTTCACGAAAATTCAGAGCAATAAGGCTGGGCTGTGGACGAATTACAAGACGCGGCGAACGATGATTACTTGGGGGATTCGCTGGCTGCGCCGACAGATTTGGGAGATCCGGTCAACGCACTTCCTCGAGGAAGCTCCGTTCTTTCAGAAGGACGACGATGACGCCAAGGCAGAGGCACTTGAAGGGCACTTCGACGACTGCGTTCCAGAGGGAACGCTTGTAACTACCTCGACAGGTCAAAAACCGATAGAAGAAGTACGAGCCGGAGAACTCGTCCTAACCCATAAGGGGAGATTTATGCCTGTCACCCACACAGGCTCCCGCTTTGAGGACAAGAAACTCATCGAAGTTATGGCCTATGGAAGACCACCGCTTCTCGTTACAGCCGAACACAAACTCTGGCTTTCGCAAAAGGAATTCATCTATTACGAAAAGGGGAAAACCTGCGAGTACCAACCGAAAAAAAAGAGATGGAATCGCCATACCAGGGGAAGGCAAACGAAGAAGGTAGTCTATTCTGATCCGAACTGGGTTTCGTGGGAGTCGTCGCAGTTGAATTTGAAAGGTAAGTATGCGACCTGTTCTGTCGCCGCAACTGCAGAAATTGAAACTGAGAGAGTTGACCTTTTCAAAGGGTTGCCAGAGAGCTATCGCATAGTCGACGGAGTGTTGACAGCTTTTGCTAAAGGGACGATGCGGGAAATACCAACGCAGCATAAGATGAAGAGGTTCGTTCCTGTTGACAAGAATTTTCTCAGAATGATTGGCTATTATTTGGCCGAAGGCGCACGGGGACTCAGTAGCATTGCCTTTGCATCGCATCGAAGGGAGTTTCCAATCCGAAACTGGCTGATTGGCTATATTAAGAGCCTCGGAGCACACGCTGGAGAGTCTAAAACCTCAGCAAACGGTTCAGAAGTTTGGTGTAGTTCGATCCCATTGAACTATTTTTTTAGAGAATTTCGGAAAAGAGAAGGGAAGCGTTTGCCCTCTTGGGTGACGCTTCTTCCCCCAGAAAAGCAAAAAGAGGTGATTGTCGGATACCTCTTGGGAGATGGCTGTTTTCGTAGAGAATCAGGCGCTATCCAATCTGCTACGATTAGCCCAGAGGCAGCCTTCCAGATTTTCAATATGGCCATGCGCTGTGGTTGGGCTTGCTCACTCATTGGCTACTCGGGACAGAATGGTCACAAAAAGCAATGGAAGATTAACTTTTCGTCGTGGACTTCCAAAGAGATAAAGTCTCTCATTGAGCCAGAAATACTAGCCTGCAAAAGACCACTAAGCCCGTTAAGAAGGATTTCAACGGACGTTATTAAATTGGTAGATGGTAGAATGTTTGGGACAATCTACAGTACAAAAGAAATCCCGTTTTGTGGAACCGTCTACAATCTCAACGTTGAGGAAGACCATAGTTTCGTTGCCAACGGAACTGTAATTTCGAACAGCATTATGGCCGGCCTCTGTGCGAATTATGCTGCACATGAGGATGACCGCGACCCGATGACGGGCCGGTTCAACCTGCCGGCGGGAATCACGCGAAGTCGCGAGGGCGGAAACTATATCGCCACATGCGTCAAAGGTCACAAGTTTGACACTGACGACCCAAGCCAGGGCGGTCACGCAAGGTGCCCGAAGTGCAACTCATTGATTCAGGGAGCAGAGAAAAAGCCGCAGAGTGGAACGCTCGAAGCGGAGCGGCTGATAGCGATGGTTACTGGTCCCAAGGCGGAGAAAGGATTTAACATTCCCCCTTTCGACCAATTATGATGTAGAATCCCCACAGCGACGAGGAGGAAGTCATGGAGCAAGAAACCTACCAGACAATCGAAGTCGAGGTTCCCCGGTCACAACTGATTATCCTGCGCAAGCTCTTCAACGGCGCGGCGGTGAAGGACGCCATCCAGAAGTGCGTTGAAACCTTCACAGCGGGTTGGCAGGCTGGGATTGAACTCACAACGGAAGGCATTACGGCGATCAGCAATCTGCTGAACGTGCGGAGTTTCAACTCTGAGGCATCGCTCATCGAGGCGATTCAGAAGCGGTTCAACATGGGGCCAATGACCGCCATCATCGAACTCGACGGAAACCTCGCTGCGGCCATCAAGCGAGTGGCGGCGGGGAACAATATCACGGTCAACGCATGTCTGAGGAATTACGTCCAGGCGGCGTTCGCGTCGGGGTACTTCAATCAGCGCATGAACCTGCAATCCCTCTTCTTCAGTCCGAAAGAGTGGGAGACTCTCAAAAAGGCACTTGGCGAGGTTCCCTCGACGGGCGGGAATGTAGCAAGCATCGTTGCTGAGTGGAAGGCGCTAAAAGCTCTTCCTGTTCCGCCGGTGCAGGGCTGCATTGGAGAACCAGAAGCAGTCCCGGATCCCGATGCTGTAGATCCATTGGGGGATATTCCGAGATTCTGAAAGCAAGAGAGGAGAAAACAATGCATTACGCAGACGGTTCTGAAGCCCACGCAGGGGACTTGGTGCTCCAGCGTGTTAAGACCACGGGAATCGAGTTACTCGGGATATTGATGTCGGCGACCGCAGACTCGACAAGTTGCAATGGCCAAATGCTGGGGCTTGCGAGGCGAGCAGTTTCCGATGCTGGCGAGACCGGCTGGATTCCCTACAACTACCCGTATGACTTAATGGTGACGGTCGGGGAACTTTTCCCGATTATAAAGAATATTCACAGCGACAGCTAAGTGGGGCGACAGATGCCAGTTTGGGACCTAATTTGCAAAGACTGTGGGTACGAGAGGGATGATAAGTTCTTCGCGACGATAGCCCTTTCGGAAGTTCCACAGCGTTGTCCAGATTGTCGTGGGATTCTCGATAAGAAAACTCCAACCGTTTGCTTCCAGCCGTTCAAGCCGTTTTTTACCCGGAATATTCGCAAGGACGGTTCCGAAGTATACGTTCGTGACCGCGCGCAACTTCGCCAACTGATGCGCGAAGAGCACCTTGTCTTCCACCCCTACAACGATTCTCCAGAGTCCAAGATGGACCCACGGGAGAAGCAGGCCGCCGAGGCTGAGGCGAGGAAGCGATTCCCGGCCCGGTACAAGAAGCTCAAAGAAGATGTGGCGGTGCTCACGAAGGAAAAGACTGAGCAAGTCGCCGTGAAGGCGCCGAATTTTGGGTTGGGACCCGATGGGAGAAGGGTTCCAACGCTTCAAGAAAGGCTACAGAAGCAGGCGTAGTGCAGGCCTGCACCGAGCAGCGATGAGGAGGGAATATGGATAGGAGAGGGATGCTTTCAATTCTCGGACTAGGCTCGGTTTTTGCGGGGGCCAGCAAAATCACCTGTTCGCCAATTCGAGAGATCGAACCCCCCGACGAATTCGAGTACAGGGGATACCGAATAACCTGGACTGGATGGAAGAAAGGGCAGGACACAGCAGATCTGAAAGCCCAGTGGTTAGCCTACCCCAAAGAAGGCGATCATCGCCTTTACGTCAGCAACACTGGGACGTGGGGTTTGTTCTTCGACGGCGCTCACTTGAATTGCTCCTGGACTTGGGTTGACAGAGTTTCTTCCATTGACCAAAGCGCTGCTGGCTTGGCTTCAACGTGCGAACAGATGCGTGAAGCCATCATTCGACTCATTGACGATATCAACGAAAAGGGAATCGGTCCTGACAGATTATGGGAACCACCTTTGACTCATCCAGAGTTGAAGGGATACTTGGGTTGGAGGAAACTCAGTCCTGAACATTATGCCGTATGGGCGCGCGACGAGAGAATTGAGCAAGAGGGAAAAACTCGGATTCGTTACGCGGTCGGTTTTCCACGTTTCGGCAGCCGTTACGTATAGGTTTGCACTGAGGAACAATCATGGGGACACTCCAAGCAAGGCTTGAAGAACGTGTGAAGGAACCGCCGAAGGTAGCGGAAGTCATGGGCCGGGAGTACGGCACGCCGCCACCATTTGTCCGCGATGAAAGCGGTGCCGTCATCTACCAGAAGTATTACGACAGCGAAACCTCGGAATGGTGCCGCAACGTTCATCATGCCTCGGCACAATCTCAGGGCGAAGACCCTGAACTTCAGGACATTCCGAAGTGGATTCAGGTTCTCAGCGGAAACCACTGGCCCCAAGGCCGGCCGTCGTACCGTGCGAAGCCCGTTTTCAACCTCTCCCTGCGCTACTGGAAAGAACTCCAGTCGATCATCAGCGACATCCGGCTCAACACTTACGTCCACTCCGAAAACGAAAACTACAAGAGCATCGCACAGAATATCACCAAACTTTCGGCGTCGAACTGGCTCGACCAGGACGGCGACATCACCATGATGGAAAGCGTTCAACATGCTTCCTTCGGAATCGGGTACACCAAAGTCGGCATGAACACGAAGGAACAGCACCCCGCGTTCCTGTCTTTGGGCTCTGACCAAGTTATTCCCATCCTCCCCTCGCGAAACGATTTCCAGCAAAGCGCGGGAGTCATCTACGAATGCTGGAAACCGCTCTCATGGTTCTACGACAAGTTCTCGATTTTGGCCCGAGCTATCAAGCCCGAGGCCACGGGGTGGCATCGCTCGTTCGCGTCGCGACCGTTCTACATTCCCGAGTACACTTGGAACAACATGAATCCAGGACTCAGGAACGTCATCGCCTCGACGATTGATTCGGAGAAGGGGGCGAGCATCATCGAGTCTGGCCGCATCCCGATGGCGCGCGCCCGCGAGTTCTGGTTCCAGGACGACCGCATCAATCAGGGAAAACATCCGATTCGAGTTGGTTGGGGGAACTTCACTTACACTGTATTGCCCGGTCATCCGGTTTACCCTTATGGCCGGTTGATTTGCACGGCTGGCGAAGAGTGCGACATCCCCATCTACGATGGCCCAAACTTCCACTGGCACGGCATGTACCCTTATGACCCTCTACGGCTCCAGCCGGTCGTCTGGATGTTCTCTGGCCTCAGCGTACTCAAGGACATCTACCCGCTCAACTCCGCCATCAATCAATTGCTCGCCGACTTACAGGACTACCTCAAGCAGATTCTCAATCCGACCTTGATCGTCAAGCCGAGGACGATGACCGACGAAGCGTGGGAAGAATACTTTCCCGGAATGCCTGGAGCGAAGATCATGCTCCTGAGCGTAAGCGGAGGCATCGCCGAGGCGATGAAGTTCGAGCGCGTCGATCCCACCGCAGTCGGCATCATCCCCCAGGCCATCCAAATGTTGACCCGCTTCTTCTACGAGCAGGCTGGCATGGTTGACAGCGGGCAGTTGACGAACAAGAAGCAGATTCCGTCCGAAGGGACTATCGAGCAGATTCAGAACATCCGGCAGTCGATTTTCCGGCTCATGGCTCGCCACGTCGAAGTCCACATGAAGCACATCGGGAAAATGCAGGTTTCCGACATCCTGCAATTCACGAACCGCAAGCAGGCGTTCGCGTTCCTGGGTAACGACGGAGTGACGTGGCAGAACATGGATTGGGACCCAGATAGCTACGTCGAACTCAAGAGCGCACAGAATGACCCAGAACCGTTCCGCCGCGGGCGGGAATTCGTGAAAAACTTCCGGCAGATGGTATCGACGGGGACCGCGCTTCCGGCTCAGCGCCAAGCCATGGCATCGATGGCGAACACCATGAACGCACGCAACCGGATGTCCACGGAGACCTTATACAAATTCCTCAGCGACGCAGGCTACCCCGTGCCACCGTGGAGCGAAGAGAAAAACCGGATCATCGCAGAGATGGCCGAACTCCCGCAGCCCAAGCCTCCAAGAGGTGGCGGGGGGAGACAACCAGCACATGGATAAACCCTCAGCAACGGCAACAGCGTTCAAATATACTCCAGACAACCGGCCCTACGGAGTCTTGACGCTGGACGGAAAATCGCTGGAAATTCATCCAGACCTCTTCGAGGCGCTCGACGCGATGATTGGGAACTGCTTCAAAGCGGACGGCCAAGTGATAATTCACATCGCTGGCGGACGGATTGTGGACGTGAAGCTAAACAACACGCCAGTGCGGATTTTGAGGCATTATGCGGAACGCACATAAGCGGGTTGAGAAGATCGGCAAAATTTTGTTCTTGACAAAGGGTCTGTTCCGAGAGTAGGGTTCAGTCTGGATTAAGCGGGGGTCTTTCGTCACCTCTTGAGTCGACGAGAAGGCGCTCAAAGCTGAAAAGGCTTTGGGCGCCTTTTCTTTTTGGCCCAAGAGGAAAAAGTGGACGAACCCTCGAAGCCCGCAGAAGTCCATTGCCCGATAGAGGACGCCAGAACACTCGTGAAGGCTCACGAGATCACCCGAGACAAACATCGTTTCAAGGCGGTGCGGAAGCACGCCGACAGCCTGAACAAGAGTCTCGGCGTGGGGATGGGCGCTGGCAAGCGCGTGAAGAAGTCGCGAGGACGACGTGCCGCTCAGCGGTGACACGAAGAAGGATATTCCCGAGTTGCTTCATCGCTGCAAGCGCGGTGGCTTCGGGAATATCAAGGGAAAGAGTTTTGAAGTTTGCCGCCGATCAGCATTAGCGGTGGCGTACAGTGCCAAGCGTCGGAAGGGTCGCAAAAAGCGACGGTCACGACGATGAGCATCCAGAGAACGAAAGGACGCGGAACGGACGAAGGCGTCGAAAGGGCTCTGGAGATACTAAGGAAGGAGGAAACCACCATGTTCGAGAGAAACCGCAAAAAGCGCCACGGCGGGAGAAAGGGAAAGCGCTAAAACTCTCCTCCCCTGATGTCCGGCTAACGCCGTGATGTCCTCGGAGGACCGAGTCAAACGGGGAGGGGGAGCGGCGAGTAGTTCCCCCTCTTCACTTCATTCAGTGCAGTCCTGCACGAGGAGCACTCAGATGGCAATCGGCAAAGATGGTTGGGATTGCGCGACGCTGGTTTCACACAGCAAGAGCGTCTCCCCGCAAGCGAACAAAAAGTTTGGACCTGGGATGGAGAAAGAGGCCACAACGACCGTGAATCCCAGAGCCAAGGAAAGGCTGGGCCAAGCTGGCCAGCCGAAGAAGGGCTCGAACGACATAGCCCACGCCGGGACGGCATCACCTATCGGCTCGCCGAGTCCGACCAAAGGTAACCGGCCGGTAGCATGGCCGCCATCGCATCAAAAGGCGTAAATGTCAGCACCTCCGAACGTCCAAACTCCGCCGCTTCCGCCCAATCTCAGGGCTCAGCAAGGCCCGATGCCCGCCATGGGCGCGACGCAGGAACCCACCGACAATCCGCAGGCTATCGTCGCGAAAATTGGCGCGGACGTTCGCAAGCTCGCCGAGGCACTCGCCAAATCCAAGGCGAAACCTGCGGCACTCGAAACCCTAAAGCAGATGATTCCAATGCTCGCTCAACTGACGAGCGACATTCTCGGTCCAGAGGACCAAGGGACGGCGACGCCGGCCCCACCGCCAACACCGGGAGAAGTCCTACCACCTCCGTCGCAATCGGCGGCGCCCGCTGGAGGCTATCTGCCGGGGGCATAAAGGAGAAACGACTATGGGCAGATTCGACGACGTTTTGAAAACCATCAGCGACGCGCAAGAGCGCGACGCCATCGTAAAGGTTCTCGAAAAGAACCCTGACTTCAAGAAGGGGATCGAAGGGATCGAGCGGCTCGCTGCCGACGGGGAGACGTACAACGTATGGTACCGTGACCCCAAAGGCTACCCCGAGTTCAAGGCGGCGCACGATGCGCTGCCAAAACTCGAGCAGGATCTCGAAGAAGCGAACCGATTGCTCGCCGAAGCGAAGGCTGGCAAGCCCGCCAAAGGCGCGAAGGAAGAAGAGACACCCTTGGACGAGATGACACCCGAGCAGATGTTGGCGAGAGTGGAAGAGAACCTGAAGGCCAAGGGGTACGTCACCGCCGCTGAGGCGACGAGACTTGCTACTGAGGCCGCAACGACCGCCGCCGCTGGCGTGCAGGCCCGGGTTTACACCCAAGGGCTCCCAATGGTCGAGCGCATGATGGCCGTCCAAGACAAGTATCGCAAGGATTTCGGCAAGGACATGGACCGGAAGGCCTTCGGGAAGTTCATCGAAGATCAGAAGTTCTCCGACGTGGACCACGCCTACGAGGCCTTCACGCGCGAGGACTACGTCAACAAGGTCAAGGCGGAAGCCTTCGATCAGGGAGTCCTGAAGGGCACGAAGGATACGACGGAGAAACTCACACGCGAAAGTTCCGAAGCGGCTCTTCGAAGTCTGCCTGTCGATATGGGCGGAACGCATGGCTTCTCATCGCGCCCAGGGGAGCCCCCGAAGCCCGTCGCTATGTCGGACATCAAGGAAGACTACCAACTCGGACCTCGCGGCGGGTTCAAGTTGGCGCACGCTGTTGCTGCGCAGATCGCCACCGACAAGGCGGCTGGCAAGACGCAGCCATAGAGAGCTTTTTGGATTTCCCGGAGTTCGGATAAGAACCGGCCCGGATGAAAAAAGGAGGCGGCTTCATCGCGCTAATAGCGCTTGGGGCTGTTATTATCATGGTACTGTCGTTAACTTCTTTATCCGCTTACACGAACGCCTACATCGTCCCGAAGGCGTTCAACGTAGTCTATATGAAGTCCCCCCTCTTCATTCGGGCGATGACGAAGAACAACTTCCGCTTTGAAGGTGGCAAGTTCATTCAGCAGCCCATTGTCCCCTTCAAGCTGTTGGGTTCTTCGTTTGGACCCGGCAGCCGCTTCAGCACGGCGTGGGTGAACACGGAAACCGCTTACCAAGTGAATATCAAGTTCTATATGGTGAGCGTCGTGTTGCTCGGGACGGACGGCGTGTTGAACATGGGCAACGAGGCGGCGTTAAGCCAAGTCGAACTCAAGATGTCGAACGCTTCGGCGAAGATGGGCGAAATGCTCGCCGTCGACAGCTTCCTCGCTGGCTTGTCGAACGCCAACGTCATCACGAACCTCGGGCAGGATTCCGACACGCTCTCGCTCGACGGGTTCGCGCAGTGGGTTGACGACGGGAACAACGTCACCACAGTCGGCGGAATCACGCGCACGGATATCGGGACGACGGGCGTCGTGGGTGGTGGCAACGGCTACTACAAGGCCGTCGGCGGCACGATGCTGCTCACCGACCTCAACAGGGCCATCGCGACGACTACCTTCACCCCGGATCGCGTTGACCTGATCGTCGGGACGCCGCTGACCTGCATGGTCATCCAAGACCTCTTGCAGGGCAATCAGCGGTTCCTGCGCGAAGACACCGACATGGCGAAGGCTGGCCTCAAGGGCATCGAGTACATGGGCGCCTTGGTTGTCCCCGACAACTACGCGCCTGCCGGAGCGCTGCTCGGCATTTGCTCCGACTACTTTATGTTCTACATCTCGACGAACCCCCTGTTCCAATTCGGGTTCACAGGGTTCAAGGAAGACCAGGGGACGATCGATTACGCCGGCCAGTTCCTCTATGCGGGGAACATCGTGTACCCGAACCCGCGCACCGGGTTCTACATGGTCACGATCTCCTTCTCGTAGGTCGTGGGCGTTCAGTAGGGGCCGCAGTGCAGGGCTGCACTGCGGCAGTAAGTTTGACGGAGGGACTAAAATGTCCACCAAGTACTTCGGGTCGCTGATTATGGCGACGCCCGTTTTCAACACCGGTGGGGGGGATTTCACCCTCGTCGATGATGCGACGCAGAAGAATTACCCGCTGGGCGGGATCTACGTCTTCCCGGATGCTTCGGGTCGGCCACGGGCCATCACCTATGCGCAATGGAATCCGACAGTCGCAGCGACTTACGTCCAAGGCGGTCCAGTCTATTACAAGGATGGGGCGCGCAGCGTCATCACCAACGAGGTTACTGAGGCCGCGACGTACCTCGTGAACACTTGTTCCGCGCTATTCTCGTTTGCCGGGATTATTTTGAATCCAACCGTTCCGACGACCGGCGACTTCGTGTTCATCCAGTCGCAGGGGTTCTGCGACAAGATCAAGATGCCGGCGGCAACCACGGCTGGTGACATCCTGGTCCTGACGAACGCAGTTGGGACGGCACCCACGGACAACGTGTGGACCAGACTTGGCGGGGCCACCGACCTGACATTGCTCAAGGCATTGTTCGCGGTTATTTATGTGACTACCGCCGTCGTCGGTGGTGGGGCAGGGCTGGGGAGTGGCTGGATTGAAGGTCCTCTGGGCCTGATTTAAGCTCGATGGAGGGATCGAAATGAGTACCAAAACTTACGGAAGCCTGATCATGCAGACCCCGGTTCTGAACACGGGTCAGGGCGACTTCACTCTGGTTGACGACGCGAAGCAGAAAAACTTCCCGTTGGGGGGCATCTACATCTACGCGGATTCCTCCGGGCGGCCGAGAATCATCAAGTACGTCGAGTGGAACCCCAGCACCACACCAGCTTATTACCAAGGGGCTCCGGTGTACTACACCGATCAGACACGGACTATCGTCAGCCCCATCGTCGCCGACGCGGCGACCTACTTGGTGGCTTCCTGCTCGACACTGTTCTCGTTCGCGGGAATCACTATGGGAGCGACGATCCCGGCGGCGGCGGGAGATTTCATCTTCATCCAGTCTTGCGGTTTCTCCGACAAGATCTTGATGCCAGCAAGCACCGTGGCGGGGGACATACTGGTTCTGTCGAATGTGGCTGCGAATCTTCCGACGATCAACGTGTTCATCAGGGTCGCAGCGGGAACCGACCTGGGGATCGTAAAGGCTGCGTTTGCATGCGTGTTCGTCACCACCATCGCCGCCGTCGGCGGTGGATTGGGAAGCGGCTGGATTCAGAGTCCCTTGATGCCGATTTAAGTTCGTCGCTGCCTGGAGTCGCTGAGCCCTGGCTGGCCGATTAAGGTCGGCCAGGGCCTTTTTATTGAGGAAGTACGATGTCCGTCGAAATGCAGCCCGTCGTCAGTTCTCATGTTCGTGCCATCGGGTACGACGCTGAGACCGAGCGGCTGTACGTGAAATTCGACAATGGTACGTATGTGTATGACGGCGTCGAGCAGGGCACGTGGGAAGAGTTCCTGGGGGCATCGTCCAAAGGGGGGTTTCTCGCGGCCCGGATTAAGGGGAATTTTCCGTATTCGAGGATCTAAATGGCTGAGACGTTTCTGAGCGTTTGGCGCTCCGTACTGCAATACAACAGAAGGGTCCCGGCGACGCTTTGCAGGACATGGGTACGCCAGCGCTACGAGCAGATTCTCGACCGTCGCATGTGGAGTTTTCAGTGGGGCCATGGCTGCTGGAACGTCAAGGCACCGATTACCGGCAACGCGACCATCGTCGCAGGTTCGAACGTTTTGACCTTCGGCGCGGGTGTGCTTCCAGGCGACAAGAGGATCGTGGGTTGGGAAGTAATGATCAACGGGCAGATTCCGTACTACATGGTCGTGGATGCCGACGCGACGACGGTCACTCTCGACCGAATTTGCGTCGAGACCTCAGCGTCGAACGTGCCGTGCCAAATCAGCATGGTTTACTTCATGTCGGAGCAGCCCGACTTCGAGAAGATGATTGCCATCGTTGATCGCCAAAACAACTGGCAGTTCCGGCTGAACGTGTCCATCGAAGAGATGGATAACGACGACCCGCAGCGTTCGACGGTCTCCCCGCCGACGCGCATGGTGCCCCTGGGGTTCAACGACCAGTACCTCGCCATGATTCCCGACAGTGTGACGGACTGCTACGGACAGGAAAACGATTCGCAGTCGCAACCGTTCTTTGAGACTTGGCCCAGGGCGAGCACCGCGCAACCTTATCCTTATGTGTACAAGAGGAAGACGCCGAGCCTTGCGAACGATGGCGACCCCCTGCCGGGGTTTATCCGCGGGCGCGCGTTGTTCGAAGGGGCGCTTGCCGACCTGTGCAGTTGGCCCGGAACGCAGACGAACCCTAACCCGGCGAATCCCGTGCAGGCCAACGTGCATGAGCGGAAATTTGAGGACGCGGTGTTCGACATGATTAACCGCGACGAGCAAGTGTCGCTGCGGTCGCTGACATGGGCGCGAAGCTACCGTAACTTCGCGTTTGCGGAGTTAGAGAGCGCCCGGTATCGTCAAAGTCACGTTGACGCGTCGCTGGTGCTGCAGAAATTCTAATGACTAGGCTTCGCCAAATTCGCTTTGCGCTTTGCCTCGCGGCGCTGGTATGTCTCCCAAGCGTGGCAGTTAGGGCAAAGAACTTGAAGGTTGGAGCGTTCGTTATTCCAGGGGACTCCATCCTTGTGGTCAACTTGGAGAACTTCGGGATGCTCTCTCCATCCGCAGATTTCACAGCATTCAAGCCGCCCAGCCTGCTTCATGGTGTCCCTGTATCCGTTTTTTCTTCTGCCGCCTCTGGATCGTTGGGAACAGCGATTGGAGCAGTACTTCGTCGTGCTTTTACTTATAGTGGCAGACTCGTATGGATTTCCGCAAACTTGGCAGACATAAGTTCTAAACTGCTTGGAAGCCCAAGATCCCTTGCATTCATTGGAACAAAAATTCGAAGTGCGTCCTGGCTGAACCTGCCTACGATAAATGATGCCACAATGCTTGCAGGTGCGTTTGATACTCAGAGTGCTGGCTGCTCGTCTCGCGATGTCCGTACACTTACGACTGCACCACTTCCTAGTTTCGAGTTGGCAAGCAGGGACATGGAAGGAGTTTCCGCAGATTGGGCATGTGATGTCTCCCCCAGTCTTTTGGGGTCGGCAAGCCCTGTCCTTTTTAGAACTAACGCATTTTCTGCAGATGCTAGGAGATCCGCCGTGCAGAGCGGAACTATCCTTCCGGCGCCTGAAGTGGGAACCACACTGCGAGCAGATTACGTCTATGGACCATACAAGTTTCTTGTAACAAGACTTGGAGCAGCAGATCGAGACTGTCGCTCGAAGAGGGCTGACCGTGTAGGAGCGACCACAGAAAGAGCAGGACTTGGTGACTCTATTCGACATCCGATGGGCATAGGAGCAGGCGATGGAACAGAATCTCGCCACTCCATTTTTCCTTGGGCCTGCACGAAACTCTTTTTTGCACCATTCACAGGGTTTGATTTCCATGGCAATTTCACCTCGGAGGTAAGATCATGAAAAAGATTATCACGCTACTTGGATTGCTGTCAATCCTATTAGTTTCGTTTCCATCCACTTCTCTCGCAGTTTCGTCTATTTCGGGCACAATTACCGACCCCGCAGGAGCAGCGTACGCAAACGGAACCTACGAATTTACCTTCATCGGTGGGCCGGGTGGGGTCAACATCGGGACTGGTGAAAGTGTTGCCCGGGTGGCTGGAGCGCTGAACGGCTCTGGTGCCTTCAGCGGCGTGACGCTGGGCAATACCGACATCCTGGGTGGAGGGTCGCGCTGGCAGGTAAAGATTTGCGCTGTCAACGGCCAGTGTTTTACGACCCTCATCAATGTCACGGCCTCTACGTCGAGCCTTTCGACGATCTTGCAGGCTGCGGCTCCGCTTCTGACGGGCGCTTCGATGAGCGGGACGGCGGCTGCCAACAGCACCTTCGCGTTTGCGAACTACACCAATGCGTGGACTTGGGGCGCTGCGACGGGGGCCTCGACGAACCCGTTTACGCTGACCGACACGACACTCAACACTGGAACCGGCTACCTCGAAAAGGTCATTACTACAGCCGGTTCGGCGCTGGGTGGATTCCAAGTGGTCTGCGGCAATCAGGCTAGTGCTGCGGCTCCAGCAAATGCTCCAGCTTGCGTTACTCTGACGGCTGGCAATGGTGGAGTATCGACCGTAGCTGGAACCCCTGGTAGTAACGGTGGAACCATTACCAAAACCACGGGGACTGGCGGCGCGGGTGCCGCGACGGGCACCGGCGGAAACGGTGGTGAGGGCGACTTAATCACCGGAAACGGCGGCGCTGCGGCGGGCGTCGGGTCACTCGGCGGAAACGGTGGTCTGATTAAACTCTTGGGTGGCACTGGTGGTGGAACTGTCAACGGCGGAGTCGGTGGAGCGTTGACGATGACAGCTGGCCCTGGTGGAAACGGTTCGACCACAGGCGGGACTGGTGGAGCGTTGACCCTCGGGTCGGGCGCGGCTGGAACCGGCGGAACCGGAACGTCTGGGGCGGTTGCCCTCAAGTCAGGAGCAAGCACGGTTCTGGGCGTTACAGGCTTGGGCGCAATCACCATGGCTTCGCCGGGAACCAATCTGACGAACGAGTTCCTCTTCACTGGCACGGCACAGTCGGGCACTCCGGCGAACAGTGTGTTCAGCGTGGTCGATACTACTGGAAACACCACGACTGGTCCGCTGCTTGACGTTCATACCGTTGGGAATTCGACAGCGCTCCCTGTGCGAATCACCGCGCAAGGAAGCACTGTCGGCGTTCAAATGAGCGCGGCTGGTGTGCTCTCGCCGATCAGCACCGGTAAAATCGCTCCCCGGTGGAACGACGTAACGGCGGCTGGCGCTGCTCAGAGCATCGCCAACACGATTTACACCACGGCGATTTCTCATACGAATCCGGCGGGGGCGGCTGACGCCATCACCTTCAGCATGGGCACCGCAACTTCGACGAGCAACCTGCTGACGCTCTCCGACGGTGCGGCCAATACCGGAACTGGCTACCTCTTGAACCTGTCGCATGGTGCGGCCTCACTTGCCAACGACCTCAAGATTACCGCCGCAGCGCAGACTGGTTCGCCTTCGAATTCTCAGATTAACATTCTAGATACAACTTCCAATACGAACACCGGCCCGCTGGTCAACATCCACACGGCGGGCAGTTCGACGGCTCTCCCGATTCAAATAACGGCAGTGGGAACCGCCAACGGCGTCCAGATGACCGCCGCTGGCTTGCTCCAGAAAATGGGGAGTGGCAGCATCAAGGCCGACGCTTCAACCTCTCCGACGGATGGCTACTACTGGGTGCCGTTACAGGCTTGCGGTATGCAGTTGACGACCGGCGCTCTGGCTGCGGCCTCGACGGTTGGTCAAAACCCGGGCATCCAGTACGTGGCTGCAAACAACATGGTGCTCGGAGTTACAACTTCTGGTGCCGCAAGTGCGGTGACAATCGACTGCGACATCTCGCCACCGAGCCGCACAACCTCGACAAAGGGAATCACCATCACCGGCGTCAGAATGTTCTACGGCTATCAAGGTGCCGCAACTCCGAACAGCATTGCCGGTCCAACCTTCTCGCAGGTAGTTTATAGTGCCGCTGCTGGAGCGGCGGCAGCCACACTGACGACGGTTGGTGGGGCGCTTACAACCACCGTTGGTACCAGCCATAGCACACCGGGTGCTGTGACCACGACTGGCCAGTGCTACTCGGAATTGACGACCTTCGGAACACCCTTCGTCGCGAATAGCGACCTCACACGGTACACGGCAGAATTGGTCATCAACCATACGACCGCTTCTTTGGCAACGTATCAACTCTGCGGAGTGGCCGTGGACTATACTAACGGCGTTTTGTGAAACACACGACTACGGTGTGAAGCTGGTTTAGTGCAGTCCTGCACTGGAGGCAAGTATGGCAATACGAACATGGGGGTATCTCACAATCGCCGCCACCGACACGCCACAGCCTATTTTCTCGTCAACCCTTGCCTCGGCCGTCATCGCAGCGACGGACGGCTTTGGCCAACCCCTTCCTGGGCCGGTCCTGCCCTTCACGAGTGCTGCGAAATTCAAGAAGGGCGACCGGCTCATGATCGTCGAGACCGACGGGACGTTACTGGAAATCTCCTTGATCGTGGGCATCTCGACGAACAATGTAACCGTCGACAAGATCCTCCATTCGCATGCTGCTGGCGCTTGGGTCATTCTCCACGAGTCCATGACTGCACCCTACGTGCAATGCGGTGAGGCCAACACAGCTATAATCGGCATCGGCACGGGGCGCACGGCGAGCCTATCGACGGGCGCAGCGCTGATAGCGATTTTGGAGCCTACCGTCGCGGGAGTCCAACCCGAGGAATTCTCCTGTGGCAACGTCTTCGGAGCGAATCCGATGAAGAGTTCGGACTTCTGGGTTGTCGGGACTCAGAGCGACAAGATCCTGCCATCGTTTATCTCCACTTGAGGGGGGAGCCAATGAGGAAAATTGCATATTTTTTTGTTGCGGTGGCTCTCTCCGCTGCGTTGGCGCTTGGACAGACTCACACCGGAGGGGGCGCGGGCGGGGGAGTGGCCGGCAACCTCTCGACGCTTACCAACCCCACGGCGATCAACCTGTCGACGCTAACCTTTGCTGGTGCCGCAGGGATCACAGCGGGAGGCACCAGCAACGTTACCTTCACGCCGGGGACTGGAGGCAAGACCATCGTAACAGGCGAGCTTGACGTAGGCTCTCTTGTGAGCAACGACGGCTTCAACTCCAGCTTCAGCTTCACCGCAGGCGCAAGCGGATTTCACGCTCCGATAGCGAGCATTATCCAGTTTCAGCCCCCCGCCTCGATAACCGGGCATAACCGGGTGCTGGCAGGTGTGGCCCCCAGCGTCATATCATTTCCAGTATGGAGCGCCGGAGTCAATGGCGCGGCGACGTTCAATCCCACACCCACGGCAATTGGTGCAGCCTTTACGCAAGCTGACGTTGGGGTTTTGTTCACCGTGACAGGGTGTGGAGCGACTGGAACCATCACACAAGTGAATAGTGGCTCTGGCACAGGCGGAATCACAGCAATCGCGGTGGCGGCAGTGAACCCCGGCACTTCGGCGTGCTCAACTGGTGCAGGGCAGGCCATCACGGGTGGCCACGGCAACAGCGCCACGGTGAATATCGCCACGGTGCTGCCGGTCAGCACGGAATCAATGGTGGCGGCTGCGTCTGTGGGAATGTCCGGCTTTGGTGCGACCTTCGACGGTGGCGGATCGGCGCTTTCCACTGGCACAGCGTACATCACCATTCCGCACACTTGCACGATTTCCGCCGTCAACCTGCTTATCGACCAAGGCGCTGCGACGTTCACGGTGTGGAAGATAGCAACTGGGACAGCTTTGCCAACAGTGACTCAGAATATCAGTACATCGGGTCTTACCATCACCGGTCAGACCGCGTCTCATAGTACCGATGTCTCGGATTTTTCCACCCACACTGGGGTGGTAGCGAACGACATTGTGGCGGTTCACATTGTCCCCTCGGGTGGGGCGACGTGGGCGCAGGACTTGATTGAGTGTGACAGGACATACTGATGATACAAATTTTGTTCGTCATATTTGAACTTATTATTATCGCCGCTACTGCGGGGATTTGCCATTACGAGGTAACCCGTATTTGGGGAAAGCGAGTTGGGGGGAAAACCCATGAAAAATAAACTGAAGGCTCTCATTCTGGCCTGCCTCCTGCTTGCTTCGCCGTGCTTCGCCGTGAATCTGACCCAGAACCTTGTGAACTGGGAACTCAACGCCTCAGCGACGGCAGCGGATGTAAATGGCGGGGGATTCGATTGGGGCAACGCCAACTTCCTGACAGACCTAGCCTGTACCACGGCGACCGGGAATACACCCGATTGCTCGTCAGCGTCCATCACTTTCGTTCAGGCCGATGCACTGCACTGGATATTTGTGAAGTCTGGCACACACTGGGCTCCCGGCTGGTATTACATCACTGACGCCTGTGTTTCCAGCGTGTGGCAGCCTGCCGGGTCGGGAGCCTGTACCACGGGCCACATTCGTATGAATGCCGCCAGCGGCGCGGCGGTGCAGCAAAACACCACAGTGGGCTTGCCGAGTCCCGCCTACGTTGCTAACACGGTGGCAGGGATGTCCTCGGATGCAACGGCATCACTCACGGCTGGCACCTTTGGAGTGGATTACAGCCAAGCGACGGCTGCGATTACCAACGATACCGATCTTGGCTGCACCAACGCCGCGCCATCCGTTTGCACATCTACGAATAAAGCTTTCGGTTTGAGAATGGTTGGCAACGTAGTTCACATCACCACAACTGGAACGGGAGCACATTTCTTGGTGGGCTGGTACGAGGTCGTCTCCGTCTCTGGAGTGAATGCCACCTTGGACCGCAATGCCACAGACGGAGTATCAGCAGGTGTGGCTGGCACCTTCTACGTCGGCGGGGCAATCGGTTTGGGAAATGCCTTGGACCCTACAGTTTTTGCGCAAGGATATGCCACGGGAGTCACCGCAAACCGTTTCTTCATCAAATATGGAAGCTACACTTTAGGGGCAAACCTTACTGGTCAAACCGTGGGTCTGGCTGAGGCCCCTATGGTGGTTGAAGGCTACAATTCACTGCGTGGCGATAGGCCGACTGGGGCCAATCGTCCCACCATCACCGTTTCGTCAACCTACGGGTTTGCCCTTACTAGTTATTGGGATGTTTACAACCTCATCTTAACTGGTTCCACTACTAGTTCTCCTCTGTCAATTGGCATTGGAGGTAAAGCCACAAATATCAAGGCAGTTCAAACTAGCACCACGGCTGCCGCCCATGCGATTACAGGAGTCACTAACGGCTTTTTCCTTAATTGTGAGGCTATATCCTACCGAGGAATTGCACTTTCTGTCA
>Ga0187870_1000142_pt1 | contig 95088 bp, 77 predicted proteins | sample June2016WEW_13_1_3_FD_132974 | JGI IMG/M metagenome (GOLD analysis project Ga0187870, IMG submission 132974) | Peatland microbial communities from SPRUCE experiment site at the Marcell Experimental Forest, Minnesota, USA - June2016WEW_13_150 | ecosystem: Environmental > Terrestrial > Soil >...
GGCCACGTGCCCAGCCAGCGTTTCGGGGTCAACTCGGCGTGGTTCAAGATCGCGCTGCTGACCTATAATATCATCAGCGCGATCAAGGGATTGTGTTTGGAGGGGGAGGAGCGGACGGCCCGGCTGAAGCGGTTTCGGTTGTTGCTGATCCATGTGGCCGGGCGGATGAACCGGAACAACTGCGTGATGGGTTTGCGGCTGTGCCACAACGCGGCGGCGCTGCGACGGATGCAGAAAGTATGGAGCGTGTTGGCGTTGCCGACGCAGGCGACCGCCGCCAAGGCTCTGGGGAGGCCCGGTGGTTAGGGGGCCGCCCGCAACGCGTTTTGACGGCCCGCACTAGAGAATGCGGGATGGAGGAAGTGTCTAGCAATAAGGCACTTGGGGAGGTTTTGGGTGGTTAAGGCGAGGATTTTGAGCGGTCGCGCGGAAAAACGAGCGCCGCCTGGGCGGAGGACACCGCTTTTTTTTGTCGCCATGTGCTTAGGCGAGGATTTGGGTTACAGAATTTGGGTTACGGCTTGCATTTGGCCGCCCAAAGCAGTAGCACCCCATGTGAATAGCACCTGTCATGGACGCGCGGATTGTCATCGGGTCGCCCTGCCTGAAGGCCTTGGGGAGTCAGGGCCGTTGGGCGCTGCTCGCGACAACCTTGACCTGTTTGACTCTGCCGGCGCGGGCGCAGACCAATTACAGCACGCCTTACACCATCAGCACTTGGGCGGGATCCACCCAACCAGGCACCGCCGATGGCGTGGCCAGCGACGCGCAATTTGATCGCCCTCAAGGCGTGGCCGTGGACAGCGGGGGCAACGTCTATGTGGCGGACAAAGACAACCACACGATCCGGAACGTGACGCTGGTTGGCACGAATTGGGTGGTGACGACGCTGGCCGGACAGGCGGGCAGTCCCGGCTGCACGGACGGGACGAATAGCGACGCGCGGTTCAATTCTCCCTCCGGCGTGGCGGTGGATACCACGGGCAACGTCTATGTGGCGGACAAAGACAACTGCACCATCCGGCAAGTGACGCCGGTGGTGACACCGGTGGGCACGAATTGGGTGGTGACGACGCTGGCGGGAGTGGCAGGCAGTTTTGGCTTCGCCGACGGGACAAATGGCGACGCGCGGTTCAATTCTCCCTCCGGCGTGGCGGTGGACAGCGCGAGCAATATCTACGTGGCGGACTTGGGCACGATCCGGGAGGTGACACTGGTTGGCACGAATTGGGTGGTGACGACGCTGGTCGGAGCGGCAGGCGTTTCTGGCAGCGCGGACGGGACGAATCGCGACGCGCAGTTCAATTCTCCTTCCGGCGTGGCGGTGGACAGCGCGGGCAACGTCTATGTGGCGGACAAAAGCAACCACACAATCCGGAAAGTGACGCCGGTTGGCACGAATTGGGTGGTCACGACGCTGGCCGGGCAGGCGGGCAGCCCTGGCAGCGCGGACGGGACGAATCGCGACGCACGGTTCAGTTCTCCCTCCGGTGTGGCGGTGGACCAGTGGACCAACGTCTATGTGGCGGACAGCGGCAACAACACAATCCGGAAGGCGAGGCCGGTTGGGACGAATTGGGTGGTGACGACGCTGGCCGGAGCGGCAGGCGTTTACGCCAGTGCGGATGGGACCGGGAGCGACGCGCGGTTTAACTATCCTGAAGACATCGCGGTGGACAGCGGCGGCTACCTGTACGTCGCTGATTCCTACAACAACACGATCCGCAAGGGAGTGCTTACTGCTTGGTTTCCGGCCCAACCGGTGGTCTATCCGCTGCCAACCATGACTGGACAACTCCAGATGACACTGCTTCCGGCTGAGGCCAACGGGCAATGGCGCTTTCCGTGGGAACTGCGCTGGCGCGACAGCGGCACGGTGGCGAGCAACCTGGAGACGGGCAGTTACACGATCGAGTTTCGTCAGGTGTCGGGATACCTGCCGATTCCACCAGCCCTGTCGGGCATACTGGTGTCGAACACAGTGGTGTCGTTGACCAACCGGTATTATCCCACGATCGTTACAGCAGGCACACTGAATGTAGATTTGGGGCCCAACCCGCCTCCCGGGGCCGGGTGGCGCCTCTTGGGGGACACCACCGCGTTTTGCCCGTCAGGCTTCACCAACCTGTTGCCGGGCAACTACGTGGTTGAGTTCGCCCCGGTTAGTGGCTACGCTTGGCCCACCAATCGGCCAGTGGAGGTGGATGCGGGGAAGGTCAGCAACCTGTCGGTGAAGTATCTCTTTGCCGCAAAGCCGACCGGCTTTTCGCTGCCGGAGCCCGTCCCGGCCGACAGCATCACCAATTCACCCTACGGGTTTAACGGCCAGTTGCAGTCGGATGTCGGCTTCGGCAGCGGGGTGGCGGTGCAGACGAACGTGGTGCTGACGGCGGCGCACCTCTTGTTCAACGATCGGAGCTTGTCCTACGTCGGTAATGTTTACTGGTACTTCCAGCAGGGAGCGGATCAGGCGGCCCAGGTGCCGATGTCGGCGCGGGGATCGTTGATCTTGAGCGGCTACGCGGCGCAACGGACGAATGACCTGCCGCCCCTCGGGACGAACGCCGTGGATCAGTCCAGTCCGCAGTCGCGGAACCTGGACGTGGCGGTGCTGTATTTTTCGACGCCGGTGGCGGGCGGAGGCTACGCGGGCTATCTGTCCTCGGATGCGGTGCCCAACCCGTGGCTGACGGGCGCGGATGAGAAGATGCTGGTGGGGTACCCCGTGGACGGATCGTATTTCGGCGACGCTAGTATCATGCCAGGCTCGATGTATGTCACTGGACCGCAAGCCGATGCGCTGGCTTTGGCGCCGGAGCTGGTGAGCGGGCAGCAGGTGTACACGGCTTCTTGGCTGTTGAGTTATCCAGGCAACAGCGGGGGACCGTTGTATGTGGAATTCAACGGCTCCAACTACGCCGCGGGAGTGTATGTGGGGACGCTGTATCATGGGACGCAGCCCTATGCGTCAGCCGTGCGGGCGATCGACAGCAACGTCACGAACCTGATCTGGCAGGCCCAAACCACCGGGGCCGCCGGAACCAACTGGACATTCGCAATCAACAACGGCAGCAATGGCGGTATCCCTACCGGCTCGTCCGAAGACAACTCGGACGAATGGTACAATCAAGGGTATATTCAGTGCCAGATCGAACCGGCACAGGCAGTGGCTTCGGGAGCAGGCTGGCGTTTGGTCGGGCGTGACGCTTATTTGGGCCTGACGACCAACGGGTGGCAAGTGTGTGCGTTGTACACGACCAACACGACCAACGCGGTGATTGAGTTCAAGCCGGTTGCGGGGTGGGCGTCTCCAAGCAATCAGAGCGTGACGGTTTCGCGGGGGGCAATCACAACGAACATCGCGGTTTACATCAGCAACGTCACGGCCACGGTGACGCTTGGTAACCTGGCGCAGACCTACGATGGTACCCCTAAATCGGCCAGTGCAACCACAACACCACCGGGGCTGAGCGTGACCCTGACCTACAACGGCAGCACCACGGCGCCGACGGCGGCGGGCAGTTACAAAGTGGTGGGCACTGTCAATGATCCCAATTACACGGGCTCGGCGTCCGGGACACTGACGGTGGGGCCGGCGGCGGTGACGGTGACAGGGATCACTGCGGCCAACAAGGTGTATGACGGCACTACGAGCGCGACAATCAACACCACCAACGCCACGCCCAACGGCGTGCTGCCTGCCGACGCGGGCAACGTGGCACTTGTGTGCACCGGAGCCAGCGGCGCATTTGCGAACAAAAACGTAGGCATGGGCAAGACGCTGACGGTTTCCGGGCTGGCGTTGACCGGCAGCGCGTCGGGCAACTACACGCTGACTCAGCCGACGCTCACGGTTGACATCACGCCAGCAGGGCTGACAGTCATCGGCTTGGCAGCCTACAGCAAGGTCTATGACGGAACCACGGCAGCCAGGTTAACCGGGGCGCCAGCGTTGTTGGGAGTGGTCGCTGGCGATGTCCTGTCCGTCAGCGGCATGGCCACAGGCGCCTTTGACAGCAAGAGTGTGGGCACCGGCAAGAGCGTAGCGGTCAGCGGCCTTGCGCTCGCGGGAACTGACGCCGGCAACTACACGCTGACTCAGCCGACGCTCACGGCGAACATCGCGCCGGCGGGGCTGACGATCACTGGGCTGGTGGCCAACAGCAAGGTCTATGACGGAACCACGGCGACCACAATCACCGGGACGCCGGTAGCCGCGGGAATGATTGGCACCGATGCCGTGTCCGTCAGCGGCACGGCCACAGGCGCCTTTGGCAGCAAGAGTGTGGGCACCGGCAAGAGCGTAGCGGTCAGCGGCCTTGCGCTCGCGGGAACTGACGCCGGCAACTACACGCTGACTCAGCCGACGCTCACGGCGAACATCACGCCGGCGGGGCTGACGATCACTGGGCTGGTGGCTAACAGCAAGGTCTATGACGGAACCATGGCGGCCACAGTCACCGGGGCGCCAGCATTGTCGGGAGTGATCGCTGGTGACGTGGTGTCCGTGAGCGGCACGGCTACAGGAGTCTTTGCCGACAGGAGCGTGGGCACGGGCAAGAGCGTAGCCGTTAGCGGCCTGCTGCTCGCGGGAACTGACGTCGGCAACTACGCCCTGACGCAGCCGACGCTCACGGCGAGCATTGCGCCGGCCGGGCTGACGATCACCGGAATTACTGCCGCCAACAAGGTTTACGACGCGAGCACGACGGCCACGCTCACTGGCACACCCGCATTGTCGGGGGTAATCGCTGGCAACGTGGTTTCCGTCAGTGGCCCTGCCACGGGAGTTTTTGCCGACAAGACCGTGGGAACCCGCAAACCGGTGACGGTCAGCGGACTCTCGCTGGCTGGGGCGGATGCGGGTAACTACACGCTGACTGAGCCGACGCTTACGGCAAACATCACACCGAAGGGGCTGACCATCACCGGGCTGACTGCGAACAGCAGGCCTTACGACGCGACAACTTCAACCGCCCTCACCGGGACGCCAGCCTTGTCGGGCGTCATTGGCAACGAAACGGTTTCTGTCAATGGCACCCCCGCAGGCGCGTTTGCCGACAAGAATGTGGGCACCAACAAGACGGTCACCGTGAGTGGATTGGCTCTGGCCGGGGTGGATGCGGGCAACTACTCACTTGGTGTGCTCACCCTGACCGCCAGCGTCACGCCGGCGGCACTGACGGCCACCGGTCTGGTGGCCAGCAGCAAGGTTTACGATGGAACCACGGCCGCTACGCTCACCGGAACGCCAGGATTGTCGGGAGTGATCGCCGGCGATGTAGTCTCCGTCATTGGCACCGCCGCGGGAGTTTTTGCTGGCAAGAACGCGGGCACGGGCAAGACGGTGACAGTCAGCGGCCTGTCACTGAGTGGCGCGGATGCGGGCAACTACACGCTGGCAGTGACGACGCTCACTGCCAACATCACGCCGAAGGGGTTGACCGTCGCCGGGATCACTGCGGCCAACAAGACGTATGACGGCACAACGAGCGCGACGATCAACACCGCCAGTGCTGCGCTCAATGGCCGGTTGCCCGCCGACGTGGCTGACGTCACGCTGGTGACGACTGGAGCCACCGGCGCGTTTGCCGACAAGAACGCAGGCACGAACAAGGTCGTGACGATCAGCGGGCTGACGTTAAGTGGCAGCGAGGCGGGCAACTACACGCTGACCCAGCCGACGACCACGGCTGATATCGTTGAGATTCCGTCACCCACCGTTGCCAATCCAACCTTGGCCGGCCAAGCCTTCAGTGTCTCGGTCACAACGGTGACCGGACTCAATTATGCCCTCCAATACAAGAATGCCTTCACGGACACGGCTTGGACGGCGGTTCAAACAGTGGCGGGCACAGGCGGCACGATCACGCTCACCGACAGCGCAGCGACGAACCCGACCCGGTTCTACCGGATTCGCGTCGAATAGGACGCGATTTAGGCCAAGGTCCGGGAGAGTTGCGAAGTGCGAAGTGCGAGGGTCGAATTCGTGAGGGTTTGGGGAATTCGTGTCTCGACTCGCCACGAGGCTCGCGCCGCAGGGGTTTGTTTCCGGTCACCCTCCAGCGGAACCGGTGGTTCGTGGGCCGCCGCGCCGCGACCGCGAGAACTGCCCGCCCAGCGGTCGGGCAGCCACCCAGACAAGCTACGAATGATGGGCCGGGACGCAGCCCAACCTGCCCCCGACCGAGATTCAGGCCGTGCCGGAGGACCAAGTTGGGCTTGTGCCGTGGTTCCGCCAATGATTTCCTCACGCATAATTATGACTGGCATGACTCCTCGGCATTGGCTCACCCTTCCCAGCACGATGAAACCCATTGTGGCGACCGCCTTGGCGGCGATCACCTTCACCTGCTTGATGCCCGCCGTCGCGGCGGACGCCCGCCAGCAAAACGAACGGCTGGGTCGGGGCGTGAACATCATCGGCTGGGACGCGCTCTGGCGGGATCGCGCGCGCGGCAACTTTAAGGATGAACATTTCAAGCTGATTCACGAAGCCGGGTTCAGCCACGTGCGCATCAACCTCCACCCGCTCCGCGATGGCAAGCCCGACGCGCAGGACAAATTGCGGCCGGAGTTTTTCAGCACGCTCGATTGGGCGGTTGACCAGGCGCTGGCCAACAAGCTGCTGGTGATTCTCGATTATCACGACGACCTGGCGATTTCACCGGATCCCGTCGGCAAAGAAAGTGAATTTCTGGCGAGTTGGGCCGCTATCGCCGACCACTGCCAGGGGCGTCCGCCCGAGGTGTTGTTCGAGATTCTCAACGAGCCGGCCCCCAAGTTTACCCACGAATCCTGGAGCAATTACTGGCACGCGGCCCTGGCCATCATCCGAAAATCCAATCCGGCGCGCACCGTGATCATCGGACCTGACCCCTGGAACGGTTTCAAACAATTGGAGTCGCTGCATCTCCCGGAGGAGGATCGGAATCTGATCGTGACTTTCCATTATTATGATCCGTTCGAGTTCACGCACCAGGGAACGCCCTGGACGGGGCAAAGGGACAAAACCGGCGTCACCTGGCCGGGTACCGAGCGGGATCGCCAGGCGATCGAGCAGGACTTTGACAAGGTGCAGGTCTGGGCCCGGCAGCAGAATCGCCCCATCTACCTCGGTGAATTTGGGGCATACGAAAAGGGGGCCATGGATTCGCGCGCCCGCTGGACGGCCTTCGTTGCCCGCCAGGCCGAGAAGCGGGGTTGGAGCTGGGCGTATTGGCAATTTGCCGGAGATTTTGTGCTTTTCGACATGGCGAGCCAGAAATGGGTTCAGCCCGTTCGCGAAGCATTGATCCCGCCCAAAAGTGCCCGGCAAGAATAGGAACGCTGCGAACGAAAGCCGTCCTGCCTGGCACCGTCGCACCATGCCCGGAAAGCAACGTGTTGTTCGTCCTACCGCGCTCGCTGTCCTTGGCTCGCTGAGCCTTTGGGCGGCGTTGCCGGCTCGTCTTGTGGCAGCGCCTGGAACGGGCCAACCCCTGACCCTCACCCGAGGCGAGGTCCACCGTGTGGCCAGTGTGGTGGAGTTCAAGGCCGCCCTCGACGCCGCCAACCGCGCGAAAGTCGCAGCGACCCTCCTGCTGGAGGACGGCACTTATCTGCTGGATGTTCCGGCGTTCGACATTTCCTGCCCGGGGCTGGTGATCCGCAGTGCCAATGGCCATCGCGAGGCTGTGATCCTCCGCGGGCCGGACGAAGGACCCACTGCGAGGGTGGCCGGCGTGTTTCTCGTCTCGGCGAACGAGGTGGTCATCGCGGATCTGACCCTCGGCTATTGCCGGCACCACGGCATCCAGGTCCGTGGCGAGCGCCCTTTCAGCGTTTCGGGTCTGCATGTTCACAATTGCCGGCTCGTCAACTGCAACCAGCAATTCATCAAAGGCTCATCCAGTGAGGCCGATCCGGTCGGAGCAACCGACGGCTGTATCGAACAGTGCCTTTTTGAGTTTACCAACGGCTGGGCATACCAGTCTTATACGGGGGGAATCGATATTCACAAAGGCGTCAATTGGGTCGTGCGCGACAACCTGTTCCGCAACCTCCGAACTCCGGCGGGCCAGCCCGGGATTGCCGAGCACGCGGTTCATTTCTGGAAAAGGTGTGCCACCCGCCCGCAGAACATCGTCGTCGAGCGCAACTGGGTCCTGAACTGCGACCGGGGCATAGGGTTTGGTTTGGGAAACGCGGAGGGCGGCCATCAAGGCGGAGCCAGCGTCATCCGGAATAACATGGTGTTCAACGATGGCGCCGGCCCGCATACCGACGTGGGGATCGGGCTGGAATATGCCGCCAACGTCTGCGTGGACAACAACACGGTGGTCGTTCGCAACTACTGGGCGCCGATGGAGTATCGCTTCGCCGGGAGCTCGAACCTGGTCTTCCGGAACAACCTGATCAGCGCGCCGATCCAGCGTCGTGACGATGCGCCCCCGGCACCTCGGGCCAACAATCTCGAACGCATCGAAGCGTCCTGGTTCCGGGACTTCACGGCCGGTGATCTGCGCTTGACGGCCGCAGCCACACCCGCCATCGCCGCCGGACAGGCGCTGGATGACTTCCACGACGACGTGGACGGACGGCCGCGGCCGCGGGGAGCCGGATGGGACATCGGAGCCAGCGAGAGCGGCACGAAGACGGCGCGCCCAAGATGACCCTGGAGGTGGAGTGGCCGTGAGGGCACGCCGCATTCAAGGCGGTCCACTGCGGGGCGGCAATTCACCCGGGGGAACACTTGCTTTGCTGCCGAACGGATCCCAAAGGCAGGCTGGTTCCAGTTGTTCCAGCAGTCCCGCACCAAAAGCCCGCCACCCCACACGGCTGCGCCCCTACGCCGGGCCAAAGCCGACCAAGACCGGCAAACCTTGCCGCTCGACTCCGCCTTCGGCGCTCGGCAGACTGCACGCACCATGAGTGTGAGCGTCCTTAATAAGATGGCGCGGTGCATTGCAATGCTGGCCCTGCTGGTCGCGGCGCGCGGCGTGGTGAATGCTCAGAGCGTGACCCGGTGGTCCTGGCGGGAGCCGCAGGCGAAGGTGTTGACAACCGGCGATCTGGAGTGGGCGCCGGAGCCCTTCGAGTTCAAGGCGGGCGAGTCGGTCCGCTACCTTGACTTCGAGTCCGGCAACGACGCCAACGATGGCCTCTCGAAGCAGACGCCCTGGAAGCACCACCCTTGGGACCCCAACGCCGGCAGCAAGGCGAAGGTCTGCAAAGGCGTGCAAACCTATGTCTTCAAGCAGGGCGTTGACTACCGCGGCGAGCTGAACGCGAATGAGTCGGGCACTGCGGACGCCCCCATCATCTTGACCCGAGACCCGTCTTGGGGCGAAGGGCCGGCGGTCATCTGCGGTTCGGAGGCGGTGACGGGCTGGAAGCAGGGGAGCAACAATCTCATCCCGGAGCCGGAGAAGGTCTGGCACGTGGACCTCGACTGGGCGCCGCGCAACGTCTGGATGGTGGGAACGGACGGTGCCGTGACGCGCATCGCCCTGGCCCGTACGCCGAATTGGACGATCAGCGACCCGGACGACATCAAGAGCGAGTGGTGGACGTGGAAGAACCCCGACAAGCCGTTCGACAACTACGCGACGATCAACGGGGAGCGGCGACATCTGGCCTTCGACAAGGAAGACATCAACGAGAGCAAGCCGCAGGATTACTACGAGGGCGCCATCGTCCGAACCACCAAGGGCTGGGTGATGGGCAACCCGTTCCCGGGCCGGGTCCTGGCCGTGGACCGCACGAACGGCTCGCTGGTCTTCCCCGGGCAGTGGGGCGGCGCACCGTCTTACAAGATCATACGCGGTTGCTGCTTCTACCTGGAGGATAAGCCCCAGTATCTCGACAGCCCCGGCGAGTTCTGGTTCGACAAGCAGGGAGACGGCGGTCGGCTCTACCTCCGCCTGCCCGGCGACCAGGACCCGAACAACGCCCGGGTCGAGGTGGCGAAGCGCATCCACATGATCGAAAGCTCGGGCATGAGCCATGTGCATATCAGCGGGCTGACCTTCCGCTTCAGCAACATTTACTGGAACCTGACCGCCGCGCCTTACTGGGTTTCGCATGAGAGCATTGATGTGGAACCCGGCTGCGTGCGCCTGCTGGGCAGCGGCACGGACATCGAGGTGACCCACTGTGTCTTCGAGCACGTCCACCGGGGCGTGCGCCTGAAGGCCGTGGGCACCCGGGACGTAATAGATAAGGTGGTGGTGCATGACAATGTGTTTGCCGATAACGACTACGGGGCCGTGGACCTGGAGGACGGCACGGTGTACAGCGCCCTGGAGCCTCCGATGGGGCGGCTCTACGACGTGCGCGTGATGCGCAACAAGTTCGACCACATCGGCATCCGCCCCGACCTTTTTTGCCAGGGCGCGACGCTGGAGATCGCTTATGCCGAGACAGCCGAGGTGGCCGGTAACCTATTCGACCGTGTCTGTGCTCAGGGCATCGATGTCCATGGAGCCAAACAGGACCGCGCCGCCACCGACCGCCCATTCTGTCGCGTCCTCATACACCACAACAAAGTGGTTGATTCGTTGCTAAACGTGGATGATTTCGGAGGCATCGAGACGTGGCAGGGTGGCCCGGCCTATGTCTATGACAACATCTCGGGCAATCCCGGTGGCTACCGCAGTTGGGATCACGCGCTCAACCCCAATTCAGAGAACCGCTTCGGCCACGCCTATTATCTCGATGGGGCGTTCAAGAACTACTACTTCAACAACATCGCCTGGGGCAAGTCCAAGGGTCCGTCGGGAAAGCTGGCTAACACAGCGGCCTTCCAGGAGATCATCAGTTACCAAAACACCTTCTTCAATAACACCATCTTTAACTTTGTGACCGGCTCTCGCCGGCAGGAACCCCAGGCCGGCCGCGTGAAGTTCCTGGGCAACCTCTGGCAAAGCATGGGCCTGCGCGTCTTCCGCGATGCCGACCCGGCTCGCACTGCCCCGGCTGGCAACGAGGCCGACGCCGGACCGCGTCGAAACGAGTACGCGATCGACACGGACGCTTATGCGCGCAACGTCTTCTACGATGTAGGAGAAAGCTTCGGCGTGTTCGAGCCCTCCGGGCGGTGGCACCAGACGCTCCAGGCGTTCGTCGCTGCCCTCGAATGCTACCACCCCCTGGCGGCGGACGTGGGCATGATGGCCGGGCAGTCGCCCCTGCGTGATGCCGGCGCTCACGACTTCCGGCCGTCCGCCAACTCGGCAGCCCGCGGCTTGGGCGTGAAGGTCTTCGTGCCGTGGAGCCTTTACGAAACGGTCGGAGAATGGAATTTCTATCCCATCCCGGGCGATCCGACACGCATCTTGGACGAGCACTGGTGCATGGCCCCCTACTACACGGGCCGGGACGACTATTACAAGTTCCCCACCTACCCGCTCAAGGGCGTCAATGTTACGCTGAAAGACTATCAGGACGGTCCGCTGGAAAACTGGACCACAGGCACCCTGCACTTCAACGGACGCGACCAGTACGCCGTTCTCGCGAACGAAGACATCAACCGCCCGGTCACCATGCGTGGCACGAGGGGCGCCTCGCAGCGCGCGGTCAGCGGCGCGGACCTGAAGAACCCGCAGATCCACACCTCGAACTTCCTGATCGAAGCGTACTTCAAGACGGCGCCGGGACAGAAGGACGGGATGCTGATCCAGAAGATGGACAAGGCGGGATACGCCCTGCGCGTCAACCAGACGGGAGGCGTGACCCTGTCGGCGCAGGCGCTTGGCGCCCAGGCGAGCCTGGCCAGCCATGGTGCCATTAACGACGGGCAGTGGCATCACGTCATCGCCGAGGCCGACCGTCAGGGGGCGACCTTCACGATCTATCTCGACGGCCAGCAGGACGCCAGCGGACCCGGCCTCGGCGTGGACGCCTCGCTGGCCAACGCCGCCGACCTCTACGTGGGCGGCACGCCGCAAGGTCACAACCTGGACGGAGCGATTGATTTCATGCGCCTCGCCCGCGGCACCTTGGCCGACGCGAAGACCACGATTGATGAACTCTACGACTGGGAGTTCAACGGGCCATTTCTCGAGGATTTCACGGGGCGCCGGCGACCGGCCGGCGGCGGATGTGCGGGCGCCCTTGATGAGGGCGCTCAGTAAGGAGTGGGGCCTCGGCGGCATTGGGCAGTGGATTCTCGACGGCGTTAACGATCCGGCGGAGCGCTGGCAAGTGCTACGAGAGGCGGGACGCTGCTCGCGCTTGAGGTCATGGTAGTGATGCGACTACGGCTCCATTCCGCTGCTTCCGGCGCCGCTTCCAGGCTGGGAGTGTTTCGGGTCCGCGGGAGTCAGCCGTTGCGCGTTCTCGCGGCGGATGGCGTTGAGCTGTGGTTGGCTCAAAGGCGATTCCTGCAATTTCAGAAACGCCGACTCGAAGTAAAAGAATGGCGCGTGTGAGCCGAACAGCACACTTCGCATGTGGACTTGTTCCAGGAAGCGAGCCACGCCGCCGACGCCCTCCAGCATCGCGATTTCAACGCAGACCTGCCCGGCCGCGAGCAGCTTCCGCAGCGGTTCGCCCCGGAGCGTGCGCAGGGCGTTCAGCAGCACAAGCCGAATCCCGGGTGTTCCCTCCACCAGGTCGGCCAGCGGCGCGGGATTCACCGGCTCGACCCGCAGCAGCGGGTGCATCGCCCGCTCGTCTTCCATCTCCAGCGTCAGTTGCACGATGAGGTGGCGGTCGGCCGCCCGACGCAGCAGCCGGGCGAAGTCGGGGTCGTCCAGTTTGTAACCGTGGTAATTCGGATGGAGCCGGACGCCCGCCATCCGATGGACCTCGACGCAGCGTCGCAATTCTTCTTCCCAGTCGGGCGCCTTGGGGTTGACGCAGCCGAACGGGAGGAGCAGGCCGCGGCCATGTTGGCGGCACTCCCGGGCCAGACGCGCGTTGACGGCGCCGAGGTCCTTGTGCAGCAAGCCGTCGAAGCTGCCCGCCCACGCTTGTGTGACACCGTGGCGGCGGAGCTTGGCGACGAGGGCCGGCGAGTTATCGCCCGGGAGACGGCGGAGCGGCCAGCGCGAGAGGCTGACGTTAACGTCGATCAGCCCGCCGCGCATTGCCGCGGGCAGGGTCGCGGCAAAAGCGCGTTCGGCGGGAAGCGCAAGTGCCGTCGCTGCGACGGCGGTCCCGAGGAACGCGCGCCGGCTGATTCCGGTGGCTGACGCTTCGCTCTTCACAGGCTGAGGCATTTCTGTTTCAGGATTGAGCGCAGCAGCCGCTTGAGATTTCCGGACAAAATGAGTTCTCGCGCGGAGTCGGGGATGTCTGCGCCGAGCACTTTCGCCACTTGCGAGGCGAAGCTCCGTCCCGGGACGTCGCTGCCATAGAGCACCCGCTCCGCCCCGAGTTCGCGCACGGCCATTTCGGTGAAACCGGCGGCGGGGTCGCTTCCGGCGAGGTCGGCAAATACATTCCTGTGCGGGCGAATCGTGCGCACCGCCAGCTCCCAATCCCCGCCGGTGTGGCCGCAGATGAGCGCCGCCTGCGGATGGCGCGACGCAAGGTCGGCGAGATCCGTCGGCGTGGATTCACCCGGCAGATTGCCGGTGAGGTTGAACCAAGTGTGTTGGTAAACGAAGGCCTTCAACTCGGCCGCGCGCTCAACCAGGGGGTCGAGAGCAGGCGCATTGCAGCGTTGGGCAACCCAGAGCTTCACGCCGACCATCGGCCCATCACGCACGCAACGGTTGAGTTCATCGAGGCTGGCTTGCGTGTGCCGCGGGTTCAGATAGACGAGGCCGAAAGCACGCGCGGGAAAGCGGCGGATGGCGCGGAGGACTTCGTCGTTCTCCTGGCGCATCTTTTCCGGCGAAGGATCCTGCGACAACTCCAGACCCATGGACACGCACAACCGGGCGATGCCCAGCCGGTCGGCGAAGGCCAGCAGCTTGCCCAGCCGCTCCTCCGGCGTCGTCCCGGGCACGCCCGCCAGGTGGCAATGCAGGTCCCAGATTTCAGGTCGGCTCATTTCGCGATTTTGGCCCAAGGCCACAACCCGGCGCGTCCAGTGCTGCGGACGAACCACCGGCAATTCTCTCGCTCACGGCATAGGGAAAGGAAAGGGAGGTGTCAATCGAAGACGGGTTCGAGAAGATCGTGCCAGAGAGGCGTGCATGCGAAAAGGAGAATGCGAACAGCCATCGTTTCAACGCGCGTCTCGTCATCTTGCGCCGCCCCGTCATCCCGCCGACTCGCGACCGGCCGGCGGCGAACCGGCCGGGGGCTGACTTAGAGAGTGTTCGGGAAATGGGTGGCGCGGGCGACTCGCCTGCCCCGGTCGGCGACCCGCCGACCGGAACCACGGAGAACAACCTTGCGAAAAGGCCGTCCCCAATGGCTCAAACCGCTGCTCCCGTTCCGTCGGGCAGGTCGCCTGTGCTGCCCGACAACGATTTTTCGAACGCGCTCTTAAGGCTTGAGACGCGCTCGCCGGACAATACACTCCCACTCCATGAGCAGACTTGGCGCAAACCGAACCACGCCGGAGCTATTGCGAAGCACCGCATTGCTTATCCTCGTCGTGACAGCCTCTGCGCTCGTCGCCGGCGCAGACGCGGCCTTGCCGCCCTGGACCGCCAGCACTCACCCGACGGACCAGGCGAAGTCTCACGTCGAGGTGATCGCGACCAACCCCCACCGCTACCAGATTTTTCAAGGTGGCACGATGGACGGCCGGAATTGCCGGTTGCCGATGGGGTGCGGCATTGCGCGCGAAGGCGCCCTGCTCCAGAGCTGGGACTCCAACCGCTCGGTCCGGATGGAGAATGTGGGCGAGACCGACCTCGTCAATCCGTGGCTCTCCAATGGGCGCAACACCTTCCGCAGCGTCGCAGAGATCGTCGCTTCGGCCGCCATGCCCGGCATGACCGACGCCGAGCAGGCCTTTGCGCTGTGGTTCCAGGAAATCCGGTATCGCCATCATTCCGGCGGCGACAACAACGAGCTCGGCGACCCGGTGAAGGTCTTCAACATTTACGGCTACAACACCTGCGGCAACGATTCGATCGCCCTGGCCACACTGTGGCGCCAGGCGGGCCTCAAGGTGGCGCCGGCCCGGGCGCTTGGGCATTGCATTTCCCAGGCCTTCTACGAGGGTCGCTGGCATTTCTACGACGGCGACATGCACTCCGTCTATCTCTTGCGCGACAACGAAACCGTGGCCGGCGAACAGGACCTCGTGCACGATCACGACCTGATCAAGCGCACTCACTCCAAGGGCATCCTTTTCCCGGACACGTGGTGGGATGGACAGGGAATGTGCGCGATGTATTTCTACGACGGACCGGTCACCGGGGAACGTGGCGGGAAGTTGGACACCACCATGAACCTGGTGCTGCGCCCCGGCGAAGCACTCGAGTGGCGTTGGTCTAAATGCGATCCCGTCAAGTATCACGGGGCCTTGTACACCATGCCCGCCTATCCCTCGGCGATCTATAACGGTCTATGGGAGTACCGCCCCGACTTCTCGAAGGAAACCTGGCGCAAGGGAGCCTCCCGCACGGAGAACATCACCTCCGCACCCGACGGCTTGGCCGCTCAAGAGGGCAAGACAGGCACGGCGATCTGGACGATGCGCAGTCCTTACGTCTTCGTGGGCGGCCGGCTCGAATCGGAAGGCGTGGACGCCAAGTTTTCCATTTGCGTGGACGGGAAAACGTGGCAGACGGTGAAAGACAACTTGGACAAGGCCTTTTCGACGGTCGGGCCGGCGCGTTACGAATACCAGCTCAAGTGCCAACTGGAAGGCCCCGCGCGGCTCCGTCGCCTGGCGATCATCAACGACCTGCAGATGGCTCCGCTCGCCCTGCCCGAGATGGTCGTGGGCACAAACACCTTCGCCTATTCCGATCAATCCACGGCCGGCCGCAAGGTGCGGATCACGCACCAGTGGGTGGAACGGTCCGCGTCGCAACCGCCCTCGGCCCCGCTCGCCCCGATCTATCCGCCCGACGGCGGCGAGGCCAATGGCACGGACCTCGCCTTTCAGTGGACGGCCGCCCGGGATCCTGATGGCGATGGCATCGGCGACTATCATTTCGAGCTGTCCAGCCGCGCCGACCTGCGGTATCCGCTCTCCCTGGATTTCTACAAACTCGTCTCGCGAACCGCCGATGTGATCAAGGAAAAGGGCAGGGCTGGAGCCCCGGATAAGGTCATCGCCAAGGCCCAATACACCTTGTCCCAACCCGGCCTGCTGACACCTGACCGGCGGTACTTCTGGCGCGTGCGGGCGATGGACGACCAGGGGCTGTGGGGCTCTTGGAGCAAGACCTGGAGTTTCATCCCGCGCGGCCCGGCCTATCCCGTGAACCTGACCCTCGACTACGATCCCGCCAAAGGCACTGGCATTCTCCGCTGGAAGGCCAATCCCACCGGCCGTCGGCCGGTCAAGTACCGGGTCTATGGTACTGACGAGAAGGGATTCACCATCGCCGACCAACCCTACCAGAGCACGGTCGGGATCACGCAGGCGGAGATGGCCGAGTGGAATCCCTGGTTCCCGGCCAACTTCATCGCCGAAACCACGGCGACAGAACTGGCAGTGATGGGCGGCGAGGTTGGCTTGCCCGCCGCCAACAAGACCTACTACCGTGTCGTGGCGGTGGACGAGCAAGGCAAGCGCAGCGGGCCGTCCGACTTCGCGACCGGTCCCCGCCCCGTGATCTACAGCAGGCCCGTGGTGACCGCCAAAGTCGGCACGGAATACCGCTACCCAGTCGAGGCCAATCGTTCGCTCGGCGACCTCAGCGCCCGCATGAAAGACACGGAGCAGGTCAGCGGCTATTTCGACCTCGAAAAACCCGTGTTCACGCTGGAGCAAGGACCGGCCTGGCTCAAGCTCGATGAAGCCACGGGCGTGCTCTCCGGCACGCCGGATGTCGCGGGCCGGGTGGAAGTCGTGGTCACCGCCTGCATCGAACGGAACGTGCGGACCCTGGACGAAAAGACGCTCGCTTGGGGCAACGAAAAAGTGCTCTCCACGGCCATCGAGCGGGTCGGCACCGCCACCCAGAAATTCGTCATCGAGGTGCGGTAGCGCCTTCCGTCATGGGGTCAGGACTGCCCCCCTTTATTCTGACTCATTCAGTCGTCGGTTGATCCTTCACCCGGTTCCACCACTCCTGCCATGCCGCGGACCCATTGCCAAGGTCCACTCCAGAGACGGCTTTGAGGGCAGAGTGCGCAAGCTCCCGAACGATAGTTGCCGACCTGGGGGTCGCCGTGGGGGGACCTGAGAGCTCGACAATGGTGGTCGGATCGTCCAAGTAAGGCACCAAATACGGGATCAGACGAGAATCATCCTTTTTGCGGGTTTGAGGAGGGCTATTGCGCTCGGCAATTGATCTTAGCAACGCCATCCGGAGATAGAGCAGGTGGTAGTGCGCGGCAAGTTCCGGATTATTCAAAGCGGGGCTATAGGTGTCGGGAAACGTCTCAATCGGCCCAGGACGTTGGAACCGGCGCAACAACGGGGCCACGGTGGCACTGTCAGGAAGTGATTTGATTTTTAGCACGATAGCGTCCAGCCAGCGCGCGCTGGGTTCGCTCCCAGCGCCCGCCAAATACATCTCGACAAGGTCCGTTAGCGAGAGGCTTTGCAGCATGACAGCCTGTTGTTCGCGGTCGCTCTCTTGCTCGCGCTGCCAGTCGCGGAAGGCGTGCTCTTCACGCCATCTTCCTTGCACCTCCTGCCGCATAAGCTCAGCCCGACGCGATGGGCTGGTGCAACCGCCGCACCAGAAAAGCGCAAGCATCGGTACTAGAACTAGCCAACTCGCAACATCGCACTTGCTCCGGTCCGATCGTTTAAGTCGTGGACTCATGGCAACACAATCCTCCGAATCTAGTGCTCGAAATCTCAGAGCACGCAAGAAGAACGCTCCTGTTGACAAGCATTTGATTTTGACGCTCCGCGGTCGAGAACTGCACTCGACCCGGCTCAGGTTACGAGGGTGCAACCGAATCCAGTCCCCCGTCAATCCAGAATTCCACTCGAATTCCGCCCGAATCCCTGACCGACCTGCGATGCCGAAAAAGGGGTCATAAAGGGCTCACCCATTAGGGCGGGTGTCAGGGCGGGTGTCAGTTCTCACTTTTGACACTTTTGTCACGCCGCAAAGACGCTCGCTTGGGGCAAGGAAAAAGTGCTCTCCACGAGCACCGAACGAGTCGGTGCCGCCACCCAGAAATTCGTCATCGTGGTTCAGTAGCCGGCGTGAGGCATCCCTGGTGCCGCAGCCAGTGGGCACACGCCTCGGTCCAGGTCGAGCAGGGATGGTCGCTGGCACGGACGACACGAATCCGGGAACTGAGGAGAAGCCCTTCCAGACCGTGCAGCGCGCCGCCAACGCGGGCACACGGCTTTATTTCTTCTTCAGACCCCGGGCGGGTTGGCGTCTTACGCGCACCAAAGCCGGTTCCGCTGCCTGGCCCGATCGAGCGCGTTGAGCGCGATTTGCGCGTCCTCCGCCACTTGGAAATCGAACATGCCCACGCACACGAAGTCCGCGCCATGCTGGAAGGCGTAGCGGAAACCTTGGTCGGGATGAATCGCGCCGGCGCCGAGCACCTTGTAGGCGATCCAGGGCTTGTCCACTTCCTGCATGAACGCGGCGGTTTCCTGCGGGGTTTCCTCCCACACGCTGTCGAGGCGCGGCATCGGGCCGGCGGACCAGTATTGCTTGCTGTTGAAAGTCTTCATGTAGAAGTCCACGCTGAGCTTCGCCTGCTCGCACGCCTTGGGCACTTCGATGGAATGGCCCGCCACGCCGGCGGGCACGCCCAGGCGCTTGATGTAGTCCACCGCCTTGCCCAGCACGTCCACCCGACCCCGCTCGATGAAGCTGTCGCCCACGCCGCCATGCACGTAGGCCGCCACGGCGCCGGCCTCGACCGCTTGCTTGATGTTGCTAAAGTCGTTCTCTTCGATCTGGCACTGGGCGATCCATTGGATTTTGCCGCCGCGCTCTTTCCAGTAGCGCTTCAGGAGGCGCACGGTGTTTTCGTCCAGCCGCAGGATGGCCGTGTTGACGCCATGAGCTTCGCACAAGGCGAGCGTCGCGAACACTTTTTCGTCGGTGAAGTAGTGCTTGAGCAGCGGGGAGACATAGATGAGATCGCGGCTGTGGGCGAAGCCGCTGATGAGGTTGCCGCCGCAAATCAGCCGGCTGATGGCGAGCTTGCCGATCTTGCCGCGCGGGAACTCCGGCGCGGCGGGCGGCGGCGCGGGCACGGCGGGTTCCTGGGCTGGCTGGGCCAACAGGACTTTTTCCTCGAACTGGAAGGCCAGGGCAGTGCCGGACGACACCGCGACGGATTTCGTCAAGAAACGACGGCGACTTTGTTTCATGGACGTCAGTTGAAACGAAGGCGCGCCGCCAGTAAAGGCGGAATCGGCATCGGAGACGTTCATCTCGTGCCTAAAAAAACACCCGGGTAAATCCTCGAAAACAAAACGGTTCTTGATATTGACCCACCGGGGGCGATCAATGGTGCTGACAGGTCATTTGCGAATGGCGATGGCGGAGAAGCCGCCGGCAAGACCGCCCCAAAACCGGCAGGATTTGCCCGTGGACAGTCGCGTGCCGCTCTGGCACCATTCCGCCTTGATGTTGATGTGGGGCCAGAAACTAATTCTCCCTCACCCGCGCAGCGTCGAGTCAATGGCGGCGCGTGAAAAGCAAATTCTTATCAGTTCAGTTTATCAGTTCAGTAAGACCATGCGACTTCTGGCTGTGCAGTTCATAGTCCTGACCCTGGCGGCGCTGACCGCGAGTCCGGCCCCGGCGGCCGACGAGGGCACCCCGTCCAGCGGCGCGGTGGTGGTCTATACCAAGGACCACGCGCCGGCCACGCCCACGCTCGACGCCCTCCCGCTCAAAGAGAGCGTCCGCGAGTACGGCATCACCTGGACCTTCGAGAAGCCGGCCCGCGTCGGGCAATTCATTAACGGCGATTTCTACGTCGTCGGCCCCGTCACCGTCGTCAAGATTGACCCCGCCCCGCGCTATGGCAACGAGGTCGCCGCCGACGAACTTGACGGCCGCGAGAAAGTCCCCGTTGACCAGCGCTGCCGCAATGGCTCCATGCTCAACGCCCCCGCCCGGATGCAGGCGGCCTGGGATTCCGGCATCATGAACTACTACACCCCCGAGCCCCGCGCCAGGCTGCCGATCGCCATGAAGCCCGGCGACAGCCTGGCCTCCAGCATCAGCCTCAAGCAGGGTGAGAAGGTTACCTATCCCTATCATGCCGGCACCGTGCGCGGCGTGGAGGACAACAGCCCCGTCAAGATCATTGCCGTGCTCACCTGCGTCGCCGGCCCGCTGCCGCGCGACGCCTTCCGCCCGGGTTATAGCGGCCACGACCCCAAGATCTACCTGGCCCGCGACCTCAAACGCGACCTGCTGCCGCACTTCACTCAGCCCGCCGACGCCCCGGACCCCGTCAAGTTCGCCGAGCGCGTCCAGCGCCCCTGGTGCGACGCGGGTTTCTTCTCCTTCGACGTGCCCCAGAACAGCATGCCCAATTACGCCCAGGCGTACGCCCAGTGTGTCGCCGATGCCGTCCTCCTGGCCTGCTGCGACGGCACCAAGCTCGAGGACCGGGAGCGGTTGGTCATCGACATCATCCAGATCGGCATTGACCATTACGGCCTGATCCGCAACGGTCATCCGGGCTGGCCGGCTCACGGAGGCCATGGCTCGGGCCGCAAGTTCCCCATCGTCTTCGCCGGCGCCATGCTCGGCGACGAATCCATGGCTAACATCAACCAGATCTTCCCCAAGGCCCAGTTCGGTGAGGACGAGCAGACCGCTTACGGCGATTGCTGGACCGGCGCCAAGGTCGTCTTCACCGGCCACTCCGGCATCGACCAAGTCACCGGCATTGGGCGCGACTTCGTCCGCGCCGGCAATCCCTGGGGACCCTACGAACACCTGACACCCGATAAATGGGTCCCCGAAGAGTTCCGCAGCGACGCCTACCGCCGCGCCAACACCTCCACCTGCTTCGTTGCCCAAGCCCTCGTCCTGCGAACCATGAAGCTCGAAAAACCCTGGAACCACGACGCCTTCTTCGACTACGTTGACCGCTGGATGTTCGAGGACGACCGGCCCTTCCGCCTCGAGATCGCCAAGTACTGCAACCCGCCCTACAACCCGAACGACTACCTCGACGACAGCAAGGACTGGTTCCACGAGGGCTATGCCGACCAACCTTGGGTCAAGCAACTGTGGACCCAGTACCGCCCGCTCTGCCCCGCTCCGACCGACGGCTGGAAGCAGCAGCACGACGACCGCTACTACCTCAACGCCGTCGCAAAGCAGCGGAAGAAATAGGGATCAGAGCTTCGATATCCATCGGAGAGGATTGCATTTCAGGGCCGGAGCGTGGCTGCCGTCCGCCAGTTCGCGGACCTTGATTTCCGCCTCGTGGCGGGCTTCGGCGTAGCTGGAAAGCGACTTGGTGATCCGCCGGCCGGCGACGTGATAGCAGAGGCGGTAGAAGGGGTAGGCCGCCGTTTTGCCGTAAATGACGGCCTCCTGCTTCCGGTGCTTGATGCGGACCGGGAACTTCATTTTGCCTCCGGACTTCGCCGAAATCTGTGCGAAATCTGTGCGGGAATCGGGAAAACCCTCGATTTCCGAAGGAAAAGTGGTGCGGATAGCAGGACTTGAACCTGCACGCCTTTCGGCACTACCACCTCAAAGTAGCGTGTCTGCCAATTCCACCATATCCGCAACCAGGCCAAAATACGACGCACAACTGCCCCGCCGCAAGCGAATTTCGCCCGTGGACGAAACCGCGAATAGACTCAGGTAGCTTGACCGTTTCGTGATCTGCGTGCCCTTCCGGCCCGGGAGAGCATACGCCTTGCCATGGGCGTGCCTGGGCAACCTGGCCAGGCCGCCGATTCCGGGTTCACCCCTTCGAAAGGCGAGCTTGCGACGGATTGCAGCTCGATCTGCCCCGAGGCCTGATCTTTTCAACAGGCGGCTGGCCGTCCGTGGTCGCCCGCGCTACACTGTCCACCGTGATTCGCAACGTCATCCTCGACTGGTCCGGTACGCTCGTGGACGATCTGCCCGCCGTTCTCCACGCCAGCAACCGCGTCTTCCGCCAGGCGGGGGTGCCGGAGATGACGCGCGACGAGTTCCGGGCCGAATTCTGCCTGCCGTTCAAAAAGTTCTATGACCGCCATGCCGCCCACGTGCCGCTGCCACAGCTCGAAGCCTGGTTTCACAGCGCCTTCCGCGAGGCCCAGCACCTGGTGACCGAGCTGCCGCACGCCCGCGAGTTCCTGCAGTTTTGCCGCGATCGTGGATTGCGCACCTTCCTGCTCAGCAGCGTTCACCGCGACCCCTACGCGGTCCAGGCCGCCTTGACGGGCTTTGATCGGTTCCTCGATCATCCCTACATCGAGGTTTGGGACAAGCGAACGAAGATCCACGAGCTGCTCCGCGAGCACGGCCTGGCACCGTTGGAGACGCTTTTTGTCGGCGACATGGAGCATGACATCGAAACCGCCCGCCACGGCGGCGTGCACTCCTGTGCCGTGCTCACCGGCTACAACCGGATCGTGCAGTTGCGCGCCAGCCAGCCCGATCTCATCGTCGAGCACTTGGGCGAATTGCGCGACCTGCTCGCGCGGCACGGCCTGGATTTTGACGCCGTCCTGGCCGAGCGCGCCCGGCCGGTGGCGACGGTCGGCGCCCTTGTGTTCAACGATGCCGGCGAGGTGCTGATGGTGCGGACTTACAAGTGGTCGGACCTCTGGGGGATTCCCGGCGGCAAGATCAAGTTCGGCGAAACGTCGGTGGACGCGCTGCGCCGCGAGGTGAAGGAGGAAACCGATCTCGACGTGACCGACATCGAATTTGTGCTCGTGCAGGACTGCATCCACTCGACCGAATTCTACCGGGACGCCCATTTCATTCTGTTGAACTACACGTGCCGCAGTCCGGGCACGGCGGCGGTGAAACTGAACGCGGAAGGGCAGGAATTCCGCTGGCTCTCACCCGCAGCCGCGCTGGACCTGCCGCTCAACCAGCCCACCCGGGTGCTCGTCGAAGCGGTACTGACGCGTTCCCGGCACTCTCAATGATGGACATGATTACCATCCAGGACCTGGAGGTTCGCTACCGTGTCGGTGTGCCCGAGGAGGAGCGGGCGAAGCCGCAGCGGTTGTTGCTGACGGTGGCGATGGAACATGATTTTACCGCGGCCGCCGCCGGCGACGATCTGACCTGCACGATTGACTATTTCGCCGTGAGCCGGCGGCTGCTGAGCTTGGGCGAGGGGCGAAGCTGGCGGTTGATCGAGACTCTCGCGGTGGACATCGCCGGTCTGCTGCGTTCGGAGTTTGGCGCAGCGCGCGTCACGGTCGAAGTGAAGAAGTTCATTCTGACGGAAGCGCGGTGGGTGGCCGTGCGTGTGACCCGGCCGCTCTGATCCGGACGCGGCTCAGGCGAGCTCCCACCCCGGTTCGATCTCCGCGTCCAGCGGCGTGGGCGCCACCTGCCGCTGCCATTGCCGCTCGGCCAGGATGCCGACCATGGCGGCGTTGTCGGTGCAAAGGCCCGGTTCGGCAAGGCGGAGAGTGAGGCCGGCCTTCGCGCAGGCGGCCGCCAGTTCCCGGCGCAGCGCGCGGTTGCAGGTGACGCCGCCCGAGGCGGTAACACAGCCGACGCCGAGCCGGCAGGCCGCGCGCACGGTCTTCGTCACCAGCACGTCAACGATCGCCACCTGCACGCTGGCGCATAAGTCGTGCAAGTGCTGCGGGTCGTCGGCCAGTCCGGGGTGGTCCCGCAGAAAATAGCGGACGGAGGTTTTCAGGCCGCTGAAGCTGAAATCGTCGTTGGGTTCGCGCACGAGCGGCCGGGGGAAGGCGAACGCGCTCGGATCGCCGGTTTCCGCCAACCGGTCCACCACCGGTCCGCCGGGGTAAGGCAGGCCGAGGAGCTTGGCGGTCTTGTCAAAACACTCGCCGGCGGCGTCGTCCAGGGTTGAGCCCAAGACCCGGTGCTGCAATTCGGCGGGGACATGGACCAGCAGCGTGTGGCCGCCGCTGACGATCAAGGCCACGTTTGGCTGGAACGCCGCGAATTGCGCCCGCTGGGGCGTGCCGCCGACCCACGCCGAGTAGAGATGGGCCTCGTGGTGGTTGATCCCGAAAAACGGGCGTCGCAACGCGAACGCGATCGCCTGTGCCGCCTTGAGCCCCACCAACAGGGCGCTGGGCAGGCCGGGTCCACGCGTGGCGGCGACGGCCTGGAGTTCGGTCGCGTTGATCCCGGCCTGGTCCATCGCCTGGCGTGCCAGGGGGAGGAGATTGCGCAGGTGTTCGCGCGTGGCCAGTTCCGGCACGACCCCGCCGTATTCGGCGTGGAGCTGGATTTGCGACGAGACGAGGCAGGAACGGACTTCGCCCGCGTGGACGACAGCGACGCTGGTTTCGTCGCAGGAGGTCTCAATGGCCAGGAGCACGGCAGGGTGCGACCGCGGGGGAGAGCGGGGTGGTTCAGTTGGCGGCCACCTTGCCTGATCGCTCGACCTTGGCCGCCTTGTGTGTGTCGGCCTCGCGGCGGGTGAACAGCGTGATGCCTTTCAGCAGATCCATCGCCTGATCGAGTTGGACGTCATGCACCTTGATGACCCGCTCACGCTGGTCCGGATCCAGGCTGTCCGCCAAACCCGGGGTGCGTTTGAGGAAGACCGCCTGGGTGTCTTCCTCGGACATGGGCACCACAATGTCCGGCGTGATGCCCTTCTCGTGGATCACCTTGTGGCTGGGGGTATAGTATTTGGCCGTCGTCAGCCGCAGGCCGCAGCCGCCGGGGAGGTTGATGATGCTTTGCACCGAGCCCTTGCCGAAGGATTGCTCGCCGAGGATCACGGCGCGTTTCAAATCCTGCAGGCAGCCCGCGACGATCTCGGAGGCGCTGGCGCTGCCGCCGTTGACGAGCACCACCATCGGGGTCTTAAAGGGATCGCGACCCGAGGCATGGTATTCGTGCTTTTCGGTCGGATCGCGGCCCTCGGTGGAAACGATCAGGGTTCCGGACTTAAGAAACGGGGAACAGACCTCGACGGCCTCGTCGAGCAATCCGCCGGGATTGTCGCGCAAGTCCAGGATCAATCCCTGCATGTCCTGCGCCTTGAGTTTCTGCAGGGCCGCGGCGAGTTCGCTGTCGGTGTGCTCCCCGAACTGGCTGATGCGGATGTAGCCGAGCTTGTTGTCGCTGACCGGATATTCGCCCTTGCTGTTGATATCACGGACCGTTTCGACCTTGATGTCCTCGCGTTTGAGCACGAAGTCCTTCACGATGCCCGTGGACGGGCGGAGGATGGTGAGGGTGACCACGGTGCCGGAGGCGCCACGCAGGTGCTTGACGGCTTCGGTCAGGCCGAACCGCTCGGAGTTCTTGCCGTCAATCTTCATGATGCGGTCGCCTGGGAGGATGCCCGCGCGCGCGGCCGGGGTGTCGTCCATCGGCGCGATGACGGTGAGGTAGTCACCGCGGACGCCCACCTGGATGCCAACGCCGCCGAAGCTGCCCTCGGTTTCCTTCTTCAACTCGTCGTATTTCTGCGCGTCCATGAATTCGCTGTGCGGGTCCAGCGTGCCGATCATGCCCTTCAGCGCGCCGTAGATGAGCTCCTGGTAGCTGAGTTTGTCCCCGTCCACGTAATCCTCGCGCACCCGTTCGAGGACCAGCGTGAACAGGCGGAGGTTGGAATAGATGTCATCCTTGCCGGCCGCCTCGGCGGAGTGCAGGTAAACCTGCGCGCCGAAGAAGAGGTTCACGGCCAGGGCGGCGATCAACGCCGGATAAAACAGTCGCTTCTTCATGATGGGAAAAACCCGTTCAAATCCTCCGGGACATTACGGGCGGAAGCCCCGGATGGCAAGGGCGGCGTTCCCGTCGGCAGTGTCACATCTCGTGGAGCGCCCCCGCGAGCCGGCTCGTCAGGTGTTGCCCCACCAGAACAGGAAACTACCTTCCCGCCTTGCCGGGCCGGGGCCGTTTAGCCGGGCGCGAACCGACGCAACTGCAGTTCCACCCACGGCAGCGTCGCTGGCGTGGTCACCTTCGGGTTGGGCGTGGGGCTCTCGACAAGTCGCACCGGTTGTCCGATCAACTCGCAGGCCGCCGTGTCGTCGGTGATGACGCGGCCCTGCTCGCGCACGGCGGTGAGCGCCCGGAGGATGACCGCCAGCCGGAAAGCCTGCGGCGTTTGCACGGTCCAGAGCTTCGAACGGTCGAGATGCGCGGTCACCAACGTGCCGTGCTCCGCCACCTTGACCGTGTCGGTGATCCGCTCCGCCGCCACCGCGGCGCCGGTTTCGCGCGCCGCCGCCAAGGTGGCGGCGATCAACGCGGGCGACGTGCAGGGCCGCGCGCCGTCGTGGATGGCGACCAGCTCGCAGCCGGGCGTCACCGCCTGGAGGCCGTTCCAGACCGAATCCTGTCGCGCGGCGCCGCCGGCAGCGAAACGATGGGGTTTGCGGAAGCCGAAGCGGCCGGCCAGTTCGGCGAACACCGGTTCCAGGCCTGGCCGCACCACCAGCACGATTTCGTCCACGTCAGCGGCCTCTTCCCAGCGTTGCCAGGTGTGGGCGATTACCGGCCGGTCCGCGAGTTCGAGGAACAACTTGTCCACGCCCGGGCCCATGCGGGTGCCCGAACCGGCGGCTACGATCACGACACTATTCATGGGACGCGGCCGGGGGATGACGGCGTGTCGGGCGGCGGCTCAATTCTTCCAATCGAACGCCTTTTTCTTCAGGGCATACACATAGCCAACCAGCAGCACGCTCAGGAACGACAGCATCGCGAAGAAAACCAGGTTCGCGGTGGCCGGGTCGGCCAGCAGGCGCTTGAACACCACGGCCCACGGGTAAAGGAACACAATTTCAATGTCGAAGAGGATGAAGAGCATCGCCACGAGGTGGAACTTGACGGAGAGGCGGGGGTTGCCGGCGCCCACCGGAATCATGCCGCACTCGTAGGCGGTGTCCTTGATCTTGGTGCGGCGGGCGCGCTTGCCCAGCAGCACGGACCCGATCATCATCCCGCCGGTGACGATCACCGCCAGAGCGACCAGCATCAGGACCGGCACATATTGCGCAACCTGCGAATCCATGGCGGGAAAATAGGGCGCTTTGGCGTCCGCGCAAGCCCTAACCCGCCCCGTTTCCGGCGAGCGGTCTCAGTCCGGGCGTCCGCGGTGGGGGCAGGTCCCCTGCTCGTGGAACGCCTTGCAGGCGCCCACCACCTGCAACCGCCATCCGACGGTCGCGAAACCAAGCTGTTCACAAATGCCCCGGCCCAGCTCCAGCATTTCCGGGTTTTCAAACTCGATCACGCGCCCGCAATCCTGGCAGACCAAGTGGCTGTGGTTCGGATTGCCCGCAAAGTTGGGATCGTACCATTTCCGATCGGCACCCAGTTCGATCTCGCGCAGCAGGCCGGTGGCGGTGAGGGATTGCAGGGTGCGATACACCGTGGCGCGCGACACCGAGGCGTCCCGCTGACGCGCCCAGGCCAGCAATTGGTCCGCCGTGAAATGCTCGTGGGTGCTGAATACCGCATCCACGATGGCGCGCCGTTGCGCCGTCAGCCGCCAGCGTCGCCGGGCGAGCAACGCCCAGATTGACTGGCGGTCGCCCGCGGGATCGGGGAGAGCCATTCATGGAGGATGGCGCATGATCCCGTGCAAGTCAACGCGGTGCCGGCGGCGACGCGGGAGGCCGGTAGCGAGGCGCGTATGCTCCCCGGAGCGTCATTCTGGTTTGGGGAGCGCACCCGCCCCGGGTGCCGTGGCGGGCGCCTCGCCCGCCACATCGGCAACCACGGGAGATCGAAGAACCGCCCGGCGAGGGCGCCGGGGGGCGACACGCGGGGCGCGTATGCTCCCCAGAAAAAACTCGGTCAGCGGTCGCGAGGGCGTCCGCTTGCCCGGCCCAAGGACCAACTGGCTTTCTTGTCCCGGCGAACCACGCCCGGCCTCGGCGTCCCCGGGCGTGCACCACCGGCGCAATGCCCTGAGAACAAGCTTGCTGCGTGCCGCTCCGGCGGGTACCGTCCCTTTCCATGAGCAGCCCAGGACCACTTCCACTTTCGCCCCTGGCTTGGCCCCAATGATGCTGTTATGGCAACAGGAGATAGGTATGAGAATCATCAAATTGAGTCCCGACGACATTGACTTCCCAGATCGAGCCAGTGTGGACGTATACTTCGAGATGACGTTGGCAAGAAGAGATCCAGTGGGACAGTTTCTACTCACACGAGGCCGAATCGCCGACCGCGGAATCGAACCTGGCGAACCGATCATCTTCTCGTACAAGACTGAGATCACCCACACTGCCAGGGCCGCGTCAGGCAGATTACGGAGTAATCAGGCCGACAGTCAGATGTATCCATTCTTCTTTCTCGTAGACATGGGTACGGTTTCCAAAGCGCATGGCAATCTCTCTGATGTTGAAACCCGCCTCGCCGCCGCCGGATGTCAGAAGAACATCATTCGTACCCAAGGTTGGCCGATCATTTCCGATAAACATATTGTTGATTCTATCTGGAACGATCTCAGAAAATAGCTCGAACTACGGCCTGGTGCTGACCGCTAACCGCGTCAGCACATGCCGACCCTTCGACATAGGAAGTACACCATGCCAGCCAAACGCCAAAACACCAAACTCGAGTCTGAAGGCGCCGAATTCTTGGTCCTCGGCAATCTCCTCATTGAGGGCATATCGGCCTACAAAGCCTATGTGAACTTCCCAGGATATGACCTTATGGGAGTGAATCCTGAAACCCGGAAGGTCGCGCGCTTACAGGTAAAGAGCCGATGGGCAACCAACTACGACAAGAGTTTTCCCATCAAGAATTTTGCGTGTGACTTTGTCATTCACGTTGCCCTTAACCGCGGCTACGCATTTGGAAAGAGTGCTGCCCAGAATGATCCAGGAGTAAAACCTCCCGACTTTTACGTTTTTCCGGTCGACGTCGTGAAGACCGCCCAGAATGTCAGAGACTCATGGGGGAAGGTTCACATACCGAAGATTCCGAATCTGGACGATTACCGGAATAACTGGAGCTTGATTAGAGACTTTCTTGAATGAAGTCGAACACACAAACGCATTGCCTCGGGCGCGTCGGCGAGCCTCGAGGCCATGCGTGGTTGAGCGAGCCCGGCCGAAGCGGTTTCAGTATGTAGTTAGCTTTACTTCCTCTGCACAGCACGCTCGCCCGTGGTCGGGATTCACCGCTGCACGCGTGAGCGCCTGCGCTACATGCGCTCCGGGGTTTCAATGCCCAGTAGATCCAGGCCCTGCCGCAGCACACGACCGGTCAGATCGCAGAGCGTCAGCCGGCGAGCGCGGTCTGCGCCGTCCGCCTTGAGCACCGGGCAGCGCTCGTAGAAGGTCGTGAAGTGGCCGGCCAGTTCGTAAAGATGGTTGCAGAGGTAGTTCGGGCGGTATTCCTCGGCCACCGCCTCGATGACCAGCCCGAAGTTCAGGAGGTGCCGGGCAAGCTGCATTTCCTCCGGCGCCGCCGGTCGCAAGTCCGTGGGCGGGGCGGCGGTCTCCGTCGTGCCGGCTTTGCGGAGGATGCTCTGGAGGCGGGTGACGGCGTATTGCAGGTAGGGCGCGGTGTTGCCGCTCAAGGCGAGCATTTTGTCCCAACTAAACACATAGTCGCTCTGCCGGTTGGGCAGCAAGTCCTGGTACTTCACTGCTCCGATGCCGACGATGCGGGCGATCTCGCGACGCTCGGCTTCCGGCAGCTCGGGGTTCTTCTCCGTGACGACGCGCAGGGCGCGCTCCTCCGCCTCGTCGAGCAGGTTGGCCAGCTTGACGGTGTCACCGGCGCGGGTCTTGAACGGCTTGCCGTCCTCGCCGAGGATCGAGCCGAACCAGACATGGGCCAGCCGCACCCGCGCCGCGTCCGGCCGCCAGTGGCGGAAGGCCGCGAAGATCTGCCGGAAATGGAGCTGCTGCCGGCCGTCGGTGACGTAAATTATTTCGTCCGGCTGCCAGGTTTCGAGCCGGTAAGCCAGCGTCGCCAGGTCGGTCGTGGCGTAATTGAACCCGCCATCGCTCTTTTGGACGATGGCCGGATGCGCCTTGAGCTCGGGGACGTCGTCGAAGAAAACCACCTTGGCGCCCTCGCTTTCGCGGGCGATGCCGCGGGCGACGAGGTCCGAAACCACCGCCCGGAGGCGCGGGTTGTAGAAACTTTCGCCCAGGGTGCGATCGAACTTCACGCCGAGCCGCGCGTAGATCGTGTCAAACTGGGCTTGCGAGAGGGCGATCATTTTGCGCCAGAGGCGGAGGTTGTCCGGATCGCCGGTCTGCAGCCGTACCAACTCTTTGCGACTTTCGTCCTCCGCTGATGACAGGTTACGTGACTTATTGGAAAGGATTGTCTGGAGGATTCGCTCCGCAATTCTGTCCACTGAGCGTCCTGCAGCCAAATCGCTGCGTATTTTATCTCTGAATCGATCTTCAAGGCTGGTCCTCGTTTGCTCCCTGATCATCAACTGAACTAACTGCACCGCCTTGTAGATTAGCTCCAATTCAGCGATGGGATCTTTATCAAGTGCGTCCCGATTCAAAAACTCGTTCCAGGCAAAAATCAACATTCCAAACTGCGTTCCCCAGTCGCCCAAATGGTTGTCCGTGATGACGCGGTGGCCGAGCAACCGCAGCGTGCGGGCCAGACAGTCGCCGAGAATCGTGGACCGGATGTGGCCGACGTGCATCGGTTTGGCGACATTGGGCGAACTGAAATCCACGACCACGGTGCGCGGGGTGGCGGCGCGGGCGACGAACGGGTGTCCGGCCGTGAGGGCGGCGTGGAGCGCCGCGGCGATGGCCTCGGGGCGCAGCCGAAAATTGAGGAAGCCGGCGCCGGCGATCTCGACCGCTTCGCACCATGGCGTCACGTCGAGTCGGGCGGCGACGTCCGTTGCCAGTTGGCGCGGGTTGAGCCGGCGGGCCCGGGCGAGGGCCATCAGGGCGTTGGACTGGTAATCGCCGAACTTCGGATCGGGGCAGGGGCGGACCTGGACGCTGTCCAGCGGGGCGTCGGGCAGCACGGCCTGCACGGCGGCACGCAGCCGCTGTTCGATCAACTGGTGGAGCATGGGAAGTGGTTTGACCGCGCGTTCGGCCGGGGCGCGGCGGCGGCTGGTCGCCGGGCGATCACGCCCCGGTCGAATTCTCCTGGATGATGCGGAACATGGCCGCCGCATCCGGGGCATTTTCCAGGGCCTGGCGGAATTCGCGTTTGTGCAGCAGCTTCGCGATGTCGGCGAGGGTGCGGAGGTGTTTCTGGAACTGGCCCTGCGGCACCAGGAAAAGCATCACCAGGGTTACGGGCTGGTTGTCCAGGGCATCGAAGTCGAGTCCCTGGTGCGAGCGGCCGAACGCCGCGCTGACTTCGGTGATGAGGTCGGTGGAGGCATGGGGGATGCCGATGCCGAAGCCAATGCCGGTGCTCATGGAGTTCTCGCGCCGGCGCACGACGGAAGCGATGGCCTCGCGGTTCTCCGGCTTGATTCGCCCGGATTCCACCAGACGGTTGATCAACTCGTCAATGGCACCCCAACGGTCGGCCGCCTTGAGGTCAGGCACGATGTTCTCGGGCTGCAGAATGTCACCTAGTGTCATACCGCGATTACAAGGCGGCATTGGGCCGCAAGCCGCCAGGCAATTCAAGCGTTAACTGCGTCCCGCCCGCATTTCCATCCGGAAGACCATTCACTGCCGCGATCCGGCCGACCGCAAAAGGTCCCCGGCTCACCGCGTCGGACGCCCGCCGCGCGCCGCCTCCGGTCGGGCCGGCGGGTCACGGCGAATTGACCGCGCGGGTGGAATGGTCCTGGAGCCAGAAGATGTCCTTGTTATTAGGCGAAGCCAGGATGTCAACCACGAGTTTCTCGGACTGGAGGGGAGGGGTCGTGCGGCCGTCGAGCTACTTGTGCATCTCGGAATGGCCGTCGGCAAACGAAAACCCGCACGCCTGGTTGTGGTAGCAGCCTGGGTAATCCCAAAACTCCTCGTCGGCCGGGCGATCCGGGTAACCGGTCATGTCCGTCCCGAAGTTGCCCACGTCAATGCTGTCCGGCCGCATGTCCAGAAAGACCCACGTCTGCGACGGCCCGGGCACAACCATGTCCGTGGTCTTGACATAGACCAGCCATTCCATGTCGGGCCCAGGCACAAGCCAGCCATCGTATCCACCCACCCAGATGTTCATGGACATGCTGCGAACGCGGGGCACCATCTGCCCGGCGAGCGGGCCGAACGCCGGCCGGATCGTCGAATGGTCGGACGGGCATTTGAAAATCGCCGCCGATTTGCCGCAGTAGGGCCACAGCAGGCTTTTTTGAATGTCCACGGTAACGTCCCAATTCGAGGCGTTGGTCGGATCAAAATCCATCAGGCCGGTCATCCACGTCGTGTTCGGATCGTCGGAGGTGGCCATGGGAATCCGCTCCCCGTTGTCGTCGGCGTACATTTTCCACGCGAACAGGAGGCCGCGGTGGTTGTTCATGCAGTAGATCCCCTGCGCCTTGGCCTTGGCCCGCCCGAGCGCGGGCAGCAGCAGGCCGGCCAGGATGGCAATGATGGCGATCACCACCAGCAGTTCGATCAGGGTAAACCCGTCCCTCGCGGCTGGCGGCCGTCTGATCATGCGGTGCCTCCGTCCTCCCCGCGGCCATCCCCGCGGCCGGCTCCCGGCGCGGATGACGGGCGGCCCTTTACGGTTGTTGCAGGCGTGCCCAAGCAACCCTTCGTTTCGCATCAATGTGGCCCATGAAGCGCGTAATGCAAACGCATGATGTTCGCGGCACGCTTACCCATCGGCCGGGGCACTGCGGCAGCAGGGCGGATCAAGGCCGCTCGAACACCAGCCAGGTGCAGCCATTGGCGGGAACCTTGACGCTCACTTCAGCGACGTCACCCCGGTCCAGCCGCAGGCGCTCGGTAGCAGCACCTTCCCGACGAACCAGCGCCGTCCCCGTGAGGCCGGTGTAGTACAGCGGCAGCCGGATGGTCCGGCGTGCCTCGACGGTGAGCGGGTTGTAAATCATCGCCAGCCCGCAACGCCGGAGCCGCGGGTTGACATGGAGGAAATAATCAATGTCCCGCCCGTCGGCGCGTCGCAGATGGACGATGTCCGATTCCAGGATGTCGCGATAGGTCTTGAACCAGTCCACCCAGTGTTTGACCGTCGCCTGCGTCGCGTCGGAGTCGTACAAGCGCGGGCCGCGGTAGCAGGCCTGGACGCCGGCGCCGAAGTTGTTCGCCAGGTGCGCGGCGTAATCGGGCAGGTGGTCGCGCAGGGGCTCGAGCGTGGCTGCCGCCCCACCGCCCTGGTACTCGGTGAGCGGAACAAACATCCAGCCCATGGTCGGCGTTTTCTCGAACGTGCCATCGAAGATGTTCTGCCGGCCGTGAATGATCTGCTGGGCGCGGGGCAGGGACCAGTTCGATTCGCGATAGCCCATGCCGGTTTTGCTCGAGCCGGTGAAGAAATAGTAATCCGGAGCGTTGACATAAACGCCGCGGTCGCGACACCAGCCGTAGAACTCGGCGCTTGTGCGCCACTGGGTCCATTGCGAATCCGCCAGACCATGGTGGCCGGGATGGTTGGTTGAGGCGCACACATCGCCCGGATACGGGCCGTCGTGCTCCAGCAGGTCGAGGCCAGTCTGCTCGATGAAGATCTTCAGCTTGTCGAGATACGCGATGCCCCAGTGACTGCCCAGGCACGGTGCATTGCCGAAAATGGCGCCGCCGGGCCGGCCGGTCTGCGGGTTGATCACGTCGTTGGCGTCGTCAATCCGCCGGCTGCTGAACAGCGAGTACGCGCCGACTTCGAGGCCTTTCGCGTGGGCATAGTCCACATCCGCCTTCACCCGCGCCAGGTAGGCGGGATCGGTGTTCTCCATGTCGAGCCCGCTGCCGAACGTGTAGATGATCATCTCGAAGCCCACCGCCGCGCATTGGTCCACGGCGGCGCGGAAGCTGCGGGTGTCGGCGTTGCGGACATGCATCATGGTCGGGTTTTCCGTGAGCCAGGGCGCGAGCGTCCGCTGGGCGCGCCGGAGGGCGAGCCCCTGGCGTTCGCGGCTGTCCGAGTCATGGAGCAGCAGCCAGGTGCGGAACGAGCGGAAAGTTCCGCCGGGCGCGAGCCGCACCCCGGGGCCCACCGGCGTCCGGCAGGCCAGCAGACACGGCGTCAGCCTTTCGTAATGGACCTGCGTGTCGTAGTCGGGGTCGGGCAGCCACTCGGTAACGCGGCTCGAAGTCACCGGGTCCATGCCCCCGAAGCTGTAATCGCTCAACACGGAGAGTGGCGGCAAACGCCAACGGTTCGTCGCCCGGGCGTCCACGGCGGATTCCGCTTCGACCGCGGCCAGCAGCTCCGTCGTGACGCGATCCAGCGTGAGGCCATGATCCGTGCCGTTGCTGACGGTGAGCCATTTGCCCAGGAGCGGCAGGTGATCGTACAGTTCGTAGTGGACAATCACGCTGATGCCCCGCGTGGCCGGTTCGCGGCCGGCGTAATGAAAATCGGTGGTCACGCCGTGCGGCGGCCAGGGAAGGTCGGCGCTGTGGCGCTTGTGCTTCCAGGCGAACGTCGCCTCCGGTTGGCCGGTGCTCACGCCGACCAGTTGAAACGCCGACTGGTCGTCCTTCAGACCCGCGATCCACGCGGGCAACAAGTAAGCATGATCCGGCTGGCCTCCGAGGCCGCCGACCTTGAACTCGCGGCCGTCAATCGTGAGCAACGCTTCCGGTTTCACGGCCCGGAGAACGCTGGTGCCGGTGACCAGGTTGTCGAGACCCACGGTGGCCCCGTTCGGCGCGAGTCGAATCGTGCGGCGCAGGAGCCCGTTTTCGAGGGCCACGGCGTTCGTGCCGTTGGCCCACACCACGCGGGCGGGCCAGTGCGGCGCGGTGACGAGCCAGTCCTCCGGCGGTGCGGCCTTCAGCGGGTGGATGGATGCGAGGAACGTCGCCAGCAGGATCAAGAGGGCAAGCCGGGCTGCCGAAGCGAGCTGGAGGTCGGAGGTGCGGTTCACTGCGCGAAGGTACCGGGCGACCGACGGTTTGTCAGCATTGCGTTCGCGTGGGCAGTGTCCTGATTTGGTGGGGCTCTGATGAGTGTCGAGTTTCGAGCTGCGAGCGTCGAATTCGTAAGAGTTCGTGAAATTGGTGGCGCGGCTGGGGAGGACGCCAGAGAAGTTCGAGGTTCGAGGTTCGAATTTGTGAGGGCTCGTGAGCTTTCGTGTCTATTGAACGCGGCCGAACTTCTTCTCCAATTCGCGATAGCCGAGCTCGATGAGCGTCGGCCGGCCGTGGGGGCAGGTGTAAGGCATCGCGCAGCGGCGGAGGTCCTCGACCAGGCGCTCCAGTTCCGGGCCGGCGAGGGGATCGTGCGCTTTCACCGCGTGGCGGCAGACGGTTTTTGCGATCGTATCTTCGCCGAGGCGCACGGAGCTGACCTCCTGGCCGGCGGCCTTGAGTTCGTCGGCAATTTCGAGGACAAACCGCCGCGCGTCGCTCACCTGCACGAACGGCGGCAGGGCATCCAGAAGGAACGTGCGGTCGCCGAATTCGCTCAGCCCCACCCCGAGCCGGTTCAGCACCGGCAGTTGTTCGCGCAGGAATTGGGCGTCGCGCGCCGCCAACTCGACCGTTTCCGCCAGCAACAAACGTTGGGATGGTGCGGCGCCCGTTTCCAGGCGGGCCAGCATCTGCTCGAACAGAATCCGCTCGTGAGCGGCGTGCTGGTCGAGCAACACCAGGCCACGGTCGGATTCCAGAACGACGTAAAGCCGGCCGATCACGCCGACGAGACGCAGCGGCACGCTGAGCAACGGGAGGGCCGGCGTGGGCGACGGGATCGCAGGCTGGCCGGCGCTCACGGGGCTGATGGATGGGGCGGAGACCGTAATCGCCCGCGGTGCGGGCACCACGTCTGCGCTCGGCAGTGGTGCCGGTTTGTGTGGCGCGGCAGCGGGTGTCGCCGGAATCCTTGGCGGCACGGGAGCGACGGGACCTGGCCACTCGAAGGCCGGCAACGTCGCCGGCGCCGATTCCACAGGTGGCGGCGTGGACACCTTCGAGGCGGCCGGCGGCGGGCTTGACGGTGGGTTGGCCATCCGCTCCGCTGGCGCGGCGGTGTGGAAGGCCAGGAGCGTGCGGCGCACCGCCTGGGTGACGATTGCCCGAACGACCCGTTCGTCGCGAAATCTTACCTCCCGCTTGGCGGGGTGGATGTTGACGTCCACCAGCGCCGGATCGAGTTCGAGGAAGAGGCAGCAAATTGGGTAACGGCCTTTCATCAGCGCGTTGTGGTAGCCTTCGAGCAGCGCGAAGTTCAGCCCGCGATGCTCCACCGGCCGGCGATTGACGAACAGGTGCTGGTCTTCACGCGTTGCGCGCGAAACCCCCGGTGCGCCAATGAACCCCCAGACGCGCAGTTGCGCCGGGCGGGGCGCGTTGGCGGATTCGGCCAGCACAGGCCCGGCCTCATCATCGTCGGGCGGCGCTCCGGCCGCGGGCAGCGGTGCGGTAAAATCCACCGTCAGAAGACTCAGCTCGCCGCCGTAAAGGGCGCGGAGACGTTCGCGCAGCGCCGCCAACCGGCCCGCCGGTCCATCCCCCGGAGGCACCGCGGGGAGTTGCCAGACGACCCGTTGCTCATGCGTAAACGTGAAAGCGACCTCGGGATACGCCAGCGCCGCGAGGGTGAGATAATGATGGATGTGCGCCCGCTCGGTTTCCTCGCTGCGCAGGAATTTCCGCCGCGCCGGGAGGTTGAAGAACAGTTGCCGCACCTCGATGCTCGTGCCGGTCGGGCCGCCAGCGGATTTCACCTCCAGAATTTTGCCGCCATGAATGACCACCTGCGTGGCTTCCACCGCGTCGCCGTCGCGTTCGCGCGTGGTGAGGGTCAGCCGGCTGACGCTCGCAATGCTGGGCAGCGCCTCGCCGCGAAAACCCATCGTTGCGATCGCCGCGAGATCCTCGGCCCGGCAGATTTTGCTGGTGGCGTGGCGTTCGAAAGCGAGCAGGGCGTCGTCGCGGCTCATGCCGGCGCCGTCGTCGGTCACGCGCACGAGGCTCCGGCCGCCGGCCTGGACGTCCACGGTCACGCGGCCGGCGCCGGCGTCGAGGGCATTCTCGACGAGTTCCTTGACGATGCTGGCGGGCCGCTCGATGACCTCGCCGGCGGCGATCTGGTTGGCGACCTGTTCGGGCAGCAGCCGGATACGGTTCACGCGGTGATTATAGCAGCGTGTCGGCTGGAAGGAAGCCCGGCGGTGGGCAAATCGGGGCGGCGTGCATGGTTGGGCAGTGGGGGCTCGTCGTGTCCAGCAATCGCAAGTCCGCCCGGGGCAGCACGGTAGGAAGGGCGTTGTGCGATGGGCGGGACGGGGCAGAAGCCCAATCGGGTTCCTTTCGCCCCTCCGTGGCTTTGGTGCCTTTGCCGATCGGCCGGCCACCAACGCAACGGCGATTCTCAAATCATCTGCTCAAAGGGAGTGACTCGGACAGCGGTATGACCACCGACCGAGTGGTCGTTTTCGACGATCCGGTTTCGAGTCTTGACAGCGACATTCTATTTATCGTTGGTAGCCTCATAAAAGGACTGTTCGACGAGGTCCGCACGGGGACAGGGCATATCAAGCAAGTATTCGTCCTCACTCACAACGTGTCTTTTCACAGGGAAATCACGTTCAACCCGAACCGGCGGGACGTCGCCATGAATGAGGAGACATTCCGGGTCGTTCGGAAATCCGGATTGCTATCGAAACTGGACAAGCTCACGTCGAATCCCATCAAAACCTCATACGAGTTGCTTTGGGCTGAAGCCAGGAGGGCGGATCGCTCAAACCTGACGATTCAAAATACTCCGCGCAGAATTTTGGAGAACTACTTCAAAAGTCTGGGGGGACTCGATTCAGACAAAATGTGTGACCTGTTCGAGGGGAAAGAGAAACTTCTCTGCAAATCGCTCTTCTCGTGGGCAAATGCTGGTTTTCATCACGGACTCGACGATCTCTATGTGTCCACGGACGGAACTTTGGTCGAAACTTACCTGAAGGTGTTCAGGGCAATTGTTGAGAAATCCGGCCATCTTGCTCACTACAAGATGATGATGGGAGACGTTTAGCATGACCGCCTCATGCAGCACGCGCAGAACATGGCGGGGCTGAGGCGCCATTTCTGCGGGGACAAAAAGTGCGATGCCTTCGGGCAGTCTTTTGGCGACCAGGCGAAGATTGCCGAGGCGCTGGCTCCCGGCGGCAAGCGGAAAGTGTTCTGCCCGGATTGCGGCAAACCGATCCTCCTGCGCGATGTGATCGAGGAGAACCAGGACCGCCAAATACGCGAAACACGCGAAACGGAAACAGCCTGTGCCGGAAGCCCAGTCATCGAACGACTGAAATGCTCGTGGAGTTCGGTCGTTTCTTCTTTAGCGTCTTTGGCGTTTTTCGCGGTTTGAACTGCTGGGTTCGAGATAAGTTTCGATTCGCCAGCGGCGAAGGAGCAGGTGCGCGAGATGCAAGACGAAGGGCAGGCGGTGATTGATAACGAAAGCCGCGAATTGCTGGCGGTGCATCACACGGGATTCATCGTGGCCGAAGCCGGGCAAATCTATCGCGGCTGCACGAACAGCGACCACGGGATTGATGGCGAGATCGAGTGCAAGGACGACCAGGGCCGCGCCTCCGGGAAGCGTCTGCATGTGCAACTCAAGTCCGGCGATTCCCACCTCAAGAAACGCCGGAGCGACGGGCAGTGTTTCAGATCAAGAACCCGTGCTGGGCCGATTACTGGCAGCAGCAGGCTTACGCCGTGATGCTGGTCATCCGCACGTCGGATGGCGAAATCCGCTGGAGGGACGTGAGCGCTTACCTCAAACGCGAAAGCGCCAGCGGGAAGACGGTGAGGCAGATCGTCTTCGCGGGCGGGGAGTTCGACGTGATGAGCGTGCAGAACTGGCGGAAGAAGGTGCCGCGGCAGGGTTCGTCCAGGAGGTGGATGGACGTTCCAACCTCATCCGTGAGCATCCGGGTCTATCCGTGGTTGAACTCCTTCCGCCCCTTGCGGGCTTGGAAATGTTGATGGGACGATGATCCCAGGGCGTCGCTCTCCGACTCGCTCTGCCCTGGGCTTTCACATCTCGCCCCCGTTGGGGCTGCTGTTGGTGAACAGGTCGCCCGCCGTTGAAACGGTGGGCTGCGCATCGGTTGCCCCTCGGGGCTCCCGTCGTTTGCTTCCCGGTCTTTCGAGGGACGCCGAAGACGGGGCCGAGGACGCCTGTGTCCGCATCACCACTTCCGGCCGCCGGTCGCACGATTCTTTGCTGGCCTGCCCCGCCGCGGTTTGCCAGACTGCGCCGGTGCTGAAACGGCGCGTCACCGGGGATCTTTCCTCACGGCAACGAGGGGATTGTTGCCGCTTCAGCCTTGGCCGCCGGACGAACTCCCTCAGAAATCCCTCCCACTCATGGTAACCTCCTCCGAACCCGCCGCTCCCGTCCGCATAGACACAATGCCGTCCAGTGTGCCGTTCATCGTCGGCAACGAGGCGGCCGAACGGTTCAATTACTACGGCATCGTGGCGATCATGACCCTCTACATGATCAAGGTGCTGGGCATGTCGAAGGCGGAGGCCACCGAGATTTCCCACCTGTTCAAGTTCACGGCGTACTTCATGCCGTTGCTGGGCGCGTGGATCGCCGACCGCCTGCTCGGCCGCTACCGGACCATCCTCTGCCTTTCGCTGCTCTATTGTTTTGGCAACATGGTCATGGCGCTGACGGTCGGCACCAAGGCCGGTCTTTACATGGGGCTGTTCCTGATCGCCGTCGGCACGGGTGGGATCAAGCCGTGCGTGTCGGCATTTGCGGGCGACCAGTTCGGGCCGGGACGCGAGCACCTGCTGCCGAAAATCTACGGCATGTTTTACTGGTCCATCAATTTTGGCTCGTTCTTCTCCTTCGGCTTCCTGCCGTCGGTGCGCGAGAACTACGGCTACCGCTGGGCGTTCGCGATTCCCGGTGTGGCGATGCTGGTGGCGACGTTGATCTTCTGGCTGGGCACCAAAAAATACGTGATGAAGCCGCCGGTGAAGCGCACGAACCAGGCCGGCGTTTTGCGGGTGTTCTGGTACGCCGTGACGCACCTCGGCGGGCGCACCGCCGGCAAGGGCTTCTGGGACGCAGCGCGGGCGAAGTTCAACGAGAAGGAAGTGGACGGCGCCCGCGCGGTGCTGAGCATCGTGCTCATTTTTCTGCCCATCCCGCTGTTCTGGTCGCTCTTCGACCAGACCAACAGCACCTGGGTGATTCAGGGCGACGCGATGAAGACCGTCCAGCTTTTCAGTTTCCATCTGGCGCCGCAGTCGTTCATCGCGCCCTTGTTGAAGGGCTTTTTCGTGGACCAGGGCGACGGGACGCTGGCGTTCGTCCTCGACACCGAGCGGATGCAGGCGATGAACCCGCTCTACGTGATGATTCTGATCCCGATCTTCACCGCCTGGCTGTATCCGCTCGCGGAGAAGGTGGGTCTGAAGCCGTCGCCGCTGCGCCGGATGTCGGTGGGCATGCTGCTGGCCGCGGCGTCGTTCGTGTTTTGCGGTTGGATCCAGGCGCGCATGGATGCCGGCGAGCCGATGAACATCGCCTGGCAAATGGTGTCCTACCTGCTGATCACCGCGGGCGAGGTGATGCTGTCGGTGACCGGCCTGGAGTTCGCCTTCTCGCAGGCACCCGCCTCGATGAAAAGCACGATCACCAGCTTCTGGCTCATGACCGTGGCCATCGGCAATTTCCTCGTCGCCGCCGTCACGGATTTGAACGACAAGGTGGTGAAGGCGAAGGGCGCGTCGCAGTTTTATTTCTATGCGGGGCTGACCTTCGTCGTGGCGCTGATCTTCATCTGGCTGGCGACGCGCTACAAGGAACGCAAATTCGAGCACGCCGCGTGACGCGGCCCGCCGCTCAGGCGTTGCGGGGAAAATGGTTTTCCACCGCCGCGCGCACCTCGTCGAGCCAGGCTGCCCGCTGGGCGGGTGAACTGGTGATGACCGGCGAGAAATTACGGCGGTAAATCGTCGGCACGCCGCACAGGCCAAACACGACCTTTCGCCAGTGAACTTCCAGCGGATCGCCGTAAACGCTTTCCTCGATTTCCTGGGGCGTGTTGGCGGTATTGAACACGAGCGCGGCGCGCGCCTTCAGCAATCCCACCGGCTTCGCGCCGCCCTGGCCGTCGGGCACGAAGTTATAGGCGCGCCCGGGCCGCAACACGCGGTCCGTCCAGCCGCACATGATTGCCGGCGGCCGGCTCCAGTAATTGGGATGCACGATGACGACGCCATCGGCGGCGCCGATTTCCTCAACATGCCTGGCCACGAGCGGCGGCAGGACCGCGTCCCGGGCGGTTTCCGCAGCCGGCATGATGGGATCGAACCCCTCGGCCACCAGGTCGTGGAACCAGACTGTGTGACCGCCGGATTGCAGCGTGTTCGCCACGGCGGCGGCGATGGCGTGATTGAAACTGGCCGGGGCCGGATGGCCGAGGATCAGCGAAATGTTCATAAAGTGGTGAGGACGCCCGCGAACTCAGTGTGCGACTCCGAACTTGGTGGGGCGAGGCTCGGGCGAGTGTCGAGTGTCGAGCTGCGAGCGTCGAATTCGTGCGGGTTCGTGCAATTCGTGTCTCGGCTCGCGGGGACGCTCGCCCCACCGCCCCGGGCCAACGCGGACACGGCCTGGCCTGGGACGGGTTTTGGGGTGGTTGCCATCTACGATTGCAAGGCGGCACGGGCCTGGCGGCGGGCGTCCTCGCGGGTCGGGTCGTTCGATGCGGGCGCGTCCACCGCGAGTTGCCAGGCCGCGCGGGCCTCGTCCTTTCGCCCAAGCGCCGCCAGGGCCTGGCCTCGCCGAAAATAGATGTGGGCGTCGCAGGTGGTCTCCAGCCGGCCGGTGGCCAGGTTCTCCGGGTAGGTGAGGGCGCGATCGAATTCTGCGAGCGCCTCGGCCGGATGACCGGCGGCCAGTTGTGCATCGCCGAGCGCCAGATGCGCCTGCTCGAACAGATCATGCGCCTCGTGGGTGCCCTCCCAGATCGTGACCCGCACGCTGTCCAGCATCCGCGCCGTCTCGGCGAAATCGCCCAGCCGGTTGTACGAACGGGCGAGCAGGGCGGCGTAATCCGAACGTCCCCGGCCTTCCGCGAACGCGCCCTTCAAGCGGTCGCGCGCTTCGACGACGAGTTCGCGTTTGGCGGCGTCGGTGTCCGCCTTGTCGGCGAGGGCGAACAGGACGTTGACCAGGTCGCGGGCGACGATGGAATCCTTGGGATCGGCTTGATTCGCCTTTTCGAGCCATGTGCGGGCGGTTTTTAAGTCGCTGTCGAGCGTCTTGGCGGCCATGCCGAGCGCGCGACAGGCGATGACCGGTTCGGCGCCGAGTTCAGCCGCCCGCTTCCACATCTCGCGGCCTTCAGCGTAGCGACCGAGATGGAAGAGCAGGTGGCCGAGGTAGAGGGCGGCATGGCCGTCTTTGGGATCGCGATCCAGTTCCTTCTGGTAGGCGGACAGGGTCGTCAACGACGACGGGAAAAGCGAGATAGCCCTTGTCTGCGCGCGACCTCGCTGCTCTCCCAAGCCCAACAAGTTCAGCGACCAATAAGAACCAGCATCGTTGAAAACATCCTGTCGGTTGCCGAATTCCCTCAACAGCCGCAAGGACGCCTGCTGGTCCCGCAACCCGGATTCGGAAAAGTCCGCGACCAAGTCCAGCAGGCTTCGAGGGTCTGCCTGAAGCGCCTTCCGCAAGGTTACGTCTTTCGTCTCAGCACGGGCCAGCCAGAGAATGCACAGGGCAAATGGATCGAGCGGGTCCACCGCCAGGTTCTGACGCGTCAGGTTGACGGCCCTGGCCCGGTCTCCCATTTCGAGCAAAGCGAAGGCAAGGCGGTTTCGACAGAGCGGGTCGGTCTTCCAGGGGCCGGGCTGCGCGAGAGCGTCGGCGGCCGCACGATAGCCGGCGGACCTGATCTCCAGTTTCGCCACCAAAGCCCGTCCGGCGACCGCCGTTGCCGGATCGAGGGTTGCCTTCCACGCCTCATCGAGGGCGGTCACGTTATCTTTCGACCGGTCGGCGGCCACCGCCAAAACATAGTGCGCCAGACCGGTCCCGGGTGTGATCTCTGTCGCAGCCATTGCCTCCTTCATCGCCGCTTCAGGAGCCGAGTCGAGACGCAAAAACGCCAGCCCGATGCGCGCGAGGGATGACTTGGGATCCGCTTCGAGTGCCTTCCGAAAATGGCTTTCAGCTTCCGACTGCCGCGCAAAGAGGAAGTCCTGCCAGCCGGCCTGGGCCAGTTCCGTTGCCGTCTGCGGTGCCGGCTTCTTGGTGGGGACTTCCCGCTTTGGCAAATCAAGCGGCAGAGGAAACAGGGCGAGTCTCTCGCCGCGATGCCTCAGCTCAATGGAGCACTTCCCCTTGGCGAAATCCTCGGGCACACGGAGGTCGACGACGGCGGCGCTACGTGGGGACAGATCGAAACGGGCGAGCGGGCGGCTGACGCGGTCAACATCCCAGAGCCGCACCTCCACTCCTTTCCACACCGCCGAGCCCATCAAGCGGAGGGTGAGGTTTGTCCCTTTTCGATCCGCCAGAATCGCCACGTCCTTGTTCGCGAAGGTGAAGCCGCCGAGGCCGTGGATCGGATACCACCATTCCTGCCACTCGACCGCCTCGCACGGATCGAGCCGGCCCACCTCGCCCTGCGTGAGCAACGGCCCCGTCTGCACTTCGTTGTAAGGACCGTCGCTGTCGGTGAGGTCTTTCTGGTGCATGGTGCCGTAGCTGCCGTGACCCCACGTCCAGGCCTTCTTGCCCGGCACCTGGTGATGGTTCGCGTAGGAAACGACGCCGCGATCGAGGTCGTCGTTGTAGGATCCGAAGAAATCCTGATCGCAGTTGTAAGCGAAAATGGACGACGCGTCCTGGTAATTGGTGCCGCGGGTGAGGTCCCGGCCATTATCAATGGGCCACTGGAAAAACTTGTCGCCGCTGTGGTCCATGCCCAGCGTCATCGGGTAGATGAAACGGAACCCCGGTGTGTTGGGCACCGCGGTGCAGTTCCAGAAATAGTAGGGCCGGATGGTTTCGGTGGGATTGTAGATGCGGATGCGCTCTTCGATGAACGAACGTCCCGGCCGCAGGGTGACCACGACCGTCCATTTGGTGTGGTAAATGCGCTCGGTCTCGCCGATGGCCACGGATTGGGAGCCGTCCTTTTCGCGCGGCAGAATCAGGACGCTCATCGGCTGCAGGCAACTGACAGTGTGGCCCTGCGGACCGGTGTTCCACTCGACGCCGCCGCTGATCCACGCCCCGCACTGGCCGATGAGGCCCGGCTTGATGACGTGGTTTACATAAAACATCGGCTCGCCGGTGGTCTTGTCGAGCACCTCGTGGATGCGCCCGCCCAGCTCCGGCAGGATGGTGATGCGCAGGAACTCATTTTCGAGGAGGACGGTCTGGTAGGTGCGGTTCGTTTTCTCGCGGCTCAGGAAATCGAGCATCGGGTAGGGGTAAATGTTGACGCCGTCGGTACCGCGGAAATAGGGGTGCTTCACCGCGGCCCAGGGATAGGTCGGCAAGGCGATTGTGCCGCGCGAGGCACGAACCGGTTCGGCGTTGGCGGGGAAAGCGGTGACGACTGCCAGCAGAAAGGGCAGCACGGCCTGGAGGAGGATGCGGGCTGACATGCCGCGAGCTTGCACATCCAGGTTCGGAGAATCAATGCGAACCCGCGGCCGGGTTTGGCGCGGGTGAAGGCCGGTTGTGGGGCAGCCTTTCCCGTAGCGGCGCGTCGGCAGACCGCCGCACTTTGCCAGTTCAGATGGCGGCGCTCTACCGAGTCGCCGCTACGGCGATTTCGCGCTCGAAATGGCGGGGCGGGCGCGGCAGGCTGCCGCGGATGCGGCTGATCGAACGGACCATCACCGTGGCTTACCGCCACCGCGTCTTCTTCACCGAAGACGTGTTCGGCGCACACAACCCGATTTTACGGGATGTGCTGGCGGAAGCGGACGCCCCGGCGCGGCCGGTGCTGGTCACCTTGGATGCCGGGTTGGCGGCGGCCCAGCCGGATTTGGCATTAAACATCGAGGCGCATTTCGCGACCTTTCCCGCGATCGCCCGGCTGGCGTGCCCGCCGGTGACGATCCGGGGCGGTGAAGCCGCGAAGAGTTCGCTGCGGCATGTTGCGACCGTGCAGACCCTCATCGAACGCCACGGTCTGTGCCGCCATTCCCATGTCATTGCGGTCGGCGGCGGCGCCCATCTCGATGTCGTCGGCCTGGCGGCGGCGACGGCGCACCGCGGCATTCGCCATGTCCGCATCCCGACCACGACGCTGTCCCAGGCTGATTCGGGCGTCGGCGTGAAGAACGGAATCAACGCGTTTGGCAAAAAGAACTTCATCGGCACCTTCGCCCCGCCGGCTGCCGTCATCAACGACTTTGCCTTCCTGGCCAGCCTGCCACCGCGCGAGCAGCGGGCCGGTTTCGCGGAAGCGGTGAAGGTCGCCCTGATTCGCGATCCTGGTTTTTTTGCCGAGGTCGAACGCGATGCGCCTGCGCTGGCGCGATTCGAGCCGGAGGCGGTCCGGCGTTTGGTCATCCGGTGCGCCGAGTTGCACGTGGACCACATTGCCACCAGCGGCGATCCGTTCGAGTTCGGCGCCGTGCGCCCGCTGGACTTCGGCCACTGGGCTGCGCACAAACTGGAGGAAATGTCCGGTTACGCGTTGCGCCACGGCGAGGCGGTGGCCATCGGCCTGGCGCTGGACACGATTTATTCGCGGCGGCGGGGATTGCTCGACGCGGCGAGCTGCGAACGGGTGCTCGAATTACTGGCGCGGTTGGGCTTCGCGCTCTTCACCGGGGAATTGTCGCAGCATGATTCGCATGGCCGGCTGCGGGTGCTGGGGGGACTTGACGAGTTCCGTGAACACCTTGGCGGTGAACTTAGCGTGACGCTGCTCACCGGCATTGGGCGGCGGATCGAGGTGCGTGAGATGGACGCCGCCCTGGTCGCGGAGGCGATTGCGGAACTGGCATGGCGCACGCGGCCGGCGTGCGGCGCCCCGGATTGAACGCTCGTGAAACGCACTGTCGTGCTCAACGCGGTTGGTCTGACCGAGGGACTGCTCGGGGAGGCGACGCCGCAGTTACGCCGCTTTCGCGAGGCGGGCGTGGGCGCGCGCATCGCGCCGGCGTTCCCGGCGGTGACCTGCACCGCGCAGGCGAATTACCTGACGGGCACGACACCGGCGAAGCACGGCATTGTCGGGAACGGCTGGTACGATCACGACCTGGCCGAGATCCACTTCTGGAAGCAGTCGAACCGTCTCGTCGCCGCGCCGAAGCTTTGGGAAGAACTGCGGGCCCGCGATCCGGGGTTTACGTGTGCGGTGTTGTTCTGGTGGTTCAACCTGTATTCGACGGCGGACTGGTCCATCACGCCGCGGCCGCTGTATCCCGCCGACGGGCGAAAGGTGTTCGACATCCACACCTGGCCCCATGGGATTCGTCCGGAGATCAAACGCGATCTGGGCGAGTTTCCCTTCGCGGGATTTTGGGGGCCGGCCGCGGGCGTGAAATCACCGGCGGGCCAACCGGACGCGGCCACGCGCTGGATTGCCGAAGCGGCGAAGTGGATCGAGCGAAAACACCAGCCGACGCTCAATCTCGTTTACCTGCCGCACCTGGACTACAACCTCCAGCGATACGGTCCACTGGTGCAGGGCAGCGGAACCCGCGCGCTGAATCCAGCGATCCTGCCGGACCTGCGCGCCGTGGATTCGCTTGTCGGCGACCTGATCGGTTTCTTCCGGTCGCGCGGGGTGCAGGTGGTCATCCTTTCGGAATACGGTCTGACGAACGTGGACACGCCCGTGCATATCAACCGGGTCCTCCGCGAACACGGCTGGCTTGCTGTCAAAGACGAGCTGGGCCGCGAGACACTCGACGCCGGCGCGAGCCGGGCATTTGCGGTCGCCGACCACCAGGTGGCGCATGTCTATCTGAATGACCGTTCGATCGAGTCGGCGGTCCGGGCAGCTTTGGAACGGCAGCCCGGCGTGGCGGCGGTTCTCGGCGAGACGGAAAAGGGCAGGGCGGGCGTGAACCATTCGCGGGCCGGGGATTTGATTGCCGTGGCGCGGGAAAATGCCTGGTTCACCTATTATCACTGGCTTGACGACCGGGTGGCGCCGGATTTTGCGCGGACGGTGGACATCCACCGCAAACCCGGTTACGACCCGGTGGAGTTGTTCACCGATCCAGCGTTGTCGCCGCTGGCCCTGCGGGCAAAGGTCGCGTGGCGCCTGCTCCGGAAGCGACTCGGGTTCCGGATGCTGATGGACATCGTTCCGCTCGACGCGTCCCTGGTGAAAGGCTCGCACGGAGCGCGGCCGGCGAATCCCGCCGACTGGCCGGTGCTCTGGACCGAGCCAGGCGGCGTGGCGTTGCCGGGGTGTGTTCAGTCAACCGACGTTCGCGGCGCGCTGCGGCAGGTCGTGCTGGGATTGCCCGCCTGACGGTGCGCCTGTCGCCTGCGCTGGTTTCGCGACACTTGGGCGCCGCTACTTCTTCGCCGGGGGACCGTAGCCGGATTTCGGCCGGCCGTGTTCATCGAGCTTGTCGCAGGCCCACAGCATCCCGCGGGTCAGGAGGTCGAGGAAGACCGGGTCTTCCATGGTCCGGTTGTTGTGGGCGAGGGTCGAACCAAAGACGCGTCCCTTGCCATAGGTGTGCTGCCAGATGATGGCATTGTCCTTGGTGGTAGGCACCCAGTTGCCCGCCGCGTCCTTTTGTTTGTCCGCGGCCGTGGCCAGCACCAGGGTGTCGGGCCACACATGGTCCACCGCATAGAGTTCCTCATCGCCGGTTTTCCAGACGGCGGGGAAGGCTTGCATGACCGAGTTCTCCGGCTTCAGGTTTTTGACATCGAGCGGATGTTGCGGGCCGTGGTGGGTGGAGGTGACGCCGAGGAACTCCCGGAACACGTTCGTCTCGAGCGCGCGGAAGGTGTGCATGGTGCAATGCAGCACGACGGCGGCGGTGCCGGCGCGATGTGGCGCCAGTACGTTGCCGACGTAAGCCAGGTCCTTGTCGTCGGCGAAACACTCGTTATGGACGACGATGTTGTAACCCTTCGCCCAGTCGGGGTTCTGGTAAACGCTCTGTTCGATGCCCTCGTGCTTGGTCCCCGTGCCGCCCTCTTGGACGACCGTCCAGACAAAGTTGGCCCGGGCGCTGACGCCCTCGGGGATGATGAGCTTCTGCTGGTCGTAATCGTGGCAGCAGCCACCGGTGATGTAGAGGACGCGCAGCGGGGCCGGGGCGTCGGCGGCCGAGGCAACCAAGGTCAAAGCGCCGCAGGCCAGGGCGAGTTGCAGGAATCGGTTCATGGCGGGAAGTTGTTTCAGGATTAAATGGTCCATTCGATTTTTCCGTAGATAACCACCAACTTCCGCCGCTGTCCATGCGTTCAGCGCTTGGGTAATGTCCTAATTTCACTTGTCGGTACGGCGTGATCGCTGGTTATTTCGCTGGGAGTTCCGCCTTGAGGCGGCGCCAACCGGCTGAAGCCGGGACTCAAACTCCGTTCGATGGTGGAAATGGAGACTACCCACCGTTGCGTTCAACAATTGTCGTGGCCGGCGGTTCCTGCTACGTTGCGGCCGTGAATGAGCTTTTGATCGCCCTGCTCGGCGCCCTGCTGTCCACCAACCAGGTGGCGTCGGTGAGCAACGTGGTCGCGCGCAGCACGGGCCTGGTCCTGCCGGTCACCGACCCCAACGACCCGGTGGAGCAGGAGTTCCAAAAGGTCCTCGCGCTGGACGACGGGGCCACGGCGGAGGTGGACCAGTGGATCAAGGAGAACAATGCGCAGGTGGATCGGGGCGAGCCGGCGTCGTTGACGTTGAGCGCGCGGATTGAGCAGCGCTTTGACCAGGTTCGCAAGACCTACGACGAGTTCATCCTCCACCATCCGGACCATGCCCGTGCCCGGCTGGCCTACGGCAGCATGCTCAACGATCACCAGCACGAGGAACAGGCAGTGGAGCAATGGGAAAAGGCCCGGGAACTGGATCCGAAGAACCCTGCACCCTGGAACAATCTCGCCGAGTCTTACAGCCACCACGGACCGGTCACCAAGAGCTTCGAGTATTTGGCTAAGGCCATCGAATTGCGGCCGACCGAGCCGTTGTACCGGCGGAACCTCGCGCTGGTTGTTTTCCTGTTTCGCAAGGACGCGCAGGAGTTCTACCACCTGGCCGACGATCAGGCGGTGCTGCGGCGCGCGCTCGAACTCTACCGCGAGGCGCGTAAGCTGGACCCGTCCGACTTCGTCCTGGCGACCGATCTGGCCCAGGTTTTTTATTACGCCAAGCCGCCGGCGACCGACACGGCGGTGGCCGCGGCGGAGGCGGACCAGAAACTCTGCGACGAAGCGTTGTCCGCCTGGCGTGACGCGGAGCGCGCGGCGCCGGGCGATTCCGAGCGGCAAGGGGTGTACATCCACATGGCCCGGGTGTGCCTGAGCCACGGGCGCTTCGCCGAGGCCCGGCGTCAGCTCGAGGCGGTGAAGGACCCCGGCCTCGAGGCGTTGAGAAACCGGGTGGCGCGGAACCTGGCTGAACAGGAGAAGAGCAAGGACCCAGCGGCGCCGGCCTCGCCCGCCGTGGCCAGGTGAGCCCCGCCCAACTCTCCCTGGCATCCGCATGGGTGTTCGTGCAAATTGATATTCTTGATGATTTGAGTGAAACTTGGATCGCGTTATGGCCATGAAACTTGAGACAATCTGCCTCCACGGCGGCACCCAGCCGGACCCGACGACCCTCGCTCGCGCGGTGCCGGTGTACCGGACCAGTTCCTACGTGTTCAAGAGTTCGGAGCACGCGGCGAATCTTTTTGCCCTTAAGGAACTGGGCAACATTTACACGCGCCTGATGAACCCGACGACCGACGTGCTCGAGAAGCGCCTCGCGTTGCTCGAGGGCGCGCCCGAGTTTGGTGGTCTGGCCCTGGCGTCCGGCACCAGCGCCGTCTTTTATTCGGTCATCAACCTCGCCCGGGCCGGCGATAACATTGTGTCCGCCCGCAATCTCTACGGTGGCACGTACACGCAATTCAAGGACATCCTGCCGGCGCTCGGGATCACGGTGAAGTTCGTGGACTCGACGGACCCGCGGAATTTTGCCGCGGCGATTGACGAACGGACGCGGGCGGTGTTTGTCGAGACGGTTTCCAATCCAGCGCTGGAGGTGACCGACCTGGCGGAGGTTGCGGGTTTCGCCAAGGCGCACGGCGTTCCTTTGATCGTGGACGCCACGTTCTCGACACCCTACCTAACGCGGCCGCTGGAGCACGGCGCGGATATTATCGTGCATTCGCTGACAAAATGGCTCGGCGGGCACGGCGTCGGCATCGGCGGATTGGTCGTGGACAGTGGCCGATTCAACTGGACCGCCGGCCGGCATCCGCTGTTCACCGAGCCGGACGCCAGCTATCACGGTCTCCGCTGGGGCCTCGACCTTCCCGACCCGCTGCGGCCGCTGGCCTACATTCTGCGGATGCGGACCGGGCCGTTGCGCAACCTGGGCGCCTGCATCGCGCCGGACAACTCCTGGTTCTTCCTGCAGGGCATCGAAACGCTGCCGCTGCGCATGGAGCGGCACTGTGAGAATGCGCTGGGGGTCGCGCGGTTCCTCAAAGCCCATCCGAAGGTGGAATGGCTCCGTTTCCCCGGGCTGCCCGGCGACCCGGAGTACGCCCGCAACCAGAAATACCTGCGGGGCAAAGGCGGTTCGATGGTGGTGTTCGGCATCCAGGGCGGCAAGGTGGCCGGCCAGAAATTCATCGAGTCGCTGGCGCTGTTCTCGCACCTCGCGAACGTCGGCGACGCCAAGAGCCTGGCCATTCACCCGGCCACGACCACGCATTCCCAGTTGAGCGAGGAGCAGCAGCGCGCCGGCGGCATCACGCCCGAACTGGTGCGGCTGAGCGTGGGACTGGAACACCTCGATGATCTTCGGGCGGATCTGGACCAGGCGCTCGCGCGGGCGACCGCCTGAGTTTGCCCACCCGCCGGGTTCCCGTGACCGAGCCGGTGCCGCTGGCGTTTGTTCGGATGAGAAGCGCGGGTTGCGCACTTTGCGCTTTGCCGCCGGGTTAATTGTGCTACCTTGACCGTCCCATGCATTTGAATTGGAATGTGGTGGTTGATGGTCTGGTCGCGTACCTCGGTCTGCTGATTCTCCTGACCTTTCACGAGGCCGCCCATGCCTGGACGGCCTGGAAATGTGGAGATGACACGGCGTACCGCGAGGGACGCGTGTCGCTCAATCCGGTGGTGCACATGGACCTGCTGGGGACCGTGATTCTGCCGCTGGCGGTCGTCTTCCTGGGAGCGGCGGGCTCGGGTCTGGGTCGTTTCATCATTGGCTGGGGCAAGCCAGTTCCCGTGTACCTCGGCAACCTCCGCAAACCGCGGCTGCAGGACACGCTCATCGCCGTCGCCGGGCCGGCCATGAACCTGCTGCTGGCGGTCGTGCTGGTATTGCTTGCGCGGGGCTTCGCCTCCATCAACATCATGCGGATGGCGGATGTGTCCGCGCAGATGGGGTGGATCAGCCTCTTGCTCTGTTTCTTCAACCTCCTGCCGATTCCCCCGCTCGACGGTTCACATGTAATCAAAAACTTCATCGGCATGAGCGATGAAACCTATATCCGCATCTCGCAGTTCGGCTTCATCATCGTTATTCTGCTCATCCAGCTTCCGCTGGTGAATGGGTTGATCAGTTTCTCGACCAGGTTCGCGTTCATCGTCATTTCGCGGCTGGTGGGACTGGCTTGAACGCCGCGGTTGCGGTCAGCCCTTCCGGGGCGGGACAGATTCATCACATGCAACTCTGGGTCGGCATTTCCCTCGGCGATATCACCGGCATCGGGCCGGAAGTCACGCTCAAGGCCCTGGCGGCCGGGGCTGACCATGACGATGGCACGCGGTACCTGTTGATCGGCGACGCCGCCTGCCTGGAGCGGCTCAACGCCGCGATTGGGCTGCCGCTTTTCCCCTTCACCAACTACGCCGTCGAGGGGCGGTGGTTGGTCGCGGACACGCGCGCGAACCCGCTTCCGAGCGGGCTGGAACCGGGCGCGCCGGCGGCGGCGCGGGCGGCGGTCGAGTGGCTGCGCGAGGGGGCGGGGCGTTGTCTCCGCGGTGAACTCGCTGCCTTGGTCACGGCCCCGGTGAGCAAATCGGCCATCATCCGCAGCGGGCAGCCGTTCGTCGGGCAGACGGAATTTCTGGCGGACCTCGCCGGCGAGCTGCAGCCGGTGATGATGCTGCTGGGTGCGGACGACCGGGGGCGCTGGCTGCGGGTGGCGCTGGCGACGACCCACGTGCCGATCCGACGGCTGGCGGAGTGCTTGACCCGCGAACGGGTGCGCATCGCGATTGCGCGGGCGGCCCAGGCGTGCCGGGACCTGGGGTTGCCTCGTGCGCGGGTGGGTGTCTGCGGCCTAAACCCTCATGCTGGCGAAGGCGGCGAACTGGGGACGGAGGAAATCACCACGATCGGCCCCGCGGTGCAGGACGCCCGCGCCAGCGGGGCGGACGTGGCTGGCCCCCTGGCCGCCGATGCCTTGTTCCATCACGCCCTGCACGGCCAGTACGATGCCGTGGTGGCGATGTTCCACGATCAGGGGCTGGCACCGTTGAAGCTGGTTGCCTTCGAATCCGGCGTGAACTGGACGCTGGGCCTGCCGTTTATCCGCACCTCGCCGGATCACGGCACGGCCTACGACCTTGCCGGCAAAAACCAGGCTGATCCCTCAAGCATGATCGCCGCCATCCGGCTGGCGAAGCAACTCGCCCTCCGTAAACGGACGGGCGGCTGAGGTGGCGGGGTGGGGAAAGGACTGCCTGGCAGCTTCGGGCGGATTACTTCGCGTCCTTGTCCAGTTCAATCTTGGTCGCGGTGAATTCCTTCTTGCCGTTGACCTCCTTCACCGTTCCGGTGGCCTTGACCTTGGCCGCCTTCATGCACACCTGCTTGTGGAAGCCCTTGCTGATGTCGTTGTTGACCAGATAATACTTCTCTTTCTTCCCGGCCTTTTCGACCACCACGACGTTCTGGCAGGTCGTTTGTTCCTTGAGGATGCACTTGGCGCATTCGCCCGTGCCCTTGATGGTGATTTGATCCGCGGCTTGCGCACCCAACGCAGCGGCCAGCATGCCTAACACGATCAGTCGCTTCATAATGTTGTTCTTCGGTTCTGCTCTGTGGAACTTTGACGCCGCCGGGCGACGTGGTGTTCAATGGGTTTACCAAGAAATGTTCGAGTCGGTCAAAAAATGCGAAGTCATTCCGTCCGGCCCAGGCTTGCCGAACGCCCGCCCCTTTGCTGGACTCACACCATGCAACCGGTGGTCCCAACCGCCCCGGAGGCCGCGTCCGGCCCGGCGGCGGTCAGTCAGGTGGTGCGGTTCCGTGTGCGCTATAGCGAGACGGACCAGATGGGCACGATTTACAACTCGCGGCCGCTGGAGTGGTTCGAGTGCGGCCGCACGGAGTTGCTGCGGCACCTCGGCCTGGCTTACGCGGAGCTCGAGGCGCGCGGCGTCTTCCTGCCCGTGATCGAGGCCCATCTGGAATTGCCCGGTCGCGCGCGCTATGACGACCTGCTCGAAATGACCACCACGCTCTCGGGGTTGGGCCGGGCGCGGGTGCGCTCCGACAACACCATCGTGCAGGCCGGGAATGGCCGTCCGGTGGCGCGGGGTTACACGGTGCATGCCTTCACCGACCGCGAGGGCCGCGTGATCCGTCCGCCGGCCTGGTTCATGGAGGGTTGGAAAAAGACAAAAAATGTAAAGACGGCCTCCGCCGCTCCGGTCACTTTCCGCATCTGAATCCTTTCCGCTTCTCGGACGCAGGAAAACCGGCGTTGCGGGCGCGGCGCAAGGAATGTCCATTCGGGTTTGTTATTTATCGTCAAGGTAACATGAACTTATCGAGTGCGCTGGCCGGCGGGGCCGACCCGTGGCCGCGGCCGGCGCGCGCCGGTGGAATTCGTTTTCGTTTCGACCAACCCCCACACAACCAACTCCCCTACTCAACATGACTACCTGCTCGCTCCGGCCCGCCTGCTGCGGGATTCCGCTTCTCCTCGCCGCCTGCTCGGTCCAGGCGCAAACCACCACCCCCGCGGCGGCGGCGCCCCCGGACGCCCCGGCCTCCCCGGCCGTCCAGAGCGCCGTCGAGGACTGGTTGAACCAGGCCAGGCATCCGCTGCCCTGGCTGAACTGGGGCGGGGACCTCCGGATCCGCAACGAGTACTTCAACGACGCGCTGAGCCTGACCAAGGACGCCAGCCTGAGTCCGCTGTTCGCTCACCTTCACGAACAGGACTATTTCCGTTTCCGCGGCCGGCTTTGGGCCAGCGTCGCGCCGACCGAGGATCTGAGTTTGAACGTCCGTCTGGCGGCCGAACCACGCGAGTTCATGAAACCCTCGACCATGGACACCTTCTACAGTCAGTCGGGCATGCAATGGCGGTACGGGATCATTGACAACCTCAACGTCCAATGGAAGAAGCCGTTCGACCTGCCGGTGACCTTGAAAGTTGGCCGGCAGGACATTTTCCTGGGCGACGGGTGGCTGGTAGGAGACGGCACGCCCGAGGATGGGTCTTTCACCACTTTCCTCGATTCCGCCCGGGTGACGTGGGACTTCAAGGACCAGCACACGACCGTGGATGCCATTGGCATCATCCAGTCTGGCCGGCCGGACGCCTGGCTGCCCACCCTCGGTCCCTCGACCTCCCAGGGTGGCGATCCGGAGCCGTACCTTCTGACCGACCAAAACGAGAAGGGGGCCATTCTGTGGGTTGCCAACAAGAGCATCCCGGCCGCCAACCTGGACGGCTATTTCATCTACAAGCAGGATTCACGTCTCAACAATGACCCGGAAGCAACTTTCGGCGATGACGCCAATATCTACACGATCGGTGGCCGCGTCTCGGGCCTGCTGAAGGAGCACTGGAAGTATTCGGCCGAAGGCGCCTATCAGTTCGGCCAGAAGCGGGATCCGGAACTCACCCAAAGCGTCCCCTCCAGCGACCCGACCGGCTTCCGCGACATCAACGCTTTTGGGGTGCAAAGCAAGCTCACCTATCTTCTCAAAGATGACTGGAACAACCAGTTCAGCTTGTCCTATGAATTCCTGTCCGGGGACAATCCCAAGACGGGGAACGATGAGATGTTCGACGTGCTGTGGGGGCGATGGCCGGCCTGGAGCGAGATGTACAACATCTACAGCTACGTGCAGGAAACGCGCGTTGGGCAGACTGCCAATCTTCACCGCCTTGGCCCGACCTGGAGCCTGGACCCGATCAAGGACATGAATTTCAGCGTCAGCTATTATGCGTTGTTTGCCGATCAAGACACGCCCACGCGGCCGTTAAACCAGGCCCTCGGCATGCCGACGACAGTAACCCCGTTCTCCAACGACGGCAACTTCCGCGGCCATTATATCCAAGCCGTCCTGAAATACAAATTCAGCAAGCACGTCAGCGGCCATCTGTGGAGTGAATTCCTATTTCCCGGCGATTATTACGTCAGCCGCGACATGATGTCGTTCCTACGCGCCGAAATGATGTTCACCTTTTGACGGCCGTTGATGGATACAACCGTTGCCGCGGGTTGGTTGGGAGCACCGGGCGGCGCCCTTCCTTGGGCGATGACCAAGCCCACCAGCAGGTGATGACCTTCCTGTGGGCGGAAGTCGTGGGTACATTCTGAGCGACCGTTGCGACGGGTCCGGGGCTGGACCGGCGCGGCTGGCGGAGGCTCCATTGGGCAAGGACGCATCATGTTTTGGGATCGGGAACTGGAAACCCTGGACCGCTCGGCGCTGACCCGGCTGCAACTCGAACGGCTCCAGGCCACCGTCGTCCGCGTCGCCGACCGCGTGCCGTTTTACCGCCGCCGGTTCGAGGAGTGCGGGGTGGCGCCGGAGCAGATTCGTTCGCTGGACGACGTGCGGCGGCTGCCGTTCACGACCAATGCCGATCTCCGGGAGAACTATCCTGACGGCCTGCTGGCCGTCGAGCGGAGCGACGTGCTCCGGTTGCATACGTCCAGCGGCACCACCGGCAAGCCCAAGGCGCTTTTCTTCTCGCGCCGCGACCTGGACCAGGCCGCCGGTCTGGTGGCGCGTTGCTTCGTCATGACCGGCGCCACGGAGGCCGACGTGCTGCAAAACATGATGACGTACGGCCTGTTCACCGGCGCGCTCATGCTGCACTACGGCGCGGAAAAGGTGGGGCTGCTGGTCATCCCCGCCGGTCCCGGCAACTCCGACCGGCAGCTCCTGTTGATGCAGGATTTCGGCACGACGATCATCCACCTCACCCCGACCTACGCCCTCTATTTCGCGGACCTGCTCGAACAGCGCGGGGTCCGGCCGGGACGCGACCTGGCGTTGCGCAAGGCCTACGTTGGCGCGGAGCCCTACACCGAGGAAACCCGGCGCAAGATCGAGCAGGGGCTGGGCGTGGACGTTTACAACTGTTACGGCCTTTCCGAGATGAACGGCCCCGGCGTCGCCTTCGAGTGCGAATACAAGCAGGGCCTGCATTTGTGGGAGGACAACTTCCTCCTGGAGATCGTCGATCAGGCCACGGGCGAACCGGTTCCCGACGGCCAGCCCGGCGAACTCGTGTTGACGACGTTGAACCGCGAGGCCATGCCGCTCCTGCGCTACCGCACGCGGGACATCACCGCGCTCCTGCCGGCGCCCTGCCCCTGTGGCCGCACGCACCGCCGCATCCAGCGCATCACCGGCCGCGCCGACGACATGCTGATCCTGCGCGGGGTGAACATCTACCCGCAGCAGATCGAGCGCGTGCTGATGGCGCTGCCGGAGGTGGGCCGCAACTATTTGATCATGCTCGACGGCCTCGACGAAATGACCCTGCAGGTCGAACTGGCCGAGGGTGGTTTTGACGGGCAGGTGGACCATCTGGTGAGCCTGCAACAGCAGGTGGTCGAACGCGTGCGCGCCGAAACCATGGTCAAGCCGAAGGTTGAACTCGTCCCGCCCGGCACGCTGCCGGTCAGCGAGGGCAAGGCCAAACGCGTGATTGACCGCCGCCGGCTCTGAGCACTGAAAGGAACGTCATGAACCGGGTGAAACTTGTCGCGGTGTTTGCCGAAAACAAGCCGGGCCAGACCGCCCGCCTCACCGGCGTGCTGGCCGCGGCCGGAGTCAATGTCCGCTGGGTTACCATCGCCAGCACCGGTCCGTTCGGCGTCATGAAGTTTCTCGTGGACCAACCGGAGACGGCGTTCGCGGCGCTGAAACAGCACGGCGTGGCCGTGTCGTTCCTCGACGTGCTCGCCGTCGAAGTCCCCGATCGTCCGGGCGCCCTCCACGCGGTTGCGGACTGCCTGGCGCAGGACAAGATCAACCTCGACAATGCGTCCGGTTTCGTGGCCAACCAGCGCGCCATTCTGGTCGTCGAGGCGCATGAACTCGCCCGCGCCGAGGCGGTGCTGCAACAGGCCGGTTTGCGCGTGCTGACCCAGGCGGAGATGCTTGGGCTGTGAGCGAACCCATCCCCGCACTGCCCCCGGGGCGCGGGTCGGCGACCCGCAGCCCAACCGAAGGCAACCCGGCGTTGGGATCTTCCAATCGCTTCCATGCTGGCGAAGTTGCTGCGACTCGCAGCAGTCGCGCGCCGATCGTGCCCCGGGGGTGCCTCCGAACTGCGCTAGATGCGGCCCGCCGGTTGATTGTGCCGTTGACTTGGCTGGACGCCGCCCCTAGGCTGCCACCGTCGTAAGCGGTTGCCCCGGGTCCGTGCCGCGGGGCTTTTTGCTGCGCGCACGACGAGCACGAATCTATGGCCACCACAATTCTGGTCGGCGCCCAATGGGGCGACGAAGGCAAAGGCAAGATCATTGACGTCCTCACCGAGCAGGCGGACGTCGTGGTTCGTACCCAGGGCGGCAACAACGCCGGTCACACCGTCTTCGTTGGGCCGCAGAAATACGTCCTCCACCTCGTGCCCTCGGGCATCCTGCGGCCGGGCAAAATCTGCGTCATCGGCAACGGCGTCGTCGTGGACCCGGTTGGCCTGGTCGCCGAAATCGAGGGGCTCCTGAAGCTGGGAGTGAAGGTGGACGGCAACCTCCTGCTCAGCGAAACCGCCCACCTGGTGCTGCCCTACCATCGCGAGCTCGATGCCCAACGCGAGGCGGTCAAGGGCAAAAACAAGATCGGCACCACCAAACGCGGCATCGGCCCTGCTTACGGCGACAAGGCCGCCCGCACTGGCCTGCGGGTGATTGACTTGATCAACCCCGCCCGCTTCGAGGTGTTGTTGCGGCTGCGCATCCGGGAGAACAACGAAGTCCTGAAGGCGTTCGGCGCGAAGCCGCTTTCCTTCAAGCAGGTCCATGCCGACTACCGTGCCGCCGGCGACCGTCTCCGGCCCTTTGTCGCCAACACGGTCGTGTGGCTCCACCAGGCCGGCCGGCGCGGGGACGACATTCTTTTTGAGGGCGCGCAGGGCACGTTCCTCGACATTGACCACGGGACCTATCCGTTCGTGACCTCGTCGAACACCACCGCCGGCGGCGCCTGCACCGGCTCCGGGGTGCCGCCGAACCGGATGGACCGCGTCGTCGGCGTGATGAAGGCCTACACCACGCGTGTGGGCGAAGGCCCGCTGCCCACCGAGAACGCCGAGATCGCCGACCTCTTGCACGGCCTCGGGCGTGAATTCGGCGCCACGACCGGCCGCGCCCGGCGTTGCGGCTGGTTCGACGCCGTGGCCACGCGGCACGCCACCATGGTCAATGGTATTGACGGGCTCGCGGTCACCAACCTCGACGGCCTCGATACGCTTGAAACGATCCGCGTGTGCATCGCTTACCGGATCGGCGCGCAAACTTTCGACTACGTCCCCAGCGACGCAGCGACACTGGCGCAGTGCGCGCCCGTTTACGTGGAGTTTCCCGGCTGGCACACCCCGACCACGGCCGCGAAGCAGTGGAAGGATCTTCCCGTCAAGGCCCGGCAGTATCTCAAGGCCATCTGCGAGCTGTCCGGCGCGCGGCTGCAAATCGCGTCCGTCGGCCCCGGACGCGAGCAAACGATCCGGCTGTGAGCCCGCCGTTCGCGCGCCTGTTGCCGTGACCGCCCCGACGATCCATCTCAGCCCGCAGGCGCAGGCGTCGGTGCCAACGCACGTCGCGGTCATCATGGATGGCAACGGCCGCTGGGCCAAGCAGCGCCATTTGCCGCGTGTCGAAGGCCACCGCAACGGCGTCGAGTCCGTCCGCACGATTGTTCGCGCGGCGGGCGAGCTGGGCATCAAGTTTCTCACCCTTTACGCCTTTTCCGTGGAAAACTGGAACCGCCCCCAGGACGAGGTGGACACGCTGATGACCTATCTCACGCGGTTCCTCAAGTCCGAGATCGGCGAGCTGAACCGCAGCAACGTGCGGCTGGACGCGATCGGCCAGATCTACCGGCTGCCGGAGTTCGTTCAGGAACAGTTGGCGAAAACCAAGGCTGCCCTCGCGAAAAACAACGGCCTCACGCTCATCCTCGCGTTGAGCTACGGCGGTCGCACCGAAATCGTCGAGGCCGCCCGCAGCCTGGCCACGAAGGTCAAGGAGGGACGGATGGAACCGGCGGAAATCACCGAGCACGCCTTTGCCCAGCACCTCTACACGCACGCGATTCCCGATCCCGACCTGCTCATCCGCACGAGCGGTGAACTCCGGGTGAGCAATTTTCTCCTCTGGCAGATTTCCTACGCCGAGTTCGTCGTCACCCCGACGCTCTGGCCCGACTTCCGCAAGCCGCAATTCTACGCGGCGCTGGAGGAATACACCCGGCGGCACCGCCGTTTCGGCGGGGTTTGATCGCCCGCCGCACCCCCCAATATGAAAATGCGATGCCTTGCCCGCCTCACGCTTGCGTTGCTCGCCTGGGCGGGCGTTCCCGCCGCGCGTGCGGGCGAACGCTGGAGCGACGAACAGGCCGGCGCCTGGGCACGCCGCACCGGCTGGCTCGTCGGCTGCAACTTCACCCCCAACACCGCCATCAACCAGCTCGAGATGTGGCAGGCCGACACGTTCGATCCCGTCACCATTGACCGCGAGCTTGGCTGGGCCGAGGGGCTTGGCTTCAATTCCGTCCGCGTCTTCCTGCATCACCTCCCGTGGCAACAGGACGCCCCCGGTTTCATCCACCGGCTTGACCAGTTCGTTGCCCTGGCGGATCGCCACCACATTGGCGTGATGTTTGTCCTGCTCGACGCTTGCTGGGACCCGTTCCCGCAGGCGGGCAAGCAGCGCGCGCCGCGGCCGTTCGTCCACAATTCCGGCTGGGTGCAATGCCCCGGCCGCGACATCCTCGCCAACCCCGCCCGGCACGATGAACTGAAACCCTACGTCACCGGCGTCATCGGCCATTTTCGGAACGACCGTCGCATCCACTTCTGGGACCTGTTCAACGAGCCGGACAACATCAATCGCCCGGCTTATGTGGCGCAGGAACCGGCGAACAAGGCCGAGTTTTCGCTCCTGCTCCTGCGCAAGGTGTTTGCCTGGGCGCGCGAGGTGAACCCATCGCAACCGGTCACCGCCGGCGTCTGGCTGGGCGACTGGGAGCCGGCCAAGGCCTCGCCGTTCAACCGCTTCATGCTCGAGCAGTCGGACATCATCACGTTTCACAACTATGGCCCGCTGGCCGAGTTGCGGTCGCGCGTGGACAGCCTCAAGCCTTACGGCCGGCCGCTGATCTGCACCGAATGCATGGCGCGCCCGGCGGGGAGCACGTTCGACCCGAACCTGGCGTTTCTGAAGGAGCAAAAAGTCGGTGCCTACAACTGGGGTTTCGTCGCCGGCAAGACGCAGACGATCTTCCCGTGGGATTCATGGGAGAAGACTTACACCGCCGAACCGCCGGTGTGGTTCCACGACATCCTTCGGCCCGATGGCACGCCGTTCGACGCGAAGGAAGTCGCCTTCATCAGACACGTCACCGGCCGGACGAAGTAGGGCAGGGAACTGTGCGGGGGCGCCGGTAAGAGCGTCGGCGTTCCCGGTGATCATCATCAATGGTGGGAGCCCGCCGCCGCTGGAGTTTGATTGGTTTCTGAGCCAAACGGCTGTCTCCGGTTTGCTGGTCTGGGTTGAGAGAATGTTCCGGATCGCTCAACTTCCCATTTGTGGATCACTTCTTCCCAGAGCGGCAAGTCGGCGTCGCAGATCAAGGCGTCGATCCGGTTGTCTGAATGACTGAAGCGCCAATGGGCGTCGGAAAAGGGCGCGCTGCGGACTTTCTGGTCGAGTGAGGCGAGGTCGCCGCGATTTGTCATGGGCGCCGAAAGAACAAATGAATGCTTCATGAGGAAACCAAGCGACACCAGCGCATCGTACTGGTTGTCAACCTCCTGCCGGGGGTTGGAGCCCATTCGCCGGCGTTCGGACCACGTTGTCGGAACCAGCCAGTCTGTCCACCTGAGTTTCCGGAACTGCACGCGTTGCCAGTACTCCAGATTGCGGAGGTGTGACCGCACCTCGCGATCCCGGGCAGTACTCTGCCAGAAACCCGCGACCAGGCCTGCAAGAACCACTACCACCACGATCAGAACGGCAACATGTTTTCGCATACTCAGGCCGGCGTCCCAAGCATCACGGAGATAACCTGCCAAGGGCCCTCCAGTTTCCGCTGAGGTTTGAAGTGGTCGGTGCGTCCTCGCCTATGGCTTGACCCGTTTCGCCTCCCACTCAAGCAGGCGGACATTCCCAATGAAATGCCGTTCGACCTTGCCCTTGATGGTGTCGTCGCTGATCGTGCCCAGGAACTTCGACTCGGTGACCAGGTCGTGGTCGGCCGGTTGGGCCACGCCGTTCAGGTAGAAGCGCATGGTTTGGTGCGTGGTGAAGGAAACCTGGGTGCCCGTGAGCTTGGCGTCCTCGAGCGCCACTTCATTTGTCTTTCCGCGTTCAAGCTGGCTCAATGTACCGGTCAGTTTGTCGCCGTTGCGCTTGAGTTTCAGCACGGGCTCAAAGGGCGACTTGGGCTTGGGCGTGAACGTGACTTTCCAGGCGCCGGTGGGATTGACCGCGGGCGCCTCGTCGGCCGCGCGGGCGCGGAGGGCCAAGCCGGCGACGGCAACGATCAGGGCCAGAGTGACTGAGCAGGTGCAGGGTCGGAGTGTCATACGTGTTGACAGGGTTGAGGTTGATCTATCACAAAATCGTTTTCACCGTTGGTGTCACCTTCCCACCTCATGGCTGCCATTGGCCATAAGGCCTTGCTGGGCCCAACCGTGCCAAAGGTGCCCTCCAGCGTCAAGTTGCCGCGTGAAGCCAGGCGGACACGCGCTGACAACGGTGGCTCGCGGACCGCCGGGTCGCGCCAGTGTGCGGCCGATGTTTTTGGCGTGCAGAAACGCGCCTCGGTCGGTAATGATCCACACGTTACGCACCATGAAACCAGCGCGAAGCCATGATCGGCCTCCCGGAACTCAGGTGTCGGCTCACCGCGAACCGGGCTGCGGACGTCAACACCCGCGCCCAATTTCTGACCCCGGCTGACGATGTCAACCGAGGCCGATACCTGCCGAAAGTTCGTCGTGCCGAAGCTTCAGGCCGCCGGTTGGGACTCCGACCCGCATTCCATCGCCGAACAGCGCAGTTTCACCGACGGTCGCATCGTCGTGCTCGTGCGCCTCGTCAACTCGATGGTCGAGTTCAAACAGATCATCGGGCGCGGCACGCGCGTGCACGACGACTACGGCAAGCTCTGGTTCAATATCCTCGACTACACCGGCACGGCCACGCGCAACTTCGCCGACCCGGCCTTCGACGGCGATCCCGCCTTCGCCACGCAGGAGGAAACTGACGAACACGGGCGGATGATCCGCACCGAAGTTTTAACCGCAGAGAACGCAGAGGACGCCGAGAAAGAAACCTCACCACTTCACGAAGAACCGGTGCCATATAACACCCTCTCCGCCTCGATCGGGGAGAGGGACGGGGTGAGGTGTCGAAAGTTCTATTTCGACGGCGGCCAGGTCGAAATCGCCGCCCACCTGGTCTATGAACTCGACGCTGACGGCAAGCAACTCCGCGTCGTCAAACTCACGGATTACACCGCCGAGAAAGTGCGGACCCTCTGCGCCAGCCCGGACGAACTGCGCGCCCGCTGGGCCGATGCAGGTCAGCGCGCCTCTTCCTTCTCCGCCTCGATCGGGGACAGGGACGGAGTGAGGTGTCGAAGCCACGAGCAGGAAACCGCCTTCTTCAACTACTTCGCCCCCGAAGCCCGCGAAATCCTGAACGACCTGCTGGAGAAATACGCTGTTGACGGCGAACTCCAGTTCACGCTTCCCGACGTGCTGAAAGTCCCGCCGATTTCAGCGCGTGGAAACGTGGCCGAAATCGCCCGCCTTTTCGGTGGTCTTGATCAACTCGGCAACGCGGTTAATCAACTCCAGTCGCTGTTATATGCGGCGTAGCCCCAACACCATTGGGCTGGAAGCCCTGGATGTGACAGCCTGGGCTGGAGTGAGTCCGACGAGCGTCCGCCCAGGTCAACGGTCCGATAAAACACCCTTGACAGGGCTGAAAGCCCCGGATGTGACAGCCTGGGCAGGAGCGAGCATTGCGAGTGGAGGCCCAGGCCAGCCGTCCCATAAAACACCCTTGACGGGGCTGAAAGCCCCGGATGTGACAGCCTGGGCTGAAGCGAGTCCGACGAGCGTAGGCCCAGGTCAACGGTCCGATAAAACACCCTTGACGGGGCTGAAAGCCCCCAATGTGACAGCCTGGGCTGGAGCGAGTCCGACGAGCGTAGGCCCAGGTCAACGGTCCGATAAAACACCCTTGACGGGGCTGAAAGCCCCCAATGTGACAGCCTGGGCTGGAGCGAGTCCGACGAGCGTAGGCCCAGGTCAACCGTCCCATAAAACACCGTTGACGGGGCTGAAAGCCCCGGATGTGACAGCCTGGGCTGGAGCGAGTCCGACGAGCGTCCGCCCAGGTCAACGGTCCGATAAAACACCCTTGACGGGGCTGAAAGCCCCGGATGTGACAGCCTGGGCTGGAGCGAGTCCGACGAGCGTAGGCCCAGGTCAACCGTCCCATAAAACACCCAAGCCCTGAAGGGGCGTCACAACCATGTCTCAATCCCTCGCCAACATCGTTGTTCACCTCGTGTTCAGCACGAAGGAGCGCCGGCAACTCCTCCGCGACGAGGAACGCGGCCAACTCCATGCCTACATCACGGGCATTCTGAAAAACCACGACTCGCCGCTCATCGAAATCAATTCCGTCCGCGACCACATCCACATCTTGTTCGCGCAATGCAAGAACCACGCCCCGGCGAAAATCGTGGAGCAGGTCAAATCCTCCTCGTCCGGCTGGATCAAAACGCAGAACCCCGCCTATGGCGATTTTGCCTGGCAGGCCGGTTACGGCGAGTTTAGCGTCAGCCCCATGCACGTCGAAACGGTTCGGGAGTACATTCGCCGACAACCGGAGCATCATGCTCAGGAAGATTTCCAAACCGAATACCGTCGCTTTTGCGAGAAGAACGGCAAACCATTGGAGGAACGATATGCGTGGGATTGATTGCGCAACCAAACGAACAGGTGCCGGCCCTACAGGCCGGGGGTCGTATTCTGACCGCACAATTTCCTGGGCCTTCGCTGCGCCTCAGCCCAGGCTTTCACATTTCGGGCCTTCGGCCCTGCCGGCCCGCACATCCCGATGAAGAAGAATTTGAAATCCTCGCTGACGGGCAAGGCTCTGGCCGCCTTGCAGGTAGCCGTTGCCAAGGCACTGGAGGAGCACCGGCGCCGCGGCAGGCCGCTCGCCGTCTGGGGGAATGGCGAAGCCGTTTGGATGCCCGTGGAAACCGCCGACGCCTTGCGTGAAACGCCAATCAACTACAAGGCAAAAGGCTGAAGGCTAAATGCTAAACGATAAAAGATTCAGCCTATAGCATTCGGCCTTCAGCATTTTCCAACGATGCTCCGCAACGCCTTCAACCAACTGCAAACGCTGCTCTATGTGGCATAGATTATGAGTGACTTATATTACTCCACGGACATGACCGTTTACGGGCCTTGGCTCTTGGACGTAGCGCAACTTCGTGAACTCGACAAAGTGCTCCTCAATGTGTGGGATGGATTGTGCCAATATCGAGAGAAGGCAATTCGTCGGGACGTTCGGGAAATCCTCGATGAACGGAGAAGCCGAGGTCTTCAACTAGTCAATGGCGACGAGGAGGATGAAGAACTCCTTGAATCAATAACAAAGCAGGTTTCCAGGAATAGTAGTAACTTCCGCGAGGCAAAGGAGATTACGCTCTTCCTCAACGGTGAGCGAAAGCTGAAGGTCGATTCCTTCGAGGAAGCACTTGATCATGCGGCTGTTTCTGACACGAAAGCATACGGATTCATTGCGTCAATGGAGGTAAAGGATATTGAAGTGTCACTCATTTTTGATGGCAATTATAGCAAAGTCGCTCTAAAGGTTTCGCCGGAGAGACTGCCAGAAAGCCGGGCTGCGTTTGCTTTATTGAAGAACTGGATTGACTCCAACCAACCGCGCAAGTGGCAACAGCATTGGTTGACACTTGTATCGCTAATGTGGGCACTTCTGATACTTGGATGTTTTGGTTGCGTGTCTTTTTATACGTTTTTGGCAGGAACGCCGCCATCTCCATATCGGACTCAGGCTGCTGAACTGCTCAAGCAGGGGGTTACGGTAACGAACCAATTAAAAGCTGTTGAAACCATACTTGCGTTGCAGTCTGGTGCTTCACCTGCTGGTGTATATCGAGCGATTCCCGTGTGGTGGTTTGCGGCGTTCGGCCTTGGCTTTGTTGCTTGCAGTTTTTTTTCTGTTCAAGCAAAGCCCAATCTTGCCATCGGAAAGGGGGAGACGTTGGTTAAGCGTTGGCGTTGGTGGGTCAAGTTTATCACTGTCGGCGTGCCGAGTTTCGTTTTCGCGTCATTTATTTCACCTTGGCTGGTTTCCTTCATAAAAACGCTGTTCCACTGAGGCTGAAGCAGTTCTGCCACCGTATGCCTTGCCCCATTACCGCCCAAGCGCTCGGTGCGCTCCGTTAGGAGAAGGGCTCAAGGATAAAGGGCTAAAGGCGGAATTGGAAATGATCAATCAACAGAGGACTTAATGGCAGGAACCAAAGCGTTCGCGCTTCGAGTCATCCGCATGTATTCCGAACTGCCGAAGAACGACACAGTGGCGCAAGTCCTCGACAAGCAAGTGTTGCGTTCTGGAACATCGGTGGGCGCGAATTATCGCGAGGCATCGCGTGGCCGGTCGAAAGCCGAGTTCATTGCCAAGATTGGCGATTGCCTCAAGGAAATCGAGGAAACCGAGTATTGGCTGGAATTGCTTGTGGACAGCGGTTGCGTTCCGGCAGCAAAGATGGCCGGGTTGTTGGACGAGACGCGCCAACTCATCCCCATTTTCACGACGATTGACAAACACTCGAAAGATGGCCTTTAGCGTTCAGCATTCAGCCTTTAGCCTTTCCCGCGTGTCCATGCTGCGCGAGATGCGCGATGCGGCGGGCGATTCCGGCGAGTTTTACACGCCGCGCGCCGTCGTGCGGCTCATGGTTGCCGTCACCGACCCGCGCCTCGGTGAAACCGTCCTCGACCCCGCCAGCGGCACGGGCGGCTTTCTCGTTGAAGCCTTCAATCATTTGTCGCAGCAAGTAAAAACGGTCGCGGACAGGAAAATACTACAGGAGACGAGTCTCTTCGGCTGCGAACCTAAGACACTGCCGTATCTGCTCTGCCAGATGAACCTGCTGCTGCGCGGCCTCGACGCCCCGCAGATTGACCTCGGCAACTCGCTCCGCTTCAAGCTGACGGACATCGGCGAGCGCGACCGTGTGGACGTGATCCTCACCAACCCGCCCTTCGGCGGCGAGGAAGAGAAAGGCATCCAAGGCAATTTCCCGGAAGACAAACAAACTGCCGAGACGGCGCTGCTGTTCCTGCAACTCATCATGCGGAAACTACGGAAAAGTAGGACAGGCTTCCAGCCTGTCACATCTTCCCAAAAGACAGGCAAGATGCCTGTCCTACGTTATGCCCGCGCGGCGGTGGTCGTCCCCAACGGAACGTTGTTCGGCGATGGTGTGTGCGCCCGGATCAAGGAAGAACGGGAATTCAACCTGCACACGATCGTCCGGCTGCCGAACGGCGTCTTCGCGCCCTACACCAGCATCCCGACGAACCTCCTGTTTTTTGACCGTTCCGGTCCGACGCGCGAGGTCTGGTATTACGAACAGCCGCTCCCCAAAGGCCGGAAAAATTATACCAAAACCGCGCGCATCCAGTTCGAGGAATTCGCGCCGCTCATCGCCTGGTGGGACCAACCTGGTCCTGGCACCAAGCGGAAGAAAAACGAGCAGGCTTGGAAAGTGCCCGCCGCCGAGTTGCTGGCCAACGGCTGCAACCTCGACCGGAAGAACCCGCGCGCCAAGGAAGACATCACCCACCTGCCGCCCGCCCAGCTCGCCGCCAGCATCTTGAAGAAAGAACAGCGCATCGCGGAGATCATGGGCAACATTGGCAAGCTTCTGGCGAAGCACGGAACATGAATCACTCCGCTGGCAGTCCCAGTTCTTTGAGGGCCTCGCGGGCCTTCATAATCGGAATGCCTTCGAACGATTTCAACGAAGTCAAATCGCCGTCGCCGGTCACGATGGCGTCCACTCGCGCCGCCACGGCTGCCGCCAGCACAATCAGATCCTTCGGGTCACGCAATTCCGGCGGGAGCGAAATCTGTGCGTCGGCGCTCCAGGTCACGTATTCGCGCAGGCCCTCAGCCAGCATCGTCGGGCTTAAACCAAGGAGTCGAAGTCGGGCGGCGAGCTTCGGTCGGTTCAGCACCTCGACAAACTCCACCCACAACCGCGGTGTTTGCACGAGCGCGAGTTTGCCCGCTTTGACGGCATCCAAAAGACGGTCGGGATTCCCGTGCCAGAGCGACCCGGAAATCAGGGTGTTGTATCAGCGACGATTCTCACGCGCGGCCCGTTCAGCGCGGACGGCATCCACCTCCGCCTGGATTTCTTCCATGGTCATCGGTTCACCCGGCAGCGCGCGCAGTTCACGCACCATCTCGAAGAAATCCCTGCGTGCGGATTCCGCTTCCACCTCGCGCTCGATCAACCTCGTCAGGTTTTGCGGATCGAGCAACCCCTTCGCCCCGGCCTTGGCGGCCACTGACTCGGTCAAGTCGAGTTGAACGATGATGCTCATGACGGGAACAACATGACAGCAACCGACGCACCGTGTCAAATCAGGCTGGAGGGCGGGTGGGAGCGCAGCACCGTCCGGCGCAGGTCCGAAGACCGGGGCGCATTGGCTACCTTCGAGCGCGTTATTCATGGAGAAGCTGCTGCGGCTGGTCCGTTGGACCCAGCCGCGCTCCGCTCGCGCCAGGGAGGCCCGCGCATGAGCAAGCAATGGCCAACTGTGCGGCTGGGCGAGGTGCTGGCGCTCAACAGGAACGCTGAAGGCGTTCAAGAGCATAGCCGGGGGTTGAGGAGCACCGCGACGATACCCCCGGATAGACGTCTCCATTTGTCATGCACCCTGACGGGGTGCGAGAACGGTGCGGGTGATTTACGGCGGACGATTCTGGCACCCCGTCAGGGTGCGGACGATGTTTTGCCCATGGTCCGGGGGTATCGCTGCGCTCAACCCCCGGCTGGATTCTGGCATCCCTTCAGGACGCTCACATGCGGAGGCGCGCGATGAAGCCGTGGCCAATCGTTAGTCTCGCTGAGTTGATTTGCCTTGAGCGCCGGCCGGTGAAGGTTGAGCCGCAAAAGTACTACCAGGAAATCGGCATCTATTGTTTTGGCCGCGGTATCTTCCACAAGCCGCCCCGACCTGGATTTGAAGTCGGCGACAAAGACCTTTTCTTGATGAAGGAGGGCGACTTCATTCTTCGGGTGACGTTTGCCTGGGAGGGCGCGGTCGCGATCGTGTCGGCTGCTGAAGATGGAATGTATGGCTCGACACGTTATCCAACGTTCCAGGTGGATCAGAGTCGGTGCGTCCCGCTTCCTGCTGAATTATTTCAAAACCGAAGAAGGGATTCAGCAATTGGTGAAGATATGCCCCGGTTCTGCGGGGCGAAATCGGGTCCTGAGTATCCGGCGAATCTCCGAGGTGCTCGTGCCCCTGCCGCCGAACTGGACGCGCTACTGCCCGCCATTTTGGATCGGGCATTCAGAGGAGAATTGTGAACGCATCTGTTTCAGGGCCGAAACCCCATCATGTTAGAGCCTGGGCCGGAGCGAGTCCGACGAGCGAAGGCCCAGGAAGACCGACCCATATAGCACTCTTGACGGGGCTGAAAGCCCCTAATGTGACAGCCTGGGCTGGAGCGAGTCCGACGAGCGTAGGCCCAGGCCAACCGCCCCATACAATACCCGAGCCCTGAAGGGGCGTCACAACCATGTCCCAGTCCCTGGCTAACGTCGTGGTTCACCTCGTGTTCAGCACGAAGGCCCGCCGCCCTCTCCTTCGTGAGGAGGAACGCGGCCAACTCCATGCTTACATCACGGCATCCTCAAGAACCAGGACTCGCCGCTCATCGAAGTCAATTCCGTTCGCGACCACATCCACATTTTGTTCGCGCAGTCGAAGAACCATGTGCCCGCGAGCATCGTGGAGCAGGTCAAGAGTTCGTCCAGCGGTTGGATCAAGGGGCAGCACGCGTGGTATGCTGATTTCGCGTGGCAGACGGGCTACGGCGAATTCAGTGTCAGTCCGATGGACGTCGAGGAGGTGCGGGAGTACATCCGCCATCAACCGGAGCGCCACCGGCAGGAAGACTTCCAAACCGAGTTCCGCCGGTTTTGCGAAAAGAATGGCAAACCGCTGGATGAGCGCTATGCTTGGGATTAAACCGAATGGGGTTCTGGCGGTATGCGGGCGGCTTCCGCGGCAGGGATCTCGAACTTCGGTCCCGCCCCTGCAGGGCGGTGGAGAATTGCCTGGTGACTTCTTCCTGGGGCTTCGCTCGGCGCTTCACCCCAGGCTCTCACAGGACGGGCTTTCGGCCCTCCGCCTGCAAGCCGAGACCGCTGACGAACTGGACGCGCTCTTGCCCGCCGTTTTGGACCGGGTCTTCAAAGGAGAATTGTGATATGGCCAAGAAAAAAGAATTTCCGTTGGCACAAGTGTATGGGTTGCTCGAACCCGGCCCGGTGGTGCTGGTGACAACGGCCCGCGTGGGACGAGCGAACATCATGCCCATGTCGTGGCATACGATGATGGAGTTTGTGCCGCCGCTCGTGGGCTGCGTGATCAGCAGCCAAAACCACACGTTTGAAATGTTGCGGGCGACGGGAGAATGCGTGATTAATGTGCCGACGGTGGAACTGGCTAAGAAGGTGGTGAGTTGCGGAAACACTTCCGGTCGGTCGGTGGACAAGTTCAAAACCTTTGGCCTCACGCCGGTGGCGGCCACGGCCGTCATGGCCCCGCTCATCGCTGAGTGTTATGCCAATTTGGAATGCAAGGTGATTGATCGAAAACTGGTGACCCAATACAATTTCTTTATCCTGGAGGTCGTCAAGGCGTGGATTGATCCGCGTCGGAAACGGCCCCGGACGATTCATCATCAGGGAGAAGGTGTGTTCGCGATTCCGGACCGGACGATCAAACTGCCTTCGCCAAAAACTTCCTTCCTCACAAAATGAAGCGCCGGCAAGCCGAGACCGCCGCCGAACTGGACGCGCTGTTGCCCGCCATTTTGGACCGGGCTTTTAAGGGAAAGCTGTGAAACGGAAGCCAGCGTCGAACAACGACACCTCACCTTGCATCCTCTCCCCGTTCGAGGCGGAGAGGAAACCCGCCATCCGTAACCGCGCGTGGACTCGCTCGCTGCCCGCCCGGTCGGGCTTCGCCCTTTCGCTCGGGGAAAGTCGTCTCGCGCGTTCCCGGCGCGTTCGGCTCAAAAGATAACTCTAAATGAAATCCGGCTACACCGCACGCCAGGGCCAGTTTCTTGCCTACATCCATCAATACAGCATCCTGAACGGTTGCGCGCCAGCCGAGGTTGACATGGAACGGTTCTTCGGGGTGACGCCGCCGACGGTGCATCAGATGGTGCTCAGGCTGGAGCGGCGTGGATTCATCCGGCGTGTCCCCGGCCAGGCGCGCAGTATCGCCCTGATCGTTTCCCCCGACTCGCTCCCTCTTCTGACCCGCCCCCAAGGCCGCGCGTTCAAGGGAGATTGAGCCGCCGTGCTCCGCGGCCGTGACTGCTCGTTCCACCTCCGTTGCGTGCAAGAAGATGGGGCGGCGACGCAGCACCACCCCCACCCGGCCCGCCCAACATCGGGCCGCCACCCATGCGAAGTGCGAATGACGAATGACGAACGGTGGGGCGCGGATCGCCGGGCCGCGACGTTCCCGTTCAACCGGTCACGGTGATGCCGCGCTCCGCGAAACGCGCGAGCGTCCATGCGTATTCCGCCGCCAGTTGGTCCACCACATGGCCGGCACGCAGTTCCGGCGGCAGGACTTCCCACGTGTACGTCTCCATCTCGAAATGCGCGCACGCGTCCGGGTGGGCGGCGACGTAGTCGAGCACCCCGAGCAGGTGATCGGTGGTCGTGCCAAAGACCGGCGTCGGCGCGGCGTGGAGGGGGATGTGAAAATGCACGCGCCATTCCGACGAGGGGTGAACGACGAGGGGCGATGTTCGAGCGTCCAAGAACGAGGTTCGAGCAAGGGCTTCGGAAAGATCGCGGAACCACTGCAACCGCCCGTCGGCCAACCGGGCCACGACCTGGTGCAGGTAGGTTGCATCGGCGAACGCCGCCAGTGCCGCGCGGGCGGCCGGCGTCGGATGCAATTTGAGCGCCGAGCTGAGGTGGATTTTGCTCAGCAGGATGCCGTTTTCGCGGAGGCGGTTCAACGCCACCGCCGGTTCCTCAAATTCGATGGCCAGGTGGCAGGCGTCGTAATTCACGCCGAGGTGAAACTCGATGCGATGATCGGTCGGCCGGTCGTCGCGCAACCGGTCGAAGAAGCGCACGACTTCGTCGCTGGTTTCGAGGTAACAGAGCGGCTCGGGCTCGAGCCCCAGGTGGAGCTTGCGGCCGGTGCGTTCGCTGAGGGCCGCGATGTGTTCGACACAGAGCCAGAGGTTGCGGCGCATTGCGCGGGCCTGGTCGTCCGTGTGGATGAATTCCTTGAACGAGCCGGGAACGGTGCTGACGCTGCCGGCGATATCCGATGGCACCAGTTGCGCCAGCAGATCGAACAATCGCCTGGTGTAGTCGAGCCGTTCCTGGGTGGTCCAGTCGGGCGCATAGACCTGTTCCTTCACTGCAGCACCGTGGAAGCGACCGAAGGGAAAGCCATTGATCGTAAAAACATAGCAGTCGTGGCGATCGAGCCAGCGCTGAAACGCAGCCAAGGTGGCCGGCTCACCCAGTTCGCGGGCGGCGAGGTCACCCAGTCGCAGGCCGATGGCGTACGGGCGGCCGGGGGCGACGCGCTCGCGGACGGCGAGCGTGTGGCGTTCGAGGCTGGCCAGGATTTCCGGCCAGCTTTCGCCCCGGTGGATGTTCGTGCAATAGGCGAGATGGCGATGATGCGCGAGCTTCATGCTGACGTCATTTTCGCCGCGCGCCGGTCGGGTGCAAAGCAAAACCAGCCCGGCTCAACCTGCCGGTGTCGTTGCCGCCGGCCGGAACGGCTCCGCGGCGAGTTCGCGGAACCGCTGGCCCAATTCCTCGCGGGCCTTGAGCAGGAAATACCCGTCGGTCGTGCCGCACACGACCAGCCAGAACAGCCAGATCCACCCGAGCTCGGTCGGTGCGCCCGTGAAGGTCAGCAGGGCGAGGAAGATCAACCAGGGCAGGATCATGATGCGCAACACCGCGCCGGTAAATGCCTGGTTGGGTTTGCGTCGGACCAGTCCCAGCCAGGAGCCGACCCAGCACAGGGTCAGCAAATCCGCGACGAAAACCAGCATCGTGACCAGTGCCGCGCCCCCCATGCTGGTGTCGTTGCCGCCCAGGACGGCCCCGATGCCCAAGGCGAGGAACTCCATGAGCAGGACGACCATCACGGGTTTGGCAAACATGCGCCGCATCGCCTGCATCTGGCCCGTGAGAATCTCGGGCACGTCGAGCGGCGTGGTGAGCAGCAGTTCCAGCGCGCCGGTGGTGCGGTCCTCAGCCCAGCGGTGAGCCGCCTCGGAGGCCATGAGCCACTTGAACGGCGTCTGGAGGAAGATCGCCACGGCGGCGGTCATACTCCAGCTCCACCAGTCGCGTCCCAGCAACCCTCCGCCCAGCAGCCACACCCCGAGGGCGATGCCGATGAGCCAGTTCAGGAGCAAGGGTTTCATCCGGTTGCGGCTGGCGAGCCACAGGATGGGGTTCTGGTCGAGCATCCGGCGGCGGAACTCACGCCGGCCGGCGCGGCTCCCGAAGTTCCATGCGTGCCACCGCGCCTGCCAGCTCCGCAACCAACCGGTGGCCGGCCGTTCGAGGAAACCGCGTGAGACGGCGCGACTGGCCCAAAGCAACGCCACCCACGCCAGCGCGTGCGTGCCAACGAGTGAGAGCAGGAATCTCACATCGGAAAAGCTGAACTGCGCCTGGGCGGCGAGGATGGCCGCCGGTGTTGGGCTCAGCGCCGTCAGCGCCCAGTCGCCCACATTGCCCCGGGGGATGTTCCCATTGGCGACCGCCGCGCAGAAGGCCAGCAGAAAGAGCAGAAAAAAGGTCATCGCCAGGGCACTGCGCGCTTCGCGGCAGAAGGCAGAAACCACCATCCCGAGCGCCAGCGAGAGAAACAGCGTGTTGCCCAGCGCCAGGGCCATGCCGCCGAACTGCATCAGCGACACGCCGCCGAGCAGCAGCGGCAGCGCCAGCACCGGCAGGATCGCGAGCAGGCTGAACATCGCCGGCACCGCGGCCCCGGCGAGCTTTCCGAACACGATGTCGTAACCGTGCAGGTCGGTCAGGAAGAGCAACCCGAGCGTGCCTTCGCGTCGTTCCGCACTGAGTGTGTCGGCAGTGAACAGCGGCCCGGCGCCGAGGCAGAAGACAAAGGCGCACGCGGTCAGGGCTTGGAACAACTCGAGGCCCATGCCTCCGGCGCTCTGCCAGTCGGCGCCGAACCAGAGCGTCCACCCGCCGAGCACGATGGCCGCGACCGCGGCCGCCAGCCGGGTCCGGAACGCGTTGCGCCGCCGCGCGGCGACGCGCAGCTCCCGTCCAACGATGGGCAAAAACGTCATCGCGTGCCGGCCCTCCGGACCAGTGGTCGCAGGTTTTGACCGACTGCCGATCGAGTCGTCACGTTTGGTCTCCGGCCGGGAGACTCAGGCGGCCGCTGTTGGTGACCAGCGTGAGCGTTCTCGCGTCCGGCATCGGAGTCCGCCCCCGTTTCCACCAACGCGGGCCCCGGTGGGGTGGAGCCTCGACCTGCGCGGCCGCGGTGCGGAAGTGATGGTGCAACTGGTGGCGGGCCCACAGGGTGAACGTGAGGTTTTTCAGCACCCAGGCGGTCGGGTGGACGAGGGCGTGCGTGACGGCCGAGGTCGGCAGCAGGGCCTGTAGCCAGGGATGGCGCATGGCAAAATTCCAGAAGGCCGGGGGCAGGCTCGACAGGCCGGGCAGGACGTAGCTCAACGTCCAGGGCAACAGCACCACCCACGCGAACGTGAGAAAAATGGCCAGCGTGGCCCGCCGGCAGGACACGCTGAACCAGGTGCCCATCCAGCAGATGGCCACGACATCGGTGATGAAGCTGATGAAACTGCCCCCTGCGGACGCCAGCAGGTAGCCGGGCGGGATCAGGTTCGTGTTGCGCAGGCCGCCGTTCAACCACCAGGAGCCGATCACATAGAACACATGGAGGGCGCCGATGACGACCACCGGTCCGGCGAACAGGATGGTCAGCGCCCGCCGGTGTCCGCGCAGCATCGTTCGCACCGGGACGGGCGTGGTGAGGATCAACTCCAGCGTGCCCGTGCGGCGCAGCTCGATCCAGAAGCGGCAAGCCATCACGGTCACCCAAACCCGGTTGGTAAAAACGAGCGTGGTCGAGAAGTAAACGTGAAACTGGGAGCTGGCCGGGGCGAGCCGATAGCCGATGGTGAGCCAATAGACATTGATCGCCACCAGCGCCACCAGCGTCCAGAACACATAATGCGGCCAGCGCAACCGCGCGGCGAGGGCGGCCACGGGATTGCGTTCGAGCCGGCGCCGGAAGACGCGTCGCCAGCGGTTCGTATAACCCAGCCGCCAGAACCAGCGGCTCGTCGTGGGCTTCTCCGCCGGGTGGTCGCGCCAAACGCGCGGCACCACCAGCACGGTAATCAGCAGAAACAGCCAGCCGAGGCCATGCACGAGTTTGAGGGACAGCCAATAAGTGCCCGGCGACACCCGAAAGGACGCGTCCATCGCAAGGTAGCCGGTGAAGGCCGGGCTGAGCAGCGCGAGCAGCGGCGCGCCGGTCATCGCGTGCGTGAAGAACCGGGTCGTGAGGACCAGCGCGAGCCCCGGCAACAGGCCGGTGAGTCCCAAGGTGAGGATCGCTGCCGCCAGCGTGGCCTTGGCCTGTTCCCGGCTGAGCAGCGAAACGAATATCCCCGCGGTGAGCGAAAACAGCATCGCATTCACGATGGCGAGCGCGACCCGGCCGTATTCACCCGGGGTCACGCCGCCCAGGAGCAACGGCAGGCCCAGGGCCGGGAGCATGGCCAGCAACCCGTGGAACCCCGCCAGGGACGCGGCGACCCATTTGCCCAGCACTACGTCGTAGCTGTGCAGGTCGGTCAGGAACAACAGGCCGAGCGTGCCGTCGCGCTTTTCTTCGCTGAGGCAGTCCGCCGTGAAGAACGGTCCCACCAGCAGGCAATAGCTGAAGGCGAGCACGGTCAGGTAAACGAACAGGGTCGGCCCCACGGTGGCGGGCGGTTGCTGCCGCGAGGCCAACAGGCAGATCCAGGCGCAAATGATCAGCGCCGCGCCGGCCGCGCCCACGCGCAGCCAGTAGGTCCGGCTCCGGCGCGCGTTGACCAGCAACTCCCGGTTCACGATGGGCAGCCACGTCATCGCGCCGAATCTAAGGCCGGCCGGCCAAAGTCCAAAGGGGAAAGTCCGCGTGACCCGCCGGTCCTCAGCCCACCGTCCATTACTCGCACTTCGTCACTCGCACTTCGCATGGGTGGCGGCCCGTTGCTGAGAGCCGCTACGACGGGCCGGATGCGTTCGTAGCTGCCGTCGGAAGACGGTGGCCATCTTTGCGATCAGCGGCTCTCTGCCGAGAGCCGCTACGTTGCCTGGCTCGGGCGGGTTTTGTTCTCGTTGTAATTGGCCGTAAATCTGCTCTTAATCGGCTGTCTCCCAAGCCAACCTCGCCATGAAAATGCCAGTTTCTCTGAAGGCAAACCGGAACCGCTCCCGCGCACTGAGCTTGTTGGAGGTGCTGGTGGTGGTTGCAGTGGTGATGGTTCTTCTCGTGCTACTGGCCTCGCTTGGTGGGCCAAGCCATGTAAAGGGAAAAGCGCGCCGCATCGGCTGTTGTAACAACCTTATGGAGATGGGCATCAGCGCGCGTCTTTGGGCAGCCGATCATAGCAACTCGTTTCCGATGACGACCTCAACCAACCAGGGTGGCACCAAGGAAGTCGCTGCCTCAGTCTGGCGGAGTTACCTGGCGATGAGCAACGAGTTGGCGAATCCGAAAGTCCTTCTTTGCCCGGCCGATTCCCGCAAGCCGGCGATCAGCTTCACCTCTTTGCGGAACGAGAACATCAATTACTTCCTCAACCTGGATGCCAACGAAACCACCCCGGACGCGCTCCTCGCCGGCGATCGTAATCTGACCACCAACGGCGTTGCGGTGAAGCCTGGACTACTTACGATCCGGAGCAATTACGTCCTCGGTTTCAGCGAGGAGATGCACGTGCTTGTCGGCAATGTTCTTCTGTCGGATGGCAGTGTGCGGCAACTCGGTCCTCGGGGGTTCCAGGAACTGGTCCTCAGTGCCGGTTTGGACACCAACCGCCTCGTGGTTCCGTGAAAGCGAGTTGGATCATCCCTTGCCGTCGCCGTGTCGGGCTACGTGGCCGATTCGCCGCCCGCATGAATAATTCGCTCCGCGGCCCCGACTCTCTCATGAAACCACCCGCTTGGAAGCGGGCGGTGGCACTGAGGTTATGGACGACAACGACAGCCAGTTGATCGAGCGGTTCTTGCACGAGGGCGACGCCGAGGCGTTTGCGGCCATCATGGGCCGGTATGTGGCGATGGTCTATGGCACTTGCCGGCGCGTTTTGGGCAACGATGCCGAGGCTGCCGACGTCACGCAGGAGACATTCTTCCAGTTCCTGAAGAGCGCCGGCCGGGTGAGCGGATCGGTCGCCGGCTGGCTCCACCAGGTGGCCACGCGCCGGTCGATCGACCTGGTGCGCCGGGCCGCCTCGCGGCGCGCGCGGGAGCAACGCTTCGCGGCCGGGGACTGGGCGGAGAACGAAACCTGGGAGCAGCTCGAGCCCCTGGTGGACGAGGCCATGGAAAAACTGCCGCGCGAGTCGCGGGACCTGCTCGTGCTCCATTACCTGAAAGGCCGGACCACCACCCAAATCGCCGAGGCCGTCGGCGTGTCGCAGCCGACGGTGTCGCGGCGGGTGGTGGCCGCATTGGAACAGTTGCGTGAAAACCTGCGCGCCGCCGGCGTGCCGGTCGCCGCCGGGGTGCTCGTCGCGATGTTGACCGCGGGAGCCGAGGCCGCCACGGTGCCCCCGCCGCTCCTCGGATCGCTCGGCAAACTGGCGATGACGCAGGCGGCGTCAACGGGCGTGGTCCTCCCGGTTTCCTCCGGGTTGAGCAACGCGATCGCCACAGTGACGGCGGGCTTGGGGGCGCTGGCCGCGGTGGGGGGCATTGCCTGGATTGTGGCGAACCAGACCGGCGGGCGGCCGCAGACGACACCGGCGGTGGTCCGCGGAGCGATCACTGCGTCGGCGCCCGAACTGGCGGACGCGGAAACGTCCACGAACACGAGCCCGGACGCGGGCCTGCAGCCCGCGATGGCGAGCAACCCGCCCGCACCCCTCACCGCCATGGCATCACTCTCCGTCCTGGTGACGAATGCGCCGCCAGCGAGGGTGTCGGGGCAACTGTCCAGTTGGGAAAACCGGCGGGAAACACGGTCCGCGTGGGGGACAAGCCAGGGTGGTGGGGGAAGCGGGAGCATGAGTGCTTCGGGCGGCGGCTTTCTTTCGGCGGACGGTAACGGTTTCGTTTCGGGCGCGACGAACCCCGGCCGTGATGCAGCGGTGCCGGGCGGCTTCGGTCGCACCGGCGGGGTCCCCGGTTACCGTGGCATGATGCGCGGCGGGATGGGCGGGGGAAGCGGCGGTTTTGCCAGCGGCGGCGCGGGGGGCGGAGCCGGGTTCGGTGTGCGTTCGGGCGGCGGTTTTGGCCAGGGTGCTGGCGGTGCCGGCACCGGCTTCGGCGGGTTCCCGGGCGGATTCGGTGGTGGCAGCGCGGGGGCTGGCGGGGGCTGGGGCGGCAGTGTTGTCGCCAGCGGGGGCGGTGGGATCCTTGGTCCCGATGGTCGCCCAATCACCGTGTCGGGCGGTTACGGGGTGACCAATTCCACGTTCACGCGGACAACGGCTCCGGATGGGGCGGTGGCCGAGACCCGGGAATACAGCTCGACGAATTCAGGGCCCGTCGCGCCCGCGCGCTGATCCACCTCCGGGAGTTCTTCGACCGCGAATCGGCAGCATGGTGCGGGGGCCGGGGCCGCCAGTGCAACTCACGAGGCGGGCCGGTTCTTCCCGCGCGAAGCCGGTGATCCCTTGCGTTGCTGCACCGCCTCGCGCAGGAGGAATTCGATCTGGCCATTGACGCTCCGCAATTCTACCTGCGCCCATTGCTCCAGCTCCTTCCAGAGTGCCGGGCTGATGCGCAGCAGAAATGACTTCCGTTCTTCCATGCCGGCGTTCAAACGGGTTCAGATGATGGCGTGAGACCGGCTTACTTGATGTAGTAGCCGGAAACCCGCCATTGGCCGTCCTTCTCCAGCATGGGCGTGATCGTTTCCACGGCGACCGCCTTGTGCTCGAAGGTGGTGTCGAATTGGATCACCACATAGGAGCCGTCGGGCGCACCGGGGAGCGCGGTGGTGGCTTGCGCGGATTTCAGCTTGCGCGACACCAGCTTGCCCAGCGGAGTGCGGGCGGCGCGGATGCCGGTTTCCCAGGCCGCTTGGTTGACGGCGGCCTTGGCAACCGCGGCGGCGTCCTCCCAGCTCCGCGAGTACTTTTCGCCGTCCACCAGGGCCGCCCAGGTCTGGGCGGATGCGATGGCAGCCTGGTTGGCTGCGGTTGGCGCCGGTTGCTTGCCGCATCCGGCGAGCGCGAGGGTCAAGAGACCCAACAACAGTGCAGGAGAAGTTTTCATGGTGATGGCCCTAACGGGGGTGATGGTTTTCCCAGTTTCAAGTTTCAAGTTTCAGATTTCGAGCTTCGAGTTTCGAGCTTCGAGCTTCGATCAGGTGTAGAGGGTGCCGGTGTTGACGACCGGCGTGACTTCGGCTTCGCCGCACAGGACGACGAGCAGATTGCTGACCATGGCGGCCTTGCGTTCGTCGTCGAGCTGGACGACCTGCTTTTCCTGCAACTCGCGCAGGGCCATTTCCACCATGCTGACCGCGCCGTGGACGATTTTCTGTCGGGCGGCGATCACGGCCTCGGCCTGCTGGCGGCGCAACATGACCTGGGCGATTTCCGGCGCGTAGGCCAGATGGGTCAGGCGCGCCTCTTCGACGGCCACACCGGCCTTGGCGAACCGTTCCTCGAGCTCGCGCCGCAACGCCTGCGACACTTCCTCAATGCTGCTGCGGAGGGTGGTTTCGCCCTCTTCGCCGTGGTCGTAGGCGTAGGAATTGGCCAGATGCCGCAGCGCGGACTCGCTCTGCATCTCGACGTATTTTTCGTAATCGTCCACGTCGAACACGGCCTGGGCGGTGTCGCGCACGCGCCAGACGACGACGGCGCCGATTTCGATGGGGTTGCCGCGCTTGTCATTGACCTTGAGTTTCTCGCCGTTGAGGGTGCGGGCGCGGAGGGAGATTTTGTTGCGCCCCATCGTTTTCTTGGTCGGCGCGGGGGGCGGGGTTCCCGACTTGGCGGCCGCCATCTGGCTTTGGACCGCCATCCAGCGCGAGCACGACGAGCCGTTGGTGTAAAACGGATTGCCCCAGAAGAAGCCGCTTTCGCGCACGGTGCCCTTGTATTGGCCAAAGAGGACCAGCACGCGGGCCTCGTTCGGTTGGAGGCTGAAGAAACCGGTGACGAGAATGACCCAGACAGGTTCGAGCAGGAGGGCGAGGAACATCAGGCCCACGAGCGGATGGCCGGCGGGCCCGGCGCCGGCCAGGATGGAATAGACCAGGAGGGCCTGGATGGCGATGAACAGGGCAATGAGCAGCGGCAGCATCAGCCAGCCGTTGTGGACGTGGACCGCGCGTTCGCGATTGGAGGTCATGGGTTCGGTATTCATGGCAGGATGGGTTTGTGGACGGGCATGTTCAATATCTTGGTGATATCATATTGCAATCATCCGGCCTGTCAACAGGAATTTGGGGTAATGCCCCAATGTGATTGGACCGCGGCTGTGTGCCCTGCACCAGCCGCAGCGGTCCCTGCCTGCTGCGGCTGACGCTTCGCGCACCGCCGCGGTCATGGAAACGGCAGGCCCAGTCGGGACATGACCGGGTTTTGGCGGCGGCCGGCCGGGCCATCGTCTAATCGAATGTCTCAATGATTCCCCACGGCTTATCAATTAACGGTTCCGGCCCCGGAGGCCTAGTTTTGCGGCGTCAAACGGAGCATGAACGCGATGACCCATCTGCAACCGCCGGAGGTCAACCTCCTGGCGGCGTGGATCGGCGTCGTGGCCGGCCTCCTCGCCGGTGCGGCGCTGGGTCTGGGTTTTGACCGGCCGGACTGGCTGGGCGGCTACGCCAGTCACCGGCGCCGGCTCTACCGCCTGGCGCACATTTCGCTGTTCGGTCTGGCGCTGCTGAACGCGCTTGGCTTTTTCACCGTGCGGCTGGCGCTGACGACCACGCCGGCGGTGGTGGTGGCGGGGTGGGCGTTGATCGCGGGGGCGCTGACGATGCCGGTGAGTTGTGTCGTGCTGGCGCATCGGCCGGGCTGGCCGCCGGTGCTGCTGTTTGCCGTGCCCGTCGGAAGCCTGTTCGTTGCGGGCATCGTGTTGGCGGGAAAGGTGGCGGGTTTATGAAGAAACGCATTGGATTCATTGCGATGAGCGGCGTGCGGGCGCACAACGCGGAACTCACCAAACTTGGGCTGACGCTGCCCGGCTTCGTGGAGCGCAACAAGATCATCGCGTCGCTGCCGAGCCTGGGATTGCTCACACTCGCGGGGCTTACGCCGGACCGCTTCGACGTCGCGTATCATGAGATCGCGGACCTGCGGCAGACGGGCGACGCGCTGCCGGACGAGTTCGACCTGGTGGCGATCAGCACGTTCACGGCCCAACTCAAGGAGGCTTTCGAGGTGGGGGACGCGTATTTGGCCCGCGGCACACCGGTGGTCATGGGCGGCATCACCGTCAGCGCGCTGGCGGACGAGGCGCTGGCCCATTGCACCAGTGTCGTCGTGGGCGAGGGGGAACCGCTCTGGCCGGAGGTGCTGCACGATTTCGAGCGCGGCCTGCTCAAACCGCGCTACGTGCTGTCACCTCCGGACCAGTTCGATCTCCGCGACGCGCCGATGCCGCGATTCGATCTGCTCGACCCGGCGAAATACAACCGGCTCACGGTGCAAACCAGCCGTGGCTGTCCGCATTCCTGCGAGTTTTGCGCCAGTTCGATTTTGCTCACCGGTCGCTACAAGGTGAAGCCGGTCGAGAAGGTCGTCGCCGAGATCCAGGCGATCAAGCGGCGCTGGCCCCAGCCGTTCATCGAATTCGCCGACGACAACAGTTTTGTCCAGCGCGACCACTACAAGCGACTGCTGCGCGCGCTGGTGAAGGAGGGCCTGCATTGGTTCACCGAGGCGGATGTGCGCGTGGCGGAGGACGACGACCTGCTGGGCTTGATGCGCGATTCCGGCTGCCGGCAGGTGCTCATCGGTCTGGAGAGCCTGCGGCCGGCGAGCCTCGACGGGATTGAACTCCGCACCAACTGGAAGCTGCGCCACCAGGATCGCTATCGCGAGGCAATCGCGAAGATCCAATCCTTCGGCATCACGGTGAACGGGTGCTTCATTCTCGGGCTCGACGGCGACACGCCGGAGGTGTTCGACGAGGTGCTGCGGTTCGTGCGCGAGTCGGGGCTTTACGAGGTGCAGATCACGTTCCTGACGCCGTTTCCTGGCACCCCGCTTTACGAGCGATTGGAGGCCGAGGGACGGCTGTTGCGGCCGGGGGCTTGGGAACTTTGCACCCTCTTCGACATCAATTTCACCCCGCGCGACATGAGCGTCGAGGAACTGCAGCGCGGTTTTCTCGGGCTGGGGAAGCAGTTGTATGCCGCGGAGGAGACGGCGGCGCGGCGGCGGCAGTTCACCGAGCGCCTCAAGAGCTCGCCCAACTTCCGGCGCCGGGCGGGCGGCCGGGACACCGCCCTGGCGGCGTAGCGGCGCGGGTCACGGGTCGCGGCGTGGCTCCACGCCCAGCAGGTTGCGCACGAAGAAATCGGCGCGTCGGCGTTTGCCGTAGGGACTTTCGGCGGCGCCGTGGTCGGAGCCGGTGATCACCAGCAGCTCGAAATCCTTGTTCGCCTTTTCCAGCGCGTTGACGACCTGCATCGTCGAGGACGGGTCCACGTTGTGATCGAGCTCACCGACGATGAGCAGCAGTTTGCCCTGGAGCTTGTGGGCGTCGGCGACGTTCGAGCTTCGGACGTAGCTCTCGTCCACCGGCCAGCCCATCCAGAGTTCGTTCCACCAGATCTTGTCCATGCGGTTGTCGTGACAGCCGCAGTCGGCGACGCACACCTTGTAGAAATCCCCATGATCGAGCAGCGCGCGCAGGGCGTTTTGTCCGCCGGCCGAGCCGCCATAGATGCCGAGGCGGGCGAGGTCCATCTCGGGATGCTGCGCGGCCGCGGCCTTGATCCAGAGAATGCGGTCGGGAAAGCCGGCGTCGGCGAGGTTTTTCCAGCCGACGTCGTGGAAGCGCTTCGACCGGTTCGAGGTGCCCATGCCGTCCATTTGCACGACGATGAAACCAAGTTCCGCCAGTTCCTGCTGGCCGTGGAACGCCCGGAATTCCTTCGGCGTGAAGGAATCCTGGGGGCCGGCGTAAATGTCCTCGATCACCGCGTATTTCTTCGCCGGGTCAAAGTTCGTCGGCCGAAAAATGACGCCGTAAATGTCGGTGTCGCCGTCGCGGTCTTTGGCGACGAACGGCTCCGGGGCGCGCCAGCCGGTCTGGAGCAGCGCGCTCCCGTCGGCGTGTTCGAGTTCACACACCAGCCGGCCGTTATCGGCACGGCGCAGTTCGGTGACGGGCGGTTGGTCCACGCGGGACCAGGTGTCGAGCAGGAACCGGCGGTTGGGGGAGAACTGCACGCGGTGGCTGCCGTCGCCCTCGGTGAGCACGGTCAACCCGGTGCCGTCGAAGTTCACGCGACAAAAGTGAAGGTAGTACGGATCCTGGCCGGAACGGATGCCGCCGGTGCGAAACCAGATTTGGCGCGCCTTCTCGTCCACGTGCTCGACGCCCCGCACGACCCACTCGCCGCGCGTGATCTGGTTTTTCACCTGCCCGGTTGCGGCGTCGTAGAGATAGAGATGGTTCCAGCCGTCGCGCTCCGACATCCAGATGATCTCGCCGGTGTCTTCGAGGTAATGCGCGTAGAACTTGCCGGAGTAGTCAATGAACGTCTTGCTCTGTTCGTCCACGATGGCCCGCGCGGCGCCGCTGACGGCGTCCACGGCGATGATGCGCAGGACCTGGTGACCGCGCTGGTTGTAAACGAAGGTAAACTGCTTCGATTCGCGGTCCCAGCGGATATCCTCCGCGCTCCACGGATTGGGAAACAGCGCGTCGCTGACGGGGATCTCTTTGCGGGCGACGGCGTCGAAGAGATGCGGGCGGGGCAGGGGAATCGGGTCACCCGGCTTGAGGTAGTCGTAGGAAAGTAGTTTTGGCTGGAGCTGGTCCTTCGGCGAGGACTCGACGAGATAGACTTTGCGGTCGCCGCCTTTTTTTGTTCGGACGGCGACCAGTTTCCGCGAATCAGGCGACCAGAAGATCTCGCCGCCATAAGCGTCGCCAGCGGTGCCGTCGGTGCTGAGCGCTGATTCGTTGCCACTTGCCAGGTCACGCAGCCAGACGTTGTGGTCCTTGATGAGCGCAGCCCAACGGCGGTCGGGCGAAACGTGTCCCGGCGTCGCAGGCGGTGCGGGCTTTTCTGGCTCCGGCAGGGATTTCGTTGCGGGCTCTTCAATCACGGCTTCGCCGCCGTTTTCCGTGGCCTCGAAGACTGCCAGTTCGCGGCCCTGGGAATCGGCGGCGAGCCAGATGTGGCCAGCGAACGTGTGTTGGCGGTAGCGGTCGCCGGGCGCGACGGTCGCGTAACGCCGCTGCTCGCCCTCCTCGTTCAACCAGAAGATCACCGCTTCGGCTTTGGTGCGGTTGACGAACGTGATCGAGGTTTCCTCGCCGGTGCGCCGGGTCGCGTGCGGGCGCTTCAACGTGGGCAGAGAGGAAACCGGCGCTTCGTTGCGCGTTTCAGCGGTGAGTTCGTAAGTTTGCAGGTCGCAGCGCCACCACTTGTCGCGGCTGCCGAAAACGAGCGCGGCGTGGTTGGTCGCGAATTCGAGCCAGTCCAGCGGCAGTTTGTCGGCGGCGACGGTCTCGCTGGTCACCTTGGCGAGCGCGTCCGCGAGGCGGGCGTGGTCGAAGGCGGGGGCGCGCGTGCCCTGTTCCGCATCCACCAGGATGAACTCGCTCGCGCCCCCGGGCAGGTCGTTGCGATACCAGAAACGCGTGTTGTCGCCGAACCAGTGTGGCTCGACCTTCGCGCGAAAGACCTTGCCGTCGGTCAGGTGGCGCAACCCGGCGGCGCGCTCATAATCGGCCCGCGTGCCTTGCGCCAGCGCGACGAGCCCGACCATCACCGGCGCAAGCCAGCGTGCCGTCCGGACGAAGCCGCGAACCCTCGCGTTCATCGCTTCATCAGGGCTTCGATCTCGCCGGCCTCGATCGGAATGTCCGCCATCAAATCCACCGGGCCGTGCTCGGTGATGAGGATGTCGTTCTCCAGGCGCACGCCAAAACCCTCCTCGCGGATGTAGATGCCCGGCTCGCAGGTCAGCACCCAGCCAGGCTGCATCGGCTGTGTGGTGAAGCCCACATCATGCACGTCGAGGCCGATGGGGTGGCCCACGCCGTGCATGAAGTATTTTTTGAACGCCGGCTTGTCCGGATCCTGCTTGCGGATGTCCGCCGGGCGCAGCAATCCCAGATCAACCAGTTCCTTCTCGGTGAACACCTCGGCTTCCTTTTGCCAGTCCTTGTGCAGCTTGCCGGCCACCAGGCCCGCAACACATCGCCGGAACACGCGGAGCACGGCGTTATAGACCTGCCGGTGCCGGCGCGTGAAACGGCCGCTGACCGGGATGGTGCGGGTGAGGTCGGACTGGTAATTCGCGCGGCCGGCGGCGACATCGAGCAGCAGCAGATCGCCCTGGCGGCAGGGTTGATCGTTGTCCAGGTAATGGAGCACGCAGGCGTTCGCGCCCGAGGCGATGATCGGCGGATAGGCGAACTTGCCGCCGCCACGGATGAACTCATACGCGAACTCGGCTTCGACCTGGGTCTCCGTCACGCCCGGCTTCACGAACCGGGCGACCCGGCGAAAGCCCCTGGCCGTCAGGGCGCAGGCCTGGCGGATCAATTCGACTTCAATGGGCGACTTCACGGCGCGGAGTGGGTGCATCAGCCGGGCCAGCCGCTGATAGGAATGCAACGGATAGCGCGCCTGACAGTCACGGACGAACCGCGCCTCGCGCGTCTCCGTCTCGACGACCGCCCGCTTGTGCTCGTTGGAATCGAGATAGACATGTTCGCACTCGCACATCAACCGGTGGAAGAGGGCGGGGAAGTCGGCGAGCCACTGGATGTTCTTGATGCCGGTCAGGGCGCGCGCCTCGTCGCGGCTCAGCTTGTGGCCCTGCCAGATGGTAAGCAGTTCGTTGGGCTCGCGGAGGAACAGGACTTCGCGCAGCTTCTCGTCGTCGGCGTCGGGGTAGAGCAGCAGGATGGACTCCTCCTGTTCGACGCCGGTGAGATAGAACAGGTCGGTGTTCGGCTGCATGGGCAGCGTGGCATCGGCGTTGGCAGGGAGGAGGTCGTTGGCGTTGACCACGGCGAGCGAATTCCGGAGCATCAGCTTCGCGAGGTTCGCGCGGTTGGATTGGAACAGCGTCGGATCAATTTTCTCGTAGCGCACGCGAGCGTCATACGGCGAATCGGGCCCTGGCGCCAGCCGATTTGTAGCGGCTTTCGGCAGAAGGCCGCTACGGGATTGCGCCGATTCTCCCGACGCCGTAGCGTGACGTCGTTATGCCACGACTCCTCTGCCTCGGGCTCCTGGCTTTGGCCGGCGCGGCCTGCGCCCAGAATCTTCTGCCGAATCCCGGCTTTGAGAACGGTGCCGCCGGCAGCGTGCCCGGCTGGCGCCTGGCCGAGGGTGCCGGCGAGTGGACCACCGACACCGCCGCGCCGACCAATCACATCCTGCGCGTCCGCGGCAACGGCGACGACCAGGCCGCCTGGCGCGCCGAGCGGGTGCCGCTCCAGCCGGGTGCGCTCCACGCGCTGCATTTCCGCGCCCGCCGCGGACCGGACGCCAGCGGCGGCACGGCCGTGGCCGGCACCGGACGCGTGAACCGCGATTTCCCGCTCGACAGCGACTGGCGCGCGTATTCGTTCACGTTTCGGGAGCCGGACGACGCCACGAACGATTTCGTGCGTCTTGGCCAGTGGCATGTGAAAGGCGCGGTGGAATTCGACGATGCCGAGTTATTGCCGGTACTGGCGAGCCACACGTTCGGGTCCGGGACCGGTACCAACAGGTTTCAATTTGGCGAGAGCGAGAGCATTCAGGACAGCATTTACCGGTTCGCGCCCAATTTCGGTTGGTCGGCGGCGAACTTCCATCGCCCGCTCTGGCGCGCGACCGCGAATTTCAATTCCGACCGCTGGGTGTTTTCGCCGGGTGCCGAAGTCGTCTATCGCTTCGCCCTGGCCGACCTGGTCCAAACCAACGCGCGGGTCAGTGTCGGGATTGGATATCACGTCGCCGGCGCCTTGCGCGTCGAGGCGAGCCGCGACGGGGAGCAGTGGACGGCGCTGGCGACGTTCGATGGCAAGAAGCCCGGCGGTGCGTGCGACGTGCCGGCGGACCTGATGCCCGCGACGAACGTGTTTGTGCGGCTGAAGACGCCCGACGCAAACGCCAATCTGCAGGTGAACCGATGTGATTATGAGGCGCGAGTGAACGGTTCCGCGGACTTGCAGGTGGAGGGGAGGACGGATTTCCTGGACGAGCTCCAGCGAGACCCGTCGCTGCTCGTGGACTTCTTCCATATCTGCACGACCCGGGGTCAGGGATTGCTCCAGTTCTATCTCACCGCAACCTCCCACCTTGCGAATCAGGTGAAAGTGGAAAGCGAGCTCAGCGGCCCGAGCGTGCGCTCCACTGCTGGTCGGCGCCCTGAATTCATCCTGCCGCCGCACTTCGCAACTTGTCCGGTGGTGAAGGCCGACCAGCCCGGCGACCACGAGCTTCATTTCACGATCAAGGCCAAGCCGGATCGTACGCTTCTGGAGACTCGCACCATCGCGCATCTCAGCCACCTTTATGATCCGCGCGCCGGCCACCGCCTGCTGAACACGGACGATATGGCGGTGTGGTGGTGTGAAAGCGGTTGGAAAGTGGCGCGGGCCATCCTCGATCCGCCTGGGGCCGATGTGCCGGTTCAACCGGTCACGGTTTCGGCGGCGAAGGGTGAGTTTGAGTCAGCGCAAGTTCTGCTCCGGCCGGCAACGGACAAACAACTCGTTTCCGCGACCACCGCGCCTTTCGTTGGCTCGGGCGGCCAGGCCGGACCGATCACCGTCCGCGTGGATGAGGTTGGGTATGTCCATGCCGAGCATCCGACCGACGGCACGTGCGAGGCGGACTGGTATCCGGACCCCCTGCCGCCGTTGAAACTGCCCCGTGATTTGAAGGACGGCGAGAACCTCCCCTTATGGCTAACGTTTCACGTTCCTGTGGGGACGAAGGCGGGCGATTACACCGGCGAACTGGTGTTGCAGATGAAGGGAAGCGAGTCCGCGCTCCGCATTCCGCTGGCAGTTCACGTCTATGATTTCGAGTTGCCGCGCGAGACGCACTTGCACAGCGCGCTCGGGCTCGGCGCGAGCGAGATCAACCGTTACCACAAACTGACCAACCGTGCCGACCAGGTCACCGTGTTCGAGAAGTACCTCCAGAACTTCGCCGAGCACCGGATCAGTCCGTATTCATTCTACGATTACGCGCCGATGGATGTGCGGTTCGTCGGCGAGGGCACGAACAAGCACGCCCAATTGGATTTTGCGAAGTTCGACGCCGCGGCCAAGCGCTGGCTGGACGATGCGCGGTTCAGCACGTTTCAACTGCCGTTGCAGGGCATGGGCGGCGGCACGTTTTACGAGCGCAGCCTCGGCGAACTGGCCGGGTTCAAGGAGGGCACACCCGAGCACGCGCGGCTGTTCAAGGATTACCTGGGCCAGATCGAACAGCACCTGCGCGGTCAGGGCTGGCTGGACAAGGCGTTCATCTACTGGTTCGACGAGCCGGACAAAAAGGATTTTCCGTTTGTGGTCGAGGGGATGAAACGGCTCAAGGCCGCGGCGCCGGGGTTTCGCCGGATGCTCACCAAGCAGCCCGAACCGGAGCTGATTGGCAACGTGGAAATCTGGTGCGGTCTCACGCCCGAGTGGACACCCGAGCGCGTCCGTGCGCGGCGCGAGGCTGGCGAGGAAGTCTGGTGGTATATCTGCACCGGGCCGAAGGCGCCCTATGTGACCGAGTTCATTGATCATCCGGGCACGGAGTTGCGGCTTTGGCCGTGGCAGTCGTGGCAGTATGGTGTGACGGGCCTGCTGGTCTGGGCGACGACCTTCTGGACCAGTCCGACCGGCTATCCGAATTCACTGCAGAATCCGTGGGAAGACCCGATGAGCTGGGTCAGCGGCTACGGCACGCCGGCGGGCACGCGCAGTCCGTGGGGCAACGGCGACGGGCGGTTCCTTTATCCGCCGCGGCGCGATCCGAACACGGCAACCACGCCGGACCTCGACGGACCGATCAACTCGATTCGGTGGGAGAACCTGCGCGACGGCATGGAAGATTACGAATACTTCTGGCTGCTCGACCAGGAGGTGAAACGTTTGGAGGCGGCGAAAGGCGACGCCAAGCTGATCGCGGAAGGGAAGCAATTGCTGGTGGTGCCGCCCGAGGTTTCCAAGGACCTGACCCACTTCACGACCGATCCGCGACCGATGCTGGAGCACCGGGAGAAGATCGCCCGGATGATCGAGCGGCTGCAGACACTAAAGTAGTGTTGGTCCCGTCGCGAGCCGAGACACGAATTCCACGAACCCTCACGAATTCGTCCCTCGAAACTCGACCCTCGCAATTCTCCGGTGGGGCGTCCTCGCGAGCCGAGACACGAATTACTGAGGTGGCCGGCCGACCACTGGGCGGCGGGAAACCGTGTCATGGCCCAGCGGTCCACGACCCACCACCGGAGACCGCGAGACACGAATCTCAGCAACCTTCACGAATTCGACCCTCGACCCTCGACCCTCGCAATTCTCCGGTGGGCGGCTATTTGGTTGGTCGCGTGGTCCGGTCCATCATCCAAAACACGTCCTGGTTGTTGGGCGAGGCCACGTTCAACTGGAGCCCGGTTTTGGACAGGGGCGGGGTGGTGCGGGAGTCGCGCCATCGCTTCGGCTCGGAGTGACCGTCGGCAAAGGCAAAACCGGCGGCGCCGAGGTGGTAGCTGGCGGGGTAGTCCACGATCTTCCATTGAGACGGCTGATCCGGGTAACCGAACATGCCGACCACCATCTCGCCGTCGTTGATGCTGTCCTCGCGTTCGTCGAGGAACACCCAGGTCATGGTGGGGCCCGGGTCCACCAGGTCGCTCATCTTTTTATAGATGCGGATGTTCGCCGGGCCGAACTCGTAGACGTCGGTGCTATCGAACCAGGCATTCATGGAGATGCTGCGGACGCGAGGGAGGACCTGACCGTTGACGCGCACGGTGCTCTTGTCGGCCGGGCAGCGCCAGATGCCCGCCGAGTGGCCGCAGTAGGGCCACAGCAGGCTTTTAGTGATGTCGTGGTTGATGTCCCAGTTGTCCGGGGCGGACGAGAAATCCAGGTTCCCCTGGACCCAGGCATTGGTGCCGAAGGATTCGGGCACCTTGTCCTGGTTGTCGTCCACGTAGAGGCGCCAGGCGAGCATCATCTGCCGGCCGTTGTTGATGCAGCCGATGCCCTGGGCCTTGGCTTTGGCCTTGCTGAGCGCGGGAAGGAGCAGGCCGGCGAGGATGGCGATGATCGCGATGACGACGAGCAGTTCGATCAGGGTGAAACCGGACACCCGGCGATGGAACGGTGGGCCTTGCATAAAGCGATGGGTTATTTGAACTGTGGCAAACTAACCGATTCGGGTACTGATGGCAAGCTGACGCTTCCCGTCCTTCACTTCGATCTTTGCGCGCGCCGCCGTTCGAGGTAGGATTCAACCCGGCTGTGGCGGAAAACCAGCCGCTGGCCGCGAGCGCGGCCCTGTAAAACCGCATGAGCACTGAAGCATTCTCCCGCCTCTCCACGCGCGTCGTGGAGTTCATCGGCTGTGGGGCGGGCCAGCCTGAAGCGGCGACCGAGGCCCGTTTCAACGAGCTTGCGCTCGAAGCCTTCGCCCTCCAGTGCGAACGCGTCCCAACCTACCACCGGCTGTGTTCGGCGCGGGGCGTCGCACCGGACCGGGTGGCCCACTGGACGGAACTGCCGGCGCTGCCGACGATCGCCTTCAAGGAGTTCGACGTGACCAGCCTGGCGCCCGAGGAACGGACACGGGTTTTCCATTCAAGCGGCACGACAGTTGGGCAGCCGGGCCGGCATTTTCATGATGAAGCGTCGTTGGCGGTCTATGAAGTAGCGCTGCGGCCATGGTTCCAGGCGCATGTGCTGCCCGAAACGCTGGCGCCCGGCGGCAAACGCCTGCGATTGCTCGTGCTGACGCCGCCAGCGGAGGGCGTGCCAAACTCCTCGCTGGCCCACATGTTTGCCGTCGCAGTGCGGGAATGGGGCACGGCGGATTCCGCGTTCCTGGCGGCGCCGGGTGCGGATGGCGCCTGGCTGCTGCGGTGGGCGGCGGCGCTGGCGGTGTTGCGGGAAGCGGAGACGGCGGGGCAGCCGGTATGCCTGCTGGGCACGGCCTTTTCCTTTGTGCACCTGCTCGATCATCTCGAAGCGGCGGGGATGCGGCTGAATCTGCCGGCGGGTTCGCGGGTGCTCGAAACTGGCGGATACAAGGGCCGGTCGCGCGAGGTGCCCAAGTCGGAGCTACACGCGCTGATCAAGAAGCGCCTGGGCCTGCCGGCCTCCCACATTCTCTGCGAATACGGGATGAGCGAGCTGGGTTCTCAGGCCTACGACGGCGTGGTGGGTGCCGGGGCAATGACCGCCGTTAGTCGGGTGTTCCACTTTCCGCCCTGGGCGCGCGTGTGCGTGGTGTCACCGGAAACCGGACGGGAAGTGGGCGAGGGCGAAACGGGTTTGCTTCGCATCGTGGATTTGGCGAATGTGCGGTCGGTGATCGCGATTCAGACCGAGGATTTGGCGGCGCGGCGTGGCGGCGGCTTCGAGCTGGTCGGCCGGGTGCCACAGACGGGCCCGCGCGGCTGTTCGCTCATGGTTGGCTGAGGCGGCGACGTGCAATGACCGCCTCTTCCCCGCCAGATTCCGCCCCGCACCGGGTGCGGACGCTTTGCCTGTGCACCCTGCTGCACGCGTTCACGCACCTGTATAACGTGGCGTTCATCCCCCTTTACCTGCTCATCCGGCAGGACCTCGGCCTGGCGAGTGTGGCGCAGGCCACGCTGCTCGAAACGGTGATGATGATCGCCTACTTCGGCCCCAGTTATCCCATGGGTGTGCTGGCGGACCGGGTGAGTCGGAAGCAATTGCTCGGCTGGGGCCTGGTGATCAACGCCGTCGGCTTTATCGGATTGGGGCTGGCGCCCAACTACGCGACGGCGCTGGCGTGTGCCATCGTGGCGGGGCTGGGTGGATCGTTCTATCACCCGGCCGCCACCGCGTTGATCGCGCGGTCTTTTCCGGCGAACACCGGGCGGGCGCTGGGGCTGGCGGGCGTGGGGGCGGGGGCGGGATTCTTCGTGGGACCGCTGTACGCCGGCTGGCGGGCGAGCACCGCCGGTTGGCGGGCGCCCATGCTGGAACTCGGCCTCGCCGGCCTTGCCGCGGTGGCGCTGTTCCTGTGGCTGGCGGAGGAACAACCGGTGGCCGGGAGGAGCGGCGAGGCGGTGAAAGCCCGCCGGCAGACCCCGATCTTTCCGACGCCGGCCTTGTGGGGCCTGTTCCTCCTGGCGGCGGCGCTGCTCAGCTTGCGCGATTTCAGTGGCAGCTCGATGAGCAGTCTCGGCTCGCTGTTCCTGCAGCACGCGCGGGGCTTCGACCTGCGGACCACTGGCCTGGCGGTCAGCCTGCTGTTCATCGCCGCCATGATCAGCAATCCGCTTTTCGGGCATCTGAGCGACCGGGGGCGGACGGGATGGATTGCTTTCGTGCTCGTCGTTGCGGCCGGTTGCATCGTGGTTTTTCCCCGGTTGCCGGGCGCATGGACGATGCCGGGCCTGATGGTTTACGGATTCTTTTTCATGGCTAGTTACCCCATGGTCGAAGCGGCCCTGATGCAGGCGGTGCCGGACGCCGTGCGCGGACGGGTGTATGGACTTTTCATTACCGTCGGCGGGCTGCTGGGGAACCTGGCTCACTGGCAGGCTGGCGTGTGGGTGAAGCGGCTGGGTCCCGCGGCGGACCGGCCGGATGGCTATTTCGGGATTTATGCGCTGATCGGCGGGTTGGTGCTGTTGTCGCTCGGCGCGTTGCCATGTTTGAGCGCGTTGCGCCGGCGCGAGGGCCTGGTCGAACCGCAGGGTGGCAACCCGGTCGCGGTTGCTGTTCGTGCGCGGGCGGATTAGATGAATGGCCATGCAGCTTCCTGAATACTTTCTGGCCGACCTGGCGGACGCCTCTGTGCACACGCCGGAAATCATCGAACAGGCCTGCCTTTCGTTGAAGAGCAACCGGCGGCAGTTCCTCGCCGAACGGGACACGGCGAGCGTCATTGCGACCATCGCCGGCGTGGCGGACGACTGGCTGGACCCGGACAATCCCTTTCGACGCAGGGCGCTGGAACAGGGGCCGGCCGCGTTGGGGTTCTCGCGCGAAACGCTGGCGGCGGGTCTCGACGCGTTTTTTGGCTCGTTAACGCGGGAGAATCTCCTGGCCCTCGTGCGGCAGGATCTGGGGCAGATGGAACGGCTGGAGCGGTTGACGGCCACGGACATGGAACCACAGGCGGACCGGCTGGCGCTGGTGCACGGGCCGGAGCTGTTGGTGCACATTACGGGCGGCCGGCTGCCCAATCCGGCGCTGATGAGCCTGGTGCTGGGGTTGTTGGCGCGGTCGGCGCAGTTTGTGAAATGTGCCAGCGGCACCGCGCTGCTGCCCAGGCTGTTCGCCCACTCGCTCCGCGAGGTGGAGCCGAAACTCGGGGCGTGCGTCGAGATCGCCGAATGGAAGGGTGGCCACCGGGGGCTGGAAACGGCGCTGTGGGCGGCGGCCGACTGTGTGACGGCGACCGGCAGCGACGAAACCCTGTCGGCGATCCGGCATCATCTGCCGGCGGGCGTGCGCTTTCTGGGCTACGGCACGCGGTTGAGTTTGGGTTATGTGGCGCATGAAGCGTTGTCGAATCTCACGCTGCCGAAGGTGGTGGCCGCCGTGGCGCGGGATGTGGCTGCTTGGAACCAGCTTGGCTGCCTGTCGCCGCACGCGATTTACGTCGAGACGGGGGGCCGCCACCCGCCGGAGCGTTTCGCGGAGTTGCTGGCGGGGGAGCTGGCGGCCCTTGAGCGCGATCAACCACGCGGGCCTCTGCCCGCGGCCGAAGCGGCGACCATCGCGGCCCACCGGGCGGCGTATGAACTCCGGGCGGCGCATTCGCCGGACACGCAGATCTGGCGCAGTCCGGATTCGACGGCCTGGACAGTCGTGTTCGAGGCGAATCCGCGTTTTCGTGTTTCGTGTCTGAACCGGTTCATTTATGTGAAGGCGGTCGCCGACCCGGAGGAGGCGTTGCAAGGGGTGGACGAATGGCGGGGCCGGATTTCGACCGTGGGTCTCGGCGCGCATGGTCCCCGGGAACACACGCTGGCGCTGCGGTTCGCCCGCTGGGGCGTGGGGCGAATCTGCCCGCTCGGTCGCATGCAGGAGCCCGCGCCGGCATGGCGGCACGACGGCCGGCCGGCGCTGGGCGACCTGGTTACGTGGACGGACTGGGAGACGGGCGGGCGGTGAGCCGGGGGGCAAGAAACGACGGCAACAGGGCGGATTTCCGATGGAGCTAAGTGACGGAGGGGGAGGTGGATTGGCGAAAGAGCTGGACACCCGCGGCGCACTCTTTTACGCTGGTGGGCATGAAACCATCCACCAAGCCCCTGTTGA
>Ga0187870_1000143_pt1 | contig 94782 bp, 80 predicted proteins | sample June2016WEW_13_1_3_FD_132974 | JGI IMG/M metagenome (GOLD analysis project Ga0187870, IMG submission 132974) | Peatland microbial communities from SPRUCE experiment site at the Marcell Experimental Forest, Minnesota, USA - June2016WEW_13_150 | ecosystem: Environmental > Terrestrial > Soil >...
CTCATCACCGCCGACCCCGAGGTCTGGATGCCGCACACCCCGGGCACGGTCCCCGGACCCCAGGCCGTGCGGGTCGCCGGGTCGACCTCCCGCACCCGCGGCGTCGTAACCTCCACGACCCGGATCCCCACGAGACGCTGACTCCCCGCAGCCAGCCCTCCCCCTAATGGGGGGCGGCGAAAGACCAGACGACGGCGAAGTAACAGGCGCTCGCGACGACCACGATCGAGTGCCAGACCTCGTGGTAGCCGAAGACCTCGGGAACGGGGTCAGGCCACCGCACCGCGAGAACCCCGGCGCCGGCGCTGTACAGGAGCCCCATCGAGCCGACCAGGATGAACTGGGTCGTGCTCAGGTCATGGATCGCCGCGGGCAGGGTGACCGCAGGGAGCCATCCGACCAACAGGTAGGCCCAGGAGGTGAGACGAAGCGTCGCCTCGAACCGGATCGCGATTGTCACCACGGCGGCAGCTACCCCAAACCATCCGAGGCCGAGCACGACGAGAGAGACCGTGCCGGGGACCCCGAGCAGACAGTACGGAGTGAAGCACGCCGCGATGAACACGTAGATCATCGCGTGGTCGGCCTTGCGCGCACGCCGGCGGGCGGCGGGCGACCAGGGCAACAGGTGGTAGCCGGCGCTCACGGCGTACAGCCCTACGAGAGCGAGCGCGTACAACCCCACACCTCCGCCGACGCCGTCTCGACAAACGAGAACGACACTGGCGGGAAGCGCCACAACAAGCGCCCCGAGATGGATGAGACCACGCCCCCGGGGTGACTCGGCGCTGCCGGAGGGACGCTGCCGACGGTGCGTCGTTCGCCGGGGCCGATTCAGCTCGGTCTCTACCAGGACGTCGCCTTCGGTGAGACCGAGTGGTTCGCGCGCTGGAACAAACGCGACCGGGTGGAGGGCTCCTTTGGCACCCTGAAGGGCCTCGCCGTCACCAACTGGGGCCACGACTACCACCACTTCTTCGGGCTGGTCCGCGAGACACGGGTGGCTACCTTCGCCATCATCGCCCACAACGTACACATCCAGGCAGCTGGGGGGCTTTCGAGAACTCTTTGGCGACCCATTCGAGAACGCCTGCTGGTAACGGGGGCGGGACTTGAACACGCGACCTTCGGGTTATGAGACCTATTCGGACCGTCCGCCCCGTTTTCCACGGTCCTCCACAGTGGCCTAGATTTGCCATTCTACCTGGGCTTTTGCCTGCCTCTCGGCCCTGAACTGCGATTGGCCAACTTGCATGTTTCGGAGATTTTTTGGGATTTTTTTGGGATGACAACCTTCGGGTTCCGCCCCGAAGGTCGCTTGGACAGGCTCCGGAGAGGGGCCCAGTGTCTCCCTCCGGGCGCTCGACTGAGGATTTGCTCCAGCAGAGAAAGCACCCCGAACTCGGGCGCTCCGACCTCCAACCGTGAGACCACCAAGGTGCTCGGGCTCCCGTCCTCGTCCAGGGGAATGGTTTCCTCTCAATGAATCCACTTCTCGCGGAGGTCCCTACCATGACCACCGCATCCACAATTCGCAGTTGGCCCGAACGCCCCTCACGTCTACATTCAGCTCCAAGAGACTCTCGATCAGCTTGGCCGACTGGCTGATGTCCTACCTGCCTGACTCTCCCACCCGACGACCGTCTCCGCGAGCACGCCAAGGCCCGAGCTACTCGATCCGCTTTGAAGGTCGTTGTCGCTCGTCGCGCTGACCACGATCCCAGCCGGCGCCACTACTCGCACGCGGGCTGCGAGCGTCATCGACGTCTCCTCGTTGTTGCCGCCGAAGACGAGGGCGCCGGATCCTGGTACCGACGGGACGGTCTTTGCGGCTCATACGAGAAAGCGCGCGTCAGGAGAGATCTTGAGGCTTCTCCCGATTGGTTCCAGGCGAGCGCAAACTCAGGCGTCTCGCTCCGCTACGCGCCTGTGAGGATGTTCTCTGCGGGATCAAGCGGCTGTGCACCTGCCTTCGGCATAATCCGACACTCCACTCCATTCAACGCTCTGTCTTGTACAAAGACTCCACAAGCTCCCTGATGATCGGGTGCAGTGATCTGCACTTAGCCTCGCTGATTGTCCAGGTAGTCGCGCCCACGCTTGCGCGTCGGATCCCCTCCGCGGCGGCCATGGCTAGCTGTGGCGTCCGAATTCGTTGAAGTATCCCGATAGCAACATCTTGAACGTGAAAGCGATTATGACTGGAACCCATTTCGAGAAGCGCGTACACGGAATCGCGCATCACGTCTTCATCATTCGCCACTTCAACCGCATTGTCGAGGAAGTCTGCGATGACATCGCAGAAGCCGAAGGGCCACTGCGTGTGCGCAACAGGATCTGCATAACGCCCTATTAGTGCTCGATACGACTCGGGATCTCGCTCCCAAAGTCGGGCCAGAGCATCTCTCGACATGCGGGGAATAGTCATGAGAAGGTCAGGCTCAAGACCTGGACCGATGAAGGCAAGGTCAAGCAAATCGTCCAAGGCAGAATCATCAGCCTCGTTGGCTGCCAAGCGCTTCGATAAGTCCGTGGCTCGGTCTTCGGGCGATGACCACTGCTCCTGGGCGGCCGCGAGTGTCTCGATGGCTGCCAGCATCTCCTCAGCCGAGGAGTAGCGCTCACGCTCGCGCTGACGGGTCGCTCTTCGTACGACCGGAGTAAAGCGACCCTCGACGGCATCGATATTGATCGGCAATTGACCTGTGACCAGGTGATGAAGCAACTTTCCTACGCTGAAGATGTCTGCAGGTGCCTCCGCGAACCTCGCTCTCTCCCATGCTTCAGGTGCCGAATAGAAGAACGTGCCAATCCCCTGCATGGTGGATGTCAACGCCGTGGTGGTCCGCTCAGCCTCCCGAGCCAAACCGAAATCTGAAATAGCCCAGTTGTCAGTCTGAAGGCGCAGAACGTTTGCCGGTTTGATGTCTCGGTGAAAGATGCCCTTCTTGTGGACATACGCGAGACCTGCCAAGAGTTGCCGCATGATGTGGAGGATCTCGTCATCTTTTCCCACGTAACGATCAGCTTCGTCGGCGAGACTGCCCTTGGCTAACGGCATCGAGTACCAGAATGACCCGTGATCATCCTCGCCAGCGTCCAGAATCGGAACGATGTTGGGATGCCGACAATCTCGAACCAGCCGAAGCTCGCGTTCAAATCTCCGACGGACTTCCGTATCGGTCAGGTCACGAAGAATCTTGATTGCGACCACGGGGTTGCTCGCCGAATCGACCTCGCTCATGTCCGACGCTCGATAGACATCTGCGAAGCCTCCGGAGTCCAGAGGCTCAGGGTCAAGCAAGTACTTACCGGCCAGAACGATGCGTTCTTGGGTTGGCCTTCCCGAGTTACGCCTCAACCCCGAGGTGTTCCACTGGACCACGGCATCAAGGTCCCAGATCGGTCCAGCGGCGATCTCGCCGATTGGTTCTGGAATCCCTTTTGCCCTTCGCAGCTGGCTGACCCTGCCTCGTGATATACCCAGCTCAGCGGCGACTTCCTTCACTCCGCCTAGCCGCATGGCTCATCACCCCCTGGGTAACCATTGACATCCGTTTAGGTTTCCGCAAGGATACCATCAATGCCATTTAGACGTGGAGATGCCGGTGTGGCCTCCGTGCCCTGGCGTTACAGCCCCATCAGACAATGAATGCTTCCCAAGTGATGAGCATTCTCGGAATCGAATCGAGGCGCCGGTGACCGTAGAGATCACAGCAATTCATCTGGTAGGCGGGACACGACATGAGCACATTGCGTCGGTGCGTTGGGTGAACCCTTCGTCGCAAGAGACCGGTTCGTCAACGAGAGAGACGATGGTCGATTGGATCGAGAACAAAGGGGGAGCGGCATTCGTGACCGATGGTCAGAACACGGTGAGTGTTGCCGTCGTCGATGCCCACCCAAAGTATCTCCGCACGTATGCCGACGGTGTATGGACCGACAACTTACTTGCTCTTCCTCGATACTAAGGAGTGATCGGTCGTGAGCATGTTTCAGCAGCCACGACAGCCTAACTATTGGCGCTTCAAGGCGCAGTCCTGGCTCCGAGACGTTGAACAACACCGTCAACCGTACGGACTCGACCTGGCAAGTGCCGCCCGGAACAACCAAGCCAGCTTCCCGAAGACCACCATTCTCGTTGCCCTCAGTCAGATCACCCGCACTTTGGCCAAGTGCTTCGTGACAATGGTCATCCGGGATGCCGCTAAAGACCTCGGCTTCACCCTCAGCGACGCGGAGTTGAACGTTCTCGCGGATCGTCTTGCCTTCACCTCGGAGTGATCGCACGCGTTGGCGTTGCTGAGGTGTCAGGTGCGGTGCCAAGGAAACCTCCCGGTCGAGTCAACTCACAGTCGTTGACTCACCGAGCTGTTGCGCGGATCCCTTGAGCCCGCCAACACTAAAGACCGCCCTCTTTTCACTCCTCACCTGTGCTCCCCCGGTCTCGGGGTTGACCATCCTCGGCGACATCGGGATATCGTGATACCTTTCGGCATCATGGTGGAGGCCGGCAACAAGGAAGCCAAGGAAACCCCTGAGAAATTCGTAAAGGTCCCCATTGGGTTGACCGAGGAGTTGTACGAATGGCTCAGGGACACGGCCTATCGGCGGCGGGTGTCGATGGCCCAGGTCGTTCGTGAAGCCCTGAGCGCTTACAAGATGAGGGGTGGCGAATGACCGGGCCCCTAGAAGCATCGGTGACGGACCAGGATTCGTGGGCGTCGTCGCCTGCGGTGCGAAATGTGATGCTGGGCAACCGCAAACGCGACACCAAGCCGGAGCTGGCGGTGCGGCGAGCAGTGCATCGACGAGGCCTTCGCTATACGGTCGCCGCCCGGCCGCTCCCCCAGCTCGCGCGAACGGCCGATCTGGTCTTCAGGGGTGCGAAGGTGGCGGTCTTCGTCGACGGCTGCTTTTGGCACGGTTGCCCGGCTCACTACAAGCCGCCCCGGTCCAACTCGACGTATTGGTTGCCGAAGATCCAGCGCAACCAGGCTCGAGATCGCTCAGTCGACGAAGCTCTGCGGGGAGCCGGGTGGGGTGTCATACGGTTCTGGGAACATGAGGACCCTGAGAAGGTGGCCGCTGCTATCGCCAAGGCAGTCCAGAGGAGGAAAAGGTAGTGTCGGCAAACAGTCGCACCAAGCCGCGCTCCAGGCCGGGTGGCCAAGGAAGGAGGCGGTCCTTGCGCGCAGTTAGCCTATTCGCCGGAGCGGGTGGTCTCGACCTTGGCGTAGAGGCGGCAGGGTACTCGGTCGTCTTCGCGGTCGAGAACGATGCAACCGCGACTGAGACGTTGAACCGAAACCGCGAGATCTGGTTTCCATCGTTGCCAGAGACGAAACCCTTGGACATCACCACGCTCAATCCGAACGAGGTGATGAGCGGTCTCGGTGTCGGACCAGGAGAGATTGACCTCCTGGTAGGCGGGCCTCCTTGCGTTGCTTTCTCGAAATCCGGGTTCCATTTGGAATACAAGCGGGAAGGACGCGATCCGCGTGCGAGCTTCCTGGATGACTATCTCCGCTTTCTGGATGCCCTAAGACCAGCCGCATTCATGATGGAGAATGTCTTTGGGCTTGCGTACCGCAACCACTCGGCTCCCTTCTTCGAGAGGTTGCGGTCGGGCGTGATGCGGCTCGGATACTCGTTTACCTACGAGGTCCTGAACGCAGCGGACTACGGAGTCCCGCAGAACCGTCAACGCCTTTTCGTCATCGGTGCAAGAGACGGTCAACCGCTGGGCCATCCACTACCAACTCATTGGGGCGAGCATGAAAGGCGCAAGCCACCAAGCAATGTCGGTGCGCTGCTGCCGCATGTGACAGCCGGGGAGGCATTCAAGGGTCTCAGAACAACGCCTGAGCCGGAGGAGTCTGTGAATGGCAAGTATGGGCACTTGCTCCCCGAGATCCCTCCTGGTGGAAACTATCTGCACTACACGGAGCATGAAGGTCACCCACATCCGCTGTTCGAGTGGCGATCGCGGTACTGGACCTTCCTTCTGAAGCTCGATCCGAAGCGCCCAGCGACGACGCTCCAGGGTCAACCGGGCCCTTACGTTGGACCGTTCCATTGGAAGAATCGCCGGCTCCGCGTGCCTGAGCTTAAGCGCCTCCATGGATTCCCAGACGACTTCGAGCTCGCTGGTCGTCGTCGCGACATCCAGCTTCAGATCGGCAATGCTGTCCCGCCACAACTCGGCAGGGTTGTGGCAGAGGCGATTCGCGACCAGCTCTGGAGCCAGTCGTCCCGAGATCGGTAGAGCGCAAGCGATGCCACTGGAGCCATTCCCGACAGTCGCGGAAGAGGCTCCGGTGAAAGCTAGAGCCGCGGGTCAGGGATCTCGGCCATGACCCTGCGAGTGATCTGCGCCAGGACGTGCGGGATCCCTTGGTGGCGGCACTCGTTTGCAACCTCGCCCCAGGGCCTGGTCTCAGCCTCTACCGAGACGTGAACGTTCACCTCGGCGACGAACGTGCCAGTGCCAGCCCCCGGCACCCCAAGGCCTGGCACTCGCCGCGGCAGGCTGCGGAGAATGGCGAGAACTCGTTGGGCGCTGATGACGCGGAAGCTTGTCGAGCCGGGAGCGAGCGCCTTGAGCTCGTCCTCATGGGCGTCAAACAGCACATCGATATATCGATCCTGAGTTCTCTTGGCACCCACTCCGCCGTACCACGAGAACAGGTACCATCCAATCTCGAGGTCACCCTCGAGCGCATCCATGAACGCATCGACCTTATCTCGCAGGGTGAAGTCGACTAGGTCGACGTATACGAGCGTGGGCACGCGCTCGGAGGCGCCGATCGCTTTGTATGCGCTTATCGGTACGCAGTCCTCCGGCTCCAGGCCAACGGTGGTCTTCGCGTTGCGGAACAACGTGCTGGCGACCTTGACGTTGATCGGAAGCTCCTGCCCGTCGCGTTGGAGGCCATAGTCTCGGTTCTCGCCAGCCTCGTGGTAGTCAACGACAGTGAACCCGTCGGCTTCGAGTGGGGCAAGGTGCTGCTCACGGAAGACGCGCTCGGCGATGGTGCCTACGACTAGGTTCTGAAATGCCTGATTTCGACCCCTATTCGGCTCGGGCAGCGCCGGGACGTCGGGGTCGCTCATGGCGGCAGCTCGCAGCTCGTCGCCGATCGCCCATCCCTCCGTGATGCCCAAACTGTCCAGGGTGTCGACGATTGAGCGCGCGGACAGACGCTGTATGTGCTCAAGATCCATGGCTAGGCCGAGGTTAACCCGCCAGGCCGAAGTTGTGTATGAGCCACAGGTCAAATGATGACTGGAGCGAGAACCGCGATCGGAGGTAGTTGCAAACATCTGCCAACTAGACGCGACGACCAGCTTCGTTCATGCTGCCGACAGGAGGCTATCCATGACCAAGTACGACGCCCTAACCGACTACCTGAACCAGCGCTGCGAGATCTCGTTCACCGTCAGCTTCGCCGAACTCGATCAGATCGTCGATCTGCCCGCTTCGGCGAAGAAGCACCGCGCCTGGTGGGCGAACAGCCGCAACTCCCAGCGGCATGCGAGTGCGTGGCTAGACGCCGGGTACAACGCGACGCCCGACTTCGTGACCGGGAGAGTCCTGTTCGAGCGAGGTAGCGATCAGGGCCGCGGCATCGGCGGATCGAAACGGCCGAGGGGTTTCGCATGAGAAGCACACTCGCTGCGAATCACCGTCGATGCTTGGGTTTCCATCCGGAGCTGCCTACGTGGAATGCCCCGCAAATCTTGCACTTGTCGCGGCACATCCGAGCCTTGCGAGATGAACGCCACCACCTAGCCTCGTCCATCGCCTCGCGCCGGGTTAGGCATCGCTTGCCCGTAGCACTGCAGACCTTCGCTTCTCCCACCTTTAGATGTTCGCGCCGGGGTGTGTTAGCAGCGCTGAATAGCGACCCGGCCGCTCGGCAAATTGACCCCCAGGGAAATCGAACGGGTATGCGGATGTCCATCAGAGTCCACAGAGCGGCTCTGACCAGGTGCTCGCGTCCGTGTTTGTCTGTCCGCGTCCAGTCGGGTCTGAGCGCTTGGCTACAGAAATGGCTGCACGCGGAGGTTGTCTGAGTGCCTCGCTGCTCATCCACTCCCGCCGCCCCTGGCTCAACGTCCAACACGTCGAGTTCGCCACGGTTTCGCGGGTCGCACCGGTCTCGACTCCTCCCACATAACTGCCATCCTGCTACTGCCTGCTACAGGGGCTCGCCAGAGCGTTGAGCCATCTTCTCCGCGAGCCGCCGCCGTTTCTCGTAGTTCGGCAACGCGAGCGCAAGGAGAAGTACGAATACTCCCGCCGCGGACCAGTGCGCGCTGAACACGTTCATTGCCAGTCCAATCGCGAACACAATGGCGAAACCGACTCGCACCACGCCGGCCGCACGACTCAGCGGGCCGATCGTTATGACGTCGGTCCCACCATCGGGCCGCGAGTACCGATAGACAGTTCGCCTCACGTGCCCAACCTACAACTCGGCTGTTCGGACATTGCGAGGACGATTGTTGGGACAGCTGAGCGGTAGCCTCCCTAGATATGGTGGACCACCTGGTTGCGAAGCCGGGCTCTTTCTCGACACGCCGAACCTGAGTGGATCGCGATGAGAGTCGGGCTCGTCGGCTGCGTGAAGTCGAAGCTCACGGTCGCGTCGGCCACGCGGGATCTCTATACCTCGACGCTCTTTGTCGGAAGACGTCGATTCGTGGAGGCATCGTGTGATCGGTGGTTCATCCTTTCGGCCAAGTACGGCCTCGTCGAACCCGACGCGATCCTCGAGCCGTATGACGAGACGCTGAAGACGGCGAGCCGAGCAGCGAGACGCGCGTGGTCACAACGAGTCCTCTCGGCGCTCGACACCGAGCTCGGAGACATCTCAGGCATCTGCTTCGAGACGCACGTGGGCGCCGAGTATCTCAACTATGGCGTCGCAGACGGCCTGCTCCAGCGTGGAGCAACCATCAAAAATCCAACGGAAGGAATGCGCATCGGCGAACAGCTCAGCTTCTATTCGATGAAGCGATCATGAGCGACGTGAAGATTGTCGAGATTCGACTGATTGGAGAGTTCGATTGGACGTCACCGACATCAGTTGTCGAAGGGTCTCGGACATGGCTCCATAACCTCGGACCGCACGAGAGACTCGGCGATGCCCCACCTCTTGGTGCAGAGGCCCAACACGGCGGGATCTATCCTGAACAGTCATGAACTCTGAGGAATGCATTCACGGCTTGACGCCTGGAACCTGCTCCTTGTGCAAGCAGGCGAGTTCGCCGTTCTCGAACTCGCAGCGAGCCAAGTCGCGTTTGACGCCGACCGCGGATCGCAAGACGCCTGAGAACAGCGCCGACTTCTTCGGGCACCCTTGGCCGGAATGGTTTCACATGTGCGACATCGCCACCGACTACATCCTCGAGCGGGCCGCGATCGGCCGGACCACGACCTACGGCGATCTCTGGTCCGCCGTCGAAGAGGGGCTGGGCAAGCCAATTGGCAACGCCTATTACCAGCGACCTCATCTACTCGAGTGGACCACGCGGCGATTCGCTGTCGCCCGCAAGCTCATGCTCAGCGCTCTCGTCGTTCGAGATGCTGAGGATCCCGGACCCGGAGCTGGCTTCTTCCGACTTGCTGCCGAGTTGGGACTTCTGCATGATGACGCAGCTCCCAAGGCTGGCGAGCCGTGGTTGGCGATGTCGTCAGTCCAGAGAGACTTCTGGGAGCGGCAGAGGAATGGGCTGTTCTCCCTGTGGAAGTGAATACGCGAACCTTCGGGCATCGCGGTCAACGTCATCCGGCGCCCAATCGGACCCCACGCACAGACGGCCGCCCGACGCAGCGATCCCGCTGTCCGAACGAGACCACTCGATACCATCGACCACCACAAGGTCTGTCGGCTCGTAGCCGTGAGCGTGGCTGACCTCGTTGATGGTTAGCTCCACGGTGAACGCCACCACCTAGCCTCGTCCATCGCTACGCGTGAGCAGCTTCCCTCGGACGCGTTCATACGGGCCCGGCACGAGCAGGATCGGATCATTCGACCCTTCAGGACAGAACCGTGGCAAGCCGATCAGCGACGTGCATCACGTCGACCTCGCTCAACGGTCCATCGGCAGCGATCATCTCGGCAAGCTTCTGGCCCCAGATGACCCAGGCGCCGCGGAGTTGGAAGGGCTGGGCAAGGAGCTTCCACTCCGCATCGATGAAGCAGAGGGCGGCGTGGACAGGGACGTCCGAACCGACAAGAGCGTTACGCACCGCCTCGACCTGCCAACCGAGCCCGTCGGCAAGCTTGGTGCGGTCGCGTCCGTTGACGTAGAGGCGGAAGTCGGTCTTGAACCATCCACCCTTGTCTCGCCGCTCTACGAGCCCCTTATAGGTCTTAGCGTCAATGACCCAGACGCCGGATGCGGCAATCGCTATGTGGTCAATGTTCCCGCGGGTCCTGGGTACTTTGCAGTCGTGGAGGAGGACCGTTCGGTCTCCGACACGTTTGGTCAGACTTCCTGCGAGACGTCGCTCCCCCTCCGAGCCCTTTGCCCATGCCCGAGTTGACTGCGGGTCGTCGGAGAGGAACTTCACGACGCCTGCAAGCCGTCCCCAGCGCTGGTCGATTTTGGCCTCTCTCCGCTGGTGTCGCTTCTCATACGCGCACTGGGCCGACGCACCGGCCTGTCCAACGTGCGGGCGCGTCGGGGCCACCTGCAGCGCTGTCTCCACTGCGGTCGGCGGGTCTGTCGGATCGCCCTCGGCATCGTTGTCAGAAGCGCAGTCCACACAGGTGACGGAGCGAGCGTCGGCGTCCCACCACGCCTTCGTTGACGCAGGAAGCGGCATCCCGCATCCACTGCAGGTGCCCGCGTACCGGAGTCGGATGATCTTCGCCGCCATGGGAAAGCTATTCTCGCCGAACCCGGAACGCTTGGCTTGGGTCCGGCGAAGCGAGAAGCCCGGATCAGAGCTCCTGTCCGCGAAGCGGCATTCAGCGCAACGGAACCCGCCGTTCTCGCACTCCCCGGCGCGTGGCGGGCCTACAACGCTCTCGCCCGCGTCGTCGATCCCCGGATGGTCTGGCCAGTCGACGAGGACGACCCGGCGGGGTGACCGTCACGGCGCTGGCACGCCGGTACGGACGCGTGGAGCCTCGCAAGCGCTTCAATGTTGCCCTTCCGGGCTGAGATCGTTAGAACGCCTCTGCCGCAAGCGACGACCTCGGACGGTGAATGAGCTGGGAAGAGTGCACAAGACGGCAGGCCGCGACGTGAGCGCGAGAGAATAAGGACATGCCTGTCGCGGCGACGGTTGACCTCAGCAAAGCAGCCATCCGAGAGCGGGCAGTCCACTTCGCGAAGAGGTGGGAGGGCACCAAGAGCGAGGCTGCCGAAAAGCAGACATTTTGGAACGAGCTACTCGGAGTGTTCGGTATCGACCGGCGCCAGGTGGCGGCGTTCGAGGAACTCGCTAAGCGGGCTTCAACGGGCAACATTGGTTGGATCGACCTGCTCTATCCCGGTCAGATGGCCGTCGAGCACAAGTCCGCCGGCGAAGACCTCGACAAGGCTCTCGGTCAGCTCCTCGATTACCTGCCGGCGCTCCATAAGGCAGAGTTTCCGTGGCTGCTCGTCGTGTCGGACTTCGAGCGCTTCGCCTGGCGTAATCTCGACACTGGACAGTCGGGCCAGTTCGCGCTCGCGGAGCTGCCCCACAATCTCGAAGTCTTTTGGTGGATGGCCGGTCACGGAGCGTCGCCCTTCACATTCGAGGACGAGGAAGAAGCAAACCTCGTCGCGACGGGCCACATGGCGGAGCTCTACGACCAGCTGCTTGCCTCGGGCTACGACGCGCATGCGCTCCGCGAGTGGCTCACCCGCGTTCTCTTCTGTCTTTTCGCCGACGACACCGACGTCTGGGACCGTGCCGGATTTCACACCTACGTCGCGCGCTACACGCACGAGGACGGCCACGATCTCGGCCCGATGCTCGCGCAGCTCTTCGAAGTGCTCGACACTCCGCCGGAGCGCAGGGCGCGTACCCTCGATGAGGACCTCGCAGCTTTCACCTATATCAACGGTGACCTCTTCGCGAACCGGCTTCCGATGCCGTCGTGCAACGAGTCGGTGCGCAACGCACTGCTCGAAGCGTGCCGATTCGACTGGAGCATCATCTCTCCTGCGATCTTCGGGTCCATGTTCCAAAACGTCATGCAGCCTCGCGAGCGACGACAGCTCGGCGCTCACTACACGACGGAGCAGAACATCCTCCGGACGATCCGCCCGCTCTTCCTCGATGACCTCGGAGCCGAGCTGGCCGCCGCGAACACGAGACCGAAGCTGGAACGCTTCCTCGAGAAACTGCCGACGCTCCGGTTTATGGACCCGGCATGCGGATGCGGAAACTTCCTCGTCATCGCCTACAGGGAGGTCCGTCGCCTCGAAACGGAGGCGCTGCGGCGCCTCGAAGCACAGCGGCGCCGAACCGGCCAGCGGACGATGACACTGGAGCTGCTCTGCAAGGTCAACGTCGCGCAGTTCTTCGGCATCGAGATCGAGGAGTTCCCCGCTCGTATCGCTCGGACAGCCCTCTATCTGGCCGACCACATCGCGAACCGCGAGATTTCAGCCGAGTTTGGCGAATTATTCGTGCGCTTCCCGATTCCGGCGTCGCCACACATTGTGATTGGGAACGCGCTACGGATGGACTGGAACGACGTGTTGCCACGGGAGCGCTTGTTCGCCTGCTTTGGGAATCCACCTTACGTAGGGACGCGCTTGCAGACAGCCGACCAGAAGTCAGATCAACGACTGGTTTGGGGTGGAGCAGCACGTAGCGCACTTAACGATTACGTGACCAATTGGTTTGTACTTGCTTCGCGCTATCTTGCGGGATCGGACGGGCGAGCGGCGTTTGTGGCGACAAACTCGATCACGCAAGGTGAGCAGGCTGGGGCGTTGAGACGGGAAATGAAGAAGTCAGGTGTCGAAATTCTCTTTGCTCATCGCACTTTTGCTTGGAACAACGAAGCGCGCGGCCAAGCTTCAGTTCATGTAGTCATCATCGGCTTCACAACAGCGCGGATCTCTGGCAAGCGGCGCTTATTTGTATACGACGAGCTTGGATCCCTCCCCAAGGAGGCTCAAGCATCTTTCATCAACGCGTACCTAGTCGATGGACCAGACGTTGTCGTGGACCCCAGACGGTCACCGTGGGCAGTCGATACCCCTGAGATGAAGTCAGGGAACAAGCCGCGTGATGGGGGATATTTGTCTGACCTCTCGAATGAGGAGGCAGAGACAATTCGCGAGTCTGATCCTATTGCAGCAAAGTACCTGCGCCGGGTCTACGGCTCTCGCGAACATCTTCAGGGGGATGTTCGGTGGTGTTTGTGGCTTGTAAGTGCAGAGCCAGGTGAACTTCGGTCCTCGCCCGAATTGCGAGGTCGTATCCAGAAGGTAAGGGACGAACGTACTGGCGCAGCTAGTTCAAAGGGTGAAGCCGCATCGTACCCATCCCTCTTTGCAGATCGCCGCCAGCCCGAGAATGGTTTTTTGCTTGTCCCAAGTGTCTCTTCGGAAACTCGTAACTATGTGCCGATGGCCTTTTACAATGCTGATGACATTGTTACGAACGCCGTATTCACGATTTCGGGAGCTTCGCTCTACATCTTTGGGGTTCTGAGCAGCAGGATCTTCACCGCATGGGTGGATTCAGTGTCTTCCCGGATGAAATCTGATTATCAGATTTCATCGACATTCCTGTACAACACTTTCCCCTGGCCAGATTCCACTGAGCCACAGCGGTTGGCCGTAGGCATAGCCGCTCAGGCCGTCCTCGTCGCCCGAGACGCTCACCCGGGCGCCTCACTTGCTGACCTCTACGACCCGCTCGCCATGCCAGCCGATCTTGTGAGGGCGCACGACCAACTGGACCGCGTCGTTGACTCAGTTTTCGCCCCTCGTCGCCGCTTCGATTCTTCCGCCGATCGCCTCGCCTTGCTCTTCGAGCGCTACCAACAGCTCGCGAAGGCAGGGACACTCGGATCGTCCGAACCACGGCCAACGCGCCGTTCCCATTCGTCGTAATGGGGCGCAGGTGGCTTGACCGAACCGACAGTGGGTCGCGAGTCACAGCAAGCTCACCCCCGTTGAATTCGAACTCGCCTTCGCTGCAAGACTCGACGAGGAAGCAGCATGATCACTCACAACCGGTGTCAACTGAACCTGCACCAGACCCGTCAGCACGTCGCTTGACCTGTGCCTTGATCCGCGGACCGGAGGCAAGTCCTACTTTGTCGTCCGCTCTGGCGCTGTCTGCCATTTGAGTCGCTGCCTTGCGAATCGAGGGCACATTGGCTTGCAGCCCCTCAGCCTCAGTCCTTAGGGCAAGCCCAAGCTCTCATAAGGACCGAAGATTGGGGTCCGGCCACTATCGAGCACGTAAGAAAGGGCTCCTCTTGAGTTCCCGCTCGAGCCTTGTGCTCCAGCCTTTGCGGAGTGAGCCAATCTCGAGCGCGTAGGCACCCACAATCCGACAAAACCTTTCCTCGTCGCTCTTTGCCTTGCCGAGCGGGCGGTGTCGATAGATGCGGTGACCATCGCCCGCTACAAGGTCGATGAGAACGTCGAGATTGCATGCCCGGCGTCCCGCCTTGGCATGATCGGTTTCGTTCTCGCTCTGAACCACCTCATACCCTACGGCGTGGAATCCCGCGCTCTGGAGCGCGGAGAAGAGCGCCACCCAAGCGCGAGGTTCGCGGTTGGCGTAGCTAAGAACGAGGTGACCTTCTGGACGTAGGGCGCGTCGGATCTCTTTGAAAACTGCGACCAAGCACTTCCGATGGTGCTCGGTGCCGTTGTCTTCACCGATTCGGTTCACGACAGCATCACCGACAACGGGCCCGGTAGCTTCGTCCGCCCATGCCCGGAAGAGGTCGGAGAGCTCCGAGTAGTGGATGTCATCGTGGTAGGGCGGATCGGTTACAACCGCGTCAAGGCTGGAGGTGGCGACACACAGCCGCTCGCTCGAGCCGCGCACGACGCGAGCATCGACCTCTTGGTGGATCGCGGTGCGCCGGGCAACAGCGGGGATCGGACCATCCACCTTGAGAGGTCGTCCCACCTTCTCTTCAAGCCAGGCTGCGGCCTTCGCGAAGAGCTCGATCCTCCTCTCGACCGTGCCCCGGCCGGAGGAACTCGCCCCCCAGACGTTCGGCTCAACGGCGAGAGTCGTGAAGCTGAACCGATGGTTGGCCACCGCTTCGTAAGCCTTCATGTACCGGGCATCCCATCGGGACGTGAAACCGGCCATCTCGGCCGATCCGATGACCGCCAACTCGAGCGCCCGTGCAACGCGTCCATCCCTCTTAGCAGCGCCACGACAAGCGTGTAGAAGCGTTTCGAGGACGACCCGCTGACGGGCAGGGTAGAGGTCGTGCCACCGGCGTAAGCCGTGCTTCAAGAGCACACTAGTTTCCACCCCCACATCGATCGCCCCAAGATCACGCGTCGGTGCCCAATAGGAACAGTCCGCTGCTTGAAGTTCCGCTGCGTTGGGCGCCCCGAGCTCTCGCACCGATTCCCCTACGCGTTCGATGAGCGCGACTTCCCAATCAAAGCCATCATCGCCTACGAGCTCCGAGAACCTTCCGGTCCAGTTACAGTCGACACAGCTGAAAGTGCGACCCAACGTGTAGCGGTCCGCGGGATTTACGTCGCGACCACAGGTCACGCAGCTCGTCCGCGTGCTCGCCGAACCGAGGAACAGGTGACCGGCCGGACAGGCAAGCCAACCTGTGTCGCCTCCGCTTTCTACCCGTTGGATCAGCGAGACGAGCGCACCCGGGTAGAGCCGAAGCAACCGGGCACACGACGGACATGGTGCGGTAGCGACGCGAAGGGTGTGGGAAACCACTGCGGGTTCGCCATCATCGAGAGTGGTGGCGTAGGCCTTGTCGAGCAACTCGCCGATCGCGTCGTGCAGGCGGTCCGCCGCGGCTCCGAGCTGGTCCGGGGAGGGCAGGTCGAGCATGATCGCAAGGCTCCGAGCGGCCCACGGGTTCACGTCCTGGGCGTAGACCCGATGGCCGCGCATGAGCGCGGCCAGGGCGATTACTCCGCCGCCAGCAAAGGGGTCGCCAATGAGCAGGTGGCCTGGATAGTCAGTGTTGATTGCCTCGACGATGGCGCCCGAGACTGTCTCGGTGCGACGCGCCCACCACCGGTACGTGCTGATCGGAGGGAGGCGATGTTGGCGAGCCCGGCTTTCGAGGCGCGCGCCTCGGCTCAACGCTTTCACGTCGAGGTGCCGCAGGACGCTTAGCGTGGTCGAATTGGTCATTGGATCAACTGCTCCTGCCGGCTAATCCAGGGACAATCAAATTGCCTTCGCGGTGCGTTACCAGCTTGACCTCGCCACCCTTCAGTATCGCGGAACCTCGGTGAACAAACCTGAGGCCTCCAGTTGTTCGAGGAACTGGACGAAGCGACGGCTCTGGATCGCCATCAACTCAACACCAGCTTCAACGTGTCCATGCATCCCCCATGAGGTGAGATTCGCCGTCCCGAGGTAACCGTGTGTCCGATCGCCGATGACAAATTTGGCATGCAGCATGGTGGGCGGGGCCCGCTGAACCATCGAATGCGGACCGCACCTGATCTTGCGAAGCCGCCCATGCGGTGCTTGAGCGACTCGTCGTGCTGGGGATCTGCGTTCATGTAGACGGTGGTGCACACGTGACGAGAGCGAATGGCCGGTAACAAGACCTCCGCGAGCATCGCGAACCCATCCGCGTTCCAGAACACCCCGCCAATGTCGAGGGTTGTTGTGGACTGCCGGATGATGTCGAGCACAAAGGTGTCGAGGCGCTCCAGATCCGCGATGGGTACCGTGCCGGGCGGCGCCGAAAGCACCAGTCGCGGCTCGGGAACGCTGACCGCAGCAGCTTGCGTCATGGCAGCCAGTACCTGACACACAGTGACGAGCTCAGCGGCCCGCCCGGGGTTAACCGCTCCGGCGGGGTTGACTACCCCGGAGCTGACGAGTTCTATCCGGGCTGTCACCTGCAAGTCATCGAAAGAGCGTGGAAGGACAGCGTCGCCCCGTTCGAGGACCTCAACGGCAAGCTTGGTGGCGCCCTCCCGACTGCCCGCTAGCGCAGCCAGCATCTCCGCCAGCGGCACGAGCCCGGCGAGTCCGGTCACTCGAGTGCCCGCCGACGCGTCCACAGCCAGAACCGGCGGAGCAGGCGCCGATCGAGGTCGGTGTTCCACGTACGGCACCCGAAGGAAAGATGCAGGCACCGGTCACATGCCGCGTGCGGCCGTCCGGACGACGTCTGGGAACAGAGGGGGTCGTTATCGCAGTGCTCAATGTCGTTTGCGGTCTTGAGCAGCCAGTGGTTCAGCCGTCGCCGCAAAACAGTGTCGAGTGCCCCCAGGGTGAACTCGTTGTATGACGCGACGTAGATGGCCGTGGTCAACGCGTTGGTGACGATCCATTCCGCCAGGCTCGACTCACCGAACCCGCTTTGACCGTCATCGAGAGCACGCAGCATCGCATGGGAGGCAGAGTGGACTAGGCGGCGAACCGTTCCAGCGGCCCCGTCACCACCGACTTCGGGGTCGTGCGCTAACAGTTCGGCCAATGCCAGTTTGGCTCCACGGGAGTCTGTGGGATAGTCCGAAGAAATCTTGCCTTCGTGGGAGAGGAAGCCCAGGACCGCGATCGCGTCAAAGGTAACGAGAAGCGCCTCAGTCTTAGCCGGAACCGCAAAAATTGGCGTCTTGCCGTTGTAGAAGCCTGACCGCCCATAGCTGCGCAGGTGCGACTCCCCGGGACCCCGCCGGCACCGGCTGTACCCGTAACTGGCGACGACGATCGGGAAGCGTTGGGTGACCGACACATCGTCAATGCCGAGAGCGGCAATGGTCGCCACGGTGTGGTTCGCCGCGACCGCGTCGGTGCCACCGGCCGCGACCAGCACATCGCTGAAGGACGTGCGGTCGTCGACGATCTTCTTGTCGAAAAGGCCCGCGCGCTCAACCATCGTGCGCTGTCCGGCTGCTTCGATCACCTCGGGCGGCACAGATGTGTTCACGGCTCCGATCCCCGTGAGCGCCGGGCCCATTCGGCTTCGAAGCTCGTCGATGATTGCCTGGTCGATTCCCGAGGCCACAAGACCATCTTCTTGCTTAGCCCACTCTTCAGCCGACTTGCGGGGACCACCGCCCGGCCGCTCCAGCTCAGCGAGCGAGACAGAGAGGTCCGTCTCGTCCCCGAGCCATGAAGCCAGCGCCGCAGCCCCGCGCTGGGGATGGCGTTGAAGATTGTCGTAAGTCTGAGCCGAGATGCTGATGATGGTCAGCGCCTGGGGGTACCAAAGGTGTTGGTCCCGAGCCGTGTAGCCCTGCTGGTAGGGAGGCGCCGCGCCGCGGCCGTACTGGCCGCAGTTGCATTTGGTGAACCGGGTCCCGACGGCGGCACCGCATTGCCGGCACCGCCACGATGAGGACCGGAAGGACCCAAGGTCCTCGAGGTACATGTCCTTGGTATCCCGGCAGTTGGGACAGCTCGGGGTGTGCAGTGGCTGCATTGCCCCGCAGTTGTGCGCCGTGAGGTATCGCAGCTGGCGCATCTTGGAGCCGCAGGTCGGACACTCGATCTTGCCGCTGACTTGTGTGGCGTCGAGAACCTGCTTGTGCTGGAACCAACGCACTACCCGCTTGCACGACTGGTTAGTGCATTCGAAGGTCAGCGGATAGACGTCCCAGACGACCTCCTCGGGCTCGATGATCACGTACTCGTCCGGGGTCACAATCGGATCAGGAATCCCGACCTGGTCTGGCAGCCACCGCCCAAGCTCGGAGGCCAACTGATCGAAGAGAACCTTGCGGTTCACCTCACTGACTCGTGGCCCGTTGACATGGTGAACCTCGGCGATGAATCCGTCCTCGTGGTCGAACACCGCACCCGGTAGGTAGCGGTACAGAGTCTGAGAGGTGGAGCGCTGCATCGAATTCCCCCGGTTCAGTCGTTGAGTCGGGAAATGATCTGGTCGGACCTCGGGCCGCCCGAGAAGACAACAGGAGGTTCGACATCACGGAGGCTGGTCATGGCGGGAGTGGTGAACAGCTCGGTGATCCATTCGGCCTGCCACTGTTGCATGCGTTGGCGCTCGACGCTTTCCCATCGCTCCAGCGCGTCGTCGATGAGCTTCTGCTCTTCGGCTGCCATGGCCATATCTGAAACCGGACAGCGATAGGCAGCGGCGATCCTCCGGCGGAGATGTGGAAGCAGCCCGGCGCTCACTGCGTTCCACCACGGGCGGAACTTGCGAGTCATGCTGATCTCGTCGGTGCTCGGCCAGGCCGGGTTACGGGTCTCGTCCCAGAGCAGCGCGCAAACGATTCCCGGAAGCGTGCGCTCAACAGCTCGACTAGCGAACCGGTTCACCGGTACTGGCTCCACCATCCGTTCGAGTGCGGCGTGAGTAGTCGCAAAGCTCTGATACATCGACGTCTCGCGGCGGTTGTTGCGATCAAAGATGGAGATCACGACGCCCACATGACGCCGCCCCGCTCGAGACGTGGCCTGGATGTACATCGCGTAGGAGCTAGGCATGCCCGCCACCACCTCGATGTTGAGCCGATCGAGGTCCACACCATGTGCAACGACAGCGGTGCCGACGAGCGCACGGATCCGCTCTGTTCGCGGGACCGCGGTGGTGTCGCCCTGGACGGATGCCACCACCCCGGCCAGCTCGCCGAGAGGTGTGTCGCCCATGAGGTACTCAATGCGCACTCGGTCGGAGCCGGAAGAGATCAGTTCCTCTGAGAGTCGGAAGAGGTCGTCCTGGATCGCCACCCCGTGGGCCTTGGAGTTGACGTAGGCCAGCGCGAGCTCGTAATCAAAGAGGTGGGCGCGAGCGGTCGCCTTGTTGATGGCGATGCCGTACTCATTCAACGTGGCGATCAGCGGTCGCGGGTCGTCCATGAGGTCGTGGACGGCTCTGACCAGCTGGCACGTGATGTCACCAGCGAGATCGACCTTGACCGTGCCCCCTCCGGCCGGCAGCACGCCCAGATAGAGCCGCTGCACGTCGTTGGTGATCTCGGTGTAAAAAGACCGGCGCAGCGTCGGGCCTCCGATCGGGAACATGCGGGGCGTACGACCGTAGACCTGCGACAGCTGGTCCTTGTACTGCTCGATGGTCGCCGTGGCCGCAATGACCTTGGACGGCAAGTGCCCAGCCCCGGCAGCGAGCTCGGCGATCAGGGTGTGGTAATGACTCGCAAAGACACCTAAGTCCTCGCGCACGAGGTGCAGTTCATCCTGAATCCACAACGCCGGAGTAGGGTCGTAGAAGCCCGACGCCCCGACGTGGGTGGACGTGTCGGTCTCACAATCCCTGACGATGCAGCGGCTGTGCGTGTACCAGCCATGTTGCGGGCATTGCTTCCTCGGCCCACGGTTGATGCTAGTGAGTTGCCCGCTATACGAAAAGGAGGTGATTTTATCGACTGTCGACACAACGACGGATGGCTGAAAGCGATAGACCTCCTCGTCACTCGAATAGATCGGCAGCACGTATCCGCATTGCCGACAGACATGAACGAGCCGCGAAAGGCTCAGATCGACGTCGAGTCCCACGCCGTTGAGCGCCCGACACGCGGGGCACGAACCGACCAGGCGCCGTACGTCCCTCTCCTCGGCTTTCCTCCTCGAGAACACTTCGAGACCCGGCCACCAACTGTTGGATGCCGGAGGACCCAGCCGGTTCGGAGTATTGCCGGCACCGACGAAATATCCGAGAGTGAAAGGATCCCCCTTGATCCCCTCGCTCAATCGGATCGCCTCGGCATGATGGATGATCTCGGTGAACCGAGCTAGCTGTTGGACCGACAGCATCCTCAGCGGGAACAGCATCCAGGCAGTGGTCCCACGCAGCTTGTCGCGCATCCGGTCGAAGAAGAGCGCGGCAGTGATCAGACCTAAGTAAGCCTCAGTTTTTCCGCCGCCTGTGGGGAACCACAGAACGTCGACCGTCTCGAGCTCTGCTCGGAGCCCGGCATCGTCGCGATCCTCTCGAGCGGCGAGGGCACCTAGTTGGCTCACGACGAACACCAACTGGAACAGTCGCCACGAGCCATTTGACCCTTTCGCGTTCGCGAATGTGCGATTGGTGAGTCCGAACGCGCGGTCGAGCCTCGGGTCTCGCCGCAGCAAGTCGCACCCGAGTTCGAATCGCTCGATCTCAGCCTCGAAGTCCACTCTGCGCTGCTCGAGTTGCGCGCGGTGCTCACCCGAGGACCCATCCATATCCCATGAATGAAAGAACTCCCGCATCGCCGACGCGATCGCCGAGAGCTTCAAGGCGTGTTCGGCCGCGAGTCCACTGAAGGTGAGGTCGACCCCGTGGTCACACCAGCTTGCCACCGGCTGGCAGTAGCGGGGAAGCGTTTCGGCAAAAATGGAGTCTTCGGCCCCTCCAGGGACCGCCACGCAGCCACGTCCCCGACCAACGACAGTTGCTGCATCGGAGTAGCGGAGGTCCTCCTTGGCGAAGGAAAGGAGCTGCGGCGTGAGCCGTGCTGGCTGCTCAACCGTGACCGTCATGCGGGTGTCATAGATCGAGAGATCCTGGAGCTGTCGGTCTACGAGGACCGATGCATTAGCGATCGATACCGAGACGCCGATGTCGCCCTCCACCATCGGCATCGTGGTGATGGTGAGCTCGGGCTGCGGCCACATCGGTTGCCAGGTGATGTCGCGTTTGGCGTCGAGAGCATTTCGGAACTGCGCCTCGCTCCCGAGTGCATCGGCGACCGGGAGGGTTTGGTTGGTCCTCAACTTCCATAGAGCGTCGGGACGCGCGTAGTGGTCGGTCACTGCCGCCTGGGCGTCTTCCTCGAAGGGATCATGTCCATCGCGGCTCGAGACGCGTACCTCATCGTCGTCGGTGCGGACTGCGATGGTAAAGGAAACGTGGCGGTTGTCGCGACGCCAAGCGGGGTTGATTGGAACGGTGGGCCTTCGTCTCGCGTTATTCCCAACCGCTCCGGCGCGGATCTGAGCCTCCATCGTTACCGCGGCGAAGTCCGGGACAAGTGGGTGATAGAACGCGTAGTCGACCTCAATGGTGAGCGGAATATCGCTCACGCTTCCGGCAACCACGAAGTCGAGCCCGATGACGCCTCGGTTATCTATCGTTGGCGCGACGTGACCACCGGGCGCATGACCGTCAGCATCACCGTCATTCTCGCCGTCACAGTCAACACCGCTCGAAGAAGCGCTCGGGCCCCGGGATACTTGCCCTCCGCGTTGCATCTCGGCTGTCCCCGCTGGCGCAATGAAGGTGGCGCCGAGAATACCCACGCGAACTCGCTGCTCGGGCACCCACGGAAACGCGTGGATGCCACCGCCGCGGTCAGTCAGCGATTCGACAACATCATCGAGCAGATGATGAACCACGACTTGCTCGAGACGGTTCTCCCGGGCTTGATCGGCACCGGCAGGGCGAACGTCTGACGTTGAAGTCAAAGCGCGCGCTGCGAGGACCATTGTTCCTCCCCTTTTATCAACCCATCGCTCTGGCTGGCCACCAGGCCGCTCTCGCCGGTCCGGCCCAGCCCCATTTGTTCAAGTTGGGAGTTCAGTTGTCAGCCGAAGTACGGCCTCAATTAGTAGATCACCGCGCCATTGCCTCGTCAACCATCTCTCATCGGACACGCCCGGCAATGCTGCCCGGCATTGTTTGTGGCTCTCCGACTCGGTCGACCACAGCAACCACGAACTCGTCGAGCAGTTCGTCGGCGACCGGGCCCACCAGCGCGCGCAGCTTGCCCGTCGCGTCCTCACCCCTGCCCGAACTAATAGCCGCGACAAAGTGGCCGAGCATACGACCCAGGGACCGCAGCTTGTTTGCGACAGCGTAAATCAGACCCAGATCTGGGCAGGGCTTTCCGGCCGCGCGGAACACGGCCGCGACATCGCCGGGCTCCTGAGGAGCGATCGTTGAACCGCTCGCCCAGAAGGGCAGTTGACCGTACGCCTTGGCGCCGGCTATCCGAACCTGATCGATGGCGTCGGCTCTGGTCCTTCCGGCCATGACGACTCGAGCTGCCGAGCGAAACTGACTCAGGATTAGATCCAGGGCTTTCACGTCGTCGTTGCTTCGGCTCGCCGCCACAAGGCGCGCATGAATAGAGTCGGTCCCCTCTCCAGCGGGGACGATGATCCGGTCACCGCTGCGAAGATCTCTCACCGCTCGTGTCTCTGGTCCCCCCGCAGTAATCGTGACTACGGGGGTGGCGCCTTCGTGATCGTCCACACACCACCACGTGCCGCCGCCTTGAAGGAGGACCGGAAAGCAGGTCCGGGCGCCACCAGTGCTACTGCCACCGACCACGGGGGTGCTCTCTGTCTCCGGTGGGTCGAAGACCTTGGTTGCCAGATCAAGCACTTCAGCTAGCTCGAGACCTGGCACGTTCGGGACGGAGACGACACGACCACCGATGATGGCTGCGGTGTCTTCGATCGGCGAATTAATCGGGCCCGAGTCGTCGACTCGCAGGCTCCGGCAAAGTGCATGTTGCCAACCACTTGCTCTCTCGGCCCAACGCTGTCCTTCGGCACGAAGCATCACGATTTCGACCTCGTAACACAGGACGTGGGTGGTCTTTGCTTCGACGCCCAAGAACAGAGAGAAAAGCCACGGAGGGGGAGCTCCGGTGAGCACCTGAGCCTCAACGGAGCCAGCCGCAAAGCGCTCCTTGAAGGTGGTGACCTTCACGCGCGAGCCGATTCGGTTCCAAAGCTCGGACTGGATGTCCGTCCGCTCCCCGCTACTAAGCGAACTCAAGGTTGCCGCAACGGCGGCTCGGGAATGACAGCGAATCACCACAGACCCTGTCGTCGTTCGGTCGAGATCGTCGAGGACCCGCCACAGCCCGGTCAGCTTAGGATTGCCTTCCTCGAGCACCCGCCACAAGGCTTGCACGCCCGCCACCAAGGCCCCGAGCCGAGCTGTGCGCCAATGCCGCCAGTGCGGCGTCAGGTAGGAGTCCCGCTGCTCGAGGCGCGCAAGGCGACGGACGCTAGGAAGTTCGCCTGGTCGCGTGTTGTCCACACAGGCTGCCTTGTAATCCCCCACCCGCGACGCAAGGCGCATGCCGTTACGCATCATGTTGAGTGGCAAGTCGAGCTCCGGTGGGATTGGTCCCTTCGGTCGACCCTTCATGGTGTCGGACGCTCTTGTAACCGCTTCGTTCGCGTCGTCGTCTTGGATGCGATGGAGCACGACCTTGGTACGCGGTAACTGCAGGACTGAGGTGCTGGACAGGGTGCTTGCCGAGATAGTTCCCTTCCCGAAGCTTGCTACAAGCTCTTCGGCGACGTGCTCGGTGACGGTGAGAACCGTGGGCACGACCCCGGCGTCGCTCATCGTGTCGATGAGTCCGTCGTCCCCGATGTCGCCAACGGCGACGATGGCCGCCGGACCACGCTCGAGAGACCATTCAAGAACCCGAGTTCGGGCCGTGGCGGTGGCAATGCTTGTGACGTCGAGCACGATGAGCGGTGCCCTGCACAACAAGGCTGGAACCCCGACACGCGTATTGAAATATACAAGCGAGTCATCGATCGGACGAACCTCGCTGCCGATCACCGGACGTACCTCGCCGATACGCGTGAGCCTGTGAGCTGAAAGCGGATTGCCTTCATTGAGACCCATGCGCCGGCGGTTCTGAATCTCAAGGTGCCGCAGCTGATCGGCGAGGTCCACGTCAAAGCCGATCAAGACGACTGGACCTTTGAGTTGTCCGGGTGGCTGCCGACACAAGAGGTGGCTGACTATGGCCAATAGGAGCGCGCTGCGGTGTTTAGCTCGCGGCAGTTGCACCACGGCTTCGTGTCCCAGCACATCGTCAACCAATAGACGGCGAGCGAAGGCCATGAGCAACTGGTCAACCGGCGAGACGGGTGCAAGAACTGTGTCGTCGATGAAGATGGCATTGGCGAGTTCATCGAGAGGATGATCGGTACAGTTGGGGAGCAGCGCTTCGACGATGCCCACTGCAACTCCTGGGTCCGGTCCGATGACGCGCCGCCCTGCTGGTTGACTGGGTTCGAGTCTCGATCAGTCAGTACCGAGCATTCATTTCTAAGATACCCAAGAGATGCATCACAGGAGAGGCAGGCATCTCCGAGGCCCGGCGGCGTCCGGGACCCGTGAGCCTAGGGATTTCGACGAGAGGAGCTGAGGCTCAACGATTCAGACTCGAGCCCTGGTCAAATCGACCGGAGCTAAAGACTATGCAGGCGCTCTCCGTCCCTGTCCGTGCGTTTTCGGTTCGCGCTTCGAGCGCCCTCGAGTCGAAGCGCAACGGCCTCTACAGAGTCAGGGCTTCATGACCGCCGCAGACGACCCCACGATTGCTCGGTCCGAGTCGCTCATGCTCAAGTAATCGAGCGGCTCTGATTCGGACCGTGGCGAAGCTTGAGAGACCCAGGCGGAAAGTTCCATCTTCGAAGGCTCACCCGCGACGACTGCATTCCCCACCGCGGTGAGCTTGTTTATCGGCGGCGCGGCATGAGGCTGCCGAACTCGCCGCCTTCGAGTAGCCGCCAGCTCACTTGCGAGCAGCTCCGGGCCATTCGCTCGAAGGCGACGCTCCGTCTCCACCAGCGCGCTCGTCTCGTCACGCAGGACGGGCAGCGCGTCGTCGGTGAGCGATTGCGAGAGATCCCGTCGCCTGATCGCCACCGCCTGGAGATCGAACTGGCCTCTCGTGATCCCGACGTAGACACCCTCGAGGCTCGAGGCGTCGGTTACGAGGGGCGCGGCGACGGCGAACGTCTTGCCTTGGGCAGCGTGTGACGTCAGGGCATAAGCGTGCTGCAGGCCACCGACGATGCCGGCTGAGACCTTGCGCTCGAGGTAGGAGAGGGGGATGGCGACCCGACCCCAGCGCTCGAAGTCGACAACCCCGCCGTGCTCGTGAACCTCGACAACGGTTCCGAGCGAGCCGTTGCGGACGTAGGCGTTGCGCGCCGCGCCCTCTGCCCGCAACGAACGATCGGTGATCCGGGCGATCACCTCATCGCCGGACCGGAACGAGAGGCCGGCGACGGTGAGCTCCGGTCCTTTGAGCGTCCCATCATCGGCGAGGAGTGCCCGGGCGCGGACGTTCAGTTCGCGGCGTTCGAAGTGGTGCTCGGCGGTCATCGCGCTCCAGTGGCGCTCCGGCTCAACAACGCGCTTCTGCCGCTCCGCATACCAGGCGCAGGTGAGTAGGTCGTAGGCCTCGTCGGCAGACTCGGCCTCGGTAATCCGACCATCGCGCCGCAACCGCTCGAGCGCCTCGGTGATCTTTCCTTCCCGGTATTCGGCGTTGGCGAGACGAACCTCTGCCATCTCCTCGCCCTGCTGGCGATAGAGGTGGCTGAGGGTGGCCGTGTCGTCGGGGTGGTGTTCCGTGAGGTAGCGGAACATCCCGCCAGCCGCGACCGCCGAGTGCTGGGCGGGATCGCCGACGAGGCGGAGGATGGCTCCCGTCTCCTCGGTTGCTCTTGCGAGCGCGACGAAGTCGCGCGTCGAGACGAGGCTCGCCTCGTCGACCAAGAGCACAGTGCGAGCGTCAATACTCGCAAAGTCACCGCGGTCGAAGTAGCGGGCGAGCACCGAGGCGACGGTGCGACCCTCGACCCCGGTCTCTTCGGAGAGGACGACCGCTTGGGTTCCGCCGACCGCCGCGCCGAGCACCCGATAGCCCTCCGCCTGCCAACAGGCGACCGTCGCTTCGAGGGCGGTCGTCTTCCCGCTCCCCGCCGCCCCGACACCGGCCTGAACTCGCATCCCCGAGGAGGTGAGCGACTCGACGAAACGTCGCTGCTCCTCGGAAAGCCGGGCGAAGCGCTCCGTGCCGAGGACCTGTTGCGTGCGCTCCGCCGGCACGATCCCGGCTCCCGCCTCGCGACCCCGCTCGTAGGCGGCAAGGGCACGGTGCTCGAGGGCGAGCATCGACGTGGTCGAGTAGATCCGCTCCCCCGGCAACTTCACGACGCGTCCGTCGGTGCGACGGATCGAGCGTTTCGCCGACGTATCCCGCGTCGCCTTCAGCTCGACGAGGTCGGGTTGGGTGATGACCTCGTCGGCGAGCGCATCGATCGCGTCAGCGGAGAGTCGGTCACCTGAGAGCTCCGCAAGGCGCTGCACAACGTGACGGCGGTCGAAGACCGCCTCATGCTCGGTGAGGCCGTCGGAGCGAAGGAGCTCACGGAATCGCCGCACCCTTTCCTCGGCGGTGAAGAGCCCGGGTCCGTCGACGCGGTCGAAAACGTTCCCACGCGCCTCCGGGCCGTAGCCGGCGATGGTGAGGCGCTCGTCCCAGGAGGCGAAGAGGGCGTCGAGTTCGACGCCATGCTCCTTGGCGGCGCGGGTGTCCCAGGCCGCGACCTGACGGGCCCGTGCCGAGGAGACTCCCAGCGCCCCGGTCGCTTCGGTGATCTCGCGGGCCCGCGAGCTCATCTCTTCGAGCGCCGCGGCGGGGACGCCCTCGATCTCGGCGATGCCGTTTTCGACCTGTGTCCAGGTGACGCCGAGCCGGGCGGTCAGCTGGTGGCGCAGCTCGGCTGCAGCGAGAAAGCTCGCCGTCTTGGCATGGTGGAAGACAAAGCGCGCGTCGAGGGCGCGGGCCACACCGTCCGTGCCGACGCCATAGTTGGCGACGACGACGTGGTGGTGGAGCTGCGGCTCGAGCGCGCGCGAGGTCGTGTGGAGGTAGTCCGCCGCCAGAATGCCGCTTGCCGGGAGCGGGCGCTTCCCCACGCTCACCTTGAACGCCTGTCGCTCGAGGTAGCGCAGTCCCCCGGCGACGGCCTCGTCGAGCGCCTCGAGGGTCGCGGCGCGCGTCCGATCGTCGCCACCCGCCCAGAGCACGCTCACCGACTTCGGGACCGAGAAGGTGAGGTCGTAGCCGGCGACGACTTTCGGCGGCTCGCGGTGCTCGGAAATGCGCACGACCGCGTCCTTGTTGATCTGCCAGGCGCCGGAGCTGTCGATCTTGATGCCGTCGGCGTCGTCATCACTGGCTCGCACCCGTGCCCGGAGCAGACGGCGGAGGTAGGAAGGGGTGATCCCGAGGACCGAGGCGGCCTCCTTCGTCGAGTACCACTCCTTGTCGAGTCGGGTCGGCGCCAGCGCGAGACGACGACAGCGCTCGGCGCGTCCAGATGATCCCCGCGCCGAGAGGAGCGGCTCTCCGATCGCAGGATCGACACCGGCGAGGAGTCTGGCGAGCTCGGCCGGGTCGACCTCGCCCGACCTCCCGAGCACCCAGCAACCGGGACGGAGCCCGGCCGAGTCGGCGTAGTAGGCGACGGTGCCGCCCTCGGGCGAGGGGAGCTCGACGAGGGTGCCCGGACGCCGCCCGCCGGCGACCAAACGCCCGCCCTCCAGGTACTCGACGATGCGTTGGCCGATCACCGAGAGCGGCGTGCCGTCGTTCGAGCCGAGGACGGTGACCGAGAGGATCATCGAGGCGACGGTAAGAGCGCGGTGTTGCGAAGACTTTACGAAAGGAGCGCGAAAGGAGCGCGACGCCGGAGATACCGGCCGAAGGCCGGTATCTCCAAGGGTGTCTAAGCCGGACTCGTTCGGGTTAGCTCGACTCGAGTGACAAGAAGACGAGAGGAACCTTGCACTCAAGAACGACAGAAGTGCGAGAGCGCGGGCACAAGAAGGAGATCGAGAGAGCCGACTGGTAGTTGTGAGGGCATGCGAACCGGATGGCTCATGAAGCGAAGAGGCGATGGGACAGACGAGGCATCGAATGGCGACCTGACCTCGCATTCGATGCTCGTCGACGTCGCCCGTGAGGGGTTCAACGAGGCAACCGTCGAGCCACTCGTCGACGTCGTGCTCCTCGGACTCCCCTACCGCTGCTGGCGCTGCGGTGACGTCTCGACGCCGATCATCGGGATGGCCGAGCCAGGCGCCGACGTCCATTCCGAGGAGCTCGTCGTCTGCGAGGACGAGGAAGAGCTCGCGCTCGCCTGGCAGCACCTCCCGGCCGAGGCGCGCGAGCGGTGGCGGGTCGGAGAGGTGCGGCGGCGTCACTCGAGGACCGCCGGCACCGCCTACCTCTCGAACGGCTGCGCGTCCTGCGGGGCGCTCTTTGGCGCCTTTCCCCTCCACGAGGAGCTCGTCGAGGCACTCGCCACCGAGGGGGCGGTCGCGCTCGTCGAACTCGCCGTCGTCGAGATGCCCACCTCCTCATGGACCGAGGCTTACGAGTCGAGGTGGTCGTGACCACCGACGCGCCCGGCGGCGGGAATGTGGGCGGTCGGGCGAGCCGACCGCCCACGACGCTCAGCAGCGTGCCTCGGCGACGGACTCGAGATCTGCGGTCTGAAGGATCGCCCGGGCGCAGCTGATCGCCCGCTCGGCGGTCGCCCGCACGACGCCGAGGTCGCCGTTCGACCAGCGTGCGATGTACGGGAAGCTGTAGGAGTCGGTCGTGATGCCGACGGACTGGCAGACAAGGTAGGCGACCGACTCCGCCTCGGTCTCGACAACCCCGCGGCAGCTCCTGTTCTCGCTCCCGTCGTGGAGCATCGTGTGGGCGAGCTCGTGGGCGAGGGTCTTGGTCGCCTGGGCCGGTGCGAGGTCGTCCCGGACGACGACCGTGCGGGCGAGGTAGTCGGTCGTCCCGTTCGCCGGCCGGCAGTCGCCGCGGACCAGCGAGAACCCCGCCGCCTCGAGCTGCTCGGCGAACCGTCCCCAGAGCGCCAGCGGCGCGTCGTCCTCGAGGAGGGTCGGCGCGACGTCGGGGAGACGCTCTCCCTCGGTCTGGGCGACGTCAAAGACGTGGACCACCCGGAACCCCCGGAGGATCCGGGCGAGCGCGGGACGGTCCCGCTCGTCGCTCTCGTCGACCGGGCGGGCCCGGTAGACGCACGGGGCGAGGATGGCGATGCCGTGCTCCCCTTTGCAAACCTGCCGGCCGAGCGTCCCCCAGGTCCGGTACCCGGCGACCCGGGTCGCGTCGGGGCGCTGGCTGAGGATCAAGAACACGTTGTTCGCGCTGTAGGTGTGGAACCGCCGCGCGAGGTCGAGCATGCGCTGCCAGTCCTCGCCGCTCGTCAACGACTCGATCGCCTCGACGAGCCTCTCGTGGGTCTCGTTGAGCCTGTCCGATGTGGTCATAACGTCCTCCTTCGTGTCGGCTGGGCCGGCAAGGCCCCCGCCTTGCTGGCCTGGAAGAGCCCCCGCACCGCCGCCGGACGGCGTCAGGGGGCGGGCGAAGCCCGAGCGAGAACCGGAGCGAAGCGGAGGCCCGCAGCGACCCTTGACACCGCCCGGCGGCCGTGCGAACACGTGCCTTTGTCGTTCGAAGGCCCCTCGAGGCGTGGACGGTTCCCGAGGCGGGAGGCGGAACGGGAGACGCACAAAGGATCCTCGCCTCGTGCGAAGAAGCACCCCGGTTCGCGCCGCCTCGGCGCAGGAGCGACGCCTGGACCGCTGGCGGACGGCGCGTCGGGCGGTCGGTGTCGCCTTGGCCCCCTGGGCGCTCGCGTTCTTTCGTTCGCGACCGGGATCAGCCGCTTATCACGTCTTCTACGACATCGGGATCGGCTTCTTCGTCGTTTGCATCGCCGGCGTGATCGCCACGCGGCCCTCGGACTCAGACGGGACTGCTCGGCCAGCCGACGAACAGCCAGATCCGCCTCGTTCGGCTGACACCCGAGAAGAGGCGCGGCCGATCGATTCCTATGAGCGGACGCGCTGGGCCGAGGCGACGCTTCGGGCGCTAGCCGCGATCAGCCCCACCGGTGACGATCACGACGGGCCGGACATTGCCGTCCTCCGCGTCGGTGCCGCCGGGGTCGAGCTCCTCCTCCACGCGCCGTGTCCGGTCGCGCCGGCACCGTTTCGGGCCAGCGCCGGAGGCTTGGTCTGGTCGCTCGACCCGTCCGTCGAACTCGGGGATCTGATCGAGCTCGGCCGGGGCGTTCGGCTCTCGCCTGGCGCAGAGCCCGCACCGCTCGTCGAGATCGGCACCGACGAAGAAGGGAGCTACTTCGCACGCGAAGCCGGCATCGTGACGCTCCGTCTCGACGACGAGGGGCCCGGGGAGCTCCACGACGAGCTCCTCTCGTTCGGTTCGGGTGATCGGCAGGCGACGTCGATGGGGCTGTTCGGTGCGCCGCTCGTCGTCGTCGAGCGTCGAGAGCACGTCCTTCTCGAGCCCTACGGCATCCCGCTCACCGCCTCGCCGGAGTCCTCCACACCGGCCGAGCCTCAACCGATCGAGGAGGTTCCGATCGAGTTAGTTCTCCGATCTGATCCCGAACCTGAAGATCTGGACGCGGTCGTCCTCGAAGGCTGCAACCCACGTGCGACTATTGACCGACCAACTCAGGTGCTGACCGTCCCGCCGGGACCGGTCGAGGTCCGGATCCTTCGCGAGCTTCCCGACCTGGTCGGCGAGCTCCACGAGGAGCCGACTGCGGGTGCGGTCGAGTTCGTCGCCTATCTCGCGCTTCACGGCTACCGGGCGGCGCCATCACGCCTCAAGGAGATGCTCGGAACGCCGCGCTCGCAGGCCTCTCGTTCGAGCAAGACCGTCTGGACTTCGGCCGGCGCGGCCCGGCGCGCCCTCGGTCCCGATCTTGTCCCCGCCGCGTCGGGCAACCAGCTCTACCTGTTGTCGAAAGAGGTGAGCAGCGACTGGACACGCTTTCAGGCGCTCGTCGGCACCGCCCGGTCGGCCGCCTCCGATCCGGAGCGCCGGCGCGACGCCCTGGTCGGCGCCCTCGAGCTCGTGGACGGCGTTCCCGGGCTCGCCTCTCGACGCTTCACCTGGCTTGACAGCGAAGGTGTGCTCTCGAACATCGCCTTTGCGGTCGCGAACGCCGCCCGCGAGCTCGCGAACTTGGAGGCCGAGAGCGGCTCCGAAGAGCTCACTCGCTGGGCGATCGCCAAGGCCCGCCCGCTCCTTCCCGACCTCGGTGAGCTCGAACACCAAGAGTCGAAGCTCGCCGGTACGCGTCTGCGCACACCGTCGCGTCGCTGATCCCGATCTGACGAAGAGCTCGCCCGACTCCGAACTGCCCCAAAGGGAGATCTCCATTCGACGCGTTCGCCGGACGCGAGCGCGACAGAGCCTTGAGCAGGGAGACGGTCTCCAATCGGGAGCTTGACCACCGACCGGGAGGTCCGTTCGGGAGCTCTCTTTCGAAAAGGGAGCCAAATCGGGAGCTTCTTCGGGAGGTCGATTTCGAAAAGGGAGCCGAACCGGGAGCTTGTTTGGGAGCCGCCTCGCGCACACTTTCGCCGACCGCCCCCTATAGGGGCCGACGAAGGAGGACTTCAGTGCGACGACTGCAGCGCTCAGCGATTAATCCTCGTCCGCTCGCGATCGACAAGCGCGCAAGCGTCAAGCGCCGTCGCCTCGCCCGCCTGGGGCAGGCCGCCGCCGCGCTCCTCGTCGCGGGATGGGCCTTTCTTGTCATCGAGGGAACCGCCGTCGCCGTCTCGGCGAGCCCGGTCGCGCCGCCCGGGGCCAACGGTCTCCAGGACCTTTTGAACTGGACCCTCTACGGCGGGGCGATCGCCTGCGCAGGGACGGCGATGTTCGGCTTCGCCAAGATGGGGATCTCGCATTCCCAGCAGAGCTTCCAGGGCGCCAACCACGGCAAGTCGGTCGCGATCCTGGGGCTCCTCGGCGCCCTCGGCCTCGGGCTCACGCCGACGATCGTGAACGGCCTGACGGCGATCCACTGAGATGGCCGTCTCCTCCGCCCCGGTTCTCGCCTTTTTGGGGATCACGCTCAACCCGCTCACTCTCGCCAAGGACATCGCCAACGCCATCTTCTCGGCGGCCCTTGCCCTCTTCGGGCAGGGCGCCGCCTCGGTTGTCGGCGCGCTCTTGGGGTTCGTGAAGACGACGAGCGACCCGGTCTTCTCCGGGGGCTGGTGGTCGTCGTCGGGCATGGCGGTCTTCGAGCGGGTGCTCGCCGTCTCGGGGTCGCTTCTCGCCCTCGCCTTCATGTGCTCGATCATCACGGCGCTCCTCTCCGCCGACCACGGCCTCCTCGCCCGGGCCGCGCTCCGCCTCCCGATCGCCGTGCTCGAGATGGCGCTCCTGGTCGGGGTGACGGCGGCGCTCGTCTCGGCCTCAGACGAGATCTCGGCCGAGATCGCCAAGGGGGCGAGCGGCACACTCTCGACCTTCGTCTCGGGCGAGCTGGCCGGTGCGATTGCCGGGACGGGGATCGTCGGGCTGATCGCTGGCGGGCTCGTCATCCTCGCCGCCCTCGGCATCTGGGCGGAGCTCTTATGCCGGAGCGCCCTTATCTACTTGGCGGTGCTGGCGGGCCCGCTCATCTTCGCCGCGAGCGTCCACCCGTCGGCGGTCGGGCTCCGCCGTCGCTACGTCGAAGGAGGGCTCGCGCTCATCTGCTCGAAGATCGTCGTCGCTCTCGCCCTGGCGACCGGCTCGGCGATGCTCTCCGGTCTCGGGCACTCGTCCTCCTTCGCCGCCGCGACGGGCGCGCTTTTAGAGGCACTCGCCGTGTTGCTCGTCGCGTGCTTCGCGCCCTTCGTACTGCTCCGCCTTCTGCTCGGGGCAGAGGCGATCATCGCCGCCGAGGGCCTCGAGCGCCGTCCTGCCCGGGCGGCGCTCTCGGCGGTCGGTGCCGCTTCGTCGGTCGGCGGGTTCTCGTCGATGGCTCGCGGTCTCACCGGCGCCGGCGCGACACCGCCCGGAGGCGGGAGCCCCGGATCTCCCCCGACGGGCGCCTCGCCGTCGGGGCCGTCGTCCACGTCACCGCCGCGCGGCCCCACCTCGCCGCGTCCCGCTCCATCTCGTCCCTCGGAGTCCGAGGGCGCGGGAGCTCCCCGAGCGAGCTCACACGCCGCGGCCTCGCCACGGCCCGCGAGCTCGCACGCGCGCGCCTCCGACGCCTCTCCGACGAGCGCCTCGCCTGGAGTGCCACGGGACGCGACGCAACCCCGGCGGCGAGGCGACGACTTTCGGAGTCCGAACTCGACCGCGTCCTCAAAGAGATCTGCACAGGAGTGGCAATGAACGACCCGGCCGCGGCGCGCCACTACCGCCTCACCCGTCCGAATGGACTCGGTTTCATTCACCGTCGTTCCGCGACGCAGTTCGCGATCTGCTGTGCCGGGATCGGCCTCGGGCTCCTCGGCCTCGTCGTGACGGGCGTCGGGAGCGGCGGGCGCCTGGCGCTCGCCGGCGCCGGGGTGCTGCTCGTCGGAGCTGGTGCTGGTCGGACTCCGGGTGGAGAGGACCTCGTTGCGCTCCTCGGGCCGTTCGCGCGCTTCAGCGCGCGCCGAGCGACCGGTCGCCATCGCTGGTCGGCCGCGCTCGCGCCGTGGCGCGGGGCCGGGCTCCCTCCCTTGTTCGCCGGCATCACCCTTTACGACTTCGATGCCGAGCGCGCCCTCGGTCGGAGCTCCGGACGGGTCGGCCTCATCGCCGATCGGGCAGACGCATCGCTCTCCCTCGTGCTTCGCATCCACGGCGAGGGGTTCCTCCTCGCCGACGCCGCGGAGAAAGACGCCCGGCTCGCCGCCTTCGGCGACGCGCTCGCGAGCCTCGCCCGCGAGGAGAGCCCGGTTTCCCGCGTCACCTGGTCCCAGCTCGTCGCGCCGGCCCCGCTCGACGGGCACTTCGCCTACCTCGCCCAGACGAGTCGCGCCGAGCCCGACGAGGCGATCGCCTCTTCGTACGGCGACCTCCTCGAAGACACCGCTCGGCGGGCGGTCTCCTCCGAAGTGCTCGTCACGCTCACCGTCGCCATCGGGCGCGCACGCCTGGGTCGCGGCGAGATGAGCGAGCGCTTGTCTTCGGCGATCGATCGCCTCCTCGAGGAGGCCGAGCTCTTCTCGACAGCCCTCGCCCGGGCGGGGCTCTTCGCCGTCGGCCCGCTGCCGGCCGGCGCGATCGCACGCGCGCTCCGAGACCGCCTCGACCCGACGGCCAGGCGTCACCTCGAGCGACGCGGGCGGAGTCTCTCTGACCTCGCCGGGCTCGTCACCCCGGAGAACGGATTCCCGCTCTCGGTCGAGGAGCACCGGCGCTTCGTCTGGACCGACGGGAGCGTCCATCGGATGTTCCGCGTCGCCGAGTGGCCACGACTGTCTGTCCGCGCCGACTGGCTCGCCGGATTCCTCTGCGAACAGGACGTCACTCGGAGCTTCACGGCCATCTACACCCCGCTCGGACGCCGCCAGGCGCGCCGCCAGGCGCTGGCGGTGGCGACCCGTGTGGGCGCGAGCATCGACGAACGCGAGCTCAAGGGCCGGAGGGTCGGCGCCGAGGAGCGTCGCGCCCAGCTCGCCGCCGAGGCCCTCGACGAGGAGCTCGAATCCGGCGCCGAGATGGAGCTCGTCGTCGGTCTCGTCGACGTCACCGCCGAGAGTCCGGACGAGCTCGACGGACAGTGCGAGCGCACGTGCCAGTCGGCGGCGAACGTCGGCATGGAGCTCCGCTCCCTCGACCTCCGCCATGCCGAAGCACTCGTCGCCGCGCTCCCCCTCGGCCGTGTCGTCCCGGGACGGGCACGATGAGCTCCGTCGCCCGCCTCATCGACGGTCGTCACGGACAAAGAGCCATGCTCGGCGACCAGGCTTCGTCGGCAGGAAAGCCCCGCGTGCTGCGCCTCGGAAGACAGCAGATGACGACGGCGCAGTGCTGCTCGCTCTATCCCTTCCAGGCCGACTTCGGGCTCGGACCCCGCGGCATCCTCATCGGCACGACCTGGCCGTCAGGCGCGCTCTACTACTACGACCCGTTCGCCCTCTACGCCGACGGCGCGCTCGACAACCCGAACGTGATGGTCTTCGGCGAGCCCGGGAGCGGGAAGTCCGCCGCCGTGAAGTGCCTCCTCGCCCGGCACGTCGGACTACTGGGACGGGGAGGTGTCGGCCGGCAGGCCTTCGTCGTCGACCCGAAGCGGGAGTACGAAGGGCTCGCCGAGGCGCTCTCGATGACCCGGCTCGAACTTCGCCCCGGCGGGCCGCACGCGATGAACCCGCTCGGGACCGTGCCGGGTTCGACAGAGACCGCTGCCGAGCGACTCCTCCGCCGCCACCACCTGATGGCGGCGCTCCTCGCTTCGCTGGCGGGACACGGCCTCGACCGGGCGGAGGACGCGGTCCTGGGCTGGGCGCTCGAAGCGATCGGTGCCGCCGAGGAGAACCGCCCGAGCGAGAAGAGCACCTCGCTCACCGATCTCGCCGCGTTGCTCGAGTCGCCCACCGAGGAGATGGCGGCGCGCGGGGCAACCTCGCGCCGTGAGCTCGAGCTCCTCGCGCGACCGCTCTGGTTGCTTCTTGACAAGCTCGTCCGGCGCGATCTCGCCGGCATGTTCGACGGGCGCGAGGCGCTCGGTGGGATCGCCGCCGCCGGGACCGGCATCGTCTTGGACGTCTCGGCGGTGTTCTCGGACAAGGCGCTCCTCCGCCTGGTCATGCTCGCCGCGATCTCGGTCCTCCAGGCCTGCTACCTCGTCGGCGACGCGAACGACGAGTGGTCGGTGCCGCGGCGCTTCTTCGTCGTCGACGAGTGCTGGTCTCTTCTGGGCCAGGACGAGGCGGCGCGCTTCTTACAGGAAAACTGGAAGCTCGCCCGGGCCCGCGGCGTCGCCAACGTCGCCGTCTGCCACCGGGTCACCGACCTCGGCGCGCAGGCCGACAGCGCGTCCGCGACCTCGAAGATCGGCGACGGTCTCATCGCCGACACCCAGACGCAAGTTCTCTTCCGCACCTCTTCCCATGTCCTCGCCGAGACGCAGCGCTCGCTCGGGCTTTCTTCTCCCGAGGCCGAGATGCTCTCTCGCCTGCCGAAGGCGACCGCCCTTTGGAGAGTCCGCGGACGTTCGGCGTTCGTCCGCCACGTCCGCAGCCCCTACGAGGAGACCTTCACCGACACCGACGCGAGGTTGTCCGGATGACACGGGCGCGAGGAGACGAACTCGACGGCACGGCGAGGCTCCCGAAAGACGCCGTTGGCCTTGGCATCGCGCTCGTCGGGTTCGCCCTCGCGATTCTCACGGCGGACGTCGCGCGCGGTGTCGCGCTCGGAATCCACGGAGGCGGTTTCGGGCTCCTCTCGGTCGGTTCGTCAGCGCGCTTTCTCGTTCAGAGTCTCACGGGGCCGGGCGAACTCGATCCGGTGACAGCTCGGCGCGGCGCCTCCCTCGACGCGCCCGTCTACTGGGCGGTCTTCGGCGTCCTCCTTGTGATCGCGATCGTCGCGAGCGGTTTCCTCCTCTGTGCCGTGGGACGCGGCGCGAATGCTTCGGACGGGTTCGCCTCGCGATCAGAGCTCACGGCGGTGGCGGGCGTCGACGCGGTCAAACGCCAAGCGGCGATCACCCGTCCGTCGCTCACTCCGAAGGAGCTGACACGCGAACAGGTCGGCTATCCCCTCGGCATCTCTCGCCGACCTCGCGGGGTGGAGCTCGTCGCCTCCTGGGAGACCTCGCTCGAGCTCGTCGCTCCCCCAGGCGGCGGAAAGACCTTGCGGGTCCTCGCCCGCATCCTCCGCCAGCACCCGGGCCCGTGCCTCGCGACGGCGACGAAGCCCGACCTCTACGAGGTGAGCGCCAAGGCGCGCGAACGCCTCGGCCCAGTGTTCGCCCTCGACCCGGACCGTCTCGCACCAGCGGCCAAGCCGCTTCGTTGGTCGCCGGTCGTCGGCTGTGAGGACTCGGCCGTCGCCGAGCGTCGCGCCGGCGCGCTCGTCGCGACCGCGGGCGAGGCAGGCGATCTCCGTTCGGCGAGCTTCTTCCGCCGCTCGGCCATCACCGTCCTTGGCGCCTACCTCCACGCCGCGGCCCTCGACGGCGCGACGATCGCCGACGTCGTCACCTGGGCCGGCAGTCCCTCCGACCCGGCGCCGCTTCGCATCCTCTCCGAGCACCTCGACGGGCGGGTCGACTGGGGGGCGCGGCTCCACCAGCACACCTCTGGCGCCGCAGAGACGACGTCGGGGGTGATGCGCTCGGTCGACCTCGCCCTGGCGCCGTTCCAACACGACGAGGTGCTCGAGCGCTGCGCCGTCGATGCCGAACACTCCTTCGACATCACCGCGGCGCTCTCGTGTCCGACGACGATCTACGCGCTGGCAAAGGACCGGGGGTCGGCCTCCGCCGGCGCGGGTCCGCTCATCACCGCGTTCTGCGACGAGCTCGTCGTCGAAGCAGAGCGTGAAGCGACGAAGCGTCCCGGCCGCCGGCTTGATCCACCGCTCCTCGCCCTGCTGGACGAGGCACCTTCAATCGTCCCGCTTCCAAGTTTGCCGAACCTCGTCGCCGACGGGCGAGGCCGCGGCATCACGACGGTGCTGTCGATGCAGTCGTTCTCCCAGGCGACCGCGCGCTGGGGATCGACCGGCGCGGCGACGATCCGCAATGCCGCGACCGTGACCGCGGTCTTCGGCGGGTTGTCGGTGGCCTCGGACCTCGAGGAGCTCTCGCGCCTCTCGGGCACCCGACGGGTGCCGCGTCGATCGTTCAACGAAGGATCGACGGGAGACCGGACGAGCGTCTCGACCTCGCCGGTCGACGAGGCCGTCCTCACACCCTCGGAGATCCACACGCTCGGCGAAGGCGAGTTGCTGCTCTTCTGGGGGCGGCTGCGACCGGTGCTCGCCTACGCGCCCGGCACCTGGGAGGGGAAGGACGCGCAACTGATCGCAGCAGACGAAGCCGCGGCGAAAGCCGCCAACGACCAAGAGAGAGGAACTCGCCCGTGAGCACGATTATCGAGGCGACAATCGTCGACCCGGCAGAACGGGACGAGGTGCCGAGGTGCTGGACCAGCGAGGCTCGGGGGTTCGCCGGCAGGTTCAGCTTCTCCTCGGCGACCCGGCCGTGGAACTGGATGGAGCTCGACGCCGAGGATGCCGACAAGCTCTTCGCGCTCCTCTCGGGCTTTGTCGCCTACTTCAACGCCCGCTACGGCCAGTGCCCCGAGCAGCGGATCCCGCCGTGCTGGGCGGAGCACGGCGCGCTCGTCGAGGAGCTGACGACGCTCTTCTGGGCGCGCTGGCACGCCTTCGAGTCGCCGCACGCTTCGATCGGCGGCGCGCAGTACTGGCACAGCTATACCCTTCCCTCCTTCTACGAGCGGATGCGCGGCTGGCTCGGCAACGGGCTCGTCGCCTGCCAGCACGGGCACCACCGCGACGTCGAGGATCGGCCGGTCGGAACGGCGCGGGCCTGGGAGCTCCGCACTGAGGTCATCGCGTCGCTCGACTTCGTACGACGAACCACGAGCCCACGCTCAGCGAAGGATGCCGACAGCCCCACGGGGGTCGTCGTCGCGTTCTTGGGTAAAGAAGAGGAACGACGATGAGCCAAGTCGTTCGTCCGGAACGGACCAGTCAGAAGGTCGCCCGGTCACTGCTCGAGCTCGCCGCGGCGCTAACGGATGAGGACACGGATCTGCTGAACGTGCCGGCAGTTCCCTCAGAAGCAGATGACGGCCACGCGCACGGTATCGGCGTGGGAAGCAACCATGGGCCGGAGCGACTCACGCTCACCGTCGAGGAGGCGGCGCGATCACTCGGAGTGTCGCGTGCGCATGCTTACGAGCTCGCGGCTCGGGGGGAGATCCCAACGCTCCGCCTCGGAAGGAGAATCCTCGTTCCGCGGGAGGCACTTGTCCGGATGATGTGTCGCTGACTCGCCCGGATCGTTCAGTCTGGACGATTGGCGCGATTTGGCACTCCGTTCGCGGCCGTCGCACAACGGCACCTTGGGGGGCATGTCGGTCGGTACTGTGTTTCGCAGCATGTCTTTCGCCTACTGTCGCCGACGGCCCGCGTAGTAACAACCTATGTCTCAGGACGACTTCCGCGAACAGTACGAGCGCCTTCGACGTCTCGTAGCAGACGGAGAGCCCCCAGAGCTCAGAGGATTCCTCGCGAACCCGGAGTCAACTACTCGGCCACGAGCGCTTGGGAGTGTTGTCCCGCTCATCGGCCACCAGATGACACAACGCGGCGACGGGTTGATCGTCCCTGTACGAACACTCGGCGGGCGCCTCGCAGAAAGCACGATCAAATTCATGACCGCCACCGAGGTCTTCGGCAAGCAGATCCCGAGCGAGATCTCAGGCGGAATCTTCATAGGTGCGCACGATCCGGATGAGGTGCTAGGAGCTTGTGCTCAAATAATGGGATATCTCTACTTCGAGGCCTCACCGACAGATCAGCAGTTGAATAGGGCTCTCGTTCAATCTTTCTTGGCAAATGAGGCTCGCGACCGGGCGATACACCTTCTCGATGCTGAAGAATGGATCTTCCTTGCACCTCAGGCAGTCTTAGCGGTCGCGAAGCTTGCAATCACCATCGGGCGAGTGCAGTTCGGCAGAACACCGGACCAAGCCCTGGGTGACGCCGTCGCTGCAACTCTTGCAATGGCTGCCGAGCTCAACGTCGGGCCACAAGACGAGAACGAGCCCACGGTTCTGAACTCAATCAGTCGATCGCTGGTGATGGATCTAGTCGCGAATCAGCTCTTCAACCGAACACTAGACCTCGGAACCGAACTGGCACGCTGGATGCGGACACGCGAACTTGCCAGGTCGGCGTTTCCAATCGAGACACAGAGATTCGACTCAATGTTTCTCCAAGCAACAGGCACGACTCCCGACGTGTTGTTTGATGTGAGCTTGGCTCTTCTTCTCGTAGAGCAGCAGACAAAGATTGTCCGAATCGATCGAGGGCTCCTCAGCCAGCTCAACCATCCCAAGGAACAGATCGAGTCAGCAATTCATCTGATCAGTTCGAAGCCGGATGACGGACTCGCAAGCACTATCCGTCAGGAGGACTCCGACGTTGGTCATCGCTGGGCCTACAACTGGCTACGGGCATCTCCCGTCATCGTCGATCCAAATGACAACCTCTTGATCCTCGGGCCACCTTTCCTAATAGAGCGTTCCTGCGGGAACGCCTTTCATCTTGTTGTCAAAGAGGAGATCAACCGACAAGAGTATGAAGGAGACGCGCTGGCTGCTAGGGAGGCAGAGCGCCTTCGGGGCCAATTCGGTTGGTATCTCGGTCACGTGGCCGAAGAGTACGCGCTGGACAGACTGTCAAATATTGCATCGCCTTGCGAAGGTCTCCAAAAGCGGTTGTGGCGCGAAAGCGAGCTGAAGACGTTCTGGCGAACTGGGCGATGCTGCGACGCACTTATCGACGAAGGAGACTGCTGGATCGCCGTGGAAGTGGTTAGCCATCGCGTCTCCAAGCCGGCAGCCGAAGGGGGTGACTGGGATGTTTTCCAAGGGGACGTCCGGATGACAATCGAGGACAAGGTGCCACAGCTTGATGCGACAATCGGCCGCCTAATCCCAAATGGCGGCGCACTTCCTGGTCAAAGAGTCAGAACTCCGGTGCCCAGGTATCAGCCTGTCATCGTTGCCGCGCATGGTTTCCCCTTCAACGCAGTGATCGCGGAGACCCTTCTCCGCAGGATCAAGGAACTCGCATTGCTGGAGAACGGACTCATATGGCCCCTCTGCGTAATCAGCATTGACGACGTCGAACACCTCGAGAGCATCGTTGCCAGTGGTGGAGCCACCCTTGGTCAAATCTTCAGGGAGCGATTCGAGCGCGACGAATACCGGACACCAATGGACTACTACCTGTCGCGCCGACACGGGCTATGGCGGCCAAAGTCCCTCCATCGGTCCATGGTTCGAGCGTTCGAACAAACCGGTAAAGCACTCGGTCTGGATATTGGCTTGCTCAGCGGCGAGGGGCCAGAGAGCTAGGCAGGTTGGCCCGGTTAGACGATGCCGATCTGCTTGAGTAGAGAAGGCCAGCATTGGAGGGGTTCGGCTAAATAGGACGATGTCGGGGCATCGAGGAGTGCCCCTTATCGCCGGGACCGATCGGCACTTTGATGGCAGGCCCCAAATCGTCGATCCGGTACCGTATCGCGGCTGTGCCGCGAGCACCTGGCTAGTGATCCATCCCGCCGCAGGGGCCAGCCAAACTAGCTCACTTCCCGCCAGAGCATCCCGCCGACCAGTTCGGTAGCGTTAACGCCCACCAGCGGAGAAACCGCCGGAACCAGGGGCGTCACATGGCGATTGCGACGGACTACATCGACCGGCCAGGGCTGAAGCTCTGCTACTCGGCTGCCCGACTGGCAGTCGAGCGGACGCTTCAGGAAGACGACTCGCTGTTCACCCCGGGTCAACCCATTTGGTCGCTGACCAACATCCGCGACCTCTACGACCGCTTCGTTCGGCATCCCGATGCCTCTGCTGACACGTTTGAAACGAAATTCCGTCGCCAGTTGAATGGCGCACCAGCGGCAACTATCCAGCTCGCCGGGGAGCTCCTCTACATCCATTTCCTCGTCCCCGCGGATATGTCGGGCCACGCCAAGCGGACCCTCATCAATGAGGTGCTGTCCTGGTCGCCGAAACCGGTCACCGTTCCCGACGAGTTGGCGACGACGCTGGACGACGGGTTCGTGACTGCTGGGATGGCCTACAAGATTCGTCGCCCCATGCAGCTGTGGTTCATGCTTGACTTTTACAAGAACTGGAAGCAGCTCGAAGACGCAGAGCGAGCCCGCCTTCTCAAGGACCCGTGGGCTTTCAAAACCTGGGTCTGGGATATCCCCCTTCAAGGGGCCCAGTCCCAGCGAGAGGCCCTTCTGCACATCGTGCACCCCGAGACTTTCGAGGACATCGTTTCGCGGGACCACAAGCGCAAGATCGTCAACGCCTTCCACGACCGGATCTCAACCTCCGCCGATGATGTCGACCGACAACTGCTTGAGATCCGACAGAGCCTCACTGCTGAGGCCGGCCACCCGATCAGCCTTTACGTGGCGCCACTTCGAGGCCGGTGGCTCGACGACCAACCTTCGCCTTCGCCTTCATTATCGGGCTCCCAGCGCACCCCCCAGCGTGCCTGGCTGGTTCGGGGATCGAACGTAGATGGGCAAGATCTCGTCCCAGACTGGCTGAACCAGAGCTACTGCTCGGTGCGCTGGGTGGAGATCGGCGACGTCCTCCGGGGTACGTCACGATCCCAGATCACCAGGCTCGTGAACGACGCGTATCCCGACGATCCTCCGGGCGCCCGTCGGGGCCACGTTGGCAACCTGGACCGCTTCCTGAATCAGATGTCAGTCGGAGACCTCGTTGTCACTACCGACGGGTCGAAGGTTTACGTTGGCACGGTCACCTCGGACCCCGAGTACCTGAGTGGTGAGCTGGCACCGCGGCGCCGTCAGGTGCATTGGGCCAACCCAATCTCACCGATCGGGCGAGACGAGCTCTCGGATGCAGCCTTCGCCAAACTGCGGACGCTTCTCACGGTCTCGGAGGTGACAGACGACATCGCCGAGTACGTCCAATTGGCTGGCATCGGGACCGAGGCCCCGACTGAGCCACCACCCGAGCGCGTCCATTTGCCGCAGCCCGACGAGGCGTTGACCGAGCGGCTGCTGCTCCCCCAGGAGTGGTTGGCGGAGATCGTCGAGCTTCTCGATGAGAAGCGGCAAGTCGTCTTCTACGGGCCACCCGGGACCGGCAAGACTTGGACGGCCATGCGGTTGGTCACCTACCTCACTCAGTCGGGAGGCGAGGTGCTACTGGTGCAGTTCCACCCCTCCTACGCCTACGAGGACTTCGTCGAAGGTTTCCGGCCACAGGCGGGCACCGACGGTCCGAGCGTACAGTTCGAACTGGTCCCTGGTCCTCTTCGCCAGTTCGCAGACCTGGCTCGGGCGGACCGGGCGCATCCTTACATCCTCATCATCGATGAGATCAACCGCGCCAACTTGGCCAAGGTGTTCGGTGAGCTGTACTTCCTGATGGAATACCGCGATCAATCCGTTGCCCTCCAGTATTCGCCGTCAACGACGTTCACCTTGCCCGACAACCTCTTCGTCATCGGGACTATGAACACCGCCGACAGGTCCATCGCTTTGGTCGACGCTGCCATGCGCCGGCGCTTCTACTTCATACCGTTCCTCCCGAGCGAGGAGCCCATCAAGGGCTTGCTACGCCGCTGGCTCGAGCGGCGGGGACTCGACGAGACGCCTGCCGACCTGCTCGAAGAGCTCAACCGTCGGATCGACGACCCGGAGGCGGCCATCGGGCCCTCATATCTCATGGCTCAGTCGGCGGTCACCCCAGCCGGCCTCAAGCGGGTCTGGCGCCACGCCATCTTGCCGCTACTTGCTGAGCAGTACTACGGGCACCCCATCGACCTCGAACAGCGATTCGGATACGACTCGCTGCTTCGAGCGGTGACCGCCCAACCCGAGGCCGAGGGCGGCTTAGTGGAAGATTCTGAGCCCGGGTGATTCTTCAGCTTCGAGAATACGGTCCGCCGGTCACCGCGGAACTGAGGCCCGGCCAGGCTCTGGCGCTCCAGCGGTCTCGGGCCGTGACCGTGACCCCATCGGTCGAGCAGCCCGGCGCTTGGTCGGTGCGAGCCGCCCAACATGTCGGGGTCATCATGGTCGATGAAGAGCTCGAGGTCCGAATCCGCCCGAAGGTGCCCATTGACCGGCTGCTTTTCTTGGTGACCTTTGCCCGGGACGAGCGAGCCTGGCGCACCGACATCGTGGACCTCATTGTCAAGGACGACCTCGTCGCCTCTATGGGCTGGGCATTCGCCCAACACGCCGAGGCGGCACTGGCCCGAGGTGTACTTCAAAGCTACGTCCGCTTTGAGGAGGCACTGCAGGGCGTCCGGGGCCGGCTTCGGGAAGGCGACCAGCTCCGCCGCCACTTCGGGTTGCTTCTGCCGGTCGAAGTGGCCTACGACGACTACACCGTCGACATCGTCGAAAACCGCCTGCTGATGGCGGCATCCAGGCGTCTGCTCATGTTGCCCGGCCTGCCGGCAATCGTGAGGGCCCGGCTTCGCCACCTCACCGGGCGGCTGGATGGCGTTGGTGAGGTCGAGCGTCACCAAGTCCTCCAGGGCGTCCAATTCACACGGCTCAACGAGCGCTACCGGCCGGCGGTGCGACTCGCCCAGGCGATCCTCGCGGGGACCTCTCTTGAACAGGGTCTGGGGGCGTACCAGGGCGTGGCCTTTCTATTCGACATGAACCGGGTCTTCGAGGACTTCGTGACGGAGACACTCGGCCGGACCCTTGAGCGCATCGGCGGTCGGACCGACGCTCAGTATCCGGGCTTCCTCGATGAACGGGAGGCCATCGACATCAAGCCCGACCTCGTGTGGTGGCAGGGGGGCAAGTGCAGGGCGGTGATTGATGCCAAGTATAAAGCGACGCGAGTCGACGAAGTGCCGAACGCGGACGTCTACCAGGCGATGGCCTACAGTCTGGCCTTAGACGTCCGGCCCGCCTTCTTGGTTTATGCCGCCGGCAACGAGCTACCGGGTGAACACGTCGTCGTCCACAGCGATCTGCGTGTCGTAGTGGCGGCTCTGGACATCTCGGGGGCGCCAGCCGAGATCGTCGCTTCGGTGGTCGCCGTAGCCAACGAGATTGCAGATCGGACTCGAGCCGGCCCGCTCGTCGGCGTTGCCTCCCACTAATCCGATCCTCACCGAGGATGAAAGGGTCGCAAACTGCCAGCTTCTAGGTCCCTGGTGTGGCAGCAGGCGCCGGTATCGCCCACCAGCCCGGGCTGTCGCCCGCGCGTTTCGGGCGAGGAACACAGATTGACGTTCTCGATCGGCTCTGTGGACCGGACTTCAAAGCCTCATCCGAGTGCAGATTAGACGGCCTCGAGAGTTTGGCGAACGAAAGGGATTATTGTTGCTCCACTTCAGCCAGCCCAAACGATGGGCTATCCAAGAGCGAATGCGATGAGTTGGCCCTCCGGACCTCTGCTCGGTTTCGACCTCGAGACGACAAGCGCTGACCCGTTCGAGGCGCGGATCGTTTCAGTCGGATTCGCGCACTTCGACAGTGGCGTGAAGACGGGAGCGGCGCACCATCTCGTCGACCCAGGCGTTCCCATTCCGGCTGGGGCAACCGCGATTCACGGGATCACAAACGCGATGATCGCCAAAAGTGGGCTGACGCTCGCGGAGGGGATCCAACTCATCGTCGGATTACTCGAGCGGATGCAAGAGACCAACACTCCGATTGTGGGAATGAACATCGCGTTCGACCTGACGATCGTTGACTGCCTCGCACGCCGCCTTAACGGCGAGGGACTTCTTGAGCGGGGGTGGCATGGACCCGTCATTGATGTCTGCGTGATTGACCGACATGTCGATAAGTGGAGAGGAGGAAAACGGCGCCTTGGCGACCTCTGCACAACGTACGGAGTGACCCTTGACAATGCGCACGAGGCAGAAGCCGACACTGCCGCGAGCGTCGAGGTGTTGCTCGCTCTTGTTCGAAAATACCCAGATCTCGCTGTTGCCGAGCTAACGAGTCTGATGAGAGATCAGGCGATCTGGCGGCGCGAATGGCACACAGACCTGAGCGCTTATTTCGTGAAGCACGGGCGCCGCGCCCTTCCACCTCATGAAGGCGACTGGCCGATCATGCGCAGCCCGGGCGCTTCTTAGTCGGAGCCGCAGGTCGGTACGCACGCCGCCGCTGCAAGTCGTCGGTCAGGCCCGCGCGCGATGAACAGATCGCACGTCAACGGGAAGCCCGGGCTTTCGTCCGCTCCGAACATATGAGTACCGGTTACCGGACCCACTCCCCCGAGCGAACCGAGGGGACGTCGGTCCAGTCCGTTTAGAGATCGCCGTGAAAGACTGTCTGAATGGCGGGCTACTCCTTCTACGAGGTTCTGAACGTCCCGAAGGACGCAACCCAAGACCAGATCCAGTCCGCTTATCGAGCCCTGCTAAAGCAGGTTCACCCCGACATGGGCGGTACCGCGGGCATGCTCGATTTTCTCCAACGTGTTTATGAGGTGTTGTCGGACCCTGCCAAACGTCGAGCGTACGACGAGCAGCTCGCGCGGGGTGAAGCAGCTGGAGCCAACTGGACGTCACGCGATGACCACACCGGCTCCGCCGATGCAACAGACAGCCACCAAGAAAGCAACTGGAACAGTCACCAAGCATCCACGAACTTCCGAGCGTTGACCGGCATTCCATTTGAGCTGTTCTTGGCAGACGTCTTCGAGAGGCGAGGATGCAAGGTGTTTCACAGACCGTCTGCCGCGTTGGTCGACATCGCCATCAGAAGTTTGGCCGGCGGTCTAACGGTTGTGTCTGTGACGTCATCCATCAACCGGATCCCCCCTCGATTCCTCTGGGAAATCGATTGGGCTCGCAAGCACGTGAAAGCAGACGCGGCCATGGTGATCACAAACTCGACGTTTACTCCCGCGGCAATTAGAGACTCTTGGTCCTACCAAGTGCATCTCTGGGACTGTGATCGACTGGCTGCTTTCCTAGGCGGCACCGATAAGGGCGCGTGGAGTCCGTCTCAGGTTTCACCCGCAGGCGCTAAGGAGAACCAAGCGGAACCTCAATGGTCATCGCAGCAGTACGTACGACAAGAGAGTCAGACTCCCCAACGTGCACAGTCCATGAATGTTGTCCACAGTCACCCCGAGGCCACTCTGCTCCTTGTTGGGCTGGTTGGGGCTGCTGTCTTCAGCAAACTCCCCTTCTTGGAGCTAGCAGCTTGGCTTCTATCCATTATTGCCTTGGTTCTGCTGTTCGGACGCCGGCGCGGTCGCGGGCGTGGCAGCCGGCGACGTTAGCCGCGTCAAGCAGACGCGGTGCCCTCGAAACCCGACAGACACGATGTCCTGACGCTTGCTTGCCTTGAGCGGAGAGCGTGTCAATGGCGGCATAGACCTCAGCCTGCGGGTGCACCTGCAGGAAGCTCTGCTGGCTCCATCGCTGCAAGGAGTGCTGCCTTCTTTGTCGGGTTGAGCACCTGCCCCATGATCTCGGCAGCAGCCCGGTCCCGTTGTTCGATGACATGGGCATATACCCGGAGAGTGAGCGAGGGGTCGGTGTGGCCGAGCCGTTCTGCAACGGTTCGGATGTCCACACCAGCTCCGATGAGTTGGGTTGCTGTGAAGTGCCGGAGGTCGTGCAGTCGGACACTCGGTGCTCCGACTGCATCCCGGACTCGGATGAAGAACGAGGTGACGTTGTCGGGCCGGAAGGGAGTCGTTGCCTCCACGAAGGGGGAGAAGACGAACGCATCTTTGGCGAGCTTTGCTCCTGCCTCTTTCGCCCACTCGTCCACCTGGGCCCGGTACTCGGTGAGGAGGGCGATGCCAACAGCATCGAGAGCTACCTTCCGGGCCCGGTCGGTCTTGGTCGACTTCTCGGCCAGGCCACCCGGCACGACAACAACGGACCGGGAGACCTCAACGATGCCGAGCGTCAGGTCGAGGTCGGTCCAGCGAAGAGCGCACAGCTCCCCCCGGCGCATCCCAGTAAGCGCAGCGAGCATGAAGAACGGAGCAAGCCGAGGGTCCCGGTTCTCGGCCTCTTCAATCACCTGCCGGACGACTTCGACAGACGGAGCACTCACCTGGGTGCGAGGCACCCGAGGGGGCTTTGCCATCTGGGCAACGTTCGTCTTCACCCATCCCCAGCGGACAGCCTGGTGGAGGGCAGCCGAGATGATGGCGTGGTGGTTCCGAATCGTCTTGGTGGACTTCCCACTTGCCTTCATGGCCCCGTAGAGGTCGTCGAGGTGCTTGGCCGTGAGAGCAGTGAGCGGCACCTTCTCGAGCCGGGGGCGGATCGTCCGCTTGATCTGTGCCTGGTAGGTCCGGAGGGTTGTGGGCGAGAGGTCGAGCCGCTCGCACTCTTCGAGCCACTGATCGAGGAGCTGGCCGAAGGTCGCTCCCACACCGTCCACCGCTGGAGCCTGCTGGTCAATGAGGTCACGGAGGGCTGAGTCGGCATCTCTCGCTGTGCCGTGGAACGTCTTCGAGATGAGGCCGTACCTGCCGGAGACGGGGTTCTTCCCAGTGGAGACCCGTAGCTCCCAGACACCCTTCCGAAGTTCCCGCTTCGACCCCCGCACGAAGACCAGCGTAGCGAAGCCTCAGGCGAGTTTTTGGGATTGATTTTGGGATGGCAGCCCGGGAATTGGAAGAGCCGGTCCCTAAAGACCGGCCCTGACCTGCTCTTTTCTTGGTGGCGGGGGCAGGATTTGAACCTGCGACCTTCGGGTTATGAGCCCGACGAGCTACCAGACTGCTCCACCCCGCGGTGCACTGAGGATCAGATTTTACCATCACCACCCGGCCGGCGACCGGGCTGCAGAGGACCTCTACCCGTGCGAACGGGCTCCCGGCGCCGCTGCGGTCGGAGGGGTGCGGGTCCTACTACGCCGCCGACGAAAGGGCCTTCAGCGCGTGGGACTTGCGAACCGGCGTCGTCGTGGTGGTCGGTGTCGAGGGCGTCGCATTCACAATCGCGTTCGCCTCGCCGAGGAGCTTGCCCGCATTCGTAACGTCCTGCTGGTAAGCGCCGAGATCGCCGTGCGCCAACGCGGTCTTGGCGTCCTGGAAGGCGGCGACCGCCTCGGCGATGTCCTGGCGCGCCTGCGCGGGCACGGTGCTCTTCGTGCCCGTCCCCTTCCCCTTCGGGCCGGTGCTGGCCGGGGCGCTGCCGAAGATGTCGGCCAGGGCACCGCCGAGAGTCGGCTCCATCGCGACGTCTTTGCCGTAGACGACGACGACGTCGACGAGTTGCGGGAAGGGGGTCTGCGACGACGAGACGTAGAGCGGACGGACGTAGATGAGCGAGTCGGCGATCGGCAGGATCTGCACCGTGCCGAGCGACACCGTCGACCCCCGGCTGTCGAGCAGCGTGATCGCCTTGGAGATCTTCGGGTTGGCGTTGATGTCGGCGTTGGCGAGCGCCGGCCCGTGGATCGACTCGCCCGGCGACACGTAGGCGTCAAGCTTGCCGTATCCGTTGGCGTCGGAATCGGCGACCAGGAGCGCCCGCAGCGTCTGCAGGGTGTCGTTCGACGAGAAGGGCACCAGCGGCTCGATGGCGTCGAACGTGAGGGCGTTCTGGCCGGGAAGCTGGAGGAGTTCGTAGACCGGCGTGTACCGGGCCACCGAGCCGTTGGCGGCCAGGGCGAGTCCGCTCGAGGGCGATCCCGAGACCGAGTTCGAGGTCTGCGAGAGGTCCCAGGCGTCCGACAGGCTGTAGAAGGCCGCCGCCGACTCGATGTGGTAGCGGCCATACATGTCGGCCTGCACCATGAGCAGGTCCTGCGGGTACCGCAGGTGCTGGCGGATGATCGGGTTCATGTCCTTCAGCGGCCGGAAGAGCCCCGGGAAGGCGTCCTCGTACGCCCGGATCAGCGGGTCACCAGGCGCGATGACGTAGAAGGACATCTTGCCGGTGTAGGCGTTCACGACGACCTTCACGGCGTCGCGCACGTAGTTGTACGTTCCCGCGAGCCCGCTCCCGGCGGGCAGCTCCTTCGTCACCGCCGGCTGTCCGTAGGGGAAGTAGTCGCTCGTCGTGTAGGCGTCGAGGACCCAGTTGACCTGGCCGTCGGCGACGACAGGATACGGGTGCGAGTCGACGGCGAGGAAGGGCAGCGCCTTGCGGACGCGGGCCTCGATGTCGGGGATGTAGATCAGCCGGGATTGCCCCGTGACGAGGTTGGAGATCAACAGGTTCAGGTCCCGGAGGTGGATCGCGAAGGTGAGACGGTTCAGGAACCCCCCGATCGGGATCCCCCCGCAGCCGTGGCAACGGCCCTCGACGTTCGTCCCGTTCGCCGCCTGGTACTCGACCTCCGGCTGCTTCGTGTCGACGATGACGTACCCCTTGTCGCCCGGCGCGTAGTAGACGACGGGACGACCGAGGGCGAGGGTGGCCGACTTCGCTGTCGCCGGGATGCTGCCGGAAAGGAAGCGCGGGAGGTTGCTCGAATTGGCGACGTTGCCCGCGGCGGCGACCACGCCGTAGCCGTGCGTGTACTGCAGGTGCGTGTTCACCCAGCTCTGCTGGGCAAGCCCGCCGGGGTTCAGCGCGCGCACGGCGACGGCGACCGGCGTCGTCTTGCCGTCGATCTGGTAGCGGTCGACGGCGACCGTGGTCAGCTGGTAGTAGCTCTTGATCTGCTGCAGCTTCTGGAACGTCGGCACCGCCACCGACGGGTCCCAGAGCAGCACGTCCGAGAGCGTCTTCTGGTACTGGGTGAGCACGGTCGGCGTGAGGTCCTCGTTCGCCGGGAACGTGTGCCGGGTGACTTGGTCGATCCCCATCGCGTCGCGGGTCGCGACGATGTTGTCCTTGATGTAGGGCAGCTCGAGGGTGCTCTGCGCCGGGGTCACGCGTAGCACCTGGAAGATTGCCGGGTAGATCACGCCCACGACGAGGGCGAGGAAGGCCCACAGCCCGAAGACGATCGCCGGGAGCGCGAGCGAGCGGCGGTAGATGTTCAGGCTCAGCACGACGAACGCGACGAGCGAGATCACGGCGAGCAGCGTCAGCGCGGCGAGGCGCACGTGGACGTCGGTGTACGAAGCACCGTGGACGACACCTGACGACGACAGGTCGAGGCCGTACCGGTCGACGAAGTAGTAGGCCCAAGCCCGCTCGAGGAGCATCAGGGCGAGGATGAGCGAGAGGTGGGCGATGGCCCGTGGTTCGACACGGGCACCGCGGCGGAACTGGACCGCCCCGTTGAGGAAGTAGGCGATCGCCGTCACGATGAGCGTGACGAGGAGGGCGACGAAGATCCAGTCGACGAGGAACGACAGGAACGGCAGCCGGAACAGAAAGAAGCTCACGTCCCGGTGGAAGAGCGGGTCGAGCCGGCCGAAAGGCAGCGCGTGCTCGAACAGGATCCAGTGCTGCCACTGCCCCGACGCCCCGATGCCCAGGATGAGGGCGATGACGAGCGACACGACGGTGCGGAGGATGATGGCGTAGGGCCCGACCGTCGCCTGGTAGCGCCGGACGAGCTCGTTGTCCGAGGCGAGGAAGACCGCTCGCGGCGTGACGGTGTCGACGACGAGCAACGACACCCACAGGAGCGCCCAGGCGATCACGACGAAGACGACGGAAAGCACGACCTTCGTCGCGGTGACCTCGCTCCAGACGTTGCCGAGCCCCGAAAAGTGGAACCAGAGGAAGTTGGCGTAGAAGCCGGCAAGACCCTCCACGACGACGAAGGCCACGAGGAGCGCGACGACGAGCGCGACAACAACGATGTGGCGGCGGCGCACGGGCGGCCGATAGCGCGGCTCGGGCGGCACCCTCACGATCGATTGCGTCCCCCCGCCGGCGCGAGCAGGCACCGGCAGCCGCCGTGGGCGGGGGGATGGGCTTGTCCCGTGGGGAATGCCTCACCGGGCCCGAGGAGTCCCGCGAGTTCGTTGTCGTCGCAGTCCGAGCAGCGGCTCGTCCCGTCGTCGACGACCCACGAGACCAGCGTCCCCGACGAGCGGACCGCCTCGAGCGTGCCCAGCGCGAAGGCGTTCGTCACGTAGTCCCCCGCCGTCTCCTCGATCCGCTCGGTCTTCCAGTCGCGATAGGCGGCACTGACGGCAAGCCGGAGCGACTCGGCGTCGCCGTCGCGCAGGCTCTCGCCGAGCCGGCTCTCGATCGAGTCGGCGATCTCCTTGCCCAGTCCCGCGGCGAGCGACTCGGCGGCGGCGCGGCAGGCGGCGTCGTCGGGGGCCCCCGCGCCCGGCGTCCCGTCGACCGGGCCCATCGCCTCCCGGGCGAACGCCTCCCCCTCGCGCCACACGCTCGCGAGCGCCGGTCCTGCTGCCTCGGCGAGGTGCCGTGCCTCGTCGGTGAGCGAGAACAGCGCCGAGGTGTCCCTGCCCGGGGACGCCTCGCGGAGCCGGACCATCAGTTCGTTCTGCTCGACGCGCATCGCCCGCTTCAGCACGTGGACCAGTTCGGCGAGCGGCGCCTTGACGCGCTCATCGCGCCGGCGGAGCAGCTGGTGCCGATCCACGGTCGTGTCCCCGAGGCGCAGACTCTCCGGGACCGGATCGGTGTCGCCCCCGGCGGGCGCCGGTTGCGTGTCGGAGGCCGGAGGCTCCTCGCCCGCGCCGAGATCGATGGCGGGCACCAGGTCCGCCGCCTCCGGCGGGGGCCCCGCAGGGACGGGCGGGGACCCGCCACCGGCCGACGACTCGCGGATCCGCGCGAACAACTCGTCGACGATCGCGGCCCCCGACGTGTCAACGACGGACGCGGTCTTTCCGGCGGTGCCGCCCTCCGCCTCTTCCCCCGCCGCCTCCCCCGCGGCGCTGGCCCCGAACGGGTCCGCCGTCGCCGGCTCGGCGCGCTCGGCGACAGCTCCGCCCGCTTCCGACGCGTCGGAGTCGATTTCCGCCACCGGGTAGGCCGGAGCCCCGGCTTCGTCGGATCCGACCAGTTCGGCGTCGGGCTCCAGCTCAGTCGCACGCCGGGCGACCTCGGCTGCGGCGCGGGCGTCGTCCTCCGAGCCATCGAGCCGCGCCTGCACCGCCGCAATCGTGTCCGCCACGTGGGCGACCACCGTCGCGAGCGTGTCCTTGCCGGCACGAAGCTGCTCGATCTGGGAGTAGTACACCTTGCGGCGTTCGGCGAGGTCCGAGAGCACGCGACGGCGCACCTCGCGCGACTCGTCGATCATCGCCCGGCAGTCCTCCTTCACCTCCTCGATCGTGGTGTTCGCCGCGGCGCGCGCGTCGCTGACGATCGCCAGGGCTTCCGCCTCGGCGCGGTGGCGGAGCTCCTCGCTCGCGGTTTCCGCCTCGGCGACGACGCGGGAGGCATGGGCCTCGGCCTTGGCGAGCACCTCGTTCGCCGCGGCATGCGCCGCGTGGAGGACCTTCGCCGTCTCGGAACCAAGCGCGGCCGAAATCGTCGCTTCGTCGATCTCCGGTTCGGCGGCGCGGCGTTCGGCCTCGGCGAGGCGGTCGGAGAGCTCCTGCTGGCGGGATCGCGCCACCCTGACGAGCTGCGAGACGTCGACGAGGAAGCGGTGCACGGCCTCGGGGTTGTACCCGCGCCAGACGACCGGGAACTCGCGGCCCGCGATGGCATCAGGTTCGAGGTGCGGGTGCGTTGAGATCGAGATCGGTCGCGGATCGGCCACGGCGTGCAGCCTATGACCTCACCGGGGGCCCGTCGCGGGCACGAGCCTCCCGCCGAGACGCTCGAGCGCCGCCACCGCCTGGCCGATCGAGGACACGGCGATGACCCGGAGCGTCGGCCCGGCGTTGGCGCGGGCGACAGCCGCGTTGGCGGGCGGCACGAGGAAGACGCTCGCGCCCGCCTCCCGCACGGCGACGGTCTTCTGGGCGACCCCGCCGATGGCGCCGACCGCACCGTTGTTTGACATCGTGCCGGTCGCGGCGACCCGCCGCCCTCCCGTGAGGTCGGCCCGGTCGAGCTTCTCCACCAGGCCGAGGGTGAACGAGAGCCCGGCCGACGGCCCGGCGATCCCGTCGGCCTGGATCGAGACCCGGAAGGGCTCGTCCTCGTCCTTGTAGAGCTGCTCGGCCCCGAAGGGCAGGCAGCTCTGGGGGCGCCCGGCGTGGCGGACGACCGGCCCCTCCTTCGCGCCGACACCGACGCAGGGGTAGCTCGGAGCCGAGGCGGGTCCGACGCGTTCGAGCTCGCCGACGACGAGGGACCGCTGGCGTGTAGTCGTCGTCCCGAGGCGATGGAAGGTGAATTGCAGGGAGGTCCCGGGCGGCGTGGCCGTGACGAGAGCGGTGAGCGGGCCGAGACGGGGCGTGCTCTTCGAGTCGACCGCCGTGATGACGTCGCCGACGGCGAGTACGGAGTCGCCTGCCGCTCCCGGTTCGGTCGCGTCGACGACGGCGCCCGCCGGCACGGCGCGGGGGTGGTAGCCGAGTGCGCGCAGGGCGACGAGCACGGCGGCCTGGCGCGCGGTCGCCATCTCGATGATGCCCTGCTCGCTGTAGGCACTGGAGCTCGCTCCCCCCGTCAACTCGGCGGTCGAGACGATCTGCGCGTGCTCGTCGAAGCGGTAGTAGAGGTAGCCGAGCGCCGTCAGGGGGAGGATCCGGACGTCGGTGAGGATGACGCTGCCGCGGTGGGTGTGCGCCGCTCCCCGGGGCACCGTGATGAGCTGGGCGACGTTCACGGGGGTGCCCGGAGTGATCGCGTCGTAGGACACGGACCACCGCCCGGCGACGAAGGCGGCGACCAGCAGCACGACGACGACCCCCGCGGCCACCCGCCAGACGATCTGCCACCCGCCGCGCGGGCCTGCCCCGGCATACCGGGGCCCCGCCCCGGCGAAGCGGCTTCCGTCAGTCCAGGCCGACTGCCCCGGGGTCATCCCGGTGCCGTCGCTCGCCACGTCCCGTAGCCTGCCACGGAGCGGAGTGATCGAGAAGTCGCCATGGAAGCTGCGCAGACCGGCGGGAGCACCGACGAGACCCGTCGACGGTTCGCGGCCGCGCGCGCCGGGCTCGCCGGCGACGAGCGCAGCGTGCGGGCGTTCCTCGACGACCGCGCCGCGCCGGTGCGGGCGGCGGCGATCGTCGCGCTGGTCACCATGGGCCGGTCCCGACCCGCCGACGTGCGCCGGGCACTCGGCGACCCCGATCCGCGCGTGCGCCGCGCGACGTGTGAGCTCGCCGGCAACCTGCCACGAGCCGACTTCACCGCCCTGCTCGGGGACCCCGACCCGACCGTCGTCGAGGCGGCGGCGTTCGCCGTCGGTGAGACGGGCGACCGCCGGGCCTGCCCGCGGCTAGCGGCGATCGCCGGGTCACATGCCGACCCGCTCTGTCGCGAGTCGGCGGTCGCGGCGCTCGGGGCGATCGGGGACGACGCGGGCCGCGCCGCCGTACTAGCCGCCCTCGGCGACACGCCCGCCATCCGCCGCCGGGCCGTCGTCGCCCTCGCCGCCTTTGGTGGGCCCGATGTCGAGTTGGCATTGCGGCAACGGCTCACCGACCACGACTGGCAGGTCCGCCAGGCGGCGCAGGAGGTTCTCGGGATCAGCGGATTCGGGCCACGCTGACGGCGTAGGACAACCCGTCGGGCAACTCCAGGCAGCGGGCCGCCCCGAGGACCGCGCAGCGGCCGGCCCCGGCGGCGACGTGGACCGGCACTCCGGTCAGCTCGGCGAGACGGCGATCGAACCCGTCGAGCAGGCCGCCTCCGCCGGCGAGGAGGAGCCCGGTGCCGATGAGGTCGTTGACGAGCTCGGGGGGTGCCTCGGTGATGCCGCGCACGGCGGCGTTGAGCATCGCGGCGACGATCGGCTCGATGAGCGGCTTCAGCTCGACGCTCGTCACGGTCGCGCTCCTCGGTCGCCCCGAACGCGCGTCGCGCCCGAGGACCTCGAGCTCGCCTGCGCCGGGACGGGGAGCGATCGTTCCGAGGGCGCGCGTCACCGCCCCCGCCGCCTCCCGGTCGAGGAGCAAGTCGCGCTGGCGCACGAGATAGCTGCGGACGGCCTCGTCCAGGTCGTCCCCGCCGTGGGCGCAGGACGACGACACGACGATCCCGCCGAGGGCGAACACGGCGACGTCGGTCGTTCCGGCGCCGACGTCGACCACCATCGACCCGGTCGGCTCGTCGATCGCGATCCCGGCGCCGATCGCGCACGCCATCGGATGGGCGATGAACAGCACGTCCTTCGCCCCCGCCCGGCGCACGGCGCGGTCGAGCGCCCGGTTCTGCACCCGGGTCGCGCCGATGTGGGTGCACACGAGCACGCGGGGATGCGAGATCCGGGAGGCCCCGGCCCGACGCAGCGCCTCGGAGAGGACCCCCTCGACGAGGCCGAGGTCGACGAGCTGGCCGTTGCGCACCGGGTGGCGGACCGAGACGCGCCCGGCGGCACGCGCTCCGAGGACGAGCGCCTCGGAGCCGAAGGCGAGGACGCGGCCGGTGTCCCTGTTGACCGCCGCGACAGTCGGCTCCTCGACGAGCAGCTCGCCGCTCGCGTCGGCGATCCGGGTCGAGCCTGTGCCGAAGTCGAGCGCGAACTCCGCGGTCAACGTGCCGGTCCGTTCTGCACTGCGCCACATCGTACGGGGGCCGGGCACGCCGCAGCGTCGGGGGCGACCCATCGCCGCGCCCTGCTGACCTCCCTTCCGGGCCGGGGACAGTTAGCCTGCGCAGGCGTGACCGTCACTCCGGGCGACTTCGGCGATCCCCTCGAGGAGGGTCCCGGCCCGCCCCTCCTCCCCCCCGACGACCGCCTGTGGCGGCACCCGTCCGAGCTCGGCGCGTCCCATTCCTCGCTGCCCCTCGACCCCGTCGCCGTCCGACGCCGCTGGCTGCTCAGCCATCCGTCACGGCGCAGCGCCCTCACCGCCGGCGTCGTCGGGGCACTCCTCGCGACCGGCGTCGTCGCCCTCGGCACCCACCTCGCCGACTCGATGGGGGGAGTCGGCCGTTCCGCGTTCGACGGAGCCGTCCCCGCCAACACGACGGCGATCACGTCGGGCGGCGACGCGCTCAGCCGCACGCTCGCGGCGAACATCAGCCGGGCGAGCGCGGCGATGGCGTTCGTCCAGGTCACCCGGGGCTCGACCCGGACCAGGGTCCTCGGGCTCGTCGTGCGCTCCGACGGGATGATTCTCGCCCCGGCGAGCGGCCTCGAGGGCGCGACGACCCTCACCGTCACGCTCGCCAACGGCGACGTCTACCTCGGCGACCTCGTCGGCGCCGACACCCGCAGCGACCTCGCGATCGTGCACATCAACGGCGCGAGCGGGCTAGCGGCCGCGTCACTCTCCCCGGACCCGGTGGCAAAGGGATCCTTCGCCCTCGCCGTATCGGTGCCCGGGAGCACCGCCTTCTCGCTCGGCACGATCCGTGGCGTGTACTGCTCGCCGCTCGTTGCCGGTCACCGGCTCCTCGGCGAACTCGCCACCGATCTCGCCGTCGCCTCCGGCCCCCCGGGGAGCCCGCTCCTCGCTTCCACCGGGGCCGTCGAGGGGATGGTCACCGGAGGGACCAGAACGGGCGCCGTGGTCGCCCCGGCCTGGCTCGCCGCCCCCGTCGCCGACGAGTTGATGGCGACCGGGCGGGTGACCCATGGCTGGCTCGGGCTCGACGGCACGACCACAAAGGGCGACCCGGCAGGCGTGCGCGTCGAGACCGCCACCGCCAACGGCGCCCTGGCGCGAGCCGGCATCACACCGGGAGACGTCATCGTCTCGCTCGACCGCACGCCGGTGACCTCGCTTGCTGAGCTGCAGGCCCGGCTCTACGTGCTGCCGCCCGGGACCCGCGTGTCGGTCGGCATCGTCCGCGGCAGCGCGCGCTTCGTCCACCGGATCGTCCTCGGAGTGACGCCGAGCTCGTAGGGGGCGGTGCGGGCTGGACCCGCCCGCTGTGCCCCCGGCCTCTACCGGAACACCGCCGAAACGTCCGAACGGCCTGCGGCCTAGATTCGTCGCGTGGAGTCAGATCCTTCGGGAGGCCTCGGCGGCTTCCTCCCCGGCTTGCTCGGCGACCTGCTCCGCCTGATGCACACCGATGCGCCCGTGCAGTGGGACCTGGCCGTCCAACTCGCCCTGAATGTCGCCTCGGAGGGCCAAGCGGAGCCGAACGTCGATCCCATCGAGCGCATGCGAATCGAGGAGATCGCCCGCATCGCTGAGCTCCAGGTCGCCGACGTGACGGGCATGCCAACGACGCCGAGTGGGCGTTCCGTCTCCGTCGTCGCCGCCCCCCCCGCCGAGTGGGCGCGGCGCAGCCTCGAGTCCTGGCGGCCGCTCATCGAGGAGTACGCCGCGGCGATCCGCCCCCCGGCACCACAAGAGCCCCCCGACGAGGCGGGCGACGAATCCGGAGCCGGGTTCGCGGCCCTACTGGAGAAGTGGGCGGCGGCGATGGCACCGGCCATGATCGCCCTCCAGGTCGGCTCCATCATCGGCCACCTCGCCCGCCGAACGCTCGGCCAGTACGAGCTGCCGCTGCCGCGCATGCCGGGCGACGAGATCACCGTCGTCCCCTCGAACGTGGCCGCATTCGCCTCGGACTGGAGCCTCGAGCTCGATGACGTCACGATGTGGCTGGCGGCCCACGACCTCGCCGCCCACGCCGTATTGTCCCGGCCCCACGTCCACGACCGGCTGCAGGCGCTGCTCGTCGCCCACGCCGCCGGCTTCCAGCCGGACCTTTCGGCGCTCGAGGAGCGGTTCGGCGAGGCGGCGCTCGGCAACCCCGGCGACCTCGGCGACCTCGGGCGCCTCCTCGGCGATCCCGCCGCGCTCGCCGAGCCGGCCGACACGCCCGAGCTGCGCCGGGTCCGAGGCGAGCTCGCGGCACTGACGTCAGCCTTCGCCGGCTACGTCGAGTGGGTGACGGACAACGTCACCGCCCGCACCATCGGCGCCCGCCGGCCCGTGGCCGAGGCGCTGCGACGCCGGCGCGTCGAGCGCTCCGACGACGAGCGGGCCGCCGAGACGCTGTTCGGGCTCCGCCTCGACCAGGACGCCCTCGACCGCGGGGAGGCGTTCGTGCGGGGGGTCGTCGAACGGGGGGGCGACGTCGAGCTCGGCAAGCTGTGGACCCTCGAGGCGAACCTCCCGACGCCGGCGGAGATCGACGCCCCGGGACTTTGGATCGCGCGGGTCAATCTCCCCTCGGCCGCCACCGACTGAGACGGGCGGCGGCCCTCAGGCCCCGGCGGGCGCCGGCTCCTCGGGGATGCCGAGGTCCCACTCCAGCAGCAGGTTCTCCCGCTCGGCGTCGCGCACGACGCGCTCGCGATTGCGCCGGAACTGCGGGTCGTGCGGCGGGAGCAGGACTAGGCGGGCGAGGGCGCGCTCGCGGAACGCCTCGATCACCGCCCGCTCGCCGAACTCCGACTCGATCTCCCAGTGCGGCGCCACCGGACCCAGGTAGACGATGCGGACGTGCCCGCGAGGCGGCTCCGGCGTCTCGCTCGGCCCGCTCAACGGCGTGGTCATCGGCACTCCTCCGGTCGGTCCGGGCCGAGTCTATCGACGGCCTGGTCCCCGGCCGGGGTGATCGGCGGCACGTGACATCCGGTCATCTGACCTGTGAACTCTCTGCGAATCCCCCCGAGGCGCGCCTGCGCTCGTCATGCCGGGTGTAGTTTCCACGGTGAAGCCTTTTGGCGCTGGGTCAGACGTGGGGGATCTCCCCGGGGGCCGCCCGGCCGGGCGGAGGGGTGGTGGCGGATGGAACTCGAGTGGATGGCGAGGGGCAAGTGCCGGATGCTTCCCCCGGAGACCTTCTTCCCGAGTGACGGCGTCGGCGTCGAGATCGCCCGCCGGATCTGCCGTGACTGCCCGGTGAAGTCGCCCTGCCTCGAGTACGCGATCGCGAACCACATCGACCACGGGGTCTGGGGCGGCACCTCCGAACGGGAACGACGCCGCCTCGCCCGAGGCCGCCGCCGCCTCACCGTCGTCGAGTCCCACTAGCCGACCCCCCGTCCGGTGACGACGGGCGCCGCGACGATGCTCGAGTGCGTCGTCAATCTCAGCGAGGGCCGCGACAACCCCTGGCTCGACGCCCTCGCGCGCCAGCTCGGTCCGGCCGCACTCGACGTGCACGCCGATCCGTGGCACCACCGTTCCGTCTTCACGCTCGCCGGTCCCCAGGTGGGCGAGGTGGCACGCCAGCTCGCCGCGGCAGCGGCCGCCCATCTCGACATCAGCCGCCACGAGGGGGCCCACCCCCGCCTCGGCGTCGTCGACGTCGTGCCGTTCGTGCCCCTCGGTGCGGCGGCGATGCGACCGGACGGGGATCTCGGCGAGGCGATCGCCGCCCGTGACCGCTTCGCCGCCTGGGCGGCGGAGGAGCTGGCGATCCCGTGCTTCTGCTACGGCCCGGAGCGCGCCCTGCCGGAGATCCGCCGGCGCGCCTTTCGGGACCTGCGACCCGACTACGGGCCCAACGCCCCGCACCCGTCGGCTGGGGCGAGCTGCGTCGGGGCGCGCCCTGCGCTCGTCGCCTTCAACCTCTGGCTCGCCGAGCCCGACCTCGCCGTCGCCGGCGGGATCGCCAGGGCACTGCGCTCGCCGGAGGTGCGCGCCGCCGGGTTCGCCCTCGGCGGGGAGGTGCAGGTCTCCTGCAACCTCATCGCGCCCTGGGACGTCGGGCCGGCCGAGATCTACGACCGGGTGGCCAGGCTCGCCGCCGTCGCCAGGGCGGAACTCGTCGGCCTCGTCCCGGAGGCCGTCTTGCGCGCGATCCCCCGGCGCCGCTGGGAATCGCTCGATCTCGGCGAGCGCTCGACGATCGAGGCCCGACTAGAAACAGCCGGTATCGCGGTCCCCAACTAGGAAGCGGCGACCTCGCGGTGCTGCGACAGGCGCGCCCGGCGCACGCGGCGCCGTTCGCGTTCGCTCATCCCGCCCCAGATGCCGAACTTCTCACTGTTGGCGATCGCGAACTCGAGACACTCGATGCGCACAACGCAGCCGCGACAGACTTCCTTCGCCTCCCGGGTCGACGAGCCCCGCTCCGGGAAGAAGAGCTCCGGATCGACCCCCATGCAGTTCGCCCGCGCCTGCCACGCGCGGGCTCCTTCACCGATGAGCGCTTGGATGTCCACCGACACCCCCTTGGCGTTCGCCACTCAGTGCGAGTCGCAGCCGTGAAATTACACGGTTCGTATTATGATGACGCCCAGCTCAGCGAGATGCAAGGGGTAATTTGCGATCCGATCCGGCTCGCGCTCACTCCAGTCGTGCCTCGCCCGACGGCACGGAGAGTGAAAAGATGAGCGGGTCGTCGCCACGGCCACCGTGACCTTCGCGGGGCACCGCTCTCGGGCGTTGCGACCGGCGGCGGATGGGACGGGGAACGGGGAACGATGGTGACCGTCGTCGGGCAGACCAAGGAGGCGCCCGAACCGACCCCCGTACGGATCGGCGGCGTGCGCGCCGGCCCGGCGCGCACCGTGGTCCTGCGCCGGGATGCCTGGCGGCTGCAGCCGGCGGCGACGGCGGCCGGGCTCCTCGCCTTCGTCGCCTACTCCACCTGGGCGGCCTTCCGCAACGGCAACTACTACACCGGCCTCGTCGGGCGCGACTACCTCTCGCCCTTCTACTCGCCCTGCCTTACCGACAACTGCCACGGCTACGTCTGGGGGCCGATCACGGGGTCCTGGTGGCAGGTCTCGCCCGCCCTCCTCATCCTCGTCTTCCCGCTGGGGTTCCGCCTCACCTGCTACTACTACCGCAAGGCCTACTACCGCTCGTTCTGGCTCTCCCCTCCCGCCTGCGGCATCGCCGACGCCGGGTCGGCGAACCCGGGCGGGGCCCGCGCCCGCTACACCGGCGAGACACGCTTCCCGCTCCTTTTGCAGAACTTCCACCGCTACTTCTTCTACGTCGCTGTCATCTTCGCCGGGATCCTCACCTGGGACGCCATCGCGGCCTTCCGCTTCCCCGACGGCGTCGGGGTGGCCGTGGGGACCCTCGTGCTCACCGTGAACGCTCTTCTCATCTGGGCCTACACGCTCGGTTGCCACGCCTGCCGCCACTTGTGCGGTGGCAACCTGCGGGCGCTGTCGCGCGCTCCTCTGCGGCGCTGGTTCTGGCAGAACGTGTCGGGCAGGCTGAACCCCCACCACCAGCTGTTCGCGTGGCTTTCGCTTGGCTGGATCGCCTTTGCCGACTTCTACGTCTGGCTCGTCGCCACCGGCACGATCCACGACCCGAGGATCATCTGATGGCTGACTACGAGACCCACTCGGTCGACGTGCTCGTGATCGGGGCCGGCGGCGCGGGTCTGCGCGCCGCCGTCGAGGCGGCCTCGATCGGCGCCAGCACGGCCGTCGTGTGCAAGTCGCTGCTCGGCAAGGCACACACCGTGATGGCCGAGGGCGGCGTCGCCGCGGCCCTCGGCAACGTCTGGCCCGAGGACAACTGGAAGGTGCACTTCCGCGACACGATGCGCGGCGGCAAGATGCTCAACAACTGGCGGATGGCCCAGCTCCACGCCCAGGAGGCGCCTGACCGCGTCCTCGAGCTCGAGAGCTGGGGGGCGCTCTTCGACCGCACGCCGGACGGCCGGATCCTGCAGCGCGACTTCGGGGGGCACCGCTACGCCCGCCTCGCCCACGTCGGCGACCGCACCGGGCTCGAGATGCTCCGCACCCTGCAGGACCGCGCCGTCGCCGCCGGCATCGAGGTCTTCATGGAGTGCAAGATCCTCCGGCTGCTCGCCGCCCCCTCCGGGGCGGTCTGCGGGGCGCTGGGGCTGTGGCGCGAGTCGGGCAAGTTCGTCGTCTTTTCGGCCCGGGCCGTCGTGCTCGCCTCGGGCGGCATCGGCAAGATCTGGAAGTTCACGTCGAACTCCTGGGAGACGACCGGCGACGGGCACGCCCTCGCGCTGTGGGCGGGCGCCGACCTCGTCGACATGGAGTGCGTGCAGTTCCACCCCACCGGGATGGTCTGGCCGGCCTCGGCGCGCGGGCTCCTCGTCACCGAGGGTGTGCGCGGCGACGGCGGCGTGCTGAAGAACGCCGCCGGCGAGCGCTTCATGTTCTCGTACATCCCCGAGTACTACGCCAAGGAGACCGCCGACACGATCGACGAGGCCGACCGCTGGTACGACGACAAGTCGTTCCGGCGGCCCCCGGAGCTCCTCCCCCGCGACGAGGTCGCCCGGGCGATCAACTCCGAGGTGAAGGCCGGCCGCGGCTCGCCCCACGGCGGCGTCTACCTCGACATCGCCTCGCGCCGGTCGCCCGAGTACATCCGCCGGCGCCTGCCCTCCATGTACCAGCAGTTCAAGGAGCTCGCCGACGTCGACATCACGACCCAGATGATGGAGATCGGCCCGACGTGCCACTACATGATGGGCGGCGTGCGCGTCGACGCCGAGACCGGAGCCTCGACGGCCCCGGGACTCTTCGCCACCGGCGAGGTCGCCGGGGGGATGCACGGCGCCAACCGCCTCGGCGGCAACTCGCTCTCGGACCTCCTCGTCTTCGGCCGGCGCGCCGGGATCGGCGCCGCCGAGCACGCCCTCGCCCCCGGGCGCCGGCCGGAATCGGATCCCGGCGCGATCGACCGCGAGACGAGCTCGGCGCTCGGTTACTTCGACCGCGACTCCGGCGAGAGCCCGTACACGGTCCACGCCGAACTGCAGGAGACGATGCAGTCGCTCGTCGGCATCATCCGCACGCAGGACGAGCTCGAACGCGCCGTCGAGCTCCTCGGCGAGCTCGACGAACGGGCCCGGGCGATCGCCGTCGCGGGACGGCGGCAGTTCAACTCGGCCTGGCACCTCGCCCTCGACCTCGAGTCGATGCTCACCGTGGCCCGCGCGACGACGCTCGCCGCGATCGCCCGGCGCGAGAGCCGCGGCGGCCACACCCGGGACGACTACCCCGACCCCGACCCCGAGCACTTCGGGAAGGTGAACCTGGTCGTGCGGCGCCGGCGCGGCGAGACGACCGTGGCCGAGGAACCGATCGTGCCGATGCCCGCCGAGCTCGCCGCCCTGCTGGACGTCGGACCATGATGACCCCCGACCTCGGCGCCCCCGGCGCGCCGCCGACGGTCACGCTCGCCATCTGGCGGGGCGACGCCGGGGGCGGCGGGTTCCACGACTACACGGTGCCGGCGAACGAGGGGGAGGTCGTCCTCGACGTCGTGCACCGCATCCAGGCCGAGCTCGCTCCCGACCTCGCCGTGCGCTGGAACTGCAAGGCCGGCAAGTGCGGCTCGTGCTCGGCCGAGGTGAACGGCAGGCCCCGGCTGATGTGCATGACGCGGATGAGCACGCTCGAAACGGCCGAGCCGGTCACGGTCTCGCCGATGCGGGCCTTCCCGGTCATCCGCGACCTCGTGACGGACGTCTCGTTCAACTTCGCCGTGGCGAGGAAGATCCCCCCCTTCGCGCCCCGGCCCCCCGGCCCCGACGGCACCTACCGGATGGCGCAGTTCGACGTCGACCGGGCCCAGGAGTTCCACAAGTGCATCGAATGCTTCCTGTGCCAGGACGTCTGCCACGTCATCCGGGACCACGAGGAGAACAAGCCCCGCTACGCCGGCCCGCGCTTTTTCGTCCGGGTCGCGGCGCTCGAGATGCACCCGCTCGACACCCTCGACCGGAGGGAGCTGCTGCGCGAGGAGCTCGGCCTGGGATTGTGCAACGTGACCAAGTGCTGCACCGAGGTCTGCCCCGAGCAGATCCACGTCACCGACAACGCGATCATCCCGCTGAAAGAGCGCGTCGTCGACGCCGTCTACGACCCCGTCGCCTGGCTGGGAAGGACGATCCTGCGCCGGCCGCGCCCGACCCCGGCCGCCGTCGCCGCGGCGTCCTCCCCCGCCGCCCGCACCGGCGAGGTGATCGTCACCGACCCACCCCCGACCGGCCAGGCGGGTTGACCGCCTGTGCTCGAGTTCCTCTCCGCCGAGTGGTTCGCCCGCTTCGCCGCCGAGCTCGCCCGGGTCGATCCCGCGGCCGGGGCGCCGCCCCTCGCCCTCGGGCAGGTCGTGACCGGCGCGCCGCAGGGCGACGTCGCCTACACGATCCTCGTCGACGACGAACGCGCCGAGCTCGTCCTCGGCTCGGTGGACCAGGCCACCGTCACGCTCGTCGAGGACTGGGAGACCGCCCGGCTGATCGCCGCCGGCGCGCCGGTCTCCGAGCTGCTGGCCGCCGGTCGGATCACGTTGCGCGGGGACGCCAACGCGCTCCTGGCCGGTCAGGCCCGGTTCGACGCGCTCGACGGCGCGCTCGGGGCCATGGGACGCGTGACGAGGATCTAAGCGACGACGAGGGCCGGGTCGTCGGGGAGGGTCTCGTCGAGGTCGACCCGCAAGGACGGCGGCCCACACCCCGGCGAACCGACCGAGCTCGCCCCCTGGCGCACCCCGGCGAGACCCTGACGGGAGGCGCGAGGGCCGTCTAGCCGAGGAGCGCGGCCGCCTCGTCTCGCTCCGCGACGAGCTCCGCGGCCGACGCCATGATGCGCGACGTCGCGAAGGCGCTGTGTTCGAGGCCCTCGACGACGTGCCACGTCTTGCCGTCCGAGCGCACGGGGAAGCCGAACTGCAGACCCTCGGGGATGTCGTATTCACCTCTCGAGACGACGCCGAGTGAGTTCCAGTCGCCCGGTGGCGTCGGTTCGATGAGGCTCTTGAACGAGCCGATCGCGGCGTGGGCGGCCGACGCGGCCGCCGAGCCGCCGCGGGCGGCGATGACGACGGCTCCCCGGCCCTGGATCATCTCGAGGAACGGGCCCCGCAGCCACTCCTCGTCGTCGATGATCTTCTGGACGGACTCCCCGTCGATCAGGGCGTTCTCGTAGTCCGGGAACTGCGTCGTCGAGTGGTTCCCCCACGAGGCGAGCCGCGTCACGGCACCGGGGGTGCGGCCGGCCCTGCGGGCGAGCTGCGTCTTCGCGCGGTTCTCGTCGAGCCGCGTCATCGCGAACCACCGGTCGGCCGGAACCTCGAGGGCGGCCGTGCGGGCGATGAGGCAGTTCGTGTTGCACGGGTTGCCGACGACGAGGACCTGCACGTCGGAAGCCGCGTGCTCGGCGATCGCCCGACCTTGCGGGGTGAAGATGCGGCCGTTGACGCCCAACAGGTCGCGCCGTTCCATGCCGGGCTTGCGGGGGATCGAGCCCACGAGGAAGGCGTACGAGGTCCCCTCGAAGGCGACCCCGAGATCCGCCGTCGTCTCGACGTCGGCGAGCAGCCCGAAGCCGCAGTCGTCGAGCTCCATGACGATGCCCTCGAGCGTCGTCATCGCCGGCTCGATCTCGAGCAGCCGCAGGCGGATCGGCTGGTCGGGCCCGAACAGCGCCCCCGCCGCCAGCCGGAAGAGGAGGGCGTAGCCGATGTTGCCGGCGGCGCCGGTCACCGTGACGGTGATCGGGCGCCCGGTGGGGTGTGCTGCGAGATCCGCCATCGGATTCGACGCTAACGGCGGCCCCGCGCGATCAGGTCGAAGCCGTTCCCCCGGCTCGCGCCGCCGAGCGCCCTAGAGGCGCTTGACGATGGCCCGGGCGAACTCGCTCGTGCGGACCTCGTGGGCGCCCTCCATCTGGCGGGCCAGGTCGTAGGTCACGATCCTCTCGGCGATCGTCGCCTCCAGCGCCCGCACGATGTCGGCGGCCGGCTTGTCCCAGCCGATGTGCTCGAACATCATCACGCCGGAGAGCAGCACCGAGCCGGGATTCACCTTGTCCTGCCCGGCGTACTTCGGCGCCGTGCCGTGGGTTGCCTCGAACACCCCGTGGCCGGTCACGTAGTTGATGTTGCCGCCCGGGGCTATGCCGATCCCGCCGACCTGGGCGGCGAGGGCGTCGGAGAGGTAGTCGCCGTTGAGGTTCGTCGTGGCGATGACGTCGAACTCCTCGGGGCGGGTGAGCACCTGCTGGAGCGTGATGTCGGCGATGGCGTCCTTCACGAGGATCCTCCCGCCGGGCTCGCCCTGGCAGTCCTCCCAGCTGACGGCGGAGTCGGCGAACTCGTCGGCGACGAGCTCGTAGCCCCACGCCCGGAAGGCGCCCTCCGTGAACTTCTGGATGTTGCCCTTGTGGACGAGCGTCACGCTGCGGCGGTGGTGGGCGACGGCGTACTCGAGGGCGGCCCGCACGAGGCGCTGCGAGCCGGTCCTGGAGATCGGCTTGATCCCGATCCCGGAGTCGGCGCGGATCTCCCAGCCGAAGTTGGCCGCCAGCCACCCGATGAGCCGCGCGGCCTCGGGCGAGCCGGAGCCGACCTCGAGCCCGGCGTAGACGTCCTCGGTGTTCTCCCGGAAGATCACCATGTCGACCCGCTCCGGGTGGCGCACGGGCGAGGGCACCCCCCGGAACCAGCGCACCGGGCGGAGGCAGACGTAGAGATCGAGAACCTGGCGCAAAGCGACGTTCAGCGACCGGATCCCCCCGCCGACGGGCGTGGTGAGCGGTCCCTTGATCCCGATCAGGTGGTCCCGGAAGGCCGCGACCGTCTCCTCGGGCAGCCAGCTGCCGGTCTCGCGGTACGCCTTCTCGCCGGCGAGGACCTCTTTCCAGGCGATCCGCTTGCCGTGCTTGCGGGCCGCGGCGTCGAGGACGGACCTCGCCGCGGGCCAGATGTCGACCCCGGTGCCGTCGCCCTCGATGAACGGGATGATCGGCTCGTCGGGGACGGAAAGGGTGCCGTCGGCGGATTTCGTGATCTTTTCTGGCATGGCCGGAGCCTACCGTCGCGCCCTTGCCCGCTACCCCGGCGGGCGCTCAGGCGCCCCCCGGCGCGAGCCCGAGGTTCCGGCAGATGGCGATGGTCGCGCTCACCTGGTTCATCGTGTAGAAGTGCAACCCCGGGACGCCCTGCGCGATGAGATCACGGCACAGCTCCGACGCGATCTCGATCCCGACGGCGCGCACCGCCTCGGGATCCTCAGCCACGCGCTCGACACGCGCCGTCACCTCGGCGGGGATGGCCGCTCCGGACAGCTCCGCCATGCGGGCGACCGATTTGAGGTTCGTGATCGGCATGATCCCCGGGATGACCGGCTTGTCGACCCCCAGGGCGGCGAGGTCCTCGACGAGGCGGAGGTAGTCGGCGACCCGGAAGAAGAACTGGGTGATCGCGATGTCGGCCGCGCCGAGCTTGGCGGCGAGGTGGCGCCGGTCGCTGGCGAGGTCCGGGGCGGCCGGGTGCCCCTCAGGGTGGGCGGCGACGGCGACGCAGAACGGCGCCACCGACTTCACGAGCTCGACGAGGTCGATGGCGTTGGCGAGATCGCCCGCCTCGACGGGCCCGGGTGCCTCGCGGGGCGGGTCGCCCCGCACGGCGAGGACGTTCTGCACACCGGCCGCGGCGTAGCGCTCGAGGATCCCGACAAGGTCGTCGGTCCGGTGGCCGAAGCACGCCAGGTGCGCCATCGGCTCCGTCCGGCCTTCTCGGAGGATGTCGACGACGAGTTCGTGGGTCCGGTCCCGCGTCGACCCCGCCGCGCCGTAGGTGATCGAGGCGAACGTCGGGCGGAGCCCATACAGGCGCGGCAACGACTCCTTGAGGTGCACCAGCGCCTCGGGGGTCTTCGGCGGCCAGACCTCGACAGAGACCGAGCTCTCCCCGCGGAGCAGGTCGTCGATGCGCGCCATGACGGGAAAGTCTCGCAGCCGCGCCCCGCCGGCGCGCAACCCGGAGCTCCGCGGGCCCGGGAGGCGCGATGGTCCGCGCCCGACCCGCTACCGTCACTACGTGCCGAAGGCCTTCCGCGTGCTCGCCGAGCGGGACTTCGCCCTGCTGTGGGGCGGCCAGACGGCGTCGATCATCGGCGACGGTGTCTTCACCGTCGCCCTCGCCCTCGAGACCCTGCGCGTCAGCGACCACGCCAGCACGCTCTCCTACGTGATCGCGGCCCGGGTCGCGCCGACGGTCGTTTTGCTGCTCGTCGCCGGGGCTCTCGTCGACCGTCTGCCGCGGCGGTTCACGGTCCTCGCGGCCGATTTGGTGCGCGGCCTCGCCATCGCCGCCATCGCCGCCTTGGTCGTCGCCCACGCGCTCGGTGTCTGGGACCTCATTGCCATCTCAGCTGTCGTCGGCGCGGCCGACGCCTTCTTCTTCCCCGCCTACCAGGCGATCATCCCGGAGATCGTGCCGTCGGCTCTCTACCTCGAGGGCAACGCCTTCAACAGCGCGAGCCAGGTCCTCGGCGGCGCGCTCATCGGCCCGGCGGTCGGCGGAATGCTCATCGCGGCCTTCGGCGCGGCCGCGGCCTTCGCCGTCGACGCGGCGAGCTTCTTCGTCAGCGCGGCCTGTGTCGCGGCGATGCGCGCACGTGCGGCACCGGAGCCCTCGGGCAAGTCGATGCTCGCCGACGCGCGCGCCGGGCTGCGCTGGACGCGGTCGCAACCCTGGTTGTGGTGGACGATCATCGCCGCCTCGGTCGCCAACTTCGCGGCGTTCGCGCCCACCCAGGTCCTGCTCCCACTCCTCATCCGCGACACCCTCCACCAGGGTCCGACGCAGTACGGGCTGGTGTTCGCCGCCGCCGGGCTCGGCGGCGCCACCGCCTCGGTCGTCGCCATCCGGTTCGGCTCACCGCGGAGGCGCGTGACCGTCATGTGGGTCGGCTGGGCGACGGGCGCCCTCGGAATCGCGACTATCGGCCTCGCGCCCGACGTGCTCGTGGTCGCCGCCCTCGGCGCCGTCGCCTTCGGACTCCTCCAGTACGGCGGGATGATCTGGAACACGATGATGCAGCAGCTCGTGCCGCCCGAGATGCTGGGACGGGCCTCCTCGGTCGACTGGCTGTTTTCGATGTGCCTCTCGCCGCTCGGCATCCTCGCCGCCGGGATCGCGGCGGCCTCGTTCGGGGTGCGGGCGACGATCGTGGCCGGCGGCCTCATCTCGGCCACGATGGCCTGGGTTGTCTTCCTGCCCGGCGTGCGGGACCCCGAGCGGCAGCTCGCCTCGCCCGTCGCCGCCGCGCCGCCCGGCGCCGACGACCCCGAGCCCGCCGGCGCCTGACCAGGCGCCGGCGTGGCGGTCAGGCCGCGGCGCTCGCCGCCTTGCGCCGGGACCTGCCGTAGCGCATCTGGAGGGCGATCGCGGCCGAGATCACCGCCGCCCAGGCGCACCACACCGAGGCGAACCCGTCGATCGTCAGATTGGCGATCGTCACGACGGCGACAAGGTTGGCGACGCCGAAGATGACGATCCACCGGTCGCTCGACAAAAGAGCCGCCCCGCAGGTCGCCAGCACGTAGAGCCCGACGAAGGCCCCGCCGTCGCCGAGGTGGACGCTGTAGGCGAGGTGGTAGGGGCGCATCGCCACCGTCATCGGCCCGCGCACCATCGCCGCGAGCAGCACGCCCCCGACGGCGATGCCGACGACCGCGAGGGAGGTCGCGAGCCGTCGCCGCCAGCGCGACGGCTCGATCGCCGCCACCGCGACCGGCACGAAGATCGGCAGGAAGACGAAGGCCACGGCAAGGTAGACCCACAGCGCCGTCCTGCCGAGGCCCGGCGAGACGTGACCCTGCAAGCTGAACCAGACGACCGCCTCCACGATCTGGTGGGCGCCGAGCACGACCGGCAGGCTCGCCAGGGCGACATGGCTGGGACGCCGGTCGACGTGCCGGATGGCGTCGACGCCGATCCCGCAGATGACGGCACCCCCGATGAGATCGGCCTGGGGCGAAAAGCACATGCGGGCAACCTACCGCCTGGGCCCGCGACCTCGAGGGACGATCGCCGCCCGCGACCGGCGGCCGGACGGTAGTGGGCCAGTCTGAGCAGCCCCTGGTCAAGCCGTCGTGTCAAGCATCCCGATAAGGGCCAGGCTTCGCGTCCTGGTCTGCCAGCTGATCTGGGGCGGCGCCTTGCCGGCGGCCCTGCGAGAGCTGCCATTGCCAAACGCCGGCCAGTGCCTAAGCGGCAGGGACCCTAAGCGCTGGTGTCACGCCTTCGTCCCCGCCGCACGATGGCGACCCCCTTGGCCGCGAGCGCCATGCGGGTGCCAACGGGAGTAGCCCTTATCAGGTCGTAGCCGCCATCGCTGAGTTCCACGGAGCACGGTTGCGCCGAATGGTTGATAACGAACTCGTACTCGTTGCTCTCGGCCGCCCTGACCACCCGCTCGACGCCCGGCACTGCCCTGGCCCCCCCGGCGCCGCCTGACAGCGCCGCAACCTTGTCGTAGACCATCTCGAGCCCGGCGCGGTCAAGACGGGCGGCCAGGTAGTACGAGCGTCCCCGACCTTGGGCTCGCTCGACCACGGCCGGACGGCCCACCCACGGGCCGCTGACCGCGCGAGCCAGGACATGCCCGTCCGTCTCTGCGGCCACATCGATCCAGAAGGTGGCTTTGGTCCGCGCCCCGTCCTCCCACTCCAGCTCGACTTCCTCGCCGCCCGGCAGAGGAGCCACCTCGAGCACGTCACAGCCCAGCAGCGAGCGCAACGGGCCGCCATAGGTGCCGAGGCGGACCGAATCGTGTTCGTCCACGATGCCGGACCAGAAACTCACAACGACCACTCCGCCACCATCAACATAAGCAACGATGTTGGCCCCTTCGTCGTCGGTCACCAGGTACAAGCTGGGCACGACTAGCGCTCGGTACCTGCCCAAGTCCTCATCGGGGCGGCAGAAGTCGACGGTCACACCCCGGTCGTAAAGGGGCCCGTACATCCACTGCAGTTGGTCGGCCATTCGAAGGTCGGCGGCCGGTTTCGACTCGCCCTCAAGCGCCCACCAGTTCGGCCAGGAGAAGACGAGGCCCACCGCTGCTTCAACCGCCGCCCCATCATCGACATCGAGCCCGGCCAGCTCCCGGCCGAGATCGCGTACCTCCTCCCAGACCGGCGAGGCGGTCCCCGAGTGCCCCACCATGGCGGAGTGGAACATCTCCGACCCAGCCCTGGACGCCCGCCATTGGAAGAACAGGACTCCAGTGGCACCGCGGGCCACCGCCTGATAGCTCAGGCACCGCATCTGCCCGGGGGCCTTGGCCACGTTGTGTTCCCGCCAGTTGATCCGGGACGAGGTCTGCTCCATCACCATCCAGGGCGTCTTCTTGTTGAGCGAACGCACCAGGTCGTAATGCATCGCGCTGAGCATCTCGCACTCGGGATCGCTCGGGTCTTGGTAGTTGTCAGTAGACACAACGTCAAGCTCAGCCGCCCAGGTGAAGTAGTCGATGGGCTTGAAGAACCCCATGAAATTGGTGGTGACCGGGATATCGGACCGAGCGCTCCGCACGATCTCGCGCTCGGCAAGGAACTCAGCCAGGAAAGCGTCATTGCTGAACCGTCGGTAATCCAGCTCCAGGCCCGGGTTCAGCGGAGCCGTCGTAATTCGGGGTGGCACGATCTCGGCGAACGTTCCGTAGTGCTGGCTCCAAAAGTTCGTTCCCCAAACCTCGTTGACCTTTTCCACCGTGCCATAGCGTCTCTCCAGCCAGGACCGGAAGCCTGCCGCATGGTGCTCGCAGTAGCAGTAGGGGACGTGACAGCCGTACTCGTTGTGGATATGCCACATCCTCACTGCAGGGTGCCCCCCGACCTCCGACACGAGGCGCTTGACGATGCGCCTGGTCAGGCGCAAGTACGTCGGGTTGCAAACGCAGAAGTGTTGCCGACTGCCGTGGCTGTAGCGTGCTCCCCGGACATCAGCAGGCAGGACGTCCGGGTACCTCGTCGTCAACCACGGAGGCGGGGACGCCGTCGGCGTGGCCAGGTCGACGCCGATCCCGGCCTCGGCCAGCAGGTCGAGCACATCCCTGAGCCAATCAAAGGTGAAGCTGTTCTCGGTCGGCTCCAACTGCGCCCACGAGAACACCCCTACGGTGACGAGATCGACCCCTGCTTCCTTCATCAGGCGGACGTCTTCGTCCCATACGTCCCGGGGCCACTGTTCCGGGTTGTAGTCCCCGCCGTAATGGATCCGCTCGCTCACCGCCACACTCCTTCTCGGTCACGAGTCGATCTTTTCGAGCCAATAGCAACCAGGAACGTGTGATGCAACACGGGGCAGCCCACGTTCTGGCTTGAGCAAATCGCCCCCTTACCGCTTCGCCTGGAGCACCCTCACATCCCACGCCTTGAGCGTGACCTGGTCTCCTACGTTGAACTTCTCGCCGGAGACTGCGTCTTCCAGCTGGATCCGAGCCGTCACCGAACCGGGGACCCAGGACCAGTTATGCAGGAAGTGCAGCCGGGAACCGTCGTGCACAGTGGCGGTAGTTGCCCGGACCGGGCCCAGCAGTCGGCCCCAGCCCGCAACCGGCTCGGGCACGAGCCAAGCTGCGATCGAACCAGCGAAGGCCTGCCCGGGAACCGTGCCGATCACCGTGATCCGGCCAGAACCGTGCGGCCGCGTCGTGAGTGCCGGCCATCTACCGAAGTGAGGGTGCTCGTAGTTGGCCAGAGGTTCGGCGTCGACCAGGTTCAGGCAGTCGACCCAATCGGTGGCAACGGCACCGGCTTCCAGCTTGAACGCGTTGGCGCCTGTGGAGCGCACGGGTACCGGTTCGGCAAGATTGGAGAACTCTTCGTACCAAACACCGGCGGCCTTGTGCAGGAAGGCCGGCTGGATCTCTGCTCGGGCCCGGCCTTCCGCGTCCGCATACCCTGTCCTCGGGCCGAGCACGAGGTGGCCGCCCGCTGCAGCGTAGCCATCCAGCCATTCGAGGTCCCCGTCGCCCACAGTGAAGAAAGCCGGCACCAAGAGCACGGGGTTGGTGGCAGCAAACGTGGCCGGGCTGGTCGGCTGCTCAGGCGTCCCGCCAGGAGGGCGGGGCCCGAAGAGCTGGCGGGGCCGCACGATGCGCACCTGAAGCCCGGCGTCGAACGCGCCCCTGTAGAAGGCCGAGACGATCCGCCAGTACGAGTCGCGGTCGGCAGGACCGCCCGGGCTCCCCAAGGGAGGCTGACCAGCGAGCGCGAACTTGCTGTCTGTGTCGTAAAGCACCGCGACGTCGCAGTCCGGGACGGCCTCGCAGGCGAGAGAGCCGACCGCAGCGAATTCCTCCCCGATGCGTGCTACCTCCTGGTAAACCCGGCCCGGCACCTGGCTGTGCGGCAGCACTCCACCCCAGTAGGTCTCGGCACCGAAGACCAGGCTCTGCCAAGGCCAGTACTCGACCATCTTCGCTCCACGCGACACCAACGCCCAAGCGGCTTGGCGCCATTGCCCGTCGTATGCGGGCATGTTCTTTGAGGAGCCTCCTATCGATCCGGCATTGGTCTCCGTCACGATGAACGGCGCCTGCTTCGACGAGTACATCCGGTCCGCGAGCTCGTACACGGCCCAGATGCCTGTGGCGGCCCACCCCGCGACCCTCGGACGGGCCGAAGGGTGGGCAAAGCCGTCCTGCATTTCGTAATAGGCGTTGCCCGACACGATGTCGAGGGACGAGGCGATGTCCACGTCCTCCACGCCGGGCCTGTCGTAGGCGATGCATGTCGTCACGAACTGGCCAGGCCGCGCGAGCTCGCGCACGATCCCCGCCTGCCACGCGATGAACTCACTCACGAGGCCCGCCTGATAACGGCGCCAGGCGAGATCGTACTGGGGCTGGACGTTGCCTTCCGGGGGCCACAGGTCCGCCCAGCTGGTCAACCGGTGCGACCAGTAGACGAGGCCCCATTCCCGGTTCAGAGTGGCCACGTCGCCGTAGAGGTGCCGTAGATGGTCGACAAAGCCCTGGAACACGTGCCGGTTGTGCAGCAACACCAGGCCAGGCTCGTTGTCGACCTGGTACCCGATGACCGCTGGGTGGTCCCGGTAACGGGAAATCACCTTGCGTATGAGCCGCTCCGCGTACCAACGGTAGGTGGGGTTGGTGAAGTCCATTTCCTGTCGGGAGCCAAAGGACAGAGCCCTGCCGTTCGCGGGCACCGCCGCTATTTCGGGGTGCTGCCGGGGCATCCACATCGGCACGGCGTACGTTGGTGTGCCGAGCACGGCGCTGATCTCGCGCTCGTAGGCCGCGTCCAGCACCGGAGCCAGCCAATCGAGGTCGAAGACGCCATTTTCTGGCTCCCAGGTGGACCAGACGGACTCGCCCACCCGCACGACGTTGAAGCCGGCTCGTCTCATGAGGTCGAGATCGGCACGCAGGCGCTCCTCACTGTCGCGCCCGAGGTAAGCGGGCTGGTACTCGTGGTAGAAGGCCGCGCCGAATAACAGCCTGCCAGCAGTCGAACAAACCGTCACGGTCATCTCGTTTTCCGCCTCGCGTACCGGTGCCAGATGGTTGTCATTCCCCTGAGATCGCCCCGAAACTGAGCCCGCGGGCCACGTAACGCTGCAGGAACGGGAACAGCACCAGCATCGGCAGCACAGAGACGAACGAGCCCAGGATTATCTCGGGGTAGATCGGCTGGGCACCGACCGAGCTGAGGCTGCTCACCCAAGCGGACAGGCCCACCGTGAGCGGGAAACGGCTCTCCGTTCCGAGCAGCACGAGCGGCAAGAAGTAGTTGTTCCAGGTGCCGATGAAGGACAGGAGGAAAAGGGTCACAATGCCCGGCATCAGGAGGGGCCGGCTGATCTGCCAGAGCGTGCGCAGCTCGCCGGCGCCGTCCACGCGGGACGAGTCGAGGAGGCCGTCGGGCACGGCGTCGGCGCAAAAGATCGACATGAAGTAGACCCCGAAGGGGTAGACGATCAGGGGCAGTATCACTCCCTGGTAGGTGTTGGTTAGGCCCATAAAGTGCTCAAGGAGGAAAAGCGGCACCACGAGCGCAGTCGCCGGCACCATCAGCGAGCCGACCACCAGCGCGAAGACCATCCGCCTGCCCCGGAACCTGTACTTGGCGAGGCCATAGCCGCACAGGGTCGACACTGCCGCCGCCAGGGTCGCCGTCACTGACGCGTAGATGAAGGAGTTGAGTAGCCACCACCGGAAGTCGCCGTCCTCGAAGGTGAACAGGCCCTTGAAGTTGGAGGCCCAGGAAACGTGCAACGGCGGGAGGAAGGTCTGGGTGTTGAAGAGCTGGCTCGTGTTCTTAGACGAGGCGACGACGAGCCAGTAGATCGGAATGAGCACGTAAACGGCGACGAGGACCAAGAAAGCGGTCGTGACGGTTGTCTTGGCGCGCCGGGCAAGAACGCCGCGGGACCCTCTGAACGCAGGCGAGCGAAGCTGGGCAGCGTTGACGCTCATTTCGCGACCGCCCTCGTCGCCCTCGGCGCAGCGAGGGGGTTCATCCTGCGGCGCACGAGGCCGTAGAAGGCCACGGTGGCGACGATCGTGACCGCGGCGAGGATGACTGACTGGGCCGCTGCCAGTTGTTCGTTGCCGAAGACGAACGCCGTGTTGTAGATGATCTGGTTCGGCGTCAAGGAATTACCGGTGGTGGCGATCTCGTTCAGGATCACCGGCTCGTTGAAGAGCTGCAGCGTGCCGATGATCGACAGGACCACGGTAAAGATGATCGTGCGGCGGACTAAGGGGAGCTTGATCCTGGTCGCAATCGAAAGCTCCGAGGCCCCGTCGACTTTGGCCGCCTCGAGCACCTGGTGAGGAACGTTGGTCAAGCTCGTGAGCAAGATCGTCATGTTGTAGCCGGTCCACTCCCAGGTGACGATCAGCATGATGGCGTAGAGCACCAGCCGGTAGCTGAGCGGCTGAATGGGCCCGCTCGTGAGCCCGAGCGAGTGCGGCAGCCCGAGCGCGCTGTCTAGGTCTGGTTCCAGAAGGAAGCCCCACATGATTGCCGCTATCACCCCGGGCACGGCGTAGGGAAGGAAGTACACGAGGGCGAATACCTTCCTTCCTCGGCAGTAGGGGCTGTCGAGCAAGAGAGCCAAGACGATCGCGAGGCCGATCATGACCGTCACCTGGATCAGACCGAAGTAGCCCATGCGCACTATCGCGCTCCAGAAGGAAGCGTTTGAGAAGGCCGAGCGGTAATTCAACAAACCCGAATACGCGCCGGTCAGGGGCGATCGCAATGACAGCACTATCGAGTAGATGAGCGGCCCGGCGAAGAAGACCGCGAATAGCGCGAGGAACGGGCTCGTCATCATCAGCCCCGAGCGGCCGTGCGCCACACGCAGTCGACGCCGCTTCGGCCCGGTGACTCCACCGGGTGCCATTGCCCGAATCGGCAGCGAGGCCGTGGCACCTCCTGCCTGCACCGCCATGGCCTCTCCTCTCGTGATCGCGGCGAAAGTTCCGGAGGGCGCGGAACAGCAGGGGAAGGGCAGCATAGCGGCCCTTCCCCTGCCGTTGGGGTTTAGCTAGCTCTCGACCGTGTAGCCCGCGGACTTGGCGTAGGCGACCAGCTGGGACTCGACCCCTTGCAGGGCGTGGGTCCAGGTTTGCTTGCCTGCCACCGCACTCGCAAATTCCGTCTCCATGAAGCTGCGGAACTCAGCGTCAAACGGGCTCCACTGCCAATTGGTCACGACCTGCGAGGCGTACGTGCTGAACGAGGCGTTGACGTTGCCCGAGAAGTAGGGCACCGGGGCGTTGAACGCCGAGACGCTCGCACGGGCGTTTGCCGCTGGGAAGAGCCCACGGCCACCTTTGCTGCCGGGCTCCTCGTCAATTGCAATGCCGCTCTTGGAGGTGTTGATGTAGGCGGCGAAAAGCGCTGCATCCTTCACGTCCTGGGAGGGACAGTTCTTGGTCACCGCGTTGGTGGAACCGCCCCAGTTTGCGGTTGCGTGGGCACCGGCGGTCCACTGTGGCAGCTGTGTCACAGCCCACTCCTCGCCGGAGTTGGCTGACAGGTTCGACGAGATCACATAGTTCGGCCCCCACGCGGCGCCAACCATGGCCGCGTACTTGTCGTTGGCGACGTGGTGGGTCCAGTCGGTCGTGAAGTCATTGTCAACCGGGGCAAGTCCCTTCTTGACCAGGCTGGCCCAGAAGTTGGTGACCTTCTGCTCGATGGTGCCGGCCACGTCGATCTTCCAGGTCCCGTTGGACAAGAGCTGGAAAGGCCGCGCCCCGGCCTGCCACCACAGCGATTCCAAGATAGAGGGGTCATTGAGCACGAAGGGCTCAAGGTACATGCTCGCGTCGGCCTTATGCAGGGCGGCCGCGTCCGAGGCGAACTGGCTCCACGTCTTCGGCACGGGCAGGTTGTACTTCGTGAAAACGGCCGGCTGATACATGAGCCCCATCGGGCCAATGTCCTCAGGTACCGCGTAGACCGCGCTGCCCTTGGAGACCTGCTGCCATACCCAGGTCGGGAAGTCCTTCTTGTAGCTCGAGACGTACTGGGCGATGTTGACGAGGTCGTTCGCCCCGGTGTACTGGGGCAGCTCCGAGTACTCGATCTGCGTTACGCAAGGGCCTGTGCCGCCGGCGAGGGCGGTGGTGAGCTTGGCGTAGAACGTTGCACCGGAGCCGTACACCGGCGGAACCGGGACCGTGATGTTGGGGTACGCCTTCTCGAAGTTCGCGATTACGGACTTCGGGTTGCTCGTCCAGCTCCACCAGGTGACGGTGGTCTTGGCACTGGCTCCCGACGACACGGCGGCCGATAAGCCGAGCGTTGCGACGACGGCGAGTGCCGCCACGACGAGCGCGGCTGCAGAGTGTGGTTTTCTCATGTGCCTAGTCCCTTCTGCTTGTCCTGCGGCTTCCTCTTGTCACGTTCTTTGGTCTTGACCCGTCTCCTCCGGCTCTAACCCGGGAGCGAACTGGCAGCGGGTTTCCCTGCCTAGACATTTGGGATCGATCCCAAATCTGACTGTACAGAAACTCCTCGCGCTGTGCAAGGAGGGGGCTGGTCCCGTGGTGGGGGTGCCGTCGTCGCTAATCTCATTGGTGGTGGCTTTACCGTCGCGAAGCTCCAGTGGTCCGCCGGGGCCGGTTAACGGCGGCCGCAAGACGGCCGCAGTCGTGGCTGTCCGCCAGCGAGGGCGACGTTCGACGATCGTGGACGTTGCCCGGGTCGCCGGGGTGTCGCGAGGGACGGTCTCACGAGTCCTCAACGGAGGCCAGAGCGTGCGGGACTCGAAGGTGGCCAAGGTCCTCGACGCGGTCGACGCCCTGGGCTACTCGGTCAACATAACTGCTCGCCACCTCCGCAAGGGCCACACGGGCTCGGTCGCGTTCGTCATCTCAGAAGAACACGGGCACCTGTTCGAGGACCCGAACTTTGGGATCCGAGTGAGAACGTTCACTCGCCAACTTGAAGCGCTCGGGCTCCATCTTTTGATCAGCATCGCCGAAGACGCGCGGCCGGACGGCTTCCTCGGTAATTACTTGACGGCCGGGCACTTCGATGGGGTGTTGCTTGCCATGGTGCCGAAGGGCGACCCATTGCTGGGGCTGCTGGATTCCGACATGCCGGTGGTGGTGCTTGGGCGACCCCCGGGAGGGCTAGAGAAGTCAGTGTCATGGGCCGCGATGGACGACGAGAACGCTGCCTACGACGCGACTCGGTTCCTTGTCGCCCAGGGCCGAAAACGTGTCGGCACCGTCACCGGGCCGCTTGATTTCACCGCCGCGCTGGACCGGCTTCAGGGCTACCGTGCAGCACTGGGCCGCGCGTGCCGCAAAGGGCTGGTGGCAGAAGGGGACTGGTCCCTGGAGAGCGGCAGACGCGGAGCGAGGGAGGTCCTTGAGCGGTACCCGGACGTCGATGGGTTGTTCGTCGCGTCGGACGTCATGGCCGTTGGAGCGATGAAGGCCGTGCGACAGGCTGGCCGGCGCGTGCCCGAAGACGTGGCCATAGTCGGCTGTGACGACTCCCCGGCCGCGCTGACCACCGACCCCACTCTGACCACGATGCGCAACCCTTTCGAGGAGACTGCCGAGGCGGCAGTACACCTGCTTCACGACCTGATCTCGGGCCGTTCGTTGGAACCGAGCCACATCGTGCTCCCCTCCCAACTGGTGCGGCGGGGCTCGGCGTAGGGTCGAAGTCAGCCCTGCTAAACGATCGACAGGGCCCGCAGGCTAACTCGGCCGCGGCAGGGCCAGCGAGCTGACCGGAGCCGAGCGTGAGGACCGAGAGGTCACCACGTTGGCCCTCCAACTACTCCAGTTGGGCCGTGGTTCTGATCAACGCGAACCTCTGGCAGCGGGTCCTCGGAACGGCGTAGTGGGGCGGGCGTTCCACTCGTCCTTGACCGTTCGTCGGCCTGACCATTGTTGGCTTCGGATTTCAGCGGGGGCTAGCGGACTCGGGCTCCTCCGTACTTGCAAGGGTTTCCTGCCCCAAACCCGCAGCACTTGCGGGCCGCCGCTCCGATCACGCCGTCGGAGGCGGAACGGACGTGGGCTTCGCCGGCGGCGGCACAGGTCGCGCCAACGATCATCGCGAGCACAGTCATGACCGCAGCCGTTCGTCTCGCAATCATTAGCAGCGCGCCTGCTCTCCACGGAGAAACAAGCCTCGCTCCACACTCGTTGTGGCATAGCCCGCCCGAATGCCAGTTAGCCACCCAGGTCGAACTAGCCCAATACCGGCCGGACCGCCCGCCCCGCTACCGGATGGCGTCGAGCCGCCGGCCGGCGGCTGCCACGGCGTTCTTCAGCAGCATCGCCCGGGTCATCGGCCCGACCCCGCCGATCCGGGGGGTCATCCACCCGGCGACCTCGGCGACACCCTCGTCGACGTCGGAGAGCAGCTTGCGTCCCTCCCACGACGTGCCGGCACCCACGACGGCTGCCCCGGGCTTCACCATGTCGGCGGTGACGATGCCGGCGTGACCGGCGGCGGCGATGACGATGTCGCCCTGCCGCACGTAGGAGGCGAGATCGGCGACCCCCGTGTGGACCACGGTCACCGCGGCGTTGCAGCCCGGCCGCTTCAGGGCGAGCAACAGGGCGAGCGGGCGGCCGATCGTGAGGCCCCGTCCGATGACGACGACATGGCGGCCCTCGACCGGAACGCCGTAATGGCCGAGCAGCTCGACAATCCCGGCCGGCGTGCACGGCAACGGCCCCGGGACACCCATCACGAGCCGGCCGAGGTTCACCGGGTGGAGGCCGTCGACGTCCTTGTCGGGATCGACGGCGAGCAACGTCGCGAACTTGTCGAGCCCTTTCGGCAGCGGGACCTGGACGAGGAAGGCGTCGACGGCGGGATTGGCGTTGAACCGCCGGACGGCGGCGAGAAGGTCATCGGCGCTCACGTCCGAACCGAGGTGCTCGTGGACGGACTCGATGCCCACCTTGGCGCAGTCCTCGTGCTTCAGCGCGACGTAGCGCGCGCTCGCGGGGTCGTCGCCGACGAGGATCGTGCCGAGTCCTGCCTGCACGCCGTGGGTGCGCAGGCGCGCGACCTCGGCGGCGACCGCTTCCCGCATCAGCCCAGCGAGTGCCTCGCCGTCGAGCACCTCGGCCGTCATCCCCGACACCTCCTGCCCGCTCGTCGTCGTGCCCGGGCGCGCCGTTCGCCGACGGCCCGCGCCGGGCGCCAGGCGGCCACGATAGGCGCCAAGGGCGCGGGACGGAGACGGGCCGGGGCGGCGCCCTCAGTGCCGGAAGTGCCGCTCTCCTGTCAGCACCATCGCGATCCCCCGCTCGTCCGCCGCGGCGATCACCTCGTCATCGCGCAGCGAGCCGCCCGGCTGGACGACCACCGCCACGCCGGCGTCACACACGGCGTCGAGCCCGTCGCGGAACGGGAAGAAGGCGTCGCTCGCGCCGACCCCGCCGTCGGCGCGTCCGGCGGCCTTCTCCCCGGCGAGCCGGGCCGAGTCCCGCCGGTTCTGCTGGCCGCAGCCGACGCCGACGATCTGGCCGTCCTTGGCGAGCACGATCGCGTTCGAGGTGGTCCGGGCGCAGACCAGCCAGGCGAGCTCGGCGTCGCGCCACTGCTCCGCCGTCGGCTGCCTCGCCGTTACGACGCGCCACGCCTGGTGGCCGACGCCCACCCGGTCCCTTTCCTGGACGAGGAAACCGCCGCAGAACTGCCGGAAGGCGAGGGGGTCGACCCGCGGCACGGGCGCGGCGAGCGCCCGCATGTTCTTGCGGCGCGCCGCGAACGTTTCGAGCGCCGCGGGCTCGTAGCCGTAGGCGACGAGGACGTCGGCGAGCGGGTTGGCGACGATCCGCTCGGCGAGTCGCGCGTCGATGGTCCCCGGGATGGCGACGATGCCCCCGAAGGCGGAAAGGGGATCGGCCGCGAAGGCCCGCCCGTAGGCGGTATCGAGATCCGGCCCGACGGCGACGCCGCACGGGTTGGCGTGCTTCACGATGACGGAGGCGGTGCCCTCCCCCGCGAGGTCGAGCACCTCGTGGCAGAGCAGCCAGCCGGCCTCGGCGTCGAGGAGATTGATGAACGAAAGCTCCCGGCCGCCATGCTGCGTGACCTCTTCCCACCAGTCGTCGTCGCTCCCCACGCGGTGGTAGCGGGCGCCGCGCTGGTGCGGGTTCTCCCCGTAGCGGAGCTCCTCCCGCCGCTCGAGCGCGATCCCGAACGAGGTGGGCAGTCCCGCCGGACCGCCGGCCGAGGCGAGCCACGCCGTGATCGCCGCGTCGTAGGCGGCGGTATGGGCGAAGGCCCGCTCGGCGAGTCGCCGGCGGGTCGCGGCCGTGACGTTGCCGCCGTCACGGATCTCGGCGAGGACACCCTCGTAGTCGGCCGGATCGACGACCACGGCGACGTGGGCGTGGTTCTTCGCCGCCGCTCGCACCATCGTCGGCCCGCCGACGTCGATCATCTCGATCGAGGGCGACGCCCAGAACGGGTAGAGGTTGCACACGACGAGGTCGATCGGCGTGATCCCCCGTCCGGCGAGGTCGGCGAGGTGGGCCGGCTTCGAGCGGTCGGCGAGGATTCCGCCGTGGATCGCCGGGTGAAGGGTCTTCACCCGTCCGTCGAGCATCTCCGGCGCCCCCGTCACCTCGGCGACGTCGCGGTGAGCGATGCCCGCCCGGCTGAGCTCGGCGGAAGTTCCGCCGCTCGCCACCAGGTCCCAGCCGAGTTCGTCGAGGGCCCGCGCCAACCCGACGAGGCCCTGCTTGTCGTAGACGGACAGGAGCGCCCTCACCGCCGCCCACCTTCCGCGGTCCACGCCCCGGCGGCGTCCAAGGGCGTCCCGATCGAGGTGAGGAACGTCCGGATCGTCTCCGGATACAGGCGCCGCTCGACCTGCTTTATGCGCTCGTGCAAGGTTTCCTCCGTGTCGCCGGGGTGGATGGGCACTTCGTGCTGGGCAAGAACCGGACCGTCGTCGACCTCGCTCGTCGCGAGATGGACCGTGCAGCCCGTCGACCGCTCGCCGGCCGCCAGCGCCATCGGCACGGCGTGCCAGCCCTTGTACTTCGGCAATAGCGACGGATGGGTGTTGAGGACGCGGCCCTCGAAGGCGGGGAAGAAGGCGGGCCCGAGCACGGTCGCAAACCCCGCCATCGCGACGGTGCCGATGCGGTGCTCGGCGAGCGCCTCGATGAGCGCCGCCGTGTAGGCCTCCCGGTCGAACGCCGAGGAGAAGTCCCGCCGTTCGACGAGCGCGACCGGGATCCGCGCCGCCTCGGCGACCTCGACCGCCCGGCACGACCGGTCGACCCCGACAACCTCGATCGGCACCCCCGCCGCGACGAGCGCCTCGAGGATCGTCCCGGTCCCCGAGGCGAGCACGGCGAGCCGGCGCCGGTCGCCGGGCGCAACCGCCGGCGGCCGCTCAGCCGAGGCCACGGACGACCTCCACCATCAGCTTGCCGGCCTCGGAGGGGTCGCGCGCGACGCGCGCGCCACAGGCCTCGAGGGCCGCGATCTTGGCCTGCGCCGTGCCGGCGTGACCGGAGACGATCGCCCCGGCATGGCCCATCGTCCGGCCGGCCGGTGCCGTCACCCCGGCGATGTAGGCGACGACCGGCTTCGTCATCGCCGCGGCGATGAACCGGGCGGCGCGCTCCTCCTCGGACCCGCCGATCTCCCCGATCAGCATCACGGCCCGCGTCTCGGGGTCCTCCTCGAAAGCGGCGAGCACGTCGATGAACGAGGTCCCGGGGACCCGGTCCCCGCCGATCCCGACACACGTCGTCTGCCCGACGCCCTGCTGCGAGAGCTCGTGCAGCGCCTGGTAGGTGAGCGTGCCGGAGCGCGAGACGATGCCGACGGGGCCGCCGGGAAGGGCGATCTCCCCGGCGGTGATGCCGATGTTGCACCTCCCCGGCGAGATCACGCCGGGACAGTTCGGGCCGATAAGGCGGCAGGCGGGGAAGTCCCGTCGCAGCCGGTTGTAGAGCAGCGCCTCGTCCTTGGCGGGGATGTGCTCGGTGATGCAGACGACGAGGGTGATGCCGGCGGCGGCGGCCTCGAGAACGGCGCCGGGCGCGCCGAGCCGGGGCACGGCGACGAAGCTCGCGTTCGCCCCGGTCGCCTCGACCGCCTCGGCGACGGTGTCGAAGATCGGGATCCCCTCGAGGGATCCCCCGCCCTTGCTAGGCGTCACCCCGGCGACCACCTTCGTGCCGTAGGCCCGGTTCCGCAGGCCGTGGAAGCTTCCCTGGCTCCCCGTCAGGCCTTGCACGACGACGAGCGTATTCTCGTCGGCAAAGATGCTCATCGGCCGCCTCCCGCCAGCTCGACGGCCCTCCGGGCGGCGGAGAGCATCGTCGGCTCCACCATGAGCCGCTCCGAGAGGTGGGGGGCGAGGAGCGCCTGCGCCTCGGCGGAGCGCGTGCCGTCGAGACGGACGACGATCGGCGAGGCGAGCTGCACCCGTTCGAGCGCGCCCAGCACGCCGCGGGCGACGTCGTCGCAACGGACGATCCCCCCGAAGACGTTGACGAGGATGGCGCGGACCCTGCCGTCGGAGTTGATCACCTCGAGGGCGCCGGCCATCGCCTCCGCGTTCGCCGCGCCGCCGATGTCGAGGAAGTTCGCCGCCGCCCCACCGGCCTGGCTCACGACATCGAGCGTGCTCATCGCCAGGCCCGCCCCGTTGGCGATGATGCCCACGGAACCGTCGAGTCCGACGTAGCTCAGGCCCTTGGCACGCGCGGCCCGCTCGCGGGGATCGTCCGGCTCGGCGTCGGCGAACTCGGACCACTCCGGATGGCGGAAGGCCGCCTCGTCGTCGAGGATGACCTTGGCGTCGAGGGCGCGGACCTCGCCGGTCGCCGTGACGGCGAGCGGGTTCACCTCGACGAGGTCGGCGTCGCCCTCGACGTAGCAACGGTGGAGCCGCCGGATCACGTCGGCGACGCCGTCGCGCGCCGCGGCGTCGATGCCGGCCGCCGCGACCAGGGCCTCCGCCCCGCCCGCCGTCAGGCCATCGAGCGGGTTGATCTCGAGCCGGGCGATCGCTTCCGGGTCGGTCTCGGCGACCTCCTCGACGTCAACGCCGCCCTCGGCGCTCAGCATCGCGAGGTCGAGCTTGGCGGCGCGATCGAGCGTGAAACTCACGTAGTACTCGTGGGCGATCTCGGCCGCTTCCTCGATCCAGAGCCGGCCGACGGTGTGGCCCTGGATCACGAGCCCGAGGATCGCCTCAGCGCTCGCGGCGGCCCCGGCGTGGTCGGCCGCGACCTGCACGCCGCCGGCTTTGCCCCGGCCGCCCGTCTTCACCTGCGCCTTCAGGACGACTGGATAGCCGATCCTGTCGGCGGCCGCGACCGCCGCGTCGACGGTGTCGGCGACCGAACCTCGGCCGACCGGGACACCGAAACGGGCAAGGTACCGCTTGCCCTGGTGCTCGTAGAGATCCACCTACCCGTCCCCTCGACGCTTCTCCGGACGCGGGCTGCAAAGAATCGACGATCTCGCTGGACGCCGCCGGAAGAACCTTCGTCGGGGTGATCCTATTTGGGACGGGCGAGCGCAGGCTCCGAAGTCGGCTCGGGCGTTCGGCCCCGTGCACGGTCGTCTCGCCACCACCAGCCGGCGCCCCGGCCGTCGGGGCCGTCCGTCACCTCGCCAACGCGATGCCGGCCCGCAACGCGATTGGAATTCGGCCTCGCCCGCCCGGGGGTGGGCGGCGGCATCGCCGACGGGTGAGGCCGTTAACGTCGCCGGGAAAAACCGCCGTCCACGGGAGGGGGGACCCGATGACAGCAAACGATCCGAATCTCACCGACGTCCGCGACATGTACTCGGTGCACGAGGCGTTCCGGCGCGGCTTTCGAGACGCACCGGGCCAGCTTGCCTCGGTGCACGACGGGGACACCGAGCGTGCTGCCCGTCTTGCGGACTACCTCGGCGAGCTTCTCTGGCTTCTGCACGCCCATCACGCCGGAGAGGACGACATTCTGTACCCGCTCCTCGTCGCGCGGGCGCCCGAGCACCAGGAACTGTTCTCGCGGATGGATTCCCAGCATTCCGCCGTCTCGTCCGGCCTCGCCGCGGCCCAGCATGCCGCGGAGCGCTTCGGGGCATCGGGTTCGGTCGCCGACGGACGGGCGCTCGCCGAGGCGTGTGCATCGCTTCTCGAGACGCTCTCGGTGCACCTCGGCCAGGAGGAAGAGGAGCTGTTGCCGATTACGGCACGGGTCGTTTCGCCCGCCGAGTGGGAGTCCCTGCCGCGGCACGCGTTCTCGCTATACGCGGGCGAGCGGGTGTGGCTGCCCTTCGGACTGGCGACCGAGGCGATGCCCGCCGACCTTTGGGAGGGAATGCGCACCCACCTGCCCCCGCCCATCTCCGCGATGTGGTTCGGCGGCGGCGCCGACGCATTCGCCGCGGAGATGGCGGAGATCCGGGGGGGCGCGACCTGACCCTCCGTGGCGCGAGGCGGGTTGCCGGACGGGCGACCGCAGCACCGCCGCACGCGGGGCGAAGGTCGCGCTATTCGTTCACGTCGCCGCGGCGGCGGACGCGACCGTCTGTGGAGGCCGCGGTGGCTTGGCCAGGTTGAGAGGCGTCGCGGGAATCACGCCCAGTCGCCTGTTGGCTGCGAGCCGCGCCGGCGGATCCGAATGACCGACTGGTCGTGGCGGCCGCGCCACAACCGAGCATGGTCCGTCCCGTCAGGCGCGCTTCAGAGGCGTGGCGGAAAGCAGGAAGCGCTTCTCCCCGTGCCGATCGAAGGCGATCACCGCCTCTGCCTTGGCCCCCTCGCCGCGCGCTTCGACGACGACGCCTTCGCCCCAGCGGGCGTGCACGATGCGGTCGCCGGGAACGAGCCCGAGCGACTCGGCGCCAGTCGTCGCCCCCGGCACACCGACCTGCCGGGACAGGCGGGAACCGGACCGGCCGAACGACGGCGGCACGTCGAACTCCGGGTCGCGCCGATGCACCGCCGGCCACGCCGCCGGCGCCACGCCGAGGTCGACGATCAGATGCTCCGGGATCTCCTTCATGAAGCGGCTCTGCAGGCTCTCGCGGCTCTGCCCGAACAGCGTCCTCTCCCACGTGTGGGTGAGGTAAAGGCGCTTGCGCGCCCGCGTGATCCCGACGTAGCAGAGCCGGCGCTCCTCCTCGAGGTCGTCAGGCTCCGCCATCGCGCGGTCGTGCGGGAAGACACCCTCCTCCATGCCCGTGAGGAACACGACGTCGAACTCGAGCCCCTTGGCGGCGTGGAGCGTCATGAGACACACCCGACCGCCGGAGTCGTCGAGGTCGTCGGTCGCCGCGACCAACGCCATCGACTGCAGGAACGTCTCCAGGTCCTCGTGACTGGCGCCCACCGAGATGAGCTCGGCGAGGTTCTCGAGGCGGCCCTCGGCCTCGAGCGCGCCGAATCCGCCAAGCGCGGCCTCGGCCTCGAGCGCGTCGCGATAGCCGCTGCGACGGAGCACCTCGGCGAGGATCTCCCCCGGACGTTGCGCCGCCAGATCACCGAAACCGGCAACGAGCTCGCGGAATCCGGCGATCGCGCGCAACGCCCGGCCCGTGACCCCGGCCTGCCGGGGCTCGGCGACCACGCCAGCGAAGGACTCGCCGGCCCGCGCGGCATGCTCGGCGATCCGCGCGACCGTCGTCGCGCCGATGCCCCGTTTCGGGACGTTGATCACCCGGCGCAGCGAGACCTCATCGTCAGGGTTGGCGACGAGACGAAGGTAGGCGAGGGCGTCGCGCACTTCCCGGCGGTCGTAGAAGCGGGCGCCCCCGATCACCTGGTACGGCACCCCCCGGTCGGCGAGCGCCTGCTCGATCGCCCGGCTCTGGGCGTTCGTGCGGTAGAAGACGGCGATCTCGCCGCGTCGGATCCGCCGGGCGCGGCTCAGCTCCTCCACCTCGTTGGCGACGAACATCGCCTCGCCCCGCTCGTCGCCGGCCCGGTAGCGCAGGACCTTCTCGCCCTCGCCGAGGGCCGACCACAGGGACTTCTCCTCGCGCATCAGGTTGTTGCCGATGACCGCGTTGGCGACGTCGAGGATCGTCTGGGTGGAGCGGTAGTTCTGGTCCAGAACGATCGTGCGCGCCTCCGGGAAGGCGCGTTCGAACTCCATCAGGTTGCGGATCTCGGCCCCCCGGAACCGGTAGATGCTCTGGTCGGTGTCGCCGACGACGCAGACGTTGCGGTGGACGGCGCCGACGAGCGTCACGATCTCGTTCTGCGCCCGGTTGGTGTCCTGGTACTCGTCGACCAGTACGTGCTGGAAGCGCTCCTGATAGCGGCCGAGCACCTCCGGGTCCGTCTGGAAGAGGCGGACGACCACCGACAACAGGTCGTCGAAGTCGAGCGCGTTGCCGACCTTCAACCGGCGCTCGTACTCGGTGAAGACCTCGGCGATGCGCCGCTCGTAGAGCGTGTAGGCCCGCTCCTCGTAGCCCCGGGCGTCGAGCAGCTCCGTCTTGGCCTGGCTGATCGCCCCGAGGACGGCCCGCGAGGGGAAGCGCTTGGCGTCGATGCCGAGGTCGGCGAGCACGTGCTCGACGAGGCGGCGGCTGTCCCCCTCGTCGTAGATCGAGAACCCCGGGCGGTAGCCGATCCGGTCCGTCTCGCGCCGCAGGATCCGGGCGCAGGCCGAGTGGAACGTCGAGAGCCACATCCGCTCGGCGTCGGCGCCGACGAGCTCGACGACGCGCCGCCGGACCTCGTCGGCCGCCTTGTTCGTGAACGTGATGCCGAGGATCCGCCAGGGCTCGACACCCGTGGCGACGAGCCGAGCGATCCGGCGGGTGAGGACCCGGGTCTTGCCGGATCCCGCCCCGGCGACGACGACGAGCGGTCCCCCGTCGTAGCAGACCGCCTCGAGCTGGGGGGGATTGAGGTCCTCGAGGATCGACCCCAGCGCCTGGGCACGCCCCCCCGCGCCGGACGGGCCCTCGCCCGGCCGGCCGGACGGGCCGTCGGGCGCGCGCCGGCCGCTCAACGCCACGCGCCCCTCACTCCCATTCGATCGTGCCCGGCGGCTTCGACGTGATGTCGTAGGTGACGCGGTTCACCCCGTCCACCTCGTTGATGATCCGGCTCGAGAGCCGCTCCAGCAGCTCGTACGGCAGGCGCGCCCAGTCGGCCGTCATGGCGTCGTCGCTCGTCACGGCGCGCACGACGATCGGGTACTCGTAGGTCCGCTCGTCCCCCATCACGCCCACCGCCCGGACGGCCGGGAGGACGGCGAAGGACTGCCACAGCTCACGTAGCAACCCCGCGCGCCGCACTTCGTCGAGGACGATGGCGTCTGCCGCCCGGAGGATCTCCGCCCGTTCGGGGGTCACTGCGCCGACGATCCGGACCGCCAGCCCGGGACCGGGGAACGGCTGGCGCCAGACGATCTCCTCGGGCAGTCCCAGCTCCTCGCCCACGGCGCGCACCTCGTCCTTGAAGAGCAGCCGCAGCGGCTCGATGAGCCCGAGCGCCATCTCGGCGGGCAGGCCGCCGACGTTGTGGTGCGACTTGATCGTCGCCGCGGCCTCGGTGCCCGACTCGATGACGTCCGGGTACAGCGTCCCCTGGGCGAGGTAGGCGACGCCGGGGATGGTGGCGGCGACCTCCTCGAAGATCCGGATGAACAGCTCGCCGATGATCTTGCGCTTCTCCTCGGGGTCGGCAACGTCGCGCAGCGATGCGAAGAACCGGTCGGACGCCTTCACATGGTGGAGGTCGATCCCGAACTGGCGGCGGAAGGTCTCCTCGACCTGCTCGGCCTCGCCGGCGCGCATGAGGCCCGTGTCGACGAAGACGCACGAGAGCTGCTGGCCGACGGCCTTGTGGACGAGCGCCGCCGTCACCGCCGAGTCGACCCCGCCGGAGAGGGCGCACAGCACGCGGGCTTCCCCGACCGTCGCGCGCACCTCGTCGATCGCCGCCTCGATGACCGAGATGCGCGTCCAGGTGGGGCGGCAGTCACAGATGTCGTAGACGAACCGCTTCAACAGCTCCTGGCCCCGCGGGGTGTGGGCCACCTCCGGGTGGAACTGCACGCCGAAAAGGCCCCGCGCCACGTGCTCGAAAGCGGCGACGGCGACGTCGGGGGTCGAGGCGATCGTGGCCGAGCCCGGCGGGGCCGCGACGATCGAGTCGGCGTGGCTCATCCAGACCTCGGTCGTGTCGGGCCAGCCCGAGAGGAGCACCGAGCGCGGGTCGCAGTGCAGCTCGGTCCGGCCGTACTCGCCGCTCCCGGTGCGGCGGACCTCGCCCCCGAGCTGCTGCACGATGAGCTGGGCGCCGTAGCAGATGCCGAGGACGGGGACCCCGAGCTCGTAGACCGCCGGGTCGACCATCGGGGCCTGGTCGGCGTAGACCGACATCGGCCCACCCGAGAGGATGATCCCCTTCGGGGAGTGCCGCGCCATCTCCTCCGCCGTCGCCGAGTGCGGCACGATCTCGGAGTAGACGTGCGCCTCGCGGACCCTGCGGGCGATCAGCTGGGCGTACTGGGCGCCGAAGTCGACGACGAGAACCGTGTCGAAACCGGCGGCCACCAGCCGAGGCTACCAAGGGCCCCCGCCGGCGGGGCCAACATCCGTCCTGTCTCCGACGGCGCCCCGCACGGAAGGCGGGTAGTGGGCCAGTTTGACGGGTCCGATCAACGATGGCCTTCGTGGTGGCGACGTGGCCGGACTCGCGGCGGTGTTCGTGAAGGGGGCAAGGCACTCAACCCGTCTGTGAGGCAGGCACCAGTCGGGGCAATGCAGCACGAGCGAGCGGACATGGGTGTGCTCAGCACCATGGGCAAACCCGCCACCGGGATGGTGGAGGCGGCGCGGGCAACTGGGGTCTACGAGCGCCCACCCTCTCGCAACCGCCACCTGCGGGTTCAGCTCATCACGGTGCTAGAACTTCTCGAGGGCAAGCGACCAAATGCCCACCGTGATGCTGCCGTACAGCAAAGCCAGTCCATCGCCCCACCCAGAGGCGGTGTCGCTTCTCGAGGGCGTGGAAGGACTGACCAAGACTTTCGCGATCGGTTCCATCAAGACGCGGCGGCGAAAGGGTCGTCGCACTGACCATCAAAGGAGATTGCGATGAAGGTTCGACTCTTGGGACGCGCCCTGAGACTCGCGGCAGTCGTGTTGTTCGTACTGGCGATAATCGCGGGAGCGAACACGACAGCTGGGACGTCTCTCGGTGTCAGCGTGTTTGTCTGGCTCCCCGCCGGGCTGTTGGCTCTTGCGCTCGATCAACTGTACGGATCGACAAAACGGTAGTGGCCTAGTTCGGGGACCGGACGCTGTTTTGTCCTCGCCCACATCGCCATCCCGCAGAGCGCCGAACGTTCGTCCGATACCGGCGGGGATGCAAGGTCGACGTCAATCGGGGGAGTCGAACTAGCCCACCAGAGAACGGGGCGGGCGAGCAGGCGGCCGCTACACTGCCGCCTCGTCGAGGCGGCCCGCGCACCCGCCGTCTGGGAGGTTCGCCCCCGATGCGTTGCGATCTCGAAGGTGCCCCGATCCACTACGACTCGTTCGGCTCCGGCAGGCCGCTCGTCGTCCTCCACGGCATGCCGCTCGACCGGCACGCCTCGATCCACGAGTTCGAGCCGATCCTCTCGGCGAGGACCGGCTGGCGGCGCATCTACCCCGATCTCCCCGGGCACGGCGAGACCGCGGGGGCGGCGGCGGTCACGACCCCCGACGAGCTGCTCGGAGTGCTGGCCGAATTCGTGACCGCGGTCCTCGGAAACACGCGCCTCGTCCTGGCCGGAACCTCCTTCGGCGGCTACCTCGCCCGCGGCCTCGTTCACCGCCTCGGCGGGCGGATCGACGGCCTGTGCCTCAACGTCCCCGCCGTCGTGCGCGACACCACGGGGACCCGCGCGCCGCGCCTCGTCGTCGCCGATGAAGAGGCGATCGCCGCCAAGTCCCGCGACGACGGCTGGGCCTGGTACGGCGAGCTCGCCGTCGCCGACTCCGCCGCCAACAGGGAGTACGCCGCGGCGGTGAACGAGGCCGAGACGGACGCCGCCTATCTCGAGGCCCTGCACGGGAGCGGCACCCCCTGCTCGTTCGAGCGGGAGACGTTGCCGACGCCGTTGGCGGCGCCGACGCTCATCCTCGCCGGCCGCCAGGACAACGTCGTCGGCTACGAGGCCGCGCTGTCGATCCTGCCCTCGTACCCGCGGGCGACCCTCGCCGTCCTCGACCGGGCGGGGCACATGCTGCGCGGAGAGCAGCCGCTCCTCTTCGCCGCCCTCGTCAACGAGTGGCTCGACCGCGTGGAGGAATGGATCGGCGCCGGGCGACCCGGCGCCGGCGGCTGACCGGCGCCGAGTCCGGGAGACGGGAGGATCCGGGATGCTCGAGGTCCGCACGGACGACGTCCTTTGGTACGTCGACCACTCGCTCGATGAAATGGCGGCGATCCTGCGCCGGCTCGGCGACGGGCTGGCGAACAGGCGACCCGGCCTGGCGGGGGCGAACTCGCCGTTCGCGATCGTCACCCACTGCCTCGGCGTGATGGAGTTCTGGGCCGGCGAGATGATCGCCGGCCGCACGGTCGCGCGCGATCGCGCCGCCGAGTTCACGGCGACGGGGGCGGTCGAGGACCTCGTCGGGGCGATCGCGGCGGCGCGGCGGCGACTCGGCGAGGACCTCCGCTCGCTCGAGTCACTTGCCCCGCCGCGCCGCCCGGCACAAGACGGGGACGCCGGACTCCCCTTCGCCTCGACCCAGGGCGGGGTGGTCCTCCACGTCCTCGAGGAGCTGATGCAGCATCTCGGTCAGCTCGAGGTCACCCGCGACCTGCTCGTCGCCCGCCCGCCCGGTCCGTCCGCCTGAGGCCCGGCTCGGGAGCTGGGCGGCCCGACGGCTCGTCAGACCCAGTAGCGGACGGCCACCGCGAGGCCCAGGGCGACGACGAGGCCGCGCAGGACGGCCGGGCTGACAAGGTGGACGACCCGGGCGCCAGCGGCAGCGCCGACCATGCTCGTCGGCGCCATCACCGCGACGAACGTCCACGCGACGTGTCCCGAGAAGGCGAGAAAGGCGCTCGCGACCAATCCGACGACGAACGAGAGCGCCTGCTTCACGGCGTTGAGCCGCGGGAGGCCGTCGTCCGAGAACAGCCCCAGGAAGGCGAGCAGCATGATGCCGAGCCCTGCCCCGAAGAACCCCCCGTAGACCGAGGAGCAGAACACCCCCAGGCCCGCCGCGACTCCGGGGCGGTCGTGCGGCCGGGCAGGGCTCGGGCCCGCGGCCTTCCGCCGCGCCGCGATGGCGCGCAACCGGTCCTGCCCAACGAGCAGGGCGCAGGCGAACAGGATGAGGAACGGCACGACCCGGCGGAAATCCTGGGCCGAGGTGAGGACGAGGAGCACCGAGCCGACGAGCCCGCCAGAGGCGGCGAAGATCCCGAGCCTCGCCGTCCTCGTCCCCTGGCCCGCCAGATCGGCACGCTGGCCGTACGTCCCGGCGGCGTAGCCCGGCGTGAGCGAGATGATGTTCGTCACGTTCGCCCGCACCGGCGAGAGCCCGAGTGCAGCCAGCGCGGGGAACGAGACGAGCGTGCCGCCGCCCGCGACCGCGTTGGCGACCCCGGCGATGCAGCCGGCACCGCCTGCCAGCACGTAGCCCAGCCAACCGAGGTTCATGCCGCGGCTCTCCAGGCCGGCGCAACGGGACCGGCACCGCGGTGGTGATGCGGGCGACGGAAGCGCCGCCACACTCCATGTCGCGGACGCGCCGGCCGCTCTTCGTCACTCATGCGAAGTCGTCTGCCCCCGCCCGAAACCCGGTCGCCGGGAGCGACGCCTCCGGCGCGCCGCTCTCCCTGTCACGTTCTAGCCGAGGGACGCCGGGCGGCCCCACCGGCGTCGGCGCCGGGGGCGGGCACCCGTGCCCCGGGCCGCCGGGCGGCTCGTCCGGACGACAAAAGGGGCCCGGCTGTGCGCCGGGCCCCTTCCGGTCTCGATCTGAAAAACGGATCAAGAATCTATGGCGACTGCCTGCCTAGGCCAGTGAGCAGACGTTGCCGCCACCGCTGACGACGTAGGTGTCGTAGTTCTGCCAGTTGGCTGCCGTCCCGGGTGCGGGCGGCGGGTTGCCGGCGTCGACAAAGACCTGGCCGGTCGCGGCACCGGTGACGGTCACCGTGGCCGAGCTGCCGGCGGCGTTGATGTACGTGACGGTGTTCGTCGCGGTCCCGAGGCCGACGAAGTAGTAGGAGTTGTTGGCCGGCC